>Ga0334898_1000146_pt1 | contig 135027 bp, 130 predicted proteins | sample GraSluR3_MG_10_FD_207228 | JGI IMG/M metagenome (GOLD analysis project Ga0334898, IMG submission 207228) | Sludge microbial communities from methane-producing bioreactor in Wageningen University, Netherlands - Granular Sludge_3_08-R3 | ecosystem: Engineered > Bioreactor > Anaerobic >... | reverse complement strand
TTTTAAGGCATAACAGCGCTTATGTCTATTCATTATGTCAAATTTTACCAATCTTTTTGATTTTTCCTTTAGCTATTAAGTTTTTAAAGTTCATTGTTTCGGACTCTCTAATTCCGAGAGACTATTAGCTATTAAATAGTATTGTATATACTTTATTATTGTATTTAATAAAGTATATACAGATGTTATCACCATCTTTACTAAATGTCAAGTATTTTTGCTAAATATTATAAGCACATTCAACAAAGAAATTTATTTGTTGTGATTAAATATTTTATATCTTGCTAATAACTCGATCAATTTGTAATATTGCCGCCCCTAATGCAGATGCTTCAATTTTATATTTACATGGTATAATATAGCTGGCATCAAAATCAAATGTGTTCCTCATTTCAGCTTTGAACCGAAGTTTATTGATATAAGGTTCAATGTGACTCCCTACGTATCCACCTACGATAACCTCACAGTCAAAACACATGCGAATATTATTAATAACAATTGACAAGTATTCCAGATAAAAATCAAATCGTTGAATCATTGCTTTATTTCCTGATTTCAACTCTTCAAAAAAAGTCTCTAATCGATTATCCGTATTTTTAGCTAATACTTTTGCATTTATATATGCATCCGAACAACCTTGCTTTCCACAATAACACTTTTCTCCTTCCGGAACTAATGTCATATGCCCAAATTCTCCGGCTCTTCCATTTATTCCATTGTATATAACATCATCAATATTCTGAAAACCATAATTTTTCACATCCATATTAATGATTGTTCCTCCAACACTATTACTTAATGATAGATATACCATCTTTTTTTTATTAATCATGTTATATACTTCCGAAATTCCTGCGGCATTTGCGTCGTTAATAAATTCACAATTATGATTGAGGGCCATTGTGAATTTTGACAAGTCGGAATTATATAATTTTAATGCATGAGAATAGACAATTTTGTTTGCGTTTCTATCAATTATACCTGGCAAAGAAATTCCTATACCACATATTTTATCTTCCGAATAATTCTTACGAAGATATTCATTAACAAGTACTCCTAATTCTCTATAATAATCTTCTTCATCATAAAAAGGGTAATATATTCGTTCATGATCAAGGACTTCTCCCGATAAATCAGTTAATACTAAACTAATATGATTTTGTGTAATATCTATACCTAAAGCTTTTGATATTTCTTTCACTGTAGCTATAGCAGTTGCTTTTCTTCCACCAGTTGATGCATATTCACCTACCTCAATAACATATCCTTCTGCAATAAGTTCATTTACAATTTGTAAAATTGTAGGTGTGCTTAAGTCCAGTGCATTGGCAATATCTGGCTTACTAGCATGTTCTCGACAATTTATATATCTAAACACATTATTTTTATTAATTTTTTTTACTTCCGAATTATTCGCCTTACGCATTATAATTACCTCACCTTTATTAAAGTATTTAACTAAGTATATCATCATACTTTCAAAATTGCAATCATATGTATCAAAAAACCTGAGCTATTCATTCGAACTCAGGTTTTTTGACATGTTTAGTGTTGTTTTTCTTTCTTTTCTAGTTTTGATATATACATGAAGAGCCCTATAAACCCTCCCATAAAGCCACTAATCAGTCCGCTCACAAGATTTCCACTTGCATTTTCAAGAATTGTTTGTGGAATAGGTATCAAGAAAAAATTAATGATAAATGAGAAGGAGCCTCCAATTATCCCACCTACAATTCCATTGGTTAGCGCTGTTTTAACTTTCATTGATTATTCTCCTTTTAACAATCAAATCAATCGATTTTGAATTTACCTTTTTTTCTTTCTTCAAAATTACTAGGGCACATCCATGATAAGTTTGCCCGATATTTCCGTCATATGGATAATCATATTTAGGCCGTCCGCTTCCTAGGCCAATTAAAGTCGCAGCTCCCTCGACTTCAACCTCAAATGTTACATCTTGGTCTGTGATTAACTGGCCTTCATCATCAACATAACGAATGTCCATATACATAAGTTGATTATACTCTTCATGAGACACTTTTATCTGCCCCGACTTTTTGGCTGACTTAAGCTCCATACGACCGACTTCTTGATTATTTATATAGTTTACGGCGACTAGTTGCCCCGGTTTATAGGTCGTTTCAAAATACGTTACGTAGCCAACAGCTGAACCTGCCTGTTTTTTACCAAGGGACTTCCCGTCTTGGATTAATTCCACTTCTTCACAATGGCTATAGACTTCAACGATGACTGATTTATCAAGACAGGCGTGCCAAGTCCAACTCGACAAGGTATCACTCATGATCCATGGTGTTTTTATAAGTTTTTCTCCAAAATGATTTGGATCTTGAACCGCTATATATGGATCATTTCTTAAACCAAAGACAATCTCACGATAATAAGACAATGGTCGACGATTTCCGATAAGGTCAAAGTCACCTGAATAAGCAAGTTGACATGGAAATTGTGCGCCAAAACCGCCTTGACCAAAAGCATACGCTGGTATACCCACGCCGGCCTCACCAATATAATCCCATCCGGTCCAAGTAAAATCACCAATAACATGAGGATTATTTTTTACAATGTCCCAGTTTCGTCCAATCTCTGGCGGATAAGTTTCACTTCCAACAATAACACGGTTTGGATGTTCTTTATGATCGATCGCATATCTTGCCGTCATATAGTTATATCCGGCAATATCTGTCGTTGCACAGGCTTTATCTAAACGTTTTCCTATTTCATCGTGTAGGACAATCTTATCCATATGTTTTTCCATCAGCGCCATAAAATTATTGACATTGCCTTCGGGTTTTTCATGCTCATCTAATCCTTCTACTACATCTCGTGTTATTTGATCAACAACTTCGCCGGCTGCAAAGACACCATTAATAGAAGCTAATGTATAGCGTGACGGGTCTAATGCTTTGATTTTATCCACTATTTTCCGACTTATTCTCAACCCTTGATCTGTGGCAATCTCCGGTATTTCATTTCCAATAGAGTACATAATAACCGATGGGTGATTATAATTTTTTCGGACCATGGCCTCAACATCGCGTTCCCACCATTCATCAAAAAACATACTATAATCGAAGTCAGATTTTCCTCGAACCCACATATCAAAGGTTTCATCCATAACATATACACCTAGATCATCGCAGGCACGTAACATTGCCGGCGCCATGGGATGATGGGCCATTCGAATGGCGTTAAATCCAGCTTCTTTGAGTTTTTTTACTTGCCGATATTGAGCTTCTTCATAGGTTGCAGCACCTAACAATCCGCTATCGTGATGAATACAAGCTCCTCGTAATTTCACAGACCGACCATTAACTCTTAAGCCTTGTCTTGCATCTAAGCGAAGGGTACGGATACCAAAGCTTGTTCTACTTTCATCCATCACCTTTTCATCTGAAGCCTTTTTCTCAATAAGTTTGGAGGTACATGAATACATACTTGGACTTTCATCTGACCATAACTTGGGATTTTCAATAATAAGACGTTCAGAAATTTTTCGTTCTTCGCCTGCAAATAATGTAGTCGGTGTGTATGTTTTGGAAACACATTCTCCCTCTTCATCATATATACAGGTTTCAAGTTGCATCTCTTTTCGCGTAGAGCTTTCATTGACGATTTCAGAAGCTATTTTTACCACTGCGTACTCTGAATCAATCGATTCTGTTAAAATCTGAACACCTTCAGCTTTTATATGACACAAATCAGATTTCAACAAATAGACGTCTCGATAAATTCCACTTCCTGTATACCAACGGCTATTGGTCATTGCTCCGTTACGAACAATCACCCGAATTTCATTGGTCTCGCCATAGCGCAAATAGTCGTTTAAGGGAACGTAAAAGGTCGAATAACCGAAGGGACTTTTTCCCGCGAGCTGTTCGTTTACATAAACAAATGCATTCATGTAAACACCTTCAAATTTTAAAATCAAGCGTTGGTCGCGTTCTGCTTCAGACACATTTAAATGCTTGACATAGTGATAGTTTCCTCCATCACGATATCCTGTATTGCCTCCGTTTAGACTTTTAGAACTCGGAGGATTTTTGATCATGGCATCATGGGGTAATTCAATTCCTTGTGCATGGTCCGGAATATTCCATACCAAGGCAAAGGCATTTTTATCTTCCCAATATTTCCATCCTTCATTCCATTTAATTGTTTGCATATTAACTCTCCTTAATTATGGTATCCATCATCGAATGATGAAATGGATTAAGGCCTTTAAACTCACTGCGCCCCATAATTTTTTCAACAATTGTTTCCATAACATATTCCGAGTTACAATATCCATTAATAAATGTCGGAATCATCGGTGCATCAAACATATGATATGGGTTACCTACACTAATAAACATCGTTGGAACTTCTTTAACAAACCAAGGAATGTTATTCCCTTGTCCAAATAATGTGTACCAATTCAATCGAGAAACTGTTTTGTTGCTTGCTGTTTCAATATTTCCAATGTATATAACAAGGTCATATGTCGCTTTAAAAACCTCTACTTCACTCACTAATGAACTAAAATCTTCTTTTTCATAGCAGGTCACTTCAAATCCTTCACCTTCTAATGCATCTTTGAAAAAAGCTTCAACATGAGTATTGGATGAAAAACCGCCTAAAATCTGTAATAAAACTTTCGCTGTCTTATTTGGGCTAATCGGTAATAATTCTTGTGAATCTTTAACTAAGGTCACGCCCTCATCGGCACATTCTTTTGCCCACTTTGCATTTTGACTATTATTCAGTGTTGACAACTCGCTTTCTGAGGGTACCAATGTTTTTTCTCGCTGCTTTATATGTAAATTTAATGCTGCTTTTGTTCCAAGAATGCGATATACCGCTTCTTCTAATCGAGCCTCAGAAAGTATCCCCTTTTGATAGCCTTGCAACATATACTGATAATCTTCATCATAATTTTTATTAAATAAAAACATATCACATCCTGCTTCAATCGACCATGGCACTGCTTGATGTCGAGCCATAGCACTGGTAAATCCTACCATGGGTGTTGCGTCGGTAACAATCAATCCATTGAATCCCAGTTGCCCTCTAAGAAGCCCTTGCAACAAGGATTTTGATAGTGTCGCCGGGGTGTTTTTCTTCTCTTGATCTTCATATGCTGGTAGGGCAATATGGCCCGCCATAACTGTTAATGCGCCATCGTCAATGAGTTCTTTATATACTTTTCCATAAGTATTATCCCACGCCTCTTTTGAAAGCGAGTTCACACTTGTTAACAAATGCTGGTCTCGCTCATCCACACCATCTCCGGGGAAATGTTTGATAGCTGTTGCGACTTCTTCTTCTTTTGCTGCCTGATTGTATCCGCGGGCGAATTCAATAATCCGATTGGGATCTGATCCAAACGTTCGTACATTGGTAATGGGGTTGCGAAAATTCATATCTATATCTACAATTGGGGCAAATGCCCAGTTGGCTCCGACTACTTTTCCTTCGCTGCATGCAACTTTACCGAGTTGATATCCATGAACATTATTATGTGTTGCTGCAACTAACATAGGACTTCCATAATATGTACCTTCAGCAGCTGAACCGATACCACCTCTTTCAAGATTTGAGGCCGTTAGTAAGGGTATTTGCGAATAGGATTGTAGCACTTCATGGGCCCGACGAATCTCTGGTCCTTCACCTTCTCGAAAAAGGATACCCCCGGGTTTTTTATTCTCAACGAGTTCCCGTAATTCTTTTTCATCTTTTGTAAATACAATGGGACAAAATAATTGGCGTATTTTATCTTCTGTTGACATTTTAGCTATTGTATTTGTCACCCAGGTTATTTGCTCTTCGGATAAATAAAAAGGTTTGTGTTTTAGTCTCTCCATAATTTCTCCTCTTCTAGTTTTGCTCAAGTTGATCTAATTTGGCTAATTGCTTTTTCTCTTTAAACATTTGCCATTCAACAATTTTATAGTGATTAAATGAATATGCAAAAAAAGCTAAAACAATCATTCCATTTAATATGGTTTGCCATGATGTCGATACACCAAGTTTTCCAAAGGCTGCTGTAATAATCGCTTGGGTTAATGCACCAATAATAACGCCCACATTTCGATCACCATATTTTGATAGTGTTACTCCAATAAACATTGGAAGAAATGCACTTTGAATATATGACATACTTGTCAACCCAAGATCAGGAGAAATGGTCCCAAGTACAGACATGTTAACAACGCCGGCCGCTGCCAATAATCCACCGGCGATGGCATAACATAGTACTGTATTCACTTTTTCATTGATACCTACGTTTACCGCCAACTCTTGACCTGAACGCAATGAATTTGTATTGTAGCCAAAGGTGGTAAAATTTAATAGGATATATAAAATAAATACAATCACTCCACACATAATATAAATGTGTGGACTTGTTGCCCAAACGAGAAGTCTCTGATTTCCGATAAGTTTAACGCCGGCGCCACCGCTAACAATATAGCCTAATGCTTCATATGTCATTGCCACTCCAAGTGAAACAACCATTGGAGGGATACGAAGAATAATATATACTAGACCGCCTATGCTACCTAAAATCACTCCAAAAAGTATTGACAGCAACAATAATTCAATCGGTCCAAGTCCATACCGGAGCGCCAATGACGCTCCTAATATGGTGGATAAAATAAGAGTTGAACCGACGCTAAAATCAATACGTCCTGAAGTCAAATTATAAGAGACTGCCAAGGCAATAAAGCCTGTATATATTGCATTACGAAAAATAACAATTAAATCTGAACCCACACCGAAGTTTTCTACTCCAAACGCCTGTGTTAACATGAAGAAAAAGAGATAAACCACGGCGGGTAATATAATCATTTTAAGTAAATTCATGCCTCTTTTTAAAATTTGACTATTCATCCATTGATCTCCTCATAATAATTTCTTCCGCTGAATCTGAGTTGACAAGTGCTTTTAATGTGCTTGCATTTGCATCTGGATTTACACTTTTTACAAGCGTTAACAATTCTGCACCTGTATAGGTCTTTTCGTTTTGAGAAATTTCGTGAATTCTTTCAATGTCTTCGACATTCGAAATTAACCAAAAACTTTGTTGTAGATTTGTTGCTGTATTATTTTCTTTTAATGCCTCCGCATTTCCTTCAACTGCATTCACAATCATAGGTACTGCAAAACCAAACATTTGAATATTTTTAGCTGCTAAAAAGTCAACCGATCCGTTTTTAAATGCGTCGACATAATTTTCATTAACACTACCTATTGTTGCTAATAAAACACTATCCTGTTTGCCAGCTGCATTAATGGGTTGTGCCCAGAAATCTAATCCATTAAAACTTGCACATACTGCATCAATATCTCGGGTTAAAGCACTGGCTTGATCAGCAAAGAAGGCATCTCCGGGGAATCCACTAACATCAATAATTTCAAGTTCTATCCCCTCTGCTTTAGCTTCTTCAACTGCAGTCATAAATCCGTTGCGACGCTTAACAAACATTTCTGCACCAAAATCTGCACCACCACTAGAATATACAATGCTTCTTGCGCCTTCTTCAATAACGTATTTACCTAGTTCATATCCACCAATGAATTCTCCATCACCATAATTGATAGATCCTAGATACATGGGATCATTTTTAAACTCTTCGGAAATTTCAGGATCATCGCCCATTCCCCAATAATACATATCATATTCAAGTGCTTTTGCAACTTGTTCAACACCAGATACATTATAGTAGGCAAGAAGAGCATCTGCTCCTGCTATGGCACTATTTTCGATAAATTCTAGTTCATGTTCTGCTGATGTAATCGCTTCAGAATAGGTAAACTCAACATTAAATGTCTCCGTTAAGTAATCAAAATAGTCTTTCATCGCTAAAAATTCCCCGTCTGTTGGGTCATAGATTTCAACGGCAATTTTAATGGTCTCTTCCGGATAAGGAAGTGATACTTCTGATGTTCCATTCTCTGTTGAAGATTCCTGAAGGTCCTCTTGAACTGTTGTATCCCCCGTTGCATTTCCATTTCCTTCCACATCACTGTCACCATTTTGACAACCAACCACTACAAATACCATGACCAATAATAAACTTAATACACGTTTCATAACATAATCCTCCTTATTGTTTGTTTTTATTTTTATCTTGGCAGTAATTTCGTTCGATACGAGAGACTCGTTATGAACACAACCACCAAAAACACAACACTTCGTACAATCTGAACAACACCGGTACCAACACCCACGACAGCCAATCCATTGTTTAATACTGAAATTGTAACCGCTCCTATTATAGCCGCACTCATTTTTGATCTTGGCCCTCCAGATAATGGCATTCCTCCTAGTACAATGGCTATCATAATATTAATTCCAACACTACCTCCGGTTGTTGCTGTCGCTGTCTTTGTTTGAAGCAGAATAATAATAGCCGCCAAGGCAACACCAATACCCCCCATCAGAAAGGCAATAATAATATTTTTCTTTGCATTAATTCCTAATTGACTGGCTGCAAGAAAATTTCCACCTTGTAATTTACAACTTTTTCCTATCTTTGTATAATTGAAAATATAAAGGGCAAATACATAAAATGTAGCAACAAAAATGACATTAATCCATGTCATATTACCGACATTGACTAAACTGCGAACAGATAATGTCGTTTCTTTCCCTAGCAATACTAAACCGATCGCTGATAGGATACCACCAAAGACAATGGTCACGATAAAAATAGGTAGTTTTAAATAAGCCGCTACGACGCCTTTAAAAAGAGCGATTAAAAACGATGTAGCAATAGTTACAATAATCATCACCATAAACGATTCATAACGTAATCCGACTACTGCACCTGCTATTGCCGATAAGGCCACTGAACCGCTTAAGGATAAATCCAGCGCTCCACTTGCAAATGCATATACAGCACCAATAGCCACTAATGCCGTGACAATAATCTGATTTGTAAGTATTTTCAGGTTAATTCCACTAATTGTCTTTCCTTCTGTAATAATGGCAAAGACGATCACCGTTAATGCCAAACCTATGTAAGGTACATAAGTTGTTATATTTATCGAATGCTTTTTCTTCATATCTACCTCCATTAGATCAACAATTCAATGACATTATTTTCAGTCATTTCTTCTCCGCGTGTAATTTCACCAGCGATTTTTCCATCTTTAATAATAATCATTCGATCACTCATTCCGATTAATTCAGTCAACTCCTCTGAAATAAGTAAAATCGAAGCTCCTTTTGCTTTCATATCTTCCATCAAGCGATACATTGCTGCTTTAACACCAATATCAACCCCACGCGTCGGACAGTCAAGGATAAGTATTTTAGATTCTCGCCCCAGCCATTTTCCAAAAACAACTTTTTGTTTGTTCCCACCCGAAAGATATTTAACATCTTGATCAATGGATGCACACTTAATATCTAATGCGTCAACCATGCGATGGACATATTCCGACTCTTTTTTAGGAGATATATAACCGAGCTTTTGAGATACCTGGTCATATCCGGCTCCGACAATGTTATCTCGAATATTCGCTGTTAGTACTAAGGCTTCTGAATCACGATTTTTTGACACATATCCCATCTGATGTTTAACGGCCACTTGAGCATTTTCGATTATTTCTCCTGATGGCACGTGGGTAACACTCCCGGTTACGATATGTTCTTCACCAAAAACAGCTCGTCCTAGTTCATGCATACCACAATGGGATAATCCACCAATTCCGAGTATTTCACCTTGATGTAACTGGGCAGAAAAGTTTAACAGTAATCCTTTACCCGTTGTAAGTTGGTCGATATCTAATATAACCTGGTCTTCGTAAGATGCTTTATTGTCTGCACGATAATAGTGGCCACGTACTTCCCGTCCGACCATATACTGCTTTATCTGGTTTTCTTCCATGTCTTCTTTTTTCACTGTAGCAATAAGTTTTCCATCTCTCAAAACTGTAAGTGCATCACAATGATCCATTGTTTCTTGTAAGTCATGAGATATAAACACTACCGCTTTACCCTCATTACGCATACGATTCAATATATCATAAACAATTTCACGTCCACGATGAGATAAGGCCGTCGTTGTTTCATCCACGATAAGTATTTGCGGATCTTGATGCATTACTTTTGCAACTTCAACTAACTTTTGATCTTGCATATCTAAGACGTCAATCACTTGATTCGGATCAACATCATCGATTCCAATATTTTCAAGCACTTTTCTTGCCGCTTGATTCATCGCCTTCTTATTAATAAAACCATATTTTTTAAATTGGTTTTCTGAACCCAAAAAGATGTTTTGTGCAATTGTTATTCCGGAGACCGTTCCTTTTTCTTGAACAATCATACCGATTCCCAGTTGTCCACCTTCAATCATATTCGCCGGATTATAGCTTTTTCCGTCAAAATACATGCTACCTGAATTTGGTTTTTGCATTCCTGCAATAATCGACGAGATGGTTGACTTTCCTGATCCATTTTCCCCGATAAGACCTCGTACTTCGCCGGCATAAATAGTCAAGTCGACGTCATCAACTGCAACGGTAGGACCAAATACTTTTCTAATTTTTTTTGCCTCAAAGAGTATCTGATGTTTTTCCAACATATCCATCCTCCTACTTTATTTTTTCTATCCTAAGTATACTATTGCCTTCTCTTCTTAATAAGACCATTACTTATGACCTTTTCTGCCATTTCTTTAATAAAAATGTTTCCACAAAAAACTATTTCTTTAACAAATTAATTTTTTGCACTTATATATTAATTTTTTACATATCTATTATTTGTGATATACTATTTATATAACTTTGTTTTGAAAGGATGTTTGTTATGGATTTCCCGATTACTTATCAATTTAAACTGATCGACTCTGAACCCAAACAATGGCATGATTATATTGAGATTATCTATGTCTTATCTGGACAATTAACCGTGATGATTAACAATCAACGTTACGACTTAAGCGACGATCAACTCATCCTCATTAATCACTTTAGTCCTTACGAGCTTTCTGCTAACCAATGTAAAATCGCTTCATTCCACATTTATCCCTCACGTTTTAATCATCTCATGGCACAGGCAGAATTATTATACTTTGACTGCAATTCAATGACCGCCCTTAGCGAAGATAATTTGACTCCCATCAAAGAAATTTTGGCTCAACTTGTCAAGCACACTTCAGCCCAATCCGAATCAATGCGCTTTTTAAATTATGCTCACGCGTATCAACTCTTATATATTTTATTAAATCAGTTTCATGTAAAACGTGTTGAGGCAAGAGACAAAAACTATTTTTCCCATCTTCAACGGCTAGAAAAAATTATCCATTATCTAAACAGTTATTATACTGAATCAATCACACTCAAAAATTTAGCCGAAAAATTCTATATTACACCACCCTATCTTTCAAATATTTTTAAAAAATATATGGGTACCGGGTTTAAAGATTACCTCAACACAATCCGTCTCAATCATGCGACGGCTGATTTGGCGAATTCAAATTGGTCTTTAGATTTTATTGCCGACAAAAATGGGTTTTCCAGCGCTCGATCTTTCAGTCATATTTTCAAAGAAAAAAATCAATGTTTGCCAAGCGACTATCGAAATCGACACGTGAATCTCGAAAATAAAAATGCAAGGACCACTATAACAAATCATGATTTTAATCTAGGTTTTCAGCATCACAATGACCTGGGCAGCCTTGCAAAATATTTACATCGTTCTGAGTTTAACCCCGAAAAAAGAAACACTTCCCTACAAATACAAGAAATCTCACCGGTTTCTGTCATTCAAAAAGGTTTTCCTCTTCAACATTCATTTAAGAAAACCACATCGATTGGCAAGGCAAAGCAGATTCTCTATGCTCAAAATCAAAGAATGCTTACCCAGCTACAAGAAGATATCGGTTTTACTTATATTAAATTCCACGGGATTTTTGATGATGATATGATGGTCTATTCTGAAAATTCAAAGGGTCAACCCCAAATTGATTTTACCTATGTTGATATGGTCTTTGATTTTTTGCTTTCTATTCATTTAAAACCATTTTTAGAACTTTCTTTTATGCCTAAAGATTTAGCACAAAATCATAATCGTAAGATCTTTTACTTAGAATCAATACTTAGTTTGCCAAAAGATGATGACAAATGGACATTGCTCATCCACCAATTCGTCCTCCACCTAATCAACCGCTATGGTTTAGAAGAAATACTTTCTTGGCATTTTTTCTTGTGGAATGAGCCGGATAGCCCCGAGAGCATGTTTGGTTTTGATGATTCCGCTGCTTTTTTTCATTTTTATAAAATAACATACGATACGATTAAATCAATTAATCCAAAGATTTCCTTTGGTTCTCCGTCAATGATGACAGACACCATTGTCGAAAAAGATTGGTTTAAAACTTTCATAAACTTTAGCCACAAGCACGAATGTCTACCTGACTTTATCCACTATCATTTTTACCCCGTCGGTCATGAAAATGACCTTACCTCCGACCTCATTATACATAGCAATATTGTTATCGACTCTGACCCTGACGCTTTTAAGAACAATATCTATTCTGTAAAAAAAGAGTTAAAAAAGCTAGAACTTGATAATAAAGCGCTCTATGTTACGGAGTGGAACTCAACAATTTCACAACGCGATTTATTAAATGATACTGCCTTTAAGGCGACCTATATTATTAAAAATATTTTGGAAAATTATGATGCCTTAGATAGTTTTGGATATTGGATGATAAGTGATTTTATAGAGGAAGTCAAAATGTCTGAAGAACTTTTTCACGGCGGTATGGGCTTATTCACTTATAATGGAATCAAAAAATCTTCTTATTACGCCTTCGTCTTGCTTAATAAGCTTGGCGATACACTAATCGGACGTGGAGAGGGTTATTTTATCACCAAACATAAATCAAAATACCAAATCATTCTTTATAACTATCAACATTTTTCTACCCTTTATGCCGCTGGCGAACTATTTGACATGACCTTTACCAGTCGGTACACACCTTTTCCCAATCCGATGGTCAAAAAATTTGTAATTCCGCTTTCGGATTTAACTGATGAACAATATATACTCACGGATACTATCTTAAATAAAGATTATGGCAGCTCCTTTGACAAATGGGTTGAACTCGGTGCATTAAATCTTGAGACCCAGGATGAAAGCAATTATCTTAAATCCATTTCAATTCCAAGAATTACTAAGCAACGCCTCAATGTTGAAAAAGATTATTTGACCATCTCGCGCGAATTACAACCTCACGAAGTTCGATTTATCGAAATTCATGCTCTACGATAAGATGTATTCACGCCCACAAATATGCTATAATATAGCTAGCAAAATTACTCATGTATGATTAATATTACAATCGAAAGGAGTCTACTCATGGCAGACAAACATTTATATATCATTACCGGAACATCAAAAGGAATCGGCGAGGCACTAGCGAAGAATTTAGATTCAGCCTCCAATCATATCATCGGAATTTCACGGACGACAAACCCAGCATTCTCAGACCAGGTCGAACAAAAATACTTTGATTTAGTCGATTACGGAAGCCTTCCCGGTCTCGTGGTTGATATTTTCTTCTCATTAGAACAAGAAGAATACGCTTCCATTACACTCATTAATAATGCCGGCATCATTGAGCCTATTAACAGCGTTGACAACTGTGAAGCCAATGATTTTTTTGAAAATATAACCATTAACCTTCTTGCACCCATGATTTTATCTGCTGAATTTGCAAAGCACCTTCGCCACTATACCGGAGCTAAAAGAATCCTAAATATTTCTTCAGGCGCCGCCAAAAAACCCATTGAAGGTTGGAGTAGCTATTGTACCTCAAAGGCCGGATTAAATATGTTCACTCAATGCTTTGGAAAAGAACAGTCTTCAGGCGAAGACCACATCCATGTCATCTCCATGGCCCCCGGTGTGATTGACACCCCTATGCAGGAGACTATCCGTGGCGCGTCAAAAGAAGAATTCCCGAATATTGACCGCTTCTTAGATTTAAAAGCAAATAATGCCCTGACATCGCCAGATGACGTTGCCAAACGCTTGATACAATTTATGAACGATGAATTTTATGCGCATCCGAATGGAAGCCTACTCGATATACGCGAACTTAGTTGAATATAGAATATTAAAGAATGGAGTCATTGATATGATAAAATTGGTTACAGACAGTACATCTTACTTGCCCAAGGAACTGATTGGAGATTATCCCATACAAATCGTTTCCTTGAGCGCTTTAATTGATGAAGATGTATTTATAGAGACTAAAACAAAGAATGAAGAATTCTATGCTCGTCTAGCACAAAGCAAAAATTTTCCAAAGTCATCCCAACCGAGCTTAGAAGAAATGACGAAGATTTTCGAAAACATTGTATCGGAAGGAGATGACCTTATCGGTACATTCCTATCCTCAGAAATGAGCGGAACTTACCAAACAGCATGCATGATTAAAGAACAACTTTTAGACAAGTATCCGAACGCAAAAATTGAGCTTGTTGATTCTAGAACGAATTGCATGCAACTCGGTTTTTGTGTGCTTTATGGAGCTGAATTAGTTAGTCAAGGTAAGCCCATAGACATTGTTGCTCAGGCCATGCGTAGCTATGTCCATCAAAGTCGATTTATTTTTTTGCCGGAAACTTTAGACTACTTAAAAATGGGTGGACGTATTGGCGGCGCACAAGCACTCATCGGTAACATCATGAAACTTCTGCCCATTCTTACTGTCAAAGACGGCCGAACAGAGGTGCTTCAAAAGGTACGAACGAAGAAGAAGGCCGTATCAACCTTATTACAGATTGCATTGGACGACATAAGAAAACATGGATTAAAACATGTTGTTGTCCACCATATTGAGGCATATGAAGAAGGCCTCGCTTTGGCTCAAGACCTTCAAGATGCTCTGGGTGTCGACGTTTTAGTTGTGGATATCGGCCCGGTTATTGGAACACATGTAGGTCCCGGTGCGATTGGAATTGCTTATGATTTGAAGGAACCTTTTAGCCAAACTTGATGGCATGTCATCCTCATTTATTGTGAAATAAAACCGGAGAGCGAAAAACGCTCTCCGGAGTACTTAGTCATAGAACTATTTTGCCTTAAACAACTTATCACCAGCTCTAATGATAATATATATTAAAGCAGATGTTACAATGTAATAAATCCATTTATTGATTTCTAAATTGGTCATAACTAAAATTGTTATTACAATAAATATCCAGTCAAATAAAAAATGAAGCATTTTCATTCCTCTTCTCCTTTACGGCAAATTAATGAAAGGTGTGTGCCCACCGTTTTCTGTTTGGCATGCCACTTGATCACTCAATGCTCCTCTATATTTATAAACCATTGGCGGAAATGAAACGCCCGAAACCAAGTCGCCTGCTATTGCTCCAACACCACCAGCAATAGCCACACCAATTGCCGCAGAACCATCCCATTTAAACACTACTTTTGTAATTCCTCCTGATGTGATTATATTATCCGAGTTAATAGTATAGATTGTGTTAATGCTATCTCTACTAAATAATTTCTCGGCTTCTTTCGTCAGTTTAAGAGCGTACTTTCCATTTTCTATTGTAACATAGTTTTCGATTTTTGACATTTCATCAGCATATTGATCGTAATTTTCATATAAGGTAAAGTCATCTTTCCTATAATCTTTTGCACTAATCTGATGGTTAAATGAACCTAATATTATAGTCATACATAACTGTATTGCAATGATTTTTTTCATGTTTTTCTCCTTTTCAAAGTAATGTTTTTTTCTATGTGATGATAATAGCATACTTATTACTAAAATAAGGCAACTCTACCTGAACGACGTGCTATAATACACGAACGACGTGTTTTTTATTAAATTATAAAAAAAGAAGACAATTTCCCTACCGATAACTTTCCTCCAACAATTCGAGCTACTATAACATCTGTATTTATTTTTCAGTCTTCTATCGTAACATAAAAACCGGAGAGCGTTTTTCGCTCTCCGGTAACCTGACAATTATTAAAATAAACCCTCGATAACTTTCATACAACCGAGAGCCCCTCTCTGATTGATACATGTATGGGATGACCCTTAGTTGGATTTAATGAAACCCAGTAAATATCGCCTCTTTTATTCAAACCACTCTTTATATCCCATGGCATAGAGGTTATCTCTAGAGATTTCTAGACATTCATAAGGATCTTTTCCATATTGGTCATCTTGTTCAATGAAGAAGTATTGACCGCCGCTTTGAAGTCCGGCTTCTATAATAGCCGGCATATCAAGTGTTCCTTGGCCGACTTCTGCAAATTGGACAACCGATGTAAAGGCTGTTTTAAATTCACTCGGATCAAATTCTTTTGAAAAATCAAGATCGATCTCACCGATACGATAATCTTTTAAATGAATCAAAGATACCCGTCCTGCAAAACGCTTAATCACATCTACAGGATTCATACCACCGCGTTGTATCCAGTGTACATCCAGTTCAAAACCGATATGCTTTGTATTGTTTCTAATAATATCAAGCAAAGTCTCACCATTATATTTTGTAAATTCAAGATGATGATTATGATAGTAGAGTTTGATGTCATGTTCAGCGAGTTTTTCAGCATAGTGATCGGCCAGTTTTGCAAAATCAACAGACTTATCATAGTCACCCATCCGCGTCATAGGTAACATACCGATACGAAGATAATTGCAACCAAGGGTTTTACAGTCCTGAACAATTTTATCAAAATCACTGCTTAGGTATTCTCCAGGTATTCCCGACATCATGGGTTCTACTGCTGCTGACATAGCCGCTATTTTAATATCAAAATCTTTGGCCCCTTGCTTCATTTGACTGACATTTTCTTCTGTCATTGGGATTTGCGATATTTCCACACAGTGATAGCCCATGGCATTCAATGTTTTAAAAACTTCATAGACACCTACTTCAGCTACCTTATCTTTAAGCATCATCATTTGTACGCCAATTAATCCTTTTTTATCCATTATATTCCTCCATATTAATTATTTTTCCTGTTTCTGACGACCGTCTTATGGCATCAATCATTCGCATGGATTGAAGGCCCTGAGATACCGGTATATAGTCATCTTTATTTGATTCTAATCCTTTATAAAATGTATGTATTAATTTTTTGTGGCTAGCCCCATAATAGAACTTGCTTCCTTGGACTTTATCATCTTCCACGAGAATATGTTGCCCTTCTTCATCCCAACAATACAGAATATTATCTCGAATGACCAAACGCGCTTTTTCTAGAACTACTTCCAATTCAACACTTGCGTTGTAAGGATTGGCATTGGTCGCATAAAATAGTCCGCTGAATCCATCCATAAATTCCAATCGGGCACTTGCTGTATCTTCAACCTCAATGCCATAATCAAGAAGCTGGCTTAAGCTTCCTTGAATATTTTTGATTTCTCCGCCAATCCATTGCATGAGGTCCAGCGTATGAATGCTTTGATTAATCATTACACCGCCACCGGACAAATCCATCTGTCCTCTCCAAGGCTTATGGTCATAGTATTCACGTGGACGATGCCAAGCCACCAAAGCTTTCATACCTATTATCCGTCCATAATCACCGGATTCAACGTGCTTCTTCATGTGAATCGATGTATTATTTAGTCGATTTTGTAGACATAGATTGATCTTCATATCCGGTTGTTTCTTTTCTAAGTCGACCAGTTCGTCGACTTCTTTTAGGTTGATTCCCATAGGTTTTTCTAAAAAAACGTGGATACCTCTTTGAATACAATCCATCGTGACCGGAGCATGGAGATAATGGGGCAAACATATGTGAACACTGTCAAGATTTTCTTGGTCCAACATCTCTTTATAGTTTTCATAAAAATGAATATCTGAATCCTCACACCACTGATTTACATCTATATCACTGACTGCGACTAAAAGAAGGTTTTCATCTGCCATTATTATGGGAATATGTACTTTTGATATATCACCTAATCCAATAATGCCAACACGTATCATCATACATCTCCTTGTATAGTCTTTAAAATTTCTTCAAGCGCCCTATATTGCATTTCAAAACCTTCTTCACCTGACTTAGCCTTATTACTTTTTATGACCTCTGCAGAATCCTTATTCTCCAAGTCTTTCAGTGAATCAAAAATAACTAGATGGGGTTCGAGGGTCAAAAAGCCTTCATAGCCTTCAGCGATAAAATCAGCCAAAAGTTCTTGAATCTTTCCGTCACCGGTCCCACATAAGACGTTATCTCCATCCGTATAGACCGCATCCTTGATATGAATATAAACGGTGTCGTCTTTGAGCAATTCATAGCAGATTCTTGTATCTTCTTGGCATTGAACAAAGTTTGCAAAATCAAAAATTCCTTTGAAATTAGGGGAATCAATGGCGTCGAGTAGGTCCTTACATCGTCGTCCAATATCTCCATAAATATCCTTTTCATTTTCGTGAAGTAATACTACGTCATATTCTTCTGCAATGGTCACAAACTCCTGCATTTTTCGAATAACGACTTCTTTAAACTCATCCGGATTTTTACCTTGCGGAATAAAAAAACTAAATATACGTATATAGTCACATTCAAAGAACTTACATGCTTGACAAAGTCTTACCAGCATTATTTTTTGTTGTTCAAACGCTTCTTCATCCTCTACATCAATCTTACCAATCGGAGAACCAATCGATGAGATTTTAATCTTACCGGCTTCAAGTCTAGGCTGGATATTTGTACGTATCTCTTCAAGTGTATAATCACCGATATTTCTACCGTCCACACCACGAATGGACATGTAGTCTATTCCTAATTTATTCAATTCTTGAATTTGCTTGGAAAAATCACTCGATATTTCGTCGGCAAATCCCGAAATAAGTAATGTGTTCATTTAAACGCCTCCTTAATTCATGTTCTTAATGGCTACCTTTTAGATCAAAGACAACTTCTTCCACTTTTTTTGAATAGGTCGATTGTTGAATCTTTTCTTGAAGGCGTTCATAATATAACGTCCCATCAACCGGAAGCTCAACCCAATCACCCAACCAGTCTGAAAGATGAATGGCATTGCTGATGGTTAAGCCATAAATGCCTTCATTTCCCGGTGCCAATAAGTCCGTTCCATCTAGAATCGCATCGGTAAAGTTCTGCATTATACCTACATGTTCTGTCGCTTTGCCTTCAACCGGTATAGCACATGTCCAATTTTCCGGTGGTCTAAATCCTTCCGGTGTTGTATCGCTATGTTGGCGAGTTCCTACTCTATTGCGATAGAAGGTCATGGTATTATCTTCAATGACAAGTTTTCCCATATCTCCAGATATCTCCAAACGATTCGTTCCCGGTGCCTCACCTGTTGATGTTATGAAAAGACCAGTCGCGCCATTTGCATACTCAAAAAATGCCGTCACATCATCTTCCACTTCAATGTTATGAAATTTGCCATAATCGCAAAATCCGCGAATACGTTTTGGCATACCGCATATCCATTGAATCATGTCAAGCTGATGGGGACATTGATTAAGGAGAACGCCACCACCTTCACCTTCCCAGGTCGCGCGCCATCCACCAGAATCATAGTATCGTTGAGACCGGAACCAATTTGTAATGGTCCAGTTGACACGTACAAGCTCTCCCAGTTCACCGGATTGAATGAAATCCCTTGCCTTTTGGTAGATTGGGTTGGTGCGTTGATTATACATAATAGCAAACACTTTACCTGATGTTTGAGCCTTTTGATTGAGTTCTTCAACTGCCTTTGTATAAACACCAATGGGTTTTTCCACAAGAATATGAAGACCTTTGTCAATTGCTTCCATCCCCATCACCGGATGGTCATAGTGGGGCGTCGCAATTAAAACAGCATCCATATCGTGGTCTAAAAACTCAATATATTCCTTGTAATAACTGAGTTTCTCTCCGTGTTTTTCTTGAATTGCTTTTAACCTTTGTTCATTTATATCGCAGACAGCCACAAGTTCACAGCGGTCTACATGTCCTTCCATTAAATGTCGCACATGACTTGACCCCATATTTCCAACGCCTACAATACCCAGACGAATCTTATCCATACTATTTCTCCTTTTCTTATCTAAGACATTCATATATACTATGGTATAAGGATTCAATTGTTTTTTCCATGGTATATCTTGTGAATAACTTTGCAAATATTGTGATAATGGAGGATATTATGAAAAATGAGGCAGCATTATACCAAAACACAGAACCTTTTTTTGTTGGCGAATACTTGACAGATTCATGCAATGTTGATATCCACTTGCATAGCGCTTACGAAATTTTTATGGCAACCACCAATAATGTTCGCTATCACATTGAAGGGCGTACTTATGATTTGCAACGTGGTGACATCATTATCACAAATAATTCAGAAATTCACCGTCCCACGGTTACAGATTCATCCCCATATGGACGCAAGTTTATTCTCTTTAATCCAAGTAGCTTTTTATCCTATATTCATTATCAATATCCTTTATTTGATGCTTTTACCCAAAGAAAAAAAGGGCACGCAAACCACCTGTGCCCTCTTAAAAAAGATCAAATTGAAGTTGAAGCTTTACTCGATAAACTCTATTTGATTCATCCTGAAAAAGATGGAAAATCAAGGCTCGCCTCATATGTTTATGCCTTGGAGCTATTTTTAAAAATCGATACCATCTATAAGTATTGTTATGTTAATAGCTTGGTTCAAAGGGAAGAAGGTACCATTGACATACGCATCCAAAAAGTACTGGATGATTTAAATGAAAATTTTTGCTCGGTGTTTGACCTTGAAGTCCTTGCCAAGAAGCATTATATGGATAAATATTATATGTCGCATCTTTTTAAGAGCGAAACCGGATTTACAATTATGGAATATATCCAATCACGCCGAATGTTGTATGCTAAGTCGCTCATTGCATCCGGAACCTTCTCTTTTGAAGAAGTGAGTGAAAAATGTGGTTACAATGATTATTCGAATTTTTATAAAACTTTTAAAAAATTGATTCGAATGTCACCTAGAGACTATCAAAAACATACTGATGACCTGTAAAAAAAAGAATATTCAACTATGAATTGAATATTCCTAAATAAACCTTGACAACTATGCAGCATTAAGAATTATACCAGTTAATGTAGTTTCAAGTATTCCTACAGAAATTAGATATTCAATAGCTTCACAGATTTCTTCATCCGAAAACCTTTGAGATTTTTCCTTTGACCATTTATTAAATGCTCCAATTATATCTTGAATCGATATCATAGGTTGCTCTTGAACTATGTATGTCACAGTTGCTATGCATTCAAGTTTATGATCATCTAAAATACTGTTAACAAAATTTGTTGCTTTAATTAATGCAGGCTCAATATGATTAAGTTTATTAGTAATGTTTTTACTTATTAATTTAGTTAATAGAATACTATATGCTTCATTAGTGTTTTTAACACCATGATATTTTTGGTACTCCTTAATGTTCTTGCTTATTATCGCAATAGTATTTGCATATGGTCCAAATTTATATCTATCAAATTTAAAATAATTTTCCCCCAAGAATATATTGGTAAAATATGCAGCTTTTTGCAATCTCAATGCCCCAAATTTGTTAAGTCGCTCTTTAAGTTGCATTAAAATTAGTGCTGAGCAAGAAAGCTTTGGCTCTTCCTTAGAAGTTACTGAATAATTTTTCGAAGGTTCGTAAATAACAATATCTACATAATCACTTATAGGTGTCAACTTATCTATAATATGTTTTTTCACTTCATTCCAATTAAGGCCACCATTTCCACTCCCAAGAGGTGGTATTGCAATAGATTTAATTTCAAGCTTTTGAATAAGATTAACTAATTGTTCAAGACCTATATCAATATAGCTCATTTTTGATTTTGCACGCCATTTATCCTTTGTAGGAAAATTAATTATTATTTTATCTTGTTCCATGTAATAGTGCATACTTCCAATATATAAGGCGCCCGATTTACAAGCCTTAACATACGAGGTATTATTCTCAGGATATTTAAGTTTAAACTGATATGCAATACCTTTTCCCATATAACCTTCACAATTAACAGTATTCACTAACGCTTGTGCCTTTGTATCAAAAAGATTTCCGGTTGTAAACTCTATCATAATATCACCTCAATTAAACCAATTTGGCATTACATTAATATATGGTGGATTTTTTTGAATTTTATAATTTTCAAAAATTTTAAGTATATATTTCTTTACCTCTTCACTTTTCACATAGATGCATTGAAACGCTTCTATTGAAATTGATTTTTCCGTCAAACACTCAGCCATTTTTGCATGTTTTATGTATTCAGTTTCATTACCATATGTTGCCATCGCTTCCCAATTAATATTTTCAAATCCCTGGACATAATCATACATAATTAAATTTTCCACATTAAAGTTCATTGGATGTGACGTGATAATTTTAAAATCATTTAACTTAGCAACTTTTCTTTTAATACATAAATTTCAATATCTCGTCCTCATACATGGTCAAATTTATCTTATCATGTTATACTAGTTTTCTCAAGAACTCATTATAATGAACTACACAGACCAATCAATTCCGTTAAAAGGAGGCGAATTATGCGAACTGTACATATCTTTGTCGAAGGCCGAGTCCAAGCGGTGGGCTTTCGCTATTATACCTTGACTCAAGCACAATCTATCGGTGTCAAGGGTTGGATTAAAAATAGAGACGACGGCCGCGTAGAAATTATTGCCCAAGGTGGCGAAGAGCCTGTAGAATCATTTATTCAATCCGTCAAAAAAGGACCTCGCTTTTCACACGTTGAGGACATGAAAGTTGAGGACCTTGACAACTCGACTGAATATCGATCTTTTGAAATTACATATTAATTATTCTAATTTTGTTCTGCCACCCATGTTGCAAATAAATCAATCCATGGCTGGCAGGACTTTTCTATATTTGGATTTCCTGGATGAGCTGTTTCTTCTGTAGCTAATGACAATCCATGTCCACCTTTTTGAAAAACATGTAAGTCAAAGGCCACATCATATTTTCGCAGAGCTCTGGCAAATTCAAGGGCATTTTCCACAGGAACACTCGCATCCTCAAAAGTATGCCATAAAAATGTTGACGGTACTTTTGCACTTACATGCTTATCAAGTCCACCAAAATCCCAATTAATCTTCTCCTCATTGCCAAATAAATTAATCATCGATCCTTCATGTGCAAATTCATTCGATAAAATAACCGGATAGGACAATAATAGTCCGTTTGGCCTTAAATCTTCAACGCTTAATTCGAGAGAATCTAACAACCACTGTTCATGATAATACACACCATGACTTGCTGCCAAATGGCCACCCGCAGAGAATCCGCCAATAATAATTTTATCCGGATTCAGATACCACGCTTTCGCATTTTCACGAATCACGGAAACGGCCTTTGCTACTTGTAGAAGCGCTTGCGGAAAAACTGCCGGCTCGACACTATAGTCAAGTATAAAGGCTTGAAACCCTCTTGCATTCATAGCAATTGCTACAGATTCAGCCTCTCTTTTAGACTTAAATCCATATCCGCCACCCGGACAAATCAGAACAGCCGGACGTTGTCTTTTAGCATCGATTTCCTCTGAATTTTCAATAACATAGGTTTTTATCGATGCGTGATGACTGTCTATACTTAACTTTTCTTTCCAATATTTGGAATCATAACCGTAGGGTAATCTCACTTTTTCTTTTTCAATATTAATCCATATTTTTTCATGAATCATGGAATATAAATCTCCTTTATCTATTCATTTTCTTTTCTATAGGCAACTGTTAGTCCTTTTAGAAAACTTCGCGCATATTTATCCAAGCACGAACGATAATGTTTATGGCCTTCTTTTCTAAAGAAAGCACTCAATTCACTTTTTGATACACTAACACCTGCTTTTTCAAAAATATCTAACATATCATCACTGGTAAGATTAAGCGCAATTTTTAGTTTTTTAAGCATAACATTGTTACTACTCTTTCCCGCTTTTAAGGTTAATATTTGTTTTGGTTTTTGTCCTGGTTTCGGCTCTTGTCGACCACGCTTAAATATGATGAATCCGTTTAAAAAAGATTCTAACATATGATTGGTGCATTCCATATGTTCCTCATCTTCCTCATTTTCTTCATCCGCCTTATGCGCTTCTTCTATTTCTTCAATGACACTTCCATCTTCTCTATGGGTATCAAAATTATAAATATCCATTGGTTTTGTGAGGATCTTATCTAATTCTTCTTTTGATACTTGAACTTCACCTAATTTAAAAATTTCTATCATATCAACATCTTTAATGTCTAGTGCATATCTTAACCGGATTAGTATATCATTATTATTCATGTTTAACCTCTACTCTTTCATTTCAAATATTTCCTCCATTATAGCATAGTTAGCCCATTCTGGCCATTTCTACAGCATCGCTAAACTCTGATGTTGTTAAGCCTGCTTTGTTTATTCTTTTTTTAGTTAAATTTTTCCTTATACATTTTGGGAGAAACACCAATTTTGTTTTTGAACAGTCTAGAAAAATAATAGTAATCTTGATACCCTAATTCTTGAGCAATCGCTTTTATTGGCTCTTGAGTCGTTGTTAGAAGTTTACATGCCCTTTGCATTTTCATGTGAATAAAATAATCAACCGGTGTGAACCCATACTGTTCTTTAAAAAGCTTGGTAAAATGATCTTTTGATAAACTAAAGTGGTGGGCCATATCATCTAGCGAAATATTCATATAGAGATTTTGCTTCATATAAATAAGTACATCTTCAAATCTATTCATCTTGTTTAATAATTTCGTTTCTGATTTCATATGAATATATGACAACAAGGATTTAAGAACGTTTGCACTATGAATATGATATTGTAATGCATAACCCTTTTCCATCTTTTTCAACATCTCATAAAAGTAGGATTCAATTTTTGCATCTAATCCAAAATGGATTATATGACTCGTTTTTTCTCCTTGAAGCAAATCCATATAATCCGTCCCATGATTTCCTATAAAATATACCCAACTAACCGTCCATGGATTTTTATCCATTGCTCCATATTTATGGGCTTGCCAGTTTTTACATATAATTAAATCTCCAGGTCGAACTCGATACCGAGTTCCATCCATTTCATACCATCCTTCTCCTTCTGTACAATACTTAAGAAAATATTCTTCGCAGGGATTTTTATGCACGTCATAACCTATCGTTGGATGCTTTCCACTTCTATATCCACAAGAAACAACCATCATATCTTTCAATAGTTTATTTTTTTGGTGTTTTTGAACTATTTTTTCAGGAATTCTATAATATCTTGTTTCTTGTTCATTTATTTTTTTCATATCGATATCATCCATCTTTCTCTTTATATTTTCTATTTTATCAGCTTTTTATTTAAGCTACAATCATTATATACTCAAAAAAGATTATATTGAAAGGACGGTTTTATATGATACGTTTATTTGATCAACATCACATTCGCTTTCAAAAAGAATTAGAAGGCTATTGGGACTTTTCTAAAGCAAGTTCTAAAGACACGCTTCCCTCATCTTATGATAAAAAATTATATGTCCCCGGATGCTGGGAAAGTAATATTGAACTTTGTGATTATCGAGGTTATGGTATTTATAAAAAAAACATAACAATCGACACAGCCTCTAATCTAAGGCTTAATTTTAAGGGAGTGAGTCATACTGCTGATGTCTATTTAGATGGCCAACATATTACCAATCATTATAATGCTTTCACTGAATTTAGTCTTGTAGTTCCTAATGTTTCTAAAGGAAATCATACTTTAGTTCTTGTTGTTGATAATACTTTTACAGAAGATTCTTCCCTCCATATTCCGAATGACTATTATGCATATGGTGGTATCACGCGACCGGTCGTCATGGAAATTGTACCTGATGTGTATATTAAACATATCCAATTTACCCCTTACATGGATAAGGCTAAATGGCAAGCCGATATAAAAATCATTGTATCTAACTGTTCTTCTATGACAAAATCCGTTCGACTGCAGCTAGATCTTGACGACACACTACTTGAATCCGATTTCTCAGGACAATGGATTAACCTTCCTGGCAATATCGAAAAAACTATTACAACTAGGATTGCCTTTGACAATGTTCATCCCTGGTCTCCTAAAAATCCTTATCTATATTTACTGCATGCCTATTTATATGAAAAAGATATTACATCTCCTGTCGATGATTTGATTGAACGCGTGGGTTTTCGAACCATTGAAGTGAAAGGACAAGAGATTTTATTAAATAATACACGCATTTTTATGCAAGGTTTTAACCGGCATGAAGACTTTAACATCGCCGGTTGCGCCATACCTATGCAATTAGCTGCTATTGATATGGACATAATGACTGACCTTGGCTCAAACGCTGTAAGAACAAGTCACTATCCAAATGATGAACGTTTTCTTGATATGTGTGATGAGAAGGGAATTCTAGTATGGGAAGAAAATCACGCACGAGGTCTAGAACTGGAACAAATGTTAAATCCAATTTTTGAAAAGCAGTGCCAAGACTGTATTGATGAAATGGTGACCAGTCACTATAACCATCCTTCTATTATTTTGTGGGGTATCTTGAACGAATGTGCCAGCGATACTAAAGAAGGGCGACGTATGTACCAAACGCAATTTGAACAAATTAAAACTCTCGATCAAAGTCGTCCATTAACGTTTGCAACATGTAAACATTTTAATGACCTATGTCTCGATCTAGTCGATCTTGTTTCCATTAACATTTATCATGCATGGTATCAAGAGGGAAAAACTATTCAAGAATTAGAGCAAGCTTATCTAAAAGAATTGGAATGGATTCAGTCCACCGACGGAAAAGATAAACCTATCATTATCAGCGAATTTGGAGGCGGTGCCATTTACGGATATCGTGCGCCCTATCGTCCAAAATGGTCTGAGGAACGCCAGTCGGACATCCTCAAAAATTGTCTTACAGTTTATCTTAATCGTCCTGAGATTGTCGGAACCTTTATTTGGCAATTCTGTGATTGTCGTGTGACGGACGAAGTTTGGGGCGTAAAAAGACCACGATCCCAGAACAATAAAGGAATCGTGGATGAGTATCGTAGGCCAAAGCTTGCTTATGAAACGGTAAAGCAATTATATAGAGATAAGGCTACGGGAAATGAATAGCTTTTTATATATCAATTACTTTCTCGCTTTAACATGGAATATAAGGCTTCCATGTCTCCGTCATTTTCTTTAATATTATGATAAACCTGCTTCAATATGTCATTATCTAGAACACTTTTAAATCCTTTGAGACCAATAAAGTCTGAAACAAATGGACTTGTAGGTTTGAATAAAAGCTCTTCTTTTGTTCCGGTTTGTTCTATTTTCCCATTATTCATTAGCACAATTCTTGTCCCTAGTTTTAAGGCTTCTTGAATATCATGGGTAACGAACAAGATTGTTTTATTTAGCCTCTTATGAAGGTTAAGCAATTCATCTTGAAGCAAAGTCCTTGCAATCTCATCAACAGCTCCGAAGGGTTCATCCATAAGAATAATCTCCGGATCTGCCGCTAAAGCCCTGGCTACCCCAATGCGTTGTTTTTGACCACCACTTAGCTCTGCAGGATAGCGGGATAACATTTCAAGGTCAAGACCGACTAGTTGTATTAACTCTTCTGCTCTAGGACGTCGTTCTGCTCTATCAATACCTTGAAGGGATAGAACATAACCGATATTATCTTCAATGGTCATGTGGGGAAACAGTCCAATTTGCTGAATAACATAACCAATACTTCTGCGCAACTTAATGGTATCCCATTCACGAATACTTTGATTATTAACTTTAATATCACCCTCATCAAATTCAATGAGTTTATTAATCATCTTAAGCAAGGTGGTTTTCCCACATCCTGAAGGACCGAGAATAGTAATAAATTCTCCTTCCTCCACGGATAGGTTTAAATTGTCCACAACACGTTGATTCGCCTTATATGACTTTGACACATTTTTGAATTCAACAACCATTAGTCTAATAACCCTTTCTCTTGCAAAAACTCAACAGCCACATCTTTGGGTTCTCTTTGTTCAATTTCAACCAAGTAATTCATCGTAGTCATCTCATCGTTATTAATCTGGTCATCTAGCATAGCAAGAACGTCTTCTAATTCCGGATACTCGTCGAGCACTTCTTGGCGTACTAGCGTTGCTGCATAATACGACGGAAAATAATATTGATCATCTTCAAGAACCACCATATCATATTCCTTCAACTTACCATCCGTTGAAAAAATATTAATAATATCGACTTCTCCCGAGTTAATGGCTTGGTATTTTAGCCCGATATCCATACCGACCTCATCTTTAAAGTCGAATCCGTATTCTTCTGAAATTCCCGGAAAACCATCGGCCCGCTCAAAGAAATCATGTTCTGCACCAAAAACTAAATCTCCACCTAACCTAGCTAAATCTGAGTATGTTTCTATACCCATCTCTTCAGCTAATTCGCGTTTCATGGCGATGCCAAATGTGTCATTGAATCCATAAAGATTTGACCAAACAATACTAAATTGGTCTTGATATTCTGCTTTGACTTCTTCATATAATTCATTCGGGTCTTGAATTAAGTCTTGTTCAAGAACAAACATCCATCCTGTACCGGTATATTCCGGATACATATCAATCTCTCCACTGACCATGGCCGGATGTATGTTTGATGTTCCTCCACCAATACCGGCTTTGTGTTCAACTGTAATATCGGTTTTATCTTCAATTAAGGCAATTAACATTTCAGCGATGATAAACTGCTCCGTCATAGGTTTGCTTGCGATTACAATTGATTTTTCCTCATTACAACTACTCAATGAAATTAACATTACTATTACTATAAATACACTCACTAATTTTCTCATCCTGTACCTCTCTTTCATAAACTTAATGAACACCTATTATCTCCGTCCTAAGACTCTTTTCGTTAAAACAGTTTCCAATATATGGAGCGTCCAGTCAACAATTATTGCTAAAAGCGCCACCAATAAGCTACCTGCAATAATCATTTCCGGAAAATACGTCGATATACCTCGATATATAGCAACGCCTAAACCTCTGGCGCCTATAAAAGAAGCTATTCCGGCAAGAGCTATTGTCATAATGACCATGGTTCTAAAACCGGACATAATTACAGGTAAGGCCTGGGGCAACTGAATTCGAAAGAGCAATTGTTTCTCTGTTGTTCCCATACCAACCGCTGATTCAATCATTTGCCCATCCACTTCTTTAATACCGACATATGTATTCCTAATCATTGGTAACAATCCATATATTATCAGCGCGACAATTGCACTCTTATTCCCGATTCCTGAGATTGTGACTAAAATTCCAAATAATGCGATGGATGGAATCGTATATAAAAAATTGGTTACCACTAATAAAATTGATGCTAACACTTCATTTTTGGTCATCACAATGCCCAGCATCAACCCTAATACTGTGATAATAAGTACGGCAATTAAAGTGATTCCAATATGTTGCATCAAAAGTTTTAAAAAAAATTCCCAACGATCAATATAAAGCTCAATGACTTTTTTTACCATATCCATCCTTTCCTCATTCATATTTGTTTTTTTGTTAAATATATTATACCATATTTATAAAAATACCAAAAAAAGATTCCTTGATTTTAAAAAATCAAGAAATCTTATCATTCATCGAATCTACCCTAATGCAACGTCCAAAATCATCATCACTGTAAAACCAATCATTGTTCCAATCGTTGCTATATCTGTCTTAGATCCACCTTCTTCTCTTTGCGCTTCAGGAATCAATTCTTCAATAACTACATATATCATGGCTCCTGCTGCAAAGGCCAAAGCATATGGCAAAATCGGTCGCATTGTTATCACCGCATACGCTCCAATTACACCTGCAATCGGCTCTACAATTCCTGACGCCTGACCATATAAGAAAGCTTTTGTCCTGCTAAATCCTTCTCTTCTAAGCGGAATTGAAACAGCCGCACCTTCCGGGAAGTTTTGAAGACCAATACCTATAGCTAAGGCCACTGCACCGGCAACGCTTGCAGTTCCTATCTGGCCCGATGCCGCAGCACCAAAGGCAACCCCCACCGCTAAACCTTCCGGAATATTATGTAGGGTAATCGCTAAAACAAGCAAGACACTGCGTTGCCAACTTGTTTTTATACCTTCTGCCTGATCTGTTTCTAAGCCTAAATGCAGGTGAGGCAGTAACTTATCGACTAAGAATAAGAATAATCCACCACCAAGAAATCCGATTGCAGCTGTTAGCCAGGCTGTTTGTCCAAGTTCCTCGGCCATATCTATACCCGGTGCCAACAATGACCAAAATGAAGCTGCAATCATAACGCCTGCTGCAAAACCTAACATACCATTCAAGACGTTCTTCTTAATACTTTTAAAGAAAAATACTAGGGATGCACCCAGCGCCGTCACTCCCCAAGTAAATAATGTACCAATAAGCGCCTGCATAATTGGGTTGAACTGTTCAAACCATTGAATCATCAGATCTCCTCCATCCTATTATCATTTATATATTTTTTCTTTGCTACTATAATTAATCAAAATATTCAGGATGTTTCTCTTTTAATGGTTCGACTTCTTCAAGCAACTGGAATATTGATGATTTTGTAATTTCCTTTGCCATTTTAGGCTGATCATCAACCAATGCTTGAAATAATTGTTTATGTACCTTCAACACCGTTTCAAAACGATCAAAATCAAGCAGTGTAAACATAGATACACGCTCCGATTGAGAATTAGAGTGATCAATAAAGTCCCATGTATGTTTATGATTTGCAAAATCAAAAAAAGCTTTGTGAAACAAGAGATCATACATATAGAACTTCTTGGCATCTCCGTCTTTCAATGCTTCCTCTTGACTGTCTAAATATCCTTGGACTTGATTAATTTGCTCATCCGTCAATTTACCTGAAACTTCTGCTAACACTTCACTTTCAAGACAACTTCGAATAAAAAGACCCTCTTTTACTTTTTCAATATTCACTTTCGTAACAAACGTTCCTCGTTGAGGCAAAACCATAACCAATTCTTCAATTTTTAATTGAATAAAAGCTTCTCTAACCGGTGTTCTGCTTACATTCAATATTTTGGACATCTCCGCTTCACTTACACGTTGTCCCGGTTTTAGGTCCCAATTAATAATTAACTTTCTTATTTCACTATAAACATAATCTCCCACCGAAGTAAACCCATTAATCATATCATAACCCACATTATAGTGCACAACAATTCCTCCATCGTTTTATTAATATCATTTTTTATTAAATTCACATTACCATACTAGTGTAATATAGTCAATATTTATTGCGTTTTAAAAAGAGCTAAGCAACCGATTTACATAAAGTAATCCGGATACTTAGCTCTTATCTCATTTTGATCAATTACTAGATTTCTAACATGTTGCTTAAAGGTCAATTTTGCCAAGTCAGAATTTCGAAGTTTCAATGCTTGTAAAATTTCCATATGTTGTTCTATGGCTTTTGACCAGCTAATATTTCCCATTAAGCTTAAAAACCTTGTCATTCTATAGTGTGTACTAATCTCTTCTATAAGCTTCCATGACATCGATTTATTTGATTTTTCAAAAATCATTTGATGAAACCTTTGATCCAAGCACATCATTTCTTCATACGAACCTTTTTGCAATGACAATTCTTGTTCATTCACACACATTTCAAGTTCATCTAAATCTTCTTCTGTCAAGACTTCTACAGCTAACTCTAAAACTGCAAGTTCCAAGCTTTCCCGTACAAATCGACTTTCTTCAACATGTTCTAGGTTAATTCGACTGATATAGGTTCCTCTTTGAGGCAAGACATAGACCAAACCTTCTCTGGATAAGTTTATAAAGGCTTCTCTCACTGGTGTTCTGCTTACATCAAGCAATTCCGATATTTCCTTTTCACTTATACGGTCACCCGGTTTTAGATGTAAACCGGTTATATTTGATTTCAGAATATTATAAACACTATTTCCTATTGCTTCATATCCATTTAACTTCGGCAAGACCAGGTTCATATTCACACCACGTTTCTATTTACTCTTCATCAAACGTTAAAATGATTTTCCTAAACTTTCTACTTTCAACAACTTCCATTGCTTTACTAATATCTTCAAAATGAAACACATGGGAGATTGCGTCTTTGGGATCAATACTCTTATCTGCAAATAGACTTATTACTTTCTCAAATTTTCTATGTTGAAGTCTAGACCCAACCACGTCGATTTCTCTTGCTGTTATTTTAAATTGCGGAATGTGCGACGCATTCATATCAAAGCCCATCAGCACAACTCTGCCTGCATTACCAACTACATCAATTAAAAACTCAACTGATTTTGGATTACATACTGTATCAATGCAAATTGTCGGCCCATAACCATTTGTGATTTTTTTTATTTCTTCCTTAACATCCTGTTCCTTGCCATTAATTGCATAAGAAGCACCAAGTTCTTTTGCTTTTTCCAATTTTTCATTTTCAATGTCAACCGTAACAATTGTTGCACCAAAGCTTTTAGCTACTTGTATCACTGATGTTCCTAATGCACCAGCTCCATATACCAACAGGATATCATCAGCCTCTAAACGGCCTCTTGAGCATGCTTGAAAAGCAATTGTGAACGGTTCAATAAGTACTGCTGTTTTAAAATCCAAATCTTGGGGTATAACATATGCAGAAGTTTCCGGAACTGTTACGTACTCTCTATAGCCACCATCAATATTTACACCTCTAACCTTAAGATCAATACAAACATTATCCCGGCCATGCTTGCAAGCATAACATTCACCGCAGCTTTCTGTCTGCTTAACAATCACATGATCGCCGACTTTAAATCTAGTTACTGTAGAACCTATCTCCTCAACAACTCCTACAACTTCATGCCCTAGGATTCTTGGATACGTGGCTACCGGTGAAGTTCCATTATAAATACTTATATCACTGCCACAAATCCCGGCTGCCTTTACCTTAATAAGAATTTCATCTGAACTCTTGATCTTTTCTTTAGGAATCTCCACTACTTTAATATCTTTAGGTTCGTCTAACATTAACGCTTTCATAACAGTCCCTTTCTCCTTATAATTTTACCTTCATGATTATCTTTTTTACAGTTTTTGTCGTTTCACCTGTTCTTAAAATCAATGGTTTATGAAACTCAAAAGGCCAAACAGCACAGAAGGAATTTTTTCTTAAGGTTATCACTTCTTCTGTTTCTATTGCATCAACATCGATAAAGGCAATATCTTTATCCACATCATACTCATAGTCATAATTTTCATTATCAAGCAGATAGCCAAAACACTCAATTCCATCATATACCGCATGAATATCCATATATTTTTCATGAATTTCATACTTGATTTTATTCGTCTCTTTCAAGTCACCTTCAATATGAACGGCTTTCACTTCATCATTGATTTCAAAGATTCCTTCCTCAAAGACATCTTTATTTAAAACATCATATAAATAGCTTAATGCAATCTCAATATTTTCGTTCGTTTTTATATAGCGTTGATGATTCTTGATATTATCTGCAATCATGATAATCCTCTCTGCACTTCTTTATAATGATTTTATTTCATTCCATACTTCATCATCTACAAAGATACCCTCACGTTTATGTTCTTCTCTAAATTTCACAAAGTCTTCACCCGGTGCAAAAATTCCCGTTGAGTTTTCGGATAATTCAGAGCTCTTGATATGAGCTATTGCTTTTGTAATAGTTTCGTCCATTCTCTCTTCCGACATAATCTTCTTAGCATCAATGACTATCATTACTTGAGATGCTCCGCCACAACTGCCCATACCTTTTTGGTCCAAATCAGCTGCCCCGATACCATCTGTTAGAATAGAACCTAATACATCCAACATCAAAGAGAAACTAGAACCTTTCCAATATCCGATAGGCATAATACGCATTGATTCTTCAATCGCACCAGGATCATCTGTAATATTCCCGTCTATGTCAAAGCCACCTGGCAAAGGTAGCTTTTTCCCTGCTAATCTAAGAACTTGCAATTTTCCATATGCATATTGAGAAATAGCCATATCTAACATGATTGGCGCTCCTCCATCTGCACCTGGTGCCGCCATTACAAACGGATTATTTCCAAGTTTACACTCTTTCCCGCCCCATGGTGGCATGCAAGATTCGGTATTTGTCCACATAATTGCTACATAGCCATTGTTCGCAGCATGGAGACCATAAGTACCACCTCGCATCCAATGGGTTGTGTTTTTTAGTCCAACCATACCAATCCCATATTCGTCAGCCATTTTCATTGCTTCTTCAACACCATACAAAGCGTTTAACACGCCCGGACCCATGTTACCATTGACCACTTTAAGTGGGCCAAAATCTTTTTCTACGGTTGGATCAGCATCAATATTTACCCAACCTTTTTGAATATAGTCAACAAATCTGGCAACACGATTGGTTCCATGTGAATAAATACCATCATTCGTTGATTCAGTGTGAATTCTCGCACAAATTTCCGCTTTTTCTGCTGACATACCATTTTTTTCAAATACACGTTGAATTTCATTCTTTATTTCATCAAATTTTAATCTCATATTTCCTCCATTTTCAATCTTTTAAACGATTAACCAAATACTAAATTTGGTAAAAACAATACTATCTGAGGGAAGAATGCCAATACCACCAGCAATGCTATGATTGCTACCAAAAATATAATTGATTCTCTTGTGTATGTTTCTATCGGACACTTTAAAATCGAGCATGTTGCATACATCGTCACACCTATCGGCGGTGTCATTCCGCCCATTGTTACTAAGATCATGAATAATATACCAAAATGCACAGGATCAAAACCAAGCGCAAGAATCATCGGCAAGAAAATAGGCGTTAAAATCAATACATTTGCTGTTGCTTCCATAAACATACCGACGACAAAAACAAATACTAGAATAATAAATAATACAACGTATTTATTTGAAGATATTTGGATGATTGCATCCGCCAATGTCTGAGGAACTCTTCCGGTAACTAATGCATATCCAAATGCATTTGAACAAATGATAATGAGCATAATAACGGACAAGTCAACAGACGTTTCTTTCAATACTTCATATAGCTTAGGCATTGTAAGCTCTTTATAAACAAATTTTCCAATGAAAAATGCATATACAACTGCAAATGCTCCCGCTTCAGAGGGTGTAAAGATACCAAATCGGATTCCAACAATAAGAATAATCGGAAACATAAGCGCCCAAAAGTTATCTTTTATTCCAACCAATACGTCTATAAAGGTTGCAGGTTTTATATTCTCTCTTGCGTAATTTCTCTTTTTTGAAATAATATTAACTGCTGTCATTAAGAATACAGTCATTAATACTCCGGGCACAATCCCTGCTAAAAATAATCGTCCAATCGAAACTTCACCAGTAACCCCATATAAAATCAAACCTATACTTGGGGGTATAGTTGATGTAATCAAACCACCCATAGCTAATATTGCAGCCGTAAAACCTTTTGAAAATCCACGTTTTTCCATATCCGGACCGAGAATTCTACTTTCCATCGCTGCATCCGCTGTTGCCGAACCTGAAATTCCTCCCATCAATGCACTTAGGACAACCGAAACTTGCGCTAAGCCACCATACATATGACCGGTTAAAACTGTGGAGAATTTAATTAATCGTTTGGTGATCCCTGTCTCATTCATGAGATTTCCGGCTAAAACGAAAAAGGGTACTGCCAGTAAAGAAAAAGACTGCGTACTACTCACCATACGCTGAACAACAATTTGAATGGGTACTTGCTCTGCAATAAAATAGGATAAACTCGAAATCCCAACTGTAAATGCTATAGGCATTCCAAGTATTAATAGAAGTACAAATAATATCGCTACATAAATCATATGACATCTCCTTCCTTACTAACATGTGTTTCGCTATAGCTTTCCGCTATTCCGTATTTTATGTTTCGGAAATGGTCAATGATTCTACGTATTGATGTCATAATCATTAATAATGCACCTACAGGCGCACTTGCTGTCACAAACGAATAACTCAGTGGTAACGTATTAAATTGTCTATTTACATTTACTATACACAGATTCACTCCATAATACACAACAAGCACCAAAAAACTCAAGATCAGCAGATTATTTACTACATATATTACACTTGCCACTTTTTTTGGCAACTTATCAACTAACAAATCTACTCCCATATGTCGCACTCGACGCATTGCCAAGTCTGCTCCAATGAAGCAGACCCATGCAAACATCAACTGAGCCATATCGATAGACCATGACATATCAATTCCAAACCAACGCAACGTCGCGCTGATGAAAACTAACAGAATCAGAATGGTCAAGCCTGCGCTAACAAATATTTCTTCGATACGTTGTAAGCTCATGAAATACCTCTTTCTATCTACCTAATTCTTCATCAATTTTGTCTTTTGTCTCTCTATATCCTAATTCATCATAAGCAGCCTCAGCCGCTTCAACAAAAGCATCAATATCGGCTTCTACAATTTCAATACCCTTCTCTTGAAGTTCACTTAAATAACCTTCATCATTATCTAATACTGACTGAGAAGCTACTTTACCGGCTTCATATGACTCATCCATCAAAATAGTTTGATATTCGTCCGGAAGCTTTTCAAACCAATCATTCGAGATAACCAAGCCAGTTAATAGTTGAAAATGACTTGTAAGTGTAAGATAATCTGTCACCTCATATATACTTGAACCTAATGCTGCCGAATTATGTACCTCAACACCTTCAATTACTTTTTGTTGAAGTGCTTGATAGGATTCTGACCATGGTAACACGGTTGTATTTGCTCCCATTGCTTCCAATGATTTTGTTACAACATCTGACCCTGAACTTCTAATTCTTAATCCATTGAGATCCTCTGGGGATGTAACCGGATTTTTTGTAAACAAATGACGACTTCCTTGAAAGAAATTAAATGAAAGAATCTTGAATCCGTAATCTTGAAATTCTGTTACTAAATCTGTGTATACTGAAGTACTCATGACTTCCAATGCCTCTTCATAATCTTTCGCAATATACGGCCCACCAAGAATCCCGAAATCACTAACGTAATTACTCATTCTACCTGGGTCAGTAATGATACCAACACCTGCACCAACTTTTGCCTGTTCTAATACATCTTCATCTGCTCCTAATTGAGATCCTGAATACAGTTCAACAATAAGTCCACCTTCTGTCTTCTCTTCAACATTTGCTTTAAGTGATTTCAATGCTAAGAAAAGTGGATCTGTTTCAGTTAAAACCGTTCCAATTTTTAATGTATACGTTTTTTCCGGTTTCTGTGTTTCTTTTTCAGTCCCTGAATCGTTGCTCGTATTTGTTCCTGTTCCTGTTCCTGTTTCCCCTTGTGAACCACATGCTGTTAATACAAGTGTTAAAACTAGCATTAATGCGATAATTTTGCTTTTCATATTACTTCCTCCTTTTGTATTATACTTGTATGGTACCATACTTACATATATGCGTCAAGCTGTTTATACTATATATTTTTTACAATATAAACATTCTTTTATTGTTTAATATGTACAAAAAAAATAAAGTACAAATATTCTACACCATAAAAATGATGTTAAATTTCTGCACTTTATATTATCATTGAATGAATTTTTTTCTTTATCCAAACTTTGGATAGGGTGTATCCCCTAAGTAATCAAAATCGCCCCAATCCACATCGTTATCTGCAAAAAAAGCATCATATTTTGGATATTTTCGTTCCGGTTTTGCCCAATACACGGCGTTCTTAATAACTTTTTGAATAAGTGGATTTCTATACTGAGGGTAGGTCTCGTGTCCCGGTTGAAAATAAAATATTTTTCCATTTCCACGTGTATATGTGATTCCCGCACGAAAAACTTCGCCACCTTCAAACCATCCTAATAATAGAACCTTCTCCGGATCGGGAATATCAAATCGTTCTCCATACATTTCTTCATGGGGTAAATCTATATATTCGGGTATTCCACGTGTTATCGGATGATTTTGTTCAATCACCCATAAGCGTTCACGTTCTCCTACTTCTCTCCACCGGAGTGAACATGTTGTTCCCATCAACCGTTTAAAAATCTTTGAATAATGGGCTGAATGCAAAACGATTAATCCCATGCCACGCAATACTTGTTGATATACACGTTCAACAACAGCATCCTTTACTTCATCATGGGCACAATGCCCCCACCAAATGAGTACATCCGTTTTTTCTAACACATCTTCTGTAAGACCATGTTCAGGCTCATCAAGGGTTGCTGTTTGAACAATAATCTCTTTATCTTCACCTAAAAAATCGCGAATTGTTTCATGGATTCCCTTTGGATAAACACGCTTTACTTTTTCTTCCGTTTTTTCATGTCTGAACTCATTCCATACCGTTACATTTATTGTCATTTTTATTTCCTCCATTCTTTACAAGCTGCTCCCACATTTAGGACAAAACTGAAAATCATCTGTTGTAGAATATCCACAGTGCTCACAAATTTTAATGGTTTTATCCCCACATTCAAAATCTAAAGTGTTAATATCTATTGTTACTTCATCACCACGCGCTATCATTCGTCCTATGTCTTCATTAAGCTGTACAATCTTATCGCAACAACGCATACGTACATAATAATGTCGATTCCACTTAAAAATCGGAATAAAAAACAGCATAAAATAACTATACCGCATCCATACTTCGATTTGGTCATACTGGCCGCAGCAAGTACAAATAGCAAGTTGACGAAAGTCTAACATTTTTTCTTTTTGACTTATTCCCATGATTAAAAACATAGATCATTCTCCTAAAGCTATTTATGACTTCGATAATACTTAAAGTACATATTATATCTTACTTTATATTGATGGTGATACTCCATATTCGGGACTATAACCTTCGTTTTCATGTTTTCATGATTTATCTCTCGCTGTTCTTTCTCATCTAAATCCATTAGGCACTTTTCAGTCCATTTTGCAGCACCTAACATGGACATATCCTTTGTGTTGTTGATTGTCATTGATTTACCAAAAATATCTGCACACATTTGCATCCAGATTTTTGAATTCAAAATTCCACCCGAGAGTTGAATCGTTTTTGGTTCTCCAACCGATCGTATTAACATCTCATATCCTTGATACAAGTTAAATAAAACACCTTCAAGAATGCTATAGTAAAAATCTCCTAGACGATGTTGGTGATGCATGGCTTCAAATCCGCCACGGCGCAACATATCCCACCCGGGACCTCGCTCACCAAATAAAAAAGGTAAAAATATAGGCTGCTCATCCGCCTTTTTCTCTTGGGGTATTTTAGCTTCTAATTCTTGATAGGAATATCTATTTTCACAAAATTCTTCTTTGAACCAATCCACACAATTACAAGCACCTGATGTCGCGGTTCCAATAAGCCAGGTTCTCGGTGATCGATAATTCCAAAGGCCTGTTTCTGATGTGTTTGCTTGTTCAACTGACATTCTAATGGCTCCACTGGTTCCTACAGATAGGGTCATGACTCTACCATCTTGACTTTCAGCCCCAATCTGGTTAAGCGCTCCATCCGGATTTGTTGCCATAACAGGAATACCCGCTTCTACCCCCAATACATCTGCCACTTCATTTAAGAGTGGGAAAACCTCATTGTTTTTTACGATTTTGGGTAACTGTTGCCTATTTACAGCTATTGACTCTAACAGTTGCTCATCATAATCTCTTTGGTGAATATTATAAAGCCCAGAACCTGAAACCATACTTTCTGAAGTCATATATTCTCCGGTGAATTTCCAGTTTAAATAAGAACCTTGATCCATTATTTGAATCGAAGAATCCTCTAGCTGATCATTTTCTTTGTCTTGGCGCATGGCTCGAAGTTTAAAATAAGGATAACTGGCATTGACAATACATCCGGTTTGATCATGATAGGATTTAGCATAGACTTTATTTTCACTCAATTTTTGACACAGTTGTCCAGCCATTGGATTAGACCACAAATAGACCGGTGAAACCGGCTGCTTATTTACATCACAAAGTAACAAGCTATGCCATGTAGAGCTAAGGGCAATTGCATTAATTGAATGCTCCTTAGCTGCAATTGCACCTAATTTTAAGAGACTTATGTATATCTCTTCTGCATTATGTATGCCCTGGCCAATATTTTGCTGAGCATGTTTTTTTCCCATCACATTATTCTTTTTGCTTTCTGTATTGTAAACCATCGCCTTAATTGACGATGTACTCGATTCAAGCACTAATATTTTCATACGTCATTATCCTAACATAACCAAACTCGTTGCCATCAGGGCCATTCCCGCAATCAATCCATAAATAACAACATGATGTTCACTGTATTTTTCTGCAGTCGGTAATAATTCATCTAAGGAAATATAGACCATTATGCCGGCAACACCGGCAAATATAATTCCAAATAAAAGATCGCTTGCAAAATTAATCAGAATAAAATATCCGGCAATGGCTCCAATAGGTTCTGATAAACCGGAAAGAAAGGAATACTTAAAGGCTTTTTTCTTATCCCCTGTTGCAAAAAAGATAGGTATCGATACGGCAACACCTTCCGGAATATTATGAATCGCGATTGCTATAGCAATACTAATACCTAATGTCGGATTTTCAAGGGCTGCAAAAAATGTCGCCATTCCTTCCGGAAAATTGTGAATTGCAATGGCAAGGGCTGAAAAGACACCCATTCGCAGTAAATTTTTATCTTGCTTTATCTTTTTCTTTTTGACTTCATAGTCTTCAAGCTCACTCAAATTATCTACATTAGATAAGTCATATATTTCGTGGGGATTCTCATAACTTGGTACGAATTTGTCGATAAGTGCAATGACTGCAATTCCCCCAAAAAATGCCAGCGTTGTTACTAACATCCCTTGTTCATCCCCTAACACAAGAGATAAAGATTCATTTGCCTTGGGAAAGATTTCAATGAAGGACACATACACCATAACCCCTGCCGAAAAACCAAGAGCTCCGGATAAAAATTTCTTGTTTGTTTGTTTGGTATAAAAGGCGAGTGCACTACCTATACCTGTTGATAAGCCCGCAAATAAAGTCAAGCTAAATGCAAATAATATTGTCTGCCATGAATGCATATTTAAAATCCTCCTAAGTTAGTTTTATTATTATCCTACTATAACTGATTTTGATGCTTTTTTTAAAATAAAATTATATACAATTAATGTTGCAAAGCAAAGTATGGAAGCAATCAACATGGAACGCTGAAATCCCAATCGATCAATAAGCATTCCTCCCAATAATGATCCAAAGATCTTTCCTATTGATGATGCCACTGCTAAAACTGTCTGACCTGTTGTTCTTAGTTCTTTTCGCACTGTTTTATTAATATAGACCGCTAAACTATAGGCGAAAATAATATAGGTCATCCCATGCAATAAAGATATAAAGTAAAACCATGTCGGTGACTGACTAAATACTAATGCGACAAAGCGAACTCCAAAAATGAACATGGAAAAAAACAATGTCTTCTTTACGCCAAACCGCTCTATAATGCGGTCTGCAAAATAGAGAAAAGGCACTTCACTGAGTGCTGCAATAAAAAACAACCATCCAACCTGACTACTCAATCCACCTTGGGCAATAAAATATACCGCGAAGAAAGTCATAAAAAAACTCATCATAATTTGCGCTATGACCGTTAAACTAATAAAATTTGTTAGCATGCGGTCTTCAAATATCACTTTATAAGACACTTTATTATGTTTATCATGATGTCCTTTAACCGTTGGTAATAAGGCAACAACAACAATATTCGCTATTCCGATTACTGCTGTAACATAAAAGATCATCGTAATATCAATACGCATCATTACGCCAACCAAGATAGCCACTAATGCATAACTAACCGTTCCTGCCATACGAACCGGACCATAGGATTGCCCAATATGCTCTAGAGACTCTAATGTAATGCTCTCAGAAATGGGCAGTAAAGCCGCTTGGAAAATAGATACAATAAATATAATTAATATGACATATCTATAATTTGTATTCATCGGTATTAACAATAATCCAATGATCGTTAAAAACATTAATATATTGTACACTTTATTCTTTGAAGACGCCTTATCTGTCTGTGTTCCAAACAAGGGTTGTGCTATGATTGACACAAAAGGATTAATCGCCATTAATACACCAATCTGTCCGGATGACATTTGAATTCCGTCAAAATATGTGGGTAAAAAACTCCACATAATCGGTATACATGCCCAAAACAAGGCACTTTGAAGTACGTATTTTTTCATCGATATCCTTTCACCATTTCATCCATAACCCAGTTCGTTCTTGAACCGGTAAGGCCTGTACTTGGCGATTCACCTTTTCCGATCAAATCATTTACAATCATTTGTATAAGGGGTTGTTGAATATGTTTCGGATTAATTTCTTCATATGTTTTAACACCGGATTTTGTTGTTACACGTATCGGTTCATTACCAAAGGTTGAGAATTCAATTTTTCCTTTAGATCCTACAATCACATTCATATCTTCATTTTCAAAGGCACTAAAACACCACATTCCGGTGCCATGAACGCCAGATTCAAACACAAACTCACCACTAACAATATCTTCCGCCAAGTAGATCCCGCCTTGGTTACTTGCATGACCATGAACCTCTTTAATGGGGCCGAGTATATAATCAAGGATATCAAGTGTATGGGATCCAATGTCAAAAAAGATACCTCCACCTGCTGTTTTTGGATCTACTCGCCATGGTAACTCTCCTTGTTCATTGGGAGTAATGAGTTCTTGATCATTTCGAACCGTAACACATCGAACCTCTCCGATAGCACCTTCTTGAATCAATTCTTTTATCCTATTAAACCTTGGCAGCCCACGCCGATAATAAGCAACATACAGCGGCACATTACTTTCTTTGCATACACTAATCATGGTATTACATTCTTCAAAGTTTAAAGCCATCGGTTTTTCAACATATACAGGCTTTCCGGCCTTTGCACACTGCAGTGTATATTCTTTATGAAACGCCGGCGGTGTTGCTATATAAACCGCATCCACGTCCGGATCATTAATGAGTTCATTGGCATCATCATACCATTTGGGCACATGATGACGCATGGCATAATCTTTTGCTAACTCTCCATTACGACGCATAACAGCAACAAGTTCGGAATTATCCGCTTTTTGAAATCCCGGTCCACTCTTCACCTCCGTCACATCTCCACATCCGATAATTCCCCAACGTACTTTTTCCATAGTATATCCTTTCTATATTGCATTGTCTTAAAATCACTTCATTACTTCTATAATAACATATTTCGATAATAAATTGGAGATAGGAAATAGAGATAAATTTGAATATAAAAAATCCGGCCGAATAATTCTGCCGAATTTTTTATATTGTTAAAAATTATCATTTCTCCAAAAACCAATTTGTCGCTTATTTATTTCACAAATACGCTTGGAATCCACTTTAAACTTCCTTTGAATATCCATCAATCCATTAACTTCTTGTTGAACGTCAGATAGTTGCGTATAGCAATATCCGCATATATATGGAGATTTCTTAATAGCATCTGTAATATCTTCGAATCTTTTTATAAATGTCTCTTCGCTGTCAACTTTATCACCATAACCCCATCCTTCTTTATCATTATCAAAAGCAATTCCACCATATTCACTGATGATAATCGGTTGCCCTTTATAGCTATATCCATTTGCAAAAGCAGATTTATGTCGACTATGATAAATACTATTTTTAAGTATTTCATCTTTATAGCCATTGTAACGATTGAAGAAGACATCTCCAAACTCTTCATAATCATGTAGTGTAATAATATCTGAAATTGTGTGTTCCCAACCATCATTAACAATAACCGGCCGATACGGATCCATAGTTTTTGTTAAATAATAGATTGATTCTGTAAAATGTTGTTGCGCTTGATTGGTTTTAACTTCCGGAATTCCCCACGACTCATTAAATGGTGTCCACGTAATAATACTTGGATGATTATAGTTTTGAGAAACAATTTCCATCCATTCTTTTGTTAAAGACTCAACTGCATAATCCGAAAACTGATATGCTGCCGGAAATTCGCTCCACACCAAAACACCTTTAACATCGCACCAATACAAGAAACGTTCATCCTCTACTTTTTGATGTTTTCTCACCCCATTGTATCCAAGCTCCAATGTTTTATCAATATCCGCTATTAAGGCTTCTTCATTTGGTGGCGTTAAATGGGAATCTTTCCAATAACCTTGATCTAATAGCAATCTTTGATAAAGCGGAACACCATTAAGCAATATATTGCTTTGTTCAATTCGAATCTCTCTCATACCAAAGTATGAATTCACTTCGTCTAAAATCTTACCTGCCTTTATTATCCGAACATTCAAGTCATATAAATTCGGTGCATTGGGCGACCACGTTTCCATTCCCCATTCACTGACCGCTAGCGAAAAAACATTTAGATGTATTTTAGAATGGTTTTCAACTATTTTAATCTGTGATTTATTAACTTCAACTCCATCAAATTCAACACTAGCTTCAATGACTAAATCTTCCGAATTCATTTCTACATCCAATTCTACTTCCACTTCTTTTTCTTTAAAATTCGGAGTTATTTTTAATGTTCTCAAATATTCTTGTGACACACTCTCTAACCAAACTGTTTTCCATATACCTGTCGTCTGCACATACCAACATCCATAATTATTGTCTTTCCATCGTTGTTTTCCTCGTGGTTGATGTGCATCATATGAATCTTCCACTTTTACAACAAGAGAATTTTCTCCGACATGGGTAGCCTCTGTAATCTCAAACGAAAATCTTGCGTAGCCACCACGATGCTTTCCAACGAATTGCCCATTCACCCAGACTTTGGTGATATAATCACTACCCTCAAAATGAAGCATAATGCGACCTTGTTCTTTCATCGCTTCTGTTATATTGATATTTCGACTATACCATACAAAATCATGACGTTCTTCTTTTTCAATGCCACTCATCTTTGTTTCATATGTATAAGGAACGGCAATCTTCATGTCCCCACGAAAATCTTTGTACCAAGATGCCTCTTCACCAATGTTTTGATCATCAAAAGCAAATTCCCATATTCCATTCAGATTTTCCCATTCTCCTCGTACCATTTGTGGCCTTGGATAATCTTTTATATATGTTTTCATTGTAATTCCTCCATTTTCAAGTAGTTTTGCTAAGTGTTTGAATAAATCTGCTTACAATCATTAATGCAATATAAAAAATAATCGCATAGCGACCATCTCGATAAGAAAAGGATGATTGTGCAAATCCAAAAATCATTATGTTACTAATTAACAAATAGTAAAGGGACGATTTTCCCACACTTTCTAAATATTCAATTATTTTTCGTAAAAATTCATGCTTTAAATGACAATATTCTATTTTATAACTAATCCATCGAAAGATATAAAGAATTGCAGCTCCTCCCAATATATATATAGGCGATGGAGGAATTCTAGATGGTTCTTGCTTTGGCTGAAAAAAATACCTAGGAAAAACCAAAATGAATACTGGATTACAGGAAAAGTAATGTAATCGTAAGAACCCAGTATTAAGGCTAATCTAGGAGTGGTAATCCAACTATATGGTAGAAAACAGCTCAAAAGACTTACTACCATTAATGCTATAAATGAAATACTCGATATGTAATACGCTCCTAATATTTTCAACCCACTACTCATCATTCGTCCGAAAATTAGTCAACCTTTAACTCCTGTCATAGTAATTCCTTGAACTATTTGTTTCTCGAATATTATATATAAAATAATCATCGGTATAGATGCAACCATATTTGCTGTTAAAGGTTTTACATAGTCCACAGTGTATGTCCCTGCAAATGTTGGTATGCCAATAGGTAAGGTGAATTTTGAGCTACTCATCGCACATAACAATGGCCATAAATAGTTATTCCAACTTGCAATAAATGCAAAGATACTTACGGTAGATAAAACCGCCTTAGATAAAGGTAAAACAATTTTGAAAAAGATGGTCAGATGATTTCCACCGTCAATCTTGACTGCTTCTATCAGCTCATTCGGTATCCCTCGTAAAAATGTCACCATAATAATAAGGTTCATCGAACCTGCAATAGCCGGAAAAATCAATCCCGGATAAGTATCAATCAAATCAAATCCATTGACTGTAATAAACAAGGGTACAATTGTAGCTTCTCCTGGGACCATTAGGCCAAGTAAAAAATAGAAGAAAATTAAGCGACTTCCTCTGAATTCAATTTTAGCTATTGCATAAGCAGCCATTGCTGATAAGAATACAGTAAGCAAGGTTGCAACCACTGCAATGAAAAGACTATTGAACATCCAAAGTGGTACTTCACTATTCATAATAATATCGGGATAATTTTGTAGTGTGTATGGCGGCTTGAACCAATCCCATATACTCGTTATTTGCCTGCCCTCTACCTGGAGCGAAACAGCTAAGGACCAAAGAATCGGTGCCAAAAAAATAATTGCAATCATACCTGATATAATTGTTAATGATGCATTCCCAATACGTGCTTTTTTCATTCCCGCGTGCTGGATCATACCTTCTCACTCCTTTTTTGCATAATTTGTTGAACGAGCGATAACAAAACGAGTACAAAAAACAACACATACGACATCGATGCTGCATAACCCATTCGCCCTTTTGTAAACGCTGTTTCATATATATATTGAATCATTGGGCGCGTTGACGACGCGGGCCCACCACCTGTTATTAAAAATATTTGTCCAAACACTTTAAAACATGCAATTAGCTGTAGTAGAGAGACTAAATATGTTGTTGGTTTTAACAAGGGTATGACAATATGAAAGAGCCTTTGTCGGCTATTCGCACCATCAATCTCTGCTGATTCCAGAACTTGTGGTGAAATATCTTGAAGCGCCGATAAATATAACATCATACTAAATCCAACTGTCCACCATACCGTCATTGAAGTAATTGTCACCCACACTAAACTCGGATCTTGCAACCATTGCAATTCTTGATTAAAAAGTAATGTTCCAATTGAATGCAAAAACCCGTTAATGAATCCTCTGTATGGTGCAAACATATATTGGGCAATAAACGAGGCAACCGCAACGGATAGAACACTTGGTAAATAGTAACTGATTCTTAGTACTTTTTTTAATCTAGATTCTCGATTTGCTAGTAATGCTAACATAAGCGCAACCACCACCATAGAAGGCGCTGTAATAATTACAAATTTCAATGTATTCAGCATCGCTCCAACAAAATTTTTATCTCCTAAAAAGCGAGAGTAATTATCAAGACCTACAAAGTCTAATTTACCCATCAAACTCCATCTATGAAAACTTACATAAACCCCTTGAACAACTGGCCATATTGTAAAGAGTGTATACAATGCTAAAAAAGGAAATATGAATCCTGTTATTGTCAGAAATAATCTGATTTTTTTCTTCTTAATCTCCATTTTTATTCTCCTCTTTTTATAATGATAAGGGAGTAAAACACTCCCTTATCAAGTTTTGTTAAAATATGTTGGATTCAAGTTCACTATATAGATTATTTATAGCTGTTTCCACATCATTTTGTCCCGTCCAATAAGCGTTTAATGTATCAATCATTCCTGCTTTCATCGCATAAAAACTTGAGCTTTGTGGTGGTAAGACTGCTGTATTTAATGCATTTTTATAATCACTTCTATAATCTAATGCAGCATACTCATCACTATTTACAACCTGAACATTTGAAGGTATTTGACCAGACTTCGCCCATGTAACTCCTCCATCTGAAGCTGCTGAAACAATAAATTTAACAGATTCAAGGGTTTCTTGTTCCGTTCGCTCTTTTGCAAAAGGAATAATCATAATATGTGCATCAGCCCAGCAGGCATCCGTTTCAAATAATTTCGGGAAATTCTGTGCTCCAAAATTTAATCCTTCCGTTTTTTCAAAAGCTCCTGTCGCCCAGGTCCCGCCAAATAAAATTCCTGCTTTACCACTTTGGAAAAATGCCTGATGGTCATCAATCCCTTCAAGAATATATCCTTCTTCATACAAACTTTTAACAAACTTAGCTGCTTCCATTGCAACCTCTTTATCTAAAGTTACTTCTGTTCCGTCTTCACTAAGAATTGCTGTTCCATTCATTTGGAAATATGTCGCCCACCATACGCGATAAGGATCATCTCCTGAGTTTGTTAGTGCTAAAGCTGATGATCCGTCAGGAATAACTAACTTTATCTTATCAAGAATGGAAATAAAATCATCCGCACTATTAATTTCTAGTTTTCCATCAGAATTCAATTCAACACCTGCTTCATCTAATATTTCTCTGTTGTAATACATGATTTCTGCATGAGTATCTAACGGAATTCCATAAGTATCTCCATTAAACGTTACACTATCTATCGAGCCGTCAGTGTATAAATCGGACATACTCACTCCTATATCTTCTAAATAGCTATCAATAGGAACCACAGCACCCTGTTCAACTAGTTCCGGTAATTTGGATACATGAGACACTCCAATATCCGGACCTTTTCCTGCTGCCACAGCTGTTTGTAATTTTGTATAATAGTCAGCCCATACAAGCATAATCGGCTGAACTTCCATATCTGGACCTTCTGAATTATAGGCACCTATCATTTCGTCCATGAATCCACCATCTCCACCACTAAATAATGACCAAAAAACCAAACTTCCTTCTTTGACTTCTACACTTTCCGGATTGTTGACTGTACCATCTTCGTTGATATCTGCCCCAGCTTCTGATGTTTCACCACTTGAGTCTGTTGAGCCAGAGTCTGTTGTTCCATTATCCGTTGTCGTATTCTCCGCAGAATCACCTGTAGCCACATCATTTCCCTGCGTTCCACAACCCACTAGCATTAAGGTTACCATCACTGCGACCAATAAAATACTTGTAATTTTTTTCATTTTTTCCTCCCTTTTTACATTAGTATAATAGTTACACTTCATTACTTTATATTGCCGGCACATAATATAACAGTAATATTGTTTTTATGTTCAGCTTTCACATCTTCATGTAGTATATGAACAATATTAATGTTTTATATTTTTGATATTAGTTGATATTTACCACTTAGTCAAGTGTTTTTTTCACTTTTTTGTGCTTTTAGAACAATTTAAAAACAGATATTTTATCATTTAATTTTTTTAAACAATTATTTTGTTATTTTATTTCAAAAATGAAGCCCGGAATTCCTCCGAGCTATTTTCAATATTCTATACTTAGTATAATGTCCTGTGCGTAATCCCCGAATTTTTTACCAAAAAGATTAAAACCACCTACATATTTAGCATCCGGCTTGTTGCCAATTTTTACCTCAATATAATCTTGGTTCATAATTGCCATTTGCTCTAAATTCAACGAACCAATATATTGATCATTAATATAGACTCCCTGTTCATTGATTTCCCAATTAACCAGCACGCCATATTGCGTTGATCCATCCGGCCAATCTATAGGATTAAGGCGTCCACGCCTTGCACCAAAATCACTCGCACTCTGCCAATATCCACAATCAACCCCATTAATCCAAAGCGTTATATCCGACTTCCAATCTAATCGATAATTTGGTGCTTCAGAACATATTTCCAAAGTCAAACTCATTCTTTTTGGAATGTGATTTTTGGGCACAAGATTTGGAAAACGATAGGTAATTATACCACCCGAACTCCATAACAGTTGCGCTCCCACTCGTTCAGGCAAATAAAAATTACTTACTACGTCTTCTACTCCAATAACACCTTTCGTGTTGGCTAAACCACAGGTTGGAACCGCTTCACAAGAACAAAAAGATCCTACCGGCATCTCCACACTAACAATTTTGTCAACGTCTTTATTTTTGCTCAACAAGCTAATGTTCAAAAAATCCGGTTTCCTATGACAGAGTTTTGTCTTACCTCTTGTTCCAGGCAATTCTTCGAGGCGTATGAGTTGGGCCGCTTCTAACGTTCGCACATGCATCGCAGCACTCGATGCAGGTATGTCTAATTCTTTAGCAATCTCTCCGATAATCAAACTCTTTTCATATAATAACTTGAGTATTTCAATGCGAATCGGCGACGATAATGCTTTTCCGACATTACAGATTAACTCTTCGTCTTCCATATCCAGCTCTAAAAATTTTGACATATTTCCCCCCCTTAATTATCCTTTTAATCTCAAATAGCGTTTAACAGCTTCTCTAAACTCAGCTATATCCATTGCCGCTGAATATCTCATGGCCTCTTTACCATCAACGAATAGGCCTATAATTGGCGCAGTATAAATCTGGTATTCACCTTTTGCCGCTTCGACAACAGACAAGTCCACAGAGCAAGTAGCCACTTCAGGAAACTCTTCTAACACTGTTGCAATTTTCTTCTTGAGAGGTGCACAAACACCACAACTTGGCATGGTAAAAACAGCGACCGCTATAAAATGCTCTTGAATTATTTCTTTTAATGCATTTACCTCAGTAATTTCTTGCATATACTCACTCCTATTCTTCAAATATTTCTTTTACTATAACACTTAATTCTGGGAATGCATAGGAGCTTAAGGATTCATTGACGCTATATACACTAAAATTCATTAAGTCATAATCCTTGAAGGTATATTGCAACACTTTCTGTTGGTAAATATCAATAAGCCAATATTCCTTAATCCCGGATCGCATAAATGTATTTAGTTTATCCAGCATATCTCGAGATTGCGTTGATGGCGAAAGAACTTCTATGACAAAGGTGGGAATACCGCTATACCGACCTTTGTCATCAATCTTGGTCTCCCCATCACAGATCACCAGCAAATCCGGCTGTACCACATCCGGAATCTTAATGTCTTTTTTATAAAGGGTAACATCAAAAGGCGCCAAAAACACTTTACACCTCTTGCCTTTGAAAAAAGTTTTAAGCATAAGGTATAAATTACCGACAGCATCTTGATGAAAACTATTGGGTGAGGCCTGAAGAATAATCTCTCCATTAATATACTCCATTCTGGCTTCAATCGTTTCACTTATGTGCAAAAATTCTTCATAAGAAACTTTTTGTCCTTGATAATCGACGGCTTCTTCCTTGGCTAAGAGATACCCTGTAAAATCTTGTATATAAGGAACAAGGCGAGCAATTCGCTCACCGTTTTTTGTAATAACCGTTTCTTTTTTTTGCGTCGCTTCATCTAAATACTTACCTAAGTTGCTTTTGAGTTCGGTTGCTGTAATAACGCGATACCCTTCATAAACTTCTGTATTTTCCTCCATAATCCCATCTCCATTTCCTACGGCGCATTAACTTCGTTCGATATAATTATAATTCGAACGATTAACTTTGTCAATCGTTCGATACGATGCGATAGTAGGTTTTTGATGTTCGAAAGTAAATATAAATATAGATCACGCAATAGCCCAATGCAACGGCTAGGCCACTCCATCGAATAAGACCATCATCATAGAGGCCTAATGTTGCAAACAGCATAATCACCATTTCCAATCCAACAAAGGTATGAATAACTGCAAACACAAGAGGAATGGCAAAAACCACCAGAATCTGTCGCAAGATTGTCCCCCGCACTTCATCTTGATCCATACCGACTTTTTGTAGAATATCAAAGTTGTATCGATCATCATAGCCTTCAGCTAGTTGCTTATAATACATCACAATTATAAAGCAAACCATAAATATGACACTACAAAAGAGTCCTAAAAAGAGCAATCCTCCCGACATAGCCCGAACTTCTCTTGCACCTTCATAAGCATTTGAAAAACTAATCGTTACATCTTCTTCTTTCGTTACCCATGCATAAAGACTCTCGACAAAAGCTTCATTACTAGTTTCACCTTTAACCTCTATATCGTAGTGATTTTTAAAGTAGGCCGATGCGTCTTCCTTGGAGCCTTCAATCATCTCCATCGCTTGTTTTTCATCATTAACGATAATGTACACCTCATCACTAAAGACATTTTTTGTCGATTTGGGTATATGTTTCATTGACATTAATTCTTGTTGAACCGGATAAAGCAACTCTCCAAATTTAATTTCCTTAAAGCCTATATTGGGGCCTGATGAAAAAACCATCACTTGCCCTGGCTTTAAATCTTTCACGTCCTCGTTCAGCTTAATTGCATCATTTTTTACTATCCAACGCACCACACCAAAAAAATCCTCATTCACGTATGTGCGCTTTTGCCAATAACTGTAGTTGGTAACTTCAACCTCATCAATATCGTGTTCAACCTTTAGCCTCTCAACGGCTTTCATCATTGGCTCTGCGTCTCGCTTACTCGGCTGCGGATAGATACCATCATCATAGGTAATACTGACATCAACTGGATATCTAAAGGCATGAATGGATTCCATACCGCGAAATAATGCGACTGTGCATACAAGCGTAATAATAACCATGGTACTAAAAATACAGATATTTGCTAGGCTTGCTGAACTTTTATTGATTCGTTGATGAATCCCTGAAAGTGTAATAAAGTTTTTCGACTTATAATAGAGCGTTTTTCGTTTTCTTAAGACCTCTAATAACAAATGAAGGCCTGATTTAAAAAGCATATAGGTTCCGATAATCACCATAAGTACGGCCAGAAAAAAATCCAGAAAAATCGAACTGTCCACTTGACTGAGTAACGCTATTACATATCCTCCTGCCATAATGACTATGCCAATAATACCACGAATCATGGGATGTTTGGGTTTATGATCGTTTTGCCGGTGGCCTTTAAGTAGATGGATGGGCGTTGACGATAGAATCGACCGAAGAGAAACAAAATAAATGAAGCCGTATAATGCCAGAAAGAACAAAGCGGTTTGTAGGAATGCTTTTTCTTTAAATTCGAAGGCAATATGTGTCGGTATGCCACTAAGGTTGAGCAGAATTAAAAACAGAAACTTTGACAAAAGTGCTCCCGTTAAAATTCCCCCTACCATAACAATCAAATAGACAAGGATTGATTCAAACAACAGCATGAGCATAACATGACTTTTGCCCAGTCCAAGGATGCCATACAATGCAAATTCCTTTTTTCTTTGCTTCAATAAAAAACTATGAGTATAAAACAGAAAAGGAATCATAATAATGCCTAATAAAAACAAACCGACCATCATCATCCCATTGACATAAGCACTATGGGGAAGTTCATCTACAAGCTCATTATAAAAAATTGAAGATAGAACAAAAAATGTAAATATTGCAAAGGCGCCTGCAAATATGTATGGACCATAAATGGATCGATTGGTATAGATGTTTTTTATGGATAGGCGAAAGAGTAAGGCGATTTTTTTAGCTGACTTCATAAATAGCATCTCCCGTCTGTAAAAGTGTTAAGGTATCCGATATCTTCTTGTACATAGCCTCATCCGATTCATGCCCACGATAGATTTGATTAAAAATCGTTCCGTCTTTGATAAACAAGACCCGATTCGCATGGGCTGCCGCTTTGATACTATGGGTCACCATTAAAATCGTTTGCCCCGAAGCATTGACATCTTCAAAAATCTGCAAAAGGTCTTCTGATGCTTTTGAGTCTAAGGCACCTGTTGGTTCATCTGCCAAAACAAGGTCCGGATTGGTAATCAAGGCTCGCGCTACCGCCGTTCTTTGCTTTTGTCCACCAGACACTTCATAGGGGTACTTTTTAAGAATCTCTTCGATTCCTAACATTCTGACTAAGGGAAGTAAGCGTTTTTCCATTTGATTATATTCCATTCCCGCTAAAACCAAGGGCAAAAAAATGTTGTCTTCAATACTTAAAGTATCTAATAGATTAAAATCTTGAAATACAAACCCTAGATTATTCCGTCGAAATTCCGCCAAGTGTTTACTTTTAATTTTTGACACGTCTTGTTTTTTAAGTTGAACCGATCCTGTCGTCGCTTTATCAATGGTTGCTAGTATATTCAACAAGGTTGTTTTTCCGGAGCCGGATTCACCCATAATTGCAATATATTCACCCTCATTGACACTAAACGTCACATCAGCAAGGGCTTCAACTTTATTAAAACCTAATTGTGTTGTATAAGCTTTGCTTAAATTTTTTACCTCTAATAATATCATCTTTACCTCCTCGTTCTTTTCTATGAATTATAAACTAATCATAAAGGTTTAAACTCGGATTGACCATCGATTCACCTTACAATTTAAAGAAGAACCTTACATTTTTGTAAGATTCCCAAATGTTAACACTACCTTGGTTCCTTCTCCAAATCGAGACTCCACTGTAATCGAATGTTTGAGCTGATTCATAATCTTTTTGACCAAAAAAAGACCTATTCCACTTGCCCGTTGATCTAACCGCCCATTATATCCTGTGAACCCTTTTTCAAAAACACGTTCAACATCTTCTGAACGTATGCCTATACCTGTGTCTTCGATGACTAGGCGAACAAGGCCCTCTTCTTGAAACCCTCGAATCGTTATCTGTCCACTTTCCGTATATTTAATGGCATTAGAAAGAATCTGCTCAATAACAAGTGTCAGCCATTTTTTATCCGAAACAATGTACACCTCTGGCACTTCAACAAGAATCTGAACCCGACGGTTAATAAAAAGAATACTGTATTTTTTCAACACTTGATGCACCATTTTCTGCAATTCCACGTCTTCAATGACGAGATCTTTCGACATATCGCCAATCCGATTATAATGCAACACCATATCCATATATTGTTCGATCTTAAGGATTTCTTCCAACATTTGATAACGGTCAAATTGAGGATTTTCTAAGCCATCTGTTTCTTCCAGCAGTAATTTTAATGATGTAATCGGGGTTTTAATCTGATGTGACCACAGGGCATAATAGCTTTCACGATCCGTTTCCTTTATATAGTGCCTCTCCTCGAGTGCTTTGAATTTTGACATCAATTCTTCAGCGATTTCAAGAAGCAGTTTTTCTTCCTCTTGATACACTTGAACATGAAAAAACTCAGGACCTCGGTCATTTTCCTCAATAAATGTAAGCACTTTTTCGAGCTGGTCGATTTTTTTATAATAGCGAAAAAAGCCTACAATAATTGCCACAAATCCAACCATGCTTGTTACTAAAATCGGATATGAGACAAGTAAAATCTCATCATTATGATAAAGCATCCATGAACCCGCAAAAAAACACTGTCCAAATAAAAAGAGAAAAATGAGCTTTCGTATCTGCTTCAAATAGTTTAGAAAATGCAAGCTCTTTTTTTTATTCAATGACATAACCCACACCCTTTTTGGTCATAATAAAATCATCTAACTGGATTTCATGCAATTTTTTTCGCAGACGATTTATATTTACTGTTAATGTATTGTCATCTACAAAGTATTCCTGATCCCACAAGGCTTTCATAAGGGCTTCTCTTGAGACAATTTTTGTTTTTCTCTCCATAAGCACTTTTAAAATACGATATTCATTCTTTGTTAATTCAATCAACTGATCTTGATAGGTTACCGTATAATTTGTCATGTTTAAAAAAGCCCCTCGATGTTCGACTAAATGTGTCATGGCTTCACCATAATCATAGGTTCGTCTTAATAAGCCGGTAATCTTCGCATTTAACACATCAAGTTCAAAAGGTTTTGCAATAAAATCATCACCACCCATATTAATGGCCATAATAATATTCATTTGTTCCGTTGCCGAAGAAATAAAAACAATCGGTACTTTCGATATTTTCCGAATCTGATCACACCAATAAAACCCATTATAGTATGGTAATGTAATATCCATTAAGACTAAATGGGGTTCTATTTTTACGTATTCTTGAGCGATACAACTATAATCTTCGACGACATAAACCTCATATCCCCATCGTTTCAGTGTCTCGCCAATCAATTTTTGTAAACTTTTATCATCTTCCACTAAATATATTCGATACATAAGATACCCTCTCATTTATCCACATCAAGTGCCATGTCTCCCGATTTTATCCACATTTTCTTGCGCATCAATTCTGAAATTGTGAGTGTTAATATTGCCGGCAAGATAAAATGCAACAAGAGAATTTGCATAAATAGTATTGCCGGACTTCGCCCAGCCGACATATTCTGCCATGTCATTAATTGTCCAACTAAACCACTTGTTCCCATACCGGCACCTGACGAATTATTGGTCATCTTAAACCCAATTGTTGACACAGGTCCTAAAATAGCTGAAGCTAGTGTTGGCGGAATCCAAATCCGTGGATTCTTAACAATGTTTCCCACTTGAAGCATACTTGTTCCTAATCCTTGAGCAATCAAGCCACTCGTTTTATTTTCGCGATAACTGGCCACGGCAAATCCAACCATCTGTGTTGAACAGCCGACAGTTGCCGCACCTGCTGCTAATCCGCTGAGTCCAAGAATAATGGATAAGGCCGCTGAACTGATAGGCAGTGTTAAGATCATGCCCATCAATGAACTTACGAACACCCCCATAATGAAGGGTTCCTGTTCTGTTGCCACAACAATTAACTGTCCTAGCATAGTCATAAAATCAGAAATATAAGGCCCAATCAAAAGTCCCACACTTGCTCCGGCAATAATTGTTACGAGAGGCGTCAAAACAATATCTAACCGTGTTTTTCCAGCGATGCGTCGTCCAATCTCTATGCCGACAACTGCAGCAATAAATGCCCCTAAGGGTTCACCGGGTCCGGATAAAATTACTTGCCCCTCTCCAAAAGCTGTACCGGTTAGAACACTCTTGGCATAGCCCCCGATAAAGCCTGTTACTGCCGAAGCATATAAAACCAGAGGCGACGTTTTAAACCGATGGGCAACACCGATTCCTATACCTGCACCCGTTAAGACGGATGCCATTCTTCCCATCCAAGTTAAAAATGACAGATTTGTTAGACTTCCAATCTGCTGTAAAATAAGACCGACAATGAGTGTGGAAAAAAGGCCTAATGCCATGCCGCTTAAACCATCTACAAAGAAATGTTGAATCCATTGTTTTATTTTATTTTTCATCTAATTTTACTCCTTGAATGACTTCGCTAAGCCCATTAAAATCATCAACAATATATTTGGGGGTGTACTCTGCGACATGTTCTCTTTTTCGAAATCCCCATGTCACAAAACAACAATCAACCCCTGCATTTTCAGCGGTCATTATATCAACTTCAGAGTCACCAACAAAAAGCACATCTGCCGGGGTAAGATTAAACCGATCCATGAGTTGGTCAATTGCCCACGGATTGGGTTTAAAGGGTTGGTCTTCCTTAACTCCCCAAACACTTTCAAATGAAAATTCGTGCAAATAATCCTTAACAATTTGCTGCACCATGTCATCATTTTTATTTGAGTTAATCGCCATATATACTTGCCCTTCAAGTTCACTTAACAATTCCTTGGCTCCCTCATAAGGTTTAAGGTCGAAGTCATAATGTTGCTGATAATAGGTCAACATCTCATGATAAAGGGTCCCCAGCTCTTCCTCTGTTAATGAAGATTCTTTTAAGGTTCCTTTGACTGTATTCAATAAACCATTCCCTACAAATTCAAAATACCCTTCCACCGGAAACGTTGGATAACCGTGTTTTTCTAGCATCATGTTCACGGATTTGCTAATGCCTCCAATGGAATCCATTAAGGTTCCGTCTAAGTCAAAAATAATGAGTTGATATTTCATCGCTGTCACTTCCTCTTCTATCGTCATTTTATATCATAAAGTATGTTTTACTTATTGTATCAAATGAATAGCGTCGTGACTAGCATTCTAATGCATTCCTAACATTTTTTCATAAGTGCACCGACCCAGATGAGATGGATAAGAACCGCCAACACTATGACAAGCAAATCCTTCGGATCATGAATTAAACGAAGAATCCAATAAAAGGGGATTATTCCTGCAAGGATGCTAAGCCATGCTTTGCCAAAAAGATCGGCCATGGATAAAATAATAAAAACACCTAGTCCTTTTGAGTAAGTAAGCCCTTGTACTTTGTCCTCTGCAAAAAGAAAGAGTACGACACCAACCAGTACACTTTCTAGGCTAAGCATTAGCATTATTAACATCAAGGTGATGCCATCTAATGTATAAATATTTAATACCCAATATGTCATTAGTGTGTAAATAATACTCCCCACAAAGGGCAACACCAAACGATGCGCCATATATCCAGAATATCCTGTGGGCGTAATCGAAATTAATTCAAAAATCTTACCATCTTTTTCATCAATCATTAAAAAACCGGCAACCGTTCCTAACATCATCGGCGATAACAAGAAGCAGCCGCCTAAAATATACCCGTAGTAGAGACTAAGGTCAAATCCAAACTCACTTACAAGCCAAGGCACCAGATAATGCAAAAGAACTTTAATGAAGATTAATGCAAAAATAGGCACCAACATCAATAGAATTAATATGGGATCTCGACCAATCATTTTCATATCCGCTCTAAATGCTGTTTTATTCACCGAATCCACCTCCAAATATTTTCGTATCCACACTATGCAAACATAAAATGGTCACAAGGAGTAGATATATCAAGTTTAATACTGCCTCAACCCAGTGGATACCTATAAAGGCACCATAAACAACCTTTAAGCCAGCAACACTTGGAAAAATATTAAAAATCCAACTATAAGGGCTTTCGATAAACATCAAAAAACATGGAAGTACAATAAGAAACATGTAAGGAATCATTTTAACAAAATATTCATTAACGGATTTACACTTTGCTGCAACAAAAAAACCATAAAGGGTAAACAAAAGGGACGACATTCCAATCCCTAAGATCAACAAGGGCCAATGGACTGCCTCCTTATATGTCACGAGTGCAATCACGCTACTTGCCACAATGGCTAAAACCGTTAGGGATATTGCTTTTGCCATTAAATACTCCTTTGACCGTAGTGGGGTTACTACTAAATAATCCAAAACACCTTGCGACTTTTCCAACATAACAATGCCTCCTATGAAGAAAAAGCCAACGATTGAAGGATCAAAATAGATAATAAGCGGTACCAGCATTTTTCCCATTTGCTCAGGAAGTTGGTAAATAATAAGCATGTATATCAGCGTTATAATAATATATACGGCGTAAAACCCTTGCTTCACTTGAAATTTAACATCCGCTTTTATTGCATTGACGATTCTCATCCCAGCTCCCTCCCTGTAAGTTTTATAAATATATCTTCTAATGTAGCTTCTTGACTATGGATTCGTTTTAGTTCATGTTTATGTAAGATATCAAAAAAATGATCATTTTGCTGAATGGTTTTTAAGGGGAATTCTTCAGAGTATTCCTTCCCCTCGCTATAATAATCGAGCTGAACTGTTTGCCTACCATGTTGAACCATAAGTTCCCTTGGACTGTCAATCACAGGAATCTGACCATCGACAATAAATGCCACTCGGTCACATAACTGTTCAGCTACCGTCATATTATGGGTTGTCAAAAAAATTGTTTTTCCCTGACCTTTCAGCTCCATAATCATATCCTTAATGATTTTTGCATTCACTGGGTCAAGACCGGATGTCGGTTCATCAAAAAATAAAATATCCGGATCATGCATTAATGACCGAATGAAATTTAATCGCATCTTCATTCCTTTTGAAAAACTTTCGACCTTCTTATCCTTATCAGGAAGTAATCCCACTCGATCGAGTAAAGCATCAATATTATCCGCCTTTTTTTGGTAATAGGAACTGATTAATTCCAAATTCTCTTGTGCCGTTAATTTAATATATAAGTTTGGAAAATCAAAGGCTACACCAATCTTTTCGTAGAAGTCATTGGACCATCTCTTTCGTTCTTTTCCCATAATAAGGACACTGCCCACATAACCTCTTAATAGACCAATAAGAATTCTTTGCGTGGTTGTTTTTCCTGCTCCACTGGGTCCTAAAAACCCGAAAATTTCACCTTGCTCAATGGAAAAATCAATTTTTCGTATAGCCTTTTTTCCTGATTTTTGATACACAAATTCCAACTCTTTTACTTGAATCATCTCTACTCTCCTTTAACGGTCAACCGTTCTTTTTTAGTTCAAAAAAATTTATTTGTCTTTAAAATCTGCAATTAGGGACATACTTCCCATAATATGGAACAATAAATGTTCGGTAATAAGTTTTTTACGTAAGGATTCCTCTTTATGATTTTTTAATATGAATAAAAAGCCTTCTATAAATTGAATGGCAATAATCTCGGCCATCTCAGGATGCACATGTGAATGGCCAAACTCTTCCATATGGCTAAGAAAATGCTCGGTCAAAACCTGCAACAAGATGTCGCGCGTTTTTTCAAAGCGTGTTCCCTCACTACCTTCAATAAGCAGTACAAAACGATTAGAAAAGGGCGGAATATATGCTTCTATGAATTCAAACATTACACTTCGCCACTTTCTAACATCTGTAATCTCCCACAGGTAGTCTGGTCGATTCATTTCATCATGGTGTTCAATGAAATATACAAACTTATTATATTCGTCTTCAACAAGAGCTTGGTAAATTGCCTCTTTGCTGTCAAAATAATTATAAAAATTACCGATGGTGGTCCTTGCCGCTTTTATAATTTTACGCAATGAGGCATTATTAAACCCTTTATCTAAAAATTCCTTTTCCGCAGCTTCAAGTAGGGCCATGCGAACTTCTTCTTTTTTGATTTGCATAAAATATCACCCGTTCTTTTTTGTTCATTATATATCATTAAATGGATAAGGTCAATAGGTTAAGATTGCATTCATCGAATAATAATAGTACACTATTATTATATGTTTTCTCACAAAAAAACTAAAGGAGCTTACCATGAAGCATTATAATGTCACCGCAGCTATACTTATTCATGACAACCAAATCCTTTGCATGCAACGACCGCGAGGAAAATTCGACTATATGGCATTTAAGTATGAATTCCCCGGCGGGAAAGTTGAAGCTGGCGAATCTTTAGAAGCCGCATTAAGTCGAGAACTACTGGAAGAATTGGAACTACAAATCAACGTAAAAAAAACCGACTATTATATGTCTGTTGATTACACATACCCGGATTTTAGCATTACTTTACATAGCTACATGATTGAAGTTATGTCACGCCAATTTGTTATGACTGAACATGTTGATTTTTGCTGGTTAAGTCCAGACAAATTATTGACCCTTGATTGGGCTCCTGCCGACGACCCCATTGTTAGACGTTTAATGGCTAATTTGTAGAATCTTTGATTTTGAATTTCGGCATCAAATGGTAGATCGCCTCTGTCTTTTCGCCCTTTAACATGGAATATAAGGCCTTTGAGCACCGATCCCCCATAGCTGTATTTCTATTATCAATACTTGAAATTGTTGGAATCGAAATATCCGAATAAATCGAATTATTAAATCCAATGATATTAATATCCTCAGGAACTTTCAGTCCCATTTTTACACATGCTTTTAGGGCTCCGACAGCCATAATATCTTCGCTATAAATAATGGCAGTAATATTGGGATTCTCTTTTAAGAACTTTTCTGTTTCAATTTCACTGTTTTCTAATTCCGTCTTAATATATTTGATGTTTTTTTCATTAAACATAAGATCATTTTTTCTTATTCCATCCAAAAATCCTTCTTGCTTATTATGGGCACTATAGGTCACATAATCGTTCATAAATCCTATGTTTTTATGCCCTTTGTTAACCAAAAAGTCAACAACATCCGATACCCCTTTTCTCTCGTTCACAACCACGCCACATACATTATCAAGTTCAATATATCCGTTGGCAATAACAACCGGTTTGTCACTCAGATATTTCTTGATACTTCTTTTCATGTTATTATTTTGAAACCTCGATCCAATGAGAACTAAACCTTCAACGTTACGGCTTGCCATTACCTTAAGGTATTCTTCTTGTTTACTGTCATCTAAACCGCATGAAGCGATTACACTCACGTATCCATATTGGGTAAATGCTTCTTCTATATGAAATGCCGTATGAATATGATGAATATTACGCACATCAATGACAATAATTCCAATAACTTTATTTTCATTGCTTGCAAGACCTCGAGCATGGCTATTAGGAAAGTAGGCTTGTTCATCCAATATTCTTAATATTTTTTCTCTTGTTTCTTGTTTGACCCCCGGTTTATCGTTAATCACTCTTGAGACTGTTGTATGGGATACCCCTGCTAACTTTGCAATATCATAAATGTTCATATTCCTTAGCCTCTTTCCATTTCTTTAATTATTCTATCTGTTATTATACTATGCTCTTGTCCACATAACAAGCTCTCCCTACATCCACGGAAAATATGACTGCCATAATTATAGCAGTCATATTTTCTTAGGCATCAAAGGTTAAAACAATTTTTGCACATTGGTCCGGATGGTTAATCAACAGTTGAATGGCATCCTCTATCTTTGTAAAATCGAAGGTATGTGATATGATTTTCTTGGGATCAAAGAGTTTCTTTTCAATGCGGTCGACTACAATCGGAAATTTATCACAGCTTAATCGTGATCCTTTAATATCCAATTCCTTTTTTGTCACTTCCATTTGGATAAGATTTGAGGGCGTCTTCAAAAAGCCCAACAATACAACTCTTCCTGTTGGTAACATATTTGGCAATATGGTCTCAATAATACTTGGATGACCGACTGCATCTATTGCTAAGGTGAATCCTGCAAGATGACTATTCTTTTCAAAAAATTCTTCGAATGATGTTTTCGCCGTATTGATAACATAGTCGGCTCCAAGATTTTTGGCACGTTCAATTTTTTCATCACTAATATCCGATATGATGACTGTGGCTCCTTCACTTTTAGCCGTTAATAATATGGTTAAACCAATGGGTCCTGCTCCAGCTATGTAGACAGTGTCACTTTGTCTGATTCCTCCTCTTGATAATGACTGGGATGCTATTGTGAACGGCTCAACGAGACAGGCTACTTCCCAAGGAATATTATCATTTATTTTATGACATGATGCTTCTGGAATGGAGACATATTCTTTAAATCCACCATCGACATGCACACCCCTAACTTTCAAATCAGAACATACATTATAACGACCGGTTTGACATGCATAGCATGTACCACAGCTTATAACTGGGTCGACACTCACGTGATCTCCTACTTTAATCTTTTTCACTTCACTGCCTACTTCAGTCACTAAACCGGAAAATTCATGTCCCGGTACAACCGGATAGTTTATAAAGGGAGACGTTCCATGATATCCATGCATATCCGATCCACAGATACCTCCACTTTTTACTTGTATTAGTACATCTGTATTATTCTTTAATGTTTCCATTTCTACATCTGTAACTAAGATTTTATGCGGTTCTTTAATTACTATCGCTTTCATATCTTCCTCTTTCTATATCATATCATTGACCGTCTAAATAAAATAACTAGGACTAATAAGTCTAGGAATCGCCATTACTACGTTCGGGAAAAGTGCAACACTAAGCAAAACTACCACTGCTATTATAAAATATGGTATAACACCTCTAAATGAGCGTTCTATATCTATATTGGCAATGGAGCCCGCTATCAACAAACATAATCCATAGGGTGGCGTTACAAGACCTAATGCTAATGTCATTACAACAACTAAACCTAAGTGTGCCGGATCAATTCCTAACGCTAATGCTCCCGGTAATATTACAGGAACGAACAGAATCATTGCCGGTACTGCATCCATAAATGTACCAATGAATAAGAAGAAAATCACCACCGTTATCATAAAAACAGGGGCTCCTCCTGGAATTTGCGCAAAGAAGTTTGCCGCACGTGTTGAGATATTATAATATCCTAAAAGCTCTCCTAAGGCATTGGCTGTAGCTAGCGCAAATAGTGATAAAGAGCTTAATTTCAAGGTTTCCTTAATAATCTTAGGTAAATCTTTGGGTTTTATGGTTCTATAAAAAAACATACCGATTATAAGCGCATAAACACAAGCAAATGCTGCTGCTTCTGTTGCTGTATAAGCTCCTGTTACAATTCCACCTATAATGATTACTGGTGTGAGTAGTGCCGGAAAACTGCTTAAAAATAATTTGACTGTATCTTTAAACGACACTTTATCATATCGGGGAAAATTACGCTTTTTACTAATAATAAAAACCACCAACATCATTGATAATCCCAGAATAATACCTGGTACAATTCCAACCAAGAACAATTTACCTGTAGAGACATTGGCAATTCCTGCAAATACAACCATTGTAATACTAGGGGGTATGATACTTCCTAATGTAGAAGATGCTGCCGTAACACCAACCGCTGTTTCATTATCATAACCACTTTCTTGCATTTTAGGGATTAAGACTTTTCCAACGCCTGCTGTGTCCGCTTGGGATGAACCGGAGACGCCTGCAAAGATCATGGAAACGACGATATTGGCATGTGCTAAACCGCCTCGCCTGTGTCCTACCAATGCATTAGAGAAATCAATGAGACGCTTGGAAATCGATCCATGATTCATAAGATTAGCTGCTAGAATAAATAATGGAACTGCTAACAGCACAAATGAACCAAGCCCGGTAAACATTTTCATGAATACGACAATTCCACCTAAATTCGGTATTAGAAATATACCTAGCAGAGCAACAATACCAATGACATATGAGATTGGAACGCCCATGGCAATAAACACTATAAATAGTAAAATAAGTATGACTTGGGTCATCTTTGTACCTCCATTCGCAAACGCTTAATTGACATTATCAAATGATTTATTGTATAAAGGGTCGTTGTCGCTCCTAAAATTGGCAAGCATAACCATGTATAGCCCATTTTCATCATTGGCAAATCAATCCACTGATAATTCCAAAACTTTTTCGTGATGATAATTCCAAAATAGAATATTGATATTGTGAAACTCATAACAATTAGCGAAATAATAATATTGACCACTTCTTGTTTTCGCTCTGACAATTTATCTTTAAATGATGTGAATGCAAAATGCTTATTTTCATACGTCATCGCTCCCGCTCCGAGGAATACTGCCCACGTAAACGAATAGGTTGCTACTTCGCCTGTCCACGTTACTGTTATACCCAAATATCTAGAAAATACTTGTATAACAATCGTAATAAAAAATATCGTGATAAAGAGTGTTCCTAAAAAAACTTCAATATGTTGAACTCTTTTTGCAATCTTATCCATCTTTTTTCCTTTCTAAAACCCAAGGCTATACTCGTATAGCCCTAGGTAATACAGCCTTTTATTGTCTTGTTAATTCAAGCAAGTCTTCAAGACCATTTTCTTGTGCATAGCGATCTTGAATCGGAAGTGCCATTGCTTTGAATTTATCCAATTCAACCTCATTAATTTCTCCACCTTCAGCAAGAATTTTTTCTCTTGATTCATCTAGCATTTCATAGGTCACCGCGCGTTCTTCTGCCACGGATGCTTTAGCCGCTTCTTGAATCCATCCTTGTTCTTCTTCTGTGAATTGATCAAATGTATGACCGTTCATGAGTAATAGTCGTGTTGTGTAGTCATGATTTGTTAATGATGTGTACTTTCCGTTCGGTGTTGTATGATGACTTTGTAACATCATATTCGTGTGATCATTTTCTGCTGCATCTGCTGTTCCTGTATTCAAGGCTTGGTATAATTCTGCCCAACCAACGCTAATAGGATTCGCTCCTGCTTCTTTCCAGAATTCTTGCTGTACAGGTGAGCCTTGAAGTCGAATATTTAACCCAGCTGCATCTTCAGGAACATAAATCGGCTTCTTACCATAATAATTACGTACACCTGAGGAATAATATCCCATAACTTTAAAATCATTACTGGTTTTTTCTGTGATTAATTCTTTCATTGTTTCACCAAACTCACCATCGATTGTCGTTTCCCAATGCTCAAAACTATCAAATAAATAGAGTAATGATAATAGATCAAACTCAGATACGCCTGTTCCTGCCATAAATCCAGGAGATGCAACAACCATATCTACAGAATCTGTTGTTAATTTCATTGCGAGTTCACTTTCATTGGTTCCAAGTGTACCCGGATATACTTCTGCCACAATTCTTCCACCGGATAGACGTTTGATTTCTTCCGCAAATTTGTTCAAACCAAATTGGTAGGGATTGTCTAATGATGTCTGATTGTGTGCAACTCTTAATGTTATGACTTCTGCCGGCTCAATTTCAGAATCATTTGAGCTTCCTTCTGTTCCAGATGTTTCTGTTTCTACTGCACTACCTGTTTCTTGATTGTTTGTCGTTCCTTCGTTTGCACATCCCACCGCGCTCATTAAAAATGTTGCCACCAATAAAACTGCTAATAATTTTTTCATTTCCATTCTCCTCACTTTTCATTATAATTAATTTTTTTGTTTACAGTTTTTCAATTTGTTCCCATATTTCTTCCATAACGGGTATTCCATTTTCCAAATTATCTCTTCGGGTATTTATTTCCATTTCTCCTGGATAAAAAATCGTATTACAGTTTTCAGCTTTTTCTGAATTCTTAATATCTTCAATAACTTCATCAATAATGGCATCTGTCAATTCAACACTATTCATGTGTTTAGGATCAATAACTATAAATATTTGAGATAATCCATATTCGTCTTCCGCTTTTTTTCCAATGGCTGTTGTCGAGTTTGCTCCCGATAACACTGCAGCAATTAAGTCAAAAGCTATCGATAGTCCCGATCCTTTCCAAAAACCAATCGGTAATACCCGCCATGTTTTTTCGATTTCAACCGGGTCTGTCGTTGCATTACCTGCTTGATCGAATCCACCAACGACAGGAAGTTGCTGCCCCTTTAATTTTGTTTCTTCAATTTTTCCATATGAAAATTGAGCCATGGCACAATCAACAACCACATGTTCCTGGTTCGATCTAGGTATCGCCATTATAAATGGATTATTTCCTATATTTCTGTCTTTTGTTCCCCACGCTGGCATATTAGGCATGGTATTTGTCCAACACATTCCAATCATACCTGCATTTGCTGCTTGCCAACCAAATGTTCCGCCTCGCATCCAATGATTTGTATTGCCCAAAGCGACAATTCCAATTCCATGTTCTTTTGCAAGTTCAATCGCTCGGTCCATTGCGCTCACCGCATTGGTATTTCCCATTGCAAGATTACCGTTCCATCGCTCAAATCCACCGATTCGACCTTCAACTGTCGGCTCGGCATCCACCTTAATATAACCTTTTTCGATGTAGGATATAACTCTTGGGAATCGATTAACTCCGTGTGAATATACACCATCCAAACTATTATTCGCAAAATTTTCTGCGCTTTTTCTTGCAACGTTTTCATTAAATCCTTTTTTCAATAAAATCGATTCAAATTTTTCTACCATATCATCATATTTAATTCTTAACATTATTTGTTGCTCCTTTATAATAGTCATCTAATAACATATCTGTCATTTTCACCAAGTTCATTGCTTCATCAAAGTTCGCATGACTTTTTTCTTTTCCAATAAGTTCATTAACAACGGCCTGTTGATAAGGCATTGCAACATGCTCTGGTTCTTGGAATTCAAAGACTTCTTCAAGATCTTGTTTAATTAATCTAAACTGTGTACTATCTAACCCATCATAAACAATGCGCCCATGCTCTCCGACAATTTGAACTTCATTATGATTATGGTCTGCCACGTAACACCAATTCCCTGATCCAATAATTCCATTTTCGAATTTAAATGTTGCAAGAACTGTATCCTCTGCCTCATATAATTCACCTTTATTTTCAACCAGGCCATTCATACATAGCATTTTTCCAAAAAATAGTTCTAAACAGTCAAATACGTGAACCCCCATATCCAAAAATTTCCCTCCACCGGAGATTTCCGGAATAACACGCCAAGGCAAGCTGCTTTTTTGAAGTTCTGCCTCTTCAGGCTTCATTATTTGAGTTAGATACACATATCGTATCTCACCAATCGTTTTTTGATCTAATAGCTCTTTGATTTTTAAGAACTTCTCCATGCCTCTTCGATAAAATGCAACATAGACCGGAATGTTCACTTCCTCTGATTTCTTTTTAATCGCTAAGCATTCTTCATAATTCATTGCAAGTGGTTTTTCAACATAGGGAATTTTATTATATTCCAAACATTTCATTGCATAGTATTTATGAAATTTCGGTGGTGTAGCAATATAAACAATGTCAATGTTAGGATCTTGTAATAACTCTTCCGCTGAGCTATAAACATTAGAAACATTATGTCGTCTTCCATAATCGACTGCCCGTTCATATGTATTATCATAAACCGCGACTAAATTCGAGTGTTCAGATTTATATAATCCCGGTCCGCTTTTCACTTCAGTTACTTGTCCACAACCTATTAGGCCCCAATTAACTTCTTTCATTTGCTACCTCTTTCTTAAACTCTTGTTTATAGAAGTCAAAATCAATTTTATAAACCACTTTTCGTATCATAGATTTTTCTTCCAATGCACATCCCGGCATATGTACATCATTTGGAAAAAACACACAAAAGTCTCCCGGTTCCATGGCTATGTTTTTCATGTTTTCAACATCACGATAAAAAAGTAAATCTCTTGTTTCTAATAAATTTTCTGAGATTACATTTTTTCCATGGTCATCTACAAATCCAATCATTTCTTTACCACTGTACAAAAACTGTATATCAATATACTTTCTATGGACTTCCGGCCGTCCTTCTTCTTTTACCTTTGTTTTTAAATCAATAACTTGATAATAAACCTTTCTTCCAATAATTTCGTATTCTCCAGGTTCAATGCTTCCAATCGCTTCTTCTCTAAAAAAACGGATCGCTTCTTGTATTAATGTGGGATATAACTCTATATCAAACTTCGAATGTATCGATGAACAGATCATTTTATCCCTCCTTTCGTAGTTATTACTTTTTTGTTAGCGCTAACATTTTTTGTTAAAAAAATATTTACACCATCTTTTATTTTTGTTAGCGCTAACATTTATGTATAAATACTATCATTACTTTATTTGTTTGTCAATTGTTTTATGTAAATTTTATGCAATTATATATTTTCAGAACATTTATTCAGTACTTATGTCGTTTTTAGCTCTTTTGCCAAGGACGACTTCCTTGCATTTACATCTTTTAAATAGTAGAATGTACTTTAGAACAGCAAATTAAGGAGATAGATTATGGGGTTATTAAAATATAAAAAACTATTCGGCCTACTCATTGTTATATTCGCTATACTTATTCTATTTCCATCATTTTTCATAAGTTGTAGCAATCAAAAACCTCAAGACATCTTTTTAACGGATGAAGAACAAAAATGGTTAGATGATTATGAGGGCCAGATAAAAATAGGTTATACTACTGACTATCCTCCCGTCGAGTTTCTTGAAAATGGAAACTATGTTGGCATATCTGCCGATTATTTTCAATTGTTAGAAGAAAAATTGGATACTACAATAGAAATGGTTGAATTTGAACATTGGAGCGCTTTAATCGAACAGGCAAAGAATCGTGAAATTTCAGGTATCACTGCCGCAACTAAGACACCTGAACGCAGTGAATATCTCGATTTTACTGTGCCCTACATCTTGAATCCAAATGTTATAATAACCCGCGAGAATTTTTCCGAGCAATTAACCTTTGACAAATTAGCGGACTCAACAATGGAAGTTCTTGTTGTCGAAGACTATGCAATTATCGAATATTTAAATAAAAACTATCCCAACTTAAATTATTCCCAAGTCCCAAGTCCAAGTGATGGATTAAGAATGATTTCTTTTGGAGAAGCAGATGCCATGATTATTGAAATCATGAGCGCTTCAGCAAGTATTGATCGAGACAATCTATCTAATCTAATTGTAAATACTGAGACAGCTTATGAATCCAATTTATCCATTGCAACACGAAATGATTGGCCATTATTAAACGATATTTTAAACAAAGGCCTTGCACAGATAACTGAGGACGAACGTCAGGCGATTAAGTCCAAGTGGCTTCCTTTTGAGCGCAAAAGCATTTTTGATACGCCTTATTTTAGCATTATTTTTGTAGCTATTTTCTTTTTATTGATTATTACGATAATATCCGGAGCTATGTGGAACTATACACTAAAAAAAGCAGTACAGGAAAAAACTTCTGAACTTGAAAAATCCAAAAATCAATTACTCAAGGAAATCGAAGAGCGAAAGAAAACAGAAGCGGAGATCATATACAAATCCAATCATGATGAGTTGACGGGTCTACATAACCGCGCCTATTTTAACGAAAAATATAGCCAGTTTGATGGTTCTGAATATCTTCCTTTGTCTATTCTTTTAGCCGATCTTAATGGATTAAAGATTACAAACGATACTTTAGGACACCAAGCAGGCGATAAATTGCTGGTGCAATTTTCTCGTATTTTAGAAGGTATCTTTCGAAAAACTGATGTCATCGCTCGAATTGGGGGCGATGAGTTCGTTATCTTACTTCCAAATACCTCAAAGGATTTGGCAGCCGAGTTTTGCAAACGTGTCGAAGCAGCCTGTAATCATTCCTCTCAAAATCCGCTTAAACCTTCCGCTGCTTTAGGACATGAGACAAAAACGGATATATCTGATGATATAGATATTATTTTCAAGCGTGCTGAAGATAGAATGTATGAACACAAAATAAGCGAAAAAGAACATATTAGCAAGACCATACTTAAGTCTTTTCAGACTTTATTACGTGAGACAACGAATGAAACTTTCAAGCATAGTGAACATATTCGAGAGGCTTCTCTAAAATTGGGAAAGGACTTGGGTTTATCTCAACAAGATCTTAATTCCTTATCCTTGTTAGCTGATATGCATGACTTGGGAAAATTAGCAATTTCCCAAGAAATTCTATACAAATCCACCCCTTTGTCATCAGAAGAGTGGGATCGTATAAAAAAACATCCTGAATTAGGGCATAAAATTGCAAATGCATTACCCGAATTATCACAAATTGCAACAAGTATATTAAGTCATCATGAACAGTTCGATGGTTTGGGCTATCCAAAAGGCTTATCCAAAGAGGAAATCCCCTTGCTTGCTCGTATCATAAGTATTGCTGATGCATACGATGTGATGCGAACGGGTCGTCCCTATAAAGAACCCATGTCAAAGTCCCAAGCTATCGCCGAGCTAAAAAAATGTGCCGGTCATCAGTTTGACCCGGCACTTGTAGATATGTTCATTTTGAATATTTCACAAAGCAATTCAAATTAAAGAAGACTATATCGAATCTTTACAACAACTTTTTTAATTGTCATCAACTCTTCGTACTCGCATCCCGGTCGATGAATATCTGTTGGAAAAAAGATTGCAAAGTCACCGGGAAGCATTGTCAGTAAACGTTCCCCGACCGGATTTTCATAAAAAATCACATCTTTTTCCGGTCGCATATCCTCCTTGATCATGGATTGTTCGTTAAGGACTGCATGCCCCATTTGCTCAAGTCCTTTTACTAGATATTGAATATCTACAAACTGTTCATGAGCCTCCGGGCGTCGATTTTCGACAAAATCCGTTTCAATTTCTTGAACGAGTGCAAATATATCTTCACCTTCGATAGCATATTTCCCTGCTTCCATTGTGTCAAAATCTTGCTTGCTTAAGTAGTCCAAAGCTGTCTGAATGGCTTTGGGGTATATTGCCTTCTCATCTAATTGGTGAATATTTCCTAATATCATATGTGTCCTCCTCTATCTTACCGGGCAAACTCCATTAACGCAGTTCTCATCTGCTTCGATCCCGACAACTTCATAAGCATTGTCTTCTTTTTCTGTAAGCGTTGCGCCTTTAAAAATGTTACCTACCACTTGTTTTGCATGAATTCGTTGTCCATCATCCGTAAAAATAAAGGGATATTGAATGTGCTCAATTCGCATAAGGTTACCTCCTGTTTTTGCATAAATAATTTTCGCATTACCTTCTACTCTATAATATCACAAAATTATTGTATATCAATACTATAAATATCTTCTATATTTATTTTGCTTCCATCTATGAAATAAATTTCTTGCTCATAGACGTCAATTTTTTTAATGTGTCCAATTTTTGTAACATACCGTCCACCACTTTTATGTAAATCCCATTCAAAGTACTCCATCTCAATGACTGTCTCATCCACGTTTTGTAGATTTCTCTCAATTTTTCTTAAGCAATCATCAATAATCGTTTTTTCCATTTCATCCAATATTTTTTTCTTGCACGTATATCTTGCCGCTTCTTTGACGGCTGTTTCGTGTCCTACAACTGCTGAAAAAGGGGAAAACTGAGCCGCTCTTTTTTCTCTAGGCATGGGTGTCTTGTCCGGTGACACATGATGAGGTAAATACAGTATATCTTTATAATCTTCAATGGATCGATGTACTTTCTTCATAATCATCCTTCCTTAAAAAGAACACTTGATTATTGGGGTTATGCTTTGTGCCCGCCAATCTGATTGTTCCGGTCCTTGGTTGTTGCTCCTTCTTGCAGATTCATTCCTTTGAGAATTGCATTTTTTCCATATTTTTTCTTAATCTCTAAAACGGCATGTTGTAGTTTTTTCTCTTTCATCAAGTCTTGATCGATTTCTTTTTGAACTTCATTATCTGTAAAAAGATCTAGTTGCTTATAGTTTTCTCGCTGTTTGGCAATATGTTCTTCTTCTACTTGATTAGCGACAATATTAACCCGTCGTACCAACAAATGTGGATTGACAATAGCATCAAAAAGGTCCATAACCGCATCCATAATAAGTTTGGTGGATGACGTCTTTTGCTCGATATTCATTGACCCATGGGCGTGTTTGGGAACTTGTCTCCCATAATAATCTGTTTTTATCTCACCGCTATACTGTTTAGAAATATGTTGGTCTGTAAGACTTGTGACATCATAGCCAACTGTAAGCACCACTTGATCGGTTACTAATCCTTTATCAACTAAATCTAACACTAAAAGATCCGTCATTTCTTGTACAATAATTCGCGCTTTATCATAGGTGTAAGGATGATGCAGGACTTGCCCTGCACCAGTACTGTGGTTCTCCGGTTTATAAGCTTTGACATCCGTTAGTGTGCAGGGTTCCCATCCCCATGCATGATCGATAAGAAGTTGCGCATTAACCCCGAATAATTGATACAATAAGGCTTCATTATGAAGAGAGCATTCCGCTATATCACCCATTGTGAAAATTCCATTGCCTTGAAGTTTTTTTGCATAGCCTTTACCCACTCGCCAAAAATCTGTAATTGGCTGGTGGGCCCATAATTTTTCTCGATAACGCATTTCATCAAGTTGTGCTATTCGAACACCGTCTTGATCTGCCGGTATGTGCTTTGCAACAATATCCATAGCTATTTTGCACAAATAGAGGTTGGTCCCTAATCCGGCCGTGGCCGTAACTCCAACTGTTCTAAGGACATCTTTTATCATTCGCTTTGTAAAATCATAAGGATTCAGCCCTGACACTTCTAAATAATTCGTTAGATCTATAAAGACTTCATCAATAGAATACACATGAATATCCTCCGGTGCAACATACTTCATATACACATTATAGATACGTGTACTATATTCCATATACAAAGCCATTCTAGGCGGTGCAATGATATAATCAATTGCAAGTTCAGGAGATTGCTCAAGCTCTTTAGCAAGGTAGGATTTACTAGTAAATGTCTTTGTCGGTGCCTCTTGTAATCGATATGCATTTGCTTCTTTGACCTTTTGAACAACTTCAAACAGCCTAGCTCGCCCTGGAATGCCAAAGACTTTGAGCGATGGAGAGGCCGCTAGACATATGGTTTTTTCTGACCGACTATTATCTGCCACAACGAGATTTGTCGTTAAGGGATCTAAATGTCGTTCAATGCATTCTACTGAAGCATAGAAGGATTTCAGATCTATAGCTGCATATATTCGATTATTTTCTTCCATACACATTACCTTCTTAAAAACACATTTTATATCCTATACTTATTATACGACAGAACACATGTTCGGTCAAGAGGCAACAGTTATTTGCTCAAAGCCCTTTGCCAAAGCAAGGTCTTTTAACCGCTCCATTTTTTCTGAACTAGGAGATTCCCAATGGCGATAAGCTGTGCGAACGCCATGAGGCCGAAAAGGAATAAGCTTGTATCTAATTGGCTGACCTAAGTATTCTTGTAACAAATCACCTACTTCTTCCACGGTTTTCTGATTATTGAGTTCATCTTTTACCATCACCGTTCGTACTTCATACAGTTTACCTATTGAAGCTAAAAATTCTGCATTTTTAAGCACCACTTTATTGTCTTTTCCTGTGAGTAGCAAGTGACTTTTCACATCTGTCGCCTTCACATCCAACATAAAGCCATCCGTCAATTCTGTTAATACAGGAAGTTCCCAAAAGGGTAGGCTTCCGTTCGTATCGATAAAATTACTCAAACCCATTTTTTTTGTTTCTAAAAATAGGGCTTCTATAAAGGCATACTGCAAGCTACATTCTCCCCCGGATACCGTGATTCCTTTAATAAATGGACGATTTCTTTTAATTCTTTCAAGCACTTCTGAAAGTTCCATATCTTGCTTTGGGTTACCAGGAGAAATGGTTTCCGGATTATGACAATAATGGCAATTAAAATTACAGCCCTGAAAAAAAATCGCCGTTCGATTGCCCGGACCGTCCACAAGACTGCTATCAATAATCTGGTTAATTCTTCCTAACATACTTATCGCCTCGCGTCACTTTCACCACGTACCTTTCGATTTAAGACACCGTAAGTATTAAGCGCTTCTTGGGCATATTGAACGGTATCATAACTGACCTGTTTTCCTTGATTATAAGCTTGTAAATCCGATTTTTTTATCAGATAACCAGTAACTCGAATTAAATCTCCATCTTCTGCATAGCAAGAAATATAGCGCATGCCAGAGGCAAATCCACCTTCAAAAATATCCAAAACTGCTTGGGGGTTGTTCAACACTGTGTGGTCGAAGGGGAAGTGGTCGCCTATTCCTGACGGAAAATACTTATGAAACATACCCGCCTGTTGCATATGCTCATAAATAGGCAACTCGTGACCGATGGCAATGCGAACGCCTGCACTTGTACCTAGGTCTTGATCTGCTCCCACCTGAGCATGAAGCATATATCGATGATTCCAAAAGTCACTATACTTACTTTCAAACGCATCGACTTCTTTTTGTATCAAATCCATGATAGCAACGCCCAGTTCATTGGCCTCTTGATCTTTTCCATAGCTATAATCTTTGTTTTCAAGCTTCATTAAAGCGTTTACACATTCATGCATACCGACTAAACCAAATAGGCCTACAAAACGTTCCAAAGAGACAAGCCCTTCTTTGACTAAGAAACTTTCCGTAAAAAAATGGGTCTCTTCAACTAAAAATCGTATTTTTGACTCCATAAAACCTGTCATGGCATGAATGGTTGCCGGCAACTGATTGGTCATAAAATCCTCTAAGGATTGGGATTTTAAAGCGATCTTATTTAAACGTAAACGGGATAAGGTAAAGGCACCTCCGCCTATAGGAAGGCCGTTATAGCAACTGGCAATTCCATAATCGCCTTGAAATTCCTCGCGAAACATTTGATCATTGACAAAAGCCGGATTCGCACACGCCATAGACGTGCTTACACATTTTTGTGCAAAGGAATTACTTGTAATCTTGGGATCATACAAAAGCGTTAGATTGGGTGTTACATTTTGTAAGTCTTTTAATACGTCCAAAATGATATTACCCGCAAGCGTCTCCTGTGGCCCAATATTTCCATGGCAAAAACTGTCATCAACGGTTCGATCTAACTGAATTAAAAACCACTTGATTTGTTCTCTTGCCTGGGCTTCATCTTCAATAAAAGGATTCAGTAGCTGGTCAATGCGCCCAATGTATACCGGAAAACGCGTAATAGACGGTACATGATGATAAAAAATAAGGAGAGTATGAATCGCATCTGTCAATGTTTTGGGTGGATCTAATCGTAGAAAAGGCGAACCCTTCCGAAATAAAAGGTCATAATCAGGAAGAACATAACGTGGGGCATAAGGCGCATGGCCTTCATGAAGGTCACATACAATGCCTTCTTGTGCTAGTTCCATAAGTTCTTCATCGGCACCTTCCGGATACGGCAACACATTCTCCGCTAATTTTGCCAAGCCAAAGGTTTGCTGTTCATAGGTTAAACTTTTGTTTTGGATTAAATCAAGCACTTCTTTTTGTACTTCTTCTAAACTTTGATAAACATTCATCTTGATAACCTCCTAAATCTTTTGACTAATCTTTACTCCTATTATAGCAAAAGTGTTATAATTAAAAAATGACAGCTGTCACTTTCTTCAATTATTTTACGACAAAAGGAGGTAACATTCATATGAACCCTTTACAAGTTGAAGATTTAAAAACCATACTTTTACACGCCTTTTCTTCCGGTCTTTCCACAGATATCTCTGCTCTTACAAATATTTATACACAAAAACTAAAACCTAACGTATTTTTTATCGAATCCGGAGCAAAGCTTGATTATATCTATGTTCAGCTTAGCGGAACTTCCTATATTGTTAACTATACACCAAAGGGAAAGCGGATTATTGCGGACACTTTACATGGCGGACAAATTTATGGTCTTATCGAAACCCTTCATCATCGTAAGTCCTACATTGGTAATGTTATTACTTTAAGTCCTTGCCTCATTGCTAAGATACCCCATAATCTATTTTTATCCGCTCTTAAACACGACCTATTTCTATCAAATTTAGCCCTTAGCTATATGGCTGATTTTTCTGCAAAACTCATGGAAAGCAGCGAACAAAAATCCGCTGCTTCACCTATGGAGAACTTTTTATTCTATTTGTATCATCGTTCGATTCAAGAGCCACTGCCTTGTCACATCACAGAGAATAAAACCTTTATTGCCGATTACCTTCGTATTGATAAGCGTTCTTTGTATCGTTATCTTAATCAATTCGAAAAAGAAGGTTATCTTCGTCGAGAAAAACAGGCAATCCTTATTTCAGAAGAGAACCTTGGCCTCATAAAAAAACGCTTAGGCTTTTAGTGGTGCATTAGTCAACGTTCATTACACAGAAAATCAATGAGATTTCGCCACTTAATTCCATTTCTCTCTTCTATTTCCAACGAATCCATTGAAATCACATATTTATCATAATTATCATCTATTTTTTCAAGAGATCTATACTCTCGCTCAGCAACATTTTCATCAACAATCGTATACGTTACCTGGATATACTTTTTTATATTATTATGTATTGCGACAAAATCCACCTCATACTCACCAATTTTACCTACATATATCTCGTATCCTCGTCTACGCAATTCTAGATATACAATATTTTCTAATAATTGACTTATGTCATTTTCTCTATAGCCCATTACGGCATGGCGCAAACCAAGATCAGCTAGATAAAACTTTTCTGATCTTTTTAAAATCCGCTTTCCTTTAATATCATAGGGCTTGGCAGAATATATAATCATTGCATTTTCTAAACCGTCAATATAATTATATAACGACGTCGTCGAAACTTTTTCTTGATTTGCCCCTTTAAGATATTCAAGAATTTTTGCACCTGATGTCATTTGCCCAATATTATCCATCACATAATGTAAAATGCGTTTCAGCAACTCCGGATTACGTATATTTCCTCTTTCAATAACATCACGTAATACAACCGTATCATATATTCCTTTGAGGTAATTGAATAAAACCGGCTCTTTTTGTTTCATATTCATCAAATCGGGAAATCCCCCATATTTCATGTAGTGTTTGTAACAATTCAAGACATCATTTGTATTCAGAATTCCATTATAAAATTCTAGAAATTCTACAAATGAGAGCGGCAACATTTCAAACTCTATATATCTACCTGACAATAAAGTCGCTAATTCACCTGAAAGTAAATGTGCATTTGAACCCGTTATGTAAATATCACTCGGAAAATCTATGCGTATTGAACGTATTGCTTTTTCCCAAAATTCAACCTCTTGGATTTCATCAAGTAATACATACACTTTTTTATTGATTGATTGACTTCGACTTTCCACGTATTTATATAAACGAATAAAATCTTTATATTCATATGCGGATAAAGATTCATAATTTAGATAAATAATTTGCTCGTCTTCAACGCCTCTATCCTTTAACTCCGCAATAATCATTTTGAGTAGTTCCGTTTTACCACTTCTACGTATACCTTTTATGATTTTAATCATCGGATTATCCATATAATCTCGAATCAACTCCATATATTGTTCTCTCTTAATCATAAATTAAAACCTCCACTAAATAACTCAAGATCTATTTTTATACAAATAAATTAAATCGATTTTTTCCATTTTATTTATTTATGAGTAAATATATTTTAACATGAATATGATGCTTTGGCAATTGAAAGACAACTATTTGATTTTATCTCGTGATATCTCTCCTTGGAAATCCGAACATTTTTTTGCTGTAGAAAAAAATATTCCTGACATGGAAATGGCATCCATACCAGGAAACTTTTTAGCAAAAGTTGCTACTCAAGTTTAGTTTTAAATAAATCCCCGTCAATCTCAATCGTTAGATTTAAGTCAAGTGCTTTTGCTAGGCTTCTTGCAATTGACAGTCCAAGTCCGCTACCTTCCGTATTTCTAGAAGCATCCCCACGTACAAACCTCTCCATTAGTGACTCCGTATCAATGTTAAGGGGATCCTTAGATATGTTTTTCATCTCAATGATTGCCTTGCCTTGATGAATTCCTAGCGTAATATAAACCCTTGACCTATTCATACTGTATTTATGAATATTCGTCACGAGATTTTCTATAATTCGGTACATCACCTTACTGTCGGTATTCATTGTCACCGGTTGATCCGCAACTTGCATGACCACTTCTAATTGAGCCTCTTCAAACTCATCTTCATACTCAGCTAGAATCTGTTGCATGAGTTGTTTAATATCAATTGGTTCTTTATTGATTTCAACATTGCCACTGCTTGCTTTAGACGCTTCTACAACATGACTAATCAAGTCTTTTAATCGTTTAGATTTATCTTCTAACACAGCAATATAGCCTTTAGCCTCCTCACTCGGCAGATCTTCTTTTTTTAATAAGTTCACATAATTAATGATTGAAGTTAAGGGATTCTTTAAATCATGGGTTACATTCGTTATAAGCTCTGTCTTCATGCGTTCACCCCGCATGGCTTCTTCTAATGCCGATTTTAGTCCGGATTGCATTGCGTTCAAGTCTGCTCCAAACTCTTGAAAAGCTTCCGGCAATTCTTGAACATTTAGCGGATATTCAAGCCCACCTCTTGCCCGTGCATGTGTGGCATCCATCAAATACTGTAATCCTCGCAGATATCCCACTAAAACTTTTAAGACCAGCAAGTTAAACAAAATAAATACAGCAAAAACTGAAAATGGTCCTGATGGAATCAATAATGCAAAAATCATATTAATAAGGCACACACCGAAAAATACAATAATAAGCCATGGTTTATAACTTCTAATCATATTTTTAAACATGTTGATTATCCCCATAAGTATCCGCACACATAAAATGTTATGGCCCAAACGTTGATTTTTCAGGTTACGAACCATAGACAAAAAGATATGAATCACTAATAAAGCCCATATATTTAATATAGCGCATAAAATTACAAGTAAAAAAAACTCTTCCTCAGGATCATAAATCCACGCCCCTGTATTAAGTGGTATTAATGTAAACAATAGCAAGAAGCCTATCTGAAATTCGTAGGGAATGTAGTCAAACCAATAAAGCATAACATTTTCATCACCACGACCTTTTCCGGTATAAATCGATAAATAAATGAGCCCACCTAAACCTAAAAAAAGCGATATGACAAAAACCAAATAATATGTTGAGGCCATCTTATGCGCCTGTTGAAATTGATGATAGGGTTCCCCAAAAAATGTATCTTGACTATCTATATTTATATCAAATGCCGTAAGCAACTTATAAGGACCCGTCTCAAGCATAGAAAAAATGCCTTCCTCGGTCGTATAGGAATAATATCCGGAGCTAATATCCCGCCCAAACCTTGAGTTCCCTAAAGTACTCTTATCCGTAAACAGAATCTGATCTGCACTCCACTGCATACCCGTCTCCATCTCATCGAAACTAGCCTCTGTTAGCTTTGCATCATTACTCTTTACTTCTCGTGTTTGAGTGTTCAATAATAAATATTTGAAACTTTTGGCGAGTTCAAGATTATGGTTAATTCGTCGCAATCGTCCCAGTTGATTGGTTTCTTCCGAGTCATCGTACTCAGCTCGAATATGTTCTTCATCAATTAAAAGCAATTCTTTTTCTAATACGTTATGTACCAAGCGGGTATAATTATTCTCAAAATCCCGCGTGTCATAAAAACTATCTTGTCTTAAATATTCCCATTCACTGCCAATATGATATACCGACCATAAAAATCCTATTCCTGCAATGATAATGATTAAATGTGCCAATACCTTGAATTGCCATCTACATATCGTACTTTTCAATTTTGTAGCCAATGCCCCACACCACCTTTAAATATTTTGGATTTTTGGGATCAATTTCTATTTTCTCCCGCATTCTTCGAATATGTACTGCCACTGTATTTTCAACCCCATAGGCCTCTTCTTCCCATACATATTCGTAGATTTCATGGATTGAATAGACCTTTCCCATATGTTGCATGAGTAACGTTAGTATTTTTAACTCTGTGGGAGTGAGTGCGATATTTTCTCCATCGACATTGGTCTCTTTTGTATCCAAATTCAACACTAATCCTCCGGTCACACAAAGATGTTTCGTTTGTTTTAAACTTCCAAGCCGTGTATATCTTCGTAGCTGAGATTTCACCCTGGCTATAAGTTCTAAAGGATTGAATGGTTTGGTCAGATAATCATCCGCACCAAAGTTAAGTCCGATAATCTTATCTGTATCTTCTGACTTTGCCGACACCAAGATAATGGGTATATTATAATCATCTCTGATCTTTAATGTTGATTGTAACCCATCCAGTTTTGGCATCATGATATCTAAAATAACTAAATGAATCTTCTCTTGTTTGAGTAGGTCTAACACCTGAAGACCGTCATAAGCCTTGAAAATCTTATATCCTTCCTGAGACAGAAAAATACTAATCGCTTCGACAATGTGTATATCATCATCACATACAAGAATATTTATTTCTTTTTCATTCAATGAATGTCACCACCTTTCTAGCTGGTCTTTCTCGATCCTTATATGGTTGAGACGCTTAAACTATAAACCATTATACACATTTTTCCCACAAACAGCTAACGTTTCATCATTAGAAATACTATAACAAATAAAAAGAAAGAATTTCATATTAAAATTCTTTCTTTTTTCTTACAATTTTAGATTTTTACTTGATACATCCCATTATTTTAACTTGTATATCAAAATACCAATAATCATAATACTTAGACCTAATATTCTGTTGACAGATAAAGGAACCTTATCTAAGCCGAACAAACCAAAAGTATCCATGAATACGGACAGAAATAATTGTACCATGAGCATAATCATTGTTGCAAAAGCAACACCAAGAATATGAATACTGGAAGTAATAGAAAAAACAATAAATACTCCAAACAAACCGCCTAAAAGATAAATCGGATTTGCTTGTGATATATTTATAAACCCCTTTCCGCCTCCGCCGACTGTAAACAAAAGAAACAGACTGCCCACAAAGCCAACGCCATGAACCAAAGTTGTAAGCTCCCAAACACCAATTTTACCACTAACATTTGTGTTAAACCCATTTTGTAAAGTAATACAAAGTCCTGCAGTAAATGCAAATAAAATACCAATCATTATTTTCCCTTTCTTACTCATCAGCGCATTATTCATATAGATTTCCTTCCGATAGTTCTATTAACATTTGACGGTTTATAATGGATATGTTCCGTCCCTCTTTACCTATAATTTCATCCTTTTGCCACTCCCTAAGAATACGGCTTAAATGTCTGTAACTACTGCCGATTAATTCAGCAATCTCAATCAGATATTCCGTTTCCAGTTCATTAGATTTCCCTTCGATTTTATCAGAAAAATAAGGTCGCTCATCGGATACTGACAGGATATAACTTGCCAGCCGAGCTTTTGCGGTATTGTTCTGATTCATACCACTTGCCACCGATATACTGTATAACTTATAGCTGAGTTGTTCTATAATAAAATGCAAAAAATCAATATCGTCTTTTAAATAGGCGTTGATAAGGCTCTTAGGAACATGCAATAAGGTCGACTCATAAACCGTTTCGACATAGGTCCTTACCTTAAAGGGGTGAAGCGCTTCGATATCCCCAAGCACTCCCGGAGGATTTGAAAATCTTAGCAAAAGAGATTTACCATTAGGCTGTAGCATGCTAATCTTTACTTTTCCTGAATATAGAATATAGATCCCGTCAATATATTCATCCGGTTTTAAGAATATTGTCTTTTTATCAATATTTATAATATGGCTGTTATCTATAACTTCTGCTTTCGACAAAAATCTAAACTTGTCATTCATCTGTTGAAGCTGATTAACCACTGTTTTCTTATCCGTCAAGGTGGCACCTCCCATCGTGATTTATATATATATCATATCATATATTGATTATAGCGCATTTAAGCGTATAAAACAGGACATATGTCATGTTTTGCACAAAAAAAACTTCTTTTTTCGAGAAGTCTTTTTTATAACCAGTATTTGCTCCTATTAACAGGAAGTTAGCATTAATAAATCTTCAAAGATAAAATCTTCTCAAAATAGCGCCCTCAAGGACTGACAATAAGTATCTATTCTAAATAACAACCTTGCTTTTATCCTTTTATTGCTTTATGTATGTACATGTCGAACGGCTCCATTTCTATTTTCTGCTCCATAAAAATAAAATTTTGCTTATTTTTTGAATTGTTAAAAAGAAATATATAGTTTGCCTTATCCGACTTTCTTACATTAAGTTCAACTGTTTCCGGCAAGTTTTCAAAATAGTTAACGCCCCCTTGATTTAATGCATCCTTTAGAAGAGAGCGATAAAGAGCTTTATTTCCAACAGTTCCTATGTAGTAGGCTCCCCCCTTATGATATTTATTATAGGTTACTGCTGCCTTCCCGGAATAAAAAAAATCCATATATGTCGCAATAATCTCAGCATTTATTGGAAGAAGTATATCGCACCACTGCTTACATTCGTAGATTATTCCGGTTTTATCTTGCACTCTTACTTTTTTGAATCCGATCGCATCATATTCTTCTACAACACAGCCGGTAAGATCCCTATAGACTGTAGGAAGCTGCTCCATAATACAATTATTATTTTGATCCTTTACTCCGCTACGATTTGTCATAATTACTATTCCGCCATTTTTTGCAAAATCATATACTTTTTGTACAAACTCCGGATTCACAATATATACCGTAGGTAGTATAACTACTTTGTAATTCTCTAGTTCAACCTCCTCACTGACAATATCTACACCAACTCCTAGAGATGTTAATCCATGATGAATCGCTTTCATTTGGTGATAATAGTGAAAGCCTTCTGTTTGAGGTTGTATTCGTAATGAGCAATCTTGTTCATGAGTATAAATCATTGCACATTGATTTGTAATTTGACTTTCTTCCACTTCATTCAATTCATTTACCGTATCGCATAGGTCTTTAAATTCACTCCATCTTCTCCCCGGTACATTGGAATGATCAATTACTCCATGCCAAAACATCTCTGCTCCACTCACTGCCGTTCTCCATCGAAAATGGATAACTGTGTCTGCTCCTCGAGCAATAGCTTGCAAGGAGTAACCCTTAATCATACCGGGCCTCGGTGTTGCTTGCATCGGCATCCAACAGCCCGGCGTGCCACTCAACTGCTCCATGATCCAAAAGTTTTTCTGTTTAATACCACGCATTAAATCGAGATGAAAGGCATGAGAATAATAGGCTTCAGAATCCTCAGGTATTGACGTTGTAGGGTAATTATCATAAGAAACAAAGTCAAGATTCTTGAATAATTTATGATAATCGGGGATGTGTTCACACATCCAAGTATTTGTAGTAATCATTGCATGGGGAATATTCTTACGAATGATACTTGCTTGAAAATCAACATACTTCGTAATGCTCTCCGCTGCATAACGATGAAAATCCAACATATAACCCGGATTATACCATCTCAAAGGATAACTTCCGAAAGGTGGTTTAATCTGGCTCCAATCAGAGTACTCGCCACTCCAAATATTATTTCCATAAGCCTCATTCACCGCTTCAATCGTATGATGTTTTGCCTTTAACCAGTCTTGAAAGGCGTCGCTACAGTTTTTGCAGCAACAGAAGTTTGATTCTACTTCATTATCAATTTGCCAAGCAATCACTGATGTTTTATGACTATAACGTAGTGTCATTTTATCAATAATATCTTGAGCATACTGACGAAATATTTTGTTATTATAACATCGATGTCCTCGAATACCTAAAGCAATAGGCTCACCATTACGCCCTATTTGGATTGCTTCAGGATATTTTTCATAAAACCACAAAGGTGGACAATTAGTAGGTGTACATAAGACCAATTCTATATTTTTCTCTTCAAAAATTTCTATGATTCGGTCAAGCCAATCGAAGTCATAAACCCCTTCCTCTGGCACTAATTTGCTCCAAGCAAATTCAGCTAAGCGAACTACTCTAACTCCGGTTTGTTGCATGAGATTTGCATCTCTTTCCCACTCTTTTTTATTCCACTGTTCCGGATAATAATCTACACCGATTTTAATCATATCATCCTCCATTTAGAAAGAGTAATGTCAGTATTTCTCTCAAAATACTTACCAATTACCTTAACTAATTCCTTATTCACATCGCATTGTTTAAAATTAAACTCTTCCGCCAGCATCATAAAGCTTTCTTTATCTATTTTTTCTAATTCTGGTTTAATAATGTGATTCTTTTGTGCTGCATAGATTGCTGCCCTTACTCTAAATTGCATCAAATATTTTTCCTCATCGGTAATATCCGGGAAACCATTTTTCTCAAGTATATTTATCATAAGTTCAGCCTGCTTTTTTTCAATATCTTGAGACCACTTTTTCCCAATTCGATTGACTAATTCCATCCATTTTCCATTTTTTGCTGGTGATACAATACTCATAAAATCGGCATCTTTATAACTCCATATTAACCAATCGATATTCATTGCTTCAAAAATCTCAATGGTATCCTCTGTTAATTCAAGAATAGTTTCTGCTTCACCACAATCTTTGCCATAGCCAAACTCACCACAAAAAAAGGGACATTCTAATGTTTCTTTAGCTATCAGTAATTTCTGTAAGCCCTCTTTAATTTTATCTTTACGTTCTTGACGCGTATTTGATTCATTCAAAATATTAGGATACCATACTGTTGGATAGTAGTGAAAGCTCACTGCAATTTGATCCCAATCCATAATTTTTAACCCACTAAAATCCATTGAAAAATGATCTCCTTCTAAAACAATAATATGATTCTGATCAACTGTACGGATTGCTTGAATCGTATTTTTGTAAAAGGTATTTAATATATCCCAAGATGCCATCGCCGGTTCATTGATTAAATCGTATCCAAACAAAAACGGCTCATTAGCATATCGTTTGGCAATTTTTTTCCAAAGTTCAGTCATTTTATCACGAAAAATATCATATTCCCAAAACAATGGAACGCCGTTGGTATTATCTGAATGCCAATCCGGATTTTGACTTCCCATGGTTGAATGCAAATCTAGCATTATAAATATTTCATATTTTGTAGCAAGTGCCATTAATCGGTCAAAGTGTTTGAAGCCTCCATAGTTGAATGATGTAGCATCATTATCCTTTAAAAACATACGATAATTAAAGGGGACTCTCAAGAAATTTACCCCTATGTTTTTCAAAAAGATAAAATCTTCTTCTTGCACAAAGTTATCATAAAATCGTTCAAAAAAACCATTTTGTATATTAGCACCATATACTTCCTTGATGCTTTTCTTTATCAATTGTTCTGGCGTTGGTATTCCAATCATAAAATGTTCTAAATTCAACCAAGTTCCAATTCCGAACCCTCGCAGCCGAATGCATTTATCTTTATATGTAAATCTTTTTGATTGTATTTTTACAAATTCCATATTTCCCTCCAATCCCTAAATGCTTTCATCCTTTAATACCTGAAAACGCCAATCCTTGAATGATATATTTTTGAGCTACTACATATATAAGTACAATCGGAATCATAGAACAAACCGTTCCTGCCATAATTAAATTATATTCCGTATTATATATTGATCTAAATGCAGCAAGTCCAATCTGAATTGTTTTTAAATTGTCTGAGTCTAAATAAATCATAGGAGCTAAGTAATCATTCCACATGAAATTAAAGGTAAAAACCGTCAGTGTTGCAAGCCCTGGTTTGCATAAAGGTAAAATAATACGAGCAAATATTTGAAGCTCGCCACATCCATCTATTCTTGCCGATTCGGATAATTCTTTGGATATTCCTAGCATAAATTGCCGCATAAGAAAAACACCAAATGCATTAAATAATTGAATGAATATGAGTGAAAGATGGTTATTATATAATCCCATGTTTTTTATTATAATAAATTGTGGAATCATAATTGCGTGCCAAGGTACCATTAATGTTGCTAGATAGCTTAGAAATAGTTTGTCTCTTCCTGGATATTCCATCTTAGCAAAGGAATATGCTGCAAGAGAACATGTTAGTAATTGCCCCAATGTTACAATAACTGATAGCTTGATTGTATTGAGGTAATATGTTAAAAACGGTACTTTTGTCCAAACTTCCGCATAATTTTGAAGTCGAATGTCTTTTGGAATCCAATTTATTGGGAATTCAAAAATATCTTTGTTAAACTTAAATGAAGCGGAAAGTGTCCATATAAAAGGTAGCATCATTGTTATTCCTATACTAAGAAGCAATATAAACAAAAAAGCTCTTTCAATTTTTCTTTTAGTACTGTATTGCATATTGCACCTCCATTATTGCATATAATTAACCCATTTTTTTTGGCCTCTAAATTGAATCAGTGTTATGATAAGAATAATGACGAATAAAAAATAAGCCATTGCTGAAGCATATCCATATCGCATATAATTAAAGCCTTCTTGATAAATTCGATATACTAGAACGTTTGTCGCTCTTCCTGGCCCCCCTTTTGTCATCACATTTATTAAATCGAACACTTGAAACGAGCTGATAATCGTTAGAATTGTAACCATAAATGTAATTGGCGATAACATGGGCAAAGTAATCTTGAAAAATTTCACTACTTTATTAGCACCATCTATGTCTGCCGCTTCATATAATTGTTTTGGAATCGACTGTAGCCCGGCAAGAACCATAACCATATAATATCCAACCTGCTTCCATATCGCCACAATCATAACAGACCATAATGCTGTATCTGTAGAAGCCAACCATAAGGGTGGTGTATCTATGCCTATAAATTCTAAGAACCCATTAATCGGTCCTCTCGATGGATTAAACAGCACTGCCCAAACAATCCCTACAGCCACCATTGAGCTAATTGATGGAAAAAAGAAAAATGTTTTAAATATTTGATGACCTTTAATTTCTGAATTTAATGCAACCGCTAATAATATAGCTATAATTACCGTTCCAGGTACAGTTACTGCCGTATAAAGAAAATTATTTTTTAAAGAAACAATAAAATATTCATCCTTAAAGAGATTTATATAATTTTCTAATCCCACAAAATTTAATTGTTTAAATCCATCATAATCCGTTAAAGATATTCCCGCTCCCATGAAAATAGGTATTAACATAAAAAAGAAAAAACCCAAAAAATTCGGCAGCAAAAACAAATATCCTTTGCTATATTTTTTTATTTTTTTCCATTTCATAAAAATTCTCCTTTATAAACATACAGGAAAGTCTATACGAAAGACTTTCCTGTATAATTTTTAGTATTTCTCTAATATGCTTTTCCGTTGTGATTCAAATGCTTCTATCGTTTCTTCAATACTTTTTTCTCCAATTAAATACAACTCTGCATGTTCATTAAATGCTGTTAATACTTCACCGTATCCAGCGGTATTTGGTTGTTCTAAAATTTTATTCGCCTCAAAAAAGTAGGATGCGCTTTCTTTCCCAACGTACTGTGTATATGCATCTTTAGTTGCTTCTCCTGAATATGCATGAATCATTCCATGATTTGAATAAACGACCGCTCCCGGTTCACCACAAAGATACTCTAAAAAGTCAAATGCTTCTTCGGGATAATCCGTTGTTGACGTGATTCCTGCAAATTGGAATTGTCCCCAAGTTGTTCCAGGTTCTACCCCTTCTGATATTGGCATGGGTGCAATTTGCCAATTAAAATCAATCTCTCCGTTTTCTTCATCTTCTTTTAGCATTTGAACACACCATTCACCATTCGGCAACATTGCTGTTCGCTCACTTGTGAATTCACTAATGTAATCTGGATTTGTTGCCACAATCTCTGCATAACTCATATGTGACTCATCCTCATTATAAAATCGGTTTAGAAGCTGAAGTGATTCCGCTAACATAGACGTATCCTCATCATTAACATATTTTCCTGCTTGAATAGAAGCAAATGGGAAAATCCATGGAACCCAATATCCGCCGTACTCACCTGTCGCATCCATGAGTTCCACCGCTAAATCACCATATTCATCCCAAGTCAATTGTTCCGGATATGATATTCCTGCTTCATCAAATAAATCTGCATTGTAGAATAACGCCCAACATGTACTTCTCGTCGGTAGTGCATAGCGTTTGCCATCATTTTGGCTAGCATTCCACATTTCTCCATATAAATTTGTATTAAGATCACTAGCATCAATCTTATCTGTAATATCCAATAAAGCTCCTGAATTAGCATATGTTGTTACTTGAGCCATACCGCGAATATCAACAATATCAACATCTGAATCTGCTGCTAATAACACTTTTAATTTATCGTCATATTCATCATTTGGCAAAGCAGTTAACTCCACTTCAACTTTATCTTGTGACACATTGTATTGCTCAACGACATCACTGATATATGCTTCTTCATCTTGCCAAATATAAAAAGATAATTGTATCTTTTCCTCATTCCCTTCATTTGAATTTGTATTACTATTTTCTTGTTCTGTTCCTCCGTTTGAATTGTCATTTGTTCCTTTTTCTGATGACTGTCCACATCCATTTAATGTTGTCATTAACATTGCCATACATAATACGATACTTATTACTTTTCTTTTTTTCATTGTTGACCTCCCTTTTTCATGATTAATTATTGACAACCTCATTGTAGTTGCTTATTCACTTTATGAATAGGACGAAAAAAAACACCAATTCTCAAAATTTGAGCTTTGGTGTATAAAAAATCAACCCTATTTATATTTTTTTATTATTTTTTCACGTTCTATTATAAAAGCATCAAACACCTCCTCTATTGGTGCATTATCATAAAAATACGCTTCACTAAGTTTCATGAATTTTTCTGTTAAATCTGAATATGCTGCATAAACAGGTTGCTCCTGAATACGTCTCGCATCAAAAAAAACATTTGTATTTTTTGCACCAACTTTTAATCGGTATAAATTCTGAATAGAATCATTGGTATAGGCACTGAGCATTCCATGTTTTGCAAGAATTTCTGCGCCTTCTCTCCCATAAAGAAACTTGAGAAATACAAATGCTTCTTCTTTGTTCTTACACCGATTAACGATACCGGCAAATTGATACTGTCCCAAAGTTGTATTGTATTCTTGTCCATCTGGTACAGGCATTGGAGCTAAGTCCCAATCGATTGATGATTTTCCTTGTTTTTCGTCTTCAAGTATCATTCCAACGAACCATTCGCCTTGAGGCATCATCGCAATCCGGCCTTCTTCAAAGTTATTTAACCAATCCTGTTCTCTTTTCTGAATTTCTTCAAAAGTCATATGACTTTTATCTTTATACATAAGCTGATACAAAAATTCTAAGGATTCTTTTGTGTGTTGTAGGTTATCATCATACAAATAATTCGATTGCTGAATACCCATAAAATTATAAATCCAATCGATCCAATAGCCACCCCAAAATTCTCCATTTGATTTTTCAGTGATGTTTTTAGCTAATTGACGATATTCATTCCATGTCATTTTTGTTGGATATGGTATATTTAAACGATTAAAGATAGCCTTATTATATACCAAAACCCAGCAAGTACTTCTTGTCGGGAGGCCATAATATTGTCCATTTATAGAGATATTATTATACATATTTCCATATGCTGTGATGTCAATATTTGAATTTTGTATGTTTTCAGTTATATCATACAAATACCCTTCTTCTTTATATTGAACCATTTTCGAAATTCCTCTAGCTCCAATAATATCTATCTTCGCTTCTGTCTCAAGCATGTCAAGGATTTCAATTTCATAATCACCGGTATCTAAAAGGTGTACCTTAACTTCGATGTTTTGGTGGAGTTGATTGAATTCATTCGCAATTGCATTAACATAAAAGCCTTCATCTCCCCATGTGTAAAAATCAAGAACGACTTTCTCCTCGTCCTGCTTTTGATAATGATTTCCATTGCCTCCTTCCATGTTTGCTTGCTTTGTCATAATAAATGCACCTAATAATATACACATAATCAGTAAAAATAAAACGCTTAATACTACAATGATTTGAGTTTTTTCTTTCCATATATTCATCTTTTAAACATATCATATATTTTGAAACTTGCCTAGGCTGACTTTTTTTCAACCCCAATGGGCTTGAAAAGCTTTACTCTCCGTGTCATAATACTTATATTACCATTGAAAAGATCATTTATGTTTTATTTTACATTTGTTTTTTTGATTATTTCATTATTATTAATACAAAAAGAACGCCCTATTATTTCAGTGAAATATTTGATTTTTTCACTGACTTCATATACTGTCGCACTTTTTTCAATGATGTTTTATTTGTCAAAAGACACCTATTATTACAATACGGTTTATAATTATTTTTCTATTCCATCGAGTGTATGGAAGTTTATGATGTTTACGCCCTTGAATCGCTTCATTATTTTGAATATTATGAATGCTTCTTGCTTACTTACGCTATTTTTTAGTTTTTGTTTTGTTTTAACTTTTTATGCCCATTATTCCTTCTCCAAAATAGCCAAAATAAAACAAATCGTTTTTCTTATTTTAATGCTACAATTTATTATATATAATCCCGTCGTACAACGCTGGTTTTATCTCAATACTATTTATACAGTTTTTTCTCACGCTCAGTATGATTCTTTACAAAGTATTATAAATTATTTAACCATACTCATAAATAGTTCAATCATTTTATCCAGCATTTTTATTTTATTTTATAGTTATTCTATCGCATCGCCACTGCGCATTATTCGAATTAATTTAATGAATGTTTTAATTTGTTATACATTAATTATGATGTCCTATGCTTTTATCTTTATTCGTTTTCCTATGAACCTCATTAAAGTATCTCAAGTTGCAAATACAACAACTTTTTTAACAATACCACTTAATCAAAATACATTTTTTTATAATTTATTTCCTTATTATCTTATTTTTTCATTACTGCTCATTGGGTATACTTTGTATCGAACTTCACTCATTAATCGCAATATCTCAAAGCAAACATTTTCTTTATCAAAAGAAATTGCAGCTTCTGATACAACTTCAAAAGTTTTCTGCCATTATATGAAGAATGAGTTGCTCGCAATTCAATCGGAGTTAGAGACAATTGAAACTCCCACAAAAAACGCCCTCGAAAACGTCGTTCAACGCTGTAGTTATTTATACGAACGCTTAGATGATGTGCATAGAAAAACCAAAGCTTCCGAGCTGAATTTAAAAAAAATAGAATTAAATCAATATTTAGAATCATGTCTTTCGCATCTTAATTACGAAACTCAAGATATCGCAACTTCTATTATTAGTGAAACTTCAAGTATTTATGTCCTTCTAGATCCAATATATTTTGAACAAGCTTTGCATAATATTTTTTCAAATGCTATTGACTCTATGAATAACTTACACAAGGAAAGACGACAACTCACTATTCGATTAAACGTAATTAATAATTGGGTCACTATTTTAGTTAAAGATACTGGGGCTGGAATTGATCCTGAAAACATAGACAATGTTTTCACCCCATTTTTTTCAACGCAACCCATCGCTAAACATTGGGGTGTCGGATTAACTTTAACTCATAAAATTATAACAGCTCATGAAGGACACATAGAAATCGAAAGTGAAAAGGGTATCGGAACTACTGTGAAAATCGTTATCCCTAAACTCCCTCAAATCATAGAAAGGAATGGATTATTTTGATAACAATTATGGTAGTAGATGATATAGTTCCAATTGCAAAAAAATACACTCAATTTTTGAATCAAGTAGACAACTTTAAAGTTGTTGCAAGAGTTCATAGTGGCTATGAAGCCGTTATGAACTGTGCTATTCACAAGCCTGATATCATATTAATGGATGTAGAAATGGAAACACGCACAGCAGGTCTAGATGCAACAAAGTATATTTTAGAAAAATTCCCAAATACGAAAATAATAATACTCACTGTTTATGAAGATGATGAAACTGTCTTTAAAGCTTTCCAATTAGGTGTTACCGATTATCTTCTTAAAAATTCAACTCCGACTGAAATGGTGACATGTATTAATGATGCATATAATAATCGTTCACCAATTCGACCCACCATCGCGCAAAAAATTCGTCGAGAGTTTCAACGCGTAAAAAAAAGTGAAAGCAGTTTTTTATACTGTCTTCACTTAGTCACTCAACTTACACAAACCGAACTTGATCTTTTAGATTTGATGAGTCAGGGTTATACAAGAAAACAAATTTGTAAGATTCGATGTGTTGAATTGTCAACCATCAAAACCCAAATCAATAATATTTTAAAAAAATTTAATTGCAATTCTATGGAAGAAGTCGTCTCTCAAGTCAATGAACTTAATATTTTTGAATACATTCGAAATATTAGAAACCAAAAGGATTTTTGATTTTGTGGTGTTGGTGCTTTGACAACAATCTTTTCTAATATTAAGTTCGTGGCCATTTTCTTTTGTTTATCTAACAAGTACTGTGAATCTAACTTTAAAAGCCACTTTTTTGTCCTTCATACGGAGGCTCTTTCTCATTTGTGTATTCATCAACACTTGGACCCGACAATTTTCGCAAGATTGCCACTCCATATACATAACTGAGGATTAATATAAAAATATTCATCGGCATTCCTAATACTGTATTCACTAAAAAATAACCGGTGTATTCTCTTCTTAAGAATAGAAAGCCTTGCAATAAGAGGCGAATCAAAAAATAAATTCCCCATATAATTGTCACATTTCTATAGGCCGGTCGAATATCTTCTCGCATATACCAATTTATTGGCCATCCTCTTGTAATGTGGCTCAGTAAAGCCGCAAGGGGACGGTGGATTATAAGAGAAGCAAAACAGGCAAGGACAATCAGCCCTGTCATAATGAGATCCGGAATATAATAGTCTATGGCATCTCCAGACAAAAGACTAAATCCAATCGATAAAAAAACACCCCCAACACCAACTAAAGCATATTTTTCAGTGTGACCTTTGACTTTTCTATATATAATAAGCACGATAAGAAGGCCAAGCGTAATTCCACTGGCATATTCTAATGAAAGCCATTGGTTCATCAGATAAAAAATTAATGGTGGAAAAATAGCATCAACCGTTCTTTTTTCGAAAACTAATTTGAGTTGTTCCAACCATTCTTTAATTTTTTCCATTTTCTCTTATCTCCGGTAATCCTTGAAAAACAATTGACCAGTCTCCTTTGGATTCATATAATGCTTTCAAAACATAGATACTTCCTGTAAAAAAGCCTAAAATCATCATAAGTATAACCCAGATAATGGCTTTCCAGGCTTTCTTTTCTCGATAAACAATCCAAATTGAAAACAATGTAAAGCCAACATATAAATCAATCAAGGACATGATCCCCCATGGATTATCCATCAAAGCACCACCATCAATTAAAAAATCACCATTTATAAAGGCATTGACCAAGCCAACCGTCATTGCTATGAATCCAATCCATCCGATTCCTTTTGCAAGTCGCATTTTATTCTCCTCCTTCTTGCTACCAAAATTATCACTTCATATTGCATCTTACCTTATTGCCGATTGCGCCATTTTAAAATAGGTATGTCGTTTGCCACGAATAGTGATGGAAAGCTCCATGATATTCTCCGGGTCTGCCATTTTTCCATAGCCTCCATCACCAATATGATGAATATCAACACCGACACGTTTATTGCTTAAAGCAATCTGTTTAATCGTAAAGGAATCAGCACTTTCCTGACTTGTTCCGATTGCACTCATAACCAGCCCGCCAAGTTCATGAACGCTTTGTGTAATTCTTGCCGCTTCTTCTTCCCTCACCCCGGGAACAGTCCCAACAGCAGGTATAAGAACACCATCGGCTCCAAGACGAACAAACTCAATACTTTGCTCCTCATCAAGTACTCTTTCTGATAATCCACCCGCATGCATTTTTCCGGCAAAAATTAAGCCCGAAAAATATTTTTTTGCACGCGTAATGGCTTCTTTAATCGATGCATTGGATACGCCTGTAGCCGGATTCCCAGTAAGGCAGATAAAATCAACACCGAGTTCTTGAGCCTGTACAAAGCTTTCTTGACAAGCGCTTCGTCCAGCCCCAATCTCTAATCTATTCTCAATAAAATCAGCTGTTGGATCCACCGGTTCCAAGTTGATGCCAACAGGTCGTCCGGTAAGTTTTTTAATCTCAGCAATTGGGTTGTCACAGGCGTACATTCCCACAATCCTTTTCTCAAAGACATCAAATACATTGAGCAATATCAAATCAGCACCAAAAGCAGCCATCATTTCAGCATTTGTCACCCCTTCTATAAGTGGCTCGCCCACGACAACCGTCTCACCGACAATAGTCCTTCCGGCACTTGCTTGAATCGAAAGTTTGAGTTCAGCAGCTGACATTTTTTGACAGTCGCTAGCATAACAACTAAGTAATCTTTTCATGAAACATTCCTCCTATTTCACCACCTGAATACTAAATTGACATGGAAATATTTCTTTAGGTTCTAATCGTAAGACATCTTCTTTTTCTCGAAAATCTCCTTTGAAATCGACATAATCCGCGTGTCCGTACCAAGGCTCTATACATACAAACGGCGCTCCTTCCGGTTTTGTCCAAAGTCCAAGGAAGGGAAAACCGGTAAAATTCACATGTAAGCCACGACCACTCTTTTTATTGATCAATGAAACTTTATTCGAGTTTAGATCTTCAAATATAAGCGCATCGTTTTTGAAGGTCTCAGCATTTAATGATATTTGACGTTCATTTTCGAGATAAGACATTTTATCCCTAAGAAGTAATCCTTCTTTATTGAGTGGTATTTTATCGACCGTTTCCTTATGTTCAAAGATTATTGCATACTCCTCAAATGTCTCATCATCCGTCAGCGGACAATTAAATCCGGGATGAGCTCCAATATTAAAATACATGATCTGATCATCGTGATTAACAACCTTGTAAGATATATTTAAGACACTTCCCAAGAGTCGATAGTTAATCACTAATTCAAAGCGATAAGGGTACTTTTGAAGTGTTTCCTCACTCCACTTAAGTCGAAAAGACGCACTTTCCTTATTCGATTCAATTAAGTCAAAATCCTGATCTCTTGCCAAACCGTGTTGATTCAAATGATAGGTTTTATCTCCAATTCGATAGGTATTGTTCACCACTTTACCAACAATCGGAAACAAGACGGGGGCATGTCTTCCCCAATAGTTGGCATCTCCTGTCCAAATATACTCAATCCCATTGCTCTTTTCCTTAAAACTTATGAGCTCTGCCCCTTTATGTTGAATGACTACCTCATATGCTTGATTTTCAAGTTTTACCATACCCTTCTCCTCCTTTGGAACTTCAAAGATTGAACCGACACATTTATATCCTTGTTTTTCATAATAAGCATCAACATCAGACATAACATAAACGACATGATTTGGAAAATCATTATATATACACTCCATGAGTTTTCGTCCAATATTTTTTCCTCGATGACTCGGCTTAACTAATAAATCACAAACATATATATAGAAATCACCATCTCTGACCGAACGTGAATAACCACACAGCTCATTATCTTCGTATGCAACATATGTGATTGATTGAGCTAAATCTAACTTGTACTTCTCCGATGTATCCTTCTCCGCATAGGTCCACCCTTCTTCATCTTCAATCATCTTCATTAAATTTTCATCATCTTGTAGGCTATTATACTTTCTGATATGCATTTTCTCACCTCCTGGTCTAGTAAAAACAAGAGCAACTGCATATTTGTAATGTTGTTTCTTATTATACCACTTGATGATTCTTGATACTAGCTTCTAATAAGGGCATATTCTTATAACAAAAAACCAGCCTTCTCAAATCCATAGTTTTTCAACTTTGCTTTGAGTTGCTGGTTTTTCTTGTTCTTTCTGTTATAATGTTTGTCACTTTTTTGATAGCCTGTTCCACTGTGAACGATTGGTTGACTTTTGTTTACCTTACCTTTACGGTTTTTTATCAAGTCCATTCCTGATATCGTTCCGATATGCTCTTTTTTACCTTTCATTTTTTCACCTCGTTAAATTTTTATGTATCTATTATAACCGATATAATGTTAATTTACAATCTTGACTCCTATCTTGCAAGGCTATCGCATAGGCAATGGCACAATCATCTTCATGAGAAATACTTAGCTCGATAGATTTTATTTTCTTCTTTTCTGCAATAATTTGTGCCTGACCTAAAAGTTTTACAACCGGATAGCCTTCCTGCATATTCGTGACTTCTATTTCATTAAGTCGAACTGCATTTCCATCTACCTTCAAACTCTTAAAAACTGCTTCTTTGGCTGCAAATCTAGATGCAAAAAAGGCCAAAGGATTAACTGCATTAATCCCTTGGCAATATTCATCTGATGTGAATGTAATTTTCCAGAAGGGATCGTTGAAATTGTTTATTATTGGTTCAAGATGTTTTAACTTTAATATATCAACTCCAATGCCGATAACCATATCAATCCCTCCATAATCTTATTATTATTTTCTTTTAAATCGTCCAACCTTTGTTAATCGTGTTGGAAGCTTTGGCAAACGATCTGATGTTTTAATAATCGCATCTTCGTCACAAACTTCTATGCACTTTCCGCATCTTGTACAATCAAATTCATCGATCATATGTATATATTTTGCCCTTCCTTCAATACAATCCTCCGGACAGACTTCCGAACAATCCCCACATCCTGTACACAAATGCGGATCAATATAAATAATATTTAATGCTTGGCAAACATCCGCTTGACACTTGCCTTTCTTAATATGCATGATAAATTCTTGATGTGAATTTTCTATTGCTGACAACATGTAAAGAGGCGCTTTTTGTCCAACAGTGCATAATGTGTGGTCAGCCATTAAGCTTCCGATTTCTTTTATAAGATCTAATGCTTTGACATCACCTTTTCCTTTTGTAATCGCCCTTGTCATATATTGCATCTGAATAAGTCCTTCTCTACAAAAAACACACTTTCCACAACTTGCCTTTTGATATTTTAATGTTTGAATCATTGTGTTATCAACCGCACATTCATCCTTTTTTATTGTCCGTATATGACCATTTGTAATCATAAAGTTTGAAATGGGTTCGTTCATTCTATCTAATGAATAAGCAGAATATCCAACCTCTATACCTTTAATTTCATCGCGGTCTATTTTGATCAACTCATTAAGTTGTTGACTTGGCTCCACATAATCTAAGGAGTTACCATCAACGGATAAATATGTTCCCGGACGATAGCAATTATTATATATATCAACGACTGAAGATATCACACTTAAATGGCAAAAAACAGATAATTCATGTTCTCGTACATCAATCATGTCATTAATGACTTGAATCTCATAATCTTGGGCCAAACAATTGACCTTGTCCCATATTTTATGATTATATTTAGGAATATAAAGTTTTGTTTCATCTACCGAAAGAAGATTGCCTACCAGACGAATTCCTTGTAATATTTTTTCAGTATAATTATCTACTAACTCTAATAAATGACCATCTAAATCACTATTTTCAAGGCCAACAATCAATTCTGATTTTTCAATATCCTTAAGCAGTTTCTTGTTTTCATTCCATACGTCAAGGATTGGTCGTCCATAAATCCCATATTCTTTTAAGTCAATCTCTTCAATTTTATTAAGTAAACTGTTTTTTTCATTCTCTGTCATTGTAAAGCTTGTTATCATGATTTATTGACCTCCTTTAACTCAGAAAAATCAGCCCATGTTTTAGCTTGCTCAATATCAAGTCTTAAGTCACATTGCAAGCATCTATTCGCTTCACATTGAATTGCTTCTCGAGAACATCCTTTATTAACCTTATTAAAATTATCGACTCTTACTTTTGCTTCTACGAATTCTGGCTCAATACGTTGTAATTCAGAAAAACCGATACATTGACCAATATATGGATCTTTTTTCTCTTGCGGGATGAATTTTTCTTCAATATTCCCATCGCCTCCCAAAAAAACATCAATATAACGAGCTGCGTCTTTCCCTGAAGCAATCGCTTTGATTACAGAATGTGTTCCATATACAACATCACCCGCAGCAAAGATTCCCTCTTCACTTGTCTTTTGATTTTGATCCACAATAATATATTGCCTATCTAAATCAAGTGAAATATTTTCACATAACTTTGGCTTTTGACCCACTGCAAAAATAACTGTATCTACATCAATTGAAAAATCTGAATCTTCTTCCTTTTCAATGATCGGTCGTCCACCTTCATCAAACGTAAAGGATTTAACTTTGATAAATTCAACACCTGTCACTTGCTTTTGGCCTATAATTCTTTCAAAAGTAACTCCATCATAAATATGGATGCCTTCTTCTTGAGCCTGGACGATTTCTTCCGTGTCCGCCGGCATCTGATTTCCTTTTTCCAAACACGCAACATGAACAACTTCTACTCCTAGTCTTTTTACCGTTCGTGCACAGTCAAATGCAACATTTCCACCACCAAGAACGGCGACTCGATTGCCTAAGCTGATTTCTTCTTGGCCTTCAACACGACTCAAAAAGTCTGTATTTAATAAAACCCCATCTAAGTTATTGCCTTCAATCGGTAAGCGTACACCTTGATGTGCTCCTATTGCAAAAAGAACTGCATCATAATCTTTTAAAAGTTCTGAAGGTTGACCAACGTATTTATTTGTTTCAATATGGATGCCACTTTCAATCATCATTTGGACTTCTTCGTCGACAATGTCATTGGGTAAACGATATTGGGGAATGCCATATCTTAACATTCCACCAAGCTTTGGATAAGCTTCTTTAATCGTAACTTGATGTCCTTGTTTTTGAAGATAGTAGGCTGCACTCATTCCCGCCGGTCCACCACCCACAACGCAAACAGTTTTTCCCGTTTCCGGTAAATGTTTTCCTTTATTCTTCCAGTATAAACCTGTATCATTTTCTGCCACAAATCTTTTTATGTCTCTAATTGATATTGGACTATTTATTTTTTCCCGATTACATTCAGTTTCGCACACATGGTTACAGATATAACCTAATACCTTTGGAAAAGGAACTTTTTCTCGAATAACCGCTCCTGCTTCGTCGAATTTTCCTTCTTTTGCATAACGCACATATCTTGGAACATCTGTATGTGCAGGACATGCATATCGACAGGGAACTATTGCATCTTCTTTTGATTGTTTCAAATCAATGAATTGAATCTTGTCTCGAATTGTTCCTGTAGGACATACTTCGGCACAGGCTCCGCAAAATCTACAGTCCGCATCTTTTAATAAGCGATCGTGTATGGTTCCAACATACGTTTCCATATCTTTTTGTTGATAGCTTAATACCTTAACGCCCCGTAGTTCATTACAGGCTCTAACACAGCGCCCACAAAGAATGCATCGATTCATATCATGAACCAAGATAGGATTATCTTCTTCAACTTTAAATCCTTTAGTACGCATATGCATTCGTCCTGTTTTAGGCCCAATGTATTGAATTAACATTTGTAGTTCACAATTGCCATACTTCGGACATGACGTACATTCAGGATGGCCTGCCAACAATAATTCCAAGGCAATCATTCGTAAATATTTGAGTCGTTCACTTTCTGTTGTAATACTTAAGCCTTCTTTTGCTTTTAATGTACATGATGTCGTAATTTCTTCTTGCCCTTCAACATGAACGACACACATTCGGCATGAACCTAGTGATTTTAAGCTTGGGTGATAACACAAATGCGGTATATATATTCCTGCATCAAGAGCACATTGTAAAAGATTTTTTCCTTCTTCAACTTGTATTTGATTTCCATTAATCGTTATAGTAACCATATCTGCCTCCAAATGATCTAACTCACTTACTCTTCAACATATTCAGCAGCACTCATTCCAGCTATTCTTCCTGTATTTACAGCATATCCCATTGAATTTCCAGGTAATAAGAACATATAGCTATCATCATAAATGTTACACGAATCCGCACCTGCTGCATAAAGTCCGGAGATCGGTTCAAACTCCTTATCTATCACTTCACAATTTTCATTAATGCGTATTCCGCCAACTGTTCCGTATCCACCCGGTCGAATTTTTGCACAGTAATATGGCGCTTTAATTAAAGGTCTAAGATAACGCTTGTCCTTAAAAAACTCTTCATCAACTTCATCACAGAAATCATTATACATTTCAACCGTTTCTTCGAGTATCTCAGGATCAACGCCAATTTTATCCGCCAACTCTTCAATGGTATCTGCAACAATTAAATCTTTGTTATTATTCTCTTGTGCCATTTGAATCGCATCTAAAAAATCAGATACATCAGGATCCGTCCGTACTAAGCTTACATTATCAACACCATTACGCATGTAATACTTTGCTATTGATGTATCTATTATGCTGTATAAAACTTTTCCTTTCTGATGCATGGCAACATTCGATAAATATGTTGAATTTTGCATATAATCTTCATTCATAACGCGCTTACCAAATTGATTAATCAAAAGATTCGGTTGTCCAAAAACATTAGATAAGCTTTGTGGCAATTCCTCTAATCCTTCAATACTTGCTGCCATCTCTATGCGAATTTGAGTTTTGTCTGCCCCAACTTCCCATGCCATCTTCAATCCATCCCCAGTTAATCCGGGAATAGCAAAGCTAAAAAGATCTTCTTCATGCGTTAATCCTGTTTCATCTTTTATCATTTTTTTATTTGCCCCTGCTCCACCTGTACATATAATGGCTGCATTGCAGTTAATCTTTATTTCTTCATCATTTTGATTGGTAGCCAATACACCTACAACGTCTCCATTTTCTTTGAGTATTTTTTTGGCTGGTGTTTCAAATAAAAATTCTACACCTAATTCTTTCGCACGTTCAAAAAGAATTCGATTCATAAAAGACGCTGCTCTTGGACCAATGCCTTCATCTGTTTTAACTATATGCCATGTAGCTTCTGACTTTGGAAAATATTTAAATGCACCTTCAAATTCAACGCCCATATCTTCAAGCCACTCAATCGTGTCTGCAGATAAATCAAAATATTTTTTTACTAATCTTGCATCCACGTTGTAATGCGTATATTCCATAAACATATTAAATGCTTTTTCCACACTAATATCAATCATTTGCTGTTTCTGATATTTGGTTCCAATTCCTAGGGGTCCCATACCCATATTAGCCGCGCCTCCGGCAGCTGCAGCTTTTTCAAGTACAATAACACTGGCTCCATCTTCTGCCGCTTGAACTGCGGCAGATAGTCCAGAAGGTCCAGCTGCTATTACAGCAATTTGTGCATTATATTCTAACATAGTATTTCCTCCATTTATTCGTCTTCAATTGCACGTCTTAAGGCTTCTTGATGTCTTCGTACTTGTTCAATCGAATCAACCTCTAATGCATCATTAAGCATTCGATTACCTTCATACTCTGTTGAAAGATACCCATGATGTCCTGCTTTTTTATAGGCATCAACAATTTCTTTTATAGGCATCGATGGTTCTATATAATCTTTTGTTAAGTTATAACATTTTGCATGTGTATGGTAAATATATTTAATATTATCAATGATGTCTTTGGGGTCATTCCATGTATATGCAAATGATTCACCGGCATAAAAATAATCCGCTTCATTAGCATTTGCCTTCTTAAGTGCTTCCATTAATTGTGGATAGCCATTTGCTTCCATATAAGCTTTATGAGCTCTACCTAAATTTAGGTCATAATCAATTTTTACAAATCCATTTTCTACCCTTGATTTAAATGCATCATCAACAATTTTAACACCTTCCTTACTCGCCCCTTTTCTTAAGGCTTGTTCACGTAATGCATCCGGTATCTCTTTGCAAAAGATTCCAAAATCAGGAATAAAGCCGAAATTTTTGGTTCCTGTTTTTTCAATCATATTTAAGTAACCTTCTGCCCATCCGGAATTTAAGGAAAAGGGTGAGTGTACTTCGATGCAAACTTTAATATTATGGTCTTCTGCGCAAGAAAGACTTCCTTCAATCACATCAAGCGGTGTTGCTACTAACGTTCTTAATGTTTTAAATCCAAGTTCACTTGCTATTTTTATATCTCGATTCATCATGTCCACTTGTTCACGTAAAGTTAATGTTCGATTATCATAGATGCGATTTTCTAAAAAGGCATCGTAACAGGTTGGTTCTGCATTATATTTCTCCATCCATCCAAACCATTGTTCTTTAAATTCCGGTGTTACAATCGGAAAATCATCCATCATTTGTTCTGCTAAAAGTTCGATTCCTCTTGCACCTGCTTTTGTAGCTTCTCGTATGCATCCTTCTAAATCAAGTTTTCCTTCATAATATTCTTGCTGATAACTATATAAAGAAACACTTCTACCAATTTTATATTTCATTTACATGTCCTCCTGTATTTCAAAGTCTAATTCTCCCGGACCTACAATTTGAAATGGCATATAGGATGGCGCAATCGTTTGAATACATTTTATGTGATGTTGCCCTTGACTCAACCCATTTTCACATAAAACCGTCACCCTTGCATATTGTCCAAAAAGCCATCGATTACTAATAACCGTACGCATTTCATCTAAAGTAAAGGTTTCATTATTTACTGTGAATAAGATACTATCCCTGGGATACGATTTTTCATCAACTTCAACTTCTATATTTCGAATGATTGAGAGTGTAATCCCCCGATAATATTGTATTTTCATATCAAAGGAAAACCCAATGATTTTTCCATTTTCATTCACATTTTTAAAGCTATTTTTATCAAACATTTGTTTTGGAAACATTTAACCACCTCTTTATTTTTCGTATTTTCGAATTAATCGTGTAAGCATTTCGTGATGACGTCGAACTTGTTCTACTTCATCAATCATTTGTACCTTATCTAAATCTTGACAGTATCTTTGACCTTCAAATTCAGAATTGATATATCCGTCAAATCCATTTTCAACCAAATACTGAATCGGCTTTTCGTATTCAATCGCCTGATCTTCATATTGCCCCAACTGACCTGCTACTTCTGTCATGTGGTAAAACTTTCCATGAATACTTACGATATATGGAATAATATCCTTTATATCCTCTGGTCTTGCACTTGATTCTTTCATAATTATGGCACCAAGAGTCATAAAATTCATTCCGTGATTTGGATATTTTTTATCCATCATTTTGAGTACTTCTTCAACAGTATTTTCTTTTCCTTTATCTAGAATAAACTCAATCATTTCCGAACTATACTGACGTTTGTAATAATCAATGGCTAATTTTGTCGGTGAATGTTGAAAAATCCCAAAGTCAGGAACTAGACCTGCATGTTTCGTCCCCGTTCTTTCAATAAGTTCTATCATCTGATCTACCATTCTCGGATCTAGGACCGGATCAATCTTTTCATGACTTAATCCGGGTTTTATCGGTAATGGAGCATGAATTTCTTTTCCGATTTTTATATCATACTTTTCTGCCGTTGAAAGCGCCATTTCAATAACTTCTGTTGGAACCAAGCACAAACATCTTACATTTTTAAATCCTAATTTAGAAGCAAGTTTAATATCATTTTTTAAACGTTCTGCCGCTTCTCTATGATTCATAATATGGTCTCTAAATTGATGAACATCTAAATATACATCCATTGTTACTGGATTCATATTAAAACGTGCGATTTCATTGTTCCAGTCAAAAACAAATTCGTCTGTCGCAAAAGGATATTTTTTTATTATTGCTTCGTCTACAATCTCAACACCGTCTGTTTTGAGATTATCGTGAACTTCTCGAATCATATCTTTCCAATTCATTTGCTTAAAAAATTGTGTTTGCTGGTAACTATAAAAGGAAACACCTCTTTTAATTCCCATGTTTTCGCCTCCTATTTTAATTCTAGATTAAATTGACTGACCGTTGTATTTTTTCCCGCTCCTAATCCTTTTCCTGGAACAGGCGGATTCTCTAGCCACTCTTGGTCCCAAGGCATATAACCATACTGTGCTAAAATGGATTGTTGTAATTCTATTTTATGCATTCCCGGCTCTAAGCCACCGTCTTTTTCTATCCACAAAACACCTTCATCATCATAATCCCAATGTTCCCAAACGGCCTTTTTTATCTCTTCAAAATTTCTAGGTTCTTTACCATTGATTTCAAACCGTTGTATACTTACCGGATATTCAACATCATCACATTTTACATAATAACCATTATGTAATGACAAAAAGCAGCCTCTATAATCCGCAATGCGGACGGAAAATTTGAATCCGGTACATTGACCATCTTCTTTAGTATTTTCTAAACTATTTTCACGAATTAAAAATCGATCAAACATAATCTTCCTCCTTTTTTTATTCTTTTACACCACCAAGTGCAATTCCCTTAACAAATGCTTTTTGGAAAAATGGATATAAGACCATAATAGGAATGATTCCAATAACAGCCATTGCCATCCGTATTCCACTTCCCGGCATTTTGTTAGTAACCGATGATGTATCCACCGAACTTCCCATACTTGCTAATGCACTAATATTATCGATAATGCTTTTTAATAGCTGCTGCAAGGAATAAAGTTTTGTATCACTTATATAATACAAACCGTTAACCCAGTCATTCCAATAAGCTAGTCCAACCATTAATCCTATTGTTGCTATAATTGGTAGTGATAGGGGTAAGACAATTTTAAAGTAAATATACCACTCCCCTGCTCCATCAATTTTTGCTGCTTCTACAAGCGCAGGATGTATATTATGGGCAAAGTTATTTTTATATAATATAACGTAAAAACCATTCATAATTAATGTTGGAAAGATTAATGCCCAAATCGTATTTTTTAGTCCAAACAATTGTGTCCACATAATATAAGAAGGGACAATCCCGCCATTAAAGAGCATGGTAAAGAACACTAAAAATGTCACGAGTTTTGCGCGTTTATAATCTTTTCTAGCTAAGGGCCAAGCAAGCATTGGTGCAATCAATAAACTTATTGATGTTCCTACAATTGTAATAAAAAAGGTGACTCCATACGATCGCAAAACTTTTGTCGCGTTAGATTTAAATAAATATTCATAGGCATAAAAAGAAATTTTTCTTGGAAAAAAAGAATATCCTTTTGATAATAATACGCTTTCTTCTGTTACCGATGATGACACTAGCAACAAAAAAGGAAATAATGCGCATATTGCTAAAACGACTAATATAGAAAAAATTACTATTTGGTATATTTTGTCACTTTTACTTTTTATTCCTGAATCTGACATTTTTAATCCTTTCTAGAATAATGCATTCTCTCGGTCAAATTTTTTCACTAACATATTTACAGTAAACACTATGGCAAATCCAACAACGGCTTGATATGTACTTACCGCTGAAGCTGTTGAAATATTATTCGATACCATGAGAGCTCGATATACAAATGTATCAATAGTATTGGTCACGTTATACAGCGCTCCTGAATTCATGGGAACTTGATAGAAGAGACCGAAGTCTGAATAAAAAATACGTCCTACTTGTAAAAGCACAAGTGTCATAATTGTTGGTTTTAGCATAGGCAAGGTTATATATGAAATTTGTTGAATTTTATTTGCTCCATCAACTTTTGCCGCTTCATATAATGAATGGTCGATACCAACAATCGATGATAAAAAGATAATTGCACTATATCCAATCTGCTTCCATACAAATACAAACACGAGTATAAAAGGCCAATATTTTGGTGAAGCATAAAAATTTATGGCATTTTCCGGTTCCAGCATACTATTAATCAAACCGGCTTCATTACTAAAAAAGGCATAACCAATATATGCTACGATAACCATTGATATTAGCTGTGGCAATAATATACTTGTTTGAAAAAACTTTTTCCATTTACTACTAAATAAGTCTGCTAAGCAAATTCCAACAATTACCCCCATAATTGTACTCAGTGTAATAAAGGCAAGATTGTAAAGTAAGGTGTTCCTTGTAATAATGAATGCATCACTTTGAAAAAAAGATCCTGTTTGCGGAAAAAGCACTTTGAAATTTTCAAAACCAACCCATGGACTATCTATAATCCCAACACGATAATCAATTTTTTTAAAGGCGATGAGAATACCTACCATAGGAATATAATTATTGATAATAAAATACAGCATACCAGGAACAATCAAAAAATCTAAGGTGAATAAAACTTTCTCTTTCCAAAGGTTATACAAGCTTTGGATTAAAATTACCATTGATAGTAATACAATTATTACCGCCCCATATTCAACCTTCACTTGTTTTAACTCATTTAAAATACTATTTCTTCGAAGTATATAAACTAGGTTTGTTACTAAAACAAAAAATGCAAAAAATGCAATTAATTTATCCGCTAGTACTGAACGCATTTTGTTATAAAGCAATGCTACTATAGCTATTGCAAGTATAAGTAAAAAGCTCATCTGCATGAACATATTCGATTCAATAAAAACACTACCACCTGCTACATTCTTGCCAAATATGAAATTTAAAATCAACATACCATAGCGTTTTTTGTTATGCACATAACTCAAATATGGAAAAAAACTACATAAAATAATAATAAAAGCAAGTATAGCAATATGCATCATTCTAAATTTCGATTTTAGATAGGCATCTAGTTTGATTTTCACAAATTCATCTCCTTCTTGTTTTATAAATTATGATGATGAAATGCCTAAGCATTTCATCATCACTGTTTTTTTATCCTACCACTGTGCTAACCATTCATCGAGCTGTCGCTGATATTCATCGATAATCGCTTGATATCCTGCTGCATTTAACTTCTCAACGAATTCTGAATATGTGGCATCAAGATCTTGTACGGATCCGGAAACTAAATTTGCCTTATATTGCTCTTTAACATTAAAGCAAGCTGTGAGCTCCGTTGTAATGTTTGATGTGTCCACTGAGAATCCCATATATTTTGAAACATTTGCTTCATCATTAACGCGTCTTTGTTCGTCACGAATATGAACAGATTCACCTTGCCAAGGTGTAATTAAAAATCGATTTCCATATAAGAAGTCGGCTATGTGGTATGTCACTGTTTCATTTGTTACACCTTCAGGATATGTCGCTAAACCTTCGTCATTTTGCACCCAGTCAACACCTTCTATTCCCCATGTTAAGGTATTTATTACTTCTTTGTCCGTATGTAATAAATTCAAGAATTTTACTGCTGCTTCCGGCTCAGTCGCAGTAACCGGAACAGAAAATCCCCATTTATTTGCTGATGATGTTTGTAACATACTTGGAGCAACCGCCTTAAATAATAGGTCTTTTCCTACTGTAGATTCAATTCCACTTTGAGCCCCTGCTTCAATTGCATTAACTTGAGAAAAACCAACTTCATTTTTTAATAATGTTGTTGCATAATCTTTTGCTATGGCAGCATCTTTGTAGATTAACCCTTTATCATACCAATCTTTAGCTCGACTAATCATATTATAAAATTCATCAGATGAATAATATGGCATAACTGTGTCTGTCTCTTGATCCGCATATACTAAATAATAACTATCTCCTAATTGATCATAGCCAAAATTGTTGCTAAATTCTTCTTCGCCTGTCATAAACGGAACCGGACTAATTACAGTTCCTTCTGCATCTGCATTAATAATGCCTGACAAATCTGTGTTTGCAGTAACTACTGTAAGTATTTCTTCATATTCTGACCAAGTCGTCATATTTTCAGCTTTTTCTACAAGTCCAAGCTCTTCAAGAATATCTTTACGCATTGTAATCGTAACATTATTTGCAAGTGGTCCTTGATTGGTTATCCCCAATATTCCTTCTGGCGTTGATGTTGCATCTACTAAGGTCCCGAGTTCAGATACTACTATTGGCGCATATTCTTTAAGATAATCTCCAATATCTAATAACTGATTTTGATTCTTAAAAGAAGCAAAGCTTGCTGATGGAATCGGAGTAAACATCATCAAATCGAGCTTTTCATTTGCTTGAATCATCATCGGCACCTGCGTCCCATAATTCGCCGCATCATACCAAATCAAATCAACCTTTGTATTAATTTTTTCAAGCGTCATTTCATTAATTGCAGCCTCAACAGCATCTGATTGGCTTGTATCCAACGGAGCTAATGTCATTAATGTCACAACAATTTCAGCCGGTTCTTCGTCAACTTCTTCTGAACCACCTTCGTCTGACGATACATCATTAACTGCTGCATCATCACCATTACTTGATGTATCCTCTGTCTGCATACATCCTGCAAATAAAACGGAAACCATTGAAAGTACTAATAATATTGATACAATTTTTTTCATTGCTAAACCCTCCTGTGATTTCAATAAATAATTTAATTGTATGACGTCTACTCGTGCACAAGTATTGATCAGGTACCTTTACCTTATAACAAAACCCGCTCTTGGTATAGAGCGGGTTTTTGCCGAGGTATTCATTTTTTCTTGTCGCACAATCCCTTATAAATGATATGCTCCCCTTATAGTAGACAATGGAAATATTAAAAAGTTTATTATAGGAGGAGTATATTTATGTCTAGGAAGAAATATAGCAAAGAGTTTAAATTGAAGTTAGTAAACGAACATCTTGAAGAAGGAATATCCTACTGGAAACTAAGCAAGGATTATGGAATTGAAGCCAGTATTATACGAAGATGGGGTGATGCGTTTAATGCATTTGGAGAGGCAGGTATTGAGTCGCATAATTGTGATTTGTACAATTACTCTGCGGAATTCAAACAAAAAGTTGTTGAAGAGTATTTAGCTACTTCTACATCATTTAAGGACTTGGCATATAAATATAAAATTCTTGCACCAAGTAGTGTTAGAAATTGGGTAAAGATGTATAATAATCATGAGGAATTAAAAGAATCCAGACCGAAAGGGGATTATCTCATGATTAAAGAAAAACCAACCAGAAAAACAACACTAGAAGAGCGAATAACTATTATTGAATACTGTATCGCCCATTCTAATGATTATGCAGCGACTGCAATGGAATACAACTGTTCGTATGGACAAGTCTACTCTTGGGCTAGAAAATATACTCAATATGGCATTTCTGGTCTATACGATAAACGTGGCAGAAACAAGCCCAATGAAGAATTAAATGAGATTGAAAAGCTTAGAGCAGAAAATCGTATGTTAAAAGTACAAAGCAAACATCAAGAAATGGAGATTGATTTATTAAAAAAGCTCGAAGATATCGAGAGGAGGTGACTCTCAAACAAATTGTAAATCTTGATGTTTATATAGCAATAACGGAACTTAGAGAAGAACATCCTGATTATCCAATTACACAGTTGTGTATTCTTGGAGGCATAAATAAAAGCTCTTTTTATAAGTGGAAAAATCATATAAATAGTGAAAATGATCTCCTCAATGAACTCATAGCTGAAGAAGTTGTCAAACTACACAATGAACATCCAGATATGGGATATCGACGCATTCGAGATACACTTGCACATGATAATAACATATGTGTTAATGATAAACGCATTCTCCGTATATGTAGAAAAAAGAAAGTTCAATCCTATATAAAGCATAGATATAACTGCTGTACCAAACCATCAACAGATCCAGCATATATAGCAGAAAATGTGTTAAATAGAGAGTTCAGAGCAGAACATTTAAATGAAAAATGGGTAACTGATGTATCTGAATTCAAATATGGTACTGGTGAGGATGAACAGAAGGGGAAAATATATTTAAGTGCTATTATTGATTTATGTGATAAACGACCGGTAGCATATATCTACAGAAATTGCAATGATAATCCACTTGTATTCGATACATTTGATAAGGCACTCCATGATAATCCAGGCGCATCACCCATTTTTCATAGTGACAGAGGATATCAATATACGTCAAAAGCTTTTAGACAGAAAATAATAGATACAGGAATGACTCAAAGTATGTCGCGTGTGGCACGATGTATTGATAATGGACCTATGGAAGGGTTCTGGGGAATCATGAAGCGAGAAATGTATTATGGAAAAAAATATAAAACTAAAGATGAATTAATTACAGCCATTATAGATTATATGAATTACTACACAAACAAGCGTGTCCAGCGAAATCTTGGTGTTTTAACACCAATGGAATACCATAACAAGCTATTACTAGAAGCAGCATAAAAAAACTGCTCAGTATACACTGAGCAGAAAATATTTTTTGTTTTTTTACTTGTCTACTTGACGGGTAGCACACCAAAATCAAGGGTTTGCTCCCTATATTGTGTTGGTGTTATGCCTTCCAGTTTTTTAAACCGGGACACTAGTGTACGGTAGTTATAATATCCTACTTTTTCCGCAATTTCTGCCAAAGTTAAATCGCTTTCAACAAGTAATTTTTTTGCCTCTTTTATTCGTAGAGAATGTAAATAATCTAATGTTGACTGTCCTAACTCTTTTTTCATAATTTTTGATAAGTTTGATGCTGTAAAATTAAAATTATCCGCAATATCTACAACTGTTATATTGGGGTTTTGATAGTTCAAATGAATATATTCAATAATCTGCTGAATTTTCCCGGTATTTTCATTATTTTCCGTGTTCTCTTTTTTCTGCTCAATTATTTTTGAAAATACTTTTTCGATACTCTTATTAAGTTCCGGAATCGAAGTTGCATTTAGCAATTGATCAATCTCTTCTTGTCCAACACTATTGAAATAATCGCTTTTTTCAGAAATTCCCATAAGGGCATACATCATTTTATCAATCATTCCAAATAATTTCACTTTTAGAATTTGAAGCGATTTCACGTCTTTCATATCTTCTTCCAACAGTTCTAATATTGCACATTTTGCACTTTCAAAATCTTCGATCAAAATAAAGTTTACAAAAACTTTTTCTTTTTCAATACTAAATTTTAAACATGCATTTCCTTCATCTTTTATGAAATCATCATAAACTCGAATTTTATTTTGTTCTCCAATCATGCTCATATATTCAAGAAGTTCAATTGTGTTATCATATCCCAGCTTTATTCCGTATTGTTTTTCATGAACAGAACTAATTGCAAACGATCCTATAATCCCAATTTTTTTTTCAAAAAAAGTCTTAACCATCTCTACTTTCTTTTGTATCCTTTGGAAATAATCTTTATTTACATTTTGTGCCAATATAATTATTACAAAACGATTATCAAATGATTGGACGTGCATGGTAGCTAGCTCACCAAAAAACTCTTCGCAAACATTCATAATAATAAAATCAATTAACTTTGCAGTCTCTTCATCACTATAATTCATATCCGATTCATAAAACAAATTCGAAAAATCATCAATTTGATAGGTCAGAACAAGATTTTTTTTCTCTTCAATTTCTTTTTGCATGATTTTAATCTTATCTGTGCTTAAATCATGCTCATCATCAATTCGCCATCCTCGAATAATTTTACTGATAAACAAATTCATGTTTTTTCGTTCTTGTTTTGATAAATATATTTTGTATGTATCCATCGTTTCCATCATGCGGGAAATAGAGTCTTCAATCATTTGAAAATCATTTTTATTCTCGTAAGTTGTATTTGTTTTTATTGCTGACACAATTGTCTTTAATTTTTCAATGGGTTTATATTTTCTTCTGGAGATTATTACCGTTAAGATGGTTCCTACAATAAATATTAGTATAGCAAAAAAAGCTACAAATCTTTTAAATGCAATAATTTCATACAGATAGTTATTGACATCAACAATAGAAAAAAATTCCCAAGAATTAATATTCGAATTTTTCTTAATGACATAATATAATTGCTGATCTATTTCAACTTCCATTTCTTCTTTTTCAAATGTTGTTAAATCAATTTCATCAGCAACTTTTTTCATTACCTCTGCATTATTTTGTAGAATATTCTTCTCTCCATCTCGAATGACAAAGCCATTATCAAGCGTGTTTATATACACAGATATACTACTTATTTCAGCAATAACTAGTCCTTCAGGATTGGCAATATCTACAAGAATAATTGGCATAACAAATAAAACACTCTTTGCACCTGTATTTTTATTTTGAAAGAAAAAATACTTACTTGTCTGCGTATTCATAATTTCGTTAAATTCATCTTGAGTCATTCCATAAAGTATATCAAGAGGTATTTTATCCACTGAATCAAAGACAGTTCCATACTCACTCGTTAAAAAATAATTATTTTCATTCGAATATACACTTATGTTCTCGACTAATTTATTATTTGAAACTATACTATTAATAAATCTTTTGCTTTGAACCATAGCATAATAATTCTCACCATTATAATATAAATTTTGATTATCAAGAAAGCTTCGAATATTTTTGTTATATCCAATTTGTTTCAACGCGGTTTCAAATTCATTTAACTGATAATCGATAACTTCTGTACGATTACTCAGGGTTATTTTTTCAGCCGAATGCACTTTTTCCGTTAAAATCGTTATTGCTTCTGAGTACACAAAGTATCCGACTCCAAAAGGAATAAGAAAAATAAACATATACGATATAAGAAAGGATAAAAAAACCTTATTCAATATTTGTCGTTTCATACATGGATCTCTCCTGTCTATCATATGCAGTCTGCATAATATTCAACGCACGTTGTATTTCCATTTCTTTAATGACTTCTATATGTTCTTCCCATTTTAAAGCAGTATTTCTATTCACAATGGCCTGGATAGTATATTCCTTAACATATTCTGATATACTGGTCATTATTTTTATCAATTCTGTATTTTCTTCCACTGTCAAATCATAATTATTTACAAACAGTTCAACACTATTTAACCATATTTTTCGCATTTCCATTAATTCGTTCGTATATAATTGTTCTTGAATATCAATTGTATAGGATAAATCAAACAAAGCACCATTATGATTATTTACATATTTACCATACCCATCAAAAGCTCCGGATTCATATTCAAGAATTTTATTAGTAAATACATACGTATTATCTATATAATTATATGTATCCCCTTCAATACCATAATTCGTTAATATGATTCCTTCTTCAGAATATAAAAAGTCAAAAAATTGTATTAAAGGTATTATATCTTTACATGCTGTTGTTATTGACATTAATTCACCAATATAAGGTTTTCTTGAAACCATCCACATAACATTTTTGTCGTCTTTATTTAATTTAGGCATTGGTGCCGCTTGAAATGTGATTTTTTGATGTTCTTGGCTTCCGGTTTCTGTAAACCACTCAGCATATTGCCAATGGGCAGCCGCAGTCCCTTCTCCAATAAGTTGTCTTCTTTCTTGAAAATTAGTAAAATCTCGAACACCAAAGTCTTGGTCTAATAATCCTTCTGTATACCATGCGTTCATTAACAAAAGGTATTCTTTATATCCAGGCTCAATAGCTCCATAGTGCATTTCCCCATCCTTAGGGTAGAACAACTGAGAAACCGGATTCATGAGTGAAATTGGAGCCGCACCTATTCCATATGCTGATAAAAATTCTGCCGTTACATTGACACCATTTTCCTGTCCAAAAATCAATGGTTCTTCTATACCATCAATTTTTTTCAACTCTCTTAATAACAAGGTCCATTCATCAATCGTTTCCGGAAGCTCCATATTCATCTGTTCGAAAAAGTCTTTTCGAATGGATAGACCTCCTATGATTGGCAGAGATTTTTCCGGATCATATATTTTATAAAATCCAGGCATCTCATTATCTTGTGTGTAAACCTCCTGTTGAATTATTGGATATTTATTAATAAACTGATAATAATTTGGTGCGTAATCTTTTATGTATGGACTGATGTCAATGTAAACATTATCATCGATTGCTTTTGAAAAACCACCGGGATAACCTGCTGTTGTATTTAAAACAGCATCTGGATAATTACCTGATGCAATAAGTTGATTAAATGCTTCTTCAGATTCTTCTCCCACTACCGGTGAAATAAATTCAAAATAAATATTTGTCATTTCTTGCAGTTGTTGCCATACTGCATTATTTTCAAAGTCTAAATCCGCCTTATTAACCGGCATAAATATGGTATAAGTTATGGGTTCATTCGTAATAAAATATGAAGTATCTTGTTCCTGTTCTTCTATACCCTTTGATTTTTCAGCCTGCTCTTCCTTCTTGTTTGCAAAGAAAAAAACACTTCCAATAACCACAAAAACTATGAAAACCAAACTTAAAAACATATATTTTTTATTAAAATCCAATTCTTTCTTCATTGAATCACCCTTTATATTAAATAGTTTTGATAAACTTTATCTAACAATACACTTATAACCCAACAACACATTACCGGCATAATTAAAATAGTTATGGGAATAAGATAGACAACAACTACGCCAAATCCAATAATTGCAACAACAGCTATAGATCTAAACACATGTCGAAACATTAATATGAATGCATTTGTTATGATTTTTTTTAAAGAATTATTAAATAATGCTATTTGAGAAAATACATATACTAAGAAAACAAGTCCAAAAACAAGCAGTATTTCAAATAAAATATAAGCACTCCCTATTTTGTTTCCACTTTCAAATAATATCTTCAAATACCATATGTCTACTATAAAAACAAAAGTAATAATTAAGGAAAAAATAGTAACAATGGTGGCTTTTTTAAAATTTTGTTTGAAACTACTTAGAAATTCATAGCTTATATAACTTTTCTCTTGTCGAATGACTTTTTTTACCGTATAATACAATGCACTTGTTGATGCCCCTAGTGTAAAAATAGGAATCGAAAAAACAATCCAAAGCAAGCATAAATATACACTGTAAATCAGTGTATATATACCTGCAATAATTGGATTGTCTAAATTAAAAAAACCGTTCATAAGATCACTACTTCCTTATCTATATAAAACCGACTATGCATTAAACTGAATCACTTGATTTGATCGGGCAGATTCTCGAATTGCTTCCATCAGAATCATGACATTTCTAACCTGTTCAATCGTAACGAACATGGGTTTATCTTGTGTAACATTTGAAATATACTCTTCAAAAAACATTTCATGGGTATAGTCTACATGAGGTAATTCTTCTGTCGTCAAAACACCTGGCTGAGGCGGACCAAAAGAACGCGTTGGTCCCGATTTTGACATGGTCGTTTTTTTCTCTACGCTTTCTAAAAGATGTGTTGTGCGAACAACTTTCCCACTCGGATCAAATCCATCCGAATATGCACTTCCTTTATCGCCGCCGATAAACCAATGTCTTTCAAACCATTTTTCTTTATCCTTCAAAAAATATGTGCCTAATTCAACTTCGGCAACAATATTATTTCTAAATTTTATAAGAATTTTAAAATAGTCATCAACTTCGCCGTTAATCACGTTACGCATATCAGCATATACTGATTCTAATTTTCCGTCAACCATAAATAGCATTTGATCGAGCAAATGAACCCCCCAATCATATAACATGCCACCACCATATTTTTTAAATACATGCCAGTCATGCATATTACCATTTAAGCCATATAATTTTGATTGTATCGTATAAACATTTCCTACTAATTTCCGGTCATAAACTTCCTTCATCGTTCTAAAATCTTTATCGAATCTTCTTTGCTGATGGACCGTAAATCGTACTTCATTTGCTTTGACTGCATCAATCATTACATCAAATTCTTCAACATCCATGGCAACCGGCTTTTCACAAATAATGTTTTTCTTTGCTTTAGCCGCTGCTATAACACAATCTTTGTGCAAATGATTAGGAATGACCACAATAACGGTATCAATCTCCTCCATATCCAATAAGTCATAATAATCTGTGAATTTTTGTACATCTTTTGTAATAGCATCTTTCATCTGATCAGAATCAATATCGCAAATTGCTACAACTTCTGCATTGTCGATTTTATTCGTTAACATTTCTTCATGGACATGTCCCATAAACCCAAATCCAATAATTCCAAATTTCACTTTCATTTGACACATCTCCTTAGATTACAAATTGTCGTAAGTATTTATTACTTAGTATTAATGAATCTCTAACTTTTTTGTCACTTCCTTCAAATGCTTTATCTTCAATTTCAACGCAAGTAAAACCGTCATATCCAATATCCGTTAGAGCTGAAACATATTTTCTCCAATCCACATCTCCAAGTCCTGGTAACTTTGGGGACATAAATTCAAGAGGATATGCCATAATTCCGACATCATTTAATTTTTCTTCATATACCTTAATATCTTTATAATGAACATGAAAAATTTTATCCTTAAATTCATAAATTGGTTTTATATAATCAATCATTTGCCAAACAAAATGTGATGGGTCATAATTGAGCCCAAAATATTGACTGTCAATAGCATTAAACATTTCTCGCCAAATCGAAGGCGTCGTTGCTAAATTTTGTCCGCCTGGCCATTGATCTTTGCCAAAAAGCATAGGACAATTTTCTATAGCAATTTTGACGTTTAATTGTTCTGCATATGTAATAATATCTGGCCATATTTCTTTAAATAATACTAAGTTCTCTTCTATACTTTGATACTGGTCTCGGCCAACAAATGTCGTTACCATATCGACACCTAAATCATGACTGGCTTTGATAACTTTTTTTAAATGTATAATATTCTCTTCACGTTTTGCCAAATCTGAGTCCATTGTATTTGGATAAAAGGCAAGAGATGAAATCTCTACACCTTTATCAAACACATATTTTTTTATATACTCAATTCGGTCATTTGTTAAGGTATCCACGTTAATATGTGCTACCCCTGCATATCTTCTTTCAGCCTTACCTTGAGGCCAACAAGCAAGTTCAACACACTCATAGTCATTTTCAGATGCAAAATCAATGACCTCTTCAAATGAATATGTATCAAATATTGCACTAACAAACCCTAATTTCATATATGCCTCCACTTTATCCTATTTGAACTTCTTTACCTGTTTCTGCTGATTTATAAATTGCTTCCAATATTTGAGTTACTATAAACGCTTGTTCCGGTTTAACTAAGGGATCTTTATCATTGATAATTGCATCTAACCACTGTTTTGCCTCAGCCACACCTTCACTAGATCCAGCACCATCAAAATAGGCGATATGACCTGCCGCTGAAATTGCCTCTTCCATTAAAAGTCCGTTTTTGCCTCGATTATAAATCAATTCATTTTTACCATAGCTCATTCCGGATTTTATTTCAGCACCTGCTTTTGTTCCGCAAAGTGTTGTTGCGGCTTCTCTCGAATCGACTACATTTAATGCCCAAGAAGCTTCAATAACAATAGTTGCTCCATCTTTCATCTTAATGAATCCCATTGCAGAATCTTCCACTTCATAAGTTTCCGGATCCCAAGGTCCAAATAAGTTCCCTTCTACCGCCTGTGGTAAATGGCCAAGCTTATTAAAAACTGATCCTGAAACTGATACAGGTTCATAATTATTCATCATCCACAAGGTAATATCAAGCGCGTGCGTTCCAATATCAATAAGTGGCCCACCACCTTGCTGGGACTTATCCGGGAACACGCCCCATGTCGGAACTGCTCTTCGACGAACTGCATGTGCTTTTGCATAATAAATTTCGCCTAGTTCGTCTTTTTCGCATGACTGATGTAAGGCCTGTACTTCATCTCTAAATCGATTTTGGTATCCTATCGTGAATTTTTTCCCGGATTCCTTCCAAGCATCAATCATTTTTTTTGCGTCTTCAGAAGTATGTGCCATTGGTTTTTCACATAGGACATGTTTTCCGGCTTTAAATGCTGCTACTGTGATTGGACTGTGAGAAACATTCGGTGTAAGTACATGCACTAAATCAATCGTCTTATCCGCTAATAATTCATGATAATCCGTATAAACTTTTGCATCTGCTGATCCGAATTCCTCTGCAGATTTTCGAGCTTTTTCCTCTACAACATCACAGAAAGCAACAATTTCACTAATATCCGAACACGCTTTTAATGAGGGAAAATGTTTATTATTTGCAATTCCTCCACAACCAATAATTCCAATTCTTAATTTTGACATCATTATTCCTCCTATATGTTTTGATTTATCTTATTTAATATGTTGATTCAAATTCAACATAAGGTTTCATTAATTCTTCTAACTTATCCTTATTTTCAATAATTTTAGGAATTGCGACTTTTTTCATGCCTTCAATTTCCTCATAATGTTCTTGTAGTCCTGCAAACGTCGCTCCTCGCGCACGCTTTTTTTCCGCCTCACTAAAAACCACTTTTATTTCATCATTGTCAATTGAAAGTTCACCTTCTATCCCACAAACAGGACATTCAATTTTACGCCCTTTATTCATGACAGTAATCAAATTGTTATGACATACAGGACATGCTCCCTCATCACCAAGCCATTCAACTTCTTCATACGGTTTTCCAATAGACTTAGCAAGATGCAATCCTAAATCGCCAATATTTCCCATTAATTTCTCATCAAAGAATGGATGTACTGTCATTCCCATATCATAGGCATCATACTGACCTACCGTTTTCATTAATATTGACATGCCAAACATTGACATATTAGGCAGACCTAGGGATACCCAATTTTGTGTCGCTGCGCCTCCAACAGATATATAGGCAACATACTTATCCCTGAAAATGCGTTCATCTAATAGTTCTACATTTCCCTGTGTGATGCGCTTATCTTGCTCTGCTTGTGCCGCCGCACGGTCATGCGCTGCTCCAAAACGGTCAATAAAGTTTTTTAATTGTCCTACCGGTGCCAATGAATATACAGGCGCTCCAAGAATAATTCCATCTGCATCTAACACATCATTTTCTAATTCTAAATAATCATCTTTAATGATACATTTTATTTGCTTTCCTCGATCTCTAGCAGCGCTACATGCTCCACAACCAGTACAACGATCAATTTTCATGTCAAGCGTATTAACAAATTTCACTTCTGCGCCTATTTCTTTTGCTTTCATTAATGCATGTTTAACAAGAACATCACAATTTTTATTTTTTCTTCCAAAAGATATTCCAAGTACTTTCATAAACTATTCTCCTCTACTATTTTAATGTCTAATCTAAGTATAGGTGATTTAACGTTTTCATTCTTCCGATTTTTATATGCATTCATAATCAAATTTTGTCATTCTTCTGTGTTTTTTGTTGAAAAAAACAAGCAGAGCAAAAAAACATGTGTTTTTTTGCTCTGCTTGTTAGTCTGCACGCATTATTTGCTTTTATATTTATATTGAATAGTTATTAGTTGTATTTCATTTGCCTCTAATCGTGTATCAAAAACAAGTACTTCTTCATCAACGCTTATATTCTTAATTGATAGTCTCGGTACACAAATTTGTTTTAAATAATTAATCTCTTCATGTGATAAGTCTTTGGGACAGGCCATTCGAACCCATTCATCTTGGACGCTTCCATATTGTTGATTTATAGAAAAAAACCTTAACTCATATGTCCCTTTTTTCATTCCTTTTAGGTGAAATGTCAATTCTTGAGGTTCCGAATCTTCAAACATTAACTGGCTATCTTGAATCTCAATTTCATCTTCATTCATCATAAAATATTTGTAATTCAAAAACTTATAATTATGACAAACAATACGCCACTCGTCAAATCCGGTTTCTGTTAAAACATAGTTATCACCTTTTGAAACGAATTTTTTTCCTAGTCGATTCATAAATTGAATTGCATAATATGCCGGTTTTGCTATACCGTCTTTGGTTAACAATCCGCTAGAACCATTAAGCAACATATTCGAATCATAATAATCAGAATAAATATCTGTTCCAAACCAATAGCCCAATAGATCAATTGTATTGATTGTATCGATAATATTTTTTACGATATATGCCCCTTTATAGCATCCATCATTGAGTACATTACGATTAGATATTGTTGAATTCCACTCAGAAATATGAACTTCCTTTACTTCAAAATTACAAGCATGAATAATTGAATATATATTTTCTATATAATGCATTAAATAGGCTCGATCTGTTGACATTTTATTAATTTGAGTATTTTCATATGTTCCTTGAATATAGGGGTAACAATAAAAGGTTAAAAAATCCGGTCTAAATTCCTGACCTTGCCATTGTTGTAAAAATAAAGATAATTCTTTTTCTCCGTAACGTACTGAGAGTCCTGCACCTCCAATATGCACTCCGGGAAAATATTTTTTTAGCGACTGTGCAACACTATTAAACAATGAAAAGTATTCTTGTGCATTCTCAAGCATATTCCCTTCCGGCTTTAGTTCTTCATTCCACAGTTCAAAATACCATTTCCCCACTTCTTCTGCACCATATCGATTAATTAAGTTCATAATTAATGCTTCCATAAAACGACTTACCGCTTTATTATCTTCAAACCGCATAATAGGTGCTTCTGCTATAAGCACTCTATTTATACTACTAATGAGTTTTTTAGGCTTTATATTTAATTCAATATAAGCTTTCATATTGTTAGCAACCAAAAAATCAAGTACTCTATTTAATTTGTCAAAATTATAATAATTATTTTTTGAATTAAGGTCAATATACATTTCCGGAGAATACAAATCCCAAACACGAAAATATTCAATCCTTAATCCATCCTTAAGTTGCTTCATATGTTCTCTAACATTGGACTTCATTACATCAATGACTGTCCCTATATTTATCATTTTTTTCCAACTTTTTTGAAATTCTATACCTGTCAAGTCCTTAATCTCAAGTGTTTGTTTATATGTCGCCAAATTATGATTTGTGACTCCATTGGTATTTTGTTGAATATACTTTTGAATACGATAATCCTCTTCATTTCTTCTTTCAATAAAACTTTCGTTATCGCTTTCCTCTTGTTGACGATGTTTTTTGTACTTTAGGGGTGTCAGCTTATATGTATCTTTAAATAATTTATTAAATGTAGAAATGTTTGAAAAACCGTTATTAAATGCAATCTGTGTAATAGATAAATCTGTATATAATAAGTCCTCTAGTGCATGATTTAAACGAATAGTATTCATATATTCCAAAAAATTCATTCCTAGATGTTTTTTTATGTATTTTGATAAATATGCATCTGTAAGATATAATTCATCTGCCAATTGTGTTAATGTGATTTTTTTATGATAATTTTGTAGAATAAAATGAATAATCTTATTTGATCGAATTTCATCATCAGAAATAATTGAATTGTCCCGCGTATCATTTTTGGTTAATAAAAAGTTATCTACCAATAAAGACAAAAAATTATAGCACTGTCCAATTAAACGAATCTTGGGGCTAACTTGACGAGAATAAATCAAATCTATGATTTCTCGTATTATTTTACGTACTTCTTCATAAGCTGTACTTTTATCAAGCGTAGAATTGCACCAGAAAACAATATGATTTTGCTGGACTAAGTCATTTAATACTTTATATGGAATATAAAAACTTCCAAAAAGTGTTTTTCCCTCAGCTTTATAACGATGCTGTTTATTCATATTAATAATAATAAAGTCATCGGTATTTAACTCATATGCTTCTTGCTCAATCTGAATATGAACTTGTCCTTCAAATACATATAATAATTCAATATCATCATGCCAATGTTGCTTTCCCACTTCTTTGGAATGCAAATCAAAACGAATGGGTAAATAGTTATAATCTATGTTTGAATTCATTCGCTACTTCCTCCTAAACCAAACTCCATATAAGTTAAATTATAACGTATTCACCCAAAAAATCCAATCCTTGTATTGATTGATTCCTCTTTAGAATCTCGCCAAGATCTCCCTTTCCATCTCAATGTGTCGTTCGATTTGTTCCATTGCATCATCCAACATAAATGAATGTCCTTCATATTCCGTTGCAATAATTCCTTTAAATCCATAGTTTGCGATTATTTGTAAGAGTTCTTCATATGGAATCGTTGTTTCCATTCGACTTTCGTCAATATTATAGAATTTTCCATGAAAATAAATACAATAGGGCAAGATTTTTTTCAAGCCTTCATAATCCGCTTCTCTTGACCAACTTAAATATCCAAACATTTCGCTTACTGCTAGTTTTTCAATATCACTTCCACCTAAATCACGAACCTTTTCCCACATCGTCGTTTCAGAATATCCATTAAAACGATTCTCAATAATAAAATCTAAGAGTTCTTCATTAATTCCTTTTTCTATATATTTATTAATTAAAGCTTTGTTTGGTTTTAGAATAAACATGCCAAAGTCAGGAACTAATCCAATGTGCTCAATTTGTAAACGTTGAATTTCATCGATATATTTTTGTGTTTTTTCATTTCCTGGTAACTCAGGTGCATGAATCTCTATTCCTACACGAATATCATAAAGCTTTGCTAATTTTTCAACATCTTTTAACAGTTCTAATGGAATATGGGTTTTTAAGATTTGACAGCCCAGACGTTTTGCCGACTGAATATCCACTTCTATTTCTCTTAACATTTCTCTCGTTGACATGTCAATGCCACTTTTCTTTCCCATGTCTGTATACCCATCGTAGGTACAAAAGGACATTCCATAATCATTTGCAAGTCGTAATACTTGATCTACTTCCTCCTGCTTCAAAACAGGATAAGTATTAAACATTTGTGCCCCTACAATTTCTACTTGGTGAATTCCTAGTCCACTAAGATGCATAAACATTTCTTCAAAAGAAAATTCGTTTCTTTCAACCCATTGTTGCGTATATGAATACAAAGAAACAGCTAGTTGAATATTATGATCCATTTTAATTTTTCACCTCCATGATTTCACGATCCGAACTATCAATATTGGCATATAGATTGGGTCCAAATTGCATATACGGACATCGAATATGTAATACAACCTCAACTTTATAATTTCCTTTTTTTACTCCTTCGCCATCAATAATCTCAAATATTAAGGGGGTTTTTATTGACCAAAATTCTGCAAATAGATCTTTCAATTCATCCGATTCAAACTGTTTTTCATTAATTCGGATTGAATATTCGTTGACCTGACAATCATTGATATATATTTCAACATTTTCAATATTTGATAAATGTAGGCCTCTGTAAAAATTCAAATAAAATTCAAATGAATATCCAATTTTTTTATTATTACTATATATATTTGATATTTGATTATTTCTCAAAGATTTAAAGCCTAATCGCATATATTTTGTTGCCATAACATCCTCCTAACGTTTACAATTCTCTTGCAATGTAATATCCCTCGTGAACTGCTTGCATCACTTGAGATGGTTTTTTACAATCACCAATCATATACACTTCATCAATCCAATGACCAAGTTCATAATCTAGCTCTTTGTTTGAACGGACACCCACTGCTATAATTACATTATCTGCTTTAACTAATTCCTCTTCTTTATTTTCATTTAAACACCAGACGCCTTCTTTTGTAATACGTATTGCTTGCCGATTAAGGTTAATATTTACATTCTTTTCTAATTCCATTGTTAATGCCATTTTATGAAATTCATTGGCTTCAGGCGCAACTTCTGACCGCATTTCAATGATATCTACGCTTTTACCTAATTTTGCCAAATGTATCCCTAGTTCACATCCAACTAATCCTCCACCTAAAATAGCAATAGTCTCTCCTAATTCTTCAACTTTTTCTTCTGCATCCATTGCTGTCATCACATGATTTTGATTAATTCCTTGAATAGCAGATGGTATAATTGCTTCTACTCCGCTAGCAATGATGAGTACATCTGGTGATTCCTTCATGATATAATCTTGATCAATAGTGGTATTTAAACGAATATCAATTGCCGAATTTTTCACTCTGTTTCCAAGCACTTCAGCAAATTTTGCTAAATCTTTTTTAAAATCAATATACTGGGCAAATTTCAAGGCACCCCCAAAGTGATCTGTTTTTTCACATAATACAACTTGATGTCCTTTTTCAGCTGCAGTTATTGCCGCCTGCATTCCCCCAGGTCCAGCTCCAACCACCAAAACCTTTTTAACTTTTCCCATTTTGGGTTCATAATATTTGTGATCAAATTCAAAACCTATCACAGGATTTACTGCACATGCAACAACCGTACTTTTAACGATAGCCTCGAAGCATTTAAAGCACCTCAAGCATGGAGTAATATCTTCGCTTCTACCTTCTTTAGCCTTCTTTGGCCAAAAAGGATCTGCTAATAAGCCACGACCAATTTCAACAATATCTGCCTTGCCTGATACAATAATGTCTTCTGCTAATTCAGGTGTATCTATTCCGCCGACACACGCTACGGGTATACTGACAACTTTTTTAATTTCTTCTGCTAAATATACATTACATCCATGTTCCAAAAACATTGAGGGATGGGTACGCACAAAAAGATTTTCCGCTTCATGAGAGCCAGCTGAAACATTGATTAAATCGACCTTTTTTTCAACTATCTTTGCTAATTCTTTGTAATCTTCAATTGTCATTCCACCTTGGATAAAATCGTCGCCATTCATTCGAAGTTCAATAGGAAATCCCTGTCCAACCGAGTCCCGAACAGCATCTAATGCTAGCAACAAAAAACGTGCTCTATTTTTAAGCGAACCTCCAAATTCATCTGTTCGTTTGTTTTCCACAGGCGACAAAAACTGGTTGAAAAGCCAGCCATGCGCTGCATGAACCATCATCATATCAAAGCCAGCCTTTTTACATAGTTTTGCTGCATTACCATACGCCTTAACAATCCTATAAATCATCGCATGGTCCATTGCATGGACGATTTCTCCATTGGGTCGTACTTCATCACTTGGGCCATAAGATGCTCTGTTGGCTGTTTCTTCGCCGGCTATACTTGTTAATCCCCCGTATTTTCCTCCATGTGATAATTCAATATTCGCTAAAGCTCCAGCTCGTTGAATTGCAAGTACGGTATGGGTAAGTCCTGGCAAAGAATTGGGATCATCTAAATGAATTTGGCGATTATGGGATTCGCCTGTTTCTGTTTCTGTAATACTTTCACCCAATGTGACCACAGCGGCTCCGCCCCTAGCTTTTAATTCATAATAACTGACATTGTAAGGTGTCAATCGCCCATCAGGTGTCAAATCCATCATTCCTGTTGGTGCAGCAATAATTCGGTTTTTCAAAATGATATTCCCTATTTGTATCGGGTTAAATAAATTCGAATATTTTTTTTGCATTATTTTCCTCATTTCTACTACACTTTATTTAATCAAGTTATTTTCTCCAAACATGTTTACGTTCTTTCTTGTTTAAATAGTTTAAAACATCATCTCCAATGATTTCTCCCGACCAACGATCAACATCTGTTGTTAACCCTGCCATATGTGGCGTCAGTGTCACATTTCGCATTTTTAATAAGGGATGGTTTGCCGGAATAGGTTCTTGCCAGAAAACATCTAATGCCGCTCCGCCAATAAGCTTATTATTTAATGCATCTATTAAATCTTTTTGATGAATAACAGCTGCTCTTGCTGTATTTATTAGATATGCACTTGATTTCATTTTTTCAAACCATTTCTTATCTACCATATCTTTTGTGGATGGTAATACCGGTAGATGAATACTTAAAATATCACTTTCCTGTAAAATTGTATCCAAATTTACAGATTTAACCTTATCTAATTCCATTCTTTCAACAGGACAATATGGATCATATGCAATTACTTTCATTCCAAAGGCTTGACAACGTTTGGCCACTTCTGATCCAATAGCTCCATAACCAACAATTCCTAAGGTTTTTCCATATAACTCAAATCCAATTCCATAATCCGTATAAGGATGATTTTCATCTAAGGGTCCCCAAATAACATTTTTCTTATCGGGTACATCATATATATCTTCTACTTCTTCGCCTAAGTGCTCTCCTTTTTGTAAACCTGTACTACTTACTGCTAAATTTCTAGTCGCTGCAATCATCAAGCCAATATTAAATTCTGCAACAGCGACTGCATTACGCCCCGGCGTGTAACAAAGCTCTAGTCCGGCACGGGTAATTGTGTCAAAATCCACGGTAACGGGTGTGCCCTTTGCCACACCGATAAATTTCATTCCGGAATCAATCCATGCTTGTATCGTCTCAGCATTTGCAACTTCATCTCCAAGTACAACAATCTCATGATTCATACATTCTTTTTTTATAATCTCTTGTGTCACATTTCCTTTACCGTGTTTTAATTCACCACAAATGCTTATATCACAAAAATTTTGAATACGATCCAGTTTTTCTTTAGGTATTGCCGTACATAAGGCTAATTTTTTTTTCATATTCTCGTCCTTCCTCTTTTGCTTAAACAGCTTTATCGGCTGCAATAAGTTCTTTCATTTTTTTAATTGCTTCGTCTGGCAAGGGTTTATATGTCCCTAATAATTTTGCATAATATGTTGTCTGTGCCATCTCTTCCGTATAAATTGTTGCTGCCATAGCATCTTTTATTGTTTTCCCGCAACAAAACATACCATGATTCGTTAATAAAACAGCCCGTTCTTCTCCTAAGGTTTCAACCACTTTTCCTGCCAGATCATTGCTTCCCGGCATGACAAAAGGAACGATATTAACTGGAACAAATTCAGATTGAGGGGGTGTAACCGGCTGTAATGGCAAACCTTCCATGGCCATAATTGTTGCAAACATACCATGGGTATGAACGGTTGCTCTAACATCTTTTCTTGCACGAATGACTGCCGTATGCATGGGTGTTTCTGAAGAAGGTTTGTACTTTCCATCAATCCACTGACCATCCATATCAATAATAGCTATATCTTCAGCTTTCATTTTTTTATAATCGATTCCGCTTGGTGTTATTGCTATAACATCTTCTTTTTCATCTTTTAAGGCAATATTACCTGATGTTCCATTAATTAACCCTAAATCAACCGCTTGTAAAATTGCTTCTAAAACTTCGTTTCTAATTTTTTCGTATTTCATAATATGACCTCACTTTTCATTATTTATAATTTATTGTATTTTACATATTTGTTCATATTCTTTTAAACTTAAATCCAAATTCTCATAAAACTTTTTGAAAAAAACATATCTTTCTTCATAAATATTTACCCATTCCTTATTTGGATAAATTATTTTTTTAACTTTAATAATATTTCTAATCGTCTCTGTAAGATCTTTATATATTCCTACGGCCAGCCCTGCGATAATGGCATCACCAAAAGGAACATCTCCTGTCTTTTCTTCAAGAACATATATAGGTATGTTTAAGACGGATGCTTTGATTTCTAACCATGTTTGGCTCTTCGCTCCACCACCAACAACCCTTAACGCTTCAATTTTTGTTCCATTACGCTTAAATTCTTCAAGGACACTTTTTAATGCATACGAAGTCCCTTCAAATATTGAGCGAATCATGTCATCTTTTGAAGAATTCAAGGACAATCCAATAAACATGCCTTTAGCATGATTGTTCCACAGGGGCGCTCTCTCACCCATCATATATGGGGAAAAAATAATTCCATTGGCTCCCGGCTTGGACTGGAGGGCTTTCTCGTTCATCAAATTAAAGACATTCTTTTTGGCTTCATCCGACATTTCCTCTTCTGAAAAACCAATGTTATCGATAAACCATTTAATTGAGGCTCCTGTAGCAGTAATCGGCGAATTAAATACAAAAGGAATTGTATCCAAATTGCATTTTTGTGCACTGACTGTGTGATATGTTTTAGGCGGTTCATGGGTCCCCGCAAAAACTAAAGAAGACGTTCCTGCGACTTCCGTTGCTTCCCCCATTTTTGATAAACCGGATGCATACATAGCTGCAATAGCATCACTGGTACCGGCCACTACCGGAAGATTTACAGGCAACTGTGTCATCTTGGAAGCTTCTTCTGTAACATAACCAATAATCTTTGTATTCGATACAGGGTCCGGAAAATAATCCTTAAATTGAATGCCAATTGCCTTCTCAATTTCTTTTGACCATGTACCTGTACCTATATCAATACATTGGGTCAATGATGCTTGATCCAAGTCCAGTGAATACTCACCTGTTAATTTATAATTTGCATATCCATTTGCCTGCAAAAGATAGTGTGTTTTTTTTAAAACATCTGACTCATTTTTTTTCATCCACAACAACTTCGCCGGCAAGAATGAAACTGCAGGCAGCATACCGGTAATTTTTGTATATTTTTCACGTCCAACATCGTTCAAAATCTCTTCTAGCTCTTGTTCTGCACGACTATCCATCCAAATAATGGCATTTCTCAAAGGTATTCCTTGCTGATTAACTAGTAGCAAGGTCGGTGTCTGAGAACTAATTGAGATTCCCTTAATATGACTAGATACTGTTTCCCCAACTTGGGACATGATTCCCTTGCATACCGTTTGAATTTCTTTCCACCAATCATTAGCGTCTTGTTCAACAAGCCCTCCTTCTTGGTAGTAGGTTTTATATGTTGATTCTGCTTTAGCAATGACACTTCCTTCACTATCAAACAATACACCTTTGATATTAGTTGTTCCGATATCAATTCCGATTAAGTATTCCATCTCTTATAACCCCCTTTTTTCTTATTATTAAAAACATAGGGAGAAGAAACATCACAACCATACCAATGATAAAAACATTTGTTGTCGTTTTCTCACCTAAGATATAGAGTGATAAATAGTTCAATATAATCGGCGAAATAAGTTGACCTATATTAATCATAACCGTGATTGCCGCTGCTGCTAATGCTGTAGCCTTTATGTCAACTGCATTCGAAATCTCATACATGGCTCTTGGAATAAATATTCCTTGCGAAGCCCCACATAGAAGTGCTCCTACAATAAGAAAGGCATAATTATCTGAAAATAAGACTAAAGTAAAGGCTCCAAACGAGAAGCAAAGCATGGCAATATATAATGTATATTGTTTGGTCCATTTAGATATATATCCCAGAAATAATCCACACAGGATCTGTATAGCTGAAAAAACACCAATAATTATCCCTGCAACAGCAGAGTCTCCTAAATACTTTCCTGATATATGCATGGCAATATTTGTAGAAAATGAAATAAGGAATATAAACTCTACAAAGGTTAATACGGCAATTACATAGGCTTTCTTATTTAATCGAATGGACTTATTTGATTCTATTTCTTCTCTACCTTTATCCGGCAGTAAAAATATAACGACAAGGAAAGCAATTAAGGCAAGTACGTGGACTAGATATGCATATTCAAAGGTTACTTCACCCAATATTCCGGACATAAAACTGATTAAGAGCATACCTCCGCCAATACTTGCACCTTGTAATCCCATAACATTAATGCGGTCTCGACCATGAAAATGTTCTGCCACAACGGCTGTATTTAAAACAGTTACAATTCCTAAACCTATACCTAAAACAATTCGTGATCCAAATAAAACACCAAAATCACCAATAAAAAAAGGAATCAACCCACTCACTGCACAAATTAATGTACCTAATAGAACGAGCTTTTTTTTGCCGACAATGCTTACAACAACTCCGGATAAAACAGCAATGATTGTCGCCATTATTGCTGGAGCTGTTATTAACATTTGCACAAGCTCTCTTGAAACTTCCGGATAAGTTATTTGTATCTTTTGAAGTACCGGCGATACACTAAATTGTAACCCTTGACAAAATGACATAAAAACAATGACCCATTTAATATTTGATTTATTTTGAAATTCCATTAGCTTCTTTGTCCCTTCACATTGCCTTTTCTATAATTTTCATTACGTCTTCTTTGGTAATCTCCTTACGCGGATTAAAATTTAATACAGGTTCTTTTAATGTTTCTTCTGCCAACATTTCAATATCTGAAGTTTGAATTCCTTGTTCCGAAAGGCTTTTAATTTTTAAAATTCGGTTTAATTCTTTTAGCTTTTCTACAAAAATAAATTCTGTCATCTTGTCATCTTTGGAATTTTCTTTCTGAATAGCTTTTCCTAAGTTAATCATTTTTTCCGCACAACTAGGCGCATTATATTCCATGACATAGGGTAATATGGCTGCATTTGCCATTCCATGGGCTAACTTAAAATGAGCACTTAATGTATGCGCAATTCCATGAACTAAGCCAAGATTGGCATTTGAGAAGGCATATCCTACAATAATGCACCCCAACAACATGTTTTCCCGTGCACTTTCATCATTGCTTTCGACAACTTTAGGCAGGTTTTCAAAGAAAATCTTTAAGGCTTCTAATGATTGATACTCTGTTAATCTAGATGCCGAGTTGGATATATAGCTCTCAACTGCATGGGTAATTGCATCCATTCCTGTAGCAGCTGCTATACTTTTAGGTAAGGTTTCTGTAAATGTCACGTCGACGATAACATCACTCGGAATAATTTTAGAATCAATGATGACGTATTTACATATTTTTTGATTATCAATTAATGCGGTTACATTGGTTACCTCACTCGAGGTCCCAGCAGTTGTTGGAATGGCTATTAAGGGCAAAACATCATGCGTTACTTGATTTATCCCACCATACTGTTCAATTGGAGACGCATTCGTCATCAAAATATTTACTGCTTTCGCCGTATCGATACTACTTCCACCACCCACAGCTATAAATAAGTCAACCTTTTCTTTTCGAGCAATTTTAGCTGCCGTTGAAACTTGTTCATTCGTAGGATTGGCTTGGACCTGATCAAAATGGATGATTTTAGTATTGGCTTTTTCGACTTGTTCAATAACTTTTTTTGCAATTCCGGCTTTCTTCACTCCCTCATCATAAATAAGCATCACTTTTTTTGAAGAATATTTATCCAACAAATCAGGTAATTGATTAATTGAATTTTTGCCGAAAGTTATATGACTATGCACGTTATAATTAATATTCATTTGTCGCCTCCATGTCCCCTGCTCTAATAACGAGCATTGCAATGTTGCCTAACATTTCTTCAATGGGTGCACTCCTGGAAAAATCACATACCGGACGCGCAAAACCTTGTAAAATCGGTCCATATGCATTTGCATTTCCAAAGATTTGGATAAGTTTTACTCCAATATTTCCTGCGTGTAAATTTGGAAAAATAAGGACATTGGCTTTTCCTGCAACCGATGAGTCTCTAGTTACTTTTTTCATTGCTACTGCTGGCAAAATTGCAGCATCCAATTGAAATTCTCCATCAATTTTTATTTCTGGTCGTCGCTGTTTAACTTTTTCAATTGCTTCTCGAATAACATCAATACTTTCATGTTCTGCGCTATTGCATGTTGAAAAAGCAAGCATTCCTACTCGAGGTTCCCAGCCTAACAAATTTCTCACCGTATCTGCAGATGCAATTGCAATTCCTGCTAAATCTTCGGCATCCGGTTGAGCAGTAATCGCACAATCTGCCAAGGCCAGCATTTCTCCCTCAGGCCCTTTAAACCCCGGAATTTCCGCAATTCCTAAACTTGATACACTCTCAATGTCTTCTTCCATTCCTACGATACTCATGGACTCAAAAATCACATCTCCAGTGGAATATTCTTTACCCGCAGCTACACAATCAATAAGATTTAGTCTTAACAAAAACAAGGCACACCGTACAGAATCTTTTGTTTTTCTAAGAATTGCTTTAGATGAAAAATCATCATACTTTTTAACATATTCTTCTGCTATATTATTTCTCATCGTTTCATCTGTATGTTCAAAAATTTCCATTCCTTCTAAAGAAATATTATTCTCATGACATAGCTGATGAATCTTTGCTTTTTCTCCAATTAAAACCGGTGTCCCCATTCCCATACCAAAAACTTTTTCAGCCGTTTTTAAGATATCCACATTATAACTTTCCGGGAATCCTATACGCTTGGGATTTGTCTTTGCTTTTTGAATTAAGGTATTAATAAACTCACTCATATTTTATCCTTTCACAATTTTTCTATTCTTCTATGAGTTCAAGAATATATTCAGACGCTTCTTCTATGGTCTTACATCGCTTAAACTTCATATAGGGAACTTCAATATCAAATTCATCTTCTAAAAAAGTTGTCATTTGAGAATAATGTACGGACTTTGGTTCAAATTGCTCAAAATTTGTTTCTTTTGATAAAGTGTCTGGATCCACCGACCAAATAGTCGAACTTCTTTCAATTATTTTTTCAATAATTTTATCTTTCATTTCATTCTCCTTCTTTGTCATTTTTTTATCGTATAATGATTTCTCCATCTTGAAATTTAGGCGGGATAAGAGGTATTTGTAAAAAGGAGTCATATTGCCCACCTGTATATATTAGATGATTTCCTTTATTGTCTTCATCCCAAATAAGAGGTTCGAACCAATTTTCACGAATATATCTTCCGGCAATTTGTACTCGAATGTATTGTCCTTTATGCCAAAATCGACTGGTTGGAACGATTTCTATATCAACAGGAACAATCTCACCGGGCTTCAGCTTTTCATCGCATGTATGTGCTTGAACCGGATTGTAATCTGTTGATAATTTTTCATCGAGTTTTCTTCGCGAAACACGCATTTTCCCCCATGCACCCGGATGAGGTTCTCCCAAAATGGAAACCGGAAGCAGGTCCTTATTGGTACTCAATTTCTGTATATTAACAAATAAATCCATGTCATCATATGCTTCTGCAGTAACATATAATCGCAATTTCATGTATCCCGTAAGCTCTGTATCTTCTTTAAACTGATAATCAAAGGTCACGTCTTCACTTGCACTATCGTATGTTGCAACAAATTCACTTTTAATGGGCTCTTTTTCCATGTTCATATTTTCTGCATTTAAATATAATTTTTCATATTGTGTCCGTTTAATTGGAAAACTATTTTCCGGTCGATTGGTTTGATAATTATGCTCTCCTACATCCTGGACTTCTAGTCGAACTCTTGGTGTTAGCTCCCAGCCGTTTCGTTCCAACTTAAGATAGCGATCAAAAAAGAGTTCTAAATCCCTTAAATTCTCATTTGCATATGCATCCGGCCACTCAAAATCTCGATGTGCACGTAACCATTTTTTTGTTGATTTAATTTTTCTAAATCCGTTTATAGAGCCTCTTAAGTGAAAATGATTCCAGCAAGCAGTTACATAGGTCGGAATCTTTATTTTTTTCCAATCCGGATCTTTATCTTTCCAATAAGGTGCATTGATATAAGGATATTTTTTATAATTTTCCGGCAAACTATCCATATAGTTGGGTCCAATTGCTTCTCTCATGACAAAACGGATAAACTGTTCTGCAGGTATTCCACCTTCACAAATGGACTCCCGATACATATCGCTCGTTCCTTCCCATGGAGCAATACAGGATAGATGGGGTGGCGCTTGAGATGCAATTCTCCATTGCGTCATTGCTACACAACTATTACCGGATAGTGCCGTTCTTCCATTACACCATTTTTGTTCTGCCGCCCATTCAATAAAATCATAGCCGTCCAGACCATCCTGTGACCCAAACTGTATAAAATCACCTTCTGAATGTCCAATTCCCCTTGGGTCGACATTAGCAACTGCATAGCCTCTTCGACACCAATACCCTGGATCTGGACTCTCGAATTTTGACATGTTGGATACAGTTCCTGGTGGCACACCCATTATTTGCCAGTCACTTTGTCCGTCAAAGGGACGTTTACCATACCAGCTCCATGAGATAATCAAGGGATATTGCTTTTCCTCAATGGGTTTATATATATCCACATAAATGGTTATCCCGTCTCGCATTTTTACCGGAATGTCTTGCATACATACGATTCCGTCTTCTGCAATATAGGTTCGGGTATTTAAAGGCGATTGAAATCTTGCTGTTTCTTTCTCTTCCGGTGACATTGCATCTAATTCTTCTTGTGTTGATGGGCGCATCATCTTTTTCATAATGACCGGTACATCTTCACCTGACATTTTTATAATTTTTTCAATTTCATTATTCTCCATAAGGAAAATTCCTCCTAAGTTTTTATATGATTTATATCCTGTCTATATTGTAGGAAATTATCTTCAACAAAAACAGAACATATTTGTCCATACTGTATAATTTTGTTATAATAAGTCTATAAAACTATAGGTGGTGCAATTATGGCTAATGCTTCAAGCAAACTACAAAAATCCGAAAAAACCAAAAGCCAAATTATTCAAAGCTATTTAGCATTAATCGAAAGAAAAAAATGGGATAAAATAACTGTAAAAGATATTTGTTCAAAAACAGGCGTTACCCGAGGTACGTTTTATCAATATTACAGCAGTATATATGACCTTATGGAAAACATTGAAGATGGTTTATTGGATGAACTCAATCGCTCTTATAAAACTATTCATACGCCATCCACTGTTGTTACTCCAAATACCTTTATGGATAAATTTAATCATCATCCACCTAAATCTTTTGAAAATTGGTTTGTTTTTTGCGAAAAAAACAAATCAAAAGTTCGAATTCTATTGAGCAACAATGGGGATCCGTATTTTTTAGTTAAACTTCGAAGTATATTAAAAACCCAAGTTAACATATTAATGAATAATGATAATATGCCCTCCGATGCATTGAGAGAACCGTTTGTAAAAGCACTCGTGGAACTTCATTTATTATCCGCAAAATCATGGCTTGACTCTAATGATCAGGTCGATTTATCTAAAGATGAAATCATAAACATCTTAAACACAATGCGTGTCGGAGCAAGCTATCTAAGTAATCTTGAAGAACAAAGAGGCTTCGCCTCGTTATAAGTCGGTTGCTTTAGCAACTGGCTTTTCTTTTGTCCTTCTCTTGATTTATTTTATTTTTTTTGCTATAACATAATTGGTGATATTATGAGCAAACAATC
>Ga0334898_1000145_pt1 | contig 135460 bp, 132 predicted proteins | sample GraSluR3_MG_10_FD_207228 | JGI IMG/M metagenome (GOLD analysis project Ga0334898, IMG submission 207228) | Sludge microbial communities from methane-producing bioreactor in Wageningen University, Netherlands - Granular Sludge_3_08-R3 | ecosystem: Engineered > Bioreactor > Anaerobic >... | reverse complement strand
GTAACCGTCCAGACAGCCCCACCTTTTCAGGCGAGCCGTCATCAAGTAGACATCAGGGAACTGGCTTAGGCCGGGTTGTTCTTTGACATGCCCTGCGGCAGCAGGGTCTTGAGGTCGTCTTCGCTACGGGCATGGGGCAGCCGCTCGAAGACCTGCAGAAGATATTCGAAGGGGTTGAGGCCGCAGGCCTTGGCGGTCTCGATGAGGGAATAGATGGCCGCGCTGGCCTCGGCTCCTCGGGGAGAGCCGGAGAACAGCCAGTTCTTCCGACCCACGGCAAAGGGGCGGATGGCGTTCTCGGCCGCATTGTTGTCCGGCTGCAGGCGGCCGTCCTCGAGGTAGACCACGACCCTTTCCCACTGGCCCAGAGCGTAGGAGATGGCCCGGCCCAGAAGACTCTTGGGTGGTGTGGTCTTTACGCGGGCGTCGAGCAGCGCCTTGATTTTGTCCATGATTGGTCGGACCCGCTCCTGGCGCATGGCGTGCACGGCCTCGGGGTCAAGTTTCTGCTCCCGCGCCTGCTTCTCCAGCTTGTAGAGCTTGCCGATGAGGTCCAGCACCGTCTGGGCCGTGCCGGACTTCTTCTTGGCCCCGGCCTTGGTCACGTCATGGAATTTGCGGCGCACATGGGCCAGGCACCCGACATGTCGAATCCCCTCGCGCTCGCCCAGGGCGTTGTAGCCTGCGTAGCCGTCGGTTTGCAGAAACCCACGGAAGTTCCCGACGATCTCCTCGGCCACCTTGCCGCCCCGACCGGGGTCGTAGTGAAAAAGCACGGCTGGTCGCTTGATGTCACCGCCCCGGGCCACCCACATATAGGATTTGCTGGTGTTTTTTCGCCCGGGTTCCTTCAAAACCTGGACTGTGGTCTCGTCCAGGTTGATAATCGGCCCTGATCGAATCTGCTTGTGGAGCAGCTCCAACAGCGGCTCGCAGGCCTCGGCCGCCCGAAGCGCCCAGCCGGACATGGTCGCCCGGGAGATGTCCACCCCGAGCCGGTCGAACATGATCGTCTGCCGATAAAACGGGAGTCCGTCCGCGAACTTGTTGACCAGGATGTAGGCCAGCAGCCCCGGGGAGACGATGCCCTGCGGGATCAACTGCGGCGGCATGGGGGCTGTCTTGACGGTGGGACCGTCGTCTTCTACTCCCTCGCAGACGCGGCAGGCGTACTTTGGCCGGATATGGCGGATGACCTGAATCTTCTGCGGGACGATGTCGAGCTTTTCGCTGACCTCCTCGCCGATGCGCGACAGGGCGCAGCCGCAGGGGCAGACCTTGTCTCCTTCGGGGATGTCGTGGACGACCTCCACCCGGGGATAAGCCTCGGAGATGGGCCGACGCCCTTTCTTGCGCCGGGAGTGACCGGCCACTTCCGTGGTCTCAGGCTCCTCTTCGCCGGCCTCAGGATCGGCCTCGGCCTGTATGGCAACGAGTTCCGCCTCGTCGAAGAGTGAATACTGGTCCTCGCCCTGAGTCCCTTTGGCCTTCTCGGAGCTGGCGGCGAACCGCCAGGCCTTGAGCAGCCTGACCTGCTCCTGCAACTGGGCCACCAGCTGCTCGTGATCCGCGATGACAGACTTGTAGTTCGCGACAACAGCTTCGTGATCCGCGATGACAGACTCACGCTCGGCTATGACAGACTCACGCTCGGCGATGACCACATTCTGGTCGGCGATGATGCGCTTGAGGGCCGCGATGTCGTCAGGGAGAGGCGTGGCGTTCATGCCGATTGCTTACACTCAATTAATTGAAATGTAAAGAGTTTTGTCTTTCAAAACAACGTCGAATATCCCAGCTTTGGGTGCCCGCGAGCCTGGAGAGGGTCAAGGCCATCGAGCAGCCAGGTCAATTCCCGTGCACCCAATTCCATAACTTCGGCCTCGGACTCCGGCCAGGTGAAGCGGTGTTTTTCCAGCCGTTTCTGCCAGAGGCAGAAGCCGTTGCGGTCCCAGTAGAGGATCTTGATGATGGTGCGCCCCCGGTTGCAAAAGGCAAACAGGTGGCCGGAAAAGGCGTCGTGGCCGAGGCGGTCGGCGACCATCAGGGAAAGGCCGTTGATCGCTTTGCGCATGTCGGTGGAGCCAAGCACCAGCCAGACCCGGGTCTGCGAGCCCAGGAGGTTCATGCCAATCGCCCCAGCACGAGGAGAATCTTCTCCAGCGCCCCGGGATGGAAGTCGTCGGGAATCTCCAGCCGAACGCCGTGCCAGGCGTGAACGATGATCGGCTGATGCCCGGTTTTTGGCTCAAACGCATGGGGCATCGGCACGGCAACGACAGCCTGGACGCCGCTGGCACCCTGCTCCTGCTCAAGCCGCCGCTTCCAATAGCCAAACAATCTGCTGGAAAACCCGGCCTGCCTGCTGAACTCGGCCTGGCTCAACCCGCTGTCACGCCATCTGGCTACCTGCTCCCGCCAATAAGACTCCTTCCTCGACCTTCGCCTGCGATTCGGCGGCATACCCGCACCTCCTTGATTGGAGGGAGCATGAAGGATTTCAAAAGAGAGCGGTAGAAGGGGGCGATGTGACGCTTACGGAACGCAGTGTTTCAGTCCTGCGCCCTGAGCCCCAGTGCCAGCGCACCGTTGCCCATGAGATCGGCCAGAGCGCTGTCGCTGATGCCCAGCCGTTTCCGGAGCATTTTCTGTTCCGATGCAGGATCAAACAGCGGCCAGTCACTGCCGAAAAGCCATTGTTCACGCGGGTGCTTTTTCCATAGACCGTGCAGGGTGTCATCGTCGATGAACGCCAGTGAGCTGGAAGTATCCATGTAGACGTTTTTGCCCGCCAGTGCTTCCAGCGCATACTTCCAGTGGCGGTAGCCGCCCATGTGTGCGGCGATGAACCGCACGCGGGGAAATTTTTTAATCAGTGCCGCCAGCTTGTACGGGCATGAAGGGTTTTCATCGGGCGGCAGTGCGTCGCCGATGTGACACATGATCATCATGCTGTCGCCGATGGTTTCAAAAATAGGTTCCAGCCGCGGGTCATCCAGCCAGAACCCCTGAAACTCGGGGTGCAGCTTGATGCCGCGTATGCCGTGCGCCTGCAGACGCTTCAGCTGTGCCTCCCATTCTTCATAATCGGGATGGATGCTGCCGAATGCCACGGCACGGGGGCAGGTGAGGCTGAGCGCCATGGCAAAGTTGTTGGCAGGCACAACCTGTGCCGCAGCGGTGGCCGCGTTGTGCACCACATAGCCGTCCAGTCCGGCTTTGCGGGTTACCGCATCAAGATCTTCCAGCAGGCCGGAGCCGCTCATGGTGATGCCGTAGTGGCTTTCCAGCTGGGCCACGGCTTTGGAGGCTATTTTGGGATGAAACGCGTGGGTATGTATATCAAGCAGCATGACAGTAAGAGTGTGGCCGCTGCCTCCGCGGTAAACAGCGGGGCGCGGGCGGTTTGGCGTAGCGGCGGGGTTACGCGGTGAACAGGGCGCGGAGCCATTCGGGAACGGAAACGGGTCGCCCGGTGCGGTTTACACAGGCGTGCTGCGTGCTGCCCGTGCACAGCAGAACGGTTTTATCCTCGTTCCAGATTTCATACACAAACGTCAGTGATGCCCTGCCCCATTGCGAGATACCGGTGCGGATGCGCACCAGATCATCAAAGCGGGCGGGACGGCGGTAGCGGCAGGCCGCTTCGCGCACGGGCAGCATGATGTCTTTTTCTTCCACCTGCGCATAGCTCATGCCGCGGGCGCGGATGAACTCGCTGCGGGCCCGTTCGAAAAAGTGCAGGTACTCGGCATAGTATACAACGCCCATGGTGTCCGTCTCACCATAGGATACGCGGTGTGCGAGCCAGGTTTCCGGCGCGGGAAAGTCGGTCATGGGCATACTCCTGAATGCGTCCCTCATGGGATGCGTCGGGCAAAGTGGTTACATACCCCAAGCCGCCGCATGTGGCAAAGTATGAAAAGAGCTGTCTTTTAATGGTGTGGTGCGCTCTTGTGCGCATGCGGCACTTCATATATGTAAAAAAAGCCGCGCCCGCCGGTGGGGGGGGGCGCGGCGTACGGTCAGAACTGCGTACGGTCAGCTGCGCAGCTTGCGCACCATGCCCGTCAGCGATTCGCTCAGCCCTGTCAGCCTGATGATGGCCTCGCGGGCCGATTCCATGTCTGTGGCGGTTTCCGCGGCTATGCGGCGCACTTCTTCCACGGCGCCGGTCACCTCTTCGCTGGCGTGCGACTGCTCCGAAGTGGCTTCGTGTATCATATCGACCTGATGCGCCGCATCGTCAGAGCGGGTAACTATTGTTTCCAGCGCTTCTCCGGAGTGCTGCACCAGACCGGTGGCTCTGCCTATGGCTTCGGCCGCCTGCTGGGCGTTATCCATGTTTCTGTTTGTGGCCTGCTGTATGGCGTTTACGGCCTGTCCCACCTCACCGGTGGCGCTCATGGTTTTTTCAGCCAGTTTGCGCACCTCGTCGGCCACCACGGCAAACCCCCGTCCGGCGTCTCCGGCGCGGGCTGCTTCAATGGCGGCGTTCAGCGCCAGCAGGTTGGTCTGGTCGGCAATGTCGGTGATGACGGTCATTATGCGTCCTATGGCCTCGGTCTGCGCTCCCAGAGCGTTCATATCGTTTTTCAGGTTTTCGGCCATGGTCTGCACCTGTTCCATGGCGGCCACGGAATCGCGGACCACCTCCGCGCCTTCCTTTGCCTTGTTGCGGCTGTCGGACGAAGCCTCGCTGGCGTTGCTGGCATTCTGTTCTACACGCTGCATGCTGGCGTTCATCTGTTCTATGGCATCGGCTGTGCGGCCCAGCTTGTCAGATTGCATCTGCGCACTGTTGGCCACTTCATCTATCTGATGAGAGAACCCTTCCGTGGTCATGGCCAGTTCCTCAACAACACCCTCCAGTGCTGATGCGGCATCGTGCAGCGCCTGCTTGCGGGCCTGTTCGGCCATGCCCCGGGCTTCTTCCGCTTCCTGCATGGCCAGCCGTGCACGTTCGCTTTCTTCTTCGCTTTTGCCGGCCAGTGCTGCTGCTTCGTGTATTTTTTCTTTCAGGCTTACGACCATGCGCACCAGATCATTGCGCAGCACTTTCAGTTCACCGCGAAATGTGTCGTGGGTCTGTGCGTCCAGATTGCCGTTGGCAACGCTGGCCGTGTATTCCAGCAGAGAACCCAGCGGCCGTGAAAGATACACACGTATAAGCAGCACGCTGGCAACAAGCATGACGGCCAGAAATATACCGGAAAACAGCAGGGTCTCCATGCGCAGGGCGGCGGCTTCCGTGCGCAGTTTCCGGCCTTCTTCGGCCACGGCGGCGTCTATGTCGTCTGTATACACTCCCATACCCACTACCCAGCCCCACGGTTCGAACAGGCGGATATGGGACACTTTGGGAAACTCTCCCTGCTGCCCGGGTTTGGCCCACCAGTACTCCACAAAACCCCGTCCGGATGCGGTGATGACTTCTTCCATTGCCTTGAACAGGGCTGTGCCGCGTTTATCCTGCACGCCGGAAACGTCTGTACCGTCCAGTTCGGGGCGCAGGGGGTTGCGCACCATGTGCAGCGAGGTGTCGTGAATCCAGAAGTAGTCGCCGTTTTCCAGCACGGAACCAGCCACTGCTTCCATGGCTTCCTGCTGCAGACGTGCGGTTTCGTCTTCCACCCATGCTCCGGTGCCCAGTATCCAGCCGAGTTCGGGCAGCATGCGGACCCATGTTATTTTCTGCGTGGGGTTTGCATCGCGGTTTTTGGGCCACACATAGCTTACGCTGCCTTCTCCTTTTTGCTGTGCGGTTTTGATGATCTCGCGAAACAGGTACACGCCGTTCTTGTCCTGCATGTCGTAAAGGGTGCGGCCTTCCAGCGAAGGGTTGGGATGCGCCAGCAGCGTGCCCGCAGCATTGCAGATGAAAAAGTAGTTGTCGCCGTCGTAACGTATGCCCCGCACCATGGAAAGCAGGTCCGAACGCAGCGATGGTTCCGGCACGATGATTTTGTTGCGGTCATAGTGTTGCATCATCTGCGTGGCGGTAGCGTCCACCAGCCGTTTAAGGGGGGCGGAGGCTTCCTTTTTCAGCGCTTCCATGTCCACCGAACGCTCGTAATATGACCGGATGGTGTTCTCGGCCACGCTGACCATGTTTGCCAGCTGGATTTTGCGTTTTTCGGTTTCACTGGCGCGGAAGCGTTCGCCTTCCGTTTCTGCAAAGCCCATGAGGCTGCGTGTGGAGGACGCGGCAAAAATACCGGCCTGAAGGGTAAGCGCGACGGCTATGAGCAGAATGATGCGCAATGCCATGGACTGAAAACCGAAATGTGCTCGCATGGCGGGCTTCCTTGTTGAGGGTTTGGCTGTGCTGTACTATACGGCGGATTGGCTGAAAGGCGTTGTACGCGGTACGCAACGCCGGTGTGCTGTCCGTCGCGGGCAGAATACCGTGCTTATGCTAGCACCATGGCGGACGCCGCGTAATTTATATTCCAACCCCGCGGACGGGTGCCGTGTGTTGCCGTGTGCGGCAGCGGCTGTGCAGGCCCGTGCGGAACAAGGTCAGGATGGCATAACGTGAAAGGTATGTTTGTTGAAATGCGTGTTGGACGGCCCATGGCGCCGCGGCTGCGGCTGCTGTTGCTGGCTGCTTGCTGTACTGTGTTGCTGGCGGCCGGCGGGTGTGCCGTAACTACGGAACAGGTACCCGTGTTCCGCGAGGTTCCGCAGGACGAGGCGCGCGATCTGACCCGCAGTCTGGACCCGCGGCGGCAGGGACTTGATTCGTGGCTGGCGCTGCGGCCTGCGCTGGAAAGAAGTCTGGAATATGTGCGCCGTCGTCCTGCACAGGATGCGGCGCTGGATAAATACGGACGCAGAGTCACATGGGATCAGCTGCGTTCGTCGCTGGAACTTTTTGTCAGCCTGCTGCCGCAGCTCGACAGCCGTCCGGAACTGCTGGCGCGGCATTTCACTTTTCTGCGGCTGGAACCGGGCCCGCTGTTTACCGGTTATTACGAGCCTTATATTCATGCTTCGCCCGTGCGCAGTGCGGCGTACCCTTTTCCGCTGTACGGCAAGCCGCAGGATCTGAAAACCGTGCGGCTGGAAGCGTTTCACCCGCGGTGGAAAGGGCAGGTGCTGACATACAGGGTGGAAAACGGCGAAGTGGTGCCCTACCATGACCGCGAAACCATAGACAGCGGCGGGGCGTTGGAAGGCAAGGGGCTGGAGATAGCATGGGTGCAGGATCCTGCGGATATATTCTTTCTGCAGGTGCAGGGTTCCGGCAGGCTGATAATGCCCGACGGCACGGAAAAGCATGTGCTGTACGCCGGTAAAAACGGCAGGGAATATGTATCGCTGGGCAGAGTGATGAAAGAGCGCGGTCTGTTGCCTGCGGACGGTATTTCCATGCAGTCCATCAGGGCGTATCTGGCTGCGCATCCCGAAAAAGAGCGCGAACTGTTGAATACCAATCCGAGCTATGTGTTCTTCCGGCTTTCCGATGACGGGCCTTACGGCAGCATCAATCAGGTGCTTACGCCGTGGGTCAGTCTGGCCACCGACCGTGCGACTCTGCCGCTGGGCAGCGCCATGCTGTTTTCAGTACCCAGACCGCTGCCCGCCACGGTGCAGCAGCACGGAACAGATGGCAGGGCATATGCGGAGCAGCCGTTTACGGGCATAGGTCTGGCTCAGGATACCGGCGGCGCCATCAAGGAGCACCGGATAGACCTGTTCAGCGGCAGCGGTGAACTGGCGGAATTTGTGGCCGGGCATCTGGCGGCGCGGGGCAGTGTATATCTGCTGCTGCCGCGGCAGACAGCGCCTTAGCATGTGCTGAAAGCGACCTGAGGCGCCCGTGTACCCGACGGGCGCTTTTTTTTGCCCTCGTGCATAAAAAGATGAGTCAGACAGAAGGGCTGCAGGCATGTTCAAGCGCCAGTCCCAGCAGCGAGGGGCCGCATGGCAGGCATAGCCCGCTGCGTGCCGCTGTTGCCTCACAGAAATGCCGGGGGGGCATTGCGGGCAGGGCGGCATCGTACACCAGAAAAGGCACCGGTCCCGCATGATGGCGCCCTGTGGTCACGGGGGTCAGGTGGTCGCATGTGACCAGAAAGACGGCCTGAGGATATGCCCTGTACAGCGGGCGCAGAATCTGCGTGTCAAAGCGCGTCAGCGCGTCCCGCTTGCCGGCGGCATCGCGGTTGTGGCCGTACAGGTCGGTGGCTTCCAGATGGATGAACACGGTGTCGTGGTCTTTCAGCAGGGCAAGCGCCTCGCGGGACTTGGCGGCATAATCCGTGTGGATGTCTCCGGTGAAGGCCGCATTGCGCGCAACGGTCATGCCTGCCGCCTGCGCCAGGCCCAGAGCCAGAGGAATGCCGGCTACCATGGCAGCGCGTCTGCCGTGCAGAGCGGCAAATGAGGGCAGATGGGGCCTGTGACCCTGCCCCCACGGCCAGAGCATCAGCTTTCCGCCGTTTTGGCGGCGGGCCTGCGGCAGTGCCAGACTGCCGGTGACCAGTCTGTGCAGCGTCGGAACAGTCTGCAGGGCGTCGAGCAGTATGCGCCGGTGTGCTCCTTGTGATTCGTGCGGCAGGGGGATGTCCGGTGCCGCAGTGTTCCGGCGGGCATGGTGTTGCAGCAGCAGGTGGCGGAACGAACTGCCGGTGATGCAGGCAAGCGAAGGGTGCGCCAGATGTGCGGCTGCATGCAGCAGCCGCGCCGCGGATTCGTCGTCCAGATTGCCCGCGGTGAAGTCTTCCACACGGTCTGCCGGGTCCAGACTGACAATGTTCAGCCGCCAGACAGCAGTATCCGGAGCAGGGCTGATGCCTGCCCCCATGGCTTCCAGCGGGCCGCGGGGCAGCCTGAACTGTTGCGGGTCATACCCTGCCAGAGCTGGCAGGCCGGTTTCCGTTCCTGCAATGGTGCGGGGCGGAATAGTGCGGCAAAGGCCCGTCACAGCGTGACGGGCCATCTGATCAAGGGTAGGTGTGGCGGCGGTTTCCAGCGGGGTACCGCCCGATGCCGGACACGGCAGGTCGCCCATGCCGTCGGCAACGGCCACGATAAGCGGGCGCATTACAGAATCCGGTAATGGACAGGCTCCGCCAGCAGCAGACCGGCACCTTTAAGGTCTTCCAGCGCGGCCGCCACGTTTCTGGCTTTGGCTTCGTGCGTCATAAACACGATGGGCACACCGCCGGGGTCCTGCCCCTTCTGCACTGCCTGCGCTATGGATATGTCCTGCCGTGCCATGGCACCGGCCAGATCCCGCAGCACGCCGGGCTGGTCTCTGACCATCACGCGGAAATAGTAGCAGGCTTCAGCTTCTTCGGGCGGCATGATGTCGGCGGGAGCCGGAACCTGCTCGACAAACCCCGTATTGTTGGGGGCGCAGCCGCGGGCTACTGCCATGATGTCGCTGAGCACCGCGCTGCCCGTGGGGGTTGCACCCGCGCCGAGACCGTGCAGAAACACCGGTCCCACGGCGTTGCCTTCCATCCGTACCGCATTGTAGGCACCGCCCACCCGCGCGATAAGATAGGTGTGGTGCACCAGCATGGGAAATACGCCTGCTTCCAGCCTGCCGTCCACGTTGCGCACTTCGCCCAGCAGCTTCAGACGGTAGCCGAACTCGCGTGCAAACTCGATATCCATACGGTCAACGCCGGAAATACCCTGTACCGGAAGCATGCTGAAGGGGTAATCTCTGCCGAATGCCAGTCTGATGAGCAGACACAGCTTGTGTGCGGCGTCAAAGCCTTCGATGTCCAGCGTGGGGTCGGCCTCGGCAAAGCCCAGTTCCTGCGCCTGCGAAAGCGCGGTGTCAAAGTCCAGACCGTTGGTGGTCATCTCGGAAAGGATGTAGTTGGCCGTTCCGTTCAGAATGCCCACCAGCGAGGTCATCTGGTTGCCGGCCAGACTTTCCCGCAGTGTCTGGACTATGGGTATGCCGCCGCAGACGCTGGCTTCGTAGTACAGTCCCGCCCCGTTCTGCTGTGCCGCGCGGAACAGCTCGAAACCGTCTTCGGCCAGCAGCGCCTTGTTGGCGGTCACAACGTGCTTGCCGGCGTTGAGAGCCTGCAGGATGAGCGCCTTGGGGGCTTCTATGCCGCCCATAAGCTCCACCAGCACGTCGATTTCGGGATCGTTTACCAGCCGGGCAGGATCATCTGTCAGCTCTGCCCCTTCGGGCAGTTTGACGGCGCGTTTTTTGTTCACGTCGCGCACCAGCACCGTCTTTACGACAATCTCGCGTCCGGTGCGCTGGATGATCCAGTCGCGGTTTTCTTCCAGTATGGATGTCAGGCCCGTGCCCACGGTGCCGAAACCGGCAACGCCGAGCACGAGTCGTTTGTCGCTAGCCACAGGAGCTCCCTGATAGTACTCGTTTTATACCCTTTATCGCCTGCTTGATGCGATGGGGATTTTCAATAAGGGCAAACCGCACGTGGTGGTCGCCGAAGTGCCCGAAGCCGAGTCCGGGCGAAACGGCCACACCGGCCTCTCTCAGCAGCAGTTTCGAAAATTCCACAGAACCCATCTGACGGAAAGGTTCGGGAATTTCGGCCCAGGCAAACATGGTGGCCTTGGGCGGTTCAACGGGCCATCCCACGCGGTTCAGCCCTTCGCACAGCACGTCGCGGCGCTGGCGGTATGTATCCACAATTTCCTTCACACAGTCTTCCGGCCCGTTCAGCGCCACAGTGGCGGCTATCTGGATGGGCTGGAAAATACCGTAATCAAGATATGATTTGATGCGGGTAAGCGCGTGCACCATTTCACGGTTGCCCACGCAGAAACCTACACGCCATCCGGCCATGGAATAGCTTTTGGACATGGAGTAAAATTCAACACCCACGTCCTTGGCACCATCGGCCTGCATAAAACTGGGCGGCTCGTATCCGTCAAACGCAAGATCGGCATAGGCCATGTCGTGCACGACATACATCTTGTGTTCTTTGGCAAAGTCCACAACCTTCTGGAAAAATTCGAGTGTCGCCAGTTCGGTGGTGGGATTGTGAGGGTAGCTGAGCATCAGCAGCTTGGGCTGGGGCCATGTCTGGCGCGTGGCCGCCAGCAGGTCTTCAAAAAAGTCGCGGCCTTTGCCGATGGGAATACGACGCACGTCCGCACCCGCGATGATGGCCGCGTAAGTGTGGATGGGGTACGTCGGATCGGGCGCAAACACCACGTCGCCGGGCGAAAGCATGGCAAGGGCAAGGTGGGAAAGTCCTTCCTTGGCGCCCATGGTCACCACGGCTTCTTTGTCAGGATCCAGATAAACATCGAACTTGCGCATGTACCATTCGCAGATGGCCTTGCGCAGGTTGGGTATGCCTCTGGATACGGAGTAACGGTGATTGACGCCCTTGGCCGCGGCTTCGTTCAGCTTTTCGACAATATGTTGCGGGGTGGGCATGTCTGGGTTTCCCATACCCATGTCCACGATATCCACGTTCTGACGACGTAGCTGCATCTTCAGTTCGCCCACTACGGCAAAAACGTAGGGGGGCAGTCTGTGCATGCGTGGAAATTCGTACATGGCCTTCGGCGTCCTCCGAAATAAAAAGGTGAAAACGATAAGACGTGACCATATGCGGTAGGGTATGGCGCTGTCAAAAAGAAAGCTGCGTCAGCGCCCGTGAAAAGCGGACTTTATTCGCGGGGGGCATCCGGCGAAAGCGAGGCGAAAAGGGAAAGTGCCACTCCGAAGCCTCCCAGTGCCGAAAAAACGGCAAACGACCAGCGCATGGCCGAAATAAAGGCGTCGGCGTTTTCTGCGGTCACCACGGCATCGCCCGTATGCAGCGACATGGCGGCGGTTACCAGAACCATGCTGAGTACCATGCCCAGCGTGCGCATGCTGGCCGCCATGGCCGAGGCTATGCCGTAGCGGCCGGTCTGCACGCTGCCCATGATGATGCTCATGTTGGGCGATGCAAACAGGGCAAAACCCACCCCCAGCACCACAAACATGGTCAGCATGAAAGCCATGGACGTGTCTGCGCCGGTCATGGCCGCCATCAGGGTGCCCGCGGTGCAGCATGCCATGCCCGCCGTGGCTATGCGGTGCGCGGGCATGCTGTCTGCCAGCCGTCCGCACAACGGCGAAAGCAGCGTCTGCACCAGAGGCTGTACCAGCAATACGGTGCCGGTCTCCTGCGCAGTCATGCCGCGGGCGTTCTGCAGATACAGACTGAACAGAAATGTGATGCCGAATGTTGCGGCATAATTGATGAACTGGGCAGCCGTGGCAAAGCTGAACGTTTTGTTGCGCCGCAGCAGGGCAAGGTCGAGCAGCGGATTGGCTGTGCGTGATTCTACCACCAGAAAAAGTGCGCCGCACACCATGCTGCCGGCCAGTGCCAGTATGCCGCCGGGGCCGGCCGCCAGTCTGGGCCCGCCGAAAACAGCCAGACCCACAGCGCAGACCGAAAGCGCGGCCCCGGCCCAGTCAAATGGTTCCGTCACGGGCTGCCAGCGTTCTTTAAGGTTGCGGCGTGCCAGCAGATAGGCCAGCGCCAGCGGCGGTGTTCCCAGTATGTACAGCCAGCGCCAGCCCAGATGCGTGGCGATGGCGCCTCCCAGAAACGGCCCTGCAGAAAGCCCCAGATACACGCTGGCCACCGCTATGCCCATGGCCCTGCCGCGTTCGCTGCGCGGAATGGCTTTGGTCAGCAGGGCCATGTTGGACGCCATGGTCATGGCAGCGCCGGTGCCCTGCACAAGACGCAGCAGAATGAAGGTTGTCATGTCCTGCGTAAAACTGAGCAGCAGTGTGGAAACGGCGTACAGCAGCACGCCCGAGCGGAAAAGCGGGGCGTGCCCCGCCATGTCGGCCAGCCTGCCCAAAGGCAGCAGCAGAGCGCCCGTGGCGGCAAGATATATGGATTCCACAAGCCCCAGCGCCGTGCCGCCCGCCCCGAATTCCTGCCCCATGACCGGCAGGGTGACGGCCACGCCCGAAAACATGAACGGCATGATGAACTGGGTGGCGGCCACGGTGTACAGCACCGGCAGTCCTGACGATATGCCCGCGCGGGGGCCGGAAAGAAATTGTTTCATACTGGAATTTGCTGTTGCGGTGGAACTGCGGAGTGCGGCCGCGCCGTAAAAAAGCGCCGGACAGACGCTGCGCCGTACGGTTGCCGAAAGTGCGCGTTTCGGCGTATGTCATAGCATACCTGCATTGACGGGTATTTGAAAGAGACAAAGCACACTTGTTACGGGCGTCCGGGTGCGGATGGTACAGGCCGCATGCGCGGTGCAGGCGGAGGTAGGATGGAGCGTATTTTTCTGATCGGGGCGCGGGCCAGCGGCAAAACGACGGCGGGCCGTATTCTGGCGGAAAAACTGGGCTGGCGGTGTGCTGATACCGATGAGATGGTGCAGCGCAGGGCAGGGTGCAGCATTGCGGACATGGTGGCCCGCGACGGGTGGCCGGTGTTCCGTGAGGCGGAAGCCGGGGCGCTGCAGGCGGCGTGTGCGCTGACACGGGTGGTGGTCTCTACCGGCGGCGGCATGGTGCTGCGCGCGGATAACCGCGCGGCGCTGCGCGAGGGGGGCATTGTGTTTTATCTGTGCGCTCCTGCGGCTGTTCTGGCATCCAGACTGGTGCTGGACCCTGTGGTCTCGCAGCGGCCTTCGCTGACAGGGGGGAACCCTGCGGCCGAGATTGCCGCCGTGCTGGCGGAACGCGATACCCTGTACCGCGAGACGGCGCATCATGTGGTGGATGCCTGTCAGCCTGCCGCAGCGGTTGCCGGACAGATGCTGCGGCTGCTGGCTGCCGCGGGATGACTGCTGCCGGATGACCGGCGCGGGCACTGTACGCGTGACGCCCCGTGGGGTATGCTGTGGCTGTACCGCCTGCATGGCAGGCAGAGGCGTTTCTGCCGGTCCGTTCCGGCGGTCTTTTATATGCGGGCATTGGCCCTTCAGGAGAATTGAATATGGAAATCCGTAAGATTCTTGTTCCCGTGGACGGTTCGGCCTGTTCTGAAAAAGCGGCTGAATATGCCGCGAATCTGGCCCAGCTTGTGGGGGCTTCGGTGCTTGTGGTCAACTGCCGCATGGCGTTGCCGCCCATGCTGGGACGTGACAGCTGGGAACAGGCGCGTTCCGCTCTGGTCAAGCGTTCTGAAGTGCTGCTGGAATCGTATTGCGACCGCATGAAGGACGAAGGGGTGGAGGCCGCGTGCAGGGTGCTGGAAGGCGCTGTGGATAAAGCCATTGCCGAAACGGCAGAAGCCGAGAACTGCGACCTTATTGTCATGGGTTCGCGCGGGCATTCCGAACTGGAAGGTCTGTTGCTGGGCAGCGTGACGCACAGGGTTCTGCAGCTTGCCGACTGCCCTGTGACAGTTATCCGCTAGCGGACAGTTTTCATGCCGGGCGCAGCCCGTCTGCTGCGGCAGGCTGCCGTTGTGCATGCCTGCTTGCGGGATATGTTTCGTGCGTCCGGACCGTGCGCCGTCTGCGCGGCGTATGTTCCGGCCGCACGTATTCTTTTTTTCTGATTCCGGAGGAACAATGAGCGGCAGTACCTTTGGCCGTGTTTTCAGACTGACGACCTACGGCGAATCGCACGGTGCCGGTCTGGGTGGCGTGGTGGACGGCTGTCCGGCGGGAATTGCCCTGACGGAAGCCATGATTCAGGCCGAGCTTGACCGCCGCAGACCCGGGCAGGGCGGCCCCGCCGCCACGGCGCGTAAAGAGCCTGACAGAGTGCGGCTGCTTTCCGGCGTGTTCGAGGGCCGGACAACGGGCACTCCTGTGGCGTTTCATGTGGAAAATACGGACCAGCGTTCCCGCGATTACGGCGATATAATGCACGTTTACCGTCCGGGGCATGCCGATGTCACATATGATGCCAAGTACGGCCGGCGCGACTACCGTGGCGGCGGACGTTCGTCAGGCCGCGAGACGCTTTCACGCGTGGCGGGCGGTGCGGTGGCGCAGGCGCTGCTGGCGGAATGCGGCATAACCGTCAATGCCTTTACCGTGGAATTGGGCGGTGTGCCCGCGCGGCCGGAAGACCCCGCAGGGGCCCAGGACAGACCTTTTTTTGCGCCGGAAGAAGACATTGTGGCGCAGTGGGATGCTCTGGTGCGCAACGTGAAGGGCAGGGGCGATACGGTGGGCGGCATCGTGCAGGTTGAAGCTTACGGAGTTCCCGCCGGTCTGGGCGAGCCTGTGTTTGACAGGCTTGATGCGCGCCTTGCCTGTGCGCTTATGTCGGTGGGTGCCGTAAAAGGGGTGGAAATAGGAGCGGGGTTTGCCGCAGCCCGTCTGACGGGCAGCAGCAACAACGACGCCATGACCGCCCGCGGATACGCCGGAAATAATGCCGGCGGTATTCTGGGCGGTATTTCGTCAGGGCAGACCGTTGTGGCCCGCGCCGCCGTCAAGCCCATTCCTTCCGTCGCGCAGGAGCAGCACACGGTGGATGATTCCGGCCGCGAAGTGATTCTGCGTGTGGGCGGCAGACACGATATAAGTGCTATACCGCGCATTGTGCCTGTTCTTAAAGCCATGACCGCACTGACACTGGCCGACATGCTGCTGATGCAGCGCCGTATGACCGCCGTGCGTGCATAAGGCGTCCCGCCGCGAGAAGCGCAGTAACACCTTGACGGCATGTCGGGTACCGCCCATACCGGCAGAAAACATAACATCAAATAATCGACGGCTGATGCCGGAGTTGACGGACTGGTAAGAGCATGCAGGATCCCGCCCCGCAGGAAGAGATGGACGCACAGGTCGAGCTGGTAGGCACACTGGAGCGTGTGGTTTTTCACAATGAGGAAAACGGATACACGGTGTTCCGGCTTAAGGTGCAGGGCAACCGCGATCAGGTGACGGTGGTGGGCCACATGGTGGAGCCGCAGGCCGGTGTGGCGTTGTCGCTCAAGGGGGACTGGACGGAAAATCCCCGTTTCGGCCGTCAGTTTCAGATGTCCAGCTTTGATCAGGTGCTGCCTGCCACGCTGGAAGGCATCCGGCATTATCTTTCTTCGGGCCTTATCAAAGGCGTGGGGGAAAAGATGGCGGGCCGCATCGTTGAAACCTTCGGCACCGGGACATTCAACGTGCTGGATGACGAACCGGAGCGCATGCTGGAGGTGGAGGGCGTCGGGCAGAAGCTTATGGAGCGCATCCGCGACGGATGGGCCGAGCACAGGGGTATCCGCGACCTCATCATGTTTTTGCAGCCCCACGGGGTAAGCACCTCGTACGCGGTGCGCATATACCGGCATTACGGTCAGCAGGCTCTGGCCGTGGTGCGCGAAAACCCCTACCGGCTGGCCATGGACATACGCGGCATAGGCTTTCTGACCGCAGATGCCGTGGCGCAGAAACTGGGTTTTGCCCGCGACTGCGACCTGCGTGCGGAGGCCGGTCTGCTCTACATGCTCATGCGTCTGACTGAGGACGGCCATGTGTACTACCCCCGCGACGAACTGGTCATACAGACTTCGGACAAGCTGGAAATTTCCGCGCCCATGGTCGATCAGGCCATAGACAACCTGCAGCTGGAAGAGCGCATCGTTCTGGATGAGACGGACAGCGGTCAGGCTGTGTATCTTTCGCGGTATCACCGGTACGAATCGGGCATATCGCATTATCTGCGCCGTATTCTGCATTCACCCAAATCCGTGTCCGGCGGCGACGAGGATGCGCTGGTGGACGAGATAGTCGCAGGACTGGACATCACGCTGGCCGAAGAGCAGGAGCAGGCCGTGCGCACCGCGGCCCGCAGCAAGGTAATGGTGCTTACCGGCGGTCCGGGTACAGGCAAGACCACAATCATCAACGCCATTATCAAAGTGTTCGCGGCCATGAAGGCGCGCATTCTGCTGGCTGCTCCCACGGGAAGAGCGGCCAAACGCATGAGCGAAACCAGCGGGCGCGAGTCCAAGACCATTCACCGGCTTCTGGAATACAGCCCGCGCGAGGACGGTTTTTCGCGCAACGAGAACAATCCGCTGGCCTGCAGCCTGCTGGTGGTGGATGAAGCCTCGATGATGGACACCATGCTCATGTACCATCTGCTTAAAGCGGTGCCGCTGGGGGCCACTGTGGTTTTTGTGGGTGATGTGAATCAGCTGCCTTCCGTCGGGCCGGGTAACGTGCTGCAGGATGTCATCCGGTCGGGCGTGGTGGACGTGGTGGAACTGGTGGAAGTGTTCCGGCAGGCGCAGGAAAGTGAAATAATCTGCAACGCACACCTTATCAATCAGGGCGAGATTCCGTCGCTGGAATCTTCCAAAGACCGGTTGAGCGATTTTTATTTCATCAGGCAGGAAGATCCGGACCGCGTGGCCGATATGGTTGTCGATCTGGTGAAAAATCATATTCCCCGCAGATTCCGGCTGGACTCCATAAATGATATTCAGGTGCTGACGCCCATGCACAAGGGAACAGCCGGCGCCGCCAACCTGAATACGCGGCTGCAGGAGGCTCTTAACCCCAAAACGCTGGTCATCCAGCGCGGCGAGCGGCAGTTCCGGCTGGACGACAAAGTGATGCAGATACGCAATAATTACGAAAAAGATGTCTTTAACGGAGACATAGGGCGCATCTGCAGGCTTGATAAGGAAGAGCGCGAGCTGACTGTCCGGTTCGACGAAGAACGTAATGTGGTGTACGAATTTTCAGAGCTGGATGAACTGGTTCCTGCCTATGCCATATCAGTGCACAAGTCGCAGGGGTCGGAATATCCCGCCGTGGTCATGCCTGTGCTGACACAGCACTATGTGCTGCTGCAGCGCAACCTGCTGTATACCGGTGTCACCCGCGGCAAGCGGCTGGTGGTGCTGGTGGGATCGCAGCGCGCGCTGGCCATTGCCGTCAAAAATAATAAGATGCAGAAACGCTTTACGTATCTGGCGCAGCGCCTGGCCCGCGGGGTATGACCGGCGGCGCCGCCGGACGGTGCGGTGCTGCGGTGTATGTAAACAGCGGATGCTTCCGCGACAGGTGCTGCCATGATTTCATTGCGTGTTGTCTGTGTGCTGCTGGGCTGTATGCTTCTGGCGGGCGGGTGCGCCCCCCGCGTGGTGCAGCCGCCTTTTCCCGCCCCTCCCGCCGTGCGCGACATTGACTGTCTGGAACAGGACCTCATGGTGTACGCGCGGGCGCTGCCGCAGCCCGATGCTCCGCTGCTGACTCTGCAGGAGCAGGAACGGCAGACCGGTTTTTTTCTGCGCCGCTTTTTTGCCGCATGGGATATGCGTGCTCCGTCCATGCCGCGTCACACCATGTTTGCCGACCTGCGGGCCACTCTGGACGGTAAAGGCTGGGGAGCCAACCTGCTGCCCGTACCCCCCGCGCGTACGGAGTCGCTGTGGCAGCGCTGCCGTACCGGAGAATATCCATCGCTGGCAGTTCCTGCCATTATCACCGGCAATACCTCGCTGCGCATGGCGCCGGACGACGAACCCTTTTTCCGCGATCCGGCCAGAGTGGGCGAGGGCTATCCTTTTGATTATTTCCAGTACAGTGCGTTATGGGCCGGTATGCCCGTTTTTGTGGTGCACGCTTCGTCCGACGGCGGATGGCTGCTGTGCGAAACGCCGCTGGCCGCCGGGTGGGTGCGCGCCCGCGATGTGGCGTATGTGGATTCCGGGTTTATGAACGCGTACAGAACCGGAATGTATGCTGCCGTTGTGGCGGACGATACTCCGCTGCGGACGGCGGAAGGCCGCTGGGTGCTTACGGCCCATACCGGAGCTGTTTTTCCGGTGGACAAGGCTGATGCCGCCGGTCTTGTTCTGCGGGTGCCCGTGCGCGGGGCGGACGGAGGCGCGGGTATCCGGCTGGTGCATGTTTCGTACGGTGCGGCGGCGCGTATGCCGCTGCCGCTTACCCCCGTGGCGGTGGCCATGGTGGGCAACGGCATGATGCGGCAGCCCTACGGGTGGGGCGGTCTGCTGGAAAACCGCGATTGTTCGGCCGCCATGCATGATCTGTTTGCCCCCTTCGGCATCTGGCTGCCGCGCAATTCATCACAGCAGGCCCGGGCCGGAGCGTTGGTGTCGCTGGAAGAAATGACTCCCCCGCAACGCGAGGCGCATATTCTGGAACAGGGTGTGCCTTTTTTCAGTTTTATCTGGATGCGCGGACATATCGGCCTGTATCTGGGGCCTGACCGGCAGGACTGCGCAGCGGGAAAACCGCTCATGTTTCATAACGTGTGGGGCATCCGGACCGGCGGCGGGCGTGCGCCCGAAGGGCGTCTGGTCATCGGACGGGCGGTGGTGACCACCCTGCACGCCGGCGAAGAATATCCGCAGGTGCGTAAGAACTGGATGCTCGACCGTATCCGCGGACTCACGCTGTTGCCGCCGCAGGTTCCCTGAAGGCAGTACCGTGCCGCAGACCATGCCGCAGATGTCAATGCCAAGTGAGAACGGTATGTTAAAGCGGCACTACCTTTTTGGCGGCATTCCGGCTATACACCCCGTCAACCGGCATTGCGCGTCTGTGTTTTTGTGCGTGCTGCCGGTCCATATACATGCCGTTCCGGCGGACGGCACAACAGCGGTATTGCAATGAGCGAACATCCTACACGATTTTATGCGGCCACTCTGGGCTGCAAGATAAATCAGTATGAAACGCAGGCGCTGCGCGAAGTGTGGCTGGCCCGCGGTTTTACGGAAGTACAGAGTGCGGCCGAGGCGGATCTTGTGCTGGTGAATACCTGCGCGGTGACGGCAAAAGCCGTCAGCGACGTGCGCGCCACGGTACGGCAGGCGCACAGAGCCAACCCCCTTGCCCGCATAGTGGTCACCGGCTGTGCCGCACAGGTGCTGGGCGATGAGCTGGCAGCCCTGCCCGGCGTGGCCGCGGTGGTACCGCAGGACGCCAAGGCAGGTCTGAAACAGTGGCCGCAGGGCGCGGTGAATGCACCTTCCGGCAGCGGCGCGGCACAGGATTTTCCCGATATGCAGGTCAGCGGGTACACGCGTGCCCGCGCGGTGGTCAAGGTGCAGGACGGCTGTTCGCACCGCTGTACATACTGTATTGTACCGTTTACACGCGGCCCTTCGCGCAGCAGGGCGCCGCACGACATTGCAGACGAGGTGCGCAGGCTGCTGCAGGGCGGGTTCCGCGAACTTATTCTGAGCGGGGTGAACCTGCGGCAGTACGGGCGCGACCTTGCCATGCCCGCGGACTTCTGGGATGTGGTGGCGCGGCTGGGCAACGAGTTCGGTCCGGAGTGGGCCGGCAGAGCAAGGCTGCGTATCAGTTCGTTAGAGCCGGGGCAGCTTGGTTCCAAGGCTCTTGATACGCTGGCAGCCAATCCGCTGGTCAGCCCGCAGCTGCATCTTTCCTTGCAGAGCGGCAGCGCATCGGTGCTCCGGCGCATGGGACGGGGCCACTATACACCGCAGCCGCTGCTTGATTTTCTGCATTCTCTGCGCGGTATCTGGCCGGTATACGGTCTTGGCGCTGATATTCTGATGGGATTTCCCGGCGAAACCCGTGAGGAATTTGAAGAAACGCTGGCTTTCTGCCGCGAGCTTCCGCTTACCTATGCGCATGTGTTTCCGTATTCCCGACGTCCGGGAACGGCGGCAGCGGATATGAAGGACCAACTGCCGGTTGCGGAAAAAAAGGCCCGTGCTGCGGCGGTGAGGGCTGTTGCGGCGGAAAAGAAAGATGCTTTTCTGAAGTCGCTGCTCAGGCGGGACAGCCTGCATGTGGTGCTGCAGAGCCTGTCCCCGGCCCGCGGGGTGAGTGAATTCTATACCGACTGCCGCTTTGACTCGGTGCCCGATGGTGCTACACTGCGTGAAATACGCAGCGCCCGTCCTTTAGAAGTGCGCAAAGGTGTTTTGATTGTTTCACCGCAGTAGCGGTGCCCGCGGCGTGGTTGCGCGCGGGGTGCTTCTGGCGTATGGAACGCCGCACAGCGGCACGGTTCGCGGTCAGAGGAGTATATATGAGCACGCCAGCGCAAAGCCGGAATCCTCTTCATTGCATGATGACCTTTGCCGTGGCGTCCGCATGTTTTTTTGTTTTCCGGGCGGTGATGCTTTCCGGCATGCCGCTTTTGTACCGTTATCATCCGCCCTGCACAGCAGGGCGGTTCTGCATGGAGTACCATAATGCTTCGTAGTATGACCGGCTTCGGCCGTTGCACCAAGGAAAGCCCCGACTGGACCCAGACATGGGAGATCCGCAGCGTGAACAGCCGCCATCTGGATATCAAATGGCGTCTGCCCGGTTTTCTGCGCGGGTATGAATCCCGGCTGGAAAAGGTGCTGCGCCGGTTCGGTTCGCGCGGTCGGGTGGACGTCTCGCTTTCGCTGGATATCCGGCGGCAGGGACTGGATGGTGTCAGCTTCAACACGCGTCAGGCCGCATCCATGCTGGAGCAGCTGACCGGTTTTGCCGCAGAGCGCGGCGATGCCTTTGTACCCGACTATAACCGGCTGCTTAATCTTTCCTACCTGTGGGAAGATGCTTCCGGCGAACTGGACGAAACACTGCTGGGCAGTCTGGAAGAAGGGCTGGCCGCGGCTCTGGCCGACTGGAACAAGGCACGCGAGACCGAGGCTCAGGCTCTGCTGGCCGATCTGGAAACCCGCATAGGCCGTATGCGCGGCTGGGCGGAAATCATTGCGGCCAAGGCGCCTGCCATCAAGGATGAAAAATTCACAACGCTGCGCGAGCGCATTGCCGAAATTCTTGAACGTGAAGGGCTGGAGCTGGAACCGAACCGTTTTCTGCAGGAAATCACCATCATGTCCGACAAGCTGGACATAAGTGAAGAAATCACCCGCATGGACGCGCACCTGACACGGCTGGGCGAGCTGCTGCATCAGGGCACCGATGCCGGCAAGCGGCTTGATTTCACCCTGCAGGAGTGCTTCCGCGAAATCAACACCTGCGGTAACAAGGTGCAGGATCCTTCGGTCTCGCGCGTTGTGGTTGATTTTAAGAATGAGCTGGAAAAATGCCGTGAGCAGGTGCAGAACATCGAGTAATCATGCAGAAACAAAGACTTCTTAATGTCGGGTTCGGCAACTTTGTGGTTGCCGAACGCGTGGTTTCCATAGTGAATCCCGCATCGGCTCCCATGCGCAGACTGCGTGAGGAAGCCCGTGATCAGGGGCGGCTTGTCGACGCCACACAGGGCCGCAAGACGCGGTCCATCATCGTCACCGATTCCAACCATGTCATACTGTCCGCCATTCAGGCGGAAACCATAGGACAACGTTTCATTCAGGAGGAAAACAGTTAATGGTCCGTCCCCGTTCCGGCATAGTGCTGGTGCTCTGCGCGCCCTCTGGCACAGGAAAAACCACGCTTACCCGCCGCCTGCTGGAAGAATTCCCCCGGTTTGCCTTTTCTGTATCCTACACCACACGCCAGCCGCGTGCGGGCGAAGAGCACGGGCGCGAATACAACTTTGTCGATGAAGAAACGTTCATCCGGCTGCGTGATGAAGGCTTTTTTGCCGAATGGGCCGAAGTGCACGGAAATTTTTACGGAACCCCGCTGGAAGACACCCGCCAGCTGCTGGCCCGCGGGCGTGATGTGCTTTTTGACATCGATGTGCAGGGCGCGGCGCAGCTGCGTGGTTCGCTTAAGCAGGGCTGCTATGTGTTTATTCTGCCGCCGTCCGGTGCCGAGCTTGAGCGCCGGCTGCGTGCCAGAGGCACCGACCCCGAAGATACCATCCGCCGTCGTCTGGCCAACGCCCGCCGCGAACTGCAGCAGGCCCACTGGTTCAACGCCTGGATAGTGAATGACAATCTGGAGCAGGCGTATGACGAGTTGCGTGCCGCGTATCTGGCTGCCACCCTGTCGCCCACCTGCCGCCCGGAACTGGTGGACGAACTGCTGCAGGATTGGAGATGATGATGCCGGAACTTGTGGTTGCTCTTGATTATCCTGAAAGCGAACAGGCTGTTGCCATGGCTGCACGGCTGCAAGGAAGCTGCCCCTGGGTCAAGGTGGGGCTTGAACTGTACACGGCCGCCGGGCCGGACATCCTGCGCCGTCTCAAAGACATGGGTTTTTCTGTTTTTCTCGATCTGAAGTTTTTCGACATTCCCAATACCGTCCGCGGTGCGGTGCGTTCATCGGTCTGCGCTGGTGCGGACATGGTCAACATTCATCTGCTGGGGGGCGCCCGTATGGCGCAGGCCGCCGTGCAGGGGCTGCAGGAAGGCTGTGAACGCAAGGGGCTTGCTGCGCCGCCGGTGCTGCTGGGCGTGACAGTGCTTACCAGTATGGCCCAGCAGGATCTGCCTGCCGGTCTTGACCTGCCGCTGGACAGCGTGGTGGATGTGCTGGCGCGCTCCGGCAGAGAGTGGGGCTTGAACGGTGTCGTGTGTTCGGGGTATGAAGTTGAAAGCATCAAAAAAAGCTGCGGTACAGACTACATCTGTCTTACTCCGGGCATCCGGCCCGCCGCGGCGGATGACGACCAGCGCAGAACCATGACCCCGCAGCAGGCTGCGCGGGCCGGTTCCGACTATCTGGTTGTGGGCAGACCCGTTACCGGAGCCGCTGACCCAGCCGGGGCCGCGTACAGCATCATGGAATCTGTCCGGCAGGCGTAGACCGCCTGTCATTGTCAGAAGGAGTGTGAATATGCAGCAGGAACAAGGCGCAGCTGCCGGCGGCAGGCAGGAAAAAAAACGTATCAAAGGCGTTTTTTCCACGCAGGAAGTCCGTAAGGTGGGCACGGGAACCACGACCCGTAAAACCATTCAGAAAGCATTCTGGATGGTGGAGGAACTGGACGACGGTGTGGTGGAGGTGCAGCCCCTGAACAGCAACTACATTCCTTCCGGTCCCAAGCGCAAGGTGGCTTTGGACGATGTGCTGAGCACCTTTCAGCCCGAACCGGAATTCTATGTGCAGACTGTGTTTCCCAAAATGCAGGAACTGAACAAAACCGTGGCCCGTGCCGACAGGCACCGTTCACGGGGCGAGCATTTCAGCGCGGAGTTTGAATACGGCAATGCCCTGAAGGTGGACGAAGAAAACGTGCGTGCCAACTTCGGGCTGGGACTCACCTATCTTGAACGGGGAGAATCGGCCAAGGCGGACAATATCTTTGAGCGGCTGGTCAAGCTGGAGGCGGCATTTGAGCCGGAGCACAAGCACCTGTTCAACGAATTCGGTATCAGTCTGCGCAAAAACAAGATGTTCGAGCAGGCCATCGAGTACTACGAACGTGCGCTGGAGCTTTCCGGCAGCGATGAAAACCTGCAGTACAACATGGCGCGGGCCTGTCTGGAGATGAAAGACTATACACGCACCATGGAGCACCTGCTCAAATGTCTGGATGCCAACCCTTCGCTGGAAGCGGCAGGCAAGTTTCTGGCATGGATGAAAGCCAAGGATCTTGTTCCGCAGGAGATGAAAGGTGCCGCGCTGGACATGCTGCGCCGCATCAAGGCTGCACAGGAACAGGGACAGAACGGCGGCGCAGAACAGCAGGCGCCGGAAGCACGGGACGGGAAGCCGGCTGCGGAACAGGATACGGCAAAGCCCGAAGAAAACGGAGCGGCCACGCCCATAGAATTGTAGGGGGGGCCGCCCCGCATGCCGGGCAGAGCGGGCGGATGTACGCGAAACACAGGAGCACCCGTGAACAGACAGGACAGGGCACATGCGTTTCTGCAGCGGGCACTGGAAGCTCAGGCGGCGCTTCCCGTGGATCACGGGCTTATGCGCGATCTGTTTGCGGGAACCGGTGATGACTCCCGGCTTTCGCTTTCCGAGGTTGGCGAACTGGTCAGCCGCGACCCTTCGCTGGCCGTGCGTATTCTTTCTCTGGCCAATTCCGCCTATTACGGTCTGCAGGCCGAGGTAACCACCGTGGGGCGCGCCGTGACCGTGCTGGGTATGCGCGAGGTGCGCAATCTGGTACTGGCTTTGGGGTTTTCCTCCGTGGCGCGCATGCATCCTCTGCCGGACCGGTTCTGTACCGCCGGCTACTGGCTGCATCAGCTGCGCGTGGCGGCATTCTGCCGTATAATAGCGGCTGGCACCGAAGATCTTGATCCCGAAATGCTGTACACTGCCGGGCTGCTGCATGATATCGGCAAGCTGTTCATAGCGGCGCTGGCTCCGGATGACTGGCTCGGCATACGCGGGCTGGCACGGCAGGAATCGCTGCCGGACTGCAAGGCCGAAGAGCGCTGGTGGGGCCTTGACCATGCGCTGGCCGGTGCCCGTGTGCTGGCTTACTGGCAGCTGCCCGCGGCACTGACGGAACCCATCAGCTGGCATCACGGCCCGCATTTTGCCGATGCCGCGCATGCGCGCGGGGCAGGTGCCGTGCAACTGGCCGATGCCCTGCTTCTTGCCTTTGAGCGTGGTACGCCGCCTCCGGCTGCGGCGCTGCAGCTGCTCAAAGAGTACACTGCCGATGCCGGCCGGTTGCAGATGGCGCTGGAAGCCCAGTTTGCGGGTGAGCGCATCGGGCAGCTGGCCGCGCTGCTTGGCTGACATTCTGGAACATTCATGCGGTGGCCCGCAATGTGGGATACTCCCATGCGGCGGCCTGCCGTTGTTTTTTTGTTTTTTATAAAGAGATGAGGCTGTTGTGGCTAAAAACTGGATACCGCGCGGAACAGAACCTCTGCCCGGTGAAACGGCCCTGTGGGCTGAGCGTCTGGGTGTTTCCGAACTGCTGGTGCAACTGCTGTGGACACGGGGCCTGCACACGCCTGAAGACATGGATGTGTATCTGAGCCCGGGGCTGCGCCACCTCGCCCCGCCGGACTGCTGGCCGGGACTTGCACAGGCGGCCGCAGTGCTGGATGACGGGCTGGCGCAGGGACTGCCGTTTGCCGTATGGGGCGACTACGACGTGGACGGCGTGACATCCGTCGCGCTGGTTAAAAGTTTTCTGGCCGCGCACGGCATCGCGGCGCGCCATCATATTCCCAACCGCTTTGAAGAAGGCTACGGCATGAACGTGGCATGGGTGGAGCGGCTGGCGCAGGAGGGGGTGCGTCTGCTGCTGACTGTGGACTGCGGCATATCCGACCATGAATCCGTTGCCCGTGCCCGCGAACTGGGAATGACCGTGGTTGTTTCCGACCACCATCTGCCGGGTGAAAGTCTGCCGCAGGCACACGCCATCTGCAACCCGCGTCTGGCGGACTGCCCCTGTCCTGCGCTGGCAGGAGTTGGCGTGGCGTTTTTTCTCATGGCTGCACTCAACAGCAGGCTGGCACAGCGCACCGGTGTAAAAGCGGATATCCGCCCCCTGCTTGATCTGGTGGCGCTGGGCACCATTGCCGATGTGGTCGATCTTTCCGGTCAGAACAGGATTCTGGTGAAAAACGGCCTGCTGGTAATGACTGAAGCGGGACGCCCCGGCATAGCCGCGCTGAAGGAAGTGAGCGGATACAGTGTTTCCGCCTCTCTGGGTGCCGGTCAGGTTGCTTTCGGACTGGCACCGCGCATCAATGCGGCAGGCAGGCTGGGAGAAGCTGATACGGCTCTTTCGCTGCTGCTGGCACCGGACTATGCGGCGGCTGCTCCGCTTGCCGCCCGTCTGGATGCCATGAATCAGGAACGCAAAGAAGAGGAAGAGCGCATTCTGGAGGAAGCCAGAGAGCAGGCCGCAGCACAGCAGGACCGGATGGGACTGGTATTGTACGCGCCCCACTGGCATGCGGGTGTCATAGGCATTGTGGCTTCACGCATTGTGGAAGAGTTTTACCGCCCCACGCTTATCCTGTGCGATGAGGGCGGCGTGGTGAAAGGCTCGGGCCGCAGCACGGCGGAATTTCATCTGCACGAGGGACTGACCCGCTGCGCTGACCTGCTGCTGGGCTTTGGCGGACACCGGCAGGCGGCAGGCATGAGTCTTGACCACGCCGGAGTTGATGCCCTGCGTGAGCGCTTTCATGCCGTTGTGGTCGAGTCTTGCGGTCCGCATCCTCTGACGGCGTCGCTCAAGGTGGATGCCGAGCTTGGTTTTGCGCGGGCTTCCGATTTTGCCATGCTCAAGGAGCTGGAACTGCTGCAGCCGTTCGGCATGGGTAACGCGGAACCGACATTTTCGTCACCTGTGCTTGAAGTGCGCGGTAACCGCCGGTTCGGCAAAAATCATATGCAGCTGGAACTGCTGGACCCGTCATGCGGGGTGACCCTGCGGGCAAAGGCATGGCGGCAGGCCGATAACCTGCCACGCGACATGCGCGGCAGAAAAATGCGTCTTGCCTACACTCCGCGCATCGACAGATACAACGGCCTTGCCTCGGTTGATCTGCGCATCAAGGACTGGGAACTTTTCTGAGCGAAGAGGCGGAGCGCCGCGCACCTTTTTCCGACAGCGGATATGCAGACAGCCGGATGTTCTGAAAACATCCGGCTGTTGTGTTATATGCCTGCCTGTGCGGCTGACTGCCGTCAGTTTTTTTCCTGCACGAACATGGATGCATTGTAGCTGCTGCGCACCAGAGGAGCGCAGAACATATGTGGTATGCCCCGTGCGCGTCCGTAAGCCGCATACTCTTCGAACATGTCGGGATGGACATAACGCTGTACTGCGGGGTGGCTGCGCGAAGGCCGCATATACTGCCCCACGGTTACTATGTTGCAGCCCGTGGCGCAAAGATCGTCAATGACACCGAGCACCTCGGCGTCCGTTTCCCCCAGTCCGGTCATCAGTCCGCTTTTTACGGTAAATCCGGCTGCGCGTGCTCTGCGCAGCAGCTCAAGGCTCTGACTATAGTCTGCCTGCGGGCGTATGCGGCTGTAATGCGCGGGCGGGGTTTCCACGTTGTGGTTCAGCACGTCGGGGCGGGCTTGCAGCACTGTCTGCAGGGCTGCGGCATCTCCCTGAAAGTCGGGTATGAGCACTTCCACCGTGCAGCGGGGCAGCCGGCTGCGCACGGCCTGTATGGTGGCTGCAAAGTGGGCGGCACCGCCGTCGGGCAGGTCGTCGCGGGTGACGGATGTTATGACCACATGCTTCAGTTCCAGCCGGGCTGCAGCCAGCGCAACGCGCTGCGGTTCACCGGCGTCGGGGGGCAGTACGTCACCCGGTTCGATATTGCAGAAGGCGCAGTTGCGCGTGCAGGTACCGCCCAGAATGAGAAATGTGGCCGTGCGGCTGGAAAAGCACTCGAACATGTTCGGACACTTGGCCGACTGGCAGACCGTATGCAGATTAAGATCGCCTATGAGCTCTCTGGTAGCCGTATAGGTGCGGTTACACGGAATTCTGGTGCGCAGCCACGGGGGGATGCGCAAAAACGGCGCGGAATTCTCCTGCGCAGACATCTTTCACCTCCTGCAGGGTGATGCTGTCATCGTTACATTCGGCCTGCAGTGACGTGGCGCGGGCATCTGTCAGGCCGCACAGCGTTATCATGTCAAACAGGCTTACATCGCGGCACACGTTGAGTGCCAGCCCGTGGTACGAGGTCCACCGGCGCATGGCAATGCCGATGGAGCATATTTTGCGGTTTTCTATCCAGACACCGGGGCGGCCTTCACTGCGGAAGGCCTGCAGCCCGAAACGGGCCAGCGTCCTGATGACCACTTCCTCAAGACTGTAAAACAGGGCCCGCATGCCACCGGGGCGCCCCGCAATGCGGAAGACGGGGTAGGCGACAAGCTGGCCGGGAAAATGGCAGGTTATGTTGCCGCCGCGGGTGGTCTGCGCCACCTCTATACCCATGGAAGCCAGAGTGCTGTCGTCCACGTGCAGGTTTTCGCGGCCGCCGTTGCGCCCGAAGGTTATGACCTTCGGGTGTTCCAGCAGGTACAGGGTGTTTTCCGCTCCTGCGGCAACCTCCTGCACCCGTCCGGTCTGTATTTCCACGGCTTCGGCGTAGGGTATGCACCCCAGATCGATAATCTGCATTGCCTGCGCGTCTCCACTGCGTTCCGGATTACCGTCCTCGTCTGCCGCCCGATGACGGTGCCGGTTTTGTTGTTTTTTTCGGCTTGCGGCTGCTGCCTGCCGTGTTTTTCCCTTTGTGCCGGTCCGCACCCTTTTTCGCGGGGTCGGCTGCCTGAGGGCCTTTTCTGTCCGGCCGGCTGCCGTCGTGGCGTGTTTTCCGCCCGTCATCCCTGCGTCCGTCATCCCTGCGTCCGTCGTTTCTGCGTTCGTCATCCCTGCGGTTGTCATTTGCACGCCTGCCGGATTGTGCATCGGAATGCCGGCGGGGACGGGTATCGGGCTGCGTATCGGGGTGTGTGCGGTGCCGGTCGTTGCGCCGGTCTGCCGGTTGCTGTGGCCGGGCCGCACGCAGGGCGGGGGCGCAGTCTGCCTCTGCAGCCGGACTGCCGGTATATGTCCGCGCTTCCACCATGACTGCGCCTGATTTGGCGTCACGCCAGCGACGGTCGTGGATGTCCAGCGGCCAGCATACAGGCACAAGCGCACCCGAGCGGATACGTTCCGAGTTGCGCAGCAAGGTCAGGCCGTATGCGGAACAGCAGTAGCGTGCACTGGCGGGATGGTCCTGCACGGAGAACGGTTCGGAAATCACCCGGACCAGACCGGTGTCGCGCTGCGGAAAATGTGCGGTGACGGTGCCTGTATCGTCGTCCCAGTCATCCCATTCATCCAGAATGTCTTCTGCATCCGCTTCGGAAACAGGTGCAGGGCGTGCCGGTGGGCGGATGGGGGCAACGGGACGGGATTCCTGAACTGCCTCGCCGGAAGCGGGCGGCACGCGGCATGCGTACAGATAGCTCAGGCTGACGTTGCGCTTTTCAAACCGTGCTTCGCCGGTCAGCTGCCGCAGCCAGTCCGGTGCCAGATGAGACGGCATATTGAAATGACACCATGCATTGTCAGCGCTGCCGTTCATGGGACATTCACCGTAGTGGGGGCAGGGTGCCAGCGGGGCGCAGCCGCATTCCATAAGATTGCTTCTTGCGCGCGACAGCGTCTGTCCGCCGTGGCGAGTGCCCGGTTCCATCATCAGCATGTGTCCGCCGCGGCGCAGCGCCGATGCTATGCCTCTGATAACGGACTCCATGCGTTCGCCGGGCTGCTGCCGTTTTCCGGGGCGCAGTTCGTTGAGCACATTGGCGCCTGTCAGCAGGTCGATTTTCCCTCGGTTTTCACGCAGAACCGCCTCCAGCGGAGCGCGTACCAGTTTTACGCGCCATGCCAGTTCCGCACCTTCCGAACGGGCCAGTGCGGTCAGCAGCTCCAGTCCCTGTTCCATGGGTTTGGAAGACATGTCGGCACAGATGAACGTCAGCGGTACGCTGCGCAGTTCGGGGCGGCATATCCACAGGGCCTGAGCCATGGTCAGCGGCCCGCTGCCCAGATCGAGCAGCACCGGAGGAGAATCCCCCCGCGCCGGGGTATCCAGCTTCAGGTCCAGCGAAGGCAGCAGCCATGACAGCCGGTACAGGTTCCACGGAAGAAAATAGTGTACGTAGGCGCTTATCTGTCTGGGGGCTGTCCAGTAGCCTTTGCGCATGTCTGTGCGCTCGCTGGTCAGTACGCGTGAAAGATCGCGGATGGCATAGGGCAGTTCGCGCCGGTGTGCCTGACGCAGCGGCATGACTCCGGCCAGTATCTGTCTGTAACGGGCCAGTATATCCTGAGTCTGCCGCGTAGGCGGAGTGAGTATTCCTTGATGCATAATATTATGAAAAGCGCATATGGCGCATGAAGTTGGTGGTGAATGCGGGGTCTGAAGTCAGATCGGCCACAATGGCGCCTGCGCTCCATTGCGCGGCGCGGGTACGGCAGTGATGGCGGGTGAGCATGTGCATGGCGCCCCGCAGGGCGGTATTGCCCGCCGCCGTGGTGCATTGTGCCAGTCCGCGGGGCAGAAAGCCCAGTGTTTCAAGATCGGCCGGAGAAACGTGCTGTCCCAGCGCACCTGCCAGAAAGACACGGCGCACATCCGCCGGCGAGAGCGAGGCTTCGCACAGCAGGCGTTCAAAAGCAAGCGAGAAAGCGGCTTTCACCTTTAGAATCTCTTCAATGTCGCGGGCCGAAAGTGTAACCGAGGCATTGAGACGCAGGCAGGCTCCCTGAGTCGGGGCCTGCGGGCTGTCATGCACAACGGCGCGTGCCAGTCTGCGGCCCGCCACGGAGGACGGCTGTGTGTTGAACTGCCCGTCAGGAGTGATGACCCCTGTCTGCAGCAGAACAGTGATGAGCGAAAGGTAGCCGGTGCCGCTTATGCTGCGGATGCTCTGTGCTGCGGCCATACCGCCCGCTTTTATGTCGGCGGGGCGCAGCGATGCCGGAGGGCTGACGACAGGGATGCCCTGCGCATCCAGCACGGCGGGCACCAGACCGAGCGGGGTGGCGCTGAATGCCGTGGCCGCGCCCGGGCAGGCCATGCTGCCGTGGGTCATGCCTATGCCCTCGAGAGCGGGTCCCATGGCCACACTGGTCACTATTGAATGTGCGGGAGACAGCGCCAGTACAAATTCGCCGTTTGTGCCCAGATCGGCCAGAACAAAAGGATACGGAGGCGGTGCGGATTCATCGCACAGCAGTGCGGCCATTCCGGCGCTGATGTCCGCTCCGACAAAAGGTGCGGGAACCGGCGGAATGTAAACCGGCGGCAGCGGGGTGTCTGTATTGTGCGCCGTGCCGCACAGCCGGACGGTTTCATCGCCGCGGTAATCCAGCCTGTAAGGTGCCCGGCTCAGGCCTTCCACCGGCAGGTCGAGCAGAATGTATGTCATGGCAGCGTTGCCGGCCACACAAAGCGAGGTGACCGGCTGTCCTGTCTCGCGGTGCAGAAAATCTGTCAGGGCGGCCAGCCTGCTTTTGACCAGAGCCGCCAGCCTGCCGCGCACTGCCGGATCAGCGGCCGCAGCCAGCCGCGACATGACCTCGCTGCCTGCACCCATCTGCGGGTTTGTCTCCTGTCCCTGCGCTACAATGCTGAGGGTGTCTGCTGCTGTGTCTACCGCGGCCCAGTGCAGGCTTGTGGTGCCCAGGTCAACCGCCAGCCCCAGTTGTCCGGTGGTTTTTGCGGGCCGTGTGGCGCTTTGTACCGGCGGTATGTGCGGCAGAGTTATGCGCAATCCGTCGCTGACGCTGTGGCGGCAGCCCAGCCGCCAGCCCTGCTGCAGCCGGGCTGGAGAAAAAAAGGCCACATCGTCGGCGTGGGGAACCGGCGCGGGACTGATGCGCATGCGGCACAGTCCGCAGCGTCCGATGCCGGAACACAGCGGCGGTGCGGGCACGGCGCCGCTGGTGTATACCACGCGCGAAAGCGGGGCGCCTGCGGGCGCTTCTGCTTCGGTGCTGTTGCCTAGATGGTCTGTAATGGTGATGACGGGCATGGTCTGTGATCTGTGGCCGGAATGTGATATATGAATGCAGCGCGGGCCGTAAAGCCGGCATGCTGTCCTGCAGCCATCATACCCTGTGCTGCGTCCGGCGTACAGGGGGCACAATATTACGCTTGCCGCGGCCTGCTGTACGGTGTGCTGCGGCAATTATTCAGAATATCAGTGAAAAGGTGCAGCTTTGCATATATGATGAATCATACAGGCCGCCGTTTTTCGCACAACCGGAGGACAAGGCAGGGCCGTCCCCTGTCTGCATGCCTGTATCTGCCCGTTGCGGCAAGATAAAATCTGATATATCAGATAACAGAGACCATGTGTGTGTTGTGGCGCCATGCAACTTTTTTTTGCGGACACTGCGGCAGGATATCCGGATGACGTTGTTTGTGACCATACTGATCATTTTTGTGCTGACCATCGGCGGCGTGATCAGCAATCATGTCATTACGGCAAGAAATCTGGACATGATCCGGAGACTGCGTTCCGAACAGCAGAAGCTGAGTCTGGGCAGAGAAGAGGCTGCGGAACGGGTGAGCGATTTGCGGCGGCGCGAAAAAATGCTGCGTATCCAGTTGAATGACATTGAAAAGGGACTGCCGCCCATCGATCTCGGGTTTATGACGCAGGAAGCCGTGCAGACGGGGCAGGAAGGCGCTGCGGATTATTCCGATATGCTGGAAAAACCCGCAAAGATCGCCCGCGGCGAGAATGCCGTGCTGGAAAGTCTGGTACGCGGCAGGCGCATTACTCCGGCGCAGTTGCAGAAAGCCAGAGACTACAAGACCCAGACCGGTTCGGAATACGGGCTGGAAGATGTGCTGGTGATGCTCGGGTATCTGCGTAAGGAAGACCTTGAAGTGGCACGGCGCCGTTTCGGGGCTTGATGTCTGCCCGGATTAGGGCAATAATGGCATTTATTATGCATCATTTTCCGGTCAGAAAGAGTAAACGGCGGTATTTGCCGGTTGGTTCTGCCGGTTCTTTTTTATGATGTCCGTCCGTTCCGCGGGCGTGGTAACCAGCACGGAGCCTGACTCTCTGTATGAACAAAATTCTGGCACAGGATGAAGTGGATGCCCTGTTACGGGGGCTTTCCGGCGGCGAGATAGAAACAGAATCCGATATACCGGAGGATGATTCCGGCATTGTGTCTTTTGACCTTGCCAATCAGGACAGAATCATCCGCGGGCGTATGCCGGTTCTGGAAATCGTCAACGACCGCTTTGCCCGTCTGTGCACCAACGCGCTGAGCAACGCCGTGCGCAAGCGTGTGGAACTGAACCCCATATCCATAGATATGACCAAGTTCGGTGACTTTATGCGCTCGCTGCCCGTGCCTACCAGCATCAATATTTTCAAGATGGAACCGCTGCGCGGCAATGCCATCATCGTGGTCGATTCACGCCTTGTTTTCGCTCTGGTGGAAAACTTTTTCGGCGGGGCAGGCAGTCAGCCCAAAATTGAAGGCCGCGAGTTCACGCGCATAGAACAGGCCATTGTGGACAGGGTTATCAAAATTGCGCTTGATAACATGGAAGAATCGTGGCGGCCGGTGCATGAGGTGAACCTTGAGCTGGTCCGTTCTGAAATCAACCCGCAGTTTGCTGCCATTGTGCCGCCCAGTGACGTTGTTGTGGTCATCACCTTTGAGGTGGAACTGGAATCGGCCATCGGTTCGCTGGTTATGTGTCTGCCGTATGCCACCATCGAACCTATCCGTTCGAAGCTGCATGCCAGCTTTCAGACCGAGCGGCTGGAAGTGGGCCATGCATGGGTTGCCCGTCTGAAGGAGCGTCTGCTGGAAACTCCGGTGGAAATGAAAATACGCTTCGGGGAGACGAAGATAACCGGCAACCAGCTGTTGCGGCTGAAAGTGGGCGACGTGCTGCTGCTTGATACCGATACTGATGATCTGCTGGAAGGCACCGTGGAAGGGGTGCGCAAATTCTGGGGAATAAGCGGTATTGTCAAGGCTAATAAAGCATTTCAGGTCATCCGTGAGGAAGAACCCAGATATACCTGATATGCGCTGCCGGTTACGGATATTTCCGGAAAGAATGCAAGCGGCTTCGGCCGCTTTTTTTTGTCAGCTTTCGGGGGGGGCAGCATTCGTCCGGGTAGAAAACACGCTCCATGGTCAGCCCGCATGCGGGGGCTGTGGGGGCTGAAAGCCGCCTGTCGCGGGCGGCGATGATAGCCGGTACATCCTCCGGTGCGCATCTGCCCGTACCGGTCCACAGCAGCAGGCCCATCATGTTGCGTACCATCTGCTTCAGAAACCCGTCTGCCTCAAAATGCCATGCCAGTTCCAGAGGGGCACGGGGGGTAGTGTCGTGGCTGCGCGGAAAATCATCGGGAGCAAGTCCGGGCGTGCGTGTTATGCTGTAGACCGTGCGTACCGTGGTGGCCAGCTCGGTTCCGGCATTCTGGAACGAAGCGAAATCGTGTGTGCCTGTCATGAACGCGGCTGCCGCGTCCATGGCGGCGATGTCCAGCGGGCCGGTCATATGCACAAAGGGACGGCGCTGCGGCAGCACAAAAGCGCGGGTAAGCCATATACGGTAGGTGTAGCGTTTTTTTACGGCGTCAAAGCGGGCATGAAAGCCGTCCGGCACAACGGCGGCCTGCAGAACCGATATGTCTTCGGGCAGCTTGGCGTTGAGAGCCCGCCGCCAGTCAACGGCGGCTTTGGCATCGGGAATGTCCAGATGGGCGACCTGACCTTCGGCGTGAACGCCCGAATCGGTGCGCCCCGCTCCGTGCACGCGGACAGCGCTGCCCAGTATGGCTTTTGCGGCATCTTCCACCGCCTGCTGCACTGTGGGCTGCTGCACGGCATGGGGCCGTCCGGCCGGAAGACACTGTATCTGCCAGCCCGCATAGCGCGTGCCTGCATAGGCTATGATAAGCTTCAGCCGGGCCATACTACTCGAACGGCAGCTGCATTTTGGTCAGCGCCTCGGAAAGGCGGGCCGCTTTCTGTGCATCGACAAACGACAGAATTTCCCCAGCCTGCCTGCCACGCATTCCTGCCAGAATTCTGACAGCGATTTTTTCGTCCAGCGTTTCCAGTACGGCAGCTGCCTGCTTGGCTTTCATATTGGAATACACATCCACAAGATGACGCAGTTTCTTGTCTTTGGTCTCGCCCGCTTCTTCAAGCATTTTACCCAGACGTTCTTCCAGCGCCTGCAGGTTCTGGATTTTTGTATCCAGCTCGTTTTCCAGCTTGCGCAGATCAGCTTCTTTGCGGTTCAGCTCTTCTTCTTTACGCAGCAGCGCTTCGCGCTGCATGTCGGTTCCTGCGGCATCCGCTGCCGGAGGCGTGCTTTCCGCTGCCAGTGCCTGCGATGCGGCAATGACAGGCCGCTGCTGCGCTACGGCTGCAACAGGTTGCGCCACCGATGCCGTGCCGCCGGAGCTGACAGTTCCGCCTGCACCGTTGCCTGTGGCCAGAGCTTCTGATTTTGACGATGCAGCCGGGGCGATACCGGCCACGCTAAGCGGTGCCGGCGGCTGCAGTGAAAAGCCGGAAAGGGTGCCGTCCCACATCAGGGTGCCGATGACTGCCAGCTTTATGCAGGCAACAAAAAAGAGCCATTTGCACAGCTTAGAAAGACGGAGGCTGGTAGCGAAGTGTGGCTGTTTCGTCATTGGTGTGTTGTTCCTTCAGCTTTTCTTCCAGATCATGCCGCTCGGCCTGTTTGCTTTTCAGCTTGTCCAGCAGTTTGCGCTCCTGCGCTTTCTGGATGAGGTTCTGCCGCGCGCGGGTCAGTTGCTGGGCTGTCTGCAGCAGGCGTTGTTCCGCGGCCTGAATGTCCTGCTTGATGGCCTGAATATAGTTGTGCGCCAGCCAGCGTTCCGCCTGACTCATGGTGGGCGATGCATACAGCTGCTGCAGCTGGATATCAAGCTTGCGGCGGAGCTGTTCCACCAGAGCAGTCTGATGGCGGTACTGCTGCTGGGCACGGGCAAATTCCATCTTTGCCTGCTCTTCAAGCTGCGTCCGGTAGTCCAATACCTGCTGCAGCTTGAATTTGAAAGACCCCGCCATGCGGAAAACCTCTTCAGATAATGGGTGCTGTGAAGACAATATCATATAGCCGGAATGTACGGCTGCAACGTGTGCAGTCGCCAGCTACAGGCAAAGCAAAGATCAGGCCAGAGCACCCGCCAGCAGGGCCGAGAGTTCGCCCCATATGATTATTGCGCCCATAAAATCGCCGTTGAGGCCGTTTTGCCTGCGCGAAAGCCGCCTGAGGGCAATAATGCCGGGAGCTAGAAACACCAGCGAAAGCAACAGAATTCTGACACCTGTCAGCCAGACGCCGGAAAAGGCGCACAGCACTACGCTGATGCCGAGCGCTGCAGGGGTGGCGCCATCAAGAAACTGCCTGCCGAGTGACGAACACGCTGCCTGTGTGCCGGAAAAGGACAACAGCACGCATGCCGTGCGTCCCAGTGCAGGCGCCCATATGAGCACTCCTGCCGCCTGTGCCGCAGGCATGCCCTGCAGTATCTCGGCAGAACACATCATCTGGCCGCCCATGCCGAGCACTATGGCCATGACGCCGAATGCACCGGTACGGCTGTCTTTCATTATCTGCCAGAACCTGTCACCGGTTGCGCTGCTGCCCCATGCATCCCACAGGTCGGCCCAGCCGTCCCAGTGCAGTCCGCGTGTAAGCCACATGCCCAGCCCCACATACAGCCAGCTGCCGGCCAGCGCATGCCCCGCAGTCATTCCCGTCCACAGCGGCACCGTGCACAATGCCCCGATGAGCAGCCCGTACAGCGGCATCTGACGCATGGTGGCGGCCAGAGCTCCTTCGGCAATCATACGGGCGGGGTTCAGCCGCGTCATAAAGGCCAGACCGTCCAGAAATACCTGCCACTCACGGATCAGTAAACCGGACGCGGTGGCAGGAGGCTGCTGTTCAGGCATGGGAGTTCTCCGCAGGGGTGAGTATGATGTTGCTGCCGGTACGCAGACCGAGCACCTGCGATGCAGGCCGGCAGTTGCAGGCGATTTCAAGATAGCCCTGACTGGACGCCAGCAGTCCCGCGGGCGATCCGGCCGATACTGTTACTCCGTTTGATGCTGTTACTCTGTTCGATACTGTTACTCTGTCCGATACTGTTACACGGGCCGGTACAGAGTCGGTCAGGTGCGGCAACAGCGCGTAGGTCTCTACCACATGCAGCACGACAGGGGGGTGATTTTCGTGCCGCATAACCACCCCGGCGGCTGAACCGGTGCGCTTCTGCCATGCGTCCACCACCGGCAGCCATTGCTCCGCTGAGGCATTAAGCAGAAGATTGCCGAATCTGTCCACATGCATCACTGTGGCTTCCAGACGGCTGCTGCTGCCGCGGGCACGGTTCCAGTCAGGTGTTGTAATATCCTCCGGCCGGACAGGATGCGCCGGCAGTCCGGTGGCCGGACCGCGGCGCAGCATGGCCGCGAGCGGGGCAAAAATGTCACGTCCGTGAAAGGTGGCCGACGGCGGCACTGTTTGCATCGGGTGGGCATCCGCATGGTATTGTTCTGTGGCAGGCTTCAGGCTGGCACAGCGGACACAGGCAAATGCGGTTTGCTGTGCGGTACTTTCCAGCCGGAATATGCGGGCGTCCTGCCCCAGCACGCAGGTCAGCAGCCCGTTGTCCGGTGCCAGAAAAAACCTGCCTGCTGATTCGGCATACAGCAGCGGTCTGCCGGTGCCCACTCCGGGGTCAACCACGGCCACAAAGAGTGTGCCTGCCGGATAATACCCCGCGCTGGCTGCCAGAAAAAAAGCTGCCTGCATGACTCCGTGCGGCGGAACACCGTGGCTCAGGTCGAGCACGGGAGCGTCGGGAACAAGGGTGTGCAGTACAGCCTTCATTTGTCCCACATATGGGTCTGACAGGCCAAAATCAGTCAGTAATACAATTGGTTGCATGCGTACTTATTCCTTTATGGCAAAGGAAACACGAAAAGGCCGTGCTGCTGCGTTCCGCCGGCTCTGTGCGGAACGGCGCTTCGGCCTGTGATTGTCTGTCAACGCAGGGGCTGCGGCTCCTGCCTGAATGCTGCTGCGGGAAACCGGGCGGTGCGGCCGGTATTCCGTGCAGCGTAACGGCTGTATCCGGTCTGAGCTTTTCCGCAGGGAAAGGGCGGCAGACTCGGTATGCTGCGCGTTGTTATTTGTTTTTGTTGAACGTGATATTGAAAGACAGCGCGCAGAGATGGTGGAAAAAGTCCACATACTCCACGGAAACGTCATCCGGCACGGTGATACGCGCCGGAGCATAGTTCAGTATGCCTTTTATACCCGCTTCAATCAGGTGGTTTGCAGCACGTTGCGCACGTTCCGGCGGGGTGGTGATTATACCTATTTCCACGCCCAGATCTCCCACACGTTCTTTCAGCCGCTTGGTGCACACTACTTCCAGACCGGAAATTTCTTCGCCGATCTTGAAGGGGTCGCAGTCGAATGCGCCCACAATGTGAAAACCGCGCAGCTTGAATTCCTTGTGGTTCAGCAGGGCGCGTCCAAGGTTGCCCACGCCTATCAGCACCGTTTTCCATTCACGGTCAACGCCCAGTGCGCTGGTGATGGATTCGATGAGATTTTTGACGTAGTAGCCGACACCACGAACGCCGAATTCACCGAAATACGCAAGGTCTTTACGTATCTGGGATGCGTTGACATTGCAGGCCTTGGCCAGTGGCTCGGACGAGATTACCTCGGTGCCGTCCCGCTGCAGGCTTTCCAGCACCTGCACATAAACGGCCAGTCGCTGGATAGTCGCACGGGGGATATGTTCGCTCTTAACGCTCATAAAGGTGACGATACTACAGTTGATGGTGAATGTGAAATAAATAACGAGTCAAAACTACAAAAGGAGGCCGGGAAACCCGGCCTCCTCGAAATCGCCTGAGATGTTCCGACTACCGGAAGAGCAGCATCAGGTTAACAACGAGGGCGTAAATTGCCAGAGATTCAACAAAGGCAAGGCCCAGAATCAGGGTAACCATGATTTTGCCGCCGGCTTCGGGATTGCGGGCGGTGCCTTCACAAGCAGCCTTCAGGCCCATGCCCTGACCGATACCGCAACCTGCAGCGGCGATAGCCATACCAATGGCTGCACCGAAGAGGACGAGGCCGTCGCCGGCACCGCCGTCAGCGGCGAATGCGAGGCTTGCGACAGAAAGAATAGCCAGGGTGTTCAGGGCGATCATCAGAAACTTGCGCATGATAACTCCTTCCTACGTGTAAGTTAGGTTATGTTGTTGGTCTAAGACCATTTCCCCCATTAGTGGGCGTGTTCCAGAGAGCCTTTAAGGTAGATGGTGGCGAGCATGAAGAAGATGAACGCCTGCAGTACCTTGGCCAGAGTGAACAGGAAGTAGATCGGAATTGTGCCGATGATGGGTGCCAGCATGAAGAACAGAATCAGCACGAATTCTTCACCGCGGATGTTACCGAACAGACGCAGAGAGAGCGAAAGCGGACGGGCGGTGTGGCTGATAAGTTCCAGCGGCAGCATGAGGGGCGAAAGCCACCACATGGGTCCCATGAAGTGTTTGATGTAACCGGCGCCCCAGCGTTGGATGCCGATGTAGTTGTAGTAGATAAAGCAGAACAGCGCCAGCGAAGCGGTGGTGTTGATGTTCGCGGTCGGCGCGTCAAAGCCGGGCACAAGACCGGTCAGGTTCATGCAGAGAATGAAAAGGAAAAAGACGATGAGGACAGGGTAAACCTTGCGTCCGTCTTCGCCCGTGATGGAAACTACAAACTCTTCAAGTCCTCCGATGATGACTTCGAAGATGTTCTGCAGTTTTCCGGGAACCATTTTGATTTTGCCGCGGACAATGAATGAAACCGCGAACAGCATCGCCATGACACACCATGTGTAAAAAACGTGCTTGAATTCGACGGATTGTCCGCCGACATTGATGTGACCCAGTCCGACCAGATCACTGAGGAGTACCGGATGCGGCAGCCCACTTGCCATTCCCTCATGCCTCCTTGACTTTATGCCCGGCCAGTCTGGAAAGACCCCAGACCAGTGTGGTCGCCACAACGGTTGAAAAACCTGCGATCAACACAAAGGGCGATACATCGAGCCAAACAATCAGACCGGCCATAGTTATACCGGTCACACCCAGCCTGCCGTAAAACCGCAGCAGCATCCCCAGCACCATGTCTCTGGTAAAAGTCCGGAGAATGAGATGCTGAATGAACTGCGCCAGTGAATAAAAGTTCCATAAAGCCAGTCCCGCGCACAGCGCGAACCAGAAAAGCCATTGAAACTTCCATCCCAGCGCCGCTGCTGCCAGGATTGCACCAAGAGTCAGAAGAATCTGGTTCCGAGCGACCGTCCGGATTTCCTGCGCCTTGAACCCCTTGGTCCACAGATGCCTGTCAATCCTTAGAATCAAACTTCTCAGCATCGCTCTTCGCCTGTTTTCTCGACAGTCTCTTCGTGTCCTGAAAGACACTTCTGAATCCGGCAACGATGCCGAATATCAGAAAAGTCAGAAGCAGCCAGGGCTTGGTCCCTAACCATTCATCAAGATAGTACCCTGCCACTCCCCCCACGAGAGTGTGCGTGACCATATGCAGTCCCATGGAACCGGCTACGGTCAGCGCGTCAAAGTACGACCTGTCTTTGACCTTGAACTGATTCTTAAAGAACATAGCGGATTGCACTCCCACGCCCCGACAGCGCCCACTGTGAGGTTTATGTTCGTGCATTCCTTCACAAGTGGTAACCGATTTATCACGGCTGATAGGGCAAGTCAACGAATTACAAGGGTTGCTGACAGCCTTTTTAGAAATTTTTCACAAGCTCGGCAGCTGCGTGTATTCCTTGATGTTACAGCCGCTGCAGTCCGGGGTCTGGTGCCGCTTTGCCGTGTACGGAACGACACGCGGACGGCGCCGTCAGTGTACGTTTATCGCGTTGCGGCGGCAATGCAAAAATAGCGGCGGGCTGCCACAGGCTGTGCCGCACGGGGCCGGTTGAAGCCGGGTTGGGCAAGCTTTTCTGTGTGGTTTTCTGGCCTGTGTCCGGTGCTCCTTTCCGCCGTGCCTGAGCGCCGTCGGGTGTTGGCAGGTGACGGCATCGCGCGGCAGCGGCTGCATTTTTCCGCGGCGGACTGGCGGCTCATCCTTGGCGTTGCAGCTGTGCGGCTTCAGCGCATGTTGCCGCGCCATAAGGTGCGCTGGAAAGGGCGCGGGGGCAGTCCGGTAAATCCTGCAGAATCAGTCCGGCGAGGATATTCCGGCCCATGCCGTCATCGTATTGAAAACAGGGCGACGCTCGTGCCTGAGCGCTGTCGGGTGTTGGCAGGTGACGGCATAGCGCGGCAGCGGCTGCATTTTCCCGCTGCGGACTGGCGGCTCATCCTTGGCGTTGCAGCTCTGTGGCTTCAGCGCATGCTGCCGCGCCATAAGGTGCGCCGGAAAGGGCAGCGGGGCAGTCCGGTAAATCCTGCAGAATCAGTCCGGCGAGGATATTCCCGCCCATGCCGTCATCGTATTGAAAACAGGGCGACGCTCGTGCCTGAGCGCTGTCGGGTGTTGGCAGGTGACGGCATCGCGCGGCAGCGGCTGCATTTTTCCGCGGCGGACTGGCGGCTCATCCTTGGCGTTGCAGCTCTGTGGCCTCAGCGCATGCTGCCGCGCCATAAGGTGCGCCGGAAAGGGCCGCGGGGCAGTCCGGTAAATCCTGCAGAATCAGTCCGGCGAGGATATTCCGGCCCATGCCGTCATCGAATTGAAAACAGGGCGACGCTCGTGCCTGAGCGCTGTCGGGTGTTGGGGGTGACAGCATCGCGCGGCAGCGGCTGCATTTTTCCGCGGCGGACTGGCGGCTCATCCTCCGGCGTTGCAGCTGTGCGGCTTCAGTGCATGCTGCCGCGCTATAAAGTGCGCCGGAAAGGGCGTCGGGGCAGTCCGGTAAATCCTGCAGAATCAGTCCGGCGAGGATATTCCCGCCTATGCCGTCATCGTATAGAAAACAGGGCGACGCTTTCTATATGCGCAGAATGAGGAAACATATCCACTGGCTGCACAGCTTCAAGCCGGTAGCTGTCTGTCAGAGCCGCTGCGTCACGCGCCTGCGTGGCCGGATCGCACGATATGTAGACAATTTTGCGCGGTGCGCGGGATATAAGAGCCGAGAGCACATCGGGATGCATGCCGGCGCGGGGCGGGTCCGTGATGACTATGTCGGGTTTTTCCTTGTGCCTGATAAGCAGTCTGCGTACATCGCCCGCCAAAAAACGGGCCTGCGGCACCTGCTGATTACGGGCGTTCAGTGTGGCGAACTGTACGGCTTCTTCAGATACTTCCATGCCCGTCACCGACGTTACCTGATCAGCCATGCCCAGTCCCATGGTGCCCACTCCGCAGTACAGGTCCCACAGTACGCCGCCCTGACCGGCATAGTCAGCGGCGGTTCTGGTCAGAATCTCCGTCGCCGCGGTGTTGGTCTGGAAAAAGGCATGCGGAGCCATGGTGAACGTCCTGCCGTTCAGTTGTTCCGTCAGGTGGCTGTCTCCTGTGCTGTACAGGGTCTTTTCGGCATACGCGGCCTGTACGGGCGAGCGGCGTTCGCCATGTATAAAGGATGTGATACCTTCGCCGCTCTCTGCCAGCAGATCGCCGAGCTGTCTGACCGCACGGGCTCCCGCATTGCCGCCGGTTTTTTCCGGGCCGGTAATCAGCTGTACCATGCACTGGCCGGTATACAGAGTTTCGCGGATGACAAGATAGCGGAAAAATCCTTCTCCGCTGCGCACGTCCCATGCTGTCAGTCCGGTCTGTGCGGCCCAGCGCCTTACCGAATCCACGATGCGCACGCAGCGCTGCGACTGCAGATGGCACTCGCTTATATTGATCACGTCATGCGAACCTCTGGCGCGCAGACCAAGGCGGATTCCTTGCGGACTGTCATTTTCAAAAGCAAATTCCATTTTATTGCGGAAGAAGCGCTGTGCGGGCGATGCCAGCGCGGGCAGGACGGGCGGTTCCGCAATTCTGCCGATGCGCACAAAAGCGTCGTGCACCAGACGCTGCTTCCATTCCAGCTGCATGGCATACGGCATGTGCTGCCAGCTGCACCCGCCGCATTCTGCAAAATGGCGGCAAAAAGGCTCGGTCTGATAGTCTGCGGCAGTGGTAACGCCAAGCAGTGTGGCTTCTGCATAATTTTTGCGGCATCTGGTCACGCGGGCTGTCACTGTCTGGCCGGGCAGCGCGTTGTCGATGAAAACGGCCAGTCTGCCGTGGCGGGCCAGAGCGCGGCCTCCGGTGGTCAGTGTGTGCGGCTGCAGGTGCAGTATGTCGCCTTCGGCGGGAGTGGTCGGGGTGTTCATGTTTGTGCTGCTCTTATAAAGCGAGTGTTTGCTCGTTCAGGAATGTTCTGTAATTATCGTATGCTATGTTTTATTTGTGCGCAAAATCACAAAACGGAACTTGACTTATGCGCTGATTTTCCGGCAAGTAGACAGCAGTCGTCACATTTCGGCAACGCCGAACAACAAGGAGCTGTGCCATGCTAACCGAGCTGTTTCACAACATGATGCACTCCACCCCGCAGGGCTTTGTGGGTGTGAGCCTCATCTTCATTTATTTCGCTATCATTCTGTACACCGCATTTTACCGCATCCGCAAAGGTGAGCATCTCGACCACTAGGATGTGCCGCGCGGAGGCGGATGTACTTTTTTTATCCGCGCCGGTCACCTTGTATAGTTGCTTCAATGCTGTCGCGGCATGGCGGGCCGCCACAGGCCAGCAGGCCGCTTGCCGGTGCCGTTGTTTGCGCTTATGCGGTTGATGTATTGCCGTGCTGTTTCGCAGCGCGTCAATGGGTTTTGGGTGTTTTGGGTGTTTTGCAGGCCGGCTTCTTCCTGACCGGAAGGAGCCGGCTTTTTGCTGCTTGCGACTGCGGGGCGCGTACGGCGCGTGACAGGCGATGCCGCGCCGCCATGCACCTCATCTGGCGCAAAACACGTCTGCGCCGTGATTTCCGGTGGCAGGCCTGCGGCTAGCGCAACGCTTCGGAGGCGACCTCCATGAGGTACTTGCCGTATTCGTTTTTCATCATGGGGGCTGCCAGTTCGCGCAGTCTGTCGGCGCAGATGTATCCTTTGCGGTAGGCGATTTCTTCAATGCAGGCTATTTTCAGGCCCTGTCTGTCCTGTACCGCGCGTACAAAAGACGATGCCTGATGCAGTGACTCAAATGTGCCGGTGTCCAGCCATGCCACGCCGCGTCCCAGAAATTCCACCTGCAGCCTGCCTTGTTTCAGGTACTCGTTGTTCAGGTCGGTTATTTCCAGCTCGCCTCTGGCAGACGGAGTCAGCCCGGCCGCCACATCGGCCACACGGCCGTCATAAAAATACAGTCCGGTGACGGCATAGCGCGACTTGGGGCTCTGCGGCTTTTCTTCTATGCTGATCACACGCGCGTTTTCATCAAATTCCACCACGCCGTACCGTTCGGGGTCGCGCACCTTGTAGCCGAAAACGATGCCCCCCTGCTGCAGGCGTGCGGAATTTTCGAGCAGGGTGGCAAGTCCGGTGCCGTAAAACAGGTTGTCGCCCAGTATAAGGCAGACAGGCTGACCGGCAATGAAGTCGCGTGCCAGTACAAAAGCCTGAGCCAGTCCGTCGGGGCTTGGCTGTTCAATGTAGGAAAAGCTGAGCCCCAGCGCGGAACCGTCGCCCAGAATATCGCGGAAACGCGGCAGGTCGGCAGGCGTGGAGATGATGCACACCTCGCGGATGCCTGCCAGCATCAGCACGGAAAGCGGATAATATATCATGGGCTTGTCATATACCGGCAGCAGCTGTTTGCAGGCGCCGCGGGTGATGGGGTACAGGCGCGTGCCTGAACCGCCCGCCAGAATGATGCCTTTCATTCCAAAACCTCGTGTTCATTGATGTGGTATGCAGACGTGCAGAACGTCATACATACGCAAAACATGGCGTGGAATAAAGAGATAATGAAAGGGGGAGAAAGAGAGAAAAGGGGTCCGGGGAGAACAAGCCTTGGGGGAGGGCCTTGGTGCGGTGCTTCTCCCCGGACACGAGATGAGACACACTCAGGGAGAGAAATAGGTTATCTTTGAACGGTTGTCACTTATAAAAATAGTCTTCTGTGAAAAATAGTAATTGCGATTGTTGTTTTTGATTTTATATCAGCTTGTTATGTTGTGATTGGTTTTGTGCGTTTTGCCGTGTTCGGGACCTTGCCGTGGCTGATGCTTGCAAATATATCAGGAGAAGGATATGGGAAGGGGTTGGCTGGCGGAGAGTATGGCTGCGGAAATTGTTGTTGACTCCCGCTGAAAAAGAGGATAACTCTGCCTCTCCCCATTTCATTGGAGGTTTTGAAATGTACGCGATTATCGAAACGGGTGGCAAGCAGTTCCGTGTCGAAGAAGGCTGCAAGATCTTCGTCGAAAAGCTGGCCGCCGATGCCGGTAGCGAAATTGCTATTGATAAAGTTCTCATGCTCGGCGGCGACAAGTTCGCTGTGGGCGCTCCCTATGTGGAAAACGCCAAGGTGACCGCCGAAGTTATCGAGCATGGCCGTGGTGAAAAGGTCATCACTTTCCGCAAGTGGCGTCGTAACGACTCCCGCAAGAAACAGGGCCACCGTCAGGACTACACTGCCCTGAAAATCAAGACCATTACGGCCTAACAAGTAAGGAGTCCGAGTCATGGCACATAAAAAGGCAGGCGGCAGTTCCAAGAACGGTCGCGACTCTAACGCCCAACGGCGTGGCGTAAAACGCTTCGGTGGACAGTCCGTTCTGGCTGGCAACATTCTTGTCCGTCAGCTGGGCACCAAAGTTCACCCCGGTAACAACGTGGGTCTGGGTAAAGACTACACCCTGTTCGCCAAGTGCGACGGCGTGGTGACCTACGAAAAATTTACCCGTAAGAGAAGGGTTCTCACCCGCGTGCACGTGCTGCCCGCGGAGCAGTAAGCCCGTCTCTTTTCTGACGATACGTCAAGGGCGAAAGTCGCATTGCGTCTTTCGCCCTATTTTTCGTTGGGCTGTCGTCTGCAGCAGTTGCGGGCGGCAATCCGGCGGATACGGCGTGCTGTTTCCACGCGGGACGCTTTATGGCATCGTTGGTGTACGGCGGGGCTTTTTTGCTGTCCTTCCGGGCGGCATGTAACGACACTTTTTTGCAGCAGGCAGATATTTATGCGTTTTGTAGACGAAGCAGTAATCAAAGCTATTTCTGGCAACGGCGGCCATGGCTGTGTTTCTTTCCGCCGCGAAAAATTCATTCCCAGAGGCGGACCGGACGGCGGGGACGGCGGAAATGGCGGAAATGTGGTCTTCAAGGCATCCACTCGCCTGCTTAGCCTGTACGATTTCCGTCTGAAGCGGGTATATCAGGCAGAAAACGGCCGTCCCGGCCAGGGCAGCCAGATGCACGGCCGCGGCGGCAAGGATCTGGTGGTGGAAATGCCCGTGGGCACGCTGGTTTTCGAGCGCGGTGAAAACGGTGCCGAAAGCCTTATCGCCGATCTTTCGGAGCCGGACGTAGAAGTCGTCATTGCCCACGGTGGCCGTGGCGGCAAGGGAAATGAACATTTCAAGTCATCCACCATGCAGGCTCCCCGTTTTTCACAGCCGGGCGAACCGGGCGAAGAAAAATCTCTGAGACTTGAGCTTAAAATTCTGGCGGATGCCGGTCTGCTGGGTCTGCCCAATGCCGGTAAGTCGACTTTCATATCTCAGGTTTCGGCGGCAAAGCCTAAAATCGCCGCGTACCCTTTCACCACGCTTGTGCCCAATCTGGGCGTGATGATGGATGAATTTGATCCGGACAGACGCATGGTCATCGCCGACATTCCGGGCCTGATTGAAGGTGCTCACGAAGGGCAGGGACTGGGGCACCGTTTTCTCAAGCACGTGGAGCGCACACGTTTTCTGGTACACATTCTGAGCATAGAAGATGTGGACATGGAAAACCCGTGGGCCGGTTTCGACCTGATCAACGACGAACTGCAGCGTTTTGACGAAACGCTGGGCAGCCGCGAACAGATTCAGGTTGTCAACAAAATAGACCTGCTGCCTCCTGAAGAGGTTGACGGGCTGCGCGCAAGAGCCGAAGCTGACGGCCGCCGGATTTTCTTCATTTCCGCTCTGGAAGGTGAAGGACTGGACGCGGTTGTAAGTGAAATGTGGCGAATGCTCGCCGAACTGGACAGGAATGTTCCTCTTGATTCTTCGCGCCAGATAGAGCCTGAACCCGAAGAGGAATTTGATGTGGAAGTAGTCTGGGTGCGCGAATAGTCTTTTAGCGGAGGCGTCTGAAAGCCATGGACTGGCAGACCGAGCGCGGGCAGGTTCTGGATTCCGCCCGCAGAGTGGTTATCAAGGTGGGGAGTGCGGTGCTTACTTCCGGCAACGGGCTGGATGTGGGCGTGGTGGATAATCTGGTGGCCCAGATTGCCGACCTGCACGGCCGCGGCGTAGATGTGGTGCTGGTGTCCTCCGGTGCGGTTTCGGCCGGGCGTGCCGTGCTGCGGCGCTGCTGCGAGATAAAAGGTATGCCGCACAAGCAGGCGGCATCGGCCGTGGGGCAGAGCCGTCTCATGCATTATTATGACGAGGCGTTCGGCAGACACGGCATTATTTCCGCGCAGATACTGCTCACCAAGGACGACCTGCGCAGCCGTCACCGTTTTCTTAACGCCCGCAACACGTTTGCGGCACTTATGGACTGGCATGCCGTGCCCATTGTCAATGAAAACGACACAGTGGCCGTACGCGAACTGGAATTCGGCGACAATGACAGTCTGGCCAGTCTGCTGCTGAATGTGGTGGATGCCGACCTGTTCATCAATCTGACATCGGCCGGCGGAGTATATGCCGACAACCCCGACACCAACCCCGATGCGCGTGTCATGGAATGCATAGAAAATGTGCACGGGCTTAATCTGGACGTGATGTGCGGCGGTAAAACCGCTGTGGGGTCGGGCGGCATGTATTCAAAATTGCTGGCGGCACGGCGGGCAGCACAGCTTGGGGTGCCCACGCTTATTCTGCCCGGACGCAAGCCCGATGCCATGCTGCGGGCTTTTGCCGGTGACGAACCCGGAACATGGGTGCGACCGGAAAAGAAAACTGTTTCGGCACGCAAATTCTGGCTGGCGTATCACGCTGATCCCACAGGATCGGTGGTGGTGGATGACGGTGCTGTAAAAGCGCTTGAGGCGGGCAAAAGCCTGCTGCCTGCCGGAATCATCGGTGTTGAAGGGGGCTTCGGGCGTGGTGCGCTTGTGCGTGTCACTTCTGCGGCCGGTGCCGTGGTGGCGGTGGGCCTCAGCAACTACCCCGCCGCCGACCTGCGGCGCATCATGGGCCACCGCACGGCGGAACTTACGGCCATTCTGGGTGACAACCAGTACCCGGAAGCCATCCACCGCGATAATATGCTGATGGACGCCGTGGTGTGACCTGCGGCGCCGCGGTCATGATAAAGTGAGGATATATGTCTGAGACTCCGTGTGTTCTTACCATTGCCGGTTCCGATTCCGGCGGCGGGGCCGGAATTCAGGCCGACCTGAAGACCATGACGGTGCTGGGCGGCTTCGGCATGAGTGTCATTACAGCGCTTACCGCGCAGAACGGTCTGGGTGTCACCGGCATTCATGCCCCCGATGCTGATTTTGTACGCCTGCAGCTGGAAACGGTGCTGGAAGGCTTTCCCGTGCGCGCTGCAAAGACCGGCATGCTTTTTTCTGCGCCTATTATCGAGGCTGTGGCCGATGTGCTGGAAGCTTTGCCGCAGGAGGCACGTTTTCCTCTGGTGGTGGACCCTGTGTGCGTGAGCCAGAGCGGACACCGTCTGCTGCAGGAGGATGCAGTGGAGGCGCTGAAAAAACGCATGCTGCCGCTGGCCTATCTGCTGACGCCCAACCGGCCCGAGGCCGAACTGCTGGCCGGTATGGCGGTGGAGACCAAAGAAGATGTGGCAGAGGCAATCCGCCGTCTGCTGGATATGGGGCCGCGTGCCGTGCTGCTCAAGGGCGGCCACTTTGAGGGCTCCGACACCCTGACCGACTGGCTGGGGCTGCCCAACAGAGAGCCTGTGCCCATGCCGCAGACAAAGGTTGATACGCCCAACAACCACGGAACAGGCTGCACGCTTTCGGCTGCCATCGCCACTATGCTGGCAAAGGGGCATGTGCTCGACAGGGCCATTCTGAAAGCCCAGCAGTATCTCAACCTCTGCCTGCGTGAAAGCTATGCCCCCGGTAAGGGGTTCGGACCGCCCAATCATGCGGCAGTTGTTGCGGGAACACTGTTGCAGGACTGATTCTGCATTGTTTCTGCGTACTATCGCTGTTGCTAACTATTAAGACCTGCCCTGCAGGTCTTTTTTTATACACAGCGCCGGAGTGCTTGGAAATGCTGTTGTTTTATTGTAGGTCATTGCCTACAGACAATTCATTTTGAGGTTGCTATGCCTGCTGAAACACACTTTGCCCCCGCACGACGCAGTACATTGCCGGAGCTTGCACGCCAGCGCAGGCTTTTTGCAGATGAAACACTGGTCACACTGCTCGATTCAGTAACGGATATTGTCGTTATTCTTAATGATACAAGACAGATTGTCTTTGCCAACCGCAATCTGTTGTCTCTGCTGGGTGAAAAAACTGCAGACAGGGTGATAGGCATGCGCCCGGGCGAACTGTTTTCGTGCGAACACGCCTGCTGCACTGCGGCCGGATGCGGCACCTCGCCCGCATGCCACAGCTGTGAAGCCGTGCACGCCATACTGTGCGGACTGAGCGGCAGACGCCGTGAAGCGGAATGCCGCATCACCAAGCGCGAAGATGAAGTGCTGGTGGCCTATGACCTGAAAATCTGCGCTTCACCGCTTACTGTGCACGATGAGCATTTTGTATTGTTCGCCATCCACGATATCAGCGACGAAAAAAGACGCCGGGCACTGGAGCGGATTTTCTTCCATGACATACTGAATACGGCAGGCGGACTGCAGAACCTTGCGCAGATGATTCTTGAAGAGGTTCCGCTGGACCTGAAGGGTGAAAGTCTGCTTATGCATCGCTTTTCCAAAGAACTGGTAGACGAGATCATGGCTCAGCGTCTGCTTCTGGCCGCAGAATCGGATGAACTGAGTATCCGCCCCGCGCGGTTGTGTCTGGCTGAACTGATGAGTGATGTGCTGGAATCGGTACAGCAGATGGAAATGGCCCAAGGGGTGCATTTCGACGTGCAGGCACCGGCGGAAAGTCTGATGATAGAAAGCGATCAGACCTTGTTGCGCCGTGTCATGCTGAACATGCTGAAAAACGCCATGGAAGCCTCGCCGCAGGACGGTTGCGTGGCGGTGGGCTGCTGTCCGGCAGACGGCGGCGCAGAATTTTACACCAGAAACGACTGCGTCATACCAGAGGCACATCGGTGGCTTGTGTTCCAGCGTTCTTTTTCTACAAAGGGAACGGGGCGCGGGCTTGGCACATACAGCATGAAGCTGCTTACCAACAACTATCTCAAAGGTTCCGTAGGATTTGAAAGCCGCGAGGGTGAAGGCACCACATTCCGCCTGTGGCTTCCCGCGGTGCTGAGCTGAGCACGACGTTTTCCGCCGCACGGGAGCCGCACGGGAGCCGGCACGGTGCGGTCCGGCGATGCATGCTGTTCGGGGGTATCTGTTTTCATGCGCCGCTGAAAGCGCGCAGGCGCACGGGCACAAACTGGCACACGGTCGCACGGTCGCGCGGCTTCGGGGGGGCAGGGAATGTGCTCCGCGCGCATGTACAGGCCGCGTTTTCTTCAGAACGCAGGCGGTGGAACGGCTCACGGCTTCAGCTGCGGATTTTCGGCCGCAGTCCTTCAGTCGCAGTTCTACAGTCGCAGATTTTCGGCCGCAGCTTTTAAGCGTGCGGCACCACAGCAGACGGCCCTTTGTGTACAGGGGGCCGACCGGCGTACCGTCCGGTGATCAGGCGTTGGCAGCTTTGAGCGATTCTTCCAGCGCGGCAAAGAAATCCGTGCTCTGCTCGCTTTCCGTCAGGCCGCACAGACCTCGTACGGCCAGCATCAGCAGCTCCACGGGCACGGTGACGTCGTACAGACCGTTGTTAATCCGGCAGACGCCCTCTTCCGCCTTCAGCAGGTAGACTCTGCGTTCTTTTCTGCGTCCGTCGCTGGTGACTATGGAATATACCTGCTGGTTCTGATCCGTCACATACAGCCGCTGACGGGTCATCATGCCTGTCTCTTCATCAAAATACGAACTTTCGGAGAACAGACGTCCGCGGAAGGTGATATCCGCTCCGGTATCGCTTTGCAGGGTCAGTTTTTCCATAACACCGTTGCCTTGGGTTGTACTCATGCCGCAACCTCCTCTTACGAAGTGGGCAGGGTCAGCTGCTCCGGACCTTTGGGTTTCTTCGGCTTTTCCTTGCGTGCAGGCTCGGGCGGGGCAGGCGCAGTGCCTTCGGGCGGCTCCTGTTCAAAAAGAGATCCTCCGCCTTTTGCCGTCCAGAAAGCTTCAAGATCGGCCCGGGAAATGCGGTACCCGCGTCCCAGCTGCGCGGCCCTCAGGCTGCCGTCTTTTATGGCGCGCCTGATGGTCTCTTTATGGCAGCTCAGAAGCTCTGCGGCTTCGCCTACTGTGAACGTTGTTTTTTTCATGGTCGGCAGCAGGGCTAAAGGTCGGCCTTTCCTGACGGCAGACTGTCCGGGACAACGGTACCATTACTCAGTAACGCCGTTACCACTCTAAGTTAACTGGTGTCAACAAAGCTCAACCCGTATCAGGCACAGGCATGTCGGCAGCACTATATACGGCATAAGTATGTTTGCCGCAGTATGGCGCATGGTTAGGCACTGCACAGACTGCTGCGGGCTGCCTTGGGCGGTAAGGGGGGCATTATTTTTTTATGGTTGGTGTCCGTGGCACGCAATGAGGGAATCCGGAGTCTTTTTTTGCTTTGCGGCTGGACGCCGTGGTGTGTTTGGGCTGATAGTGGGATACGAAAAAAATCATTATTCGGAAACGGACAGGCGTGATACCGGTAAACCCTGGTCCATGCAATTCTGGAGGTCGGCATGTCACTTAGCAAACAGTTTCTGAAAACAAAGCCCCGTTGCAGGGTGCGCTTCCGTCTGCCCGCCGAAGCGGTTTCCGGCGTGCAGCATGTTACCGTGGTGGGTGACTTTAACGGCTGGGATGAAACTTCCACCCCCATGAAGCGTCTCAAGGACGGTTCTTTTTCGGTTGAGGTGGGGCTGGAAACCGGGCGGCAGTATCAGTTCCGCTATCTGGCCGACGGTTCCCGGTGGCTTAATGACGATGCTGCGGATGCCTATGTCTGGTGCGAGTTTGCCCGCGCAGAGAATTCCGTGGTGGAACTGTAGCACCCGCACTGCCTGCTTCTGCCCCGCGCGCAGCGGCACACATCCGGCCCCCATGCGGGGCCTTTTATTTTTTACGGTATCCGGCTGAAAAAGCTTGAAAGACGACGCGGCAACACTATATGCTATGTAGTGCCGCAGGGTTTTTGTTCTGTCAGCTTTTAGCGATACAGCCGGGATGCTCCATGCACGAACACCGCGAAATTGATATTCTTGAAATGCCGCTGGAAGGTGTGGCCGCGTACTGGCTGGCGCTAAAAAAACTGGCGGGCGGCAGACGCAGCATGAAAGCGCTTTACAGCGAGGCGGAACATACCCCCGAGCCTTTTGTGCGTCATCTGCTGGAAATATGCTCCGGCTCCATGAGTGAGTCGCGCATACGGCTGCTGGCCACAGCGCGCGAAGAAACCGTGCTGTCCGAACTTGAGCGCCGTTACGACCTTATGCGTATAGCGCTGATGGATATCGCACAGGGGGAAAACCCCAGAAAAAGCATGGCCAAGATGGCGGCGCGTTTCCCCCGCTGCCCGCTTACGGAGCAGCGGGCCCTGTCGCTGGCGCATGAACTGCTTAAGCTGATGAGCGAGCGTGAAGCCGTGCAGGACAGATATTTTGATGTCAGCCACCGGCAGCAGGACGACAAGCTGATGGTCACGCTGCTTTTTTACGTGCTGCTTGCAAGACAGCAGGGCAAAGATGCCTGCCAGCCGTATCTTCCCGTCATAACTTCGACGTACTTTGTGGACGGTCTTGCGCTGGTTATCGACGGTATGGATGCTCCTTTTGTCCGTAAATGGCTGCGCGAGCACAAAATGGTGCTGCTGCGCGATGTGCAGGATAAAATGCGCATGTCCACGGAATTGTGCCTGGGTATCCGCGACAGGCTGGATTATGAAGACGTGTTCCGTATAGCACGGTCATGGATGCGCTGAACCGTGGCCGTCGGCAGGACGGCCCGCCCCGTTAGGAGACCGCACCATGCTGACGACCAGAGCCGTTTCGCTGTTGCAGGCCCTGCGTAGGCCCCTGCAGGGTGCCGCACTGGGGCTGGGTGCCCCTCTTGGCTGGTTTGTCATCAGGTGGTTGTGCGATATCCATCCTCAGCATCCGCTTTATGAACGCTGGCTGTTTGCCTACATGCTTGTGGGTACCGTGCTGGTATTCATGCTGTTCGGCCTTATCATCGGCAGGCACGAACGCCGGTTTGCCGGTCTCTGTCTTATCGATCCTCTCACTTCTCTTTTCAACAAGCGTCATTTTGATCTGCGGCTGGGGCAGGAAGTGGCCCGCCATCAGCGCGAGGACTCACCCATGTGTGTCATCATGCTCGATCTTGACCACTTCAAAAAAGTCAACGACACGCTGGGCCATCAGGCCGGTGACGTGGTGCTGATGGCTGTGGCTTCCACACTGCGTGGCTGTGTGCGCACCGAAGACGTGCTGGCGCGCGTGGGTGGCGAAGAATTTGCCGTGGTGGTGCCGCGTACGGACATGCACGGTGGCGCTGCGCTGGCGGAACGCATACGCGCGGCTGTGGAAGAGCAGATAATTCCTGTGGGCGGCGGACGCGAGACCACCATAAGGGTGTCGCTGGGCGTGGCCTGTATGGAAGCCGGATCGGTGCCTGTATTGCCTCATGACCTTATGGAACAGGCGGATGAGGCTTTGTACAGGGCCAAGGCAAACGGCAGAAACCGAGTGGAACTGGCCGCCCCCGCGGCGGAGAAAGGAGCGTGAAGCAGCCATGAAGCAGCGTGGCGACGCGGTGCTGGTGCTGGGATGCGGCAGCATGGTGCGTGAAGTGGGCAGCCGTCTGGGCGCATGTGGTGCTGATGTGCGGCTGGTGGAGGATGAAGGCGCCGCAGTGGAAGTGCTGCTCGGGGCACAACCCTGCCTTGTGGTGCTCGACTTCACTTCGGCGGCGGGGCAGGCGCTGCGGTTTTATGCAGCCTTGCGTACGGTATCTGTCAGTACGGTCAGAACAGAACTGCCGGTGGCCGCTCTGATGCCTGAATCCGGAACCGGCGCGGGAGAGCAGGTGGAACGGGCTGCTCCCGAAGGTTTTGTCTGTGTGCTGCAGGTTCCCCTTACTGCGGCGCAGCTGCAGGATTTGTGCGCATTGTATGAACGGATTTCGGGCGGGCAACAGCCCCCGGCGGCCTGCGAGCCGGCAGATGACTGCATGGTCATGTCCGCAGTGCAGATTGCGGAGGATTTCGGACTGGAACCGGAGGATGTGACAACACTCTACCGCCGGATGATGATAACGCTGCCGCAGGAACTGGATAAGGGGTACAGAGCCGTCACCGAAGGCCGCCTGGCCGATGTGGCCGGTATCGCCCACAGTATGGCCGGTTCTTTTCTGGATATGGTTTCGTACGGACCCGCGCAGGTTGCCCGCCGTATAGAGCGGCAGGCCCGCTCGGGCGGTACGGCGGATCTGGAAGATCTGTGGTGCGAACTGGACAGGCAGTGCCGTTGTGTTCTGCGTGTGATCAGCCGGCGGCTGGAATAGCTTTTTTGCACCGCGCAGTGCTTTGTCCGGCAGGTGCTGACGGTTTTCGCGCCACGGCAGTTCCGCCGGAATTCAGACTGGTTTTCATTATCATCGCAATGGGGTAGTGTGCCGGAACCGCCGTGCATGGTGCTGGTCTGCGCGCGGTACGGCGGGCTGCGCGGTGTTGCATTTTGCAGTGATCCTTGCTTTCCCCGCAGGGGTGCCTATATTCCGCTGGCGCGGTTGTGTCCGGCTGCCGGACATACGCCGCATGCGCTGCGCCGCAGGTATCTGCAGCTATTGTCATTAGTCTTGAACTGCCGCCCAGAGCGGAGTTTTTTTCGAGTATCCGGATACGGGAGGTTCACCTTGCACAAGCATGGTTTTACACTGGTAGAAGAACGCGAGATAAAAGAGCTTTCCAGCAGAGCGCGGTTGTGGCGGCACGATGCCACCGGTGCCGCGCTGCTTTCCATGTCCAACGACGACGAAAACAAGGTCTTCGGGGTGAGCTTCCGCACACCGCCGCACGATTCCACGGGTGTCGCGCATATTCTGGAGCACTCGGTCTTGTGCGGGTCAGAAAAATACCCTGTGAAAGAGCCTTTTGTGGAATTGCTCAAAGGTTCTCTGCAGACGTTCCTCAATGCGTTCACCTATCCCGACAAAACGTGCTATCCGGTTGCCAGTACCAATCTGGCCGATTTTTACAACCTTGTGGACGTGTATCTGGACGCCGCGTTTTTCCCGCGGATCACTCCCGAAATATTTCAGCAGGAAGGCTGGCATTACGAGACGGCGCAGGACGGCACGCTGACCTACAAAGGCGTGGTCTTCAACGAGATGAAGGGCGTGTATTCGTCTCCTGAAAGTATTCTTGCCGAACGTTCGCAGCAGGCGCTTTTTCCTGACATAACCTACGGGCTCGATTCCGGCGGTAATCCGGAACATATTCCGGATCTGACGTATGAGGCGTTCAAGGCGTTTCATGAAACGTACTACCATCCTGCCAACGCACGTTTTTATTTCTGGGGCGATGATCCGGAAGACCGTCGTCTGGCCGTGCTGTCGCAGTTGCTGGACCGTTTCGGTCCGCTGGATGTTCAGTCCGAAGTGCCGCTGCAGCAGACATTTGATACGCCGAAACGTCTGGAAGTACCGTACGCCGCCGGTGCGGACAGCGACAGGCGGGGCATGATGACCGTCAACTGGCTGCTGCCGGAAACATCCGACGCGGAGACCAACTTTGCCCTGCAGATGCTTGACCACATTCTGGTGGGGTTGCCTGCCTCGCCGCTGCGCAAGGCGCTCATAGAGTCGGGACTGGGTGAAGATCTTGCCGGAGGCGGACTGGAAAATGAACTGCGGCAGCTGTATTTTTCCACCGGACTCAAAGGGATAGACCCCGCAGATGAGGAACAGATCAGCAGTCTGATTTTTTCGGTGCTGCGCGGGCTGGCCGAAGACGGCGTGCCTGCCGCCAGCATCGAGGCTGCCATGAACACGGTGGAATTCGATCTGCGCGAAAACAATACGGGCCGTTTTCCCGTGGGGCTGGCGGTGATGACCCGCGCGCTGACCACGTGGCTTTATGACGGCGATCCTTTTTCGCAGCTGGCATTTGAAAAGCCCGTCAACGCCATCAGGGCGCGTGTGGCCGCCGGTGAGCCCGTGTTTGAAAATCTTATCCGCCGCTGGCTGCTGGACAACACGCACAGGGCCACGGTGGTGCTGGTGCCTGCTGAAAACAGCGACAAAGCCCGTGCGGAAAGAGAAAAGTCGCGGCTGGCCGCTGTGCGTGCCTCGCTGGATGAGCAGGGGCTTGAGGCCGTGCGCGCCAATGCCGAAAAACTGCGCCGCATGCAGGAAGAACCTGATACTCCCGAGGCGCTGTCCACCATACCGCGGTTGGGGCTGCACGACCTTGCCGCCGTCAATACGCCCATACCGGCACAGGAATCGCCGCTGGACGGCATGCGTCTGATAACGCACGACATTGACGCCAAAGGTATTCTGTATATCGATGCAGGGTTCAGCCTGAACAGGATTCCCGCGGGACTGGTACCGCTGGTGCCGCTGCTGGGCAGGGCCATGGTGGAAATGGGCACATCGCGGTATGATTTTGTGGAGATGGGCATGCGCATCGCCTGCAAGACAGGCGGTATAGATGCCGACAGCGTGGTGCTGACCCGTGTGGACGACCGTACTCCCGATGCCCGTCTGTTTGTGCAGGGCAAGGCGACGCAGGCTAACGCCGCAGCGTTGTTTGAGCTGATGCGCGATGTGCTGCTGGACGCGCAGCTTGACCAGAAAGAGCGCTTCCGGTCCATTCTGCTGGAAGAAAAAGCGCGTATGGAGCACCGTCTGGTACCTGCCGGACATATGGTGGTCATGTCGCGTCTGCGGTCGCATTTCGGCAAAAGCGGCTGGCTGGGTGAACAGATGGACGGTCTGGCTGCGCTGGAATACCTGCGCGAACTTGTGCGGCGTGTTGATGAAGACTGGAACGGCGTGCTGGCCGACCTGACGGCCGTCCGTCAGGCGCTGGTGGGCAGAGCCGGTGCGGTGCTCAACATGACGGGCAGCGGATCAACACTGGCAGCGGCCATGCCGCATGCATCGTCTTTTGCCGCTTCGCTGCCCGAAGGACAGGATGTACCCCCGGCCTGGTTTGCCGATATCCGTCCTGTGCATGAGGCACTGTGCGTCCCGTCGCAGGTTAACTACGTGGGCAAGGCGGCCGACCTTTACAGTCTGGGGTACCGGTATCACGGTTCGGCCAATGTGATTTTCAAGCATCTGCGCATGGCCTGGCTGTGGGACAAGGTGAGGGTGCAGGGCGGGGCCTACGGTGCTTTCTGCGCCTTTGACCGTGCAAGCGGTGTTCTGGCACAGGTGTCGTACCGCGACCCCAATCTGGAAGCCACGCTTGACGTGTATGACCGCAGCGCTGAATATCTGCGTTCGCTGTCTCTGACAAAGGATGAGCTGGTCACCTCGGTGGTGGGAGCCATCGGCGAACTGGACGCCCATATGCTGCCCCATGACCGCGGCATGGCATCGCTGGCGCGCACACTGACGGGTGATACGGAAGAACGCCGCCAGCAGATGCGTGATGAGATTCTGTCCACCACCCCCGAAGACTTTGTCCGCTTTGCCGATGTGCTGGCCGAGGCGGCCCGGACAGGCACTGTGTGCGTTCTGGGCGGGGCCGGAGTGGAAGAGGCTGCGGAGCGGAACGGCTGGGCAGTGAAGAGCATTATGTAATCCGCAAGGTTGCGTATTGTCAGTCTTGCGGATACTGTCCGGTCATACAGAGCCTCTGGAGTCGCCTATGAAAGATCCGTTACAGGTATTCACGGATTACATCGTTGCCAACGGCCTGAAAATGACCCCGCAACGGATGTTGATTGTGGATGTGTTTCTGCGGGAGGATGGCCACCTTACCACCGAGGAGTTGTACGAGAAGGTCAAGCGTGAAGACCCTTCCGTGGGACAGGCCACTGTGTACCGCACCATGAAGCTGCTCAGCGAATCGGGCATAGCCAAGGAAGTCCGCTTCGGCGACGGGGTGGCCCGGTATGAGCAGAAGTACGGCAGCAAGCACCATGACCATCTTATCTGCGAAACCTGCGGCAGAAATATCGAGGTGCTGGACGAGCACATTGAGCTGCTTCAGGAAGAGCTGGCCGCGAAACACGGCTTTGTGCTGACCAGCCACAGGATGTACCTGTACGGTGAGTGCAGAGAATGCCGTGACAAAAAAAAGAAGAAATCATAACGCCGCCCTGCGGGGCGCCGCGTGCCGTATAGCAGGGCGGGCCGGTTACCGGTCCGCCCTTTTGCACGGTACGCGGGCAGCTGAAAGGACAGGTATATATGCATACGGCTGTGACGCGGCAGGTGCCCGCCGCTTTGCATCATCTGCTGCCCGCCCTGCTGGATGAGGCCCGCAGGCTGCTGCGTGCCGTAACCGATGCCATGTCGGCCGGGGCTTTTCAGGACGGTGCGGATGCCGCTCATTCATTGAAAGGCGCCGCCATGCAATACGGATGGGTCGATATGGCGCAGGCGGCTTACGGGCTGGAACAGGCGCTGATTGTGCAGGACAGGCAGGAATGCATGCGTCATGCGGCGGTTGCGGGTGCCCTGCTGGATACAGCCTGCGAAGCGCTGGAAGCACGGTAATTTTTGCGGGTATCCCGCGATGCAGGGGGGCAAAGAAGGTTGCAGCCCGCGGTGGAGCGGGCGCGGCTGCATATTGTGCGGCGGGTGACGCGGCTCAGGGTTCCAGCAGACCGTACTCCATGGACAGCGTGGCCATCTCCGCGTTGCTGTTCACTCTCAGTTTACGTTTGAGGCTGGCTTTGTGTTTTTCCACGGTCTTGTGGCTGATGCACAGCTCCGCTGCGATTTCTTTGTTGCCCATGCCTCTGGCTATCAGCTTGAGCACCTGTTTTTCTCTGACAGATATCGTGTCGATGGGATTGGCGAAATCCATGGGGTCTGAACCCGCTAACGAGTCGATGAGCGACTGGGATTTGTTGCCCATGCCTCTGGCTATCAGCTTGAGCACCTGTTTTTCTCTGACAGATATCGTGTCGATGGGATTGGCGAAATCCATGGGGTCTGAACCCGCTAACGAGTCGATGAGCGACTGGGAAATGTCGGGGCTGATATACCGCCGTCCCTCAAGCACCGTCTGTATGGCGCCGACCAGAGTTTCACAGTTGCCGGTTTTCAGCATGTATCCGTCTGCCCCGGCATGAAGCGTGCGGAAAATGAGCGCGCTTTTGTTATGCGCGGTCAGGGCTATGACTTTTGTGCGGGGAAAACGGCGCTTGATTTCGCGTATGGCGTCTGCACCGTCCATGCGCGGCATGCCTATATCCATCAGCACCACGTCCGGAGCGCACCGCTCCACGACCTGCAGGGCCTCTATGCCGTCCGAGGCTTCTCCGGCAATACGGTACCCGGGGCAGCCGCCCAACAGCGCACGCACCCCTTCGCGGACAATGCCCATGTCCTCTACAATGACAACTGTTTTCGGCATATAAACATTCCTGTCTGTGAATTATCTGAAACCTAGGCAACTGTACCGTCTTTGTAAAGCCCTCACTTACTGCGTACCGGAGTGATGCGGCTGCATGTAAAAGCCGTATCTCGTGGCGTTGTTCGTTTCTTTTTTTACCTGAGAGCGGTGCGGCGGAGCAAAAAGACCGCGCGGCAGGACATCCTCCGAAAAGCTGAAAAGGAACTTGACAATCATTCTCATGCGGGATTAAGTGAAGCTCATTCAAGGGGATTAACTATGGGTTGTCAGTGTAAGCTGAATCAGGTTGCGGTTGGTGAAAAGGTACGTGTAAGCGCGCTGGGCGACTGCCCCAAAGCACGGGGCAGGCTGTGCGCGCTGGGGCTGACCCCCGGCACGGAAGTGGAAGTGTGCTCGCGCAACGGCGGCCCGCGTAATGGCGGACCCTGCAGCGTGAAAGTACGCAACTGCTGCGTTGTGCTGGGTAATGGCATGGCCGATCAGGTGCTGTGCGAACCCCTGTGCGATACCGCCGATGCCGACCGTGCTGCGGTGCACCCTTAACTAATCCGAGGAGTTGCTATGAACTGGGAGACAGCCGTTGTGGCGGTCATTGTGTTGCTGGCGGTGGTGTATCTGGTTTACCGGTACACGCGCAAGCGGTCCGGCGGATGCGGCTGCGGATGCAGCGGCGGATGCGGCAGCGGGCAGATAAAGGATATCAAAGGCAAGTCTTCTTCGCAGCACACCTGCTGCGGCGGAGCCAATCATAAATAGCAGGTTCAGGGACTGGGCCGGATGCGTGATGATGTCTCACACGCTTTTTTTACGGCCATTCGATGAGAAGGATTTTCAATTTCACACCCCTGACGCAGGCAGTCGCGGGGGGAAAAGGGGAACACAATGAGTCAGTCAATTCCGATGCGCCAGCTCAAGGTCGGGCAACGGGCCCGCATTGTTTCTGTAAGCGCAGGCGGAGAACTGGGCCGCCGCATACGTGATATGGGGCTGGTTGCCGGTGCGGAGCTTGAAATCATGGGCAGGGCTCCGCTGCAGGATCCGGTGGCGCTGCGTCTGAAAGGCTTCACCCTGTCGCTGCGCAACAACGAGGCAGACTACATCACAGTGGAAGCAGTGTAGCCGCACGGCTGCAAGGTGCAGGCATCGTCAGACGTCTGGTTGAACGTAAAACGGGTCGCGACACGGCAGCCTGCCGGAACAGGGGATGTTTCCGGCAGTTGCGGGGGCCGGAAGCTTCCGCGGTCCGGCTCAACAGTATGGGGAACAGGAATCAGGAATGAAAATTACTACCATTGCACTTGCCGGTAACCCGAACTCCGGCAAAACCACGGCTTTTAACGCACTGACAGGCGCCCGCCAGCATGTGGGCAACTATCCGGGCATCACCGTGGATAAAAAAGAGGGCAGAGTGCGCCTTGATGGACGGGAAGTGCACATCATCGACCTTCCGGGCACGTACTCTCTTACCGCCTATACGCAGGAAGAACTGGTTGCCCGCAGCTATGTGGTGGACGAACGCCCCGATGTGGTGGTGGACGTGCTCAACTCGGCTGCGCTTGAGCGTAACCTGTATCTTGCCGTGCAGTTTCTTGAAATGGGCGTACCCGTGGCGCTCGGGCTGAACATGATGGACGAAGCCCGCAAGCAGGGTATCGAGATTGACGTGGCCCGTCTTTCCAGAACTCTGGGTGTGCCCGTGCGCGAAACCGTTGCCCGTAGCGGCGAGGGCGTGAAAGAACTGCTTCAGGATGCCGTGGAATTCGGCGATTCCCGCAGCAAGCAGCCATGGACTCCGCTGGAGATTTCTTACGGGGCAGACATCGACCCTGTGCTGCGCGCCATGACTGCGCGTATCGAGTCGGAAAAATTTCTTGATAAATACCCCGCACGCTGGGTGGCCATCAAATATATCGAAGGCGACGAGGAAATGATGCGTCTCGGCCGTGATGCCGGTCCGTTGGCGCTGGAGCTGGAAGCGCAGGTCAAGGAAGTGGCCGACCACCTGCAGAGCACGCTCAATACCTACCCCGAAGCTGTCATAGCCGACTACCGCTACGGGTTCATTGCTTCCGTGCTGCGTGACGGCGTGGTGAAGCGCCGCGACGAGATGACGGACCGTATTCAGTTTTCCGACCGTCTTGACAAAGTGCTTACCCATCAGCTGTTCGGCCCGCTGATCATGCTGGGGCTGCTGTATCTTATTTATGAAATTACCTTCGCCATCGGTGAAATTCCCATGGGCTGGGTGGAAGAAATGTTCGGCTGGCTTAACGAGACCGCCTCTGCCGCACTGCCCGACGGCCTGCTGAAATCGCTTATCGTATCCGGCATCATAGACGGCGTGGGCGGTGTCATGGGGTTTGTGCCGCTTATTCTGTTCATGTTCCTGCAGATCGCGTTTCTGGAAGACTCCGGCTACATGGCGCGTATCGCCTATATGCTGGACAGGGTGTTCCGCATGTTCGGCCTGCACGGCTGCTCGGTAATGCCCTTCATCGTTTCCGGCGGTATTGCCGGCGGTTGTGCCGTGCCCGGCGTTATGGCCACGCGCACGCTGCGCAGCCGCAAGGAAAAACTGGCCACGCTCATCACGGCGCCTTTTATGGCCTGCGGTGCAAAAGTGCCTGTATTCATTCTGTTTGTGGGTATTTTCTTTGCTGATAATGAAGCGGCTGTCATGTTCTCGCTGACGCTGGGCGGCTGGGTGGCGGCGCTGCTTGTGGCACGCCTGCTGCGCTCCACGCTCATCAAAGGCGAATCCACTCCCTTTGTCATGGAACTGCCTCCCTACCGTATTCCCACGCTGCGCGGACTGCTCATTCACACATGGGAGCGTACGTGGCAGTACATTAAAAAAGCGGGTACCGTTATTCTGGCCATTTCCATTCTGCTCTGGGTTGCCATGACCTTTCCGGAGCTGCCTGATACTCAGGTGGCGCAGTTTGAAAGCCAGCGGCAGCTTATAACCGGTCAGATGGAAGCAGCCGAGGCCGAAGGCCATGATGTGGCCCCCATGGAAGAAGCCCTTGCCGCAGTGGATGCGGAAGAAGCCATGGCCGGACTGCGGTACTCCGCAGCGGGACGTGTGGGCACTGCCATTGAATCCGTAACCTCTGTGGCCGGCTTTGACTGGCGTACCAACATTGCTCTGGTGGGCGGCATCGCGGCCAAGGAAGTTATCGTATCCACACTGGGCACCGCGTATTCACTGGGCGAGGTTGACCCCGAAGAAAGCGGCAGTCTGGCAGAACGCATAGCCAACGACCCGTCGTGGAATCCCGCCCGTGCGCTGGCGCTCATGCTCTTTGTGCTGCTGTACGCTCCGTGCTTTGTGGCTGTGGTAGCCATCAAGCAGGAGGCCGGTTCGTGGGGCTGGGCAGGGTTCAGCGTTGTCTTCAACACCATTCTGGCTTTTGCGGTGGCCACGGTGGTGTACCAGATAGGGTCGCTATAACTGCATCCCCCGCCGCATCATCATACCGGTAACCGGCCGGAGAGGTTCGCCTCTCCGGCCTTTTTTCCGTGCTGCAAAAAAAAGGGCGCCGCGGTATACACCGCGGCGCCCTGTCAAAGCCGCACGGGCGGCACTGAGGCTTAGAGAACTTCCATCACTTCTATTTCGAAGGTCAGGGATTCGCCGGCCAGCGGGTGGTTGGCGTCCAGCACGACCTGTTCGTCGGTTACGTCGGTGATGGTCACATCCATCATGCCTTCTTCAGTCTGCACCTGCAGCATCAGACCCACTTCGGGGGTGATGTGGTCGGGCACCTGCTCACGCGCAACGGCCAGAATGAGTTCGTCATTGGGCTCGCCGTAGGCGTCTTCGGGCTGGATGGTGGTCTTGGTGGTATCGCCAGCGGCAAGACCCATCAGAGCCGCTTCAAAACCGGGAATGAGCATACCTTCGCCCATGGTGAATTCCAGCGGTTCACGGTCGCGGGATGAGTCGAACACCGTGCCGTCATCAAGAGTTCCTGTATAGTGGACACGCACGGTGTCGCCGTTTTTGATTGCCATGTAAAAACTCCTTGCATGGTTTTTGGCATAAAGAAACATCGTCACCTTGGCTTGTTCAGCCATGAAAGTCAAAACGTTTCTTATGCTTCTGTGCGTGTCTCATGTGGCTTACAGCCTGTATTAACAGGCAAAGCCAAAGACCTCAGGCTGTGGCTGCCGGTTTGTCCAGCAGCAGCCGCAATGTGGCCCGGCAGAAAATTTCGATACCGTGGGCCAGTATGTGGTCGTGCACCTGAAAATGTGCGTTATGGGCCGGAGCGCAGCCTTCAAAGCCGCTGCCGATGAAGAAAAAGCACCCCGGAGCGCGTTGCAGAAAATACGCCATATCTTCGCCGCCCATGCTCTGCTCATGGCGGTCCGGACAGGTGACCCCGTCTGTATGCGCGGCAGCCTGACGGACTATGTCCGTCACTGTTGCGTTGTTGACCACGGCAGGGTAGCCGGGGCTGAACAGTATATCTGCGGTGGCGCCCATGGAGCTGCACACACCTTGCGTGACCTGCCGCAGCAGCGGTTCCCACTGTTTGCGGATGTCCGCATCGAAAGTGCGCAGCGTGCCGCTGATAAAGGCTTCGCCGGGAATGACGTTGAATGCGGTTCCCGCGTTGAACTGCCCTACGGTGAGCAGCGCGGGTTTGAGCGGGTCGACCTTGCGGCTGATGATGCGCTGCATGGCCGAAACAACCTGCGTGGCGGTTTCAAGTGCATCCACGCAATGGTGCGGTTTGGCGGCGTGGCCTCCGCGGCCTCTGATGGTTATGTCAAACCTGTCCATGGCGGCCATAACCGGACCGGAGCAGGCCGATACTGTGCCTTCGGGCAGCGTGGGCCATACATGCGCCCCCAGACAGTAATCCACGGCGGGATTTTGCATCACACCGGCTTCAATCATGGGCTTTGCTCCGCCGGGATACTCTTCGGCAGGCTGAAAGATCAGCTTGACGGCACCGCACATGCCGCTGTGCGGCTCGTCCGCCAGGTGCCGCAATATGCCCGCCGCCCCGAGCAGCATGGCCATATGGCAGTCGTGACCGCAGGCATGCATGAAGCCGTCATGGGCGGACCTGAAAGGCACATCGGCCAGTTCTGTCACCGGCAGCGCATCCATGTCCGCGCGCAGCAGCACGGTGGGACCGGGCCGTCCGGTGTCGATGATGCCGCAGATGCCGTGACCGGCAATGCCCGTGCTGTGCGTTATGCCCAGAGATTCGAGGCAGGCGGAAACATAGCGGGCGGTTTTTTCTTCGGCCTGCCCGGGTTCGGGTATGCGGTGCAGGTCGTGCCGCCAGCTGATGACCTGTGGCAGTATGGCGGCAGTCTGTGCGGCTATGGTGCTTTCATGTACGGGGTGTTGCATTGTACCATCCTTTGTTTGCGCGTTGCCGTGCACGGCAGGCTGCCGTTTACGCTAAAAAAAGTAAGTCTCCGCGTAAAGGGGCGGCTGCCGCGTTGCCCGGCAGGCCGAGGCGGCGTACACTGTCTGGCCGGTTGCGTCCGGGCATGCCTCCGGCCGCAGGGTGTTTTTTTGCAGACCGGATATTGACAACCGGGTTCAGGGTAATTAGTAGTACTAAATAGTACCACGTTAGACGTGGCAGGAAATTGCATGGATAGCGAAATCATAAAGGCTCTTAAGCGGTTCGGGTTTACCCAGCAGGAATCCATCATGTACGTGACGCTGTGCAGGCACGGTGCGCTTACAGGATATGAGGCGGCAAAGCTGGCGGGCATATCGCGTTCCAACGCATATGCGGCGTTATCCAGTCTGGTGGAAAAGGGCGGGGCCGTGGTGGCCAGCGACGACACCAGCAAGTATGTGCCCACACCCCGCAAGGAGCTGCTGGTCACCATACGCAGGCACTGTGACGAGACTCTGGAGTTTCTCGAACAGCATCTGCCCGAAGAGCAGCCGGTGGAAATGCCCTACCTGACGGTGACGGGGTATCAGAACACCATGGATAAAGTGCGCAACATGCTGCGTCTGGCGCAGTTGCGCGTGTATATTTCGATGCATTCGGGCAATGCCGCGCAGCTGAAGGAAGACATGGCCGCCTGTGCCGCCCGCGGACTCAAGGTGGTTATTCTGTCGGATGCCGACCCGCAGATTTCCGGAGCCATTTTTATGCATAATGCCGCGGGTACGGGGCATATCAAGCTTATTGCCGACACGCGCGAAGTGATTACCGGCGTGGTGGATCAGGCCGCCAGAACAGGGCAGTGTCTGTACTCCGCCAACGAGCATCTGGTGTATCTGATGCGCGAGGCGCTGCTGAATGAAATTGAACTTATCAAGATCCGGTCCGGCATGAGCGGTGCAGAACCGGAGGAGAGTCCCACAAGGGGGAAATAATGTCGAACGTTCGTTCCGCCGTGACAGATGAACTGGATTTTTACGGGCTTTCCACACCCATGGAGCTGGTGGAAACCTATGGCAGCCCGCTGTACGTGTATAATGAAAACGTACTGCGCCGCAGATGCCGCGAATTGAAAGGGTTGAGCAGTCATCCGGGGTTCCGGGTCAATTATTCGGCCAAGGCCAATGCCAATCTTTCGCTGCTGCGCATTATCCGTTCCGAAGGACTGGTGGTGGATGCCATGTCTCCCGGCGAAATCGCCATGCATCTTGCGGCGGGATTCACGCCCGACGAAATAACCTACGTCTGCAACAACGTTTCTGCCGAAGAACTGCGCAATGCTGTCGATCACGGTCTGCTGGTCAGCGTGGACTCTCTGTCGCAGCTTGATCTGCTGGGGCAGGTGAACCCCGGCGGCAAGGTGATGATCCGCATCAATCCCGGCATCGGCGCGGGACACCACAAAAAGGTTGTCACCGGCGGCAAGGAAACGAAATTCGGCATAGGGCCGGACGACGGCGATGCCGTGCGCCGCATTCTCAAGCGGCACAACCTGACTCTTGCAGGGCTTAACCAGCACATCGGTTCGCTGTTCATGGAGCCGGACAGCTACATGGAAGCCGTGGAGTTTCTTCTGCGCGAGGCGGAACAGTGGGATTCGCTGGAGGTCATCGACTTCGGCGGAGGATTCGGCATTCCGTACCGCAAATATGAAAAACAGCCCCGGCTGGACATGGAAGCCACGGGCCGCATGCTGGATGACTGCATCGGCAGATGGGCGGAACGCACGGGATACAACGGACGCTTTATGATCGAGCCGGGCCGCTATGTGACCGCTGAGTGCGGCGTGGTACTGGGTACCGTGCATGCCGTCAAAAACAACGGCGAACGCCGTTTTGCCGGTACAGATCTCGGGTTCAACGTTCTGCAGCGTCCGGTCATGTACGACGCTTTTCATGATGTGGAGATATACCGCGAAGACGGTGTTCCGCAGCAGGAAACCATGCAGCAGACCATCGTGGGCAATATCTGCGAATCAGGCGATATCATGGCTGCCGCCCGCGACCTGCCCGAGATACAGGAAGGCGACATCATCGCCATGCTGGATGCCGGAGCCTACGGTTTTGCCATGAGTTCCAGCTACAATCAGCGTCTGCGTCCGGCCGAAGTGCTGGTGGACAAAGACGGCCGCGACCGGCTTATCCGCCGCCGCGAAACTCTGGACGACCTGCTGGCCTGCTTTCCGGAGTATGCGGAAAAGACCGGCGGGTCTGTGCGGGTGGCAGGCGGACGGGGCTAAAGCATCCCGTCCACAAGCCGCTCCACGACGGCCAGAGCCTGCCGGGGCGGTGAATGAAAATCAGAAATATGCGGCACAACGCCGCTGACGGATATTCCGGAAAATGCGGACACGGCGTCCATGTTTTCCTGAATCATGGCTGCGGGCGTGGGTTCATCCCTTGCCTCGACAAACACAATCCCTGCCGGTTTTATGTTCCGCAGCCTGAGCACCTCCAGTGAAAGGAGCGTATGGTTGATGGTGCCCAGCCCCGTGCGGGCCACCAGTACGGGCCGCATGCCCGACTGTTCGATAATATCGATAACGGTGGCGTGCGGGGTTACCGGTACCAGCAGCCCGCCTGCTCCTTCCGCCACGAGGGGCGCCTTTTCCCTGCGCAGGGATGCCAGCCTGCGCAAGACGGTTTCCGCCTCTATGCCGCGGCCTTCGTCGCGCGCGGCATAGAGCGGAGCCTTGGGAGACTTGAAGCACAGCCCCGTGGAATGTTCCGGCGCAATGTTCCGCAGCGGCTCATGATAGTTATGGATGAAACGGGCGTCACTGTCCGCATCCGAGGGAGAAATACAGCCGGTCTGCAGCGGTTTGAAGTAACGGGGCATGTGCCCGCGCCCGTGCAGAACTTTAAGCAGCAGCAGGCTGACCACGGTTTTTCCCGCACCGGTGTCCGTTCCTGTGACAAACAGGTGCAGGGGCATCGGTTCACGATGATTCATACAATACCTCGCAGGATCGTCGTAAGGCTCCGCACGCATACCTCTACGTCGCGGGCCGAATGCAGAGCCGTCATGCCCAGACGTATGACGGCTCTTCGTGCGGGCACGGTGGGGTGCCGTGCCGCCAGTGCCAGAATACCGTGCTGCCGCAGCGAGGCAGCTGTCCGGCTTGTCAGTGCTTCGTCGCCTGTTTCCAGCGTGATGATGTGCGCTGTGCCGTGCACAGGCAGCCCCAGCCCCTGCAGTTCCGTCCGCATGAGACGGCTCAGCCGGGCCACACGGTCGCGTTGTTCCTCCATGCGTGCAATGCGCCGGGGCAGCATGGCCGCGCATGCGGCGTGCGCGTCGGGCAGTGCCGTGGAGTGAATGAAGGGCGACGCCAGATTGCACAGCAATTCTGTTCCGCCGCGCGGCAGCAGAATGAATGCACCGAACAGTCCCAGCGCTTTTCCCAGCGTGCCCACAGCCATGTCGGCACTGCCGGTTGCCAGCCCTCTGCCTTCTGTGCCCAGCACGCCGAAGGCGTGCGCCTCGTCTGCCACCAGTATGGCGTTATGCCGTTCCTTGATCCGGCGCAGTGCGGCAAAGTCCGGACTGTCGCCGTCCATACTGTACAGCGATTCCACCAGAATAACTTTTGTGCCCGTACTGTCCGGCTTGTCCGTTTTTTCCAGCCTGCGGGCAAGATGCCGTGTATCGTTGTGGCGGAAACCGCAGGGCGTTGCGGCACCGGCGCGTACGGCTGCTGCAGTGCTGGCATGGATGCGTTTGTCGTACAGCACTGTATCGCCGCAAAAGGCCAGCGCCTGCAGCAGGGCCAGATTGGCCTGATAACCGCTGGGCAGCAGCACGCATTCCGCATAGCCGAAATATTCGGCAAGTGATTCTTCGGCGGCCCTGATGGTGCGCGAGTGCCCCCCCGCCAGAGCCGAGGCAGAGGCGGACGGGGGATGCTGAGCAAAGCAGCGGGCCACCTGAGCCTGCCAGTCTGTATCCGCTGCCAGTCCCAGATAGTCGTTTGAGGCAAAATTCAGCAGTTGCCTGCCGTCCACTGTCACCCATTTTCCCTGACGGGATTCCTGACAGATGCGTCTGCGGTACAGTCCTGCGGCCGTCAGTGCCCGCAACCGCGCGTTCAATGCCGCGTAAGCCATGCGAAGAGCTCCCTGTAACGCTTCTGCAGCCGGTCAGCTGAAAATCTGCCGTCATAGGGCAGGGTGCCGGTAAGCAGTATTCCCTGCACGGTGCGGGCACCCAGCTGCATTTGCACGGTGTATTCAAATGCGTGCCTGCTGTCCGAACCGGTGCGTGATGTCAGCAGCGCATGCACCGGTGCGGTTGCCCCTGCGGGCAGGTCTGCGGCAGAAAGGCGTATATGGGGCATGCGCCGTACCGAGAGCAGAAATGCGTGGCAGGAAAAACCGCACAGCCAGCGGGTGTGCAGCGCGGCAAACTGGGCCAGTGCTTCAGTCATGAACCATGGCTCGCCGGAATGCCCGCCCCCGCGTACTGTCCCCCGTATGCTGCTGCCGCAGACCGCACTTACCGCGGCGGGTACAACGAACAGGGCCGTGGCCGGCGTATGGAGCGTTTCCGGCGCCGGAGCGGCGTTGCAGCGCAGCGTGATAGTGTTTTTATGTTTCATGCCGGTATATTGTCATCCTGTATTGCCGCGGCGGTTGATGCGCGGAAGGGACGTACCGCCAGCGCGGCGTTCTGGCCGCCGAACCCGAAGCTCTGCAGAAGCGTCAGGGCGGAAAGTTTTTCCGGACGTCCGGCAGCGTACAGCTCTGCAGCGGTGCACGGCTGAATGCGGCGGACAAACGAGAGACTGTCGCACAGCGGAGCCTGCAGGTTGCGCACGGGGGGCAGAAAACCGTGCCGGGCACAGGCCAGCAGTACGGCCAGTTCCACGGCACCGCAGGCAGAGGCGCAGTGTCCTGTCCATGATTTGAGGGCAAGAACCGGCGGCCGGTGTCCGGTCGGGTCAAAAAGCCGCGTGAGCATGACTGATTCGGCGGTGTCGTTGCGCAGCGTGCCCGTACCGTGTGCACAGACGGCGGTCACATCGGCCGGTCCAGCCCCTGCTTCATGCAGAGCGGTTCTTACAGCCTGTTCCGCGTGCATGCCCTGCGGGTGCGGTGCGGTCATGGCGTGGCCGTCCATGCTGCAGCCGTATCCGCATACTTCAGCCAGCGGAACAGCGCCGCGTTTTTGCGCATGGTCCAGCGATTCCAGTACAAAAAAAGCGGCTCCTTCACCTGCGGCAAATCCCTGCCGACCGGTGTCAAAGGGTCTGCATGCCGCTGCTGCTGCGGCATGAGTGTCTTCAGAACACGGAGCCAGTGCGCCCGCCTTGGCATAGGCCAAAAGGCCGCCGTATGACAGGCGCGAATCGCCTCCGCCGGCCAGCGCCACAGGCAGTACCCCGTGGCGGATGCGGCGGAAGGCCTCTCCCACTGCCTGTAGCGAGGCCGCGCAGGCAGTACCGGTCACCAGACTTTCGCCGCGGGCGCCCAGCAACTGGCTGATGGCCGAAGCTGCCGTGTTGGGCAGATAGCGCAGCATCCATAAGGCACAAAGCGTATCATGCCGTTGCGGAAGATGCTGCGGCTGTGCGTAGTCGCTGTCCATATCCAGATGCGGACCGCTTCCGGCGAATATTCCGCAGTATCCGGGCAGACCCGCAGCAAAACCGGCAGCACCGGCAGCCTGACGTGCGGCATGCACGGCCATGGCCGCACCGCGGTTAAGATAGCGCCGGTGCCGCCAGCCCCGCAGTGCATCGTCGGCATCGAACTGCGCCGGTGCCTGTGCGTACCCCGCCGGCACGGAAGTAGGTTCAAATACGGTGCGGCCGGTCAGCACCGACTGCCGGATGTCCTGCGGCGTATGCCCCAGCGGGGTGACGGCACCGGCGCCGGTGATGACCACTCTGCGTTCAGCCTGCATGGCTCGGAGCCTTTTCATGCTGTCCGGCGCGCAGGGCGTGCAGCACGTAATCCGCAATATCCTGTACGCTCAGCACGGGCCCATCATCCAGTGTGCGGAGTATGCAGGCCACGCGGTCGCAGCTCAGGTGAGGATACCGTCCTGCCATCATTTTGTACGGGTCAGCATCTGCATGCCGGGCTTCTTCAAGGTGCACGCGCAGTGAGGTGAGAAACACCGTGTCGTCGGCGACCGGTATGCCGAATGCCGCATTGAGCCCCACGCCGAATTCGAGCAGATCGATGGATTCGGTTTCAAGATCGCGTAATATGCGGGTTTCCGGAGTGATGGTGTGCGGCGGAATATCGAGAACTTCCGCGATGATGCCGATGACCCGTTCTGTCACGGCGCAGGGGGCGGTCTGCTGAGTCATGCTGTGGTCTCCTTTTATTTGCAGGCGGTCAGACCGCCGTCCATGGTGATGGCGGTGGCGTTGATGGCGGCGGCTCCGTCGCTGAGAAGGAACGCCAGCGCTCCGGCAGCCTCGTGCACGTCCACCGCCCGTTGCAGCGGAATGCGCTGCAGCAGGTCCGGATGCTGCTTCAGATAGCGGGCTCCGCGCCCTGCAGCCACATATCCGAGACGCAGCGAGCATGTTGTGATGCCCCGTGCGGCCAGTTCTGTACCGGTGCTGCGGTACAGGGCTTCGGCAGCCAGTTTTGCCGCGGCATACAGTCCCTGTCCGGCGGCGGGCAGCGCCGCAGCCGTTGACGAGACAAAAACCATGCGGCCGCAGCGGCGGTGCAGCATATGGCGGCTGACCGCACGCACCAGACGGGCACGCCATGTTATATTGGCTTCTATGTATGCGCTGATTGTGTCCGGTGATGCCGATGCCAGCAGGCTTTCATGATCCGTATGCATCAGGTCCAGCAGATATGCCGCGGGCATGCCTGCGGCTGCTGCCGCCTGTTCCGGCAGGGCATCGGCGCGGGCTGTGTCTTCCATGCGCACGGTGAGCACCGGCGGGCAGGATAGGTGCGCTGCGCTGAAAGCGTTGTGTATGCGGGCGGCTGCCTCTGCGCTGCCTGCCGTCAGGCACAGCGGTACGCCCGCGCGGGCCAGCAGCGTGGCCGAAGCGGTGCCCAGCGCGCTGCCGCCGCCCGCCACCAGTACACATCCGCGGGTATGGCTCAGGCGCATTGTATGGTTCCTGTGACGGCGGCGACGCCGTCCACAAGCAGGGTGCACCGGTATGCGCTGCCGCTGCCGTCCGTGACTGCGCTGACCGTGCAGACGTGAGTGCCGGGCGGCACAAACTTCCGGAAGCGTACCCCCGTGAATGTCCATTGTCCCGCGTCCGGCGCAGGGCCGGTCATCTGTTCCGCGGCGCGGATAAACGCCTGCATGAGCAGCGAGCCGGGCACACAGGGCGCACCGGGAAAATGCTCTGCGTAGACAGGATCATCCGCAGGAAAACAGCAGAAGACGGAAGCGCTACGGGCGGCGGGAACAGCCGCGGAGCTTTTCCGGCCCATTTTTTCTGCGGAGTGTTTTTGCGCGCCGGACATGGCGGTATCACGGGGGGCGTCCGAACTTTCCCCGTCCCGCTCAGATACAGTTTTTTCAGGCACAGATTTTTCAGACACGGGGGCCTCCGGTCACTTCCTGTATGGCTTCCGCCGTGGCTTCGACCAGCAGGCCGCACTCCTGCGCGGTGATGCTCAGGGGCGGCATGAGCACCAGCACGTCGCCCAGCGGCCGGATGATAACTCCTCTCCTGCGTGCTGCCAGCACCACCTTGTGCGCGGTGCGCAGGGCAAAAGGATACGGACGGCGTGTGGCGCGGTCTTCCACCAGCTCTATGCCGGTCATGATGCCCCTGCGGCGGATATCGCCCACATGGGGCAGTGTTTCCAGCTGCCGCAGCAGTGCATCGTATATGGTGATGATATGCTGCAGCCGCTCCAGTGTGCCTTCGGTGCGGAAAAGCTGCAGGCTGGCTATGCCTGCGGCACATGCCAGCGCATTACCGGTATAGGTGTGCCCGTGGAAAAACGTGCGGCATTGCGCGTGGTCGCCCAGAAAAGCCTCGTATACGGCGTCGGTCACCATGGTGGCTGCCAGCGGCAGATATCCGCCGGAAATGCCTTTGGCCAGACACAGCAGGTCGGGAGCCACTTTTTCCTGTTCGCAGGCAAACATGGTTCCGGTTTTGCCGAAACCCACGGCCACTTCGTCGGCGATAAGCAGAATACCGAGCCTGTCGCACAGGGCGCGGGCGTGGGCCAGATAACCGTCGGGGTGTGTTATCTGACCGGCGGCACCCTGAACCAGCGGCTCTATGACCATGGCGGCCAGTTCCGGCGCGTGGCGTGTGGCCGTTTCTTCCAGATGGGTGAAGCACTCGTGGCGGCATGATTCTTTCTGCCGGCCGAAGGGGCACCGGTAGCAGTACGGTGCCTCGGCCCGTACGGTTTCAAACAGCAGCCCGCCGTACACGGCATGAAACAGGTCTATGCCGCCCAGCGAAACGGCCCCCACGGTGTCGCCGTGGTACGCTCCCCGCAGGCATAAAAACTTGCTGCGACCTTCTCCGGCGGGGCCGCGTTGCTTCTGGTACTGGTAGGCTATCTTCAGCGCCACTTCCATCGCAGTGGAGCCGCTGTCGGAATAGAAGACGCGGTTCAGTCCCTGCGGGGCTATCCGGGCCAGCATGGCCGCAAGCTCAATGGCAGGGCGGCTCGATAGGCCCAGCAGCGTGGAATGTGCCACGTTGTCCAGCTGGGCGCGTATGGCCGCATCAATATGCGGGTGTCTGTGGCCGTGCACGTTGGTCCACAGCGAAGAAACACCGTCCAGATAGCGGTTGCCGTCGGTATCCACCAGCCAGTTGCCGCGGGCTTTTTCGATTATCAGCGGCGCGTCTTCGTGCCACGTCGCCATCTGGGTGAAGGGGTGCCATACATGGGCCGCGTCCAGTGCGCGCAGCCGTTCCGTGTCGGGTTGAAGTGCGTTCATCGGAGTACTCCCATATGGCGCAGCATGGTGTAGTCGTCAGCGGTGCTGCGGCCCGCGGTTGTCAGATAATTGCCCACCATCAGCCCGTTGGCGCCGCTGATGAATGTCCACGAACGGTATTCGCCCAGCACATGTTCGCGGCCTCCGGCCACCAGTATGTCGGCCTGCGGATGCATGAATCTGAATACGGCTATGGTGCGCAGCGCTTCAAACGGCGGCAGCGGATCCATGCGCTCCAGCGGCGTGCCTGCCACAGGGGTCAGCAGGTTGACCGGCACCGAATCTGCCCTGCACCGTTTTATCTGACCGGAAAGCTCCGCCCGTTGCGCGCGGCTTTCGCCCAGCCCCAGTATGCCTCCGCAGCACACAGCCAGTCCGGCCTCGCGCGCCAGTTTGACGGTATATATGTCTTCGTCGTAGTCATGCGTTGTGCATACCGATGCAAAGAAACTGCGTGCGGTTTCCAGATTATGGTGGTAGCGCTCCAGTCCCGCCTGCCGCAGCATTGCAGCTGCCTGCGGGCTGAGCTGGCCCAGTGATGCGCAGGGCGAAAGGTGCGTGCGCGCCCGTATGCGGACCACGGCTTCGCATACTGTTTCCAGTTCGCGGGGGGCGGGGCGTGTGCCGCTGGTCACAATGCCGAATCTGTCCGCACCGGCGTCGGCCAGCTTCAGGGCGTGCTCCACCAGTGCGGCGGTGTTCAGCATGGGGTGTTCGGGCGCACCTGTGGCATAATGGGCCGACTGTGCGCAGAATGAGCAGTTTTCGGGGCAGCGTCCGGAACGGGCGTTGACAATGGCACAGGTGAACGCCGGTCCGGCATGTGCCGTGCGTATGCGCTGGGCACAGGCGATAAGCGGCAGAGTCTGCTCGGCGGGCAGTTCCAGAAGCCGCAGTGCCTCATCTTCCGTGGCACAGGCTTCAGGGGCCGCCATAATGCGGCGGCACAGGTCGTCAGGGTTTATGGTCATGGGCGTGTATCCTTGCAGCGTGGCAGCATGTCAGGAAAGACCGCCCGGCGCGGTCAACGGCCGACTCCTAGCCTGCGTGACGGCTTATTGTCAACTTTTTAAGTTCAAATGGGTTTACAATTGGCTTTTCAGGAACAGGGAAAAGGCGGCGCTGTACGCGGTGCCATACTGGAAGTGTTGCGGAAGCATGACGGCAACTGGGTTTCCGGTGAGGAACTGAGCCGGATTCTGGGAATGTCGCGTGCTGCCGTTTCCAAGCACATGCGGCTTATCCGCGACGCAGGGTACCCTGTGGAGGCCATGACCAGGCGGGGCTACCGGCTGGGAGGCGATGCGGACAGCCTGCATCCTGCAGCGGTATGCCACGGTCTGGGAACCCGGCTTTTGGGGCGGGGCACGGTGCTGCACATGGAGTCCGTGCCGTCAACCAACATGGAGGCCCGGGTGCTGGCGGAGCGCGGAGCACCAGAAGGGTCTGTGGTGCTGGCCGACTGCCAGACGGCGGGGCGCGGGCGGCAGGGCCGGACATGGCTTTCGCCCCGCGGGGGGGTGTATATGTCTGTGGTGCTGCGCCCGCAGTGCGCCCCGCAGCAGGTGCCCGTGCTGACCCTGATGACTGTGGTTGCCGTGGTGGGGGCGGTGCGCGGGCTTACGGGTCTGCCTGCAATGCCCAAATGGCCCAACGATGTGCTTGTGCATGGCCGCAAGCTGAGCGGTGTGCTTATTGAAGCAGGACTGGTTGTCGATGCGCTGGACTATGCCGTTGCGGGCATAGGCATCAACGTGAATACCGTCTGTTCCGAGCTGGAGAGGGATGGTATGCGGGCTGTTTCGCTGCGCGGGGCGCTTGAGGCGCACCACGGTACGGAGCAGCCGCAGTTGCCCCGTGCGGGAGTGGCCCGCGCGGTTCTTGAAGCGCTGGAAGAAGCTTATGAACTGTTCCGCAGCGGCGGCGGTGCCGCGGTGGTGGCCCGGTGGAAGCAGCTGGCGGGCATAACCGGCAGCAGTATACGACTGGGCAGGGGGGATGCCGTGCTGACGGGAAAAGTCCGCGATGTGGATGACAACGGCTGGCTGCTGCTGGAAGACGAGAGCGGCACTGTTCACCGTCTGCCGGCAGGGGACATTCTGGACGGCTGATTGTTTTTACGGCTTCAGGACCGGCACGGGGCGCACCTCTGGTGCGCTTTTTTGTTTGGCTGTCCGCGTGCGGCAGCGCCGGGGCATCAGACTGGCCGGAAAGCTCCGGCTTTCCGCGTGTGTCACGGAATTGCCTGCAGAGTCTCCGGGCATCCTGCTGCCGGTTGCGGGCAGGAGCACGGCGCGGGTACTTATCTGTACGCCGCGCCGTACCTGCGGGCTGTCAGCTTTTTTTTGCGGGTTTTCAGGCTGCGGGCAGTCCGTCATTGCCGTTTCGTCCCGAGCCGGTGCCGCGGGGAATGATTTCGTGCAACGGGTGTGCGGTCAGGGTGTTGCCATGCGGCAGCGGAGACTTACTCTTACGTCAGCGTTGTCTGTTCCGTTGTTCCGGCACCATGCTTTTGCGCAGCACCACGGCCGAAGTGTCGCCCCGGCTGTCTTCTTCGGCTGCCGCAGGACCCATTATGATGGGGCCCTGTGCGGCGGGTGCGGCGTTTTTTTTCTGCGCCAGCGCGTCCAGCCTGTGCTCCGCTTCGGTCAGAAAAGCTTCCAGTGCATGGTCCACGGCTTCGTCGACATTAAGCTTGCGGGAAAGTTTTCTTGCCCGGTGTCTTGCTCTTTCCAGCCGCAGGGCAAGGCCGGAATCAATGTTGAAGATGACGCGTTTTGTTTCTTTTTCATCTTTGAATATGTGCATGGTGCCTCCTGTGAAACGGGTGAGGTCTCTTTGTACATATTTTGTACATAATGCGTACAAAGAGATCAAGCCACAGTTACTTTCCGGTGCGTTGACCCGTTTTTTCCGCTGAGGCATACTTTCAGGCTGTTTTCAGTTAACCGGTGGCAGAATTCTGTGAAATCAGCAGGTTCTGCATTACCCTGCAAGGCAGGTTCATATATGTCGTCGGATAGTACCCGAACCATGCAGGCGGCGCGGGCAGGCGCCGCTGCGCCCGAACCGGATTCCGGTTCCGATACCGCCATTTTCAGCCTTACATGGCCGCAGATGATGATGATGTTTTTTCATTTCATCATCGGTTTTGTGGATGTGTGGGTGGCAGGAAAAATCCATCAGGATGTACAGGCATCACTGGGTATCATCACGCAGTGTCTTTTTTTTCTGATGGTGGTGGGTATAGCCGTGGCCAATGCTTCCGTGGCGGCCATAGGTCAGTCCGCCGGCGCCGGACTGTACAGGCGCGCGCGGCGCTATGTGGCGCTGGTCATCAAGCTGGGCGTTGTCATGAGTCTGGTTGTGCTGGTCTGCGGCATGCTGTTCAAGGAGCCGTTTCTCAACCTGCTGCAGGTGCCGGAACGCATCCGCCCCATCACGTCATATTTTTTTGACGTGTATCTGTATGTGCTGCCCATGTACTACATGCTCAACATGACCAATGCCATGTTCCGCGCCCGCAAAATGGTGCTGATTCCTCTGGGCTGCATGATGATTGTCAGTCTGGTGAACACCGTGGCGGATTTTGGTCTGGGGCTGGGCTGGTGGGGCTTTCCGCAGATGGGCTATGCCGGTGTGGCATGGGCCACATTCTATTCCATTACGGCCGGTGCGCTGTTCAACATGGTGATGCTGGTCAGAAAAGGCCTGCTGCGGCGCGACTCCGGCGCTCCGTGGCGCTGGGCCCGCTGTGCGGCACCGTATCTTATCAAGGTGGCGCTTCCGGCAGGCGGCATGCAGATAATGTGGCAGACCGGGTATCTGGTATTGTTTGCCATTACCGGCTCGCTGCCTGCGGGCAGCATTGATGCGCTGGCCGGTATGACGGCAGGCATGCGCATAGAATCTCTGCTGTTTCTGCCTGCGTTCGCTTTTAATATGACAGCCAGTATTCTGGTCGGGCATTTTCTGGGGGCCGGGCGCAAGGCCGAGGCCAAACGCGTGGGGCTGCGTCTTCTGCTGATGGCCTGCGGGTCGTTAACGGTGGTTGCTGTTTTCATGTGGCCTTTTGTGCCGGAAATCTGCGCTTTTCTGTCGCCGCAACCGGCGGTGCAGGCGCAGGCGGCCGTGTATCTGAAATATAATCTTGTATCCATTCCCTTCACCGTGGCCAGCATGACGCTGGGCGGTATAATGACCGGCGCCGGCGCCACGCTGTACACCTTTATTGTATACAGTTCCGCCACATGGCTGGTGCGGCTGCCGGTGGCCTATGTCATGGGGCACCATGTGTGGGGGAACTCCGAAGGTGTGTTTGTAGCCATGCTGATTTCACAGATATTCCAGTCCGGTACCATGCTCTGGCTGTTCTGGTACCACGACTGGAGCCGTTTCAGCATGATCAAGCGCAACGGCAACAGAAAGAACACCACGGAGACGCCTGCAGGGGCGGCTCTTGAAGGAGTGAAAAGCAATGTGCGCAGTGGAATTTAAGCCTTTGACCATGGACGTGATGGAAGAGTATCTGACTCTTTTCTCCGGCACACCGTCGCGGGCTTCTGATTACAGTTTTACCAATCTGTGGGGCTGGGCCAACGAATACGGGCTGGAGGTGGGCCGCACGCCCAATCTTTTCTGGATACGCCAGACCAGACCGGAAGTGCGTTACTGGGCGCCCGTGGGTGACTGGAACGCCGTGGCCGACTGGGCAAACTGCCCCATGATGACGGCGGGCAGAACCTTTATACGCGTGCCGCAGCAGCTTGCCGACCTGTGGCAGGCGGCGCTGGGCGACGGCGTGCAGGTGCAGGAGGACCGCGATCAGTGGGACTATCTGTACGACGCGGAAAAGCTGGCTACGCTTTCGGGCAACAAGTACCATAAAAAAAAGAACCATGTGAATCAGTTCAAGAAGCAGTATGACTGGCAGTACCATCCCATGACGGCTGATTGCATAGAAGCCGTGCTGCAGCTGCAGCAGGAATGGTGTCTTTCGCGTGAATGCGAAGAGTCGGAAACCCTGCTGGCGGAAAATGAAGCGGTCATCCGTGTGCTGGAATACTGGGACACCATACCCGGATTGAAGGGCGGTGCGCTGTATGTCAATGAAGTGATGGTGGCCTATACCGTGGGCGAAGCACTGACAGACGATACTCTGGTGGTGCATTTTGAAAAGGCGCGTTCGGAGTATCGCGGGGTGTATCAGGCAATCAATCAGATTTTTGTTGAGCATGAGGGCACAGGATATACATATGTGAACCGCGAGCAGGATCTGGGTGACGAGGGTCTGCGTAAGGCAAAACTGACTTATCACCCTGCGGACTGGCTGCGCAAAAGTACCGTCACTGTGTTGTGACGGGCCGGGCGCTGTCCGGCGTCTGTCTGGCGGCTGTCTGGCATCTGGCCACAACTGGCCGACATCTGACCGCATCTGGCCGGCATCTGGCCGGCGCGCGTCAACGCTGCTGTACCGGCGGCGCAGAGATTCTGCGCCGCCTTTGCCGTTTGACACGGTACCGGTTAGCAAGTACGTAAAACGCCCGGGCGCTGCGAGCCCGAAGCAGGTATTTTTTCAGGCGGACATGGTGTTCGCCCTTTTACATATTTAGCCGCGGGGCGCGCCGCCCCGTCCAACGGCGCTCTGTCCGCAGAGCGCACCAAGGAAGCATCATGAGCAAGGTTGTAACGCGATTTGCTCCCAGCCCCACGGGGCATCTGCACCTCGGCGGTGCACGCACCGCCGTGTTCAGCTGGCTGCTGGCCCGCCATTTCGGCGGTGAATTTGTGCTGCGTATCGAAGATACCGACATGGAACGCTCGAAGCAGGAGTACACAGACTCCATTCTGGCTTCCATGGCATGGCTGGGGCTGGACTGGGACGGCGAGCCTGTCTACCAGAGCCGCCGTTTTGACCTGTACAACGAGTACATCGACAGGCTGCTGGCAGAGGGCAAGGCCTACTGGTGCGAATGTTCGCCCGAAGAAGTGGAAGCCATGCGTGAAACCGCGCGGGCCCGCGGGCTGAAGCCCAAATACAACGGCCGCTGCCGCGAGCGCGGCCTGCAGGGCGGTGAAGGCCGCGTGGTGCGGCTGAAGGCGCCGCTTACCGGCAAGACGGTGTTTACCGATCTGGTAAAGGGCACCATAGCCTTTGATAACAGCGAGCTGGACGACATGATCATCCGGCGGGCCGACGGTTCGCCCACATACAACCTTGCCGTGGTGGTGGACGATGCCACCATGGGCGTAACACATGTGCTGCGCGGCGACGACCATGTGAACAACACCCCCAAGCAGATTCTGCTGTACGAAGCTCTGGGACTGCCCGTGCCGGAATTCGGCCATGTGCCCATGATTCTGGGGCCGGACAGACAGAAGCTTTCCAAGCGGCACGGGGCCAAGGCGGTTATAGATTATAAAGAAACCGGCCTGCTGCCTCAGGCGCTTGTGAACTATCTGGTCCGGCTCGGCTGGTCATACGGAGATCAGGAAAAATTTTCGCTGGATGAGCTGATAGAGAAGTTCTCCACTGATAATCTGTCGCGTTCCGCTGCGGGATTCGATCCGGAAAAGCTGCAGTGGCTTAACGGTCAGTACATCAGGGAAACTCCCGACGACCAGCTGGCCGGTCTTGTGCGGCCTTTTCTGGCAGAAACGGGATACGGCCAGATTGATGCAGCTTTTCTGACTGTTGCGGCGGGCCTGTACAAGGAACGCGCCCACGATCTTGTGGAGCTGGCAGCAGCCATGAAACCCGTGCTCTGTGCTGATGACGCGCTGGAGTTTGATGCCAAAGCCGTGGAAAAGGCACTGACGGCTGAAGGCCGCGGGCATCTGGCTGCGTTGCGGCAGGCGTTTGCCGCCTGTGCTGACTTTGACGGGCACACCGCCCATGAAGTGCTGCAGCGCTATGTGGCTGACAACGGGCTGAAATTCAAGGCCGTGGGGCCGCCTTTGCGTGTGGCCCTGCTGGGGGCCATGGGCGGACCCGACCTTTCCGCCGTCATGGGCCTGCTGGGCAGGGAACGCACGCTGGCGCGCCTTGACCGTGCGGCGGCATTGTAATTCTGTTTTTGTGCGTCAATGAATACAGCGCCGTATCCTGATGGATACGGCGCTGCTTTTTTTGAGAAAGGAGGCTGTGCGGCGGAGGGGAATTATCCGCGCCGGATGTTGTACACCCCGCGCCCTTCGGCCACATTCACGTCTTTGTTGTCCGCCGTCCAGACCATGACATGGGCGTTGCCCACTTTGTTGCCGAGCAGCCGGATGCGTGCTTCGGCATACAGGTCCGCCGGATTGGCAGGCCTCAGGTAGTCAACGCTCAGGGTGATGGTGGCCACGTGGTCTTCGGGCTTGCAGTGAGCCCATACGGCAAAACCGCCGCATATATCCACAAGGCTGGCTATGACTCCGCCGTGAATCATGGGCCGCCCCGTATGTCCTATGAGTTGCGGTGCAAATGGGATATACAGGCGTACCGCATCACGGCCCAGATAGTCGGCGCGCACTCCCAGATGAACGTGAAAGGGGAATTCTTTTTCGATGAACTGCTGGAGTGTGGAATCGTGCATGGGAATATCCTTTGTTTCAGCGGTCAGTGTCTGTGTGTTGTGTGCCGCGCGGCCGCGGGCGCGGTCAGCGTGTGCTGTCGCGCTGTACGAACCTGTCATCCGACTTCATTTCCTGCGCCTGCTCGGCGGTATCTTCCAGCCAGCCGCAGCGTATGTCACCCTGCGGCGTGTCAAAGCGCGGCACATAGGGTTTGATGTCCACCAGCGGGCTCTTGTCCAGCATGTCTACGCCTTCCAGTTCCAGCACATTGCCGTGTACCGCCGTCAGCCGCACCACGGAAAGGCCGATACCGCACGGACGCCGCGGCGAGCGTGTGGCAAAAAGCCCTCTTTTGCAGGTATCCAGAAACGGCGTGAGCGTGAGATCGTACCCGCTGGACTCGTGGAAGTGATACAGCAGGATAAGATGGGAAAAGCCTTCCAGATCTTTCAGCCCGTCTGCCAGTTCCGGATTGATGCGGGCTTCTCCTCTGCATGCCGAAGCTCCCGTGGGCTGAATGGGCATTCCTTCGCGCGATGTATGCGGGGTGCGCAGCACGCCGATGGGGGTGACGGTGAAAGGTTGCATCAGGGCTCCTTTACTGCAGTATTTCAGTTTGCGGGGTCATGACCTCGTCGCGGGTGAACATGCGCCATGTGACGCTGCCGTCCTGATGATGTTCAGGCTGTACGCGCAGGATGGGGGTTCCTTTCCAGCTGTATATCATGCTGTCGTCCGGGCGTACTTCGCACCGCATGTTTTCGGCAATTTCGTGCGGTTCAAGGCGCGAAGGGTCTTCGCCCATTTCCAGCAGTTCTTCCCGTAGCAGCTCTTCCACTCTTCCGGCGATGTTCCGCGGGGTGCTTGCCATGCTGTGTAATCCTCCGTAAGTATGTGACTATGAAATCACCGCGCCGTGGTGTCGCGGTGCTGTCTGCGTATGAACCATGGTGTAATCATTGTCGGCTTTGTGGGCAAGGTGCCGCACGGAGCGGAGAACAGAATGGAAAACAGTCTTTTTCTGGGGCGTATTCCCCTTTTCAGCGGGTTGTCGGCTCAGCAGCTGGAATCCATGGCATCCATAGCCGTGGACAGGCCGGTGGACAAGGGGCAGATTATTTTTGTCGAAGGAACGCGTGCAGAAGGGCTGTACATAGTGCTGGATGGTCGTGTCAAAATATTCAAGACGGCTCCGGACGGACGCGAGGCGGTGATGCATGTGTTCGGCGCGGGAGAACCTTTCGGCGAGGTGGCTGTGTTTCAGAACGATGTCTTTCCGGCCAATGCCATGGCGGTGGAACAGAGCCGCGTTCTTTTTTTGCCGCGCAGGGGCATTGTGGACCGCATTGCCCAAGACCCGTCACTGGCAATGAACATGCTGGCTGCCCTTTCGCGCAAGCTGCGCATGTTCACCCGGCAGGTGGAGGCGCTGACCCTCAAGGAGATTCCCCAGCGTCTGGCGGCGTATCTGCTGCATCTCAGTGTGAAAAAAGGGCACAAGGACGTTATCAGGTTGGATGTTTCCAAAAGTCTGCTGGCGGGTGTGCTGGGCACTGCGCGTGAAACTCTTTCGCGGGCACTGGCAAAACTGGTGGAAACAGGGGCCATAACCATGGAAGGCCGCACCATCACCATTACAGACCGTGAATACCTGACCGCACTGGCCGAAGGGCATGAGTCGCTGTAGCGCGTAGCGGGGCCGCTGTGTATGTGCTGCCGGTCTGTCAGACCTTGTGATCAGCTTCCGGCAGGCGGACCACCAGAACAGGCACCGGGCAGCGCGAAACGACTTTCTGGGTCACGCTGCCCAGCAGCAGACCGGCCAACCGTCCGTGTCCCTGTGTACCCATGACCACCATGTCAAATTGCGGGGCGCGTTCCAGAATGACATCGGCAGGTTGCCCCACGGCCACCTCGATGTTTTCCGCCACGGGCATGCAGGCTGTGTCCGCCAGTCCTTCCAGACTGCATATGCCCGTAATGCGCTCTCTTACCTTGTGTTTGGCTTCCACAAGCTGTTCCGGAGTGAACAGCCGCCATGTGGCATCGTCAAACACTGTGGCGAAATCCAGCCCCGATGTGGTCAGGTAGTTCTGCTTTACGTCCGGCAGCACATGCAGCACATGCAGTGCTGCTCCGTACTGTTGCGCCAGACTGAACGCGTACGAAAGCGCATGGCGGGAATCTTCTGAAAGATCGGTGGCGTATAGTATTTTTTTGACGGGCTGCATAAAACCTCCCTTACTGCTGGTTTACCATGGATATAACAACGGCTGCGGGGGGTGTCAGCCCTGCAGCCATGAGAATCTTATCTGCTGACGGCCGGACGCAAAAAAGCCCCGCCGTCAGCGGCGGGGCCTGTGCCGGCCGGCATTGCCGTCAGCCGAAAAGGGTGTTCTGCGCCTCGTGCCCCTGACAGGTCATGATGACCTCGTTTATCTGCACGGAACTGCCGGACTGGCGCACAGCGCTGTTCACCGCTTCTGAAAGGCCTCTGCAGCAGGGTACCTCCATGCGCAGCACGGTGAGAGAAGCTATGCCGCTGGTTGTCAGTATGTCGGCAAGCCGCTGGGCGTAGGCTGCGGTATCGTCAAATTTCGGGCAGCCTACGAGCACCACTTTGCCTGCGGCAAACCGGCTGTGAAACTGAGGCGAAGCGGCAGCCGCGCAGTCGGCGGCCACAAGCACGTCGGCCCCGTTGAGAAACGGCGCTGTGGGCGGCACCAGCCGTATTTTGAGCGGCCAGTGGCCGGGACCGGCGGCCGGCTGATGAGCCTGTGCCAGCTGCGGGCTCTGCTGTCCGGTTGCGCCGAACGAGCGTACCATGGACCCGGGGCAGCCCCCTGAATGATGCGGGCGTACGGGCTGCGGCGGTTGTCCGGTCGCGGCATCGCGCCGGCGTACGTGTTCCATGGCGGCTTCCTCGTCAAATTCGTCGGCTTCGCGCTCTATGATGTGCAGGGCATCCTGCGGGCAGGCACCCAGACAGGCTCCCAACCCGTCGCAGTAGGAATCCTTGACCAGTTTCGCCTTGCCGTCGATGATGGCTATGGCGCCTTCGGCACAGTCGAGCACGCACAGGCCGCAGCCATCGCAGCGCTCTTCATCTATCTGTATTATTTTGCGTATTTGTTTTTTCATTATATTTCCCCCGTGTGACTGATGCCGCATGAGAGCGGCGGTGTGTTTGCCGGTACCGCACTGTGTGCTTGCGGGTACTCCGGGTGCGCATGGCCGCAGGACGGGCATGGGCACGGGGAATACGCCTCAGAGGGCGGCGGGAGGCAGAGCCTCCCGCCGCGGCGCTGTTAACCCAGAATGGCCTTCAGGAAATAGGCTTGATGTTGTAGTTTTCGACAAGGAAGTTCAGCACATTGGGGCTGACAAAAGCAGGCAGTGACGGGCCGAGGCGGATGTCCTTGATGCCCAGCGCCAGCAGCGTCAGCAGGATGGCCACGGCTTTCTGTTCGTACCACGACAGCACCAGAGAAAGGGGCAGGTCGTTGACGCCGCAGTCGAAAGCCTTTGCCAGTGCGACTGCTATCTGAATGGCGGAATAGGCATCATTGCACTGTCCCACGTCCAGCAGTCTGGGAATGCCGCCTATGGTGCCGAGTTCTTTGTCAAAGAAGCGGAATTTGCCGCAGGCGAGCGTCAGGATGACAGTGTCTGCCGGCGCTTTTTCCACAAATTCGGTGTAGTAGTTGCGGCCGGGCTTGGCTCCGTCGCAGCCGCCGACAAGGAAGAAGTGGCGGATGGCGCCGCTTTTCACCGCGTCGACAACTGCCCCTGCCACGCCCAGCACCGCATTGTGGCCGAATCCGGTCATAACGGTTTTGCCGGGAGCGTCTTCCGTGAAACCGGGCAGTTCCTGTGCGCGTTTGATGACGGCCGAGAAATCCCGGTTTTCGCAGTGTGTCAGGCCCGGCCAGCCCACCAGCCCGGTGGTGAAGACATTGTCCTGATACGATGCCTGCGGTTTCTGGATGCAGTTGGTGGTGAAAAGGATGGCGCCGGGGAACTGCGGGAATTCCTTGTGCTGGTTCTGCCATGCGGTGCCGAAATGTCCGTAGAAATGGGGGAACTTTTTCAGCTCGGGGTAGCCGTGGCAGGGCAGCATTTCACCGTGGGTGTAAATGTTGATGCCGGTGCCTTCGGTCTGTTTAAGCAGTTCATGCAGATCCCGAAGGTCATGGCCTGATACCAGTATGGCTTTGCCCTTTCTGTGTCCCAAAGGCACTTCCGTGGGCACGGGGTGACCGTAGGTGCCGGTGTTGCCGGCGTCCAGCAGTTCCATGGTGCGCAGGTTCACGTTGCCGCATTCAAGCAGCAGCCCGACCCAGTCATTCAGATCACGGGCCTTTCCGTCAAAGCCCGCGGCAAGACCTTTGTACAGAAAGTCGTACACCGCGTTGTCTTCCTGCCCCAGAATGGCTGCATGGTCGGCGTAAGCTGCCACGCCTTTCATACCGTAGAGCAGAATCTGCATGCACGAACGGATGTCTTCGTCAGGTGCCAGAGTCAGGGTGCCGTGTTCCGCCGCCTGCCGCACTATGGCCGCCGCATCGGCACCGGGAACAAATGCCGCCGGTCCGGAGGTGTAGGAAAGGCCTGCCTTGCGTACAAGGTCGTCGCGCATGGCCGTTATTTCGTGCACCCACGGCACAAAGCGGTCGGGGTCGAAGTTCACGTTGGTCAGCGTGCTGAAAAGACGGGCGGCGGTGTAATGGCCCATGCCCTGTTCTCTCACGCCTTTGGCTGCGGCGTCCTGTGCTGCTATGGCAAGGCCGCGCAGCGCGTATACGGTGGCGTCCTGAAGGTCGGAAACTTCGGGTTGCTTGCCGCACACGCCCATGGCGGTGCAGCCGGTTCCCTTGGCTGTCTGTTCACACTGGTTGCAAAACATACTGTACTCCTTCGGTTTGGTTTCGAAATAAACCGGAATTCTGTCCGGTTCTTCCGGGTTCAGCTGGTTTCCGCCGGAGCGGGGCAGGTTGTCTGCCGTTGTTAAAGACACCATAGCCGTCCTGCGGGGCAGGGGATGTGACCGGAGTCACAAAAGAGCATAACAATGTGCACCCTAGCAGCATTATTTTGTGCATACATGATATACTGGGCGCGCGCGACAGAAAAAATGGAAAAAAAGAAAAAGTCGCTTGACAAGGAAGGGGGTCCTGTATAGGTTGCGCCTCTGCCTCGCGATGTAGGCGCGTAGCTCAGTGGGAGAGCACTTCCTTGACACGGAAGGGGTCGGCAGTTCAATCCTGCCCGTGCCTACCACATCGAACAAAGCAGGGGGAGGCCCGTAGCCTCCCCCTTTTTGTCATTGGTGGCGGATAAATTGATTAGCAAGGAGTTTGCAAGGTGAAGGTTTCCATCGAAGGATCAGTGGTGGAGGTCGAGTCCGGCGCAAGCTGCCGGGACGTGCTCAAGCAGGCCTTGAGCGGCAAGAAATTTAAAAAAGTGCTGGCTGCCCGTTGCGGCGGCACCATGCTCGATCTGACCGCGACCGTTCCGACCGCCTGCGAAACCCTTGAGCCTGTCTATGCAGACTCGCCCGAAGGGCTTGGTCTTATCCGCCACAGTGCGGCCCACGTAATGGCCGATGCCGTGCAGCGTCTTTTCCCCGGCGTAAAGGTGACCATCGGGCCTGCCATTGAAAACGGCTTCTATTACGATTTCGACTACGAGCGTCCGTTCACCGCAGATGATCTTGAAGCCATCGAAGCAGAGATGGACAAGATCATCAAGGCGGCGCATCCGTTCGAGCGCAGTGTCATGTCCAAGGATGAGGCAAAGAAAATGTTTGCCGACATGGGCGAGACCTACAAGCTTGAGCTTATCGACGCCGTGCCCGACGATATTGTTTCCATTTACCGCAGCGGCGACTTTGTCGACCTGTGCCGCGGTCCTCATATTCCCGATACCGGCTGCATCAATGCCTTCAAGCTGATGTCCGTTGCCGGCGCCTACTGGCGCGGTGATGAAAAGAATGCCATGCTTTCGCGTGTGTACGGCACGGCTTTTCCTGATGAAAAAGAGCTGAAAAGCTATCTGAACAGAATAGAGGAAGCGAAAAAGCGTGACCACCGCAAGCTGGGCACGCAGCTTGACCTGTTCAGCTTTCAGGAAGAAGGCGGCTCGGGCATGGTGTACTGGCATCCCAAAGGGGCGCTTGTGCGCGCCATTCTGGAAGACTTCGAGCGTAAGGAGCACCTGAAGCGCGGCTACCAGATTGTGCAGACGCCGCAGATTTTGCGCCGCGAGCTGTGGGAAAAATCCGGTCACTATGACAACTACCGTGAAAACATGTATTTTACGGATATTGATGAGCAGCCCTACGGCGTAAAGCCCATGAACTGCGTGGCTCATATGCTCATCTATAAATCACGCAGCCACAGCTACCGCGACCTGCCCGTACGCCTTTTTGAGCTGGGCGTGGTGCACCGCCATGAAAAAAGCGGTGTTCTGCACGGATTGCTGCGGGTGCGCCAGTTCACGCAGGATGATGCGCACATCATCTGCACTCCTGACCAGCTGGAAAGCGAAATCGTGGGGGTGCTGAATTTTGTGCGGGATGTCATGGGCGTGTTCGGCTTTGAATATTCCATGGAAGTGAGCACCCGCCCCGAAAAGTCCATCGGTTCCGACGAAGACTGGGACCGCGCCACCAGCGCGCTTGTGAAGGCGCTGGAAGGGCAGGGACTGCCCTACGAGATTAACGAGGGCGACGGCGCCTTTTACGGGCCTAAAATTGACGTAAAACTGCGCGACTGCCTGGGCAGAGAGTGGCAGTGCGCCACGGTGCAGTGTGATTTCACCTTGCCTGACCGCTTTGATCTGGTGTACATCGGACAGGATGGTGAACGCCATCGACCGGTTATGGTGCATCGCGTCATTCTTGGCTCGGTTGAGCGTTTCATCGGTGTGCTTACAGAGCATTTTGCCGGTGCCTTCCCCACGTGGCTGGCTCCTGTTCAGGCACGTCTGCTCACCGTGACGGACGCCCAGAACGAGTTTGCCGAAGAAGCCCGCGCCGCCCTTATGGCGCAGGGTATCCGCGTGGAAGTGGACACCCGCAATGAAAAACTCGGCTACAAGGTACGTGAGGCACAGCTGGAAAAGATTCCCTACATTCTCGTCATCGGTGACAAGGAAGTGGAAGCCCGCGGCGTGAACGTGCGCCTGAGAAAGGGTGATAATCTTGGCCTTAAGACGCTGGATGAGGTAGTGGACATCATCAGGGCCGATTGTGAGGAACCGTTTAAAAGTGGAGGGATGCGCTATAGCTTCTCCTAAGTTTCGTCGGCAGGAGCCGCAGGACGTGACGCGTCGCAACGAGCAGATTCGTGCACGCGAAGTTCGTGTCATCGATGCAGATGGCAGCCAGCTTGGTATTATGTCCCGTAACGACGCAGTTGCCGTCGCCAAGGAACAGGGACTGGATCTTGTTGAGGTGGCTGCTGGTGCCGTGCCCCCTGTCTGCAGGGTTATGGATTACGGCAAGTACAAGTACGAGGCGCAGAAGAAAAAGCAGGAAGCCAAAAAACGGCAGACTGTCATTCAGGTCAAGGAAATCAAGGTTCGGCCCAAGACGGACGAACATGATTACCAGACCAAGCTCAAGCACATCCGCCGGTTCCTTGAAGACGGTGACAGATGCAAGGTTACTGTGTTTTTCCGCGGTCGTGAGATTGTCCACAAGGACAGAGGCATGATGCTGCTGCAGCGCGCGCAGGAAGATACCAAAGATATCGCCAAGGTGGAGCAGGAGCCCCGCGCCGAAGGCCGTACCCTGCATATGCTGCTGACACCGCTCGCCAAGAAAGTGTAAATTTCTCGACTTGACTTGAGCATTGCGCGGATGTATCGCCTTTTCTCCGTTCTGGGGAGAAGTGCGCACGTCGTACTGTGCTCCTTTCAGATTTGACCAGGGATGGAAGTAACACGGAGCAGCCCGTACCGGGCATGTTTCGTCCGGTCGGCGGCAGCACTGCCGCACGGCCGAAGCATATGGCAAGGAGTGATCACATGCCTAAGATCAAAACCAGACGCTGCGCTGCAAAGCGCTTCTCTGTGACCGGCTCCGGCAAGTTCAAGCGCCGTCGCAAGAATATGCGTCACATTCTGACCAAAAAGGCTTCCAAGCGCAAAATGCAGCTTGGACAACCCGCGCTTGTGGACAAGACCAACGAAAAGGCTGTCAAGCGCATGCTGCCCTACGCCTAGGCGCAGGCGGCATCCGGATTTTCATAGCAGGCTCCGCTGGCCGGTCTCTCGCCTCGCGGAGTTCATAAATGGAGGTAATCCATGCGTGTAAAGAGAGGAATGGCGACTCACAGACGCCATAAAAAGTACCTGAAGATGGCCAAAGGCTACCGCGGTGGTCGCAGCAAACTGTACCGTACCGCGCGGGAAGCCGTAGAACGCTCGCTTGCCTACTCCACCCGTGACCGTAAGGTTCGTAAGCGTGAGTTCCGTAAGCTCTGGATTCTGCGTATCAACGCAGCAGCACGTGAAAACGGTGTTTCGTACAGCAAGTTCATCCACGGCCTGGCTCTGGCCGGAATCGAACTCAACCGCAAGGTGCTGGCCGATCTCGCCGTTCGTGAAAAAGAGGACTTCGCCAAGCTGGCGGAACTCGTGAAGTCGAAACTCAGCTAGATACGAATCGGGACTCCATCCCTATGACCCTGGTCAATGAATTGGAGAGCCTGGTCCCGGACCTTGCCAAGGGCCTGGATCAGGCTTCTTCTTTAGAAATGCTGGAAGAGCTGCGCATTGATTTTCTCGGCCGTAAAGGCCGCCTTGCGCAGATCATGGGCCGCCTGCCTGAACTCGCTCCCGAGGAGCGTCCCGTGGTGGGCAAGACGGCTAACGCCGTCAAGGAATCACTCAATAACCTGTTCGACCGGCGCAAAACCGCGCTGGAAGAAGAACGCGAAGCCGAAAAGCTGTCGCGTTTCGATCCTTCCATGCCCGGACGTATGCCCCGTGTCGGCTCGCTGCACCCCGTGACGCAGGTGATGGACGAAATCTGTCAGGTCTTCAAAGGGCTTGGCTATGATATCGTCACCGGTCCCGAGGTGGAGAACGACTACCACAACTTTGAAGCGCTCAACATGCCGCCGGAGCATCCCGCCCGCGACATGCAGGACACGCTGTACGTCACGGAAAATATCCTGCTGCGTACGCATACCTCGCCCCTGCAGGTGCGCACCATGAAAGAGCGCAAGCCCCCCGTGGCCGCCATCGCTCCGGGCAAGGTGTACCGCCGCGATTCCGACCTTACGCATACGCCCATGTTTCATCAGATTGAAGGATTCATGGTCGACCGTAACGTCAGCATGGCCGATCTGCGGGGCACGCTTACCTCGTTTCTGCAGCAGGTGTTCGGCAAAGACACCAGAGTGCGCTTCCGTCCGAGCTTTTTTCCCTTTACCGAGCCCAGTGCCGAGGTTGATATCTCGTGCTGCATGTGCGGGGGCAAAGGCTATCATAAAGACGGTGCGCCCTGCCGCGTGTGCAAGACCACAGGCTGGGTGGAGATTCTGGGCTGCGGTATGATAGACCCCGAGGTCTTCAAATCCGTCGGCTATGATCCTGAAGTCTACTCCGGTTTTGCATTCGGTCTGGGTGTGGAGCGTGTGACCATGCTCAAATACGGCATCGGCGATCTGCGTATGTTCTTTGAGAACGACGTGCGCTTTTTGCGGCAGTTTGCCTGATACGGTTGTGCCGCGCGGCCTGCGGGCCGGTGCGGATGACCTGTTACGTATTTGCTGCGGGGCGCTGCATGTGCCCCGCTGCGTGGCCTGCCGGATGCGCGGCAAACCAGAATTCAAGCCTGCATGACCGGACTCGCTGTCCGGCCACGGGAGACGAGGATGCTTCTTAGTCTTAATTGGCTGCGGGAATTTGTTCCCTATACAGGCACGGCACAGGAGCTGGGCGACCGGCTGACCATGCTGGGTCTTGAGCTTGAGGAAATTATCCGCCCGTTCGACGCCATAGCCGACATAGTAGTGGGCCATGTGCTTGAATGCGGCCGCCACCCCGAAGCGGACAAGCTGTCCGTGTGCAGGGTGGACGTAGGCACCGAGGTGCTGGATATCGTGTGCGGCGCGCCCAACGTGGCTGCCGGACAGAAGGTGCCGGTGGCCAAAGTGGGCGTCACCATGCCTTCCGGATTGAAAATCAAAAAAGCCAAGCTGCGCGGACAGCCTTCCTGCGGGATGATCTGTTCCGAATCCGAGCTTGAGCTTTCCGACGAATCCGACGGCATCATGGTGTTGCCGCAGGATTCTGTACCCGGCGTGCGGCTGGTCGACCTGCTGCAGCTTGACGACACGGTGCTCGATATCAGCATCACCCCCAACAGGGCAGACTGCCTTTCTGTTCTGGGGCTGGCACGCGAAGTGGCGCTTGCCTTTGATCTGCCGCTGACCATGCCGCAGCTTGAACTGCGCGAACAGGGCGAAGACGCCGGCAGTGACGTGACCATAGCCATTGCAGACGGTGCGCAGTGCCCAGTGTATCAGGGCCGCATCATCGAAGGTATCAGCACCTGTCCTTCTCCGCTCTGGATGCGCCACCGGCTCAAGTCGGTGGGTGTGCGTCCCATTTCCGCCATTGTGGATGTGACCAACTATATTCTTATGGAACTCGGCCAGCCGCTGCATGCCTTTGACCTTGACCTGCTTGAAGGGGCACGCATCGTCGTGGAAACGGCGGCGGAGGGTGAGCGCTTTACCACTCTGGACGGTCAGGAACGGGTGCTCAAGGCATCGGACCTGCTCATCAGGGACGGCGCCAAAGCCGTGGCGCTGGCCGGTGTGATGGGCGGAGCCAACACTGAAATCAACGATGCCAGCCGCAGGGTGTTTCTGGAATGCGCCGTCTTCAAACCGGCCACCATTCGCAGAACAGCCCGCAGGCTGGGGCTGAGCAGTGAATCTTCCTACCGGTTCGAGCGCGGTGTGGATCAGGTGCTTTCCACATTTGCCATGAACCGCGCAGCCCAGCTGATGTGCGAACTGAGCGGCGGCGTGCTGCGTCCCGGCGTATGCCGTGCAGAGCCCGCTCCGTGGCAGGCTGCACAGCTGCGGTTCCGCCCCGCCCGTGCTGCAGCGCTTCTGGGCATATCGCTTGATGACGGCTTCTGCCGTGAAACGCTGCAGAAGCTCGGATGCACGCTGAGCGGTGCTGATACGCCCGAATGGACGGTAACCGCCCCCAGTCACCGGCACGACCTTGAACGCGAAGCCGACCTGATAGAAGAAGTCGGCCGTGTTTACGGTATGGACAACATTCCTCCCGTGCTGCCCAAAGTTTCCAAGCCGCTGGAGCAGGGCCGTACGGACAGCGAATATGAATTCTGGGCGCGTATCAAGGTATGGGGCCGCGGTCTGGGGCTTAACGAGGCTGTGAACTACAGCTTTGTGGGGCACAAGGATCTTGATTTTCTCGGCCTGCCTGCCGGCAACCGCATATCCATCATGAATCCGCTGACCTCGGAGCAGGACGTGCTGCGCACAGAACTTGCTCCCGGTCTGCTGAACACTCTGCGGCACAACCTTGCCCAGGGCAGCACCGGACTTCAGGTGTTTGAACTGGCGCACATATTCGAGGCCGACCAGTCGTCTGACACCACCGCGCGTGAATCGGGCAGACTCGGGCTGCTGGTTTACGGTCAGCGCTATCAGGACGGCTGGCCCCGCCGCGAAGAAGATGCCGGCTACGAAGACCTTAAGGGTATTGTGGAGCATCTGCTGCGCGTGCTTAATCTCGGTCCGGCTGCCTTTACCCTGCGCAAGGATCACAGCTGGCTGCTGCCCTGCGTGGAAATACGCGTGGGCAGTGTATGCGCGGGCGTGGCAGGCCGCGTAAAACCCGATATCGCCGATGCCTATCATGCCCGCAAGGACGTGTGGATGGCGGAAATCGATCTGGACGCGCTGCGTACCCTTTGCCGTGATGTGGCGGTGCAGTTCAGCGCGTTGCCGGTGTTTCCGCCGGTCAAGCGCGACATCACCGTCATGGCGCCTGCCTCCGTGCCTGTGTCTGCCGTGACAGACCATGTACGCGGCATGAGTCTGAAGCTGTTCAGCGACATCGTGCTGGTTGACGTGTTTGAACCGGAAACGCCTGAAGGCGGGACTCCGGAGCGCAACCTGACCTTCCGGCTTACGTTCAGACATGCTGAGCGTACCCTCAAGGACAAGGAAGTGGACAAGGAACGCGACAAAGTGGCAGAATCGCTTACGGAAGCACTGGGAGTCCGTATCTAGACGCATATATCCGCCACAGCACTGTCCGGCGTGCGGCCGGACAGTGCTGTGAAGGTTGCGCTTAACAGCAGGGAATCATTCGTTTCGTCGGCATTCCGTCATATGGTCGGACGTGGCTGACGCGCCGCCTGCGGGCATATGCCCTTGCCGCGGCACGGACGGACATCCGCAGCACCGGCTGGTGCGTGCTGCTTCCAGCAAAGGGAGAAGGCATGTCAGGCACCGTTTACCGGATAGGCGAAGCCGCCAGATTACTCAACCTGAAGACGTATGTTCTGCGCTTCTGGGAAACGGAGTTTCCCCAGCTGGTGCCGGAGCGTGCAGAAAGCGGTCAGCGCCTGTACACCGAAGAGAACATAGCGCTGCTCAGGCAGATACGGTACATGCTGCATGAGCAGGGGTTGACCATTGAAGGCGCCAGAAAAGTGCTGGCGGAACAGCAAAGCAGCCGGAAGCAGCAGGCGGAGCCGCAGACATGCGCCCCTGCCGCGCCTGTGGCTGAAAACGGTATCGTGCGGGAAGTCATAGACGAGCTTCAGGTGCTGCGCACCATGCTGCACGCTGCCGGAACGGACCGCATGTAACGGTCCCGGGGAACCACTATGATTTTATCTCCTTCGTTGCTTTCTTCCGACTACGGAAGGCTGGCGGACGAACTTGCCGCTCTTGAAGACGCAGGCCTTTCGTGGGTGCACTGGGATGTCATGGACGGCATGTTTGTGCCTAACATCACGCTGGGAGCACCCATCATCAAAAAGCTGCGCAAAGCCAGCGGACTTTTTTTTGATGTGCACCTGATGGTGCAGGCACCCGAACGCTATATAGCGGATTTTGCCGACGCCGGTGCCGATATGCTGGTGGTGCACGCCGAAGCCACAAACCATCTGGAGCGTACCCTGAGCGAAATCCGCCGCATGGGCCTTCAGTGCGGCGTGGCTCTCAATCCGCATACGCCGCTCTGTGTGCTTGAGTATGTGCTGGATCAGCTAGACATGGTGCTGATCATGAGCGTCAACCCCGGCTTCGGCGGGCAGAAGTTCATACCCTTCACCATGCGAAAAATAGAAGAACTTTCCGCCATGATCACCGCCAGAGGGCTGAAAACCCTCATTCAGGTAGATGGCGGCGTGGATCCTGAAAACACACCGGAGCTGGTGCGCCGCGGGGCGGATGTGCTGGTCTCCGGATCTGCTTTTTTCGGGCATCCTCCCTATCGTCAGCGGCACGATGCCTTTCAGGCAGCGGCAGCCCGGTAGCAGTCATGTAATGGAACGGGGCACGGTAACACGTGCCCCTTTTTCGGGCTTCCGGCTTGATTCCTGTGCGGATGAACAGTCGCGTCCGGCGGATGGTGCCGCGGTGTCGTCGGTGCCGCCGTTTTTTGAAAAATGATTTCAGTGGTTGTCTTCCCCGCTTCAAGCGACTAGGGATGCACCAGCCGGCGCGGGTTTACGCACCGGCAATCAGTCACTCTTCAGGAGGATCAGATGGCTTCCCGCAAGGATCTTGCCAACGCTATCCGCGCACTCAGCATGGACGCCGTGGAAAAGGCCAAATCAGGCCACCCCGGTGCGCCCATGGGTATGGCCGACATGGCCGAAGTTCTGTGGAACGATTTCATGAAGCATAACCCCGCCAACCCCGGCTGGGCAGACCGCGACCGCTTCGTGCTTTCCAACGGACACGGTTCCATGCTTATTTATTCGCTGCTGCACCTTTCCGGCTACGATCTCAGCATCGACGACATCAGAAATTTCCGGCAGCTGCATTCCAAAACTCCGGGCCACCCCGAGTACGGCGTGACCCCCGGCGTGGAAACCACCACCGGCCCGCTGGGGCAGGGCATCGCCACGGCCGTGGGCATGGCCATGGCAGAGCGCATGCTGGCCGAAGCCTTTAACCGCGACGGATTCACCGTTGTCGATCACCACACCTATGTGTTTCTGGGTGACGGCTGCATGATGGAAGGTCTGTCGCATGAAGCCTGCTCTCTGGCCGGTACGCTGGGCCTGGGCAAGCTTGTGGCGCTGTACGATGATAACGGCATTTCCATTGACGGTCGTATCGACAGCTGGTTCGGCGATGATACCCCCGCCCGTTTCCGTGCCTACGGCTGGCATGTGGTGGCCGGTGTGGACGGACACGATGCCGAAGCCGTGCGCAAAGCCATTGAAGAAGCCAGAGCAGAAACAGGACGTCCCAGCCTGATCTGCTGCAAGACCAAGATAGGCATGGGCGCCCCCAATATGGCTGATTCCAGCAAAGTGCACGGTGCGCCGCTGGGTGCGGATGAAATAGCCGCCACCCGCGCCAACATAGGTTGGAATCATCCTCCGTTCGAGATTCCGGCCGATGTGTATGCAGGTTGGGACGCACGGCCCAGAGGCGCTGCCGCCCAGCAGGTATGGGATGACATGTTTGCTGCTTATGCCGCAGCACACCCTGCGCTTGCCGCGGAATTCACCCGCCGCATGGCAGGTGATCTGCCCGAAGGCTGGAAGGAGCTTTGCGAAAAAGCACTGGCGCAGATTGTGGCCGCTGCCGAAAACCTTGCCACCCGCAAGGCCTGCAACAAATCGCTTGAAGCCATCGGCCCTGCGCTGCCCGAAATGGTGGGCGGTTCCGCCGACCTTACCGGCTCCGTAGGTACCAAATGGAGCGGCAGCAGGCTGCTGGACAGCGCCAACTGGGGCGGCAACTATATTTCCTATGGTGTGCGTGAGTTCGCCATGGGTGCCATCATGAACGGCCTGACCCTGCATGGCGGCTTCCTGCCTTACGCCGGTACGTTCCTCATTTTCTCCGATTACGCCAAAAATGCGTTCCGTCTTTCCGCGCTGATGGGCATCCGCACAGTCTGGGTGCTGACGCACGACTCCATCGGTGTGGGCGAAGACGGCCCCACGCACCAGCCGGTGGAACAGCTGGCCGGTCTGCGTCTTATTCCCGGGGCTCATGTGTGGCGCCCCTGCGATACCGTGGAAACTCAGGTTGCCTGGCAGAGTGCCGTTGAATACAAAAACGGCCCCACAGCGCTGTCGTTTACGCGGCAGGGTGTGCCTTTCATGCAGCGTGATGATGCCGCAGTGCGGAACATCGCCCGCGGCGGTTATGTGCTGCGTGACTGCGAGGGTACCCCGGAAGTCATCCTTATCGCCACCGGTTCGGAAGTGGGCGTGGCCGCCGGAGCCTGCGACAGGCTGACAGCCGAAGGCCGCAGGGTACGGCTTGTTTCCATGCCGTGCAGCAATATCTTCGACCGGCAGGACGCCGCCTACCGTGAATCGGTACTGCCCGCAGCTGTTGAGGCCCGTGTGGCCGTTGAAGCCGCCGCTTCTGACTTCTGGTGGAAATACGTGGGGCTTAAAGGCCGCGTGGTGGGTATGACCACCTTTGGCGAATCCGCCCCCGGCAAGGTGCTGTTCGAACACTTCGGCTTTACGGCAGACAATGTGGCTGCCGTGGCAAAAGAAGTGCTGTAGCGTTTTTCGGGGATGACCCCGGACGCTGTTCCATGTACAACAAAAGGTGCGGGTGTGATGCATGATCACATTCGCACCTTTTTTATGCTGTATCCTTCAGTCTTAGCCCGCAGGAGACTTCATATGAACGTACTGAAAATGACTGATCTTGATCTGCGCGGAAAGCGTGTGCTTATCCGCGAGGACCTGAACGCTCCCATCAAGGACGGGGCGGTGGCCAACGACAACAGGCTGCGCGCAGCCGCACCTACCATCCGCCTTGCCATGCAGGCAGGAGCACGGGTTATGGTGATGTCGCATCTGGGCCGTCCGGCAGAAGGCGCGTTTGACGAATCGGCATCCATGGCGCCTGTGGCGGCACGGCTGGCCGATATTCTGGGCTGCCCCGTGCCGGTGGTGCGGGACTGGCTGGACGGGGTGGATGTGCCCGAAGGCGGCGTGGTGCTGACAGAGAATGTACGCTTCAACAAGGGCGAAAAAAAGAACGACGAAGAGCTGGGCAGGCGCATGGCGGCCCTGTGCGATGTTTATGTGATGGATGCTTTCGGCACGGCGCACCGTGCGCAGGCTTCCACCCATGCCGTTGCCGCATTTGCTCCCGTGGCCTGCGCGGGCCCGCTGCTGGCGGCGGAACTGGAAGCTCTGGGCAAGGCCCTTGGCGCCCCGCGCCACCCTGTGGTTGGCATCATCGGCGGTTCCAAGGTCTCGACCAAGCTCACTCTGCTGGAAACGCTTTCCTCCAAGGTCGACAAGCTTATTGTGGGCGGGGGCATTGCCAATACGTTTATCCGTGCCGCAGGTTTTGCCGTGGGCAAATCACTGTATGAAGAAGATCTGGTGGCCGAAGCCGCCCGCCTGATGCAGGCCGCAGCCGCAGCCGGAGGAGAGATTCCCGTGCCTGTGGATGTGGTGGTGGCCACGGAGTTTGCCGAAACTGCAACGCCTGTCTGCAAGCCGGTGGATCAGGTGGCCGAGAATGAGATGATTATGGACATCGGGCCGCAAACCGCCGCCATGTATGCAGAGGTGCTGCGCGGAGCAGGAACCATCGTGTGGAACGGACCTGTCGGGGTGTTCGAGTTTGATGCCTTCGGTGCCGGTACAGAAGCGCTGTGCAGGGCTGTGGCGCAAAGCAGCGCCTTTTCCATCGCCGGCGGCGGTGACACTGTGGCCGCTGTGGATAAATACGGCGTCCGTGACGGCGTATCCTATATATCCACGGGCGGAGGGGCTTTTCTGGAGTTTCTGGAAGGCAAGGAGCTGCCGGCAGTGGCCATGCTGGAACAGCGCGCAAAAGCCTGAGCACTGCGAGGGCGTAGCAGCCGGTGAGCTTGTGCCGCCACCGGCTGCTGCCGCACCGGTTTTCCATCGTTATATCTGAAACAGCAGACCCCTGCCGGACTGTTACCGCATTGCGGTAACAGTCCGGCAGAATCATTTTGCGGTGTGGCGCCGCATGTTCTTTTCACAACGGCGCTCAGGCGCAGGTTGTACAGACCGGACCCGATTTCCGGTGGCAGGTCAGCTGTGTCGTGCCCGCGGTGCGGTGCGGGAGACCGGTTTGCCAACGGCACGCCGTCAGAAATTCCAGCGGAAATGAAAACGGGCTCCGGCGCCATGTTCTGCTTCTGCAGGGTTGGGATTTCCCAGCAGGGGAATGTTTCTGGCCGTGCCGTATTCAGGCCCGAAAGAAAGCTGCAGACGTTCGGTGGGGGACCAGTCCATGTATATTCCGGCGCGTACTCCCTGCATTTCCAGAGCCATGCGCTGTGCGTCATCTCCTGCGGGCACGGGCACCACATCGGTGGCAATCTGCGAGCGGATGGCCCAGTCGGGGGCATCGGAATAGTACAGCGTGGCACGGGCGTTGCCATATGTCTCTGCAGAAAAGGTGGTCAGGTCTTGCGCACCCGACGAATCGCCCAGCAGGCTGATTTCCGGCGTGATGGGCACTGCAAGCAGAGAACCTGCCGTATCTGCCGCCGGAGTGACGGCAAAAAGCAGCACGGGTTCGTCATGCCGGGCTGCCTCATCCAGCTTGCGCAGCACTTCCGCCTCGTTTCCGCTGCCGGTAAAGCCCAGTGCAAAAGTATAGTAGCTGCCCCGATAACCTGCCGGTACAGCAGTATCTTCACCTGTAATATCTGTTGCACCGGTGCCGGATGACTGCACCGGAGACGTTGCACCGGCAGCAAAGGCCGCTGCAGGCAATACCGCAAACAGCAGTGCAAGCAGCACTGCACGGCATGCCGCCTTTGTGCGGCGCAGGCGCAGTTGTCTGCCTGTGGATGTGCCGGTTGAAAACGCGCTACGCGGCGCAGCTGCATGCAAAACGTTCATGGTTGCTATGTAATACATTTTGCGGGCAGGGCAAGAAAAAAAACAGGGCTGCGGGGCGTGATGACGGGGTCTGCGGCCGCAGGCAGGATGTAAAAAAAAGCCGCGCTCTCTGCGGAGCGCGGCCGTTGAATGCCCTGAGGCTAGAATGAGTAGGAAATGCTGATCCGGCCGCCTGCGGCAGCGTCGGGCTCCTGCTTGTCCCATCGTCTGTTTTCGTTGTCGTCGTAAACCTTCATGCTGCGGCCCCAGACAAGCTCGGGACCGGCGGAAAGCACCAGCCCGTCCAGAGGCTTCCAGTCAAGGTACAGACCGGTGATGATTTCGCGCATTTCAAGAAAGCCTTCTTTGGCAAGCGGGCTGTGGTCGCGCAGTCTGTATACTCCGATGTCGTAATCGGCTGCCAGCCGCACATCCAGCGCCTCAGACACGGCATAGCGTGCTTCCGTTTTGGGAAAGCCCAGTTGCAGGGTCCACGGGCCTTCTGCATAGCGTGCGCTGAACATGGGGAAGGCGTATGTTTTCAGCGGAGTGCGTATGCCGGCAATACCAGCCGCCACAGAAGCCTGCGGGCTGAAGGCATACCCCACCATGCCGCCGCCGAAGAACGTCAGATTGTCATTGACGAAATCTTCTTCGAACATGGACGTGATGCCCAGCGAGGCAGTGGTGAACCACGGTCCGCTGATGCGGAACGTGTCGTTGTACATCACGCCGATGCGCTGCAGGTTTTCAAAGGGCGTCTTGCCGTCTCTGCCGAAGCGCATGCCGGAAGTGTCGCTCCAGTCATAGTTGTCGTTACGGTAAAAGAACGAAAACTCGTTCCATGTTGCCCGCACTCTGGTCGATGTGCGCGCAAAGGAGCCGCCGTCATCAAGGTCGGCCTTGGCTGTGTACGCGCTTTCGAGGTTGAGTTTCAGTGTGTGCTCGCTTTCGGCCCGGGCACCGGCGGCCCCCAGCAGCAGAAAAGCAAGCAGAGAGAGAACAACACCACAACGTCTTGCCATCAAAGTGACTCCTGTAAAAGGTTTTCTGATCCGTCGGAATCAGCGCGAGCGGAATGCTCTGGTGGCCAGCCTGCCCATTTCGGCAAGGCGTCTGTCCACCTTGTGGTACAGCGAGTCCGGCGTGAAAGAGCCGTCCTTGCGTCTGTTACCTGTTTTTATTCCCGTAAGCAGTTCAAGTGCTTCTGTGATGTGGCGCACCGGATATATGGCGAACTTTCCCGCATCAACTTCTTTGAGAACATCGTATTTAAGCATAAGATGGTCGGTGTTGTCATGCGGAATGATAACTCCCTGTCTGCCGGTAAGTCCCCGGCGCACACACAGGTCGAAAAATCCTTCGATTTTGCGCGTCACACCGCCCACCGCCATGATGGAACCGGACTGCGACACCGCACCGGTGAACGCCAGCGACATATCTATGGGCACCTGAGCCAGCGCCGAAAGCAGCGCGGCCAGTTCCGCACCGGAGGCGGAGTCGCCTTCCACACCCACGTAGTTCTGTTCGAAGCACAGGCTGCCGGAAAGTACCAGCGGTTTGTTATGAGCGAACTGGCTGAGCAGGTAGCTTTTAAGAATCATCATGGCTTTGGTGTGAATGGGGCCGCCAAGCTGGGCTTCACGTTCAAGGTCGATGATGCCGCCTGTGCCCACGCCCACCGTGCACGATATGGAGTGCGGCAGACCGAACTCAAAGTCGCCGTACATGCTGACGGAAAGCCCTGTCACATGTCCCACGGCCTGACCGCTGGTAGCCACTTTTATCAGCTCGCGGTCGTATTCCTCCATGAAGAGCTCTTCATACAGATTGCTGCGGTAATGGCGTGCTTCCAGTGCGTTATGCAGCGTGGCGCCATCCACCATTTTTTTTCCTTTCATGGAAGCCAGCGCGGCGGCTTCGAGCATCAGCTCGCGCACCAGAGGGAATTTGAGCGACAGTTTTTTCTGGTCTTCGATAATCCGCGAACCATGATCGACAATGCCGGCCATGGCCTCGCGGGTGAAAGGAGGCAGACCGGCTTCTTCTATGATGCGGCCTATGCGGTGCAGGTAATTTTTGACCCCTGCAGCGTCGCGCCGCATGGTTTCGGCCATATGTGCCTTGATTTTAAACAGCTTGGGAAAACGGTCGTCGTGCTCTGTCAGCTGTTCGTACAGCTCTTCATCACCGATGAGGATGACCTTGAGCGACAGATCCAGCGGTTCCGGCTCTATGCCCTTGGTCTTGGTGGTGTCCACACCGTCGTCGGGGTCTTCGATGCGCGCACGTGAAGACCGCAGGGCGCGCATCAGCCCTTCCCATGCGGCGGGGTGCTGCAGAATATCTTCCATATGCAGCAGCAGAAAACCGCCGTTGGCCTTTTGCAGGGCGCCTGCTTTTACCAGCGTGAAATCGGTGACCAGCGCGCCCATTTCGGCCTCGCGTTCCACGCACCCCAGCAGGTTGGCGGGGGTGGGGTGGTCTTCGGTGACGATGGGGGCGCCTTTCAGCTCGGAATTATCGACAAAGAGATTAATCTCGTACCGTCCCAGAGTCTCTTCACTGGCGGAACCACCGGAGGCATCGCCCTGCTGCGGGGTGTCCTGCTTGGCCACAAAGCTGTCCAGATTGTCCAGCATGTCAGCCCGCAGATCTTCAAAATAATCACACAGCACGGCACAGGCACAGGCGCTGTTGTATTCTTCCGCCAGCGGTTTCAGATGTGCGTCCAGCACTTCGGACATGACTTTACGGTCCAGCGAGCGCTCGCCTTCGGAAAAACTCTGCTCGGCTTTGCTCAGCTGGCGCATGAGCCCTGTCATTACCTTGAGCAGCGCGTCACTTTTAACCTTCAGGTTTTTGCGCAGTCCTTCGTCCAGCCGTTCAAATTCTTCTTCGCTCAGGCGTTTGCCTTCGATAAGCGGGTACAGCGTGACTCCGCCCGCGTCATCCAGATCAAGGTTGAATCCCTTGCCCACGGCCACGGAATCCATTTCCTTGAGCAGCTTGTCGCGTATGTCCTGAAAGCGCTCCAGCAGTTCGTTGCGCTTTTTGACATAGGCGTCGTTTTCAAAGCGCGAGGGAATCTCTTTGCGGATACGCGTTATGGTCTGGGCAAGGTCGTTTTTGAGCGCGCGCCCCTTGCCGGCGGGCAGCAGTATAAGTCGCGGGTGGTCGCGGTCGTCAAAGTTGTGTACATACAGCTGGTCGGGCGGCGCGGGCATTTTGCGGGCGCGGGGCGTCAGCACGTCCATCAGCATGTACGTGCGGCCCAGATTGGCTTCGCCGGCCAGATATATGTTATAGCCTGTGTCGCGTATGTGCAGCGCCATTTCCAGCGCCTGCATGGCGCGGGGCTGGGCGCTGCCGCGCGGGGCCGAACGGGGCAGCGTGCGGCTGTCGTCGCAGGGAATGCGTGCGGGGTCCAGTCTGGTGCGTAGCTTGGAAGACGGTAGCGGCTTGGGTCTGCTCATGATTCTCCTGATCGGGCAGTGAATTTGCTTGGGCAAAAGCGATACGCAGTTGCTCAACGGGAAAGTATATCGCAGCATATGCTGAAAGTCATCAGGCAATAGCGTTTGTCAGGCGGCCGGGCTGTCTATATACTCAGGGATATCAGGCAATGACGTGTCAGAACGGTACTTGTGTCCGGCGTTGCAAGACGAGCGGAAACTCCGGTGGTCCGGCCGGTGGTCGGGCCTGCGGGGCAAACGGTGCAGACCCCGCGGTTGTTTCCGTGGTGGTGCCGGTGCTTGCGGGGCAAGGCATGGCAGGCAGGCTGGCGGAGCATCTGCAGGCGGTAAGCGGCGGTGTGCCCTTTGAGCTGATAATAGCGGACGGCGACCCGCAGCAGCCGCTGCCGCAGCCGGACTGCCTGTGCGGTGCCGCCGTGCTGCACATGCACGCTCCCATAGGCAGGGCACGCCAGATGAATGCCGCCGCCGCATGCGCCCGGGGGCGCGTGCTGCTGTTTCTGCATGCCGATACCCGCCTGCCGCACAATGCTTTTGCGCATATGCTGGATGCGCTCTCGCGGGTTCAGGCCGGGGCGTTCAGTCTGGGCATTGATGGCGGGGGCCTTTTTTTCCGGCTGACGGAGCGGGTGGCCGACGCCCGCAACAGGCTTACGCGCACGCCTTACGGTGATCAGGCGCAGTTTTTCTGCACCGCGTATTTCCGGCAGCTGGGCGGGTATGCCGATATCCCTCTGATGGAGGATGTGGACATCATGCGCCGCATCCGGCGCAGGGGCGACCCCATAGAAATAGTGAAAAGCCGTGTTGCCACATCGGCGCGGCGCTGGCACAAGGAAGGTCTGCTGTACTGCTCGGCGCGTAACGTATGTTTGCGCGCATTGTATGCGCTGGGCGTTTCTCCGCACTCTCTTTCACGATGGTATCGCGCACACAGGGGATGATCATGAGCGAATCCTGCATTCTTTTTTTTGTCAAGTATCCTGAACCGGGAAAGGTGAAAACGCGTCTGGGCGAAGTGGTGGGCAATGACAAAGCCGCCATGCTGTACCGGCATTTTGTGCAGGACATGCTGCAGGGGCTTGCGCGCCTGCATGCCGACCTGCGCATCTGTTATGTGCCGGGTGACGCCGATCTGCCCGAAAAATTCAAGGCATGGCTGGGCCCGCAGCATATGTTTGCGGCACAGCAGGGGCTTGATCTGGGCGAACGCATGAAGCATGCCATGCAGAAAGCCTTTGACGACGGTTATGACCGCGTGGTGCTGATGGGCAGTGATATACCGGACTATCCCTGCGAACTGGTGCAGAAGGCGCTGAACGATCTGCAGCATTATGATGCGGCCATAGGTCCCGCTTTTGACGGCGGGTATTATCTTATCGGATTCCGTAAAGACAGCTTTTGTCCCGATGTTTTTGACGGCATACGCTGGGGCGAGGCGGACGTATATCAGCCCACGGTGGAAAAAATGCGCAGGGCCCGTCTTGAGGTGCTGCAGCTGCCCGACTGGAACGATGTGGACACGGTATGGGACCTTAACGTGCTGTACCGTACCAACAAAAACAGTTCGTTCCGCCGGTCGTCCACTTACGCGCTGCTGCGCGAAAATGACGCACTGATCAGGCAGTACGACATAGATCTGCCGGGCATGGCTCCGGTGGAAAAGGAGTAGACCGCGCATGCGGAATATCGCGCTTTTTTTCGCACTGTGCGGCATGCTGTGCTGCGCAGTGCCGGCGCGCGCCGACACCGCGGCGCAGACAACCGTTAAAGACAGCTATGTACGCACCAAGGCCAAATCCACGCGTACGCTGCTTTTTTATTTTGAAAACGACCTGTTCGGCGGAACTGACCAGTACTACACCAATGCCGTGCAGATGACGCTTGTATCGCGCGATCTGCCCACCCTGGCGGCGGATGACATGCTGCCGGACAGTCTGGACGGCCTGCTGGACGAGCTGCCGCTGGAGGCCGGCAAGGACTCGCAGTACAACGTCTCTCTTACGCTGGGCCAGCACATTTACACGCCTTCGGACACACAGGTGGAGCACCTGCTGGAAGATGACCGGCCGTATGCCGGATATCTGTACGGTGCCGTGGGGCTGCATGCCAAACAGCACGACAGGCTGGATACGCTTATGGTCACCATGGGTATGGTGGGACCGGCCGCTCTGGGAGAATTTGCCCAGAACGGCGTGCACAGCGTGCGCAACATTCCCACCGCCAAAGGCTGGGAAAACCAGCTGCACAACGAGCCTGCGCTTATGGTCACCTTTGAGCGGGCGTGGCGGCTGAACCCCGAAAGTTCGGGCAGCGGGTGGGGCTGGGACGTGCTTCCGCATGCCGGACTGACGGCGGGCAACGTGCTGACGTATGCCAATGCCGGCGGCGAGGTGCGCTTCGGGTACAATCTGCCTGCAGATTTCGGCACTTCGCTTATCAGGCCGGGGGCGGCCATCGGTGCCCCCACAGACGACGATGACCCCCGTCTGCATGCCGGCGATGAAGGTTTCGGGGTGTATTTTTTTGCCGGTACAGACCTGCGGGCCGTGGCGCGTAACATTTTTCTGGACGGCAACACCTTTACAAGCAGTCACCATGTGGCCAAAAAAAACGCTGGTGGCCGACGTAAACGGGGGCATCGCCCTGATGTACGGCCGCTACCGCGTTTCCTACACCCATGTACTGCGTACCCGCGAGTTTTATAGTCAGGAGCGGCGGCAGCATTTCGGTTCGCTTACATTTGCCGTTACGTTTTAGTGCATGGTAAATAATACCGTGCCGTGTCGTGCTGCGGTACCGTTGCGCTGACTACGGAGGTGTCGCCTTGCTGCTGCGTGTTTCTGCCATAGTATTGTGTGCGCTGCTGTTTGCCGGACTGTGTGCCGCGCGTGCCGCTGCGGCCACCATACTGGTCATTCAGAGCTACCATGCGGAATACGCCTGGGACGCAGAATGGCTGCAGACCCTGCGCCTGCGGCTGACGCCGGAGCATACCCTGCTGACCTTTGAGCTTGATACCAAACGTCTGCCCCGGGAAGAATTTGCCGCCCGCGCCGGGCTGGCCATGGATGCGTACAGGCGGCATGCTCCGGATGTGGTGGTGCTGGCCGACGACAATGCCTGCCGTCTGCTGGGGCCGCAGCTTGTGGCGGCAGGTGCGCGTATTATTTACATGGGGGTCAACGGCAACCCGCGCGATTACGGGCTGCACGGGCCGGAAAACGTGGCAGGAGTCATCGAGCGTCCGCTGGTGAAGCGCACGCTGAGTTACCTCAGCCGCCTTGAAGGCCTGACACTCAGGCGTGCGCTGATGCTTTTTGACAGCGGCACAACGTCGCAGCTTATTTTCCGCACTGTTCTGCGCGGTGCCGCAGAGCAGAATGTCATGGGCATCGAACTGCAGACGCGCATCGTCGGCAGCTGGCAGCAATGGCGTGAACATGTGCTCTCGGCACGCGGGCAGGGGGCCGATATCCTTATCATCGGTCTGTACCAGACGCTGCGCGATGCAGACGGTCGTGTTGTGCCCGATGACAAGGTGCTGCGCTGGACGGCGGAGCACAGTCCGGTACCGTGTTTTGCCGTATGGGAATTCAGCGTGGGACCGGGGCTTGCCATAGGCGGGCTGCTGCACTCTGCAGAAGAACAGGCACACAGGGCCGCAGGGCTGGTCGAATCCATGCTGGCCGGAGAGCCGCTGCCGGTGCAGCCGGTACTGGCCGAACAGGGCATGCTGAAATTCAGCCGCAGCGGGCTTGCGCGCTGGGGTCTGGTTCTGCCCGCAACCTTTATTGATCAGGTGGAAATGGTGCCCTGATTTTCCGGAGTTTTTTCTGAAAGAAACGGGCGGCGCAGATATTATCTGCGCCGCCCGTTTTGTATGGCGTTTGTCAGACTCAGGCCTGCGGCGAGGCGTGGCCGTTTTCATAGACGCGCTGCAGAATGGCGTCGGCACCGGCGGCCTTTACCTGTGCTGCAAGCGTCAGACCGGTATCGCGGGCGTCTGCTTCGGTGCCCGCGGCAGTGCGCCGGATGACGGCAGTGCCGTCCAGTTCGGCCACAAGTCCCGTCAGCTCAAAGCTGTTGTCGCCGGTCATGACGGCGTATCCGGCTATGGGCACCTGACAGCCGCCCTGCAGCCCGAAAAGAAAGCCGCGTTCCGCCTCGACGCATATGCGCGAGGGGCGGTGGTCAAGAAATGCCAGCATCTCGGCAAGGTCCTGCCTGTCACTGCGGTATTCAAGACCCAGTGCTCCCTGTCCCACGGCGGGCATGAACAGGGGCGGTCCCAGCTCGGAATGAAAGGGAGCCGTTTCGCCCAGACGCTTGAGCCCTGATGTGGCCATGATGATGGCGTCGTATTCTCCGTCCATCAGTTTGCGTATGCGGGTCTGCACGTTGCCGCGCAGCCATTTGACTTCAAGGTCGGGACGCATGGCGAGAATCTGTGACTGGCGGCGCAGACTGCTTGTGCCCACCACGGCACCCTGCGGCAGGGCGTCCAGCCCGTCGTATCTGGCCGAAAGCAGCGAGTCCGTGGGGACTTCCCTCTCGGGAATGGCTCCCAGAGTCAGTCCCTGAGGCAGTTCCATGGGAACATCTTTCATGCTGTGCACGGCGATGTCTGCGCGGCCGTCCAGCAGCGCTTCTTCGATTTCTTTGACAAAAAGACCCTTGCCGCCCACTTTGGCCAGGGGCACGTCAAGAATGATGTCGCCTTTGGTTTTCAGAACCAGCAGTTCGACTTCAAAACTGTCGGGGTACTGCTGCATGATGCGTTCTTTGATATGTTCTGCCTGCCAGAGAGCGAGCTTGCTGCCGCGGGTAGCGATGACGATTTTTTTCATGTGCGCGCCTGTGAGAGTTAGAGAATTGGCGGGGCGGCGTTATTTGCAGGAAGAGCAGTTGCCGCCGGAACAGCCGGAACAGCCGCCGGATGATGCCGGCAGAGAGTACCCGCCCTGACCGTCGGATGTTTTGAAGCAGGAGCAGGACATCAGTTTTTCGGTTTTTGTAGAGCCGCAGGCCGGACATTTGACCGTGTCACCCGCACCGAAAACCAGTTCTTCAAAGTCCTTGTGACAGGCTTTGCATGTGTACTCGTAAATGGGCATGGTATTCCTCTTTGCTGAAACTTAACGGATATATGGCAAGCCCCGCCTAGCGGCTTTCCGCCGGCTGTTCAAGCCAGGGCTGCAGTTCAAGCACGTTTTCAAAAAGATAATGGTCCACCAGACCGCACAGCAGGTGTCCTACGGCTATGTGTATTTCCTGAATGAGCGGAGTGCGGCTGTCTTTCACGTCGATGAGGTAATCACACAGTTCGGCCATGGCGCCGCCGCCTTTGCCGGTCAGCCCCACGGTGATGACGCCTTTTTCGGCAGCGGCCCGCAGTGCTGCAAGCACGTTGGGACTGCCGCCCGAAGTGGATATGGCTATAAGCACATCGCCCTGCTGGCCCAGCGCCTGCACCTGTTTGCTGAAAACCTGCTCAAACCCGAAATCATTGCCGATGGATGTGAGCACGGAGGAATCGGTGGTCAGGGCGATGGCAGGCAGCGGGGGTCTGTCCATAATAAATCTGTTCACGAATTCGGCGGCCAGATGTTGCGCATCGGCCGCGCTGCCGCCGTTGCCGCACAGCAGCACCTTGCCGCCGCGCGCGATGCATACGGCCATGATACGCGCCACATCCACCACGGCGTCGGCGTTTTCCTGAAAAAACGCTTCCCGCAGGCGGCTGCCGTCCAGCGCGTGCTCCATGACCATTATTTTGGCAGTGTCTGACATCGGGGCTCCTTGTTGAAACATTCCGCGAAACGCAAGGGGCGAAACGGAACCACTTGGGACTACCCTAAATGGCGCAGGCTCGCAATGTTTCGTGGCATTGTTATGTATCAATCCGGTATTATTGATGTTGCATGAGTCTGTCTTTGCCGTCGGCGGGTGTTTGCACCTGTGCCGCGGCCGGTGCGGGCTTTAATTCTTGTCCGGCGGGCGCATGTGGGGTAGTCCCTGCCGCAAAGCCTTACGGCTTCTTGATGGAATCTGTGCTTTCTACTAGGGATAGTCATGCATCGCGAATTGAAAAGAGTTTTTATAGTCACCAAGCAGGCCCATGCCGGAGCCGCTGCCCTTGCCGCCGATATGCAGGCATGGTTTGCCGCGCGCGGCATAGAAGCGGCAACGGAAGAAAACGATACCGCATCGGCTCTTCCTGACTTTGCGCGCAGTGCTTCGTGCATCATGGTGCTGGGCGGCGACGGCACCATGCTGAGTGTTTCGCGCAGAGCAGTGGGGCTTGATGTGCCGTTGCTCGGCGTCAATCTGGGCAAGGTGGGCTTTCTGGCAGAGGTTTCAGCCGCAGGCTGGCAGCAGGCTTTTACCCGGCTGGCGGAAAACGGCCTGACGTGTTCGGAGCGGCTGGCGCTGCATTTTGCCGTGAGCCGGGAAGAACGCTGCGTTTTTGAGGGCACGGCCGTCAACGATGTTGTGCTGCACCGCGGCGTACTGGCCCGGGTGATCAATCTGGGGCTGGGCGTGGACGGCGAATGGCTGGGTGACCTGCGTGCGGACGGGCTTATCGTGTCCACCCCCACCGGAGCCACCGGGTATGCCGTATCGGCGGGGGGACCGCTGGTGCATCCCGATATGTCTGTCTATGCCATCACACCTATCTGTCCGTTTCTCAACAATTTTCATCCCATGGTGCTGGCCGGTTCCATGCGGTTCGAGATCAGGATTCTGGAAGGGCCGCAGGAAGTGTATGTGACGCAGGACGGTCAGGAATGCTTTGCCCTGCAGGCGGGTGATCTTGTTACCGTCACGCAGGCTTCCCGCGGGTTGCTTTTTGTCGCTGTTGAAGGCTCCACCTATTTCACGCGGCTGCGTGCCAAAGGCTTTGTACGCGACCCGAGAGGACGCGGGCGGGCCGTTCCCGCATCAAGCTGATGCGCGGCCGTTTTTCCGGAGGTTAGAATGACTGCGCTTCCCGAACTTGCTTCCGTGCGCGAAGTGCGCCAGGGGGTTGATCCTGTGCTGGATGCATGGCTGCATCATTTTCGCACAGAGAATAATATAGAGCATCTGCTCAACCCTACGCTTATTGCCACGCCCGAACAGCTGCGGTTTATGGTGGCTCTGGACGAAGACCAGATTTATTTCCCCTGTTCCGACAAAGTGTTCCGCATGCTTGTCCAGCCTCAGCCGCCCATGGAGCTGGTGCGCGAGTATGCCCGCGCATGGCGTTTTATCGTTATGATGATTAAGGCCCACGGCTTTGACAAATTCAACGAACGGCGTGTCATCCACTTTGCGCGGCTTCGTTTTCAGCTGGCGCTAAAATCGGGCATCATCATTCCTTCGCGGCTGGTCAAACGGCTGGTAAGCGTTGTGCTGACCCAGTGCGGCATTCCCGACCCCTACCGTGATTCCAAAGTGCAGGCCAACCGGCAGGCGGCGGACAATGCCGGCAGCCCGGAAGTGAACAGGGCCCTGCAGGCCTGTCCCGAAGACCTGCCCGCAGCATGCACCGATATCCGCGACTTCCGGTGGGAGCTTGATATGATAGAGCTGCGCCGTCTGCTTTATCTTTCCACCATGTCCGAACTGTGGAAAAATTCCAGTCTGGAAGGTGTGGACTTTGCCGCGGAGCTGAACAAGCCCTGCGGTGACTGCGCCAGACTGCGGCTGGTTTTCGGTCCGGAAGAAGAAGCCCGCCGGAAAGTAATGTATCTGCCCGATGTGAGCGGCGGCATTATCTATGACCTGCGTATAATCAGGGCGCTGCTGCGTATGGGGCATCAGGTGGTGCTGGTGCTCAAGGAAGGCTTTCACTTCAAAACCCCCACCATGTGGGATGCCGAGTTTGATCCGGTGCTTAAAGAGCAGCTGGAGGGCGCCATGTTTCTGCATGACGAGGCCGTGACCAAGAACAGCCTGCTGGCCACCCTGCGTGAACACCGGTTTGTGGTTATTTCGGACGGAACACGCGAACAGCTTAATCTGTACCGCACCAGTGTCACCTTTGCCCGTGCATGGAAGGAATGCGATGTCATTCTGGCAAAAGGCAGACGCAATCATGAAGTGCTTATAGAAAGCAGCCATGATTATACCCGCGACATTCTGTGTTTTCACAGAGACAAGCAGGGTGAGTTTCACTTTGCTTCCAAGCCCCGGGCCGCCGGAGTGCGTAAATTTTCGGAGCAGGATCTGCTGGGCAAGGCGGACACCATCATACGCCGTATGCGCGAAGCCAAACACGCAGGCCGCACCATCATTTTCTACAGCTGCGTCATCGGTTCCATACCCGGGCAGACAGCCACGGCCATCAGCGTGGTGGACACCTTTGTGGCACATCTGCGCGAGCGCATGGAGCAGGTGTTCGTCATCAACCCCGCAGAGCATTTTTCTGAAGGCATGGACGGCGACGACCTCATGTTCATGTGGGAGCGTGTTCAGCGGAGCGGACTTATTGATGTCTGGCGTTTTCAGACAGTAGAGGATATAGAAACCAGCTTTGCGCTGATGGGCCGCAAAGTGCCGCCCGTGTGGTCGGGCAAGGATTCAACCTATTCCACCGGCTGCACCAAGGAAATGCATATCGCCATAGATATGCAGAAAAAACACCCCGAGCTGCAGATCATCGGCCCTGCACCGGACAAGTTTTTCCGGCGGCGTGAATACGGCGTGGGCAAATTCTTTGACGCGGGCATTAAATAGCCTGCACAATGCAATATAGTTTCCGGAACGGTACAATGAGCACTATTTCTTTTGAAATCATAAAGAGCGGGCTGGAGCGCGCCTTTGACGCGCAGGCGGATGCCACCGCCCGCTGGCATGACAGCGAACCCGACACTGCAACGCAGGCCGGCAAACAGGTTACAGAAAATGAACCGGCACTGGCCGCGCTGCACAGGCTGGTGCTGGCTCAGCATCTGATGAATTTCAAGCTGTGGCATGTGGAAGACATCGCCAGGCGGAAGGATGTGGGGCCGGAAGTCATCGCGGACTGCAAATACCGCATCGACGGATACAACCAGCAGCGCAACGACTACATGGAAAAAGTGGATATCTGCATGATATCGCTTATGGAGCCGCTGCTGCCTCCGGCGCATGAGCAGGTACGCATCAATACAGAATCGCTGGGCATGGCGGTGGACAGGCTGTCCATCCTCAGCCTCAAGATGTTTCATATGCTGGAACAGGCCGCCCGCGAAGACGCGCCGGAGCAGCACAGAGAAAACTGCCGCGCCAAGCTGGCCGTGCTGGCCGAACAGCGGCACGACCTGAGCCGTGCCGTCATGGAGCTGCTGGACGATTATGCCCGCGGCGTGAAGCGTCCTAAAACGTACTACCAGTTCAAGATGTACAACGACCCAGATCTGAATCCGGAACTGTACGGCAACAGAAAAGGAAAGGCATAGCGCTGCGGGGCCGCCCTGCTGGCACATGCTTTTGTCCAAGGAGTATCTGTATGGCTGAATACGAAGTCGTCATAGGGCTGGAGGTGCACGCCCAGCTGCGCACCAGCTCGAAGCTGTTCTGCGCCTGTTCCACGGAATTCGGAAGCGAACCCAATACCAACGTGTGTGAAATCTGTTCCGGCATGCCCGGCGTGCTGCCGGTGGTTAACAGAAAAGCCGTGGAATACGCCGTAATGATGGGCATGGCTGTGGACTGCACCATCAATAACGATTCGGTGTTTGCACGTAAAAACTATTTTTATCCCGATCTGCCCTACGGTTATCAGATTTCGCAGTTCGAGCGGCCGCTGTGCGAACACGGGCATCTTGATATTCCGGTGAACGGCGGCACAAAGCGCATCGGTATAACGCGTATACACATGGAAAATGATGCCGGTAAAAACATTCATTCGGCTGCGGACAACGCCAGCTATGTGGATTTGAACCGTGCCGGAACGCCGCTGATTGAAATCGTCAGCGAACCGGATATGCGCAGCGCGGAAGAAGCCGTGGCCTATCTGAAGGAACTGCGCTCCATACTGCTGTATCTCGGTATCTGTGACGGTAATATGGAAGAAGGCAGCTTTCGCTGCGACGCCAACGTTTCTTTGCGCCCTGCGGGACAGAAGGAATTCGGCACCCGCACGGAACTGAAAAACGTGAACTCGTTCCGCAACGTGCAGCGGGCCATTGAAGTGGAAATAGCCCGCCAGCAGGATTTGCTGGAAGACGGCGAAAAAGTGGTTCAGGAAACACGCCTGTACGATGCGGCCCGCAATGTCACCGCATCCATGCGGGGCAAAGAAGAGGCACACGACTACCGCTACTTCCCCGATCCTGACCTTATTCCTCTGCATCTGGAAGACGGATGGCTGCAGGAATGGCGCAAGGCGCTGCCCGAGTTGCCCGCACTCCGCAGAACACGCTTTATGGAGCAGTACGGACTGTCTGTGCAGGACGCCGAACTGCTTACCGCCGAACGTGAGCTGGCGGATTTTTATGAGGCTGCGGTGCGGCACGGCGGCGTGCCGAAAAAGGTGGCCAATCTGATGATGGGTGAATTCATGCGCGAGCTTAATGAGCGGCGCATCAGCGTGAACGAAGCCGCCATGACTCCCGAAGCCGTGGCCGAACTGGTACGGCTGCAGGAAGAAGGTGTGGTGAGCAGCAAGATTGTGCACGATATCTTTTCTGACCTGTTCACATCGGGGTCCATGCCGGAAGCCTATGTGAAGGCCAAGGGACTGGTGCAGATATCTGATTCGGGCGCCATAGAAACCGCAGTGGACGAGGTGCTGGCTGAAAACCCTGCAGAGGTTGAAGCCTACCGCGGCGGCAAGACCAAACTGATGAGCTTCTTTATGGGGCAGGTCATGCGCAAGACCAGAGGCAAAGCCAATCCTGCCGTGGTCACCGGATTGCTGACGGAAAAGCTGGGATAGCAGGCTGCCGGTATAATGGCGCCGTAATTATTTTATGGAGCAATGCAACAGGCGGTCCCCGGACCGCCTTTTTTTATGCATAAGATGCGTCCGCAAAAAGACAGCCCGCATTGCTTTTGCACCGCTATGCTGTGTTTACGCAATGGCGGAACAAAGCGTTAGGCGGTTTTTTTGTACGATAGCATCATGCGGGGCATAACAGGATCATTATGACACACAAACGCAGCATACTGTGGTGTACACTGTGGTTGTTGTTGACATCGTGATTTTAGGGACTTAATGAAAATGTACAAGTTGGGGGTCAACTGTAACAAACTGGCACTTGCAATATACCATGCGAGAGAGGTGAACATGGATGACTATCTGAAGGAAGCGCTGGAGATTGTGAAAGCGCAGGCAAGCGTTCGGAATATGACTGAAGATGAAATTACGTCAATGGTCATGAAGCTTGCCAGTGGAATCAAAGGAATATGCGAAGGCTCTGTGACTCCTGACGGGGGGATGGACGCACAGGCTGCGCAGCGCTCTATCAAGGAAAAAACAATTACCTGCCTTGAGTGCGGAAAGAGCTTTAAAATTATCACTAAAAAGCATCTGGCTCTGCACGACCTTGATGCCGTCTCCTACCGTGAAAAATGGGGATTTAAAAAGAATACCCCGCTGGTCTGCAAATCGTTGCAGCGTGAACGCCGCAAAAAGATGAAAGATATGCAGCTGTGGGAAAAACGCCGCAAGCAACCTGCTGAATAACACCGACGGCCTGTAGTTTTACAGGCCGTTTTTTGTGCCGCGACAGTCAGCCGCTGTGCCGCGGTGCCCTGCAGCTGCAGTCCGGGGCAGCCGCTGCTCCGCATTCTGCAATCAGGTCATTTTTTTTATATGCTTCTGTCATGGCAGAACGGCCGGCATTGCTGCCGGCCGTTCTGCTTTTCGGTAATATGGCTGCTTCTGCTTCATAAGCAAAAGGCGGGGGAGGGAAGGAACATGCCGCAGCTGTGTTACTGCCGCAGCGCGTCCTCCTGTACAAGCTGCATTCTGCCCTGCTGCCCGCCGGAAACGGCATCGGGCGGCTGTTCGGTAAGCAGCATGCGGTAGCCGAATGAAATGTACTGTGCGTCCACGGTGCCGGCGTCAAAGGTGAATTCCAGCGGAATCCCCCGTTCTTTGCCTATGGGACGCGGAACATAGGTATGCGTGTCGCGGGCGATGACCTGTCCGGTGTGGTCGCTGAGGTATGCCGTGATGGTCAGCTGCCCGTACCATGCCGCCCATTGCGGATACAGTTCGGAGTTGGGCAGGGCGGTGCCGATCACACCCACGCTGTCGCCCATATCCACGGTGGTGAAACCGAACCGCCAGAACTGCATGCCTATGTGGTTGTCGCCGGATCTGCCCCACGTCTCATGAGCCAGATGCCGGACATTCTGGCCGGAGCATCCTGCCAGCACGCCCATGGTCAGAACAGCCAGCAGGCCTGCCGTCAGCAGGAACCGCAGTGAGAAAGGCCGATTCATGTGTCACCGCCATACAGGGTTACAGTTTAGGAGGACCGTAGAAAAGCATTTCTGCAAGCGTCAAGTCAACCCGGGGCAACTTTTTCAGTCTGGGGCCCACGTGTTCCATTTCCAGTGCCGCCAGCTCGCGGTAGTAGGGGGTTCTGTCCACCGTGGGCACAGCCTCGGCCTGTTGTCCTGCCGTGCATTCCACAAAGCGGAAGCACCCGCTGAAGCTGCGCAGGCCGCCGTCGGGCAGGGCCAGCACATTGCGGGTGCCGTGCATCCGGCAGATCATCAGCCGGTGCTCGTATATGCCGCACAGCCCGTCATCATTGACAGGACACATCAGGCGGGGGCGTATGCCACGGGCGAGCAGGTCGCGGCTTTGTTCCACCACGTCTTTTGCGCGTGCCAGATATCCCGCGCGGCGTGCTTCCGGCAGCCGGTTCATGCCGCGCCACAGGTACAGCCACTCCACATGGGTGTGATGCTGAAAATAGCTGGTACAGCAGTTGTCGGGGCATCCTGCACAGGTCAGCCCCGCAGCCCGGGCTTTGTCGCTGTATTCCTGTTCCATGCGGGTGTACAGGTCTGCAAGGCGCGCAAAAACACCTGTTTTCCGCTTTGCTGCGGCTGTTCTGCTGTGCTTCATCTCAACTCCGTCAGCAGTCTGCTGATGGCCGTGGCACATTCCTGTACACCGGCTGTGGTGCACGGAACGGTTATATCGGCATAGGTTTCATACAGGGCGATGCGCTCGTTGTACAGGTCTTCAACAGTCTGTCCGGGGGCGATGGCCAGACCCCGGTCAGGGTTGCGGCTTATGCGTTCCAGTATCACCGGCAGATCAACCTGCAGGTACACCACAGGCCCCAGTGACTTCAGATGTGCCATTCCCGCGGCTCTGTACACCACGCTGCCGCCGGTCGATATGACGGTACGCCGTACGTTTATACGCCGGCAGACGGCGCTTTCCACGTCCAGAAAGGTCTCTTTGTCCATACTGTCGGCAACCTGCTGCAGGGTGGTGCCGTAATGGGCTTCTATCAGATGATCACTGTCCATGTGTGCCCAGTTCATGTGCCGGGCCAGCGCCGCGCCTATGGTGCTTTTGCCGCAACCGGCCATGCCGATGAGGATAATGCACCCGTCCTGTTCTGATGGTTCGGGACGGGGAATATATGTATTCTGCGTCATATGGGTCTGGTTTCCTTGCTGTGAAAGAAGGCGGTGTTGTCTGCGGCAGTTTGCTGCGGCGGCGGGCCGGTGTCAACCGCGGACGCTGCAGGACTGTGCGGCAGGTGGCGCAGCAGCCGCGGACCGGCGCGGATGTAAAAAAAGGCAGACCCCAGAGGGTCTGCCTTGTGATGTTCCGTAGCAGCCGGAATTAACGCTTCGAGTACTGGAAGCGGGCACGAGCTGCGCGCTGACCGTACTTTTTACGTTCCTTCTTACGTGCGTCACGGGTAAGGAAGCCTGCGCGCTTGAGCGAGGAACGCATTTCAACGTCCACTTCAAGCAGAGCACGGGAAATACCGTGGCGAACGGCTTCGGCCTGTCCGCGAACACCACCGCCCTGCACATTGACATGAATGTCAAAGCTTTCGACGTTCTTGGTCAGCGCCAGAGGCTGACGGATGATCATCTGAAGGCTTTTGCGGGGGAAGTATTCGTCATAGGGACGGCCATTGACAACGATCTTACCGGTTCCGCTGTAGAGGCGGGTCCTGGCAGTGGCGGTTTTGCGCCGCCCGGTGCCGTAATTGAATTCCTGAGTCATAGTATCTCCACCTCTGTATTAGTACTTAAGCTCAAGAGCCTGAGGGTTCTGAGCCTGGTGGGGGTGCTCGCTGCCAGCGTACACCTTCAGCTTTTTCAGCATGGCGCGACCCAGACGGTTGCGCGGCAGCATACCCTTGACAGCGTTGATAAGCGCACGCTCAGGCTTGGTTGCCAGCACGTTTGCCAGAGTCTGCTCGCGCAGACCGCCAACGTAGCCGGAGTAACGGTAGTACTTCTTGTCGGAAAGTTTCTTACCCGTTACTGCAATCTTTTCGCAGTTGACCACGACGATGAAGTCGCCGTTGTCCACGTGCGGGGCAAATTCAGGCTTATGCTTGCCGCGAAGCCGGTGCGCGATCTGTGCGGCCAAACGACCGAGAATTTTGTCCTCGGCATCCACCACATACCAGTCGCGGGTGATGTCCTGCGGCTTAGGGCTGAACGTCTTCATAATTATAATACTCCTTGACCTGCGAAGCTCGAAAGGCGAACTACATAGGGAGTTTTTTTTCTCGTGTCAACGGAAAAAAAGCCCGACAACAGGGGTAACGGGTTCGGGGTTAGGGCTAGTCCCTGCCATCTGCTTTCAACCCTTGTGGGTTATACCAAGATAGCCTACTTTGCCAAGTAGTTTATTGGATAAAATTTGGAGGACGTCATGGTGAGCATCCGCAAGAGCCTTTTGCAGTTTGTATTTGCAGGCTCTTACATGAAACGCTGGAATGACAAACTGCGCCCTGTGGAACTGCTGGAAGTGGACAAACAGGCGCACAAGATGATCGTGGCGTGGCTGCTTTACCAGCAGAATTCGGATGACCTTGACGACGCAAGCCGTCTGCGTCTGGGCAGCGACATTATCGAAGGCGGTATTTTTGACTATTTTTACCGTCTTGTCATCACAGACATCAAGCCGCCCGTATTTTACCGCATCAAGGACAATGCCCAGCATTATGCCCAGCTTTCGGCCTGGGTGCTGGATGAACTGGAACCGCTGGTGCAGCCACTGGGCGAAGATTTCTGGGGGCGTATGCGCGGGTGGGTGCAGCGTCCGGAAAAAAATTCCAGAGCGGACCGTATTCTTGATGCCGCGCATCTTTTTGCCAGCAACTGGGAGTTCCGGCTTATTGAGTCGCTGAACCGTTTTGACGACGAAATCGAAGATATCGGGGCTTCGTTCGATGCCAAGCTGGCGGGGTTTGATGACCTGAAGGGCATGGACAGCCTGCGGCATGCCACGGGGGCAGTGGGCCGGTTTGCGGCGTTGTGCGGCCAGCTGCGTTTTCAGAAACGCTGGTCGCAGACACCGCGTATCCCCGAAACGTCAGTGCTCGGCCATATGTTTCTGGTGGCATGCTATTCGTATTTTTTCAGCCTTGCCGTCAACGCATGCGGCGCGCGCAGGCAGAATAATTTTTTCATCGGTCTGTTTCACGACCTGCCGGAGCTGCTGACCCGCGACATTATTTCTCCTGTAAAAAAATCGGTGGAAGAGCTGGACGCTGTGATAAAGGAATACGAAGAAGCCGAACTGCGCCGCAAGGTGCTGAACCCGCTGGAAGAAGAGGGCTTCGGGGGCATTGCCGCGCGTCTGTCGTATTATCTTGGTCTGGAGGTGGGGTCGGAGTTTACAGAGGCGGTTGTGGATAACGGCAATGTACTGGCGGTGGACTTTGAGCTTTTGCAGAGCAGGTACAACCACGACCGGTTTGACCCGCGCGACGGAAGAATGCTGAAAACCTGCGATACGCTGGCCGCGTTTATCGAGGCGTATACCGCTGTGCGCAACGGCATCAGTTCTGATCAGCTGCAGGCGGCTTTGTGGCGGTTGCGTGACAAAAACCGTCGTACGGTCATCGGGCCGGTGCATGTGGGAGCCCTTTTTGCCGACTTTGACTGAAATGTTGCATAGGGTGCTTGTGCAATCTGCCGTTCTTATGGATTTTTTTGCAGCCCTGCTGTATGGTGGTGCTGTATATACGCTGCAAAGGGCGTTGCTGCGCCGTTCTGCGGACAGGGGTGTCCGCTTTGCCAAACAGTTTTCTGCGGGCCGCTGGGGCACGGGCGGTCTGCGCGGAGGAGCCTGATATGCTGTTACGTAAACGAGCCTGGGATATAGCCCGCGAAGAGTTTCCCGTTGTCCGCACCACCGATTCACTGGCCGAGGCCATGCGCCGCCTCAGAGAATTTCAGGCGCGGGATTCCGCCTGTATCTGCGCTCTGGTCAACGATGAGGGCGGCAGTTTTGCCGGTGCAATTTCCGTATGGGACACCATGCGTTTTATGGAAAGGCATCTGCTGCGCGGCAGTGCCTTGAACGGATTTGACGAAAGCGGTTTTGACAGGGTGTTTCACAACGCCTGTAAAGTTGCCGGCTCAACCCCTGTCAGCAAGATAATGGACAGGCATGTGACCGTGCTGCGGCCTGATGAGCCCCTGCCGCTGGTGCTGGAACAGATAGTACAGCGTGGCCGCAGCTATGCCGTGGTCAAAGAAGGACCCAAGGTCATCGGTGTGGTGATGATTACCGACCTGTACCGTGAAATAAGCGGCGAAATGACCTGACCGCGCTTGCCGCCGGTCTTTGTAGGGTCATGCCGCCGGTCGTTGTGGGGGTATGCTGCCGGTTCCTGTAGGGGCATACGCTATCGGTCGCCGCGGTTTTTATTGCAGACAAAAAACGCCGCAGCATCTGCTGCGGCGTTTTTGTGTACGGAAACATCATATCGGGGAACACCGCTGCGCGCGGACTACTGCGGCTCGTCCGGCCTGAATCCCAGCGCGCGGGCTGCCGCACCTGCCTGCGCGTTCCACGGACGCATGGCCCATACGCGGTTCTGCACGGGCCACCAGTCCAGTCCGGCCACATGTTCCGACAGGGTGCGTACCAGTTTTTCCAGCGCCGTCCACTGCACAGGGGACTCCAGCAGTTTCAACGCGGTCTGCTGTGCTGTTGCTTCCAGCCTGCGGCGCGCACCTGCCGGCAGTTCCACCTTGTAAAGCCATGCCGCGGCGGCCTGTGCGCGGGCGTCCTGCGGGCCCGTTCCGGTGGCCAGCGCCAGCAGCATTTCCGGCGCAAATTCCTCCCACAGGTGTGCGTCCGGCTGATCCTGCTGCGCTTCCTCCCACGGCAGGAACAGGGCTAGGGCATCGGGCGTGCGGGCCAGCGCATCCGCCCGCCGCTGGGCCACCGAATGCAGAATGTATGTCATGGCCAGCGCCTGTTTTTTGTTCCATGGCAGCTGGTCAAAGCCGCACGACGAGTCGCCCCCCTGTGTGCCGGTCACCGTAACCTGCAGACCGTCGGGCGGCGACAGCAGAATGTTGCCGCCGCGCCGGAGCGTCCGGCCGCAGGTGTTGCACAGCTCCCAGCTGAACGGCTGATCCCATGCCGCTGGATGCCAGCGTATCCGGGCCGTGCCGCTGGCGGCGGGCGCGTTCCGGCTGTTTTCCGCGGGTTGCCCGTCCGTGCCGGCGGGAACGACTGTTATTTCCACATCCACTGCCGGCCACGAGGCACAGGCCGGTACTCCGGCCTGCAGTCTCCCCTGATAGGCTGTGGTCAGCAGGGCCTGCAGCACCAGCGATGCCTGTGTTTCGCAGCGCGGGAGCACGCGGTTTTCAAAAATGGTTCTGCCGGTGCCTTCTTCCGGCTTGTTTGACAGGGCCTTTTCAAGCTGCTGCAGAAACTCTTCGGGAATGTCTCCGCCGCCTGTCTGGCGCCGGATTTCCAGTGCCCGCAGGGCATAGGTCAGAGCGTTGACCGGTTCGATGCGCGAAAGCTCGTCAAAAAACCAGGCACAGCTGGCATATGCGGCCAGCATCTGTTCTTTCATGGTCAGCAGTTTCCAAGCTGAACCGGCCGCGGCGTCATCAGCTGACAGCATGATATGCCGCGCGGCGAAGTCCTGCCGCTGCTCCGCACCGCACAGCACCAGTCCGAAACCTGAGAGCGCCTGTTGCGGGTTTGTAAAAAAAGCCGGCGCCTTGCTTTCGAAATGGGCGTCAACAGCATGGCTTGCAATGTCCAGTGCGTCCCGTAGCGGTTTGCGCCATGCCTGATTCCAGCCGGGATGCCCGCCGTCCGTGCAGCCGCAGTCCGAACGCCAGCGTTCCACGCCGTGAACGCAGCTCCACGAGGATGGTTCGTGCAGTTCTGCGCGCCATTCTGCAGGGTGCCGGGCCAGAAAAGCCGCCATGTTGGTGGGACGGATGCCGTCTCTGCCGGAATAGGCCTGCGCAAGGACGTGGGCCAGTGCCATCTCGCCGAAGGTGAAGTGGTGGCCGTAGGTTTCTCCGTCTGTGCACAGTGTCAGCAGACCTTCGCCTGCTGCTGCGGCTATGCGGTGCCAGAAGCTTTCTCCGTCGCGCAGCAGCTTTTCAAACGCCACGGCGCGCGAGATGGCACCGTGATAGAAAAATACAGTGATGCGGGCGCCGGAAGGCAGATCTATACGATAGGGCCGTCTTACATTCAGAGAATGTTCGTCCACGGCGTTCCAGCTGCCGTCCGGCGTGCAGATCCGGCGGGCCTGCCGGGGAGCCAGCACGGTGAAACGCACTCCGTGTGCAGCCAGTTCTTCCAGTGTAGCGGTGTCTGCGGCGCTTTCTGCCAGCCACATGCCTTCGGCCTGTCTGCCGAAACGATGGGCAAAGTCGTCAAGTGCCCATTGTATTTCCAGCCTGCGTTGTTCCTTGCCGGCCAGCGGCATAATGATGTGGTGATAGACCTGCGCCAGTGCGTTGCCGTGGCCCCAGCGCGACATGCTCAGCCTGTCGGCTTCCAGCATGCGGGCATAGGTGTGCGGATCATCTCGTTCCAGCCAGCGCATCAGGGTCGGGCCGGCATTGAAGCTGATCCATTCATAGCAGTTCAGTATGTCTGCAATGCGTCCGGAGCCGTCCAGCCTGCGTGCCCAGCCCATGGGGGCATAGCTTTCACGCAGTATGCGCTCGTTCCAGTTGCAGGCCGGTGCGGCGCTGCCTTCGGGCAGCACGGTGCCCAGCCACGGGTCTTCACGGGGGGGCTGGTAAAAATGGCCGTGAATGCACAGGTATTTGTCCATGCCGGACCTCCGGAGCGGTAAAGATGTCTTGGCAGGGCGCCGGTAAACACAGTCAGCATACACCGTTTTTGCAGCGGCGGGCAGGTGCGCAAAAAGTGCGCGGCGGCCCGCATGTGGCGGCCGCCGCGTTACGTCAGGGTTTTATGTAGGCGAATCCTTTCTGCTGCAGCTGCACTATTTCAACCACGCCCGCGGGCACGACAATGCAGTCTGCCAGCAGATCCTGCCGGGCTATGTCGAATTTGCGCAGCGCATTGGCGCACAGGCGGAAAGAGGCTCCGCGTTCCTGCAATGCCTTGATTTGCGCGGCATGCGGGGCATCAGCGGTTTTAAAAAGCTGCACCGCGGGGCCGTTGACAACCATGACTGTTTCAAACTGCTCTTCGGGCAGGGCGTTCAGGTAGTTGTCGATATTGGTCAGAGCCAGCCCCAGACGGGCCGGGTCGGCAAGGTCAACATGAAATACGACGGAATAAGACATGGCAGCTCCCGTTGGGTGTCCGGCAGCCGGGGTGCCGGAGCGCAGAGGTTCAGCCGTCAGAGACGGAACTTTACTTACTGCGGGCATTGTTCCATATTGTTCTACCCTTGCCAAGCGGTGCAAGCGTTGTTACCCATTATATCACAACGCACCTGCCGGTACCGCACCCGGTAGAACCCTGTTTCGCACCCGGTTCCGCCGGATGCGTTGCACGCGCCTGCCGCTTTTGCAGACAGGGCAGGCCCGTTAAAAATTTGTATTCAATTTCCCAAGGAGGGATAATTACAATGTTGAGAACCGCCCAGCGCAGCCAGAGCCGTACTGAAGTCGTCAATGCCTTCATGCGCGGCGTGTACCAGTGGATGGCGGCAGGACTGGCCGTAACAGCCGTATCCGCTTTTGCGGTGGCCAGCAGCCCCGCGCTGCTGCAGCTTATTTTCGGCACCCCCATGCTGCCTCTTGTGCTTATGATCGGCCTTGTGGGGCTGGTGTTTTATATGTCGGCCCGCATCGGCACCATGTCTGCAGGCACGGCAACCACGCTGTTTATGGTGTACAGCGCGCTGAACGGCGTTGTGCTCTCCAGCGTGCTCATTGTTTATGCCACAGCTTCGGTTTTTCAGGCTTTTGTCACCGCGGCGGCCATGTTCGGCGCCATGACGGTGTATGGCATGACCACCAAACGCGACCTTACATCCATGGGCAGCTTCATGTTCATGGGGCTTATCGGTATTCTTATCGCCTCGGTGGTTAATATCTTCCTCGGCAGCTCCATGATGGAGCTGGTTATCAGCGCCATCGGCGTCATTGTGTTTACCGGGCTTACCGCGTACGATAGCCAGCAGCTGCGCCAGATGGGTGAAACCGCTCCCATGGATGATCCGGTGGCCATACGCCGCGGAACCATTCTTGGCGCGTTGCGGTTGTACCTTGATTTTATCAACCTGTTCCTGATGCTTCTCAGGCTCTTCGGCGGAGCACGGGATTAACCGTCAAATGAGTACACGAAGGGAGCCGTGAGGCTCCCTTTTTTGTGGTGGCTGCATGTCTTCTCTGCCGTTGCAGAAATCTCTTTACCCCCTGCTGCGTCCGCTGGGCGCGGCATATCGTGTATTGATGCGGGCGCGCAGACGCCGGTACGAAAACGGCGCCGCCTGCGGCACTGATGTTCCGTGTGTTTCCGTGGGCAACATCGGCTGGGGCGGCAGCGGCAAGACGCCGGTGGTGCAGTGGTTGCTGCAGTGGGCTGCCGTACACGGCCTGCACGCCGTGGTGCTGACGCGCGGTTACAAGGCTTCGCCGCCCGGACTGCCTTATGTGGTGACGCCGCAAAGCTCTGCGGCACATGCGGGGGACGAACCGCTGATGCTGGCGCGCAGCTGTCCGCAGGCCACTGTGGTAGTGGACCCTGTGCGCAGCCGGTCCGCCCGTTGGGCGCAGGAGCGGCTGGCTCCCGATTTTTTTGTGCTGGATGACGGATTCCAGCATGTGCAGGTAGCCCGCGATACTGATCTGGTTCTGCTGAAAAAAGATGATCTGCACGCGGAATGGGGGCGTGTATTGCCTGCCGGTTCATGGCGCGAAGGGCCGGAAGCCCTCTCACGCGCAGCGGCGTTCTGCATAAAGTGCGGCAGCGGTGAATTTTCCGGCCTTGTTCCGGATTTTGAGAACCGGCTGGGCAGCTTCGGAGTGCCGGTGTTCGGTTTTTCACTGCGGCCCGGCGCCCTGATACCTGTCTGCGGTGCGCATGAAGGTGCGCAGCTGCCTGCGGGGGCGCCGTATGTGCTTTTCAGCGGTGTGGGCGACCCTGCTCAGGTTGCAGTTACCGTCAGCAGTTTTTTAGGGTATGATCCCGTCAGGCATCATGTGTTTGCCGACCATCACGGGTATACACAGGCGGACATGGACCGCATGGCCGGTTACGGGCTGCCGCTGGTGTGTACTCCCAAAGATGCGGTAAAACTGACGGCACCGTGCGGGGTTCCGGTGTGGACCCTGTCGCTGGAGACAAATTTTCATTCCGTATGGAACGCGCAACCTCCGGCAGGGCAGGCCGGTGAAGGTTTTGCGCAATGGTGGCAGTGCCGCTGGCAACGGCTGGCAGGCCTGCGCTGAAGGTGCGGCATGCCGGATATACGGTGGCGTATGTCCGCATGTTGCCGGATGACGGCAGCATGACAGCTGCCGGTTTTTCAAAGGTTCTTTCGGGGCCGGTTTGCACCGGCCGCGGTCTGCATGCCTTTCATGCCGCTTGCAGCGGTATGCCGGCATCTGATGCAGACAGGCACCCCTCAGGCTTTTTCTTTACAGAAAGCGGGCAGAGGGCTGCCGTCCTTGCCGGTACTTCCCGCGGCTCAATGCCGGGCAGGGATGATCCGGTTACAAATTTTTATACGTTTCCGGCTTGTTTTCATTCCGGATTCATGAGGTTTTTTTATGGGTAAAAAGAAAAGAAAGCAGGCCGAGAGTCTGCCTGTACGCAGCGGTGATCTGCTGCAACTGTTCAAGGACGAAAAACGCCCTCTTAAACTGCAGGATTTCTTCCGGCTGCTGGGACTGAGCAAAAGCTACAGGGCGGCGCTGGAGGAAGCGCTGGAAGACCTGCGGGCCAAAGGGCGCATTCTGCAGCTGCGCGGCGGCTCGTGGGGGCTGGCGGAACAGTTGAAAATGGTTACCGGCACGCTGGAAGTGCAGCGCTCAGGAGTGGGCTTTGTTTTACCCGAAGACAAGCGCCGGGCCGATATTTTTATCAGTCCCGCGCAGATGGGGCAGGCATGGCACGGTGACAAGGTTATGGTGGCGCTGCTTTCCGAGCGGGCAGGCAGAAAACCCGAAGGCCGTATTGTGCGCGTACTTGAACGCGGGCACGAGCTTGTACCCGCCCGTGTGGTCAAGCTGATGGGCAAAGCCGGTGTGCTGGCGCAGCCTGCCGACACACGTCTTAGGTTCAGCATGCTTGTCAGCAGGGGGGCTCTGGACGGCAAACCGCGTAAAAATGAGCTGCTGCTGGTCGAACCGGGCGAACGGCTGGAACCCAACCTGTGGTCCGGTGTGGCCGTTGAAAGTCTGGGTGTGGAAGATGATGTTTCCACACAGGAAGTGCTGGTCAAGCTGAATCATAACGTGCCCACGGAGTTTCCGCAGGAGGTTCTGGATCAGGCCGCGGCATTGCCCGACCAGCCATCCGAGGACGATTTCGCCGGTCGTGTGGATTTGCGGCATGTGGATTTCGTGACCATAGACGGTGCCAAAGCCCGCGATTTTGACGACGCCGTCTATGTGGAAGAGCAACACGACGGCTGGCGGCTGTGGGTGGCCATAGCGGATGTGAGCCATTATGTGCAGCCGCGCACCGCACTGGACGAGGAAGCGCTGACCAGAGCCAACTCGTATTATTTTCCGCAGTCTGTCGAGCCCATGTTTCCCGAAGCGCTTTCGAACGGATTGTGCAGCCTCAATCCGCGGGTGCCGCGTCTTGCCATGGTGGCCGAGGTGTATTTTTACGCCGACGGAACTCCGGGCAAAAGTCGCTTTTATCCCGCTGTTATTGAAAGCAAGGCGCGCCTTACCTATGGGCAGGTGAACAGGGCCGTGCTGCAGAAAGACCCGCACGAGCGCAAGCTGCTGGGGCCTGTGCTGCCCATGCTTGAACAGGCGGAGCAACTGGCGCGCGTGCTCAAGCGCAGGCGGCGTGACAGGGGGTCGCTCGATTTTGATCTGCCCGAACCGGAAATTATTTTTAACATTTACGGCGAAACAGTCGATATCGGCCGCCGTGTGCGCCATTTCGGTCACCAGATGATCGAGGAATTCATGATAGCCGCCAACGAGGCGGTGGCCCGTTTTCTGACGGAAAAAGAAACAGGCCTGCTGTACCGTGTGCACCCTGCGCCGGACATTGACAAGCTGGAGAATTTCTTCAAGCTCATGCGCGGCACGGCGCTGGCGCACAAGGTGCCGCCTCAGGCCGGTGCCGCCCAGCTGCAGACGCTGCTGCATGCGGCCGAAGGAACAGAGCAGGAGTTTCTGGTAAACAGGCTGGCACTGCGCACCATGATGCAGGCACGGTATACACCGGACCTGGAAGGCCACTTCGGTCTGGCATCAGAGTGTTACTGCCATTTCACCTCTCCCATCCGCCGTTATGCCGATCTGGTGGTGCACAGGGCGCTTAAGCACGCGCTGGGACTTGCCGGTGCCACGCCGCCGCCTGCGCCGCGCACGCTGCTGCGTATCGGCGATCAGCTGAATATCCGCGAAAGGGCGGGTATGGAAGCAGAGCGGGAAATTTTAAAACGTATCACCGTGCTGTACCTGCGTGACCGTGTGGGCGAGGAATTCAGCGGTGTTATTTCCGGTGTTTCCGATTTCGGCTTCTGGGTGGAACTCGGTGAGGTCATGGCGGAAGGACTTGTGCGTCTTTCTCTGCTGCATGACGATTACTATGAGTTCATCCCCGAACGTCAGGAGCTGATGGGCGAGCGTACGGGAAGAACCTTCCGGCTGGGTCAGAGCGTGCGGGTGCTGCTTTCCGGCATCAATGTACCCCGGCTTGAGGTTGACCTTGAACTGCTGGAGCATGAAGACAGCCGTGTGCCGCAGCGTAAAGAGGGAAACCGTTCCGCAGAGCGTGACCGGCGCCGTGGCGGTTCCGGTGACAGGAAAGGTATGACCGTTGCCGCGCAGGCCCGCAAGGCGGAAGCACGCCTGAGGGCGCAGGGCGGGGCACCGCAGGAGCACGAAGACTTTCAGGCCCCCGCAGCGCAGTCCGGTGATGCGGATGTGCTGGTACGTGCCGAGGATGGTTCCTTGATTGTTGCCGATGATGCAGATGACCGCCCCGCCGCCAGCGGCAAGCCCGCACGTGGCAGGTCACGTCGTTCTTCCGGAGGCAGGACCGGCAAAAAAACGGCCGGAGCTTCAGGCAATTCCGCAGGCGGTAAAAACGCAAAACGCGGCGCGCGTCCCGCAGCCGCCGGAGCAAAGAAGAAAAAACCAGCTGCGAGGCCTGAAAAGGCGGGCGGTACAAAGAAAAAAACTGCCTAGCGCAGACACTCCGGCACGGCGGATGCCGCTGTTTTAGACGGCCGGCAGAGCATTGCCGGTGGAGTGAATAACCGTACACCATATCGCCGGAGGCAGTGAAAACTGTCTCCGGCGTTTTTGCGCGGTTCCGGAAAAATGAACTATGTGCCGCCTGCCGCAGAAGTTGTGTCCGCCGCGCGGCCCTGCGGGGGGGATCAGGTCAGAGCCTGCTGATGCCGAAGCGTGCCAGAATTTCAGCCAGTTTCTGGTTCAGGTTGGTTGTTGTGCGTGAAAGCAGCTCAAGATTGATGTGCACCCTGATATCGACTTTGAACGCAGCGGAATCCCACAGCTTTGTCACTGCGTCAGTCAGAGCCGTCTCCATCTGGAAAAGGTGCATGATGTTTTGCAGTTCCTGTACTGAGGCCATCAGAAAAAGCATGGATCCATCATCATCCGGATCCTGCCGCCATATCTTGTTGCGGCGTATACGGTTCATGCCCAGTTTTTCCAGATCAGCCACTGCAGCCGCAGGTACGCGGCGTTCCCTTACCGTGCGTATCTGCATTTTACCGGCATCCTCGCCGAAGCACCGGCGCAGAATGGCGATAAACTGGCTTTCCAGCACAAAGCTGATCACACGGTGCAGCCCTCTGAGACTGAACGGGCCCAGCAGAGCGCGGATAACGGAAAGTTCTTTGGGGGTAAGCATCTGCGGCGCACGCAGAAAATCTTCACGCATGACGTTAAGGCCGATGATGGCCCCGGCGGCGATGGCCGCCACCTGTTCCAGCACAAACAGTGCGCTGTCCCGCGTAAAAGTTGTGCCTTCGGGCTGGGCGCCGGAATGCAGAAAAGTTCTGGCCGCATCAAGCTGGGCGGTGCAGGGATCGATGCAGATAAGCTGGCTGACGTGGGCCAGATCCGATTCACTGCACGGCTTGCCGGTTCGGGCCATTTCCGCGCGCAGAAAATCCATCACCAGCTTGCGGGTGCGGCGTGATTCAAAGCTGGCGTCTTCATCCTCAAAACGCAGCTGAATCCGGCTTTTTTCGGGGGCGGCAGGTGAAACGTCCAGTGTGCGCAGCAGGTTGTCAAAACGGTAAGTAAGCACCAGCAGGTTGCCTTCCCGCCCGAGCGAAAACTGCTCTTCGCGGGTCATGGCGGCAAAGGCCGTCTCCACCGAACTGTCGATGAAAGCTTCAAAGTACCGCTGCCACAGCCTTACGCCCAGTTCTTCTTCCTGAATGATGGTATCAATGGTCTTGTAAGCCTGCTCGCCGAAATAGCCTGTGAGCGTTTCGGAAAGATTATCAAGCGTGAGCGCCGAGACAAACACCACCCCCTGAATGCTTTTGACCAGCAGCACTTCCAGATTGGAAAGTTCCGGTATCAGCTGCTGTGTTTCGTCGGGGTTCTGGTTTTCCAGCGCTTTTCCGTATTTATTCAGACACTGTATAAAACCGGTAATGATGTTTTTCACGCGCTCGTACTGCGGGTCTTCCAGCCCCCGCAGAGTGAAAAGCTCCGAAATGGATCGCTGCTGCGCTTCAATGAGTGGAAATTCGTTGATGCGGCCACGGTTGATTCTGATAAATTCAAGCAGCAGCTCTCTTTCCAGAATCTCGCGTACCGCGCGGCTTTCTTTCATTTTGCTGAGTCTGGCCGCATACGCGGAAAACCGTTCCTGCTGGGACATGTTGTCCGTTGGTTCCATGCGGGTCTCCTCGGTCTTTTCCGCTTCAGCGATGCTGCAGCTGCGGTGTCAGCAGATTGCCTGCAAAGGCTTCTCCCTGTTCACCGCCGCCGGCCATGCGGCTCAGCTCGTTGCTTATGCCTTTTGCATCCAGTGCCGTGCAGTAGGTGTATGTGGCGTCGTCATGTACTTCTTTGCGGACATGAAAGTGACGCTGGGCCTTGGCCGCCAGCTGCGGCCAGTGTGTTATCAGCAGCATCTGCCGTTGCGATGCCAGCGAGCGCAGGCGCTCTGCAACGCTGTTCAATGTCAGTCCGCCCACGCCGGAATCCACCTCGTCAAAAATCAGCGTGGCTGATTCCTCTCTGGCCATCAGTCCCACCACGGCCAGCAGAAAACGTGAAAGCTCACCGCCGGAGGCAATTTTATCCAGCGGCTGGGGGGGCTGGCCCGGGTTGGGCAGCCACAGCATTCCGGCTTTTTCTTCAATGCAGTTTTCTGCCAGCTTGTGCGGAGTATGGGTAAAACGTACCTGCACCTGATCGGAAAAACCCAGCCCTTTCAGCTCCGCAACAATGTCCGCCGCCAGTTTTTCACCTGCTTTGCGGCGTGCCGGATTCAGCTTTTCCAGCAGAGCGGCCAGCTTTTCACGGGTTTCCTGCTCCTGCCGTGCTATCCGTTTCAGGTCCAGCCCGCACGAATCTAGAAATGACAGGTTTTCCTCGATTTCCCGCTGCAGGTCAACAATCTCATCCAGCGAGCGTTTGAGCTTGCGCTTCAGTTGCGCAAGTTCGTACAGCCGGGCTTCGATTTCTTCCAGATCTTCCTCGTCTGCATCGTGCACGGGCTGACGGCGCAGGCGTCCTTCGATGTCATGCAGCGTCTGCCTGAAGCCGGACACGGTGGTTGCGTCCTCCTCGTATTCCGGCAGAGCCGCGGCCAGCTGGCGCAGAGTGCTTTCCAGCGTGCCCAGCGCGGGAATGATACCGCCCTCGTACCCGCCAAGACACGAAAGCGCATCCTCAACCAGTTGCTTTGATTGAGTCTGGCCCCGCAGCAGGCGTTTACGTTCAAGCAGCGCATCCTCTTCACCGGGCTGCGGGTCAACCTTGGCTATCTCCTGCTGCTGAAATTCCAGCAGTTCCCGCCTGTCGGCCAGCGACCGGCTGCGTTCATGCAGGGCTTCTTTTTCTTCGGCAAGGCTGCGCAGGCTGCGCAACAGGCTGTCCCGCTGCTCCAGCAGGTCGGGGCGGTTCATGTACGTGTCCAGCAACGCAGCCTGAAAAGATGGCTGCAGCAGTTTCTGCTGCCCGTGCTGGCTTGTATGGATGATAAGAGAAGAGCGCATGTCTCGCACGGTTTCCTGCGAACTCAGCTTGTCGTTGATAAAAAGACGGCTGCGTCCGCTGTGGGCGGTCAGTTCTCTGCGGATGATAAGATCGCCGTCGGAAAGGGCGAACAACGCCTCAACCGTGGCTTTATCAGCTCCGGCGCGCACGATGTCGGCTGACAATCTGTCGCCGGTAAGAAAATTGAGCGCCTTGAGGATAAAGCTTTTACCGGCACCGGTTTCACCGGTGAGTACATTCATACCGGGAGCGAACTCCAGCTCCATATCTTCGATCAGCGCGAGATTTCGGATTCTAAGCAGTTCTAGCATGATTCAGTGCACTACATACTGGTGACAGGTTTGGGCGAAAACTTTTTTTACCGTATCTACCCTCAAGAGTATAGGGCGGCAAGAGGTAATGCCGCATAACAACGCGGGAAAGGCTTGCGGTGACCGGTGCGGAGTCAGCGGCGCAGCCGCGGATCCAGAATGTCGCGCAGGCTTTCTCCCAGCAGGTTGTACCCCAGAACGGTGATCAGTATGGCCGCACCGGGAAAGAGAGACTGCCACGGAGCAAATTCCATCACGTCTTTGCCTTCCATCAGCATGTTGCCCCAGCTGGGCATGGGCGGCTGAACTCCCAGCCCGAGAAAGCTCAGGGCGCTTTCCGTCAGTATGGCGCCGGCCACGCCCAGTGTGGCGGCCACCAGCACCGGCGCGATGGCGTTGGGCAGAATGTGCATAAAAAGAATGCGGACCGTACCTGCCCCGGCAAGGCGTGATGCCGCAATGAAATCCCGCTCCCGCAGAGTCAGCGTTTCGGCACGCACCAGTCGGGCCACTCCCATCCACGATGTCAGGCCGATGACGATCATTATGTTGCCAAGGCTCGGTTCCAGAAAGGCAATGACCGCGAGGATGAGAAAAAATGAAGGAAAGCAGAGCATCACATCGACAAAGCGCATGATGATTTCATCGGTCAGTCCGCGGAAATAGCCTGCCACCAGCCCCAGAACAGTGCCGATGGCCGCGGCAATGCCCACCGCCACAAACCCTACCCAGAGAGATACCCGCGCGCCGTACAGCATGCGCGAAAAAATGTCGCGCCCCAGTGCATCTGTTCCGAAAGGGTGCACCGTGCTGGGCGGTTGCAGTATGGCATGAACATTGAGAAGCGTGGGGTCATAGGGTGCTATCCACGGTGCCAGCAGCGCCAGTACGGACATGCTGCCAACTATGGCTGCGCCGGTCCACAGCATGCCGTAACGTCCTGCTGCTTTGCGAAAGAAAAGACCCACGCGCAGGGGAAATAAACCGGCCATGTCAGCGAGCCTCCCGTGCAGAGCGGATACGCGGGTCGGCCAGTCCGTAGCAGACGTCCGCCAGCAGGTTGCCTGCCAGAGTAAGCACCGCACCCAGAACAAGGTTTCCCATAATAAGCGGATAATCACGGGCCATGACGGCACCGTAGAAAAGCTGCCCCAGACCGGGCAGGGCAAAAATGGATTCTATGATCACGCTGCCGCCTATAAGGCCGGGTACAGAAAGCCCCAGAATGGTTATGACCGGAAGCAGGGCGTTGCGCAGTGCATGGCGGAAAATCACCGTGCCCAGCCCCAGCCCTTTGGCGCGGGCTGTCAGTATGTAATCCTGCCGGAGTACCTCCAGCATGGAAGAACGCATAAAGCGTGACATGCCGGCAAGGCTTCCGAACGTATAGATAAACAGCGGCATGGCAAGGTGCGCTGCCACATCAAGTATTTTGCCCGTGGTGCTCAGCTGGGCGTAATCAAGAGACGTTATGCCGGAAATGGGCAGCCAGCCGAGATGAATGCCGAACAGCAGCATCATAAGCAGCGCAAGCCAGAATCCCGGCATGGCAAAGCCTATGAATACAAGCACGGTGCTGGCGCGGTCAAACCAGCGCCCCTGCCAGTAAGCCGAAGCAATGCCGACAGGCAGGGCAATGAGCAGCGTCAGCAGCATGGAGGCAAGGTTCATCCCCACGGTCAGCGGAAGTCGCTCGCTGATTTTGTCCCATACGGGCCGCATGTCTCCGGACATGGACATGCCGAAGTCAAGCCGGATTAGCCGGTTAACCCATTGCCCGTATTGCACATGCAGCGGCTGGTCCAGCCCGTACAGCTTTTCCAGCCGCATGCGGGCGTCGGCTCCGGCCTGCGGGTTCAGAGTTGTCTGCAGGTCGGTGGGCGACCCCGGCGCCAGATGTATGACGGCAAAGCTGATAAGCGTAATGCCCCAGAACACCGCCATAACCCATAAAAGACGTCTGCCGGCCCGTACGGCCAGTCCGGCAGCCTTCCGTCCCGCTGCTTCTGCCGTTGCCGCGTTCACTGCCTAGTCTCCGGCTGCAAGCCAGTTGCGCAGAGCTTTGACTTCTTCCTGCCAGTCAGCGGGAGCCAGACGTACCGTAAGAAACTGCCTGTACACTTCATCAATATACCCGAGACATGTCTCGATCAGGTATATCTTTTCCAGAAATGCAGCATCGGGGTCGTCATCTTCACCGTCTTTTTCAATAACCGGTGTTTTCAGGCTGTTCATCTGAAAGTCTTCAGCTTTGACGGAAACAGTCCATGTGTCGGCATCGCGTTCGATGCGTAACAGTGCCCGGTTGACTTTTTTGCCGGTGGAAAGACCCAGCCGTGCTTCGCGCAGCTCGGACATGGGGCCGGAAACAGTGGCCGTTTCCAGGCTTTCACCTTCTCCGCCCTGAACGGATATGCGCTGTTCCATGAACAGTCCGAAAGTGACCCCCTCAGGGGTGCGGAACTGCCCGTTGCCTGCTTCGCTTCTGAACCAGAGCCATGTAAGAAATTCCTGCCCCAGAACAACATCCGTCAGTTCACCCATATATGGTGTGTCGCTCATTATATATCCTTAAGGTTACGCAAAGCTGGTAGGTTCAACGGCGTCCAGTCTGGGCTGTATCTCTTCTCCCAGCAGACGCAGCGCCAGTGAGTACGGTGTCAGTTCTTCCAGATGCAGATCAAAGGTCAGAGTGAAATAGTCGGTAAACAGGTCGACAACCTTTGACTGGGTGGAAGCAAAGTAAACATCGTTGGTCTGCATGTTCCAGACAACATTGAATTCTGCCGGAACCGGCAGCGTGCGCGCCATCAGTTTAAGCTTAACCTGTTCTTTCAGCTCTGTCTTGCGCGCGCGTGATATGAACTTCTTCCCCTGATCCTTGTTGCGGGCTTCTTCGTCGCGCAAAGCCAGGGCGAGGTGCTTCTTGATCACCGCGGCAGACAGGCGCCGCGTATCAAGCCGCAGAGAAAATGTTATGTAGCTGCCTTTTTCCGGCGGAGCGGCACGCCACCACGGATCCAGCATATCATCAAAACAAACCCAGCCCCAGCCGCGTTCATCGGCTGTGTCCTCTATTTCTTTAAAGCCGAACTGCTTGAGTTTTTCCGGTATCTGTCCCCACAGTTCCTTGGGTATGTCGTCGGTAATCCTGAAGCGCGTAAAGCTGCTGCTTGCATTTAAAAAACCCATTTGGTTCTCTCCGGTCAATGAAATGTGATTGCTGTGTGTAGCGCATCTTCACGCCGTGCGCCAGCGCATAGGGTGGTACATGCCCTCGGATTATCATGCTGTAACGGCGTTTTTTTCATGGTAAAAGTCTTATGAATTAAGAGTGTTGAGATGTTTGTTGTTTTTATTTGAAAAAAGCTGTTGACTTTTTCTTGCTTCAGCGTAGATTCCCTCTCCGCGCCAACGAGGCGCAGACAAACGCTCTTTGCAGACACCGCTCAGCGGTTTTTGAAAAAAAGTAAAAAAGTTGTTGACGCGGAAAACGGGTTCGTCTAGAAAGACCGTCCCCGCAGCGAGAAACGCTTTTTGCTTCAAGGGCGGGTCTTTTGGAGTTCTTTGACAATTAAATAGCGAGTTGGACAGGAAATAAGTTCAGCTTTATTTTGGCCATAGAATTTTATGGCTTCAGTTTTCTAACTGGAGAGTTTGATT
>Ga0334898_1000144_pt1 | contig 136428 bp, 137 predicted proteins | sample GraSluR3_MG_10_FD_207228 | JGI IMG/M metagenome (GOLD analysis project Ga0334898, IMG submission 207228) | Sludge microbial communities from methane-producing bioreactor in Wageningen University, Netherlands - Granular Sludge_3_08-R3 | ecosystem: Engineered > Bioreactor > Anaerobic >... | reverse complement strand
TTAGCCACCTGGCTATGGAAAGGCAAGGAGCCTTTATTTTTTTGTTCAAAAATTCGAAACGAAGTAGATAAAAAGCTGTTCCAAGCTCGAGTTACGAGTTTGGAACAGCTTTTGTCTACAGTCTGAGATGTGTCGAATTTTTTTCGGCACATCTTTTTAAACCAATAATAATTTTGCGTAAGCGCTGATCATGCGTTCATAATCTAAAGAAAGTCCTTTGCTAGTAATGACGACATCGATCTCGGACCATGGAGCCACTTGTACCAGAGAGGTTTTCTCAAATTTTGTATGATCCAGCAAAACGATTTTTTTAGTGGATTTTTTTAGCATTCGTCGTTTGGTTTCAGCATCAATCAAAGAAGATGTACAAAAGCCTTTGCGATTTTTCACACCGCTGGAACCAAAAAAACAAAGATCGAATTGAATATCAGGGTAGATTTCGTTACCACTGTTGCGAAAGGCCATATCTGCAGTCGAATATTCACCGCCAAAACAAAAAAGCTTATGAGTCCCATTCACTAATTGGAGGATCGCCGCTAATGAACTGGTAAAAATCTGTCTCTTTTCTAACGGCATTATTTTTTTTGCTAAAAGTGCAATAGTGCTGCCTTGATCTAAACCAATTGTAAAATCTTCCTCAGAAATAAAAGCTAAAGCGGCTTGTGTAATACGCTCCTTTTCTGAAAGTTGAGTGGTTCGTTGAAAAACTGGAGCTAATTCTTTTTCTTTAATCAGAATAGCTTTGCCATGTTGTTTTTCTAAAACACCTTCTTGGGCAAGGTATGCTAAATCTTTACGAATTGTTTCATCAGAGACATGAAATTTTTTTACTAATTCACGGACCTTAAGTTCATTTTTCTGATACAAAAGGTCAGTAATTTCTTTGCGTCGCTGAGCAATTTCATCGGCCTTCATAGAGGCACCTCCTTTTTTCCTAACGTAGCACGAGAATCCAATAAAAACAATAAAAAACTTGGGAAAAATTGAATAATTCCAATTTTTTATTAGGATTTCAAAGAATCTTGTAGTTTCAAACGAAAAATATTTCTATACTAAAAATGAATAGAAGAGAGCAAGGAGGAGTTAGAAACGGAATCAGAAGTCATTGATCATGAAAAAAATAGTGCAAATATTATGGCAAAGGGAAATTCGCGAATTCAAAGGATGAAGGAACATTTATTTAAAGAAAAACGGCAGATTTCATTGGAGCGTGCGTTGCTTTATACAGAAAGCTATCGTCAGACAGAAGGTGAAGAAACAATTATTCGGCGTGCAAAAGCAGTTGCGCATATTTTAGCAAACGTAAAAATCAGTATTCGAGCAGGAGAATTATTGGTAGGGAATCGAACCGTTCGACCACGTTCAGGAATCCTTTCACCAGAAATGGATCCGTATTGGATTATGCAGGAAATTGATACCATCGCAACAAGACCACAGGATCAATTTGAATTTACTGAAGCGGATAAAAAGATTTATCGTGAAGAATTGTATCCATATTGGGAAAATCGCTCTATGAAGGATTTTATTAATGGGGAGTTAACTGAAGAAGTTACGAATGCTTTAAAAGATGATGTGTTTAAATTGAACCAAACGGATAAGGGCCAGGGGCATATTATCATGGATTTTCCAGGTATTTTATCAAGAGGAATAGGAGGCTACCTTAACATATTAGATAGTAAAATCCACGAAGAACCTGAAAATCATTTTTATCAAGCAGGTAAAATTATTTTTTGCGCCATGCAGGACCATTTTTTAAGATATGCAGATTTAGCAGAAGTGATGAGCAGTCACGAAAAAAATGCACAACGAAAAGAAGAATTATTAACGATTTCGATAATGTGCCGCAAATTGAGCATCGAGAAGCCAACTTCTTTTTATGAAGCATTGCAATTGTTATGGATGACTAGCATTGTTGGACAATATGAATCAAATGCATCATCACTTTCGTTAGGACGAATGGATCAGTATTTGTATCAATTTTACGAAACATCGCTGCATTCTGGTGTCGCTAAAGAATTCTTGTATGAAGTATTGGGTGATTTTTATATCAAGACAAACGATGTTGTGCTTTTGCGTTCCCAAAGCAGCGCAAAATGTTTTGCTGGGTTTCCCACTGGGTACACAGTTGTTCTAGGTGGACTAGATGAGTTGGGACATACGGCAGTCAATTCATTGTCATTCGTTATGCTAGAGCTTTACCATGAGATTCTACTTCCTCAGCCAAATTTATCAGTTCGTATGAATGAATTGATTCCGCGGCGCTTTTTGTTGAAGACGGTCGAGACTATTCGTTTGGGGACGGGAATTCCACAGCTATTCAATGATGAAGTTTGTGTTCCGGCATTTTTGAGTAAGGGAGTGTCCCTCGATGATGCGCGCGATTATGCGACAGTCGGTTGTGTAGAAACATCTATTCCTGGTAAAACATATGGATTGCATGATATCGCTCTCTTCAATTTATTGCGAATCATGGAATTAAGCATGTACGAGTTAAGAAATGATCCGTCACTGACCTATGAGCGATTGGTTGAAACGATTGAGGAAAAGATTGATTATTATGTCTCATTAGTAGTCAAAGGCTCAAATATTGTGGATCTGGGACATCGTCACTATGCGCCAACGCCTTTCTTATCAATTTTAATCGATGATTGTTTAGAAAAAGGGAAGGATGTTACAGAAGGTGGAGCTCGCTATAACTTTTCTGGCGTACAAGGGATTGGGGAAGCGAACCTGAGCGACTCTCTTTATGTTGTAAAAAAAATGGTTTTTGAGAACAAGGAAATGACTTTTAGTGAGTTGGTTGATGCGTTGGAGAAAAACTATTCTGGAAAATATGTACAGCTACAAAAACATGTGACTCAAGATTTTGAGAAATTTGGTAATGATGATGAAGAATTAGACAACATTGCGGCAAAATTATTTCGACATTATGCAAAGGAACTAGAGAAATATGAAAATGTTCGAGGAGGGCAGTTTATCCCAGGTGCTTATACAGTCTCAGCACACATTCCATTGGGTGAAGCAGTCGGTGCAACACCAGATGGTCGGAAAGCTCAAGAACAGTTAGCGGACGGAGGTTTATCTCCGATGGTTGGCCGTGATCATTTAGGACCGACTGCTGTATTGAAGTCTGTCAGTAAATTAGATAACTACTTAACTGTAAATGGCAGTCTCTTGAATCTGAAATTTCAACCGAATACATTGAAGGGTCACCAAGGATTAAATAAATTTGCTGACTTCTTAATGGCCTTTACAAAATTGAAGATTCAACATGTCCAATTTAATGTTCAATCAAAGGAAACATTGTTAGCAGCTCAAAAGCATCCAGAAAAATACTCTGGCTTATTGGTTCGAGTTGCTGGATATAGTGCCTTCTTTGTTGATTTAAATAAGCAAATTCAAGACGATATTATTGCGCGTGTGGAGCATCAATTGTAGAACGAGGGGATAAGAATGAAGCAAGGACTGATTTTTAACATTCAACGCTATTCTGTTCATGATGGTGGCGGAATTCGCACATTGGTTTTCTTGAAAGGCTGTCCGTTAAGCTGTCCTTGGTGTTCTAATCCTGAATCACGAAAAAAGGTTGAACCAACGACTTGGATAAAAAATGGAAGAGCTGAAATAATCGGAGATTGGCGATCAGTAGATGAAGTACTGACGGAAGTGCTAAAAGATGAAATTTTTTATCGTACATCTGATGGTGGTGTAACATTGTCAGGCGGAGAAGTTTTGCTCCAGTCAGAGTTCGCAGGAGAGTGTTTAAAAGAATTGAAAAAGCTCGGAATTCATACAGCAATCGAAACAACTGGCTGTTTTCCAGTTGAGCGATTAAAAAAAATTTCACCTTATATTGATCAAGTACTGTTCGATTTGAAAATAATGGATCAATCTGAGGCACGAAAAGTAATCGGAGTTAATTCTGAACAGGTTCAAGAAAATTTTGATTATCTTTTAACTCAGGAGCATCTCCAAGTTACTCCTCGTGTGCCACTAATTCCCGACTATACAACTAATGAAAAAAATATTCAGCAGATTATTGAGTTTTTAACTGCACGTCAAATAAAGGAGGTTCATTTATTGCCTTTCCATCAATATGGTAGCAGCAAATATGATTATTTGGGCTGGGAATACAAGATGCGGGATGTGGAAACCTTAAGTCAAAAGGAATTATCTGAAATTCAAGAAAAATTTGAAGCAGCAAAAATTGTTGCGAACATTGACGGATTAGAATGAGTGGTTATAGCTGCTCATTTTTTTCTTTTTTCCAAAGTTGATTGTTTTCTCTTTGTGAATCGGTTATAGTATGTAGCGAATGTCTGCTGACTTTGTATCTATTACAGAGCAAACGTAGTTATAAATTAATCATTGAAAAATGATTTCGTTTAAATGAATTAGGAGGAAACACCTTGGAAAAAACCTCAATTTATGGTTTAAGAAGAGAAGAATTAGTTGAATGGTTTCTAGAGCATGGCGAGAAGAAATTTCGCGCTACTCAAGTTTGGGAGTGGCTTTACCGAAGTCGTGTGAGCGAGTTTTCGGAAATGAGCAATCTGTCTAAACAAACCATCGCACTACTAGAAGAGAACTTTATCATCAATCCTTTAAAACAATTAGTTGTACAAGAAGCTAGTGATGGCACAGTCAAATATTTATTTGAATTGCCGGATCATTTAATGATTGAAACAGTCTTGATGCGTCAGGAATATGGCTTGTCTGTTTGTGTAACGACTCAAGTTGGGTGCAATATCGGTTGTACGTTTTGTGCGTCTGGTTTGTTGAAAAAGCAGCGGGATTTGACTGCTGGTGAAATTGTGGCTCAAATCATGTTGGTCCAACACTATTTTGACGAACGCGGCGAAGATGAACGTGTCTCTCACGTTGTTGTGATGGGAATTGGCGAGCCGTTTGATAATTACAATAATGTTATGAATTTCCTTCATGTCATTAATGACGATAAAGGAATGGCGATTGGGGCTCGTCATATTACCGTTTCAACTAGCGGATTAGTACCGAAGATCAAGAAGTTTGCGGAAAATGGTTTACAAGTAAACCTGGCGATTTCGTTGCACGCGCCGAACAATGAAGTTCGTTCGTCGATTATGCGAATTAACCGCAGCTTTCCAATCGAAAAATTAATGGAAGCAGTGGATTATTATATAGAAGAAACAAATCGTCGAGTTACTTTCGAATACATTATGCTTTCAGGAGTGAATGATCGTCCAGATCACGCGCAACAATTGGCAGATTTAATGAAGAATAAGAAAAAATTAGTTTATGTGAATTTAATTCCTTATAATCCTGTCAGTGAACACGATCAATATTCTCGCAGTAGTAAAGCAGATGTTCTGCGCTTTTACGATGTATTGAAAAAGAATGGGATCAATTGTGTAATCCGTAAAGAACATGGTACAGACATTGATGCTGCGTGTGGACAATTACGTAGTAAACAAATGAAAAAAGCTACAGTCAAATAAGCATCCAGACTCTCTCAATATCGGGAGAGTTTTTTTCTGTGTTTATAAAATTCATTAATAATATAAGTTTAACTATGAGATGGTCCACATGATGCCTTTAGGAGATCGTGGAAAGGAAGAATAGGCCCTTCAGTCTTAATTAGTTGTGATACACTTAAAAGAAAAGGTCTTCAAGAATGCCGGTTCTGTTTTTTCAGGTAGCAAAGTATTAAGATAAATTTCATATTTAGAAACAACCAGAAAAGAGACTGGCAAAAAAATACATTCATGGGAGAAAAAAATGAACGAGACAGACATCCAAACGATTTTAGAGCATCGGTATGATCAAGGCTGGGATTATTGGACGACAGAGGATAGACGCTTGGGAAAAGGAGCGCCCTTTTCGTGTTTAGAATCAGCGGAGTATTTATTAGAGTTGGTAATGAATCCGCAAGAAGAAATTCTGCAAAAAGTAGCAGAGCTTCTATGGGAGAGCTGGCGTGAACCAGGAGAATTTCGGCTTTATCCTAAAGGAGCAGTCTTCCCATGTCAAACAATTCCAGCGGCTACACTGTTGGTACGCTTAGGTCATGAAGATGATCCACGAATGAAGCAAACGCTGAAACATTTATTGACTACACGCTACAAAGATGGAGGGTGGTGGTGCAAGAAATTCTATTTTGGCAAAGGTCCAGAAACGGAATTTTCTAATCCTTTGCCTACTCTGAACGCGTTAGAATTATTCCGACGGATAAATTTTGTTGAGGAAACTGAATTAGATGATGCGGTGGATTTTTTATTAAGCCATTGGGAAACGAAACTTCCACTTGGACCATGCCATTATGGAATTGGTACGCTGTTCATGCAAGTAGAATACCCATTTCGCGGGTACAATTTATTTTATTACCTTTATGTTTTGTCCTTTTATAAAAAAGCACGAAATGACCAACGGTTCAAAGAAGCCTTTAAAGTATTGCAGGAAAAAACGGTGGCCGATCAAATCGTAGTAGAACGGGTAGTTCCTAAATTACGCAAATTAACCTTCTGCAAAAAAGATCAGGTTAGCCAGTTAGCAACTGAACGGTATCAAGAAATTTTGACGAATATAGCGGAATAAAAGCCCATGATATTTTTATGCGTATCTTTTTAACAAAAGAAGAGGAGGTACGTCATGAAATTAATTGAAGTAAAGAGAGAATACGGGCTTAATCAAAATACATTTTACGGCTGGTTAAGAGAAAATCAAATGATCATCAAAGAGATGACAGGATATGTTATTGGTCCTAAAGCTTTTGAGGGTATGGAGACAAGGACAAATCGGAGGGTGAATGATGACGGTGAAATTTTGATCACGACTCAAGTTATAATTGATAATCAAAAAATCCCTCAATTATTGGAACAGTATGAATCCTCCGGTTTACCAAAACTTTACTCGAATCGAAGAGTGGAGAGTGAGCGACAGCGAGCTTCTAACGGTGAATTAGAAAAACGTGTGGAAATTCTAGAAAATCAGCTAGCTATCTTAACGGAACAGCTAGCTATCTATGTAAATCAAAATAACCGAAAGCACACGTGAAGGTGCTTTCGGTTATTTTCTCGTATTACGCTAAAATCGTGCCGACAGGGAAAAGTCTTCTGAAAACTTTTCGAACGAGTGGTCCAGCGATAATTATTTGAAATGGCAGTGCCATCACAAGATTTTTCAAAATGTTCGTTCCCCACATAATGAACAATTTGTTCCATTCATGTGTATGGCTTAAAACTTCAATAGAGCCATAAAGCGACATGAAAAAGACCATGGGTAAAACCATGCAGCTAGAAATGGTTAAGACTTTGCGTAAAGGACTAGCAAATGTAGGCATGATTTTGAATGCGATTTTTTTTGCTGTAGTCGAAACGACAAACCAGTCCAGAATTAAAGCGCAGCAATAGCCCAAAGGTAAACCGAGCCAGGCTGTTTTAAGTACCTCTAAAGTGATTGTACCGGATTGTAAAGCGATATTATATAAGCTCATCCAGAACACCATCACAAAACACATCATTATCGTATAAACAAAACTTTCTCTTTTATTACTTGGCATTAAAATCCTCCTAAATTTAAATATGGTGAATTCATAAACAGGTCATGAATTTCAAGACGCAAAAAAAGGCAATCATATAACTCGCTACGATTGCCACTTGGGATCTTCACTGCGTTATGGAAAGTCATTTTTTGCTTTTTCCATTATATACAGATTTTTATGATTCATGTAAGTAAAATTTTTATTTTTTTTCACCAATTTCATCTTTTAAACGATAAATCTTAGAAGGACGACCGATTCCGACTGGTCGTTCGCCAATTTCATCAAAATATTGCAGCATTGCTTTTTTGAAATTTGAGTGATCGACGGTTTTATAATCAACGCCTAAAAATTTCGCAAAAACTTTACGTGCTTCAGTAATCGTAAATTCTTCACCTAAAACCTGTAAAATTAATGGTTCGTGATCCATTTTGTTTAAAACACGATTGAAGGCTTTGCGGATAATCTCATTATGGTCAAAGGCTAAAGTATCTTTACCGATTGATTTTCCAGCCTCAAGCTCAATTTCAATTGAAATATCATCACTTGTTAAGCAAATCGTATCTCCATGACGTTCCAGATTAAACCAGCGCGCATCCTGTGTATCATCTCCAGCAGTGGGAGGTACTTGTCCAATAAATGCAAGATAGCTGACAGTAATCACCCAACCACGAGGATCACGGTTCGGTGTACTAAAGGTATGGAGCTGCTCGACACTTTTTCGGCCGATAGTTAAACCGGTTTCTTCAGCGGTTTCGCGACGTACACTGTCGTTGGTGGATTCATTGCGCTCAACGAATCCACCAGGGAGTGCCCAAGAATTACGATAAGGATTGCCGCGTCGTTGAATCAACAAGATTTTTAATTGATCCTCTTCTTTGTTATAGCCCATAATGACGATATCGACAGTGACTGAGGGCTTGTCATACTCAGGGTGGTCTTGTTCTTTATACCAAGCAATGAATTCCGCTTCATCTGCTTCGTGCTCATAGTAATCTTTTTCTGCTTCTTTAGAGGCAAAATTTTTCATCTACAGTTCACCTATTTCTTATAAGTATTCGCTACCTTATTGTAGCATGAATAATAAAAAAAGGGGAACTCCACTTGGAATTCCCCTTTACTACTCATAATTATTTTGATGAGTCAGTTGCTTTCTTATTTGAACTATTTGTTGTTAAGAAGTCAGATAAGATATTTTCAAATGAATCATCTTTGATCTTCACGTTGGCTTTCTTCAATTCTTTTGAAATTACTTCAGAAGAGAAGGTTTGATCAGCCATTTTAGTGTCTTCAGCGATTTGTTTTAATTCCTTTTTGTATTTATCCATGTCATTGCCTTTAGATGAATTTTTTTCCAACTTAACAATGTAGTAGCTTGATTGGTAAGTAGATGAATCCATTGCCGTAATCACATCAGAAACTTCGCCATCCTTCAACTTAAAGGCCGCTTCTTTAACTTCAGAAGGAACAGTTGTTGATTGTGAGTCAAATTTGATTTCGCCGCCATCTTTTTTCGTTGTTGAATCTTGTGATTTTTCTTTAGCGATCTTTGCAAAATCACCTTTGTCATCTAATTGTTTTTTGATTTCTTTTGCTTCATCTTCGCTGCTAGCTAAAATAATGCGAGCAGTTACTTCTGGATGGAATGAATCCCAAGCAGCTTTTATGTCTTTATCAGTAATTTTTACATGAGCTTTTAATCCTTCTTGGAAAGCTAAAGACTGTTTCAAGTATTCTTTATACGATTTTTTTGTATAGCCAGCTGATTGTAGTTGACTTTCAAAGCTATCGCCTAATTGCTTCTCTTGTTTCTTATATTCTTTGTCAATTTGCTTGTCTGTGACTTTATCACCATAGGCATTTTCAAAAACCTTATAGATGATCATGTTACGTACTAAACTTTGGTTCGATTGTTCTTTTTTCGCTTCATTATAAAAATCTTCGACGGTAATTTTACCGCCTTTCATTGTTGCGATGTCTTGATTAGAACTTCCTGAACAAGCCCCTAAAACAATTACACTAAGTAAGCCAGTAGTGGCTAAAAGAATCTTTTTCTTCATTTCTATGCTACAACTCCTAAAAATTAAAATTTACATCTGTTTGTTATTCCTGTTCAACTATAACACACCTAAAAATGTAAAGGAAAGGGGATTAAAAATAGTTTCCGAGAAAATTCACAATAAAGGCATAATTATTTTTAATGAAATAAATTGGTTACTGCTATCCAGCCGGACGCTCTAAAGAATAGCGGCCCTTCTTGATTACTTTTTTTTCATCGACTTCAGGCAAGGCCTGATTGATTTTGTCAATTTGTTCTTGGATCTGTTGAATGCGCGGCTCCGCTTGGAAGCGAAATTCCTCGATATCCTTTTCCACGCCAGATTTAAAGGCGGGAACTAATGTATCAAAGGTTTCCTTTAGGTTCGTTACAGATTCACGAAAATCAGCCAGATTATCATTTAATTCATCCGTTAATACTACGAGTTCACGCGTATTAGTGATCAGTTTTTCCCGGGTTTCTTCTCCTTTACGTGGCGCTAATAGAAGTCCGCCGAGTGTTCCAAGACCGGCACCAAATAAAATTCCTTTAAAAAAACTCATTTATTTCACCTGCTCCTTGATCTTATCCGCGATCGCTTGTAATTCTTCTGCTGACTGTTCCTCCGCATGATTACCAAAGTGAATCGAAAAATCATCCTTTTTACTGTAGCGAGGGATCAGATGAACATGTGAGTGGAAAACAGATTGATACGCCAACTCTTTATTATTATTTATGATATTTAAGCCTTCCATTTCAGGAAATGCTTTTTCGAGTGCACGGGCAATTTTAGGAATACGTGTAAAGAGATCAGCGGCTAAAATTTCATCATATTCAAAAATATCATTTACATGTTGTTTGGGCACAACTAATGTGTGGCCTTTCGTTGCTTGCGAGATGTCTAGAAATGCATAGACTTTTTCGTCCTCATAAATTTTGTAGCTAGGGATTTCTTGATCAATAATTTTACAAAAAATACAATTTTCCATTGCAAACATCCTTTCTCATTCACTCATATTGTTTTATATTGTGCCGCTGCTGCAAAAAAGCAGGTAAGCGATCGTAAATACTTCTTTTACTTTACCATAACTTGTAATACTTGTGCTGGAAAAGGTTGGGAGAAGATTAATTATTTATAGGATTCTGCTATAATGTAAACTATGAAATTGAGTGCCGCTTCAGCGAGGCTATTTCTGCCTTAAATTTAGAAAATGAGAAGCCATTAGTTTTTCGTATAAATAGAGTGAAACGAACTAGGAGGATAAGTATGAGCTTAACGATTCAGCATGTTACAGGCGGCTACGGTCACTTGCCTGTTTTAAAGGATATTAATTTTGAAGTCCATAATGGAGAAATGATCGGTTTGATCGGCTTGAATGGAGCAGGGAAATCTACAACGATCAAAAATATCATTGGATTATTGACGCCGCAGAAGGGAACTATTACAGTTGATGACTTGACTTTACAGCAAGATCCAGAGAACTATCGAAAAAAGATCGGTTATATTCCTGAAACACCTTCATTATATGAAGAATTAACGTTGCGAGAACATATCGAAGTTACCGCAATGGCATATGGGATTCCTAAGGATGAGGCGATGAAACGGGCTGAATCATTATTGAAGACCTTTCGTTTGGAAAATCGTCTAAACTGGTTCCCTGTGAATTTTTCTAAGGGAATGAAGCAGAAAGTGATGGTTCTATGCGCCTTTTTGATCCAACCAAGTTTGTATATCATCGATGAACCCTTTTTAGGATTAGACCCATTGGCGATCAATGCGTTATTAGAGCTGATGGTAACGATGAAGGAGCAAGGGGCCGCAATCTTGATGTCTACTCACATTTTAGCAACGGCAGAGAAGTATTGTGATCGTTTTATCGTATTGCATGAGGGTGAAGTACGAGCACAAGGGACTTTGCAGGAATTGCAAGCGGAGTTTAATTTGCCAGGGTCCTCTTTGGATGAAATCTATATTGCGTTGACAAAGGAGAAAGAACATGCATGATTTTTTTCTATTAAGGCGGCAACGCCATCAGAAAAAAATGATGAAATATATGCGCTACGTATTGAATGATCATTTTGTTTTGGTGTGCTTGTTTTTAGTTGGAGGACTAGCCTTTTATTATTCAAATCTTTTAAAACAATTACCGACAGATTTTCCTTGGAGCTTGCCAATCGTAGGAATTATTTGGTGGTTTATCTTACCATTTGGTAAATTAGCGACCTTAGTTGAACCAGCGGATATGACCTTTTTATTACCCAAAGAAAAGGAAATGGGGAACTATCTATCACGCGGTTTACGTCATTCAATCGCTTTTCCATTCGTAATTGAACTGCTTATTTGCGGAGTGTTATTGCCATTAGTGGTTTTAGCCAAACAAGTAAGTTTTGTAAGCTTTTTCTTTTACTTACTAATGCTTTGGGGCCTAAAATTAGGAAATTTAAGAATACAACGCTTAGCATGCTACCAAGAAACACGGGAGCAAACGCAACGTTTGACTGTATTCTGGTTCTGTGTGAGTGGTGTGATCATTTTTGCTAGTTTATATGGATCAGCGTGGCTCGGCACGATTTTGGCTTTCGCAGCAGTGTTTGGGTTCATTTCGATCACGCAGGAAAAGGATCGACTGTTGGATTGGAGTAAGATGATTGATCAGGAAAATGCTCGCTTGCATCGGATTTATCAATTTATTAATTTGTTTACTGATGTTCCAGAAGTTGAAGCAAAAGTACGACGCAGAAAATATTTAGACGGTTTATTAGCCAGAATTCGCTTCAAGCAAGAAAACACGTATCTTTATTTATTTGCCCGCAGAGCTCTGCGGGGAGCAGAATTTGGCGGACTGTTCTTTCGTTTATTGATTGTAGGCGGTGTATTGCTATTTTCGTTGAATGACTTTCGCTTTATTGCGGGTGTCAGTATGCTGTTTATTTACTTAATAGGTTTTCAAATGATTCCTTTGTATAATCAGTTTGATTACATTAGTGCGACTCAGCTTTATCCGGTTTCGCAGAAGTATAAAAAGACTGCTTTGCGTCAGTTAATGGTCATTTTGTTATCTGCCGCGGCAATTATTTTCACCATTTGCAGTATGATACATTTGTCTATTGTCGGAAGTTTCGCTTTACTTGTGTTACTTTTAGGTGAAATTGGCTTGTTTGCTTGGTTCTATCTCCCGACCAGAATAAAGAAAATGGAGGATTAGTGAATGAAAGTATTATGGAATGAAGAAATTGTCGATGAATCAGAAGTAAAGATTGATATAGAAGATCGCGGTTATCAATTTGGTGACGGTATTTACGAAGTGATTCGGATTTATGATGGGTATATGTATATGGAAAAGGAGCATTTGGACCGTCTTTGGGTCAGTGCTGAAAAAATTCGCATGACACTTCCATTTACAAGAGAAGAATTAAGTCAGCGTCTGCATCGCCTAGCACAAGAAGTTGGACTTGAAAATGCTCGAGTTTATTTTCAAGTAACACGTGGTACAGCAAAACCGCGACTACATGATTTTCCCAATCCGAAAGAAGTTCAACCGGTTTTGATGGCTGATATTCAACCTGCGTCTCGCCCAAGTGCGAAACAGAATATCGGTATTCGCGCTGGTTTTGTAGAAGATAAACGCTGGCTGCATTGCGACATCAAATCCATCAGCTTATTAGGCAATATCATGGCCTTAGATGAAGCACAGCAAAAAGGTTATGACGAGGCAGTTTTGGTGCGTGATGGCATTGTAACAGAAGCATCAGCTTCAAATTTGTGGATGGTGAAAGACGAAGTGCTTTATACCCATCCAGACGGGAATCTTGTTTTACCAGGAATCGCAAAAATTAAAATTCGGGAATTGGTAAAAGCTTTAGGTATCGAATTGAAAGAAGAAACGTTCACTGAAAAAGAGCTACTTGCAGCAGACGAATGTTTTAAAACGAGTTCAGTCGCAGAAATCATGCCAATCATTGAAATCAATGATCAAAGAATCGGTGACGGGATGCCTGGGAAAGTGACGAAAAAGCTTCTTAACGCGTATATCGAGTCAGTGAATTTAGCGGTTCAGGCGCATCGTGATGAAAAATAATCAAAGAAGAACATACATGCCCTTGACGAAGCGACCTTCCCCGACTAAAATAGGAAATACGTTTAAAATGCTAGGGGAGGGCCTTGGGAATGGAGTTTCAGTTGGATAGTGACTGGCGTGTGCAGCCGATCAAAGGTGATACGGGAAAAACGTATATCGGCTATCGTGACGAAGATCGCGTCTTCATTAAACGAAATACCACCCCAATGTTGGCGGCTTTATCTCGTGAAGGAATCGCACCAAAACTTGTTTGGATCAAACGAACAGGAAATGGTGATACACTGACTGCTCAAGAATGGTTGGATGGTCGAATTCTTGAGCCAGAAGAAATTCCGCGTCGAAATGACGTGGTTGATGTATTATATCATCTACATCACTCGCCATCATTGAAAGTGATGTTAAAAAAAATGGGTGGACGTCAAGTGTCACCACAACAACTATTAGCTGATTATGAGGCGAATTTGCCGACAATGATCGAGCAAAATGGTTTTATTGAATTAGTGTATGATTATTTGAAAAAAAATATCCCAACCTACGCTAAAAAGAATTACACCGTTGTTCATGGGGATGTAAATCATCGGAACTGGTTGGTTTGTTCTAACTATTTATATCTAGTTGACTGGGATTCGGTGATGTTCGCTGATCCAGCATTAGATATTGGTACGATTTTAGGAAATTATGTACCATTATCCAGCTGGAGTAAATGGCTCGTCCGCTATGGGATTCGCCCGACGGATGAAAATATGGAACGAGTATACTGGTATGGCTTAATGAGCTTGCTGCTAGAGATCGCTCGTCAGTATAAGCGAGAAGAATATCATCATATGAATCAATCAATCTTACAATTAAAACGAATTTTTGCTGGAAGCTGAACGTCTTGTTCAGCTTTTTGTAAGTTCAATTAACGGATGAATAAAATAGGTTTGTTCGTGGAAATACTGTTATTGATTTTATTTTAAAAGAACTTTTTGGAGGAAAACAATGCGCGTTAGAAACCGTCCGGGGGCTGCAGAAATGCTGGCTGCCCGTCCTGAATATGTTGTACAAGAACCAGAAGCGTGGAAAGGCTGCTGGTCTGAACGTTTCGGTAATGATCATCCGATCCATATTGAAATCGGTATGGGGAAAGGTCAATTCATCACTGGAATGGCTGCTGCACATCCTGAAATCAATTATATTGGAATTGAGATGCAAGTGAGTGTGATTTCTATCGCACTAGATAAATTAGTTGAAGCAGAATTGCCAAATTTACAATTATTGCATGTTGATGGGTCGGAGCTGACAAATTATTTTGCTGATAGTGAAGTTGATCAAATATATTTGAACTTCTCTGATCCATGGCCAAAGAAAAAACATGAGAAGCGACGTTTAACTTCACCAAGCTTCTTAGCAGTAGATGAGGAAATTTTACGACCTGCTGGTGAGATTCATTTTAAAACTGACAATCAAGGATTGTTCGAATACTCACTGAGTAGTTTTTCAAAATACGGTATGACATTGGAACAAGTTTGGTTAGACTTGCATGAAAGTAATTATGAAGGAAATATTATGACCGAATATGAAGAAAAATTTTCAAGCAAAGGACAGCGAATTTACCGAGTGGAAGCCCGTTTTAAAGACAAAACAAAATAATTGCTACAAGAAGATGAACTTTTTTTGGTTTAGCTTCTTTTTTTTGAAGAATTGAAAATGTTCTGCGTATATTATTTTCGAGGTGAAAGGAATGGAGATTGAACAGTTTTCAGACGAATTGATCCAATATGGTTTCGATCATCAAATGCAGGATTTATATTTATTACCTCAAGGTGAAAAGTACCGCTACTTTTTTCGGAGAGGTCCCTTCTATGAACATAAAAACTCGACTCTATCCTATGTTAATAATGAAATGTGTGTGGTTTCTGCCCTGCAGTTGATCAATCGTTTCAAATATTTGGGTCAAATGGATGTCAGTGAAAAACGAAAAGCTCAGCTTGGTGCGATCTCCTACCCCTTGCCTCATGGTGAACAACGGTTACGTCTTTCGACTGTTGGAAATTATTTACAACAAGAAAGTTTAGTTATTCGTTTTCTGCATCAATTTGGTCGCAGTCCCGAAGTATATCATTTACCAGAGCAAATTGAAATTCTCCAGCAACACACAAAAAAACGTGGTTTATACCTATTTTGTGGTCCCGTAGGTTCAGGGAAAACAACCTTAATGTATAAATTGGCACGAGAGATGGATGGTCAAGTGATCACGATTGAAGATCCTGTAGAGATTGAAGAAGCAGATTTTTTGCAGTTACAAGTAAACGAAAAAATTTATCAGAGTTACGATGAACTGATTAAGTTGTCTTTACGACATCATCCCGATGTTTTAATAATCGGGGAGATTCGTGATACGAAAACGATTCAAGGAGCGATCAGAGCTGCTCTGACTGGTCATTGTGTGTATGCAACAATCCATGCGGCCAGCCTAGAGTCTGCCCATGCGAGGATTTTTGAACTGGGTGGGGAAGCCACACTGCTCAAAGAATGTTTACAGGGAATTGTTTATCAGGAACTGTTGTCAGTAAATGAAACGGTAGGGTTATTGACTAGTTATCGATTTTATAAAGAGGAAGTACATTTTACTTGGAAAGAAGGGTTAAATCGTGTGGCGCAAAAAGCAAATGACGAGAAAACAACGAGTTGACTTTGTTCATCTATTAGGAGATCTCTTGCAAAATGGTTTTAGTTTGCAGCAGGCGTTTGCTTTTTTTATCAATGCCAATCTTTTTGCACCGTCTATTTTGGAAGCCGTTCAACAAGATTTACATCAGGGAAAAAGTTTGGCACTAAGCTTTACCCAACTGCGGTATTCGAATGACCAGCTCTTACAAATCGAATTAGCGGAGACTCATGGGGATTTGGCCCAAACGCTATTAGGAATCGCTGAACAAATGCGCTTAGTTCAACGTCAGCGAGAAAATTTTCTAAAAGCTGTATCCTATCCGCTGCTTTTACTCGTTTTCTTAATCGTAATTCTTTTAGGTATGCGTTTTTTCTTACTTCCCCAGCTATTGACCAGCGGAATGATCCGTGCAGAAGACTTTTCTGTACAGTTAATAAAAGCAGTTCCTATGATTGGATTAGGAATAATTCTTTTTTTGTTCTTACTGATGCTCAGCTGGAGGAATTGGGGAAAGCGGCATAATTATATAGTTCGCTTTCGTTTCTTGGCGAAAATTCCACTTGTAGGAACATTGTTCAGCAATTACTATTCAGCTTATTTCGCATTGGAATGGGGCAAGCTTTTTCAACAAGGTTTAGAACTGAATCAGATTATTGAATGTTTGTTGGTAATTGATGGAAAATCATTGATGCAAGAGCTTGCTGCTGATTTAAAAATCCGTTTAGCACAAGGCAATACTTTAGCAGCAGAATTAGGACGTTATCCTTTTTTGACTAAAGAATTCAGTCGAATTGTGTTTCAGGGAGAGGCTCGCGGAAATTTAGCAAAGGAGCTATTAACTTATAGTCAATTAGTTTGGCGTCGTTTTTTTAATCAATTAGAATTTTTGGTTTCATGGTTGCAGCCGCTTGTCTTTCTAATTGTTGCACTTTTGATTGTCAGCTTGTATTTAACAATGCTGCTGCCTTTAACAAATTTGGAGGGGATATTGTGAAGAAGAATCTTTCAGGTTTTACTTTGTTGGAAATGTTAGTTGTTTTATTTATTATTAGTCTGCTATTGCTGTTATTTGTACCCAAACTAATGAGTCAAAAAGAAAGCGCAACTAACAAGAGCGATGCTGCTATTGTCAAAGTTGTTGAGACACAAATTGAAGTCTTTGAACTGGATTATGGACGTAAGCCAGAGGAAGGTGAATTAGTCAGTAAAGGTTATGTTAGTGAAGACCAGTATAATAAATATGTACAAAAGAAATAAATTTAGCGGCTTCACCTTAATCGAGACGTTGATTGTTTTAGCTTTGGTTTGTGCTTTTGTATTGTTGCCGACAATTGCTATCAAAAGCTGGCAGCATCAATTGGAGAAAACCTTTTTCTATTATCAATTTGAAAAATCTACTTTGCACTTGCAGCAAGTGGCTATTGCAGATCATCAAAGAACTCGAATTAGTCTTAATAGCAGTTCCCAATTAATTGATTTCTATACCAATCATACCGAATTATCATGGAGAATATTGCCCGTTCCAAAATCAATTAAATTAGGTAGCAGATATTCGATCTATTTTAAAGCTGGCAGTGGTAATGTTTCTACTGATCAGCCTGGAAATGGAAATATTCCAAAGGTTGTTTTTACCGATGAAGGAAAAGTTATCACCTATCAGTTTCAGATGGGAAGTGGTCGTTTTGAAAGGAAATAAAGGATATATTCTATTAGAGAGCTTGGTCAGTTTAACCATTTTATTGATTATTGTAGCTAGTTATGTCGGTGTTACCGTACAAATGCAAAAAGAAAGTCGCCAACGGTTAGCTACTCTTGAAAATTATCGTGATTTATACACTGAGACAAGACGATGCCGTTTACACTTTCTGGAAATGCAGGGTTCACAAATTGAGATTTCCGTGGAAAAGGGAATAGCTATACACCAGCAAGGGGGAATCGTGATTGTCAAAAAGTAGCGGCTTCACCTTGTTAGAAAGTTTAGTGGCACTTTTGATGCTTAGTGGTATTTTATTGTTGTTGTCTGGTTTGATTAAACATGCGAATAAAATGGAACAAGCCATCAGCGGTTACCATCAATTGGAATGGGAAGTGTTTTTGCTTCAATTAGACAATGAGTTGGAGGAAGTTAACTATTTGTCTAGTACATCACATGAAATTAATGGAAAAGTGGAAAACGCGGAAGGGGAAATAGTTGCTGTAACAATTAAGAAAAATAAGCAGCGGATTGTAAAAAGCCAATCCAATGGTTTTCAACCATTATTGACAGGAGTGAATCAATTTGTGTGCAAAGAAAATAATCATGGTGTGGATTTCATCGTTACCTTCGTTGATGGAAAGAAGAAAGAAGGAACATGGATCTTTAAATAGCCAAGGCGGAGTGCCGTTGTCCGTCTTATTGGCTATTTTTTTATTCAGTTTTTTGCTGCTAAATTTAACAACAAGTTATCATCAAACAGCTGATCTGGTGGAGCGTACTGAACACTTATATCAGGCTAAAATTGCAAAAGAACTATTTTTAGCCGACTATCCGAAATTAAAAGAAAAAGAGGGTGTGTGGGAGTTCAATAAGGGGGAGCTGTCATACGAGACTGAGGAAGATTATGTGAAAATTGATGTGAAAATTAAAAAGAAAACATATCAATTTTGTGAAAAAATTAGCACATCTAATTCATCTGACTGATATAGTTCGTGGTATCCCGTTGATGAGGGTGAATATCTTGTAAAAGATACATTAGGTTGAATTAGAAAATCAATAATAAAAGAAAGAAAGCGATTGATTAATTACAATATGTTCGCTAAAATAGAACAGGTATCGTGAGTGTTATATTAGTTTGTGAGGTGCAAGATGAATCCAGAAAAAATTGAAACAGCTTTTTCTTTGATGGAAGAAGCGATCATCGCATTGCAGCATTCACTAGGAACTTCTTTTTTTGACGCTTACATCGAAAATACGGAGAACTTAGTTGACAATGCAAAAGTACGTGTGCTTGATCAACAACCTGATGCTAATACTGTCACAAAAGTAGAAGCATTGTATCAAAAATTAATAGGATTAGAGCTTGAGCAAGAAGATTGGCGTAAATTAACGCAATTGATTTTGCTTAAGGGTTCAAAAACGGAAAGTTTACAGCCAAACCATCAATTGACGCCAGATAGTATCGGCTTTTTATTTGTTTTTCTGATTGAACAGTTAACGTTAAAAAAGAATCAACCATTAGAAATTTTAGATATTACTGTTGGTATGGGAAATCTATTGCTGACGGTGTTGATCAATTTACAGGCAGCAGATTATTCAGTTAAGGGAATCGGTGTGGATAATGATGAGACACTTCTTGCTATTGCAGCTTCAAATAGCTTATTGATGAAGGAAGAAATCAAATTATTCCATCAAGATAGTTTACAGGACTTGTTAGTCGATCCAGTTGATTATGTGATCGGTGATCTTCCCGTAGGTTATTATCCAAATGATCAGCAAGCGGAGAAGTTTGCGACTCATTCTGAAAAAGAACACAGCTATGCTCATCATTTATTGATGGAGCAAGCCATGAATTATGTGAAGCCTGAGGGTTTTGGTCTTTTCTTAGTACCAAGTAATTTTTTAGAAACTGAACAGGGCCCGTTACTGCAAAAATGGTTAAAAGATGAAGTGCTATTGCAAGGAATCATCCAATTACCAGATGAATTATTTAAGTCTGAGCATTCACGGAAGAGTATTCTACTGTTACAGAAAAAAGGTGAAACGGCTGAACAAGCAGAAAAAGTATTGCTCGTTCATCTCCCATCATTAAAAGATCCAAAACAAGTAACCGAGTTCTTCAAAAAATTCGAGGACTGGAAGTCTTCTAATTTATAAACTGCTCGTAGGAGCTAAAAGCATTTCAATTATAAAGGAGAGTTAAAATGTCAAAAACAATTGCAATCAATGCAGGTAGTTCAAGTCTAAAATGGCAACTTTATCAAATGCCTGAGGAATCAGTAATCGCTAAAGGAATCGTTGAACGGATCGGCTTGAATGATTCAATCTTTACCATCAAATATGGCGATGGAGAAAAATTTGAACAAATTTTAGATATCAAAGATCATGAAGTTGCGGTTCAAATGCTATTGGACCAATTAATCGAACTAAAAATTATCACATCATTTGATGAGATTACCGGTGTGGGACACCGTGTAGTAGCTGGCGGTGAATATTTTAAGGATTCTGTTTTGATTGATGATGAGGTCTTGGAAAAAATCGAAGAACTAAGTGAATTCGCACCGTTGCACAATCCAGCAAATGCAATGGGAATCAAGGCTTTCCGTCATATTTTGCCAAATGTAACAAGTGTGGCTGTTTTTGACACTTCTTTCCATTCAACAATGCCGGCAACGAACTATTTGTATAGTATTCCTAAAGAGTATTATGATAAGTATTCTGCTCGTAAATATGGTTTCCACGGAACTAGTCACCGCTATGTTTCAGAACGTGCGGCTGAATTACTTGGCAAACCGATTGAAGAAACGAAGATTATTACTGCCCACATTGGTAATGGCGGTTCTGTTACTGCTGTTGAAGGTGGAAAATCAGTTGATACATCTATGGGCTTCACGCCGTTAGCAGGGTTGACGATGGGAACACGTGCTGGGGACATTGATGCTTCGTTGCTTCCATATCTAATGGAAAAAGCAGGAATCAAGGATATCAACGAGATGATTGATGTATTGAACAAAAAATCAGGTGTTTTAGGGTTAACAGGTATTTCAAGTGATATGCGCGACATCGAAAATGGTGCTGACGAAGGCAATGAAGAAGCTATTTTAGCTTTGGATATTTATTGTGATCGTATTCGTAAATATATCGCTCAATACATTTCAGTAATGAACGGTGTCGATGCTATTGTTTTCACCGCGGGTGTTGGTGAAAATGCTGATCCTGTTCGCCGTATGGTTTTAGAAAATATGACTTGGTTCGGTATTGAAATCGACGAAGAAATCAATAAGAGCATTCATGGAAAAGAAGCGGAACTTTCAACTGAAAATTCTCGCGTAAAAGTATACGTGATTCCAACTGACGAAGAAGTAATGATCGCTCGTGACGTTGAGCGCTTAAGTAAATAACCAATGAAGCCTTTGCCAAAAATGGTGAAGGCTTTTTGTATAGAAAGAATAAATTTTAGGCAGGTAAGGGGATTTTCGATGAAGAAATCTGAAAGCATAATTTTGTTGTATTAGAACAAAACTATGCTATTTTTTTGTGCTAAACTTTTTATGAAAGTGAGAGTGACTTTTTATGAGTGAAAAGAGAAATATCGAGCGTTCGATTCAAGAATATGTCCCTGGGAAACAGGTCACGCTTGCTCATTTGATCCCACATGCTAATGAAGAAGTTTTTGAAAAATTAGGACTGGAGCATTCGGGTGACGCCATTGGTATTTTGACGATTACACCGAGTGAGGCATCAATTATTGGTGCAGATATTGCCAAGAAATCAGGAAATATCTCTATTGGTTTTATGGATCGCTTTAGTGGAGCTGTCGTGATTATCGGAGAAGTATCCTCAGTCGAATTTGCCTTAAAACAAGTGACGAATTCACTTGCAGCAATCTTGAATTTTGATGTTGCAGAAATTACTAGGACTTAATGATGAAACGAGTCATTTTAATTGGAGAAACTGGATCAGGTAAAACAACCCTTATGCAGCTTTTGAATGAATGGGAGATCAAGTATCATAAGACGCAGCAAGTATACTTTACAGATAATGTGATTGATACACCAGGCGAGTTTTTGGAAAATCGTTTCTATTATAATGCGTTAGTCAGTTCGGCGGTTGGCGCGGATTGCATCGCGCTTGTTCAGAGTATTACGAATCGTCAGAATTATTTTCCACCTTGCTTTTCATCACGTTTTACTAAACCGATGATTGGAATCATTACGAAAACAGATTTGAATTATGATCAAGCAGATTTAGATTTAGCAGAAAAACGATTACGATTGGCGGGGGCGAAGAAAGTTTTTTCTTTGTCCACTGTTAACCAAGAAGGTGTTTCTGCTTTAAAAAACTTTTTATTAACAAAAGATTTTTGACAGCGAATACATTCTGCGGTACCATGAATGTGTGAATAATTGAATAAGAGCATTTGGAATAGGGAACAAGGTGCGAATCCTTGACAGACCCTTTCTACTGTATACGCAGACAAAATCTCAAATGGCCACTTTCGGGAAGGCGAGATGGAGGATGAAGCGAAGTCAGGATACCTGTCCTTTTGCTGAGATAATTGTATTGGGAGAATTATTTCACCTTTAAATAGTCAATTGATGTTTATTTGGTGAGGTATCTTCCATAGATACCTCACCTTTTTTGCGTGATCCACTTCTCACAGGTTTTATAGAGAAAAGAGAAATCTTAATTTAGAACAAATGATTGATAATGATGCGGATGGATTTACGTGTATATGAAAATAAGCTCAGTTTTAAAACGAATTTCCTTACAGTAGAACTAGCTGCTCCAATATAAAAAAACAGCCGTATTACGACTGTTTAGATACCTTATTTTATTTTCCGATAATTAACAGGTGTCATACCTACAAGTTCTTTGAATATTTTGCAGAAGTAGCTAGTTTGTGAATAGCCGATATTTTGTGAGATAGACTTAATACTTAAATTAGATTGTGTCAAAAGAACTTTTGCCTGCTCAATTCTTTGTTGATTCAAATAGGTAATAAAACTGACGCCGATCTCTTTTTTGAATAAACGACTGAAATAAAACTGGCTGAGATAAACATGGTTAGCAACATCTTCGAGCGTTAAATTTGTTGTTAAATTCGTATCAATATATGAAATAGCTTTACGGATTTCATCATTTTTCGAAATTATAGAATCTTTAGCTTCTTTTTTACTTGGATGGAAGTTAAATTTAATTTGTTCACGAGGATCAGAATCGTTAAAGTGGTAGTCGCCAATTGTTTTGAGTAAAGCAGCCGCGGATTCAATTTGGGTAGTACTGACTGTTTTTACTTTTCCTCTAGCTTGACGTAGTTCAGGAGAAGTTTCCCAATGGGTGACAATCGGATGGATACGAGTATATGGGTTTTTGTCATCATCAGTAATCTCTACCTGACCGAAAAGAGCAAATCCAATTAATTGATTATTGCTGATGATAGGTAATGAAATGTCAGTAAGACCAGCATGACAACGATAGATACAAGGGTCACCATTTTTTGACGCCTCTAAACCGCCAAACGCATCGCATTTTTGACAAAGGGATTTGAATTCTGGATTAGAGCGCATCAACTGGCAAAAGGGAGAAAAATTATAAAGATCAGAAGTCTCCTTTCCGTGTATATCAACAAGGACGGAACCAAAATCTGCCGCAAGTGCGAAATCCTGAATTGTTTTGGAAAGTTGCAAAGAACTGTGGGAATTCAATGTACTAATATTTTCCATGTAAGCGCCTCCTAGTCATCTACCATTTTACCAGAACATATTTTTATTTTAAATCTTGTTTATACCAATAACATTATTTTGACCAGCAGAAGACAAAATATTGCTATTTTTTGAACTTAATTGACCCCTGATTAAGGTTTATTTAGTAATGTCTTGACACTAATCTGCAACAAAATTTTAACATTCGAATTAATCCGACAAAAAGATAGGACAAATTTGTTCTATCTTTTTTGTTTATCATTATAAATGTAAGTGTTATCAAAATAATTAGGAGGAATGTTTTATGCCACAAGAAGCGCTAGGAATGATTGAAACTAGGGGGTTGATCGGTGCTATCGAAGCAGCTGATGCAATGGTAAAAGCTGCAAATGTTTCCTTAGTTGGAACGGAAAAAATTGGTTCTGGATTAGTCACTGTGATGGTACGAGGAGATGTAGGTGCGGTTAAAGCAGCTGTTGATGCAGGTGTTTCTGCGGCTGAAGCGGTAGGGGAAGTTGTTTCTAATTATGTTATCCCACGTCCACATACTGAAGTTGAAGGCTTGCTCCCTAAGTCAGAATAGAAAGGGTGGGATAGCTGATGGCAAACACTGATCAAAAGATCGAAGAGATCATGAAACGCGTGCTCGCAAAAATGGAAACAGGAAATGAGATGAAAAACACTAACGGAGGAGATCGAAAAATGATTGAAAAGCAATGTGCGTTAACTGAATTTGTAGGAGCAACAGAGTTTGGAGACACAATTGGGTTAGTAATTGCTAACGTCGATTCATCTTTATTAGAAACAATGAAATTAGAGAAAAAATATCGTTCAATCGGAATTGTTGGTGCTCGTACTGGTGCCGGACCTCATATTATGGCTGCTGATGAAGCAGTGAAAGCGACAAATACAGAAGTAATCCTAATTGAAATGCCTCGAGATACAAAAGGCGGAGCTGGTCATGGATCGATCGTAATCTTCGGTGGCGACGATGTATCGGATGTGAAGCGTGCGGTAGAAGTTACGTTGAAGGAAGTTGATACACGCACATTTGGTGATGTATATGGCAACGAAGCTGGTCATATCGAGTGTCAATATACGGCACGTGCTAGTTACGCGTGCAATAAAGTATTTGGCGCTCCAGTTGGAAAAGCATTTGGTATTTTAGTGGGTGCACCTGCCGCAATTGGTGTTGTTATGGCTGATACGGCGTTAAAATCTGCAAATGTTGACGTAGTTTCTTACGCAACACCGCAAAATGGACAAAGCTTCTCAAATGAGGTAACGATGACAATTACAGGCGATTCTGGTGCTGTACGTCAAGCAATTATTTCAGCACGCGACATCGGTTGCCAATTATTGGGAACAATGGGAAGTACGCCTAAAAATGATCAACCATCATACATTTAAGAGTGGGAGTGAAAAATAGATGAAATCAAAACGATTTGAAGAACTAGAAAAAAGACCGGTCAATCAAGATGGTTTCGTAGATGAATGGGTAGAAGAAGGCTTAATTGCAATGCAAAGCCCTAACGACCCTAAGCCAAGTATCAAGATCGTCAATGGTGAAGTTGTTGAGCTTGACGGAAAAGACAAAGCGGATTTTGACTTGATCGATTCTTACATTGCGCAATATGGAATCGATTTGACTCGTGCGGAAGAAGTAATGAATATTCCTTCTAAAGAGTTAGCGAATAAAATCGTCGATCCAAACATTTCTCGTGAAGAAATCGTTCAATTAACCACAGCAGCTACACCTGGGAAATTGAATGAAGTTGTCGGCTATATGAATGTTGTTGAAATGATGATGGCGGTTCAAAAAATGCGTGCCCGTCGTCGTCCTACGACGCAATCTCACGTAACCAACGTTCGAGACAATCCAGTTCAGATTGCTGCTGATGCGGCTGAAGGGGCGTTGCGTGGATTTGATGAACAGGAAACAACCGTTGCCGTAGCTCGTTATGCACCATTTAATGCAGTGGCAATCATGGTTGGTTCACAAACTGGACGTCCAGGCGTATTAACTCAATGTTCATTAGAAGAAGCAACAGAGCTTGATTTAGGGATGCGCGGATTCACTGCTTATGCTGAAACAATCTCTGTATATGGTACAGAACAAGTATTTACCGATGGGGACGATACACCTTGGTCTAAAGGCTTCTTGGCCTCTTGTTACGCATCTCGCGGATTGAAAATGCGCTTTACTTCTGGAACAGGCTCAGAAGTACAGATGGGATATGCTGAAGGCAAATCAATGCTGTATCTTGAAACACGCTGTATTTTCTTAACAAAAGCTGCCGGAGTTCAAGGACTACAAAATGGTTCAATTAGTTGTATTGGTGTTCCAGGAGCGGTTCCTTCAGGAATTCGTGCAATTTTAGCAGAAAACTTAATTGCTATGTTGCTTGACTTAGAAGTTGCTTCAGGAAATGACCAAACCTTCTCACATTCGGATATTCGTAGAACCGCTCGTTTGCTGATGCAGTTCTTACCAGGAACAGACTTCATTTCATCTGGTTATTCTGCAACACCAAACTATGACAATATGTTTGCAGGTTCAAACTTCGATGCAGATGATTTCGATGATTACAATATCATTCAACGTGACTTGAGAGTGGATGGCGGATTACGACCAGTTAGCGAAGAAGACGTGGTTGCCGTTCGTAATAAAGCAGCAAGAGCGTTGCAGGGCTTGTTTGACAAGTTGGGCTTGCCAACGATCACGGATGAAGAAGTGGAAGCAGCAACTTATGCTCGCGGATCACAAGACATGCCGGAACGTGACATGGTTCAAGATATTAAAGCAGCACAAGAATTATTAACGCAAGGTGCAACTGGTTTGGATCTGGTAAAAGGATTATCAGAAAGTGGCTTCGAAGATGTAGCGACCAGCTTGCTCAATCTATTGAAACAACGTGTAGCTGGAGATTTCTTACAAACTTCTTCAATATTTGATGCGGATTGGAATGTAATCTCTGCTGTCAATGATAAGAATGATTATGCTGGACCAGGAACCGGATATCGACTTGACGGTTCAGAATGGGAAAAAGTAAAAGCAATCCCTAAAGCAATCAATCCGAAAGATATTTAAGGAGGAGTAAAAATGACAGAACTAAATGAAAATCTTTTACGCTCCATCATCAAAGAAGTTCTAACTGAAATGGAAGCGAGCACAGGAGATCAACCAGTTGCGTTTGAAAAACAAGCAAAGACAGAGCCTGCCGCATCATCCGATTGGTTTAAATCTGTCGGTGTTGCCCAACCAGGAAACTCTCAGGATGAAGTAGTTATTGCAGTGGCACCAGCATTTGCAGAATCACAAACAACTAATATTCTTGGTGTCCCTCACAAAGAAATTTTGAAGCAAGTAATTGCCGGAATTGAAGAAGAAGGATTGAAAGCACGGGTTGTTAAGGTATATCGTACTTCGGATGTGGCTTTTGCCGGTGTTGAAGGTGACAAATTATCTGGTTCAGGTGTTTGTGTGGCAATTCAATCAAAGGGAACGTCCATCATTCACCAAAAAGATTTGCAGCCGTTATCAAATCTAGAGCTTTTCCCACAAGCTCCGCTAATCACTTTAGAAACTTATCGGGCAATGGGGAAAAATGCTGCAAAGTATGCTAAGGGTGAATCGCCAAATCCGGTACCGATGATGAATGATCAAATGGCTCGTCCAAAATATCAAGCATTGTCAGCATTGCTTCATATTAAAGAAACGAAACACGTTGTAATCGGAAAACCAGCAGAAGAAATTTCTGTAACTTTATAGTGAGGTGACTAGAATGAATGAGCAATCTATCGAAAGTTTGGTTCGAGGAATCTTAAAAGATATGAATAACGGTGCGGGAAGTGCAGCACCTGAAACATCAGTAAGTTCTGGATCAGCAACTGTAGCTGATTATCCAATCGCAAAAAATCATCCTGATTGGATCAAAACAAAAACAGGTAAAACATTAGATGATATTACATTGGAAAATGTTTTGAATGGCTCTTTGACGCCGGATGATTTGAAAATTACCCCACGTATTTTAAAAGCACAAGGCGAAATCGCTACAAGTGCAGGGAGAAAAACGATCTCAAATAACTTTGATCGTGCGTCTGAATTGACGGCTGTTCCTGATGCTCGCGTATTGGAAATGTATAATGCGTTACGACCTTACCGTTCAAGTAAACAAGAATTGTTAGATATTGCGAACGAATTAGAAACGCAATACAGTGCAAAAATCAGTGCTGCTTATGTTCGCGAAGCAGCAGAACATTATGAAAAACGGAAAAAACTAAAAGGTGATAACTAATTTCTAGTTCGGAATTTCAGGAAGAGGAGCAATGAGTGATGAAACGTGTAATTGGGATTGACATTGGAAATTCCTCAACTGAAGTTGCTTTAGTTGAAATTGATAACCATCAACAAGTCCGATTCCTAGAATCAGCAATTGCGGAGACGACTGGAATAAAAGGAACAAAGAAAAATTTATTTGGTATCTATAAGGCGATCAATGAGGCTTGCGCTAAAAATCATTTAAAGATCGAAGAAATCGATTTGATTCGGATCAATGAGGCGACACCGGTTATTGGTGATGTAGCAATGGAAACAATCACAGAAACAATCATTACAGAATCAACCATGATCGGTCATAATCCCAAAACACCAGGTGGTTTAGGACTAGGGGTTGGGACAACACTTCGCTTTGAAGAACTTGAAAAAAGCGGCAAGCGTGACACGCCCTACATTTTGATTATTGAAAAATCCTTTGACTTCGATGATGTAGCACGTCAAATTAATCAATTTGTGGCAAGTGGCTATCTGATTACTGCTGCAATTATGCAATCTGATGACGGCGTTTTAGTGAACAATCGCTTGGATAAAAAAATACCGATTGTCGATGAAGTTTCGTATATCGATAAAGTTCCTGTCAATATGCTGGCAGCAGTTGAGGTGGCTGAGACAGGTCGGGGTGTTTCTCAATTGTCAAATCCGTATGGAATTGCCACTGTCTTTGATCTTGATTCAGAGGCAACTAAAAATATCGTCCCAGTTGCCCGGGCCTTAATCGGAAATCGTTCGGCAGTTGTCATAAAAACACCAAAAGGCGATGTCAAAGCTCGGACTATTCCTGCTGGAAAAATCGAAATTACTGGTGGAAATCGGCGAAATAATGTGGGGATTTCAGCTGGAGCTGAAAAAATCATGGAAACTGTATCAGCGTTTGAAGTGATCGATAACGTGACTGGTGAACCGGGCACGAATGTTGGCGGCATGCTGGAGAAAGTTCGTTTAACCATGGCTGAGTTAACCGATCGACCAGTTAATCAAATCTTTATTCAAGATCTGCTGGCTGTCGATACCTTTGTTCCAATTAGTGTCAAAGGCGGATTAGCTGGGGAATTTTCGATGGAGCAGGCGGTAGGGATCGCTTCAATGGTCAAATCAGATCATTTGCAGATGTCAAAAATCGCTGATGCGATCCAGCAGGATTTAGGGATCAAGGTTGAGATCGGCGGCGCGGAGGCGGAAGCAGCAATTTTAGGTGCACTAACGACACCAGGAACATCAGCTCCACTAGCCATTTTGGATTTAGGTGCCGGGTCGACCGACGCTTCTATTATTAAAAAAGATGAGAGAATCGTAGCCACTCATTTGGCTGGCGCCGGCGATATGGTAACGATGTTGATTCAATCGGAACTAGGTTTAGAGGATGTTTATCTAGCTGAGGATATCAAAAAATATCCTCTGGCAAAGGTTGAAAATATTTTCTACATTCGTCATGAGGATGGCTCCGTTCAATTCTTTGATCAACCATTGGATCCGTCCTTATTTGCTAAGGTCGTCGTGGTAACACCTGATGGTTATGTTCCGATTCCAGGCGATGATTCCATTGAAAAAATCCGCTTGGTTCGGCAGACAGCAAAAGAACGAGTCTTTGTAACGAACGCGTTACGAGCATTGCGAAGAGTTAGTCCAACGGGAAGTATTCGCGATATTCCATTTGTAGTCATTGTCGGCGGATCGGCTTTAGATTTTGAAGTACCCCAGATTGTAACTAATGCACTCTCTCATTACGGATTGGTCGCAGGTCGCGGAAACATTCGACAAATTGAGGGACCGCGAAATGCTGTGGCAACCGGATTGATTCTTTCATATTTGAGGGAGGGGTTCGATGGAGCTTGAGCTAAATGTTCGTCCTGTAGTCTTGATTTATCTTGATAATAGGTCATCGACTGAGGATATTCAATTTGTTCTCTATGGTATGGAAGAAGAAAAAATCCCTTATAGCTTAGAACAAAAGAATTTTTCAACAGCGACAGAGGCTGCTTATGTTGCGGCAAATACCTCATCGTTAAATGTTGGAATCGGCTATGTAAACAATGAAGTCGTTCTTCATTATAAAAATTTGGCACCAGAAACTCCTTATCAATCGATTCAACGAGTTGTAACTTGTCCACCATTGATTTTAAAAAACTTTGGTGGGAATGCGGCACGTTTAGTAAAGGGTGTGCCATTCAAATCAATTGATCCAATGGAGGTGAAAGCATGAAACAAGCAATTGGCTTAGTTGAAGTAACAGGCTTAGCTAGTGCAATCGAAGTATCAGATACAATGGTCAAGGTGGCGAATGTAGAACTCTTGGGTGTTGAAAAAGCGAAAGGTTTCGGTTGGATGACCGTTAAAGTGGCTGGAGATGTTGGGGCGGTTAAGGCAGCGGTTGATGCTGGTAAAGCCAAAGCGGTCCAAAATAATGTGTATCTTTCTTCACTGGTTATCCCTCGTCCAGCAAACAACTTAGAAGACTTCTTCTTTAAAAAGGAAGAGGAGAAGATTGATGTTCCTGCTGAGACGATTGAACAGCCAGAAGCAGTGATCGAGTCGGTTGAGGAAAAACCACAACCGATTGAAAAAGTGGAAATTGCAGAGACGATTAAAGAAGAACCAGTGAAAGAAGTTCCAATAGAAAAAGCTCCAATAGAAGAACCGCTTAAGAAAGATCCGGTAGAAGAGAAACTAATCAGAAAAGAACCGATCAAAGAACAACCCAAGAAGAAAAAGAATCCACCTAAAGGATCGAAAAAAGCTTCAGATTCGAAAAAGAAAAAGTAATTACAGACGTTAATGTGATATCTGTCCAACGATGCACAGATTTACAGAAGAAGATGAAATCATTTATCGTAAATGATAAAAAGTTTTCACTAGTTTAGTTGGATGATAGACGAATTTAGGAGGAATAGACATGAATGATGCATTAGGAATGATCGAAACAAAAGGCCTAGTTGGTGCTGTTGAAGCAGCCGATGCTATGGTTAAGGCAGCGAATGTAACATTAGTAGGAACAGAGAAAATCGGTTCTGGCTTAGTTACTGTGATGGTTCGCGGAGATGTTGGAGCAGTTAAAGCAGCAGTAGATGCTGGCTGTGCAGCTGCAGAAAAGGTTGGGGAAGTGGTTTCCGTTCACGTAATCCCAAGACCACATCGCGATGTCGATGACATTTTAGTACCTAAGGTAGGCAATGAATAATTACAGCATTGAGGAAATTAGAAAAATTGTTCGTGAAGTGTTATTGGAGATGCAAGCAGAAACATTTCCAATTGGCATCTCTAACCGACACATACATTTAACGGAAGAACACTTTACTATTCTATTTCCTAATGAAACACTCGAGCCTTTGAAGCCTTTGAAACAGCCGGGGGAATTTGCCGCAAAGCAAACCGTGACTTTGGTTGGGCCGAAGGGGGAAATTCGGAAAGTTCGAATTTTGGGACCATTGAGAAAACGATCGCAGGTTGAAATTTCTAAAACAGATGCACGAAATTTAGGAGTTCAACCACCAATTCGCTTATCAGGAAATTTGGATGATGCGGTTGAAATCACGTTGCGCAGTGAGGCGGCAGAAGTAACTATTCCAGCGGCAATCGTGGCAAAACGCCACATTCATTTGAATGATCAGGATATGGAACGAATGGGCTTAAAGCAGGGCCAAGTGGTTTCCGTCGAAATTTTTGAAGGATCGCGAAAAACGATTTTCAATGATGTTGAATTGCGGCCAGGAAAGAATTTTGTTTTAGAAATGCACGTAGATACAGATGAAGCAAATGCTGCAGATATTCAGCCAAATACACGAGGACGGATTATTAAAGAATAATCCAAAGGAGGAAGTATGGAATCAATCGAAAAAGCCAATCAATTATTAACCTCTTTTCATGAACTTGTGAATACGAAGCAAGCGCAGGAGTTTGATCCTGAAGATGGCTATAAAGTTGGGATCGATTTGGGTACTTCCTCTATTGTGTTGGTTGTTTTAGATGGGAAGAATCGACCAGTTTTTGGAGCCTTCGAATATGCAGACGTTATTCGCGATGGATTAGTCGTTGATTACCAAAAGTCTGTTCAAATCGTCAATCGTTTGCGGGAACAAGCCGAGGAAACACTAGGTTTTGCCTTGAAAGCAGCATCGGGGGCGATTCCGCCGGGAACGGTTGGGAACAATAAGCGGGTGGTGGCTAATGTCATCGAAAGTGCGAATATGTTAGCTGATCAGCTAGTTGATGAACCAACAGCGGCGGCATTAGTTTTAAATGTCGATGAAGGAGCTGTGGTAGATGTTGGCGGCGGAACAACGGGCATTAGTATTTTTGAAAATGGACAGCCGATCATTGTAGAAGACGAGCCCACTGGGGGAACGCACATGACCTTAGTGATTGCTGGTAATAATCGAATTTCGATCGAAGAGGCAGAGAAGATTAAACGTGATCCTGCTCGTGACCGAGAGAACTTCATTATTTGCCGTCCAGTTATTCAGCGTATGGCGAACATTACCGCAAATGTTTTACGAAAACATCCAACGGAACCTATCTATGTAGTCGGCGGCGCTTCTTACCTATCTGAATTTGAAAAGGAATTTTCAAATTATTTAAATCAAACAGTATTTAAACCGAAATATCCTCAATTTGTAACACCAATTGGAATTGCGATGTCTTCTTCGCCAATCGTTGATTGAGCAAGAAGCGGTAGCAGTATCCAATTGAACAGAAACGATATCTGCACTAAGAATTGGGAGTAAGAATATGGACGAGTTAGTTGAGCGTATTATTTCAATCATTAATCAGCGAGAACACAATACCTTATTTCTTTCTTGTCGTACCCCTTCCCAGATAAATCAAGGAATTAAAGGCTTTTTATACAATAAGCAGATTCATTTGAGTGAAGTAGATGTCCTATTTCTAGAGCGGTTCATAAAAAAAGACAGTGATGATCCTTTAGTGAGGTGGCTGTATCAAAGCTATAACTATGATTGTCACCTGACGTTTGAACTGGCTTTTTCAAACACGGATTTGATTCCAAATGAATTATTCAACGAATGCAGTGTGACATTGCTTAACAATCAAGGCAAACAATATTTTCAATTTCCCAAAAAAGTGATTACCTACCAACAAGTAGCGATGCTGACGCAGGAGGATATTCTGCTTTTGGCATCCAATCAACTCATTACAGATTTGGCGAGGGAGCGATTGCAGGAAAAGAAAGTCATTGTTGTAGAAAGGAGTTCACCCTATGCTGATGGCAAAAGTAGTTGGAAGTGTAGTTTCGACCCAAAAAGATGAAACATTGGTTGGAAAGAAATTGATGATTATTCAACCGATTAACGCTGAGCGACAGGATATTCGTTTCCAACAGGTGGCGGCGGATACAGTAGGGGCTGGCATTGGCGATTACGTCTTATTGACCAGCGGATCTTCTGCCAGAAAACTGTTTTCGACTCCTTCAGATGCTGTTGATTATGCAATCGTTGGAATTATTGACACGTTTGATTTTTAGGGAGCTGAGGAAAGTATATGGCGATTTATACAAAAACGGGAGATAAAGGCACAACAAGCCTTTTTGATGGAACACGAGTAGAAAAATCAGATTTGCGCGTGGATACTTATGGAATGTTTGATGAATGTTGTGCTCAAGTCAGTGTCGCTCAGAAATTGGCGAAGGATTCAGAAACGATTGAACACTTAGAATGGGTCCAGCATAAACTATTCCAATTAAACGCAGAAATTGCAACAAAACAAGACATGGCAAAGCTGGAAGCGAAAAGTACGTTGGTTGGAGAAAGTGACATCCACCAAATGGAAGCGTGGATCGATCAGTATACTAAGCGTTTACCAGAATTGCATAGTTTTATTTTACCGGGCCAAACACTGTCAGCTGCTCAGTTACATGTTGCTCGAGCTGTTTGTCGGCGGGGCGAACGATTGCTGACAGAGCTGTCCAAGTCTGTTGATATCCGGGAAGAGGTACGAAAATTTGTTAATCGCCTATCTGATTGCCTGTATATCTTTGCTCGTACGGAAGATCAATGTGAGACTGAAAAACAGCTGATTAATGAGATCCTGCGTCGTTACCTTGAACAAAGTGGATCACAAATAGAAGCGAGTAATTTAGATAAAAATTATGCGATCTTTCAAGCCTGCGAAGCACAAGCATCAAAATTGGGTGTCCCAGTCTCAATGGCGTTAGTCGATAAGGCAGGACACCTGTTCAGCTTTTATCGAATGGCTGGTGCGTTGCTGGTTAGCGAAAATTTAGCACAGAAAAAAGCCTACTCAGCTGTTGCGATGAAGACCGACACGCACAGGCTAAGTGAACTGGTTCAGCCAGCAGCGGATCTTTATCAGCTGGAAGCATTGACTGACGGACAAATCGTCACGTTTGGCGGTGGATATGTAATCAGAGATGCAGCAGGTGAAGTGATTGGCGGCTTAGGAGTCAGTGGCGGTGCGGTCGAGGAAGATATGGCGATTGCTCAAAAAGGTTTAGAGAAGTTGAAGGAGATTTGACATGCGTGAAGAAGAAATAAAAGAAGTCATCAAAAAAATTCTTCAGGAAGCTCAAGCAACAACATCTCCTATGAAGGAATTTGGTGTTTTTGAGACAGTTGAAGAAGCGATTCATGCGGCAAAATTTGCCCAAGAATGTTATGAGAATCAAACCCTAGAAACAAGAAGAAAAGTGATCGAGGCAATTCGCAATGGCATGCGGCCATACGTTGAAAAAATTGCTCGCGATACATTAGAAGAAACTGGAATGGGGCGATACGAGGATAAGGTCCAAAAGCTGCAGTTAGCGATCAATAAAACTCCAGGTGTGGAAGATCTGCGAACGGAAGCATTAACTGGCGATAACGGGATGACCCTGTACGAGTTATCTCCTTACGGTGTTGTTGGAGCTGTGACCCCTAGTACGAATCCAGCCGAAACCCTAATCTGTAACGCAATCGGTATGTTAGCGGCAGGAAATGCGATCTATTTTAGTGTCCATCCAGGGGCCAAAAGGGTTTCTCGCTGGGTCGTTAGCAAAATGAATGAGCTGATTTATGAGGCTTGTGGGATTCAAAATCTAATTGTGACGATTACTGAACCTTCGATCGAAGCTGCAAAAGAAATGATGGAGCATCCGGATGTACCGTTGCTGGCGATTACAGGTGGACCAGGTGTAGTACGGCAAGCGATGAGAAGTGGAAAGAAAGTCATTGCAGCAGGTGAAGGAAATCCACCATCGCTAGTTGACGAGACAGCAAATATCGAAAAAGCTGCAAAGGACATTGTTATTGGCGCATCGTTTGACAATAATATTTTGTGTACGGCTGAAAAGAGTGTGGTTGTTGTGGACCAGGTAGCGGATTATTTAATTCTACAGATGGAGAAAAATGGTGCCTATCTAGTTCAAGATGAAGCGGTCATTCAAAAAATGATAGATATGACTATCATGGAGAATGGAGCCCCTAGCCGGAAATTTATCGGAAAAGATGCTAACTATATTTTAGCTGAAGCCGGGATCAAAGTAGATTTTGACGTTCGGGTCATCATTTTGCGGGCGGATAAAATTCATCCGTTTGTAGTGAAGGAAATGCTGATGCCGATTTTGCCAGTCGTTACCGTCAGCGATTTTGACGAAGGATTAACGACTGCACTGCAAATTGAGAATCGACGCCATCATACAGCGACAATGCATTCTCAAAATGTCGGTCGGATGAATATTGCAGCGAAGAAATTTCAAACATCGATTTTTGTTAAGAATGGTTCATCGTTTGCCGGTTTAGGCTTTGGCGGTGAAGGTCCAACGACCTTTACGATCGCAACGCCGACTGGAGAATGTACCACCTCCGCTCGTGATTTTGCTCGTAAACGACGTTGTGTGTTAACTGATGGATTCTCAATACGATAAAGGAGGCGTTCTTTTTGAAAAAATGGTCAATGAAACCAGAAATTTATTCTGGCTTTGCCAGTCTGGAACGATTGCAGCAATTTGAAAAAGAAAACCTCTGCTTTGTCTGTGATCCTTATTTAGCCGAATCTGACAGCTTAAAACGAATTTTAGGTTATGTAAAACGAACCAATACAGTCGAGATTTATTCTGATATTATACCGGATCCTCCGATTGAAACGGTAGTAGATGGAATCGAAAAAATGACAAAACACAAGCCAACTGTGGTTATCGCAGTTGGCGGGGGATCGGCGATTGATACAGCAAAAGCGATGCTTTTCTTCTACAAACGAACGACTGGCAATAAAGTGAAGCGATTTGTGGCTATCCCCACCACAAGCGGAACTGGATCGGAAGTAACCAGTGCTTCGGTAATCACCGATACACAAAACAAAATAAAATATCCGATTTTTCATGAAGCGATCATTCCTCACGAGGCGATTTTGGATGCAAGTTTGGTTATGTCTAGCCCGCCATCAGTTACGGCTTTTAGCGGACTAGATGTGTTAACACATGCACTTGAGTCATTAGCTTCAGTAAATCGAACCAATTACACAAACGCGTTAGCTGAAAAAGCGACGGAATTAGTTTTCCAGTTTTTGCCGACATGTGTGAATCAAGGAATGGAGCTGGATGCACGGATTCAAATGCATGAAGCCTCGACTTTGGCTGGTTTGGCTTTTGATGCTGCGGGTTTGGGTGTCTGTCACGCGATCGCTCATCAAGTAGGAGCGAATTTCAAGGTTCCTCATGGATTAGCCAATTCGATGCTGCTGCCTTACGTGATTCAAGCAAACAGCAAGGATAAAGAAACCAGAAAAAATTATGCAAGAATTTCTCGTAAGCTTGGTATATGTCCGCCGAGTTTGCCGGACCATTTAGCAGTTTCAAATCTTGCTCAGGCTGTTCAACAATTAGCGATCGAATGTAAAGCACCGATTAAGCTGAATAGTTTTGGAATCCAGGAAGAAGCTGCATTATCTGCTGAGGATGTTATCGCAAATAATGCATTAAATGACACGACATTTAAAACGAATCCGATTCAGTTTTCAGCGGAAGAAATCAAAGAGATTTATCGAAATATCATAAAATAATCATTATTACTGACAAGAATTTATCACTTTGTAAGGGAGAAAACCGTTATAATGAAGATGAGTAAATTGTCGGGTGTCAGTTGCGAAAGTCAGAAAAAAGAATAAGGAGGTCTCATTATGAATAGTCCTGTATTTGGTGAATTTTTTGGTACGGTTGTTCTGATTCTTTTTGGTTCAGGTGTTGGGTGTTCTGTCAATTTGAAAGGTACTTTGGCAAAGGGCGTCGGAGCTAGTTGGTTATACATTGCAATGGGCTGGGGTGTTGCGGTTATGCTGGGTGTTTTAGCTAGTGGACATTTCGGTTCTCCAGGTCACTTGAATCCGGCAGTAACGATTGGATTTGCTGTTGCTGGTGCTTTTGTCGGGGCATTGATTGCAGCGATCCACTTCTGGCCGCATTTTCAAAATACAACGGTTGAAGAAGGGAACAGCGTTGGGATTTTTGCTACTGGACCAGCAATTCCAAACACAGCATTAAACTTAGTTAGTGAAATCATTGCTACTTGTTTCTTCGTATTAGCGATTCAATTAATGCCAGCTGATATTCCTCCTGGTTTACAACCATTGATGCTTGTCTTCGTCTTAATCGGAATTGGTCTATCACTAGGATCGACCACTGGTTATGCCATCAACCCTTGTCGTGACTTTGGTCCGCGGTTGATGTATGCGTTGATGCCGATTCCGAATAAGGGTGATGCCAATTGGGGATACGCATGGATTCCGATCGTGGGTCCAATCATTGGTGCATGTATTGCGACCTTGTTAGTGAAAGGTATAGGATAAATTATAAAAAAGGATTCAAATGAATTCGTCTGATACTCAATGAGTAGCGGACGATTTCATTATTAAGGGGGGAAATTATGGCAAGTAAAATTATGTCGATCAATGCCGGTAGTTCCTCATTGAAGTTTCAAGTATTCGAAATGCCTGAGGAAACATTGTTAGTCAAAGGCTTATTTGAACGAATCGGATTAGAAGAGGAAATGGGTTTTTCTTATTCATTGAAGGACGCAAAAGTAAAAACGACTATTAAAGGAAAAACCCATGAAGAGGCAATAGAATTTCTGTTGCATTTTTTACTGGAAAGAAATGTTTTAACCAGTTTGCAGGAGCTTGCTGGCGTAGGGCACCGTGTGGCTCATGGCGGAGAAGATTTCAAGAAATCTAGCTTAGTTGATTCGGATGCATTACAAAAAATCAAGGTGCTAGGGAAATTAGCTCCTTTGCATAACCCTGTGAATGTGGTCGGTATCGAGGCATTGCAAAAGGATTTGCCTGATTGTCCGCAAGTCGCTGTTTTTGATACCTCCTTTCATCAGACGATGGAGGCTAAAAATTATATCTATCCATTGCCTTATCGATTCTATGAAGAGGATAGCGTCCGACGCTACGGCTTCCATGGAACTAGTCATCAATTTGTGGCGTCTGAAGCAGCTAATTGTCTTGAAAAACCATTAGAGTCATTGAAGATTATTTCCTGCCATTTAGGAAACGGAGCAAGTATTTGTGGAATCAAGGACGGAAAATCGGTCATTACCTCAATGGGCTTTACGCCTTTGGCAGGTTTAATGATGGGCACGAGATGCGGTGACATCGACCCTTCGATTATTCCATTTTTGCAAAATGAGAAAAATCTTTCTGCTAATGATATGGATAAGCTAATGAATGCGGAATCAGGCTTCAAGGGCATCACAGGCTTTAGCAGTGATACGCGAGATATCATTACTGAGGCAGAAAAAGGAAATGACAGAGCAAAGCTTGCGCTGGATATGTTTGCTAGTCGTGTGAAGCAAACGATTGGTGCTTATGCGGCAGAGCTTGACGGTGTGGATGTCTTGATTTTCACTGCTGGAATTGGCGAGAATTCTTCCGTCATTCGAGAAATGGTTTGTGAGAATTTAACCTTCTTAGGAATTGAGCTGGACCCACAGATGAACCAGAAAAATAACAGAAGAATCAGTACTGAGACCTCTAAGGTAGAAGTGCTAGTAGTTGAAACAAATGAAGAATTAATGATCGTCAGAGATACGTATCATTTGATTTAATTGATTACTTTTACAGAAAACGACCTCCTATTCTAAAAGAATCGGGAGGTTGTTTCTTTGGATTGAAGCAGACAGAAAGTTATTGGTAATCAAACGCGTGGGAAATCAAAAAACGACTTTTTAGAAGAAAGCATTGAATGGTAGAATAAAAGCGATAACGAAAGAGAACGGAGGGGAATGATTGGATAAAAAAGCCCTTGTAAATAAAAGCATCGACTATATTTTAGCTCATTTAGAAGAACCGATCTCAATCGAGGATGTCGCAAACCAGCTATCTTTTTCAAAGTATTATTTTTGTCGTATGTTCAAAGAGGAGACTGGCGAAGGTGTTTATTCTTTTATCAAACGTCTAAAAGTCGAACAAAGTGCAATTGATCTAAAACTTCAAAAGGATAAGCGAATTACTGACATCGGATTGGATTACGGGTATAGTGCGTCTAATTACAGCTCCCTATTCAAAGAACATTATCAGCTTTCACCAAATGACTATCGAAAATCATTGGAAGCGTCGACGATTTCAAATCCTTTCTATCCTCAGAAGCAAGAAGTTTTGGACACCTTTGAAGATTATCAGAAGAAGGTTGAATTAAAAGAATTAAATGATTTATATGTGATTTATGAGAGAATGCTGGGCAATTATGCGGAATTGAAAAGTAGCTGGTCGGCGTTGGTCGAAGAGAATGCCTATTATGATGACACGACTGTGATGATCGAAAAATTCTATAATGATCCAGCCGTTGCGATCGATGGTCACAGTATTTGTGATCTATGCTTTACGCTTAATGAGGAAATCAAAGAGAAAAACACTATGGTGATAACCGGCGGCACGTATGCGATTTATCCATATAAAGGTCAGATAGAAGACATTTTCCGAGTGATGCAGGGTTTTTTTAGGATCTGGCTTCCTGAAAGCAGCTATCAGATGCGTGAAAAATATGGGTTGACGATTTATCGTAAAATTGATTGGGAAAATGATTATGTACAGTTGGACATGTGTATTCCGGTTGAATAGAGCAAGAATTCAGAAGTCAACAAGAAGATTCTTTTCTACAATAGGATTATCTAAAACAGATAATTTATTGTAGAGGAGAATCTTTTTTTGAAAAAGGAGTGAGAGTATGGAAATGGTGATTCCACCTTATACTGGGCGATAACTATTTTGCCCAGAGAGGATGAGTGAAGTGCGAAAGGTAACTTGGACAGTGGCATGCTTAAAGACGCCCACAATCATTCGGCATTGTAAGAAATGCAATGAGGATACTGAATTTTCCTGTTCTGAAAGATTTCGGATCAATGCTCAAGGGAAATATTTGGATGTTTGGTTAATCTATAATTGTAAAAAATGTAAGACTAGCTGGAATTCAACCATTCTATCGAGAATTCATACGAATAAGCTAGACTCTGATTTGTTGGCTCTTTTTCAAGAGAATGATTCCGGACTTTCAAAAAAATACGGAACTGATAAAACCACCTTAAAGAAAAATGGTGTAGTGATTCGAACGATTGACTACGAGGTGTTGGGGGATCTATTTGAACTAGACGAGGAAGTCGTTGTAACAATTCAATCGGATTATCCATTGGACATCAAGCTCTTCAAGATTTTGAAAGAAAAATTGAACTTATCAAACAATGAGCTGAAGCAGCTAATTTCGAAAGGGAAGATTATTGGCTTATCTAATGAATGTTTCAAAGAGAAGCTGCGGAGTCGACAGACGATTCTATTTAATCTTAAAAAGGAGTCAATCAATGCCTAAGATGAAATCCCATCGTGGACTGAAAAAGCGAGTGAAATTAACGGGGAATGGAAAAAATAAAAAAGGGAAAAGTCGCTCGGCTTATATAGATAAGGCAAATTTGCCCGCTGTTAAAAAAAGATTACTAAGCTAGATGAACACAATATAAAACTCTGCGAAAAAATCATCGAATGATTCTCGCAGAGTTTTTCTTTCTATTGTAGCAAACTGTCGATCAGTTCTGGACGCGGATTGGATAAGACGATTTTATTAATGAGCATCGCTTGATCTTGTGCACCATTTGCTCCAGCCTCGACAGCAGCTTTGACCGCGGCAACATCTCCTGTAAGTACAACGAAAGATTTTCCAGCAATTCCTGTCCCAAGTTGAATCGCTAAGAGCTCAACGTCGGCGGCTTTTACAGCAAAATCAGCGGCGATGATTGAGCCTGTTGCTGAATAGTATTCCAAAACACCGACTGCATGAACTTTTTCTGGAACTTGAGCCATATTGATGGCATGAATCACTGCCGGATTAATACGAGGAATTAACAGCTCTCCAACGACATAGCGCCCTCCCAGTTCAACACCAACTTCCATAGAGCGTTCAATCGCTGCCACCTGTCCGCAGATCATAATATAGTATTTTCCAGGACAACTCGCTCGGGCCATAATCAAGGTGGCATCTGCGGCTTTTAGCATGTAGTCAACGACTTCGATTCCTTTCGCGATACTGTTTAATTCCAAAAAGCCAATCGTATCCATTATTTTCATTAGTTGTCCCTTCTTTCAATAGTAATACTAGCGCTAACCGCTGTAACAATGCCATCAATGCTGGCATGAATATCTGCACCTAAAGCTTTTTCTGGCTTTCTGCCGATCAGCTCTCCTGCTCTGACTCGATCCCCGATCTGTACGACTGGTTCGCAAGGAGCCCCTATGTGCATTCTTAGGGGAATGCTAACCTGTTTCGGTTCATATTTCTGAAGCTTTTCGATAGTAAAATCAGCATACTGCTTAAGCCCATCCTTCAATAAGATTTTCACTGGCGGAACCAGCTGATAGTCTCGCATAGGTGAAGGCGTGAGTGGCCGTTCATCTTTCTTATAACGGATACCTTTTTCCGCTAAACGTTGTTTGACATACTTATTTACTTGCCTTGGTAAAAGTCCCATTGGACAGGCAATTGTTTCGCAAATTCCACATTCGCAGCAAAGCAGCGCTTCTTTCCATATTGGATCATCATCGATATCATCTGGGACATCAGTGATCGTCAAATGCCGCATCATACGGTGAGGATGGATCGGATGACCAATTTGATAACGAGGACAAAGCTCCGTACATAAGCGACACTGAATACAGGAGGTCCGCGCCTTGTTGATCATTTGTGGAATTTCTTTTTCATGGAGTTCATAAATAAAATCACGTTTTTCCATAATAATGATTCCGGAAGTTGTTTTCGTGACGACTTGTTGAGAGAAATCTTCTTTTGTTCCCGTTTTCCCCATCATTGGTCCGCCGTTAATAAACATGAAATCATCTAAGGTCGTGCCGCCAGCTAAAGCTAAGCACTCATCAAAAGAAGTACCGATGGGAACTTCCAAAATTTTCGGCTCTCTGACAGCACCAGTGATGGTGAGCAGTTTATGAGTGACGTTTTTTCCCTGTCGTGCTTGATAGATATTCAGCATGGTGGCGATGTTTGAGATAACACAGCCGACCTCAATGGGAATTCCACCAGGTGGAACTGTTCGCCCAGTGACCTCATAGACCATAATCTGTTCATCACCAGCTGGATAAAAGTTCTTCATTTTGAAGATCGTGACAGGAGCCCCTAATTCTTGAATGGCTTTTTCAAGGGCGGCGATTTCTTTCGTATAGTAGGCCTTAGTCGCTATTACGATATGTTGCGCCTCCAGCATTTCACCGACTGCTGCGATGGCCTCAACACATTCCTTAGCATAGTTGTTCATTACATAATGGTCGGTTTTAAGTAGCGGTTCGCACTCCGCTGCGTTGATAATGAAATATTCCGTTTTGGTGTTGTACTTAACAGCAGTCGGAAAGCCCGCACCGCCGCAACCGACAATCCCAGCCGCAGTGATTTGATCCAATAGCATATTCGTTCCTCATTTCTTTAGGCTAAAATAAGAGCGTTTTCAATTGTTGCGAGTAATTGCGTTAAAAAATTGTTTCGGGTGGTACGGATCAGCTGGCAGGCTTCCTCAGGTATGGTTAGCAGCTGTCTGTTTTTCAACAGTTTCTGTGCCAGCATCATAGAGAGTCCCTTGGCTAAAAAGCTTTCTTGTGGATTGATTAAACTGTCAAAATCAGGGAATTCTCCTAAATTTGCGATTCGATTGATGTTAGCCATTGCCAGATAACCAAGCGAGTCTTGAAGAATCTCTAAAAACCGTTCCTGTTGATCACCTTTGATATGATCAGAAAAATAAGTGAAGTATGTTTGGTACGTATCCTTGATTACCTGCAGCAAATCCGAACACATGGATTCATTACCTCTAATAGTGAATGCCGAATATTGTGACAGGATATTTGCCAAGAAGTACCCAATGTCATACGAAAAGGGGCCCGTCATGGTGTATTCCATATCAATAACCTTAAAGGATGTTTGTGAAACAAAAATATTAGAAGAATGAAAATCACCGTGGATCAAGCATTCATCTTTACTAGACACGCGTTCAATCAATTCTTCCCAATCCCGCTTAACTGCGGCATCCTGCAAAATAGTGTCCAAGATGTCTAATAGTCCTTCTTGATGGGAAGTCAACGCTTGATTCGTTCTAACCGGCGGCTTCAAAATAAAATCGGTAATGATCTTTCGCATATCAGCATTTTTAAAATAGCTTGCTAAGGCTTGCCAGTACTCGTCAGACAACCGTAGCTTAGAAGTTGCTACATGCGTTCTAGCAAGGTATTCTCCGACTTGTTTTCCTAACCGTGGCAGCTGTTCTCCTCGACAAAGGGCGAAACGCAGAACGGTCAGGTAAGAAAGATCCTCCATAATAAATAAATGTGCCGCTGGGTCCGCATAGTAGGTTTCTGGAACCATCTGAGGAGCTAAACCTGCCCGCAATTGATAAGTCATATATTCCAAATAATTCCGCTTAGGGTCAATTGGAGCAAGGGAGATACCGCTGGAAATCGTCTTTTTTGAATGTTTGGCAATGTATTTTTTATTTCCCTGTTTTAGAACATAGAGATAATTTAAATAGCCATCAACGTATTTGTCTTTTTCGTTGGAAAGAACGGACACGATGAGGGGACTAGTTTGATCAAAAAGTTTGGTTCGCTGAAGCAAATAATCGGCAAGAGTGTGTTCACTAATCTCCATCGTTTTCCTCCTGTTCGAGCAATCGTTAATTTCGGAATTTCATGCGTTGCCAACATGTCAGTGGTGTTCACAGAAATCCTATCCTATCAATAATTTTATCGAATCTTATAGTGAAAATATATAATAAAAATATGCACACTAAAGGCTTTCCCCAAAAAGCCCTTGAGCGCTTGGATCAGAGGGAAATGTTGAAAAAAGTGAGCAAAAAAATACAATAAAAAAAACCGTTCTCGAAACGAAAACGGTTAGAGTACATACATAGATTCTTCAAAATCCTCCACGTAATAACGGAAATTTTTCCTTCCTCGGCGAACGATTTTGTGCCCTTCAGCCTCAAGTTTTTCGATCTGAGCCTCCACGCCGCCAGGGAATTTCGGGTTGATTTCTCCTTTGGCCTTCAGTGTACGCCAGTAAGGTGTGGGATTCGTGTCGCGCTGCTCGCTAGCCCAAGCTGCGATAGAGATGAAGGCACCGGCTGTGATGGGTTCGGTAAAGTCGCCGTCATTTTCTTTGGCCAGATGCTCTCTGATGGCACTTGTTGTGATAATTTTGCCAAAAGGAATTTGTTTCATGATGGCATCGTAATCCAGTGGTGGGGCAAAGTACATTTTTGTTCCACCATAGCGTTTGATCGTGGCTTCATCGGTTACGATCTGCATTTTCGGCATTCCTTTATCTTCGTTTAGCATGGCATTAAAATCCTTTTGATCCTCATTTGCCATGAGATTCGCCTCCTAACTTCTTTATGAATAAGGTAGTCACTACGCGCGCAATTCCTACCTATAGTGTACCGAGTTTAAAATGACCCTGCAATGAGACAGTTTATTTTTTTTGAAAAAAAGTTGTGACGTTTTTATCTAATGTTTGAGTAGTTGAGACAATGATCAATTCTTCGACTGAAGATAAAAGGGCGCAGGTCAAAAGAATGACACCAAAGGGCTTGATTGCAACGATTAATAATACAATCGGTGATAAAAAGAGCAATAGACCGGTCAACTTATTTAAGTAAGTATGCAGACTTGTGAACTGATGAAAACGAAAATAGCCGATCACATAGGAAATACAGCGAATGAGCGCTACTGTTAACGCGCCCCAAAGAAGAAAAGCTGGAAGCGTGATTGTCAGTACAACCTTTGCGATGACGACGAGAAAGAAAAGTAAATCGGCCAGACTATCTAAAAACGTACCAAAGGGGCTTGTCCAGCTCATTTTGCGGGCTAACCAACCGTCAAGCATATCCGTCAGTCCAGCAAAAAAATAAAGTGGAAAGAACCATTTATTTGGTACAAAGAGAATTAGTAGCGAGGCGAGGATTCGTAAACAGGTAATAATGTTTGGAATGAATTTCATATAGGACTCCTTCTTAAATACAAGCATAAAAAAATAATTTCTATTATTTCGTCTTTACTAACCCTACTGAAGGTAGTGGATGAACAAATAAAGTAGGATCTTTTCAGAAATATAACTTAACTTTATCATGATCTTAGCTAGTTTGAAATCAAACTGAAATCAGAATGCAATGATTTTGTGCTATTTTTGATAAAAAGGGTAAAGAGGAGTGCGAAATGACAACAACATTGATTATTGATCATCCCTGGAAGGAAAGCTTTAATCATGCTGTCTTGAACAAGCTGATCGCTGGGTTGGAGCAAGATCAGAAAATCTATCAGGTGATCGATTTAAATAAGGACGGCTTTGATCCAGTCATGAAGGAAGAAGAGTTGGCAGTTTATCAAAGCGGTTCGGTTTTAGATCCATTGGTTTTGCATTATATGAATTTGTTGAAGGTAACCACTCAGCTGGTTCTGATCTTTCCGATTTGGTGGTATAGCTCACCCGCAAGTTTAAAGGGCTTTCTTGATAAGGTGCTGTTAAATGAATTCGCTTTTTTTGATGGTGGAAATGGGATTCAGCCGCTTTTATCGGTTGATTCGGTGGTCGTTTTTACTACCTCTGATCAGCCAACGGTCAGCTTAGAGCAGCGGTGTACCCGCAGTTATAAGCATCAGTTGACGACGACATTAGAAGATATCGGCATGCGTAATATTTCCTGGTACCATCTAGGAGCTGTTAAAAATACTACTGAGGAAGAACGAATCGAATATTTAGATTCGGTTTACGAGAAATTATAAAGAAACTTCGAGGCTCTCTCTATGCCAGAAAAGCCTCGAAGTTTTTTTATTTTTTAGTTAGTTTGGCTAATATAGCGTCAACTTGAGTCAGTTCTTCTTTACTAAAGTCTAAATGATCTAAGGCTTTCAGGTTATCTTCTAATTGACTGACGCGTGACGCGCCAATCAAGACACTCGTAACGGTGGGCTGACGCAAGTTCCAAGCTAAAGCCATTTCTGCTAAAGTCTGCCCACGTTTTTCAGCAATGTTATTTAGTTGTTTAACCACCGCTATGGTAGATTGAACGTTGTCTTCTGTTAAGAAAGGACTATCTGAACGATGCGCGCGGGAATCTTCGGGAATACCGTGTAAATAACGATTTGTCAAGAGGCCTTGCGCCAAGGGACTGAAGGTGATCGCACCTATTCCTTCCTCTGCTAAAACATCGGTCAATCCATCTTCGATCCAACGGTCGAACATATTGTATCGTGGTTGATGAATGATAAACGGTGTTCTTAGTTCTTGGAAAATCTTGCTGATTTCAGCTGTTTGTTCCGCGGAGTAATTCGAAACACCAACATACAATGCTTTTCCCTGACGAACGAGCTGATCTAGTGCTAGCGCAGTTTCTTCTAATGGGGTGTCAGGATCTGGACGATGTGAATAAAAAATGTCTACATAATCAAGTCCCATACGCTTCAAGCTCTGCTCACAGCTGGCGATGATGGACTTTCGGGAGCCCCATTCACCATAAGGTCCCGGCCACATATAATAGCCGGCTTTTGAAGAGATGATTAGCTCATCACGATATGGAAACAGGTCTTCCTTCAAGATTCGTCCGAAATTGATTTCTGCCGAACCTGCAGGTGGCCCATAATTATTTGCTAAATCGAAGTGAGTAATTCCATGATCGAAGGCGGCTCGAACAATGGCCCGCTGATTGTCCAAAGTGTCAACATCGCCAAAATTATGCCACAAGCCTAAAGAAATCGCGGGAAGTTTCAAACCGGATTTTCCTAAACGTCGATAATCCATTTTCTCATAGCGTTGTTCATTTGCTAAATACATAATTGACCTCCTAAGAAACAAATTTTCACGTTCTTTAAAACGCTTACTTCTGATTATCCGCTTTTTTCAACGATTGTAAAGAAAGAGAGCTGATTATAAGTGAGACAGAAAAAAATTTTTTATAAAAGTGATGGTCTTTTTATGATTTATTAGGTGATTATAAGAAATTCATCAAATTCTCAAAAGTTTCTTTAAGTTTTCATTCGAACTCCCTGAGTTGGTCTTGCGTCAGTTTCTTTTTATCGTTACACTGGCTAAGATATAAAAGAAAGATGAGGATTATTTTTTTATGGAAAACGAAAAAGTTACACAGCCGAATAAAAGCGACTGGTTCTTACGCTTCATCAAAGGGATGTTCATCGGCTCTGGATTTATTTTACCGGGTGTCAGCGGCGGGGCGTTGGCAGCAGTATTTGGTATTTATGAACGAATTATTTCTTTTTTAGCCCACATTACTAAGAACTTTAAAGAAAATGTTTTGTTCTTTATTCCTGTTGGGCTGGGCGGATTAGCCGGAGTTTTCGTGTTATCCTTTGCTGTCAGCTTTTTACTTGGCGAATTTGAAACGATCATGCTATGGTTCTTCGTTGGCTGTATTATTGGAACGGTTCCTGCGTTATGGAAAGAAGCGGGGAAAAAAGGACGAGATACCAAAGATTATATAATTATCGTCGTTAGTTTTGTGGTTGGTTTCTTATTCTTGTGGAAGGGCTCCAGCTTGTTTGGAACTGTGGATCAAAATTTCTTTACTTGGATGATCGCGGGGGCATTGATTGGATTAGGTCTGATCGTTCCGGGACTAAGCCCTTCAAATTTTTTGGTTTATATGGGTATGTATAAAGCGATGGCTGATGGCTTCAAAACGGTGGATATGGGTGTAATTATACCGATTGGAATCGGTGGATTGGTTACGGTTTTAAGCTTATCTAAAGTAATGGACTGGGTGTTCAGCCATTTTTATGCACCGATGTATCATTTTATTCTAGGAATTGTTTTTGCTTCGACCGTTATGATTGTGCCGACTGATTATAGCGGAATCGGCATCCTTGGATTCCTTGGTTGCGCGGTTTTATGTATTTTAGGTGCCGCTTTAGGATGGTGGATGAGCCGACTGGAAGAACGTTACGTTCCAGAAGATTAGAAAAAAATTTGAATTTAGGGCTTGCATTTTTGATGAGAAGTCTTTAATATGGTGTTAAGCATTTGGAATAGTAATAAATTTTATCGGCAGCAGAGAGTTGATTCACCGTCTGAAAGATCAACACGCCCTCTGGAATTTATGAACCTACCAAAGTTGATTGCTGTGAAAGCAGCACGCGACTCTAGCGTTATTGGAGCTGAAAGTTGGGTCAACAAGTTTTGACCAAGCAAGGTGGTACCGCGAAATTATCCGTTTCGTCCTTACAATTATGTAGGGATGGAACGGTTTTTTTATTTTTATTTTCTAGGAGGATGCATGAATGACAAACTTACAAAAAGAAGATTTTTCTAAATGGTATTTACAAACAATTCAAAAAGCTGACTTGATGGATTATTCACCTGTTCGTGGCTGTATCATCTTTAAAGCTGATGGTTGGGAATTATGGGAACATATTCAAGAGGACTTTAATAAATACCTAAAAACCCAAGATATTCGTAATGTTTATTTCCCAATGCTGATTCCTAAACATTTCTTGGAAAAAGAAGAAGAGCACGTAGAAGGCTTCGCCCCTGAGTTGCCTTGGTTAACAAAAGTAGGCGATGAAGAATTGGAAGAACCATACGCGTTACGTCCGACATCTGAAACCTTGATCGGAGATGCATTCTCCAATTGGATTAATTCTTACCGTGATCTTCCTTACGAAATCAATCAATGGGCAAATGTCTTCCGCTGGGAGAAAAAGACCATGCCATTCTTGCGTACATCAGAATTCTTATGGCAAGAAGGACATACGGCTCATGAATCAGAAGAAAATGCACGTGAGCGTACAATGGGTGTGTTAGAAGCCTACGCAACCTTGATCGAAAATACGTTAGCAATTCCTGTTTACCGTGGACAAAAAACACCATCTGAACGTTTTGCTGGTGCTGTAGATACTTATTCTGTAGAGGCAATGATGCGTGACGGGAAAGCCGTCCAAGCAGGAACGTCTCATTACCTTGGTCAAAACTTTGCGGAAGCCTTTGATATTAAATTTTTAAACCGCAACAATGAGCACGAATTCGTGTATACAACTTCTTGGGGGATTTCGACACGTTTGATTGGATCATTGATTATGGTTCACGGTGACGAACAAGGATTAGTATTACCACCAAAGGTTGCGCCAACACAAGTTATTTTAGTACCAGTTGGACCTTGGCAAAAGAACCCAGAAATCTTAGATCGCTTGAAGGAATTAAAAGTAGCCTTAGCAGCAAAAGGTTTACGTGTTCGCATTGATACTACGGATAATACACCAGGCTATAAATTCAACGAGTGGGAATTGAAGGGTGCAGCATTACGTGTCGAATTTGGCCCACGTGATCTAGAAAATAATCAAGCAGTTATCAAAATGCGTGACTTAGATGATAAGGAATCCGTTTCATTAGACGGTATTGAAGATTATATTGTAGAACAATTAGATGTCATGCAAGAACGTTTATTCGAAAGTGCGCAAAAACGTTACACCGAAAACGAGCACACTGACATCGACACATTAGATGAATTGAAGGCCCATATCGAAAAATCAAAAGAAGCTGGCGAAGTTCCAGGCTTTGTCTTGATCGGATGGGACGGTACCGAAGAAACAGAAGCTAAGATCAAAGAAGAAACTGGCTTCACGACGCGAAATATTCCATTTAACCCGCCTGTTGAAAAAACAGTCGACATCGTTAGTGGAAAACCTGCGAAGCATACCGTTTGGATTGCTCGCGCATACTAATTTGAGGAAGTCCGCAACAGAATCACTTTTTATATAAAATGAGTTTTTGCAATTACTGTTAAATCAATCAGCCACCAGTAAGCAGGACGGTCGGGAATTTGGTTTCCCAAAAAGGTTGATCTGTGCGGTTATATTCTTAGAGCCTGAGGCGATCAAAGACATTTGATCGGCTCAGGCTTGTTTTTGCGAGTTCTGCTTTTCGCAGTGTTTTCAAAGAGAAAACTACATAAATGTTTTGGGAATAGTTAAATAGAAAGGTTTAGCAGAATCGTATGCGTACGAAGATAAAGTATTTTTTCCGCTTTTTGGAAAAATGGCTTCTTTACTTGTGAGCTAGCTGTCAGTCTAACTTTTCGCAGTCGCTCAATGTTGGACGTGCTATTAAATTATCTGGACCCAATATTGATAGAAAAGCTTATTAGAATCGAATACTATCTAACGATTGAAAGTGATTATGTGATGGAAGCGACTATCTTTTAATCACTTTTTTTGTGGGTAGAATATCAACGTGTCCGAAGCCTGTTTGCAGCTAGTTGGAATCAATGCTATTGTTGAATGAAATAATAGACAGAGGAGGCCAATGATGAAAATTGTTGTACTAGATGGTTATGCGTTAAATCCTGGCGATTTAAGCTGGCAAGGTTTTGAAGAATTCGGTGAAGTGACTGTTTATGAGCGCACTTCTTTTACGGATAAAAGTGAAATTATTGAGCGAATCGGTGATGCGGAAGCGATATTGACAAATAAAACACCGATCGATGAGGAGATTTTGGCAGCCGTTCCTCAATTGAAATACATTGGAGTCATCGCGACTGGCTACAATGTGGTGGATATTGAAGCCGCTGAACAGCGGAATATACCAGTAACGAATATTCCAGCTTATGGAACGGATGCGGTGGCGCAATTTACTTTTGCCCTTTTATTAGAGATTGCCAACCAAGTAGGTGTCCATAATGTTTCTGTACATCAGGGAGAATGGCAAGAGAGTGTTGACTTCACGTATCAGAAAACGCCTTTGATGGAGCTTCAGGGCAAGACGTTGGGTCTGATAGGCTACGGAGAAATTGCTCATGCGACAGCGGTAATTGCTCATGCGTTTAATATGAAGGTCATCTATTGGAATCACCGTCCAAAAGAAGCTCAGGCTGAATGGGCGCAGCAGGTTTCTATGGAGGAGCTTTATCAGCAGTCAGACATCATCAGTCTTCACGTACCGCAAACGGCAGAGACTCAAGAAATGATTAACCAAGAAAGTATCGCGAAGATGAAGGATGGCGTTATTTTGTTGAACACAGCTCGCGGCGGACTATTAGACGAAGCAGCGGTTGCTGAGGCTTTAAATGAAGGAAAAATATTTGCGGCAGGTGTCGATGTGGTCTCAAGCGAGCCGATGTCAAAGGACAATCCATTACTGACCGCTAAGAACTGTTTCATCACTCCGCATATTGCGTGGCGTCCGCTAGAAACGCGGGAACGCCTGATGGCTATTGCGGTGGATAATTTCGCTGCTTTTCTAGCTGGGAAAGAGAAAAATGTGGTAAATAAAAGAGCATGACGGATAATATCATGCTCTGTTTCTTCTATTTAAATAGTTGATCTATTTTGTCGTAGTCTTCAGTGGATAATCGGATATCGACCGCTTTGGCATTTGCCGCTACTTGTTCTGGACGTTTTGCGCCAGGGATGACGACATCGATTTGTGGATGCTTCATATACCAAGCAAGAACCAATTGTGCCACAGTCGCATCGTAGGCTTTAGCGATTGGTTTTAATTGATCTACTTTTTCGATGGCCTCAGCGAAGCGTTCTCCAGTGAAGTCAGGTCGTTTGCTTCTTGGGTCGGATTCCTCAAAACGATCTTCTTTTTGATATTTTCCAGTCAATAAGCCGGAAGCTAGAGGAAAGTATGGAACAAAGCTGATTCTCTTTTCTTTCAGATAAGGGAAAAGCTCTTCCTCAAGTTCGCGATGAATCAAGCTATAGCGTTCCTCAACAATATCGACATAACCGTCTTGGTTGGCTTCTTTTAATTGTTCTAATGAGAAGTTTGAAACACCAATCGCACGGATTTTTCCTTCTTCTTTCAGCTGATGCAGCGCAGCGACGGCTTCATTTTTTGGTGTTGCTTCATCTGGAAAATGAATGTAAAAAATATCGATATAAGTTGTTTGAAGTCTTTGGAGAGCTTCTTCTACAGATTTTCGCAGAAATTCTGGTGAGTTGTTGAATTGATAATTATTCTCTGGGTCATGTGCGGCTTTTGTCGCAATAATAATGCGTGAGCGGTCAAATTCTGGCTCCTGTAAGACTTCACCAATCAGTTCTTCTGAACGACCATAGCCATAAGCAAAAGCCGTATCTAAGACTGTAATTCCATTATTAATGGCTGTTCGGATCACATCTTTTCCAGTTTCGTCGTTTAAGTTTGGATGAATATTGTGTCCGCCGACAGCATTTGTTCCTAGACCTAAATCGCTTGCATAAACGCGTGATTTTCCAATTCGTACATCTGACATATCGCATTCGCTCCTTTTACTTACCGTTAGAGAATCTCAACGGTTTTTCTTTTTCAAGTTTAAGGTAAAGTCTCAAAAAAAGCGACTAATCTATTTTATCTCCTGCCAAGCTGGAAAGCAGTGTGCATTTTTCTGTTTAATAACTATCATGGGAAAAGCGGCAACTTCTTTTTTATCACCGGAAATCACTTGACTTTCAAGTCTTTTTTTAGTAGCTTAAGAAGAGATAAAAACATCAATGAAACATCTAAGAAGGAATCAGTAAATTACGAAAAAGCGTACAGAAAAAATTGCCTTGGCTGAAAGCAATTTCGTGAAAAGTAATTGAAAGACAGTCTGGAGATGAGCGCGTGCAAAGCCGCTCCGTTACGCAAGCGTTAATTGCTAGAGAAAAAGAGTGAGGCTCTTTTTAAAAATAGGTGGTACCGCGATATTTTCGCCCTTGTTCATTCGAGCAAGGGTTTTTTTGTCAGTTGTCAGTTCCGCTTTTCGCAGTGTAAAAGATCGATATATGTTCACTATTTTAAATGGAATGATTGATCGTGTTGTTTAGCGGAATGATATGCGTACGAAGATAGGTTCATTTTTCCGCTTTTTGGAAAAATGATTTCCACGATGTTGAGCTAGCTGCCGATCATATGCTTAATATCAAATGGAGAATAATTTGTAGAACAGTCTTATTAACTAATTAAATACATTAATATGAAAAAGGATTTCAGTTCCTCTTTTCTCAGTAATTATAGTTAGAGAAGAGAGTAATGATTTAACAAAAAATAGGCTGGAGAAGTTTAGAGGAATGTCATACGGCTTGAAAATCGAACTTATTTTTCTGGTAAGAAAAATAAATACATTAATATGAAAAAGGATTTCAGTTCCTCTTTTCCCAGTAATTATAGTTAGGAAAGAGAATAAAGATTTAACAAAGAATAAGTTGGAGAAGTTTAGAGGAATGCCATACGGCTTGAAAATCGAACTTATTTTTCTGGTAAGAAAAATAAATACATTAATATGAAAAAGGATTTCAGTTCCTCTTTTCCCAGAAATTATAGTCAGGAAAGAGAATAAAGATTTAACAAAGAATAAGTTGGAGAAGTTTAGAGGAATGCCATACGGCTTGAAAATCGAACTTATTTTTCTGGTAAGAAAAATAAATACATTAATATGAAAAAGGAGATATACCATGAGTTATCAACGACCAAAAGGAACCAATGATATATTACCGGGAGAAAGTGAAAAATGGCAATTTGTCGAAGAAACGGCCCGATTAGTATTTAATGACTACCAATATCAAGAAATTCGGACACCCATTTTTGAACATTACGAAGTGATTTCGCGCAGTGTCGGTGATACGACCGATATCGTTTCTAAGGAAATGTATGATTTCCATGATAAAGGAGATCGTCATGTGACCCTTCGCCCAGAAGGAACGGCACCGATTGTGCGTGCATATGTCGAAAATAAATTGTATGGACCAGAATTCAAGAAGCCTTACAAGGTTTATTACACTGGACCAATGTTCCGTTACGAACGTCCGCAAAAAGGTCGTTTGCGCCAATTCCATCAGATCGGCGTAGAGGCCTTTGGCAGTGAAAACCCAAGCTTGGATGTCGAAGTTATGGCGATGGCGATGGATTTCTTCAAACAATTAGGAATCAATCAATTACGTCTTGTGATCAATACGCTGGGGGATAAGGAAACACGGACAAATTATCGTCAAGCTCTGATCACCTATCTTGAAGCGCATGAAGAAGAGCTGAGCGAAGATTCACGTCGACGTTTGCATGAGAATCCACTGCGTGTGTTGGATAGTAAGGATCGCAAGGATCAGCCAATCGTGGCCGATGCACCAAGTATTTTGGATTATTTGAGTGATTACGCGAAGGAATACTTCGAAGGGGTTACGAAAACCTTGGAGTACCTAAATATTTCCTACGAAATCGATCACCGAATGGTTCGAGGATTGGATTATTACAATCATACAATCTTTGAAATCATGAGCGATGCTCCTGGAATGGGTGCACAAACAACTATATGCGGTGGTGGACGTTACGATGGTTTGGTAGAAGAGTTGGGCGGACCGGAGACACCTGGAATCGGATTTGCGATGGGAATTGAACGAATTCTATTAACGCTGGAACAAGAAGACGTGATGATTCCAAGCGCAGCAAGTCTGGATGCGTATGTTGTTGGTCTTGGTGAAGCAACAAATATGGAAAGCTTAAAAGTTGTTCAAGCGATTCGCGGTTTTGGTTTTTCTGCTGATCGTGACTTCATGGGACGTAAAGCGAAAGCTCAATTCAAAACGGCAGATAAGGAAGGGGCAAAGCTTGTCCTAACTTTAGGTGAAGATGAGTTGTCCAATGGTGTAATCAACGTGAAGGATTCAGCGACACGGGAAGAAAAGGCGTTTCCTTTAACGGATATCTATGAAGATTTTGCGGCGATCTATGATGAAATGACTATGCCGAAACTTGATTAATCGAAATAAATCTTACCTAATAAGGAAGATTACTTAAATAAATGGAGGAATGAAAAAATGGCTAGACGTACAGTCTATTGTGGACGAGTGTCCGAGGAGTATATGGATCAAAAGGTAACATTAAAAGGATGGGTACAAAAACGTCGTGATTTAGGCGGGTTGATTTTTATTGATCTGCGTGACCGTGAAGGTATTGTGCAGGTGGTCTTCAACCCAGAAGAATCGAAATCTGCCTGGGAAATTGCGGATCAATGCCGTAGTGAATATGTAGTTGAAATCACTGGTACAGTCATTCGTCGGGATGCTGGTGCGGTGAACAAAAAAATGGCAACCGGTGATTTTGAAGTCAAAGGTGAAGAAATTGTCATCCTAAATAGTGCCAAAACACCACCATTTTCAATTGAAGATGAACAAAATATCAGTGATGAAGTGCGTTTGAAATATCGTTATATGGATTTACGTCGTCCGAAAATGACACAAAACTTGATGATGCGCCATCGTTTGACGCAATCAGTTCGTCGTTTCTTGGATGATAATGACTTCTTAGATATTGAAACGCCATACTTGGCTAAATCTACGCCAGAAGGTGCTCGTGACTACTTGGTTCCTTCACGTGTTCATCCGGGGCATTTTTATGCATTGCCGCAATCACCGCAAATTTTGAAGCAATTATTGATGACTGCTGGCTTTGATCGCTATTATCAAATCGTGCGTTGTTTCCGTGATGAAGATTTACGCGGGGATCGTCAGCCAGAATTTACCCAGATCGATATTGAGACAAGCTTTTTATCAGCAGAAGAAATCCAAGATTATACTGAAGCGATGATCGCGCAAGTCATGAAAGATGTGCGTGGTGTTGAAGTGACATTGCCATTCCCACGAATCACTTGGGATGAGGCGATGGAACGCTATGGTTCTGATAAACCAGACACTCGTTTTGATATGGAATTGATTGATGTGACCGATATCGCTTCTGCCACAGATTTCAAAGTCTTCCGTATGGCTTCAGATAATGGCGGTGTCGTAAAGGCCTTAAATGCGAAAGGAGCAGCGGATAAATACTCTCGTAAAGAATTGGATCGTTTAGGTCAATTCGTTGGGCAATTCGGCGCTAAAGGCTTGGCTTGGATCAAGGTGGATGAGAACGGCGAATTAACTGGGCCGATCGCGAAATTCATGGGCGGTGTCAGTGATGAGTTGAAGAAAGCAACAAATGCCGAAGCAGGAGATGTCTTGATGTTTGCGGCAGATCAATTCTTAACAGCGGTAACAGCTTTAGGTGCTGTTCGTTCAAAAGTTGGGAAAGAATTAGGCTTGATCGATGAAAACCGTTTCGATTATCTATGGGTAGTTGATTGGCCACAATTTGAATTTGATCAAGAATTAGGACGTTACGTTTCTGCTCACCATCCATTCACGATGCCGATGGAAAAGGATATTCCAAACTTGAAGGATCATCCAGAGAAGGTCTATGCGCAAGCCTATGATATCGTCTTAAACGGCTATGAATTAGGTGGCGGCTCACTACGTATCAATACCCGTGAACTGCAAGAGCAAGTTTTTGAAACATTAGGCTTCACTCGTGAAAGTGCCAATGAACAATTCGGCTTCTTGTTAGAAGCGTTAGATTATGGCTTCCCTCCAATTGGCGGGATCGCACTTGGCTTGGATCGTTTTGCGATGTTGTTAGCTAATGAAGACAACATTCGTGAAGTCATTGCCTTTCCTAAGAATGGGAAAGCAGCAGAACCAATGACTGATGCACCAAGCACAGTGTCACCATTACAACTTTACGAATTAAGTATCGATGTCACGAAAATCGAAGAGTAAAGTAGCAGGCATTAATTTGCTGTTTTTCTAAAGTTTTTACATGAACTCTAAGAATATACTAAGAGAAGCGCCTACCTCCATGGTAGGTGCTTTCTTTTTTTCATGAAAATACGTATAATGTGAGTGAAATTTTGAAATGAGGCGGACAGGACATGATGAAAAAGAAGATAGAGGAGTGGCCCCATCACGATTATGCCACCCGATTATCTGTCGCAGTTGTTTATGCATTTTTAGCGGCGATTGCCGTAAACTTTTTTTACCAGCCAGGACATATCTATTCCAGTGGAGCCACCGGCTTTGCACAAATTTTAACAACGTTATCGGATCGGGTTGTCGGTTTTACCGTGCCTGTATCGATCACCTTATTTTTGATCAATGTGCCCTTATTTTTCTTGGCATGGTTCAAGATTGGTCATAAGTTTACGATTTTTACCTTCATTACTGTTTTTTTAACATCGTTCTTCATTCATATTATTCCCCAGACAACATTGACGAAGGACCCAATTATCTGTGCGATTTTTGGCGGAGCAATTATGGGTGTTGGGATTGGATTTGCTTTGAAGAATGGTCTATCTTCTGGCGGCTTAGACATTTTGAGCATCGTGATTCGTAAGCGAACAGGGTCTTCGGTTGGATCAATCTCCATCATTTTCAATGTGATGATCATGCTGATGGCGGGAATTCTATTCAGCTGGCAATATATGTTTTATTCTGCTTTAGCTATTTTTATGAGTGGTAAGTTGACCGATGCGCTCTATACGAAGCAGCGGAAGATGCAGGTGATGATCGTTACCAAATGTCCAGAACGTGTGATTAATTCAATCCAGGATCATATGCGTCGTGGAATAACTATCATTAATGAAGCAGAAGGTGCGTATAAGCATGATAAGCAAACCGTTCTGTTTACTGTAGTTACCCGCTTTGAGTTGCCATTACTAGAATCAATCATGCGGGAAAATGATCCCGATGCGTTCGTTAGTATTTCGGAAAACGTACGGATTATGGGGCGCTTTTACGAAGAATCAATGGATTAAAGATTAAGTGTCGCGTTTTGACAAATAGGACTGATAGAATAATTATGAACATCTAAGGTAGAAGAAAAGTCTACTTTAGATGTTTTTTAGAAAAAGGATTCTTTTAATGAGAGCTAGTTGTCAGTTCTATTTTTAATGGCTACGTATATGAAAATACTCCAACTAAATAAAAGGAATTAAGCCATTCTGATCGAATTATTTTAATAAAAAAACTTAAATATTTAGGAAATACTTTTTTTATGGAGAAATTGTTGCAGTTTACGAAAAATATCCGTATAGTTAATTTGATATTCTATAGTAAAGTTGGAAAGTAAACTTATGGGAAAAAGATTAAAGCATAGTCGCTATATTACTGGGTTTGACGGAATTCGCTCGTTAGCGGTAATCGGCGTAATTTTATATCATTTATTGCCTACGCAAATGCGGGGTGGATACTTAGGGGTTCCTGTTTTTTTTGTGGTCTCAGGTTATTTGATCACGGATTTGCTGCTGCAGGAATGGAAGCAAACTGGTCGTATTGAGATCAAGCAATTTTATTATCGGCGTATGAAGCGTCTGTACCCGGCGCTAGTCACGATGCTTGTGGGTGCTTCAGCGTACATAACGTTGTTTCAACGGAATCTTTTGAATAACTTGCGGGGCAATGTTATTAGCAGTTTGTTCTACGTGAACAACTGGTGGCAGATCAATCACGGAATGTCTTATTTTGATCGATTTTCTGGTGAATCGCCCTTTACGCATATTTGGTCGTTGGCAGTTGAAACACAGAATTATATTTTTTGGCCCATCATCTTTGTTTTATTGATGAAGTTGGTGAAGAACAAGGGAAAAGTTTTCCTTGGGATTGTCGCGGCCGCTTTGGTCTCCGCAATTTTAATGGCTGTGCTGTATGTGCCGGGACAAGATCCTACACGGGTTTATTATGGAACGGACACGCGCTTGTTTTCTATCTTGCTAGGAGGTGCGTTGGCTTTTATTTGGCCAAGTACGCGCTTGAAGCCGCAGATTCCGTCACAGGCTAAGCGAATACTGAATGGAATTGGGTTAGGCTCGTTGTTGCTCCTTGTTCTGGCATTCCTATTTATGCGGGATGACTTATCCTTTATCTATTATGGCGGTATGTTTTTAGTCAGTTTAGTGAGCGTTATATTAGTTGCTATCACTGCCCATCCAGGTGCTAGCTGGAACCGTTGGTTGACGAATCCGGTCTTTGACTGGATCGGTAAACGGAGTTATGGGATCTATTTGTATCAATATCCAGTAATGATTTTCTATGAAGCAAAGGTTAATGTAGCGAATCATACCTTTCTTCATACGATTATGGAAGTCATTCTAATTCTTTTTGTTACTGAACTTTCTTATCGACATATTGAAAATCCGCTGCGCCGGTTCAATTACCGTAAGACGTTTGCCTCACTAAAACAATCTTTTTGGGCACCAATCAAAAGTCGCAGGAAAATCGGATTTATCTTTTCTAGCTTAATCACTGTAATCGCAGTGGTTGGTGTGATTATCGCGCCAACCAATAAAGTTGATGCCAATCAACAAGCGTTACAAAAGCAAATCGAACAAAATAAGCAGGCTTCCAAGAAAACAGACGGGGAGACGGCCGCAAACGATTCTAATGGAGCAGCAGAATCTACAGATAGTTCTGAAGCACCAACCAGTTTAGCTGATAAATATAGTCTAAGTAATCGTGAGATAACGAAGGCAAAAAATCTGAAAGTGACGGCTTTTGGGGATTCTGTTCTATTAGCAGGCTCCAAAGGACTAACAGAGATATTTCCTAAAATGGTTGTTGATGGTGAAGTCGGACGGCAATTGAAGGATAGTCCGCCACTGTTGAAAGCCTTGAAAGATAAGGGCGAGCTAAATGATACGATTCTCTTGAGTTTAGGAACAAATGGACCTTTCAATCTCGATGACTTTGCTCAAATCATGAATGTTCTAGGGGACAAGCATCAAGTCTTTATCATCAATACTCATGTTCCGACGCGTCGTTGGCAAAATGATGTGAATGCAAATCTAGAGGCCGCTGCCAAGGATTATAAGAATGTTCACTTGATTGACTGGTATAATTTCAGTAAGGATCATCAAGATTGGTTCTATGATGACCAGGTCCATCCGAATGATGTTGGATCGATCCATTACTGCCAATTGATCGCCAAGGAAATACTAAAAGGCGAATAAACTGAAAAAGACAAAAAACGTTTTGTGAGTGACTCACAAAACGTTTTTTGCTTGATGCTCCCGCAAGTACTTTTCTTTTTGCCTGCGGGGTAATTTTTTAAAAGCTGATTCAGCTTTAGTGGCCTCGCTGCGGGTTTCAAAGCGCTCGGCGTGAATCATTTTGACTGGTCGGCGACTCTGAGGGTGGGTATATTTTGCACCAGTGCCTGTATTATGCTCCAATAGGCGTCGGGATAGGTCTGTCGTATAGCCGCCGTAAAAGCTTTGGTCATTGCAAAGTAAAACATAAAAGAATTGATCAGTTGCCATAAAGCATCTCCTGTAAGTCGGCAGAGTAGCTGCCCGTTTGGTCATAGGTATATAATGGTGGAAGAAAACGCAGACCTTCGTTTTTGCCGTCTTTGATTCCTTCGATTAGTAGAATATTGGCTTCTTTTTCTGGTTTTGGGTAAACGAATTGGATTCGCTTCGGCGCGATCCGGTGTGCACGAAGACAGTCCATGATTTCTAAAAAACGATCCGGTCGATGTACCATTGCGAAACGGCCATTCATTTTTAGTAATTTCGCAGTGACACTGACGACATCCTCTAAAGTCGCGTGAATCTCATGACGAGCAATCGCTAAATGCGGGTTAGGATTTTTTTGACTTGTTGGCAATTCCTTGAAATAGGGCGGATTGCAGACGACTAAATCAGCAGAATCGGCTTTAAAAACGTCAAATGTCTTTTTTAAGTCCAGCTCGTGCATCGTCATTTGGTTTTCCAGCTGATTTAAAAGAATACTGCGTTTGCCCATGTCAGCAAGACGAGGTTGAAGCTCGATCTGGTCAATCAGGGCAGTGGTTTTTCGACTTAAAAAAAGTCCAATCGCGCCATTTCCTGCACAAAGATCAATGATTTTTCCGCGTTTTGGCACACGAGCAAAGTTCGCTAATAGAACGGCATCAATGGAAAATGAGAAAACCTCCGAGCTTTGGATGATTTGGATATCTTCAGCATAAAGCTGGTCGATTCGTTCGCCATTTCTTAACAATTTCATTTGCCCCCTTAAAAAAATCATACCGTTGTATTATACTACGTTTAGTTAGTTAACTGAAAGGAAGAAATCATGTTTTTTAAATTTATTCGCGTCATTGCCCGAACGATCTTGGCGGTCGTCAATGGCAATGCTCACTACCAAAATCAAGACAAATTACCAGAGGGAAACTATATTCTTGTGGCGCCTCACCGAACTTGGTGGGACCCTGTCTATATGGCTCTGGGCGCATCGCCTAAACAGTTTAGTTTTCTGGCAAAGGCCGAGCTGTTCAAGAATCCGATTTTGCGATTCATTCTGGTGCATTTAAATGCCTTCCCTGTTGATCGCGACAAACCAGGACCAAGTGTGGTGAAGCGACCAGTCAAAATGCTGAAGGACTCGGATAAGAGCTTGATCATGTTTCCAAGTGGAACCCGTCATTCTTCTGAGCTGAAAGGCGGAATGGCGTTAATTTCTCGTTTATCGAAAAAGCCGATCGTCCCTTCTGTTTACCAGGGACCTACAAAGTTCTCTCAATTGTTTAAACGGACCCCCGTTGTTATTCGTTTTGGTGATCCGATTGATCTTTCTGACATCAAGAAAATGGATAAAGCTGGATTGGCCGAGGTTGAACGTCGTGTTCAAGGAGCGTTTGACCAGCTAGATCGGGAGATTGATCCGAATTTCAAATATGTTGCCAAAGAAAAAAACACCGAGTAGCTACAGATTATCGACAAAGTAAGGTTCCAAGCTCAATTTCCGAGCTTGGGATCTTTTTTTGGTTTGATTTCAAATTTTGAAAAAAACGCATGGATCTTTCTTTATCTTATAAAAGTTGAGAAATAAACCGTTCCTGAAGCAACATCCACTTGCTTTGCGGAAAAAAATGGCGAATCATGTTATACTTTTGGGAAGGACTTAATTAGGAAAAGGGTGGATCAATGAAAGTTTTACATACTGCTGACTGGCATATCGGGAAAAAGCTGCATGGCTATGACTTGTTGCCAGATCAAGCATATATTCTTGATCAAATACTAAAAATCGCAAAAGAAGAGGCCGTAGAGGCCATCGTAATCGCGGGGGATTTATATGATCGTTCTGTTCCTTCTGAGGCGAGTGTTCGGTTATTAAATCAAACAATCGCTGATTGGAATTTAACGCAGCAGTTCCCATTACTGGCGATTTCGGGCAATCATGATAGTGCGACTCGCTTAGCCACAGGGACACCATGGTTCAATCAAGCGCAGTTTCATTTGCATACTCGCTTAGAAGAAGCTTTTACTTCGGTGGAAATGGGAAATAGCCAATTTTATCTATTGCCTTATTTTGAACCGGTGGACGCGCGCATCTACTTTGAAGATTCGGAGCTTCGTACGATTCAACAGGCAATGCCGAAAGTAATCGAAAAAATGCAGGAAAGCTTTGATCCGGATAAAAAACACATTTTAGTCAGTCATTTTTTTGTTGCTGGCAGCAGCAAAACGGACTCTGAAACGAAGATCGAAGTTGGCGGACTTGATGGGATCAATGGAAATTTACTCGAATGCTTTGATTACGTCGCGTTGGGCCATCTCCATGGGAAGGACGCGCTAAAAATGGCGAATGCTCGCTACAGCGGCTCGCCTTTGAAATACTCATTGTCGGAAAAGGATCAAACAAAAGGTGTTTGGATCGTTGATACAGATACTATGGACTTTTCCTTCCGGACATTGACACCGCTTCATGAAATCCAAGAGCTGCAGGCTAGTTTTGCTGAATTATTAGACCCAGCTTTTTACACCACGATTAATCGGGAGGACTATTTGTCGATTCTATTAGAGGATCGAGCGGTGATTCCCAATTTAATGAACCAACTGCGCCAGGTCTACCCTCGGATCATTCAGGTAGAACGTGCGAATGGCTTTGAGACAGCTGTTGAGAAGCGTCTGAAAAAGGAAAATATTAAAGAGAAATCTCCAGTTAATCTAACAAAGGATTTCTTTACAGAAGTTTCTCAGAACGAAATGACAGCTAAACAAAAAAAATGGATTGAAGAAGGCTTACACACGATCCTGAAAAAAGGAGGCGAGGAGTAATGCTTCCAAAGAAAATCATTATGGAAAACTTTGGCCCGTTTGTTCACGAAGAAGTCGATTTTGACGAAATGACAGAGGCGCCATTATTTTTGATCAGCGGGAAAACCGGTGCTGGTAAGACGACGATTTTTGACGCGATCACTTTTGCTTTATATGGCGATGTATCTGGCGGTGTTCGTTCATCAAACGAGATTCGATCCTCCTTTGCTGAGCCAACTGAAGAAACTCGGGTGCAATTCATTTTTGAGCATCAAGGAAGAAAATATTCCATTGAACGTTGGCCGAAGCAGACCTTAGCCAAGAAAAACGGCAAAGGCGAGACGACCAAAAATCAAAAGGTTCAATTAAGCATTTTTAATGATAAGGGTCAAGAGGCTGAGGCCTATACCAAGGTCGATGCAGTGAACGAGGTCATCTATCAGATTTTAAATCTGCAAAAGGATCAATTTCGCCAAATCGTGATGCTGCCCCAGGGAGAGTTTCGAACGTTCCTCAATGCGAATAGTACTGAGAAGGAAACCGTCCTGCGGAGTTTGTTCGGCACTAGTTTCTATCGCCAATTCACAGAAAATTTGAAGCTTCAAAAGTGTGAGCTAGAGAAATCAGTCAGTGAAATGACTACTCGTATTGATCAATTATTTCAACAAGTCGTTGCTGAAAAAGGTGTAACTTATGGGGAGTCGCTAAATCTTGCTCGTGAGTATTTACTATTGGAAGAACAAGAGCTTTTGAAAAGTCAGACGGAGTTAGCGGAAAAACAGGCTAAACAAAAGGCCCTTCAACAGCAGCTTCAAAGAGCACAGGAGCTGTCTGAAAGCTTCAAGCAGGAGCAGCAAACTCGTCGCGAGCTTCTAAAAATCGAAGAGCAGCTGCCAGAGCAGGAAGAAAAGAAACAGCAATTGGTGCGGGGGAGAGAACTTGAGAAAATTCGTCCAACCTATGATCGCATCCAAGAGTTGGTAAAGCAGCAGATTCAGCAGACCGATGAAGCAACTGAGAATCAGCAACGTGCAGCTGAGCTGGAGCAGCAATATAGTGAGTGCCAAAAACAAACGACTGATTTTGAGCAGCAAAGTGCCGAGTGGCAAACCAAAGAGCAGCAGCTACAAAGCTTGAACGCTTTATTGCCTTTGGTCAAGCAAAAAGAGCAGCTGATGAAACAAAAAGCGAAACTGACAGATAAACAGACGAAACAGCAGGAGCACTTATCAGAAATTATTCAACAAATAAAGGTTCACGAAGAAAAAATCAAACTGCTGGAGACCAAACAAAATACGGAAAAAATGTGGCAGGATCGTCGTTATGAGGAGCTACAGTTTCAACAGACGGTGACTCACTTGCAGCAATCAGTCAAAGATATTTTCGATCAACAGGAGGAAGAAGAGGACCAGCAGATCAAGCTGGCTCAATTGGTTGAAAAAGCCAGTCGTACAAGCAATCAATTAACAAGTGAAGTGGCGGATTATAAGAAGTTGAAAAGTCAGTGGGCTTCTGCGGAAATTGCTCGCTTAAGTATGGATTTACTTCCGGGAGAACCTTGTCCTGTTTGCGGTTCAAAGGAGCATCCGAATCCAGCCCAGCACGCTGAGTTGACCACTGATAATTTGGGACAATTACAGGTGGCGCTAGAAACTCTGGAAGCGCGCATTAAGCAGTTAGAGTTGATTCGGGAACAGGCAGAGGCTCAGTATGAGGTTGGAATAAAAACCTTTGATCAATTACAGGAGGATCGGTCGGCGGCGCAAAAGGCGCAAGAAGAGCAAATCAATACTCTTCAGGCCACTTTTGCCGATTATTACCAGCTGGAAGTTGAAGCCGATTTATCGGAGCTTGTGATATTTCTTAGGGAGCGTCAAAAAGAAACGGATGAACGTTTAGCTGAGATTAACGAATCGAAACAAACCTTGCTTGACCTGAAGGCAGAGATTGATAATAATCAAGCTAAAAAACTTGAGAGCGAGACTAGCTTAAATGTTGTGAAAGGTGAACTGCAAACCTTAGAGGGCAGATTGTCCAGTATTGAGGAGCAAACCAAAGAGTGGCAGTTGCCGACTTTGGAGGCACATATTGCTGAAATGCAGGGCAAGATAGACGAGTATCACACTCGCCTGCAGGCACACCAAGCCTTAGTGAAGGAACTTGAGCAGCAGCGTATCCGTCTGCAGGAAAATCATAAGCTATTAGCTAAGCAACAGCAAGAGACGGCGGAGAACCTAGAAAAATTTCAAACGTTGCTGCAAAAGCAATTGGCAGAGGCAGATTTAGCGTTGGAACAATTAGCAGCAGCGCCCATTGATCTTTTAAGTTTAGAACAAGAGATTACAGAATTCGATCAACAGGTTTTACTATTAAAAGATCGCCAATCACGGTTGGCAGAGGTAATCAAGGATCAAGAGGAACCTGAGCTGGATGAGCTGCAAACCTTAGTGACAAGCTGTGAAGCAGAAGTTACCCAATTCCAACAGCAGCATTATGCCAAAGAAAGTCAGCTGCAGCAACAACGAACATTGATTGAGAAAATTGAGGATTTACAAGCGCAAAGCAAGGAGCAATTGGACGAATTAAGCCAAATGCTGCAGCTTTATCAAACGATGAACGGAGATAATCCGCAAAAAATCAGTTTAGAGCGGTATGTCCTGCAATGGTATTTGGCCGAGGTCCTGCAATGTGCCAATCAGCAGCTGAATCAGCTAACCAAGGGGCGCTATCGCTTTGAGTTGAAGCAGGAAACCGGTCGATCGAAAGGAAATACTGGGCTTGAGATCAATGTTTATGACGACAATGCCGGAGCAACACGCAGCTCCCATACTCTATCTGGTGGTGAAAGCTTTATCGCAGCGTTATCATTGGCTTTGGGACTTGCGGAAGTGATCCAGAGTCAGGCTGGCGGCGTTGCGATTGAAGCCTTGTTCATTGATGAAGGCTTTGGATCATTGGATGAAGAAGCGTTGGAGATGGCTATGGAAGCCTTGGAAAGCATTGAAAATGCGGGACGGATGATCGGCATTATCAGTCACGTACGAGAATTGAAAGAACGTATCCCACAACAAATTATTGTGGAAACTAGCGGAACGGGACGCAGCAGTATTCGTTACCAGCTAGAAGGATGGAGTGAAACGTAAATGAGATGGAGTATTCCAGAAAAAGTGATCGAACGCGGCAGAACGTATTTAAAAGAGGGACGGGTCTTATCCGTTGAGGCAGATCCGGCTCGGCGTGTTTGGCATGGTGAAGTATTAGGCAGTGAACTTTATCTGGTTGATTTAGATGGCAGTGGAAAAGAAAATGATATTTGTGCCTGCCCGTATTGGGAAGAGCATGGTTATTGCAAACATACAGTAGCGGTTGAATTATATTTACGGGAAAAAGGTCTTTCGCGGGTAATCAAGCCAGAGACTGTCTTGCCGAAAAAAATGGAGAGCAGTATTTCTTTTGCTGATTTGTTAAATCAAGGCTTTTCAAGATTGGAAAAGGAAGCAGAGCCCTTGCAGTCCTTATTTGTTGAATTTGTGGTGGAGGCCGTTCCAACGAATCCTTATCACCCAGAATTGGATGTTTTGGCGGTGTCGCTGCGTATCGGCAGTCATTTGAACAAACGCAGCTATATCGTGAAGAACTTATATGACTTTTTACACGCATATCAGACCGATTCAGCCTATACCGTAAACAAACAATATAAATTCCAGATCGAGGCTGGTGCCTTTGATCCAAAATGTCGGGATTTGATTGAAGATTTAGTGGGAGTCAGTGAAACATATCAATTATTAGGGAAAGCTGGTCTACAGGTCAAAGGTAAACTAGACAAGCGTTATCTTTTATTGCCGGTTCATCGGATTCAAGAATTATTGGAAGCGATGGAAAAGACTGGAAATTTAAGTATTAAACTAGGTGAAAAAACCTATTCTGAAGTGCATGAGGGACAAGAGCTACCACTTTCATTCACTTTGGAAAAACGTGGAGAAAATGATTTTGGTCTAACCATCGAGGATGGCTTCACCAATTATTATAGTAATTATTTCTTAGGCTTCGTTGAAAATTCCTATTATTTGATGACTCATGAGCAGCAGGAAACCTACATTACGCTGAAGCAGCTGATGAAGCGGCTGAAAGAACCGGTTATCGCATATGAGCAACGACAACTTTCGCAATTATTTACAGACGTTTTTCCATATTTACGGAAAATTGGTCGAGTAATTGTTACCGATGATGTGGCAGAGATCATGAAGGAGGAACCGTTGCGTGCGGTCGTCATCTTTCGAAAGATCAAAGGAATGATAAAGGCGGAAGCTGAGTTTCATTATGGCAACGCTTATTTCTCTACCAATGAGGCGCATCAGCCCAAGCTGCCTAATAATGTCGAGATTTTAAGAGATCGTAAAAAGGAAAAACAAATCTTGGATCTCTTTACTACGTACCGGTATCAAAAAATCGATACGGGCTTTGAAAAGAAATTACCGATTAAAGACAATCTTTATTACTTCTTTAAAGTCGAAGTGGAAGAGTTTAGACGATATGCTGAAGTGCGTATGGGCAAGAAGCTGCGTCAGCTCTTCTTAGACGGTGAAGAATTCCAACCAACAATCGAGGTTGATCAGGAAGGATCGTGGCTCGATATCAAGTTTGATGTGACGGGAATCAATGATAATGAAATTGACCAGGTCTTGAACAGTTTGCTGCGGAAGGATCGCTTTTACACGTTGGATAATGGCGAGGTGCTCTCCTTTGATTCAGAGGCCTTCCAGCAAACCAGTGAAATGATCGGTCAGCTGCGAGAAAGAATTAGTGCGAAGGATGGGCTGATCCGCTTGCCGAAGAGTCAAGGGATTATGCTAGAGCAGCGTTTGAAGGATAATCCGCAGGCACAATTCAGCGAAAGCTTTACCGCGATGGTGCAGGATTTGACTCATCCAGAGGATTATCAAGTGGCTTTGCCAGAGAATCTTAATGCCACGTTGCGGCCTTATCAAGAGTCAGGTTTTCGCTGGTTGAAAATGCTGAGCGATTATGGCTTTGGCGGAATTTTAGCTGATGAAATGGGTCTTGGGAAAACGATTCAGGTAATCACTTTCTTATTGGCGGAAAAAGCACAGCAACCAATCAAAGTGGTAATTGTCACGCCAGCGAGTCTGGTCTATAACTGGCAGGCGGAAATCAAGAAGTTTGCGCCAAGTTTAAGTTCATCAGTTATTTCAGGTAATCGTAGCGAACGGGAGCAGTTGCTTGAAGAGGCTGAAGAGATTGTTATTACGTCTTATGCAAGTCTGCGTCAGGATATTGATCTCCATGAAAAGATGGGTTATCAATACATGATTCTTGATGAAGCCCAGATGGTGAAAAACGCCTCGACGAAAACTTCCAGCGCTTTGCGAAACTTATCGATTCCGCATCGCTTCGCGTTGAGTGGTACGCCAATCGAGAACAATCTGGAAGAGCTGTGGTCATTATTCCAAACGATCATGCCAGGATTCTTCCCACCGATCGGACGTTTCCGTCAAATGGCTGTTCCAGAAATTGCTAAGATGATTCAACCGTTTGTTCTGAGACGCGATAAAGATACCGTCTTGCAGGAATTGCCTGAGCGGATCGAATCAAATGTCTTGAGCAGTTTGACGGAAGAGCAGAAGACGGTCTATCTTGCTTATTTAAAACGAATGAAGCAAGAGGTCGACCAAATGGATTCAGCGACATTCCGAAAACAGCGTGTAAGTATCTTAGCTGGTTTAACTCGCTTGCGTCAGATCTGTGATGATCCTCGTTTGTTTATGGAAGGGTACGAAGGTGGTTCTGGCAAACTTGATCAAGTCAAGGATCTGATTCAAGTGGCGAAAGAAAATGGTCGACGAGTCTTATTGTTCTCACAATTTACTAGTATGCTTTCAATCATTGAAGAGGAGTTCGCGGAAGAAGGAATTACTAGCTTCTACTTGCGAGGCAGCACTAAAGTTTCTGATCGCCTAAAAATGGTGGATGCCTTCAATGCAGGAGAAAAAGATGTCTTTTTGATTTCGCTAAAAGCTGGAGGAACCGGTCTGAACCTGACTGGGGCGGATACAGTTATTCTCTACGATCTATGGTGGAATCCGGCAGTCGAAGAGCAGGCGGCAGGACGTGCTCACCGGATTGGCCAGAAGAAGGTCGTCGAGGTATGGCGCATGATCGCTGAAGGAACGATCGAGGAACGAATGAATCAGCTGCAGCAAGAAAAACGCGAGCTGTTCCAGAAAGTCATCCAAGGCAACGAAGAACAAACCAATAAACTTACAGAAGAGGATATTCGCATGATTTTAAGTTTAGGCGAATAGAAATAGAAAAAGAAAAGTATGCCATGTTCAGTGCGGCATACTTTTTTGGTTCGTCAGAAGAGATTTCAAATCCTCAAAGTTTTTGATTTCTTTTTCAAAAATAGCGCTTTGACCTTCTGGTATTTTACGATTTTGGTGATTGAACCACCAAACGGACCAGCTAGCGGCCTTAGCGCCAATGACATCATTTTCAAAGCTATCACCAATATATAAAAGTGATTCAGGTGCCAAATTCAATCGTGTTTCCATCAAAGAAAAAATTTTTGGTTCTGGTTTTTGAATACCAACTGCATCCGAGATAATCATTTTTTCAGGCGCGATCCAACGAGCTAATTGCAGCGCGCTAATTTTCTCTTTCTGTCGCAATACCGGTCCATTTGTGATCAGACCTAAAGGAACATCCTGTTGATTCAAGAAGGTTAATGAATCGCTGATTTCAGAAGGTAGTGTGATTGCTTTTAATGCGTGATCGTAGGCCGCTTGGAATGTCTCCAATTCAGATTTACTTGGAACAAAATCAAAATCAGCTAGTGCCAGACGAATTCGCTCATAACGCATTTTTGCTAAAGACCATTCTCCTGTGATCGACTTCATATAGTGGAGGTCACTATAATAGCGGAAACGAATAAACAAAGCGTTCATCTTACTTTCTGGAAAAGTCGGAAACAAATCGTTGATAGCAGAAGCAAAAGGGGCTTGTTGTTTGTATAAGGTATCATCTAAATCAAATACTATTCCTTGAATCATTTACTCACTCCTAAGGTTTCAATAAACTTATTATAGCAAAAAAATAATTATTTTATTTGGACTGAGCAAAAAAGTGGCGCAAAAATATAATTCTTGTTATGTTATTCGAGTAGCAAAGTAATGAAAAAAGCATGAACCGGAATCAATCAAAAATATTCTTCGGGAAAAAAATAATGATTGAGAAGAGAAAGAATAGCTGGAATTTAAGATCTACCAATTTTTGGAAACTCTATAAAATTTTTGATTTTTTTTGAATATTTGAAAGCTGTATCTATTTTTAACGAGTAATCCTGATGGAAAATTTAATACAGATAACTGTCTCAGAGATTAAAATAAAATAACTATAAAATAATAAGCAACATCTATGAATGTATTTTCCATTTTAAAATCATTCTAATAAAGCCTTGATATACAAAAGATTTATGAATATAAATATATTTTTTTATTGAATTGGTTATCAAAATTAAAAAGATAAAAAAATTCATTTTTTTAATTTGATATAATAATTTTGCATAAACTGTATTAGTAATAATACAGTTTTTTTAGCTGTTATAGAATGGGGTCAAATGAGAGCGGCGCCACTAATTTCTCATCTTGACAAATTAAAACTGTCGTGACAGTTGTTATAGTCGAGAATTAAATTAAATAACGTTAATATTTGTAAAAAAAAAGACACCCAACTCTTTTTTTTGTTACCTTTTTTCTGTATAATAGAAACAGATAGTAGGAAACCACTGCTACCTGTTACAAAAATTGAGAGTCAAGAAAAGGAGTGATATGCATGTTAACACTATATACTTCCCCTAGTTGTACATCATGTCGGAAAGCACGTGCTTGGCTACAGGAACATGAGATTCCTTATGTTGAACGAAATATCTTTTCTGAGCCATTGAACATTGATGAGTTGAAGGCTATTTTACAAATGACTGAGGATGGAACGGAAGAAATCATTTCGACCCGTTCGAAAGTTTTCCAAAAGTTGAACATGGATTTAGATGAATTGTCCCTAAAAGAATTATTGGATTTAGTTAAAGAAAATCCTGGATTATTACGTCGTCCGATTATGATTGACGAGAAGCGTTTACAAGTTGGTTTTAACGAAGATGAAATTCGTCGTTTCTTGCCTCGTGATGTTCGCCAATATGAATTACGTCAAGCCCAATTGATGGCTGGATTATAGAATAGATACCCCGCAAAAAGTGGGGTATTTTTTTTGTGTATTTATCTATCTAATGCGTAACGATTAATTTGCTCGCCTTTTTTTAGCTTGTAAGTTCCACTACAGACTAATGCGATCTTGAAATCTTATGATCTCATTGTTTATAGGATTTTAATAAAATTCGACGGCTTTCTTTACTTTTAAGCGGAATCAGTTACAATGAACATATAATCTATCTTTAAAGTGAGGTGTGCCAAGATGGAGATGGAACACATCAATGAAAATACGATCCGAGTCATTATTGAAAATGAGGATTTAGCCGAACGTGGAATTACTTTTCTCGATTTATTAGGAAATCATCGGGAAATCGAATCTTTCTTCTATAGTATTTTAGAGGAAGTCGATATTGAGGATGAGTTCAAAAGTAGTGAGGCGGTTACTTTCCAAGTCCTTCCGAAAAATGACGGATTGGAACTATTTATTAGTAAAAACCTGACGCCAGAAGACATCAACAAAATGAACAATTCAACAGAGTTCGAAGCAAGCGATTTTGATCAATTGATTCGTCAACAAATTTTAGCGAACTCTGAAAGTCTTGAAGAAGACGAAAAAACCAGCCGCTTACGGGTTTTTCAATTGAATAGTTTTGAGGATATGATTGAATTAGCAAGCTATCACTTTTTAGATGAAGCCTGGTGTGATTTATATCTACTGAATGAGAAGTATTATTTGCAGATTTATTTTGACCCTGAGATTTTTGGTGAATTCGGTTTATCAGATGTTATTGCTGAAGTCTTAGAATACGCTCAAAATTCCTCTGTTTCAACAGAAATGTTGGAAGAATACGGAAAACTTTTGATGCAGCGTGATGCGATCGAGATTACTCGTGCTCATTTTAATTAAATAGTTCAAGTACCACTGTTCATTCGAATGGTGGTATTTTTTTAGCTTGCTGAAATTTGAAAATCTTTCTGTTTCTAATTGCGTATCTTTTTTTGAGGTGAGAAGAATGTTGTTTGCTTACACTAAGGAAAAAGAAATGATCAGTGCAGTTGAAAGCGATAATCAACAGCCGTTTTTTTGTCCAGACTGCGGTGAGGAATTAATTCGTAAAGCAGGAAAAATCAAGATTCCTCACTTTGCACATAGTCAGAATACAGAATGCTATGGGTTAAGTGAAGGGGAAACACCGGAGCATCTGCGATTGAAGCAGCTATTTTATACATGGGGGAATCGTTTTGAAGAAGCCTGGAAAATGGAGCAACCATTACCTGATTTACCGCAACGTCCCGATTTATTACATGAGCACTTAGCAGTTGAAATCCAGTGTTCCTCATTGAAAAGTGTTCGCTTGCAAGAACGGATTGATGGCTATGCTCAAAAAAACTACCGAGACTGGTGGCTGCTTGGCAAACCGCTATGGCCCAAAGAAAAATTCACACATCTGCAAAAACAATTTTGTTCCTTTGACAAAGACAAAGGACTGCATTTATGGTTGATTGAGGAGCAGGGGATTCGATTGCTTTACCACATTCATGAGATTGACGGCTTCGTGTATTGTGAAGAGCATTGGCCTGCTAATTCAAAACCTTTAAAAGAAATTTTTCATTCATCGGTCAACAAACGACCACCGCAGCTTGTTCCTACTATAGAAAGTGTGAATGAACAGAAAAAAATACTGAGCCTGAAATTGGTTCAAAGCAACCCGCGAATTCGAGGCCTACAACATTTTTTTTATCAGGAACGGAGACATCTTTTGTATTTGCCAGAATGGTTGTATTTTCCTAGTCGCTATTTCTTTTTTTATCAAGAGGATCTTCTAGTATTTCGCTATTTATTCCAAAAAGAAGCGAAAAATGCTTCTTTGATTTTTGAGAAATTTTTGGATTACCGTCAGGAAAATCATAAAGATTGGGCATTTTATCGAATTGATCAGCGTGAGATATTAGAACGACTCTATCTTGAGGCGATCTTTTGTCAAAGAAAGGCTAAAGTTTCACCGGTCTAACTACTTTTAAAAATTACTTTTTTCTAAATTGTGGTACTATTGATGATGATAAATAGTTATTCTATCACTTTTCTAAGTGAAAAAGTATCTTAACCAGTTAGGAGTGTTTTTATGAGTGAAGCAAAACAATTGCCCAAACGCCAAGAAGTTCCTATTGAGCTGACTTGGGACTTAACGAAAATTTTTGCAGATGATGCTGCTTTTGAGGAGAAATTCCAAGCCTTATCAGAGGAGCTAACCGAAGTTGATAAGATTAAGGGAACTTTGGCTCAAGGTGCAACGGAATTTTTAACAGCGATTGAATATGTTTTAGATATTTATCGCAAAGCGGAGGTCATTTATGTATATGCACATCTAAAAAATGATGAAGATACTGCAAATACAACAAATCAAGCATTATATGCACGGGCTTCTAGCTTAATTGCACAGGTTAGTGAAGCAGTCAGCTGGTTTGAGCCAGAAATGCTGGAGCTATCAGACCAAGAAATTTGGGCCTTTTTTGAGAAGGAATCCAAATTAGAGCTGTATCGCCATTTTGTTGAGCAGATCATTTCTGAGAGGGCACACATTTTACCAGCTGAACAAGAGGCGCTGTTAGCTGGTGCTAGTGAGATTTTTGGTAGTTCTGCGGATACATTTTCTATTATGAACAATGCGGATCTGAAATTCCCAGTTGTAAAAAATGACGAGGGTGAAGATGTTCAATTAACACATGGGGTTTATGGTCAATTATTAGAAAGTACGAACCGAAATGTTCGTGAACAAGCATTTAAATCCTTATATTCTGTTTATCATCAATTTCGTAACACCTTTGCTTCAACCTTGAGCACACATGTCAAAGGGCATAACTACAAGGCTAAGGTCCGTGGATACGGCTCTGCTCGTGAAGCGGCTTTGAGCGGAAATCATATTCCAGAAGATGTATATGAAACATTGACTTTGGTGGTTAATCAGTATTTGCCGCTATTGCATCGATATGTTGAATTACGGAAAGAGCTACTAGGATTAGATGAGCTGCATATGTATGATTTATATACACCGCTTTTAGCAGAAGTGCCAGTCAAGTTTAGTTACGAAGAAGCACAGGCAAAGGCACTTGAAGCCTTAAAGCCATTAGGTGAAGAATATCTAGAAGTTGTGAAGAAGGCTTTTGCTGAACGCTGGATCGATGTGGTTGAAAATCAAGGTAAACGCAGTGGTGCGTATTCTTCTGGTGCTTATGATACGCAACCGTATATTCTTTTGAACTGGCATGATCGGCTAGATGAGCTTTATACGTTAGTTCATGAGATGGGGCACAGTGTTCATAGTTATTTCACCCGTCATACGCAGCCTTATGTTTACGGCGATTACTCGATCTTTTTAGCAGAGATTGCTTCAACAACCAACGAAAATCTTTTAACTAGTTATCTATTAGAAACAGAAAAGGATCCAAAAATTCGTGCCTATATCATTAACCATTATTTAGATGGATTTAAGGGAACCATTTTCCGTCAAACACAATTTGCGGAGTTTGAACACTTTATTCATACTGAAGATGCGGCTGGCAATCCATTGACCAGCGAACATCTAAGCAAATTCTATAGTGAATTGAATACGAAATACTATGGACCAATCGTTGTTAACGACGAAGAAATCAAGGATGAATGGTCAAGAATCCCGCATTTCTACTATAATTATTATGTCTATCAGTATGCGACTGGCTTCTCAGCAGCGAGTGCTTTAGCAAAACGTATTGTTGAGGCGGAACCAGATGCGTTAGAGAAATATTTGACCTACTTAAAATCAGGTAGCAGTGATTATCCAATCGAGGTGATGAAAAAAGCCGGTGTTGATATGACCCAGCCAACCTATATCGAAGACGCGATGGAAATCTTTGCTCAACGGCTAGATGAGCTGGAAGAGCTTGTTGAAGTGTTGAAAAATTAATTAATGATGAAGCAGGAGTGGAATGAAGCTCCTGCTTTTTTGACGTTTTATTTGAAGCCGAGAGTTACATAGCAAGATAGCCGACTTAAGAGACTCGCTAGTTATGAAGGAAATTTTGAACGATTGCTGCTTTTGGTTCATTGTTATCCGAAAATATATTTATTTTTATTAAAGATTGCTATTCTATAACTTTTTTATAAACACTAAATAATAGAAAATTAGGCTTGAAAAAAAGTGAATAGGACAAGGTTTCTTAATTGAATTCTTAATAAATAGACCGTTATATTCAAATATTTGAAAGAAATTATACAAATGGAATTTCTCTTTTGATAATTATTATGCGAGAATTAGCATAAGTAGAGGGGGTGGAGTTCTAATGAGTAAACCGAATAAAAGGGACAAGATTGATCTGCTTTTAAAGTTATCAATTGCGGTCATGTTTATAGTTGGTTTTCTAATTTTTATGTATCCCTTCGTCGTTGATTCGATCAATAATTATGTGGACCAACAACGGCTTGAAGAAGTTCAGGATAAAATGGAGGCACGTTCGGAGGCTGAAAAGAAAAAACGGCTGGCGAAGCTTGAAAAAGAAAATAAAAAATTAAAGACGATCATTCCAGGAGCAGGAAGTTTTGAGGATCCTTTTGAATCTTCCTTAGAAGGAACCAAGAGTCCGAAAAAGGAATATTACGAAGAACATATGATTGGTGCAGTGTACATTCCCAAAATAAATGTAAGTCTGCCAGTTTATGATGAAACGAATGATTTTTTGCTAGATAAGGGAGCGACGGTTCTACAAGGAACCTCCTTTCCAGTTGGAGGAAAGGGTACGCATTCGGTAATCACAGGGCATACTGGTTTGCCTGAAAAGAAGCTTTTTACTGACCTAGAGTTACTGAAAAAGAAGGACAAGTTTTTCTTACATATAGAAGGAAAAAAATTAGCTTATCAGGTTGATCGTATTAAAATCGTAAAACCTGATAAGTTTGATGCGCTTAAAATTGAATTGAATCGAGATTTGGTGACGTTGCTGACCTGTACCCCCTATGGAGTAAATAGTCATCGCTTACTAGTTACGGGACATCGAATTGCTTATCCGGTTGAGGCAGCGAAAAAAATCAAGGAAACTGAAAAATACCATCGTCGGCGTGTGTACTATTTGATTGCAGGCTGTGTCTTCTTCTCACTGCTTTTCGGATACTTTGTTTGGCGCAAAATTATCCTTTATCAATCGAAGAAACGCAATTACACTTTTGTCTTCTATCTATATGAGAATGGCGAGCCTTTGCCAGGAGTACGTGCATTGCTTACACAAAAACGGGATGTTGTTCGCATAAATGGCAAGCTTATCCATACAATCAGTGACCAATTCGGGAAAATCGAATTCAAAAATATTCCAGGCGGTGTTTATCGTGTAGAAACGGAAAATGGACTGAGTGTAAAAGGGAAGATTTGGCGATTAAAAGATCGTAAGTTCAAAATTCTTAAACGTCGCGGATATAAGAACATCAAGCAGAAAATTAAACACTTTATTATTGAAAGTAAGAAGGTGAACTAACGTGAAGCAATCACCTAAGCCGAAAAGTGCCAGAAGGCAATTGATTAGCAAGATTTTTATGATTATAGTCTTTTTGGTTGGGGTACTTGTGATGATGTATCCATTTTATATCAACGCAGTCAATGACTTTATTGACCAAAAACGAATGGAAGAAGTTCAGCGGCAAAACAAAGAACAGAACAAGGAACAAGTGCGTAAGGCTAAAGAGCGGATGAAAAAACGCAATGAGGAGCTAAAGAAGAATGGTCTTGTACCTAAGGCTCCGAAATTTACAAATAGTAATGAACGGAAAATCGTTAGTGATGAATATATTCGTGAGCATTTGATTGGAGCCGTTAGTATTCCTGCGATTGAAATCACTTTGCCTTTGTTCGACACAACCAATGAAAAGCTGTTGCAAGAAGGGGCCACTGTTTTGCAGGGAACGTCCTTTCCGACTGGTGGGATTAATACGCATTCAGTTATTTCTGCACATAGCGGATTGCCTGAGAAAAAATTATTCACTGATTTAGAAGATGTGAAAATTGGTGAGGTTTTCGTTATCACGTTGTTCGAGGAAAAGTTGGCCTATGAAGTAGATAAAATCGATATCGTTGAACCAAAGGATACATCCGTGATTAATATTGAACCTGGACGCGATATCGTGACTTTATTGACTTGTACGCCCTATATGATCAACAGTCATCGATTGTTAGTAACGGGACATAGGGTATCCTATACAGAAGATATGGCAAAAGCGATCGAAAAGGCAGATGATTCGAGAAAATGGAAGCAAATACTGATTTTGGTCGGCGTTGGACTCACCATTTTGATACTACTTATTGGCATGTATCGTGTGATCCATGTGTATCTTTTGAGAAAACGACGGTTTAATTTGAATCTTCTTCGAACAGATGTGGCAGGAAATGTATTAGCTGGACGAGAATTTGCGATGTACACGAAGAATGGAAAACGACCAGTCCAAAGACAAGGTATTCCACTAGTCACAGTGACAGATGAAGCTGGACGAGCTCGTTTTGAAAATATTCCAGGCGGGGTTTACTGTATCAAGGATAACGAGGGTGTCGGCTTCAATGTTGGCATTAAAAAGCTGCGTCAGGAAAAGATTGATCTCTATCTAACCAAGCAGCAGAAGGACTATATTTTCACTAAAAATAATGCGGTTCAGATCAAAAAATAGGGTCATTGCCAAGCGGCAATGACCCTATTCTATTAAATTAGTGATAAATGATTATCAATATCTGATTGTCTGATTGGTCTGTCTTTGCTTTGTAATTCTAAGAACGCGATTAATGATTCCTTCGTACTATATGTATCTAAAATATGGTGGATCGTATCACAACCTTCGATTCTGATGCCCGCATCGCTATCGCTGCCGTAATTATAAATGACCGCCGAGGGATGACAGGTGATCTGCATTTCATGGGCAATTTGCTGATCGGTCAAAAAAGCTTCTTGGACAAAAGCCGAATGACGATCCTCTAGAAACATTTCTAAGTCACCGCCAACTTTAGTGAACAGTTGGATCGCCATTTTTTTAGAATAAGGTTGATTTTGTTCGCCTACTGCTTTTTGTAACTCAACTAAAAAGTCGCGTCCACGCTTTTTTCCTTGAAGGTGGGCAGCTTTGACATCTAATGCAGCAGAGTGAATCTCTTGAGATAGTTCGGTCCGCAATTGGATATCTTTTTCAGAGGCGCCGATACGTTGCATGAATTCCGAGACTGTTTTCAAATTCATAATAGGAATCATGCGTAATTGAATTTTCATATCATATTGATTGATCAAGTTGATAATCCGCCGTTCAATCGATAAACATCTTTTCCCAATTGGATTAACAAATAAATAAATCTCGATCACTAGATCCCCTCCATTTCTAAATTTTTTCTTGCTGCGCACTCACAGCTCGAGCAATTTTATTTTTTGTTTTGCGATAAGGGAGTTCGAACTTGTTAAGTAGTTGCTTAAAATCCCCCACATTAAAATTGTAATCAGGGACTTCCAACTCTAATTCAAAATCGTGATAATCACTGTACCAACTTTCATCCAATGCTAGTTTTCCTTCAGGGATCGTGAGCTCAGCTCGTTTTGTGATTAACTTCCCAATTAGGTGCAAGTCTGATAATGAAATATTGAATGTTCGTAGCTGCCCCAAAATCTCTGTTGCTTGTGGGGTGAACTGATCTTTATTGATGGCTTGTTCTACTTCATCCAGCGATAAACGGTCAGTAACTTCTAATAATCCGACTGTTTGCGGAATTTTCAAAGTGGCTTCAGCTGTATCGGAGAAGTATCGAATTCTTAATCCCATCCCTCGCTGTTTTAATTGAAAATCAACAGTGTCGAAATAGAGATTTGTTTGAATTACGAATTGTTTATTCGTAACATTATAGTAGTGTAACAATTTTTCATAGTCATTTTGTGTTAACATACTCTTGAATTCGATTTCAATTTCTTTGCTCACTCTTATTTTACCTCTGATCCTAAAAAAATCCTATTATAAAACATCCTCACATAGAATAACCTAAATAGTCAAACGATTAGAACTAATTCCATGAAAATGTTAGTATTTTGTAATATTTGGCTTAGGAGAAAAATGTGACAATTTTTTCTAATGAAGGTTTATGATAAGATAAGTAGGAATGGAAAATGAAGCGGGGGATTTGCGATGGAGAGAGATTGGGAAACATTTCTTGCGCCCTATGAATTAGCAGTAGCTGAATTAAAAATAAAATTACGCGGATTACGCAAACAATATCGCACGAGCGGAGATCATGTACCGATTGAATTTGTGACGGGACGTGTGAAGCCGGTAGAGAGTATTCTTAATAAGGCGGAGCTTCGAGGAATTCCGCTAGATCGTTTAGAAGAAGAGATGTCTGATATGGCAGGAATGCGTATCATGTGCCAGTTCGTAGAGGATATTCCTTTAGTGGTAGATATTTTGCGGCGTCGTAATGACATGAAGATTATTCAAGAGCGGGATTATATCACGAATCGGAAAGCTAGTGGGTATCGTTCCTATCATTTGGTCATTGAGTATCCGGTTCAGATGTTAGAAGGAGAGAAGAAATTACTTGCTGAGATTCAAATCAGAACCTTATCAATGAACTTTTGGGCCACTATAGAACATTCAATGAATTACAAATACAAAGGTCAAATACCAGAAGATATTCAAAAACGATTGTTTCGTGCAGCCGAAGCAGCCTATCAATTAGATGAAGAAATGTCCAGTATTCGGGACGAGATTCAAGAAGCGCAGCATGTATTTAATCGTAAGGAACAGAAAAAGGAAGTGGGACAGCATGGGGTTAAGGATCGGAATCATCCATAATCAAGAAGAAAAATCGATTCGAGTGTTGCAGCGCCTGCGCGGGTTGTTGGCAGATAAGGATGATCTAGAGGTCGTGGATCGTGATCCGGAATTAGTGATTACGATTGGTGGGGATGGGACCCTTTTGTCGGCTTTTCATCGTTACAATCATCGACTAAACGAAGTCCGTTTTTTAGGAGTCCATACAGGGCATTTAGGGTTTTATACGGATTGGCGAGACTATGAACTGCCTGAATTAGTTAATAGTTTAAGTTGCGAACAAGGTAAGAGTGTTAGTTATCCATTATTGGATGTTCTTTTGACGACAACAGATGGGGAACAAAAACATTTTTTGGCATTAAATGAGTCAACCATTCGTAAGGGAAGCCGTACGATGGTAGCGGATGTTTATATAAAAGAAGAACTATTTGAGCGCTTTCGAGGCGACGGATTAGCAATCTCCACACCAACTGGTTCAACGGCCTATAATAAAAGTGTCGGTGGTGCAGTGGTTCATCCTAGTATCAATGCGATGCAGTTAGCAGAAATAGCTTCATTGAATAATCGTGTTTTCCGGACATTAGGCTCACCTAGTATCATTGGTTCCCATGAATGGATCGATGTCCGACTGAAAAGTAATGAGCAGCATCTAATCACAATTGATCAGTTGGATATCAATCGTAAAGGTATTACATCAATCAAGTATAAAATCGCCGAAGAACGCATTCATTTTGCTTCATATCGGCATATGCATTTTTGGCATCGAGTAAAGGATGCCTTTATTCGAGAGGATTAATTTTGTGGAATTTAAATGGATTTATCAAGAATCAACTGAATCACTTGTACGCACTTTCTTAAAACGTCAAGGAATCTCAAAAAAGTTATTAGCGAAAATTAAATTTCAGGGTGGAAAAATTTTAGTGAATGATAAGGAACAAAACGTCTTGTTTTCTTTAAAAACCCATGATATTGTAACTGTTGTGATTCCGGACGAGGAAGCGCATGAAACGTTATTGGCAGATGATGTACCAATTGAAATTATTTTTGAAGATGAGCATTTGCTAGTTGTAAATAAACCAGCAGGAATTGCATCGATTCCAGCGCAGTATCATCCTCGAGGAACAATGGCTAACCGAGTCAAAGCTTATTATGTAGCTCAAGGATACGCTGACCAAGTAGTACATGTCGTTACCCGCTTAGATCGTGATACTTCCGGACTAATGCTTTTTGCCAAGCACGGTTTTGCCCATGCAAAGCTAGATCAAAGTTTGCAGCAAAAGGAATTTGTAAAAAAATATCAAGCGTTGGTTACAGGTAAAGTAGAAGATCTGAAGGAGCACGGAAGTATTTCCTTACCGATCGGTCGTGACTTATCTTCTTTATTGAGACGGCAGGTGATCGAAACAGGACAAAAAGCTGAAACGGAATACTGGCTGAAAAAAAGAAATCGGCAGTGTGCATTAGTGGATGTTCAATTACATACAGGACGTACGCATCAAATTCGGGTACATTTTTCAGCGATTGACTGTCCTTTGCTGGGTGATGAGCTATATGACGGTGCTCTGGATCAAGGAATCGATCGACAGGCTCTTCACTGCTATTCCTTGACGTTTCCTCATCCTTTCAAAAGAGAACAGCTTTCTTTTACGCTGCCATTAGCCGAAGACATGGCGACAATAGCCAAAACGATTTAGACAGAAGCAATTATTAAAACAAAATAGGTAATGCATGTGTGAAAAAAGTAAAAGTAGTAATACAATACAAGCAGTCTAGCAGAATGGTATCCGAAACGAGAATCGAACTATTTTTTTCATAGAAAAAAATAATTCATTAAAAACGAGGTAGGTTGCCAGTTCTGCTTTAAGCAGTAATTAACGTATGAGTAAAAAACAAAAAGTAAAAGTAGTAATACAATACAAGCAGTCTAGTAGAATGGTATCCGGGACGAAAATGGAACTAATTTTTCGATGGAAAAATTAATTCCTAAATATGAGCGAGGTGAGATTGATGGATGAAAACCAAGAAGAATTAGAAGTACATTTCCAACAATTACGGGAGGAACTGGATCAGAATGATTTGCAGGCTTTTCGTGATCATTTTCTGGAAATGCATTTTTATGATCAAGGGCAATTTTATCAATCTCTAAGTGAAGAGGAACGTCAACTCGTTTATTCGTATCTATCACCCAAAGAATTAGCAGATATGTTTGATGTCATTGAAGAAGATGATGAGCATATGGATGAATACCTAAATGAGATGCGGCCCCAATATGCTGCTGATATGCTAGCTGAAATGTACACTGATAACGCAGTGGATTTACTGAATGAGCTAGATAAGAAAACAGTAGCGAAGTATCTAAGTCTAATGGATTCTGAGCATGCGAATGAGATTCGTGAACTGCTCCATTATGAAGATGACACAGCTGGATCATTGATGACGACTGAATTTGTCTCAATTGTCGCGAATCAAACGATGCGTTCAGCTATGTATGTTTTGAAAAAAGAAGCCCAAATCGCTGAGACAATCTATTATACTTATGTAGTGAATGATGATAATCAGCTGGTTGGGGTTATTTCGTTGCGTGATTTGATCGTAAATGAAGACGATACAATGGTTTCGGACGTTATGAGCGAGCGGGTAATTTCCGTTCATGTCGGCGATGACCAAGAAGATGTTGCTCAAACATTTCGTGACTATGACTTTCTTGCTTTGCCTGTAACAGACTATGATGATCATTTATTGGGAATTGTAACGGTTGATGATATCATTGACGTAATTGATGACGAGGCAGCCAGTGATTACTCTGGTTTGGCCGGGGTCAATGTCGAAGAGGTGGATGAAAATCCTGTTAAGGCAGCATCTAGAAGGTTGCCATGGTTAATCACTTTGCTGTTTCTTGGAATGACGACGGCGACACTAATTAATCATTATGAAGCACTGGTTAGTAAAGCGAGTATTTTGGCGGTGTTCATTTCTCTGATTACTGGGACAGCGGGAAATGCTGGTACACAATCACTTGCGGTCGCAGTACGTCGCTTAGCGATATCTGATGATAACGAGAAGAATTTCGGGAAACTAGTCGTAGGCGAAATTTTGACAGGCTTAGTGACAGGCTTAGTAACTGGAGTGACAATCTTTATTATTGTTGGGATTTGGAAGCACAATTTTATCTTAGGTTTCGTAATCGGAGCTGCGATGATGGCCGCTATTACGGTTGCGACACTAGCCGGGAGTTGGATTCCAATGATAATGGAGAAATTAGGCTTTGATCCAGCCGTTGCCAGCGGTCCGTTTATTACCACTTTGAGTGATTTGACCAGTGTATTGATTTATTTTAATATAGCCAGTCTCTTTATGGAGCGATTTATTGGACATTGAATGATTAGTAAAAGACATATGCTGAAAGTAGTGAGAAAATTTTGAAAAAAGCTTATGCCATTGTTATCCGGAATGGATTGATTTTGTTAGTCCGGCGTCAAGGTGTGCCTGTTTGGGATTTACCTGGAGGCGAACTTCTTTCCAATGAGAATGAACGAGAAGGAATTCAGCGCTTAATTAAAGAGCAGCTTTCTTTTGATAGTACAATTGATGATTTAATTGGAATTTATACAAAAGAGTATCATGATGAAGTGACATACGTTTATAAGGTAAAGGAAAAAGTTTCCCAAAGCAAAATGGAATCGCAAGATTATGTGGCCTTCAATTTTTTTGATCTTCAAAATTTGCCACTAAACATTTTTCCGGATCGACATCGCCAAATCAAAGATTATAAGACAGGACGTTACCCAGTACGCTTGAGTTTTAAGGGAAATCGTTGGTTTATTCGAATTGAAAAATTCATTAAGGAACGAAAGAAGAGAAGTGACTCAAAATGAGCCACTTCTCTTTTAAATTGATACGATTTTTGTCCCGTGAAGTTCATTTACTCCCAGCGTTTTAGCGATTCTTTCCGCATTTTCTGCGTTGATACCACCGCCAGGTAAAATAATAATGCGACCAGCCGCGTAATCAATCAATTCTTTTAGATGGGGCAGATTCTCTTCTATGGTAGACGTTAATGGTCCACCGTGAGTCAGTATGCGATCAATACCTAAGCGTGAGAACCAATCGATGGTCTTAAATTGTTCTTCTTTTGAAAGCTCATCAAATGCCATATGAAAAGTCGTTAATACCCCTTCGCTATTGCCTAGCAGCATCTCTAAAGCTTCCTCATCAACTTCATTATCTTCTGTAAGACAGCCGAAAACCACGCCATCAGTCCCAGCATTCTTTGCATGAATCAAATCGTTTTCCATGATTTTCAACTCAATATCATTATAGACAAAATTCCCGCCGCGAGGACGAATCATAGTCATGACAGGTACATGCTTTTCCCCAGCATAAGCCAAGACTTCTTCAATTACTCCCATGCTTGGAGTTGTTCCGCCAGCTGCTAAGTTATCACATAGTTCAATACGTCCAGCGCCAGCTTGGATCGCTTTAGGAATATCGGTATAATTTTCAGCGCAAAATTCTTTAATCATGATTGTATCCTCCAAATCGAGTTAATTTTTTTAAGGTGATACTTACGACGTATAGTTTAGCATATCTTGACGATAGTAGGAATAGATGAACTATGCTATGATAGGATAGCGAAAAGGGAGTGAAAAGATGCTAAAAAAAATTGATCGGGGCGCGCTGTTTTTAGCGAAGCAGCAGGTACTATTTCGCTGTCCAAAGTGTCACCAAGAAATGAATCAAATAGAAAAAAGCTTAATCTGCATAAATGGGCATCGCTTTGATTTAGCAAAAAAGGGCACGCTTTATTTTTTAGATCACCAAATCAAAACAGAATATGACAACGAAATGTTTGAACCGCGAGGACGCATGATTCGATCAGGAATGTATCAACCTGTGATAGAAAAAATTGCGCATTTGATAAAACCGGGAAATCTTCTGGATGTCGGCTGTGGTGAGGGAAGTTTTTTGCAAGAAATCAATCAAGTAAATGCTAATCCAGTAAATATTGGTTTTGACATTGCTAAGGAAGGCGTTTATTTAGCAAGTAATCAAGCAATCCATGCTTTTTGGTGTGTGGCTGATTTGACCAATTTGCCATTTGCAGATCAATCCTTTGATACGATTTTGAATATTTTTTCTCCTTCACATTATAGTGAATTTAAGCGAGTGATGAAGCCGGAGGGCTGTGTAGTCAAAGTAATTCCTCAAGTTGGCTACCTAAAGGAACTTCGAGCGATTTACCATCCAGATGGGGAAGAGTATTCCAATGAGGCGGTTATTCAACGTTTCACAGAAGAACTTAAAATTGATCACCGTGAACGTGTAACTTATGAGTTTGAGATACCGCAAGAAAATCGGTTAGATCTTTTAGAAATGTCACCATTGGAATGGCAGGTTACACCTGAAATAAAGGCCAAGTTAGCGGATAATCCTTTGAAACGAATTACGATTGATATCGAAATATTAAAAGGATATTAGAGAATGCGCTTTCATTCAAATTCCTGAAAATAGAAGGTTGCATTTGTGACTTCGTGATGTTATAGTACTAACAAGTTGTTTTTCATTGGTTTTTATCAGGTTCCTGTTCTGATAAAAGTTAGTGAAAAGTGCTTCACTAACGTAGCGACTCGCCGTGCTAGACACCGAGTTGGTACGTTTTTTTTTGTCAGTTCTGCTTTTTGCAGCTTTGCTGAATTCGAAAAGGATACAAGGTGTGAATGTATTACCTTTTAACGAGCAGTTTAGCAGAATGATAGGCGTACGAACATCGCTTCATTTTTCCGGTCTTTGGGAAAATGATTTCTTTGCTTGTGAGTTAGCTGCGAGTTCAAATTTTCACAGTTAGTCGAGACGTTTAGTTGAATCGTAACTTGAGGGTAGCAGCGAGCACTTTAATTCTAAACAATATAAATACTTCAAATAGAATATATAGCGAAAAATCATACTTGAAATAACTACTTATAAGATTGAGGGAACGAACATGACAAATCATATTGTATTATTTGAACCACAGATTCCTGCAAACACAGGAAACATTGCACGAACATGTGCAGCAACGAATTCACCACTGCATTTGATAGAACCACTAGGTTTTTCTACAGATGACAAACATTTAAAACGAGCTGGTTTAGATTACTGGAATGATGTTAATATTACTTACCATAAGAGCTTAGCAGCATTTCTAGAGCATCTTGAAGAACGCCCCCTTCATTTGATCACCAAATTCGCTAATGCGACTTATTCAGAGATTGATTACACTGATGACGCCGACCACTTTTTCATGTTTGGCAAGGAAACCACCGGATTACCAGAAGAATTTATGCGGAAAAACGAGGATAAGTGTTTACGCATTCCAATGAATGATGAGCATGTACGTTCTTTGAACCTTTCTAACACAGTTGCTTTAGTCGTCTATGAAGCGTTACGGCAACAAAATTTTCCAAATTTGGAATTGACGCATCATTATGAAAACGATAAGTTAGATTAGACAATAAGAACTCGGAAAGGGATTTTTATGAAACTTTATTTTACACGTCACGGGAAAACTCGTTGGAATCAAGAAAAACGTTTTCAAGGAATGATTGGCGATTCGCCGTTGTTACCAGAAAGTTTGGAAGCGATCAAAGCATTGGGCAAAGAGTTAAAGGATATACCGTTTGAAAAAATTTATACAAGTACATTGAAACGGGCTTATCTGACTGCTGAAGGAATTAACAAGCAATTGGCACAGCCAACTGAAATTGTTCGTTCTGAAGATTTACGTGAGCTGGGTTTAGGCAGCTTGGAAGGTCAATTAATTCCTGTTATTGAAGAACGCTATCCTAAAGATATGGTAAATTTACGTCATCATTTGGAGCTTTACGATCCAACTCCTTTTGATGGAGAGAAAATTGAAGATATGTTGAAACGCATCAATGATTTAGTGGAAGAAGCAGTTGCTGAAGCCAAGGAAGGTCCATTGCTTTTTGTCGGTCACGGGGCCGCATTAACCGCAGCAATCCAAGCGCTGACAGGAAAACCAATGAGTGAACTACGAGAGATGGGCGGCTTATTTAACAACAGCCTGACGATTTTAGAAGCGGAAAATGCTAAACCGCCTTATCAAATGATCCAATGGAATGATGTTAGTTTTTTAGAAGGTACAGGCTCGAAACCAGATTCGTTGCTATAGAAGGTAGAAAGGAGGCGCAAAATGTTGGAAGAACAGCTCTATATTGTAGGAACGTTAAAGGCGATCTTTTTTCAAAATCCTAGTAATTTTTATAAGGTTCTATTGATTAAAGTGAGTGAGACTAACAGTGATTATCTTGAACAGGAAATTGTTGTTACAGGAAGTTTTGGCGATATGCAGGAAGATGAAGACTATCGCTTTTTCGGACATTTTGTTGATCATCCTCGATATGGAAAGCAATTTCTAGTTGAAAGCTACGAGCAGGCCCATCCAACTTCTGCCAATGGACTAATTAATTATCTCTCTAGTGAGAAATTTCCAGGGATCGGTAAGAAGACCGCGGAGAAAATCATCGAAGTTTTAGGTGAAGAAGCCATTGATCAAATTATGGAAAATCCTGCCGTTTTGGCAAAGGTTCCAAATTTGAACGTGAAGAAACAAAAAGTCATCGTGGAGACAATTCGGCAGAATCATGGCATGGAGCAGATAATTGTTGGGTTAAGTCGTTATGGTTTCGGCAGCCAGCTCTCGTTTGCGATTTTCCAAACCTACCGAAATGAGGCTTTAGAAATCATTGCCGAAAATCCCTATCAATTGGTAGAGGATATTGAGGGAATTGGTTTTAAAAAAGCGGATAGTTTAGCCGAACATTTGGGCATCGCGGCAGATAGTCCCCAACGAATTCGTGCCGCGATTTTTCATCAAGTCAATGAGGATGCGAATCAAAGTGGTGATACATATGTTGAAGCTCAGCAGCTATTGTCAGAAGTTTTGCAGTTGTTGGAGACTACACGACCAGTAGAAATTTCTCCGGATCAAATTGCCAATATGATCATCCAGTTAGTTGAAGAGGAAAAAATTCAACAAGAGGCAACAAAAATCTATGAGAATACGTTGTTTTATAGTGAATGGGGAATAGCCTCTTCGATCGAACGCTTATTGGCACGTAAAAAAGAAATCAATTATCCCCAGAAAGTCATCGATAAAAAGCTGCGTATTATTGAAAAGCAATTGAAGATCACTTATGGCGATTCGCAAGATCAAGCAATCAAAGAAGCGATTCGTTCGCCATTGTTCATTCTGACAGGTGGTCCCGGAACAGGGAAAACGACAGTGATTAATGGCATTGTAAAATTGTTCGCGGAATTGAATGATCTGTCTTTAGATCCGAAAGATTACACACAAGCAGTTTTTCCGATTCTATTGGCGGCACCAACAGGACGTGCTGCAAAACGGATGAATGAGACGACCGGATTACCGGCAAGTACGATCCATCGCTTGTTAGGATTGAATGCCAATGATGAAACACCGGATATTGATGCGAAAGAACTAGATGGCGGATTGTTGATTGTCGATGAGATGTCGATGGTGGATACTTGGTTGGCGAATACCCTGTTAAAGGCAATTCCTAATAATATGCAGGTGATTTTTGTAGGAGATAAGGATCAGCTGCCATCCGTTGGGCCGGGTCAGGTTTTTCATGATTTGTTACAGATTGAAGACATTCCAAAGATGGAATTGACGGATATTTACCGTCAAGGCGATGGTTCATCGATCATTCCGTTAGCACATGAGATCAAAGATGGAAAATTGCCGCAAGACTTTCGGAAAAATCAACAGGATCGTTCCTTTATTGCTTGTCACGCCTTTCAGATGGAGGAAGTTATTAAGCAGGTCGTGGAACGGGCGAAGAAAAAGGGCTTTACTGCACAAGATGTGCAGGTCCTAGCTCCGATGTATCGCGGACCTGCTGGAATCGATGCGATCAATAAAATGATGCAGGAAATTTTTAATCCTAATGATGGCCGAAAAAAAGAAGTACAATGGAATGATGTCGTTTATCGGATTGGTGATAAAGTTTTGCAACTGGTCAATAATCCAGAATTGAATGTATTTAATGGCGATATGGGGATTATAGTTGGGATCATTCCGGCAAAAGAATCGGAAGATAAAGTGGATGAACTGGTGATCCAGTTTGATAGTAATGAGGTCAACTATAAACGCTCTGAATGGAATAAAATCAAGCTTTCATATTGTTGTTCGATCCACAAATCACAGGGGAGCGAATTCAAAATGGTACTCTTGCCGATGGTGAAGCAATATTCACGAATGTTGCAGAGGAACCTTTTATATACCGCGGTAACCCGAAGTAAGGATTTATTGATTCTATTAGGAGAGGAAGAAGCCTTCCAAGCCTGTGTCGTAAGAGAATCAGCGGTGCGAAAAACTACCTTGATTGAACGAATCATGAAGGGGACCGAGATTGCACCGACAAAACCAAAAGCAGAACCATTTAAAGCAGTAGAAGAAAAGCGAAAGTTAGCAGCAGACGAGCCGACAATTTTGACGCCAAAATTGATTGCCGCTCAAATGATTGATCCGATGATTGGAATGGCAGATGTTACGCCTGCGATGTTTATGTAAAAAGGACTGAAAAATAAAGCAGTGGCTTTATTTTTCAGTCCTTTTGTCTGCGTACCAAATATATTGTGTGGCGGTCGAGAAGTTCATGTCAAAGGAGCGTTCTCCCATATCTTCTCCGTCAGCTTGACCATGCTGCGGTACAACCGAAACAATTCGGATTTTACTACTAGTAAAATGTTTGTAGTGCTTGTTTTCTGTATGTTTTTTCCGTACTAGCTGAATTAAGAAACGCAGAATAGCTGGGAGATTCGGTTTTTCTACGACTACTAAGTCAATCGTCTCTTTTTTTGGATCAGCCATTGGCGCGATCGCTATTCCACCACCAAAATAAGGGATGTTTGTGGTCGTACATAAAAAAGTACGTTCAAAGCTCAATGTTTGACCATTTAATTCTACGAGAATTGGAAACGTCTTTTGAGTGAAAATCGCTTTTACTAGATACAAGGCATAAGAGGCTGAGCCCAAATGATACTTGTTCAATACTTTTTTTGATGTAGAGGCATTCGTTGTTGCAACGATTAATGCATCTAGACCGATCCCGACATTGTTTAAAATAACTCCTTGCTCTTCGCGAATTTTTTCTTCGTAATGGAAAACATTAATCGGTTGTGGCTTTAATGCGGAGGTAATCTGTTCAAAGGCTTTTTCTGGCTCACGCGATAAGCCAATTCCTCGAGCAAAATCATTTCCTGAACCAGCAGGAATATAGCTGACAGGAAGTTGCAGACCTAACGCAAAAAATTCATTGACCACTTGATGGAGTGTGCCATCACCGCCAATCACCACTAACAGGTGAAACGAATTGTCGATGTGGTCCTTCTCGCAAATCTCTGACCAAGGGCTTAGCAAATCGGTTAGCCGATCAACAATCTCTTTTTCATCGCCAGGCCCTTCCGTATAATAAGGTGTGTATGTATAGTCTCCATCATCGAGTAATTGGATGATTTTTTCTGCTGTTTTTTCCGCGTTACCGCTACCGGCTGCGGGATTGATTAAAATATGATAATGAAAATTCATGTCCTCGATCCTTTCAAAGACTGATTATAACAGAGTAACGAAAGGAACTGTAGAAAATTGACCCATTTTTTATTAAGCGAATATGTAAAAATATCCTATGCAGAGACTTCTAGCCATCTAAGCTTTCAATGCTTGGTTAATAAACCAGTCGATGACTTTTTGATCATAATTTGTTGCTTGATAGTTTTGATTTACAGAGGCTGCTTTGTTGCTCTTTTTTATATCTACTACTAAATTACTCCAAAGATAAAGCGAGATATGGGTTTCAGTATTTTCTATTCTATATTTTTCTACTAATGGGGCTCGTGTACTGCAACACCCGTAATTTCCATGAGACCAGCGATCTTTGATAACAGCTTCGCCATCTCGTTGCGCCTTTTTATATAATTCGACAATTTCATTGTCAATACCTAACATACCGTTCACCCTTCTTTCGAAAAAAGTATCTTCTACAACTTGATTGTACCACCTGAAGCTCGAAAGAATCCATTTTGATAAACTAATCAAAATAGATTCCAGAGTTGACTTATATTCTGAAAAAACGTATGCTGTAAAAGGTTTACAGCGGTTCATCAACCATCCCGCTTTAAAAAAACTCGGAGAAAGAAGGACAATTATGAATATGGTGGAAAGAAAGCGTGTCACTGTTGTAGTGACCAATGGGATTATTATGGCGCTCTATTTGGCTTTGACAATTTTAGTGTCGCCAGTTGCATCAGGAGCGATTCAGTTTCGTATCTCAGAAAGTTTAAATCATTTAGTTGTGTTTAATCGAAAATATTTATGGGGAATTTTTGGCGGAGTTGTCGTTTACAATGCGATTTTTGGTATGGGCTGGCTCGATGTCGTTTTTGGCGGCGGACAAACTTTGTTGGCGTTAACGTTGACAGCTGTTTTACAAAACGTCATAAAAAATACAAAGATTCGTTTAGCTTTAAATGTTGTATTCTTCAGTGCCAGCATGTTTTTAATTGCATTGATGCTGAATCTAACAGCCCAACTACCTTTTTGGCCAACGTACGGTTGGACGGCATTGAGTGAAGCGATCATCATGACGATCTCGGCACCAATTATGTACTATCTAAATAAACGTTTGCATTTTGCAAATCAACTATAAAAAATGGCGGTCCTATTATCAGGATCGCCATTTCTATTTGAAAAATTAGTCTTGCATAGACAAAGCTTCAACTTCTTGAATCTCAAAATGTTTACGTTCAAGGTGATCAATAATTTGATTCATTTTATTTTCATCTACACCAGCAGGTAAGGTGAACAAAGTACGCCGCCCCTTGAAATCTTTACCAACATCTAACGTGATACAACTTGCGATCGTTGTAAATTTTGAGATGATCTTTGACATGGCTGCCAGATCTCCACGTTTTCCAGTAGATACAACGGTGATTACGTAACTACCTGTTTGGATATTCCAAGATTGCGAGAGCATATTTAATAAGGTACTGTGAGTGAGAATCCCATAAAAATGATGGTCCTCATCTAAGACGGTAATATATGGTAATTCTTTAATCGTAAAAAAGATTTTAAAAAAAGAAGTATCTAACGAAATAAATTTTGTTGCATTTTTCAGCAAATGAGTGACTGGGAGATCCATGTCGCCGCCATTTGCCTTGTGCCGGTAAATATGCATTTTGTAGATATTGCCTCGGAAAATTTGATCACTTTCATCAAGGATCGGAACACAACGAAATCCAGTACCTTCCAATATGTCCAATGCCTCTTGCAATGTCGTTGATTCGTTGATCGTTGTCAAATTCTCTTTGGGATAAACGAGACTTTTTAATAACATCCAATAACCCTCCAATAAAGCTATTCATTCTTTCATCATATTATCATATTCTACCTGATAAAGAAATTTATTTTGGAAACAATTCCAATTGATTATTTAAGTACTGAAGAAAGGACTGTGATGTTTATGAAATATTGACAGCAAAAAGGATAGATGATAATGTTAGTCTGTGACTTTATGAGGTTATCATTCTTGTTTCAGCAGAAAATGAATACATTAATAGGAATTAGGAGTAGATCGCTATGGCAACAAAAAAAGCGGCTCTAGCCTGCACTGTCTGTGGTTCAAGGAACTACACGAAATCAGTGAGCGAAGGCAAGCGCGGGGAGCGTTTAGAGATTAATAAGTTTTGCAAACATTGTAATCAGTATACGATACATAAAGAAACGAAATAGGGGGAGAATTAATTGAATTTTTTACGTAGTGTAAGAGAAGAGATGAAGCTTGTTTCATGGCCTTCAAAAAAACAATTACGCCATGATTCATTGGTCGTTATTGAGACAGCGATCATTTTTGCTTTGATGTTTTTCATCATGGATACAGCGATTCAAGCACTGATCAATTTGATCATTCGCTAGTAGCCAATTCAAAAAAAGCATGTTATACTATTTGTGAGAAAAAACCTTGGGACTGCTGAGGTTTTTTTATTTTAGAACGAGGAGCCGATGGCGAAAATGGAATCTTTTGAAAAACAATGGTATGTGTTGCATACTTATTCCGGCTATGAAAACAAAGTAAAAGCAAACTTAGAATCACGTGCGCAAAGTATGCGGATGGAAGACTATATTTTCCGTGTAGTTGTCCCAGAAGAAAAGGAAACAGAAGTTAAGGGCGGTAAAGAAAAAGAAATCGTTCATAAAACATTTCCTGGGTATGTGTTAGTAGAAATGGTCATGACTGATGATTCTTGGTATGTTGTACGTAATACACCAGGTGTAACAGGGTTCGTTGGTTCCCACGGTGCCGGAAGTAAACCAGCACCATTGATGCCAGAGGAAATCAATCATATCTTACGATCATTAGGTATGAGTACTCGTCAACACGATCTTGAAGTAGAAGTTGGCGAAACAGTGAAAATCATCGAAGGTGCTTTTGCCGGTCTTGAAGGTGTGATCACTGAAATTGATGAAGAACGTGATAAAATCAAAGCGAACATTGACATGTTCGGACGTGAAACAAGTACTGAGTTAGATTTCGATCAAGTTGATAAAATTTAGATTTATGAGCCGAGGCCGCTGCCTTGGCTTTTTTTATAGATTTTTTAGATACAAGCGGTGCAATTGCTAAATTTCCGCTAACTTCTCAGCGTATGTTTGAGTTATACGGCCTTTAAATCTATAGTAGAGTGAAACACGCCATAAATATGTCATAGTGAAGTGGAGTTGAAAGAATGAAAAAAGTATTCTTGAGCATTGTTGCAGGACTAACCGTTTTATTGCTCGTTGGTTGTGGAAGTAAGCAAACAAAAGAAGTGGAAAAAACACAAGCATCAGCATTAACTCAAAAAAAGGTTGAAAAAAATTTTAAGAAAAGCGCGGTGCCAACTGTTTTTATTCATGGCTATGGGGGAACCATTAATTCCTTTGGTGGGATGATCCAGCGACTTTCAAGCGAAAGGAAAACTACGAAGGAAATGCTGATTACGGTTCAATCAGATAGTTCTTTAAAGGTTGATGGTGAACTGAGTAAGAAAAAGGATAATCCAACTATCCAAGTCTTGTTTACTGCCAATAAAGATACTGAATGGAATCAAACGGAATGGATCTATACGGTTTTAAAATATTTAAAGCAACAGGGGGTAGATCAAGTAAATCTTGTTGGACATTCGATGGGCGGTGTTAGTTCACTGCGCTATTTAACAACCTATGGTCAACCAAAAGATGCTTCGACGATAAACAAATTTATTTCAATCGGAGCGCCATTTAATGATTTTACAGAATCATCTGAATCGATTGATGATGTATTAAGAAACGGGCCAAGTGTAAAAGCCGGCAGATACATAGATTATCAGAATGGCATTGCTAATGTACCTAATAAATTGCCGATATTATTATTAGCTGGGAAAATAAATCAGGAGACAGTTACAGATGGGACTGTTCCTCTCAATAGTGCATTAGCAACATTTTCTTTATTGAAAGATCATGGAAATCCTATCAAATATCAAATTTTTACTGGCCCAAATGCCCAGCATAGTCAATTACATGAGAATCTTAACGTTGATAAAACTGTCGCGGATTTTTTGTGGAATTAAGCAGTCTGTGTTGGTCGTTCCGGTTTTTCTGAGTAAGCCTGGAATAGAAGACAAGTTCCTTGCTTACTTTTTGTAAGAGTATTATGATAATTCTTGTATTAAAAAGAAAGAAGGATTTATCATGACTTATCAAGCAAGTAACGAAGAACATCCAATTGAAATCGTGAATATTGCTTCACTCGAAGGTCGGGTGAAAGAACGCATGGAAAAAGGTGCGTTTGGTTATATTCGCGGCGGTTCTGAAGATGAATGGACAATGAAAGAAAACACCTCTTCATTTAATAAAAAAACAATTATGCCTCGGGTTTTGCGAGGAATTGATCATGCTGACTTAAGTACGAAACTTTGGGACATGGATTTGGCAACTCCAATTATCCAAGCGCCATCAGCTGCACAAGGATTAGCTCATAAAAAAGGTGAAGCGGATACTGCCAAAGGGGTGGCTGCTGCCGGATCGATCTTTTCGATTAGTACCTATGCTAATACAACGATTGAAGATGTGGCGGCCGCAGCACCCAGCGCTCCTCAATTTTTCCAATTGTATATGAGTAAAGATGATGGCTTTAATGCGTTCATCTTAGAAAAAGCTGTTAAAGCTGGAGCAAAAGCTATTATCCTAACAGCAGATTCTACGCTTGGCGGATATCGCGAAGAAGATATTGTTAATAAATTCCAATTTCCGCTTCCAATGCCTAACTTAGCTGCTTATAGCGCTAAAAGTGCTAGCGGAGATGGTGAAGGAAAAGGTATCGCAGAAATCTATGCAGCGGCTAAACAAGGTTTAGTACCTGAAGATATCAAGAAAATCAAAGACTTAACTAGCTTGCCAGTTTTCGTGAAGGGGATTCAATCACCAGAAGATGCCGAAGTTGCCATCGCAGCTGGAGCTGACGGGATTTGGGTTTCAAATCATGGGGGTCGTCAACTAGATGGCGGACCGGCATCATTTGACGTATTGCCATTGATCGCTGGCGTTGTAAACAAGCGTGTACCGATCGTATTTGATAGCGGTGTTCGTCGCGGTGAACATGTCTTCAAGGCTTTGGCCAGTGGGGCTGACCTAGTAGCAATCGGTCGACCAGTCATTTACGGGTTAAATTTAGGCGGTGCTGAAGGTGTGAAATCAGTTTTTGATCATTTGAACAAAGAGCTTTCCATCACAATGCAACTTGCTGGAACTAAAACGATCAATGAAGTAAAAAATACAAGACTACATGATGCAAAATAATTAGTACAAAAGCTTCACCAAGAAGAGTTGATTTTCTTGGTGAAGCTTTTTTTGCATTTTTCTTGCATCACTCTACAGATTAGTTTATTATTAACTAAAATATTAGGTATACCTAAAATAGAAAAGAGGGATAGAAATGGAAACGATTCGTATCGAAAATCTTTCGGTTGCATATCGCGGGAAGATTGCATTGGAGCGTGTGAATTTGGAACTATCTGCTGGGAAATTAACAGGAATCGTCGGGCCTAATGGTGCCGGAAAATCTACCTTAATGAAAGGGGTACTGCAATTGATTAAAATACAATCAGGCAGAATTTATTATGGCACTGAGCCACTTAATAAACAGCGGGGAAAAATTGCCTATGTAGAGCAGCGTCAAGACATTGATTTGAGTTTTCCTATTGATGTTTTTGGGGTAGTTTTATTCGGGACCTATCCGCATTTAAAAATGTTTCAACGCCCAGGAAAAAAAGAGAAGACATTTGCCCTAGAATGCTTGAGGAAGGTTGGACTGTCTGAATATGCAGGACGGCAAATTAGTGAGCTATCGGGCGGACAGCTACAAAGAGTCTTTATTGCACGAGCACTGGCGCAAAAGGCGGAATGGATTTTATTAGATGAGCCCTTTGCCGGGATTGATGCAACTAGTGAGAAAATTATTATCGAATTACTTAAGGAATTGCGGGATGAAGGAAAATCGATCGTGATCGTCCACCATGATCTCCATAAGGTAACGGATTATTTTGATGAGGTGATCTTATTGAACAAAGGATTGATTGCGTCTGGACCAGTCGCTCAAACCTATACGTCGCAGAATATGGAAAGAACTTACGGCAGTGAAATTACACAAATGTTAAGAGTGGGAGGTGCAGACTTTGCTTCATGATTTTTTTCAAGGACTAATGGAATACCAATTTTTGCAAAACGCATTGATTACCTCGATGATGGTGGGCATATCTGCGGGTGTGATTGGTTCTTTTATCATTCTCAGAGGCATGTCATTAATGGGAGATGCGATTTCTCATGCGGTTTTACCAGGGGTAGCGATCTCCTATATGTTAGGGAGCAGTTATATCATTGGCGCGACTTTTTTTGGAATTTTTTCAGCAGCATTGATCGGCTTTGTCGGAAAACATAGTCGTCTAAAAAATGATACCGCGATCGGAATTGTTTTTAGTTCCTTTTTTGCTTTAGGAATCATTCTGATCTCTTTTGCTCGGAGTGCAACAGATCTTTATCATATTCTTTTTGGCAATGTTTTAGCAGTTCGTGATTCAGATATGTATCTGACAGCGCTTGTTATGATAATTGTTGTTTTAGCGGTATTGCTATTTTATAAGCAATTAAAACTAACTTCCTTTGCTCCAACGATGGCACAATCTTATGGCTGGAACATCAGCTTGATTAACTATGGCTTGATGTTTCTGCTGACATTAGTAGCTGTGACGTCATTGCAAACAGTTGGCACGATTCTAGTCATTGCGATGCTGATCACACCAGCAGCTACAGCCTACCAGTTAACTAATAAGCTTTCTATTATGGTTGGTTTATCAACAGTATTTGGTGTTTTGAGTGCGATCATCGGTTTGTATTTCAGCTATAGTTACAATCTTCCTTCAGGCGCAACGATTGTTATGACAGCAGCAGTATTTTTTATCGCAGCATTTTTATTTTCACCAAGTAAAGGCTTGATTCAACAAGTAAGAAAGGAACGTATGTATGAAGCATAAAAAAATATTTTTTGCAGGTATGGTCGGTTTACTTCTACTCACAGGCTGTGGGTCACGGAGTAGTGAACATGTTGAGAAAAATAGCTCAAAGAAGCTATCTGTAGTCGCGACAAATTCGATCATTGCAGATATGATCAAAGAGGTCGGAAAAGATGAGGTGAGTGTTCACAGTATCGTACCAGTTGGGACAGATCCGCACGAGTACGAGCCGTTACCAGAAGATATAAAAAAAACCAGCGAAGCAGATGTTGTTTTCTATAACGGCCTGAACTTAGAAACAGGTAATGGCTGGTTTGACAAATTAATGGACACGGCTAAGAAAAAAGAGAATAAAGACTATTTTGCAGTCAGTAAAGAAGTTGAACCAATTCACCTGACCAGTAACAGTAAGCAAGAAGACCCACATGCTTGGTTGGATATCACTAACGGGATTTTATATGTGAAGCAAATCCAAGCTGTTTTGAGCGATCAAGATCCTGATAATCGATTGGATTACGAGAGAAATGCGGGAGCTTACATTAGAAAGCTTAAAGAACTAGATGCTTCAGCGAAAGAAAAATTTGCCGATATTCCCATTGAGAAAAAGTTGTTAGTAACCAGTGAAGGAGCTTTTAAGTATTTTTCAAAGGCTTATGATTTAACTGCAGCTTATATATGGGAAATCAATACAGAAAGTCAGGGAACACCAGAACAAATGAAACAAATCGTCGAAAAGGTACGTGCATCGGAAGTCCCTTCATTGTTTGTTGAGACGAGTGTTGATAGACGCAGCATGGAACGGTTATCAAAAGAAGTTGATCTGCCGATTTATAGCGATTTATTCACTGATTCATTAGCTAAAGAAGGAAAGCCAGGGGATAGCTACTATAGCATGATGAAGTGGAACTTAGATAAAATTCACGAAGGATTGATGAAATAACAAAAGCAGCTGACTGGCAATCAGCTGCTTTTCATTATTTTAAACGGTAGCCTTTTCTGGTTCGCCAAAGACTTGTTTTTGTAGACGTAACCCAGTTGGAGTGGTTGCTACGCCGCCTTCTGCAGTTTCTTTGAAAATTTGCGGCATTGCACGCCCAACCTTATACATTGCCTCTACCACTTCATCCGGTGGAATGACGCTACGGATTCCGGCTAACGCCATATCTGCGGAGATAAATGCTTGAGAAGCGCCCATCGCATTTCGTTTAACACACGGCACTTCAACTAAACCGGCAACGGGATCACAAATGAGTCCCATCACATTTTTTAAGGTAATGGCAAGTGCATTTGCGGCCATTTCAGGTGTGCCGCCATTTGCAGTAACTAAGGCCGCAGCTGACATGGCACTGGCAGAACCGACCTCGGCCTGACATCCGCCTTCAGCACCAGAGATTGAGGCGTTATTTGCCATTACTAAACCAAACGCACCAGCGGTAAATAGGAAATCAATCTGTTCATCATGAGTCAAATTTAGTTTTTCTCGTGCCGCCATTAAAACACCAGGTAGTACGCCGGCGCTACCAGCAGTAGGGGTGGCACAAACTAAGCCCATCTTAGCATTGACTTCATTGACCGCGATCCCGTTACGAACAGCTTTCAAAATCGTTTCGCCGCTCATGAATTTTCCGCTTTCGATATAATCGTTCATACGTTTAGCATCGCCCCCAGTAATCCGGGTTACGGAGGTTACTCCTTGAATGCCTTCCTCGATTGAACTTTCCATTACTTCTAGATTGCGTTCCATTAACGCAATGATTTCTTCACGAGTTCGATCAGTTAACTCCATTTCAGTCGCGATCATCAATTCGCCGACAGTCGGATAATCCTGTGCTTGTTCTACAAGCTCTTGGATTGAATAAAACATGACAATTCCTCCTATACTATTTGAAATAAGTAACGCTCAGCACATCGTCTTCACGTTTAATCTCTTGTCTTAACCCTTCCGGATCATCTGGTGTATCATCGATTTCTAACAAAACAATGCCGTTTTCGCCTCGTGTTTTACGAGTCATTGTAACTTTTCCGATATTCAAGCCGTGTTTCATAAAGATGGTAGATACACGAGAAAGAAGACCAGGCACATCCTTATTAATGATGATATAGGTTGGATTCCCCATGCCAAGGGAGATGCTGTAGCCATTCATTTCAGTGATCTGGATATTCCCGCCACCAATTGAAACACCAGTAACGGACATCTCTAAATCCCCTTTAATCATGCGCAAGGTAACAGTATTCGGATGATCGGCGATTTCTTTTTTGGGAACGAATAGCACTTCCATACCTTGTTCGTGAGCAATTTTCAATGAATCAGATAGGCGAGGATCGTCAGGTTCCATTCCTAAAATTCCACCTACTAAAGCAATATCTGTCCCGTGTCCACGATAAGTCTTAGCGAAAGATTCATACAAATCAAACTCTACAGAGTCCGGACGCTCACCGAAAATCATTCGGCAAACTTTTCCAATTCGTGCAGCACCAGCAGTATGTGAGCTACTTGGTCCAACCATCACTGGACCAATAATGTCAAAAACACTTCGATATTTTAATACTTCCATTATTTTAAGCCTCCCTAAATTATCCGATGAAAGTCCTCATCAAGTCGACCATAGTGTAACATATACGCTTTCAGAAAATAGTTAGATTAATAATTTATTTTGTTATTCTCATAATAGTTAAAGGGTTTGTGAAGCGTTTTATTATTGTCAGAAAAGTTCGAATAGATAATTTTTTTCTTGCGTTCGTTGAAGAATTCTGATATGATACCAAAGTGTGTCTTTGAGCACACGTTTTAAAGTGGGAGGAGAAATTTTGATCTCCAATTAACCACATCACGGACTCAAGGAGGTATGTCTCGTGGCAAAAAAAGTAGAAAAATTAGTTAAATTGCAAATTCCTGCAGGGAAAGCAACACCAGCTCCCCCAGTAGGTCCTGCACTAGGTCAAGCGGGTATCAACATCATGGGATTCACAAAAGAATTCAATGCTCGTACAGCTGATCAAGCAGGTTTGATCATTCCAGTTGTGATCTCTGTATATGAAGACCGTTCATTTACATTCATCACAAAAACACCGCCAGCTGCCGTATTATTGAAAAAAGCAGCGAAGATCGAAAAAGGATCAGGCGAACCAAACAAAAACAAAGTTGCAAAAGTTACTAGCGATCAAGTAAAAGAAATCGCTGAGTTGAAAATGCAAGACCTAAACGCTGCTAACGTTGAGTCAGCAATGCGCATGGTTGAAGGAACTGCACGAAGCATGGGTATCACTGTCGAATAATTGTCGATGTACCCAAGAAAGTAGCTTCTCAGTTGGCTCCCTATCTAAAGATACGGAACACGTGGGAGGTTCTACCGTTATAACCACATCAAGGAGGAAACAAAATGGCTAAAAAGAGCAAAAAAATGCAAGATGCATTAAAAAAAGTTGATACTACTAAAGCTTACCCAGTTGCGGAAGCAGTAGCATTAGCAAAAGAAATTAACTTCGCAAAATTTGACGCAACGGTTGAAGTTGCTTACAAATTGAACGTTGATCCTAAAAAAGCAGACCAACAAATCCGTGGAGCAGTTGTGCTTCCAAACGGAACTGGTAAAACTCAAACTGTTTTAGTATTCGCTAAAGGCGAAAAAGCAAAAGAAGCTGAAGCTGCTGGCGCTGATTTCGTTGGCGACGACGACATGGTTGCAAAAATCCAAGGTGGATGGTTCGACTTTGACGTTGTTGTGGCAACACCTGATATGATGGCTACAGTTGGTAAATTAGGCCGTGTGCTTGGGCCAAAAGGTTTAATGCCTAACCCTAAAACTGGTACTGTAACAATGGATGTTACAAAAGCTGTTGAAGAAGTTAAAGCTGGTAAAGTAACGTACCGTGTTGATAAAGCTGGTAACGTTCATGTGCCAATCGGTAAAGTATCATTCGACGATGCGAAATTGGTTGAAAACTTTAACACAATCAACGAAACTTTAGTAAAAGCAAAACCTGCGACTGCTAAAGGTCAATACATCAAAAACATTTCAATGACAACAACATTTGGACCTGGTATCCATGTTGAACAAACTGCTATCTAATTAATTTTAGAAAAGTACTTGACTCGGCTAGCTTATCTATGGTAAGTTAGTCGAGGTTAAATATTAACTGTACCGAAGACAGTAGGTGACGCAAGTCTTAATTTCCTACCGAGGACGTTTATTGAGAACATTCAATAGTCCCTCTATGTCTACGGTGGCATAGGGTATTTTTTTGCTTTTAGCAAAAAATGCTCTTCCATCAAAATCAGGAGGTGAAATATATAATGAGTGAAGTAGCAATCGCTAAAAAAGCCGCTATCGTTGATGAAGTCACTGAAAAATTCAGCGCAGCAGCTTCAGCCGTTATCGTTGATTACCGTGGTTTAACAGTAGAACAAGTGACTGATTTACGTAAACAATTACGCGACGCTAACGTTGAAATGAAAGTTATCAAAAATTCTATCTTGGTTCGTGCTGCTGAAAAAGCTGGCTTGAACGGATTAGAAGAAGTATTCTCAGGACCTACTGCAGTAGCATTTAGTAATGAGGATGTAGTTGCTCCAGCTAAAATTATCGACGAGTTCGCTAGTAAAGCTGACAAACTAGAAATCAAAGGCGGTATCATTGAAGGAAAAGTAGCTTCTATCGAAGAAATTACTGCTCTTGCAAAACTACCGAACCGCGATGGACTTCTTTCTATGCTATTATCTGTCCTTCAAGCGCCAGTCCGCAACGTGGCTTACGCTGTGAAAGCAGTCGCAGAAAAAGAAGAAGAAGTAGCTTAATCGCTGCGTAAAATATAAACTAAAAAAACTTACCTAAACGGAGGAAATTTAAAATGGCATTGAACATTGAAAACATTGTCGAAGAACTTAAAGGCGCGACAATCTTAGAATTAAACGACTTAGTTAAAGCTATCGAAGACGAATTTGGCGTAACCGCTGCTGCTCCTGTAGCTGCTGCTGGCGCTGTTGCAGGTCCTGCTGCTGAAGAACAAACAGAATTTACTGTTGAATTAACAGCTGTTGGCGATCAAAAAGTTAAAGTTATCAAAGCAGTTCGTGAAGCAACTGGTCTTGGCTTGAAAGAAGCTAAAGCTGTAGTTGATGGCGCTCCTGCACCAGTTAAAGAAGATGTATCTAAAGAAGACGCTGAAGCACTTAAAGCTGCTTTAGAAGAAGTTGGCGCATCTGTAACATTAAAATAATCACTTTTGATTATTACGAGCTAGAATCCTTGTCAGATAAGGGTTCTAGCTTTTTTTTGTTTTTTGACCATACTTTTGACTATCCTTAAAAATTGACGTAATTTGAAAATTTTTCTGCTACTACGTCTTTTTGTTTCTTGGTGACATGAGTATAGATATTTAGCGTAGTTTGTACATCGCTATGACCTAATCGATCCTGAACTTCTTTGACAGATAAACCAGCTTCGAAGAGCAAACTGCAATGTGTGTGCCGGAACCCATGAATCTTTAAGTGAGGAAAGTCATGTCTGTCACATATTCTTGTTAAAACATTGTTGAATCTTGTTAGTGCGATATAATTGTTCTTTTTTGAAGCGAAGACTAACTGGTTTGGCTGCAACGCATTTTGACCATGTGACAACAAGTATTTCCTTTGATCTTTTCTCCATTGCCTTAGTATATCGACTGTCCGCTGATCTAATGAAATCGTTCGGTTAGAGCTTGGAGTTTTTGGTGAAGTGGCCACGACTTTATTTTTTTCGTCTAAGGCAGCCGTTTTATTGATGGTGAGCTGCCTATTTTTAAAATCCAGATCATTCCAAGTTAGCGCTAAAGCTTCACCTTTTCTTATTCCTGTAAAAGCAAGTAGTCTGAAGAATGGAAAAGTTAAAGGAAAAGAGTCATTTTCACAGTAGGTAAGAAATTTTTTTAACTCATCAGCTTCCAAATAAATTTCTTTTTTAGTTTCAATTTTATTTTTCCCTTTAGAGAAGGAAACGTGAGTCATTGGGTTATCTATTAGAACATTCATTTTGATTGCAAAATCAAACACAGTAGATACGTACGATTTTAAAGCTCGATGGGTCGCATAGTTCTCTTTCCATTCATTGATGACATTCTGACAATATGGAATAGTGTAGTTTGAGATTCGTTTATCACCAAATTTTTTAGAGATATTTTTATCGAAAAGGAATTTCACTCGTTGATAGGTGCTTTCTTTGACGGTATCCTTATACTGCCTGATCCATAAATCTTTGATTTGAGTGAATGTATAATTTTTCTCCGGAGTGTACTTATTGTCTTTTACATCAACCATTAGTCGAGCCAGTGCGATTTTTGCTTCTTGTGGTGACTTAAATCCGCGTCGAGTCGTGGACATTTTTTTACCAGTAAGGGGATCGATCCCTAAATAAGTTTTGAACATATAGGCAGTATCGCCATTTTTCTTTTGATATTTTTTTATCATGATTTCTCCTTTGGATTTCGCCAGTATATCAAAGGATGTTTATCTCCTTTCTTGTCGTAATCATAGACAGCTTTTCAATGACAATCAAGGCTTAAAGTTTTAAATTGTTCAAGAATTTTTGAATATCCTCACGATCAAACCGTATTTCTTTGCCAAATGGGATCACTTTTAAACCTCTATCAATCCATTGATTTAATCGTTCATCTCCGATTTTCAGGACTCTTTTAACTTGTTTTCTATTTGGATAAGGTGGAAGCTCATCAACCTCAGAATCCAGCTTTTTTGATTTTTGTATTTCTTGAATCACATTTTGAGTGACGATCTCGATGAGAATGTCATCGTACTCAATTGGAATATCTACTTTCATACCACACCTCATATACAAGAACGTTGCTACCACGAATGATGAATTCAATGAGCAGTTGGTTTCTTGTCTTTCTTTATTTTTGTATAGGTCACTTTTGATTCTTCAAATTCGCCGACTTGTTCAAAACGATTTTCATCATTCAGTACCGTTAAAAATTTTGGTGTTTTGCGAATGTAGTTCGTTGAGAACAGCACATCGAAATCCTCTTTGTTGATTTTTTTCTCTGTCAGTCTTTTCGTTTCTCTCGGAAGTTTCAAATTTTGAGATTTGAAAAAGGCTTTTTTCTTATGCTCTTTGATATCCAAATCTTTATCAAAATACTTACTGACATATCTTCCTCGATTTACGGCAGCGTCCACATCGATCTTATTGATCCAAACTAATCCATGTCCCCAAATCTCCATCAATCGTTCATGAGGAACGAAAGGGAAGGAGAATAGGATAATATGATAGTGGATCGCTCCGCGTTGTTGCTTTTCCCACGTTGCGAGATATTTGATTCGGGATTTTTTTGTTTTATAAAGTTGGTAGTTTAATCGTTTTATAAATTTTTTGAATTCATCATTCGTAGTAGCAATGTCTTGAATGTTTTCTTTAAAGGTGAGTGTTAAGAATTTTGTGTTTTTATCAAAATTTTCGTCTACTAATCGTGCAATCTCAAAGCGCATATTTCGATAATGTTTTGATTTTCGTTTTAGACTGTCGTATTGTTCTTTTGCAGATAAGTCATCAAATTTTCTATTTCGTTTATTCAAGTTTTTGATCCATTCAGGGGATTTATGTTCGTATTCAAAGGCTTTCTTTTCATTGATTTTGTAAATAACTGGTTTTTCATATTCCCAAATTTCGATATACGTAGGAGTTTCAATGATTTTTTGATTGTAAGATTTCAGCAATCATCATCGCTCCTTACTTTCTTTATTCAGTTTTCAATGAACGAGAACGAGTCCATCTTTCGACAGATGTTGTCCTATAGATCAAGTAAAGGAGCAGAACGGCTGCGCCGCCCTGCTAGCCTGCTTATTTATTGTGCGGTTTTATCGAAATGAACGGCTTTGGCTGGGGCCAGCCGCCCATTTCGAAACCACCCAACAAAGAAGCAGGAGAATTAGCTGGCAGGTTTGTTTACTTGGTTGTTAGTGATACTGTTTGATTTTTGATTCATCAGCTTTGCGGAATCGGCGGTCGCTGAAAGTCCATAGTTCACGAATTGCCCATTGGCTCGACCCCAAGGTGAAACGATCAGATTTTCAAATGAAATAAATCGTTCGCTGTTTGCGTCTAGCTCTTCCTTTGTTACGACGGGGTGTTCACTGGCTACCTTGACATTGATTTTTTCATAACGAAGTTTGGATAAGACACATTCATAACTCCATCCTAAGACTTCACCATCCTTTTGCCACCTTGCGACATTGACGAGTCGGTATTCCTTTTCTAGCTTTTCTTTTGGTAAGATGAGATCACTGATTTTGATTGGCATAATTAACTTCCTTTCCGATGTACGATTTTATATACGATTTTTCTTTAAAAAAAGTAGAGGTCTCTACGACTACTATGGTATACGGTTTTATATACGAAGTCAAGAGTTTTTTGCAAAAATGATATACGAATCAATATACGTGTGGTATGCTGAGTATGAAATCAAATAGGAGGAGATAGGAAATGTTTGGATTACTACAACCGAATAAGGAGAAAGTTGGCGCACGACTCAAACAGATCAAAGACGAAATGAATATTTCGTTTACAGAGTTTGGCAGCCGTTTAGGATTAAAGAAGCCAACGATCAGTTCGTATGTCCAAGGATATAATTTAGCTCCGATCGAAGTGATCGAGAAAATCGCGAAAATCAGTGGACGATCGGTGGGCTGGTTTTACTTTGGCGATATAGAAGAATACATTACGGATTATCTAAAACTAAAAGGACAGGGTGAATTGATCAAAGCCTATCCAGAAGTAGTGAATCAAATCAAAGAAGAGTTTTTCACCGGTGATTTTAAGAATCCAGGATGGGAAAATGAAGTTGGCTATCCGATGGAAGAATTCATCGATGATTACTTTGCAGATATTTTGCCGGAGATCATGATTCGATATGTGTCAGATATAGTGGATGAACAAGTTGCGAGTTCGGCGAAATTGAAAGAGCTGACTGATAAAGAGAAAGAAGAGGCAGCGGTCATTATTACTTCAGATACAAACGACTTTATTGAAATGAGCGGCGAAATAAAGTTCGGCGAAAAGGAAAAAATCGTCAAGATGGTAGATGCCGAAATCGACAATCTTGAAAGAAAAGGAACAATTGAATTTTCAGAAGAGTATCTGATTGGAAAATTGATCAACGTGTTGGATGACGATGAAGCTACGGAAAAGATGATTTCTATATTGTCTCAAGGTATGACGGATAAATCTTTTTCTACTTCTTTTGGCGGAAAAGAATTAGTTGAAATATTTCAAACTATGCGACCAGCGTTGATGAAGTTGTATGCGGAGAAGACACCAGATGAGATTTATGAGTGGTTTGGAAGCTATGAAGGAGGAATTTGACTTGGTTTCAGATAGAAGAACATTATTCGAAGCATTGAATTTATCAAACGAGTCTATAAGTAAGTATAAAAATATAAAATTTTCTGAAGAAGACAAAGTAAAACTAGAAGAAATTCAGAATAGTTTTAGCTTTGAATATGAGTTTGATTACACGACATTAAAAAGTATTTATGATTCTGAACCATTTTTAAGCAATAGTATTATGACGACTTTTATCTTGTATTTAGTAGAAAAATCCAAAGAATCGTTTTTAGGATTGTTTAGGAAAGGAATATCCAGTGACTTATATATTAATACTGAATTTAGAATGACAATACTTTTATCCATGGAGCAAGTAGAGAGACTAGAATTGACTTCAGAAGATGTCCAGAGTTATTGTAATACAATTTTTACAGAAGAGAATGATATTACTTTTTATAAAAAATTTTCTAGGTTTATTAACGATAAGCTATTTGAGAGTATTACAAATATATTTTCATTAGAACCAAAAAGAGAAATGAATTACCTTGTAATTTTTGCTTGTCAGGATAGAGGCAAGTTAGAAGAACTTGTTGAAAAAATTCAGGGGCAAAATTTCGAGGAGATGCTTTTATTAACTCAAGCCTGTTATGAGATTTCAAAAATATCTAAAGAATTTCCAACCAGGATGGTTAAAATGAAACTGCGCTCTAAAATCGATTATCAGTGGGAAGAAATTGGTTTATTATTAAACCACTATTCTAACTTGTTGTTTACATTAATAATTGATAGTGATGATGAAGTGTTGGCAGATGAAATACGAGGAATATCTGAAACGATTAATCAGTTACAGCTAAGAAATATTGTCTATCTTGTTTATGGTACAAAAAGAAAGATTAGTCATAGTTGTGCTGAATGTTTGTATTTGATAATTAGCAAGGCATCAGATGATGAAATAGAAGAACTAAAATACCCAATTAGTCATATATACTCCTTATTAGAGGAATCTCTATTTATAGTTTTTTATATGCCAATCATATCAATTATTGGTATTCATGAGAGTGATCCAATACTTACTAGAATATTGAATAATCCGGAAAGTGTTATTCTTCAGTTAGTAAAAATGATTTTAGATATGGATGAACACTTTGATCGAGCAATCAAAATTATAAAATTACTTTATAAAAAAGGGAAAATTTCTATTTCAACCATTGAAGAAAAATTTTTTTTAAGATTTTTGCGAATAAATCATTCCTTCGAACTAGATGCAGACTTTATTTGTAATATCGCTATCGAATTATTCCTAAATACGTCAAACCAAGTTATCAAACGAGAATTATACGAGTATATCCTTTCTTCAATTTATGATAACTATTACTATTTTTTGCAAGAAAAGGTAGCCATTGTCAGAAATGAAGAGCCAGAATTAGAAGAATTGAATTCTGAGTTAGTGCTAAGAAATAAATTGCATGAAAAGAGCAGAATAAATTCTGACTTTAAACCATCTGAAAAAAATATGAACACCTATTACGAGAAAAAGGCTGAAAGAGACAGAAAAATAATGGAAGAAGCGGATAAACAATCTGCACTTCTTAATCTTTTTTCTAAACAAACTATTTTATATGGTCATAAAATTCAATATAAACAAATAGATGAAGAGGGAAATTTGCACACCAAAATAAGTGAAATGAAGGAAATGAATCATAGTGTTCCAATACCTGCTAGATTTATAAATGATCCAGTGTTTCTTAGCGTTGAGAGAGCTGTTGTTTTGGAGGATAAACTATATGATTGAGTTGATTTTAGAAGATTATTTATCATCATTGAGAGAAAAAGATGAGTTAGATTTTTTGTTTTCAGATTTACTGAAATTAGATGGTTTTATTGTAAAAACCCTTCCTAAAACAGGAGAGAGACAATATGGAGTAGACTTGCTGGCAGTAAAGAATGATGAGGTTTATTTGTATGTCATAAAACAAGGTGATTTGACGAGAGCTACTTGGGATGGAGATAAAAATTCTGTAAGGCAGAGTTTTGCAGAAATTTTTGATGTGTACATGGGCACAATGCTGGATTCCAGTTATCGCAACAAGCGTAAAAATATTGTTTTTGTGACAAATGGAATAATATTGGATGCTGTTCGCCCTAATTGGGAGGGATATAAAAGTAAACATAGCAATGAAAATATTAATATTTCTTCGATTCTGCTACCTGATTTAGTGAGCTTGGTTTTGCGGTTAGGATTTAATGAAACACTGTTTGATAAAAATATGCGTTCTGAGTTGAGAAAATGCCTTTATTATTTGGATGAGCCAGATTATAAGTTGGATTTTTTTGAATCTATTGTAGAAAAATATTTTAAAGAACTTGAAAAAGCTTCGACAGAAAAAAAGAGGATTAAAGTATTCTCATCGTTAAGAATGTTGTTGGGTTTAGTGATACAGAATGCTAATGATAGGCAAAGATATCGTATTAGCATACAGTTTACTGAGTATGTACTAATAGTAATGTGGCATTACATGAAAAAAAATGATCGTTTCGAAAAGAAGAACGAGACTAAATGGTTAAATAGTTTTATTGGACTATATATTTCTTCTAATGAACGGTTTTTGGAAAACTTGAGTTTTTTTTCGACAGTGAAAAATGGTTTGCCCTCATATAATCCTGTTGAATATAGAGTACTTTGTTTTGAAATTTTAGGATATTTATCAGTGTATGCCACTTTTTTAAAGACAACAAACTTTCCAAACAAATCGTCCATTAAGTATACTTCAAACGATGTTATCAATTTATTAGTAAATTTAATGAACAATAATTACGGTTTTTACTATCCTGTATATGATAATGATGGAATTGAGATATCATTACTTTTTTATGCTGTTTTTAAACAGAGAAAGGGCTCAGAAGTTGAAAAGTTATTGAAACAGTATACTACTCATATTATGGCAAATATTAGAAATGGAAAGTATCCAATTTTGGAAAAGCAATACAGTTTGGCTGTGGACGTTGACTTTCATGAAATTGATTATTCAAAAAGATACACTGCTTCTTTGCTTTGGGGAATTATCTTTGAGTGGGCATTGTTAATGGAACAAAACGATTTGATCAATCAAATCTTGACTTTTGATTTTCTTAGTGAGACAACAATTCAGAATTGGAACTGCTCAAGTGAAGAAGAAATAAATCTATATATAAAGGGAGAAGTTCATAAACAAGGGTATGCTGACATATTGAATGAATTCAAACCTAATGAAACGAGGAGACTAATTTTGGATAAGTCAAAACTGGAGGATTTTAATCAATTCAGTTTTATGAAATATTCTTTTCCTGTAGTAGGGTTAATGATCAGCAGAAAATACAGAATTCCTATTATCCCTAGTTATTGGAGAAGAGATTTTGTGAATAGGGAAACTGATATTTAGTTTCTTTAAATCGAAAGGAGATATTTATGAATTTAATTTTTTTTAGAATCGACAATCTTGTTTTTAATAAAAAAGAAGTGTACGATTTCATACCTGAAAAAGTTTCTGAAGAGCTAAACATGATGGCATATATTCAATATCTTTCAGAAAAAAACAAGTCCTTCGATTTTAAGATGAATAAACTAATCGAAAAAACTTCTTTGAAATATAAAATTGGTGAGATTAAATACAGTAGCTTATTGGAAAAACCGGCTTTATTGTATTTGATTCCAACAAATGAAGATTTTGATATTCCCCCCTCTAAATATGATGAGTTTTATTTGGCGATGGATTATCAATTATCAACAATAGCTAGAATGTTCTCATTATGTGTTTGGCTCTTAAAAGACTCATGCGTCTCGCTTAGTCACGCTTATCACGTAAATATTTTCAATGAATATATTTCTGAAGTTAATATTGATTATACTTGTACAAAAGCAAATGGAGAAATTTCTCCGACAGAACTAACCAAAAGAGAGATAAGTCAAGCTGTTGAGTGGGTATATGAACTTTTTCCATTCGTTATTCAAGAAAAGGAAAATATCAAGGAAATAGAAACTAATAAAAATGGATTAACGACTCATTTAAGCGTAGAGAAAGCCATTTCGCCAAATAATAGAAGCTACTTAAAGGCTTTATTATCTTTACAAGAAGCACGAAAATCAGGATTATTGCCACTTAAAATTGAAAAATATTGCACTTGTTTGGAAACAATTTTTTCTATTCGTAAACAACATAAGAAGAATTTAAAAAATATTGTCGCTTCTCAAATTGGAAAAAATTCAAATGAGATGGAAACTATTAGAGATGATTTCAAATGGACTTATGGAATAAGGTCAGACTATTCACACGGTGATAGATTGAAATATTTGAATCATTACTCTCAGGATGAATTGACGGAGTTGGTGATGAGAGTTGACTCCTATGTTAGAAAAATTATGGAAATTGTCTTGTTTAATAAAAGCTTTAATTATTTAGATACAGACGAGGTCAAGAAAGCAGAAGTTAGAAATTTTTTCCTAAAAAAAGCTAAAGAGACTTTTCCAGATGATTACTAAAGTTCTATAGTTTTTGACATACTGGCGATTTTTTGACTATCTTTTTGACCATACTTTGTAGATTTTATAGGACTATATCAGAGTTTTTCATTGCTCAGAAAACCTTATAAATCCCATTCTAATCAGTAATAGGGGGTACTAGGCCTCTGAATTACCAACACATTAAAATAATCACTTTTGATTATTCAAAGGGAGATCTGATTTCAGGCCTCTCTTTTTTTTGCTTAAAGGAACATTTTTTCGATCACAGTGAAGCGTGAAAACAATAATGAAATGAACATATTTTTGCTTCTATCACGGAATGAGAGAACCTTGTTTTATATGTGAGGAGTAGTTTAAAAAATACGAATTAAATGATGTAGGATTAAGATTTTGCGCTTATTTCAATCGTTCCTTTCTGTTTGCTGAAGGAGCAACTAACTAAATGATGCTTTTAACAGTGAAGCTGAAAAAGCCGAGCTATTGAAATGCTCGGCTGACAATAATAAATGTATTCTATTGTAGAACTTCTAGCATAACATCTGATTGGTCTGCTGAGACGTTTCCAGCATAATTCGGTGTAGCTAAAGAAAGTCTGCCATGTTTATTATGGAATAAGTATAGATTTCCAGATTGATTGTTTTTATTTGTTGCACCAGATATCTGAACACCAATCGAAAGCATGGTACTCACCTTAACTGTTCGAATTTCATTTGTCTCTGCTGAAAATATTCGGATTGATTTTACTGGGACATCTTGCATCGTAAAATTATAAACGGTCTCATTATTGGTATCAGCATTGAAAGTGATTTGGTTTGTGTTCGTGTTAATATTTATTGAATCAGGTACATTGATACCATTAAAATAGAAGGTCGCATACCCACCGAATTCATCAGCAGTAACGGTATCCACCTCAGACTGTTTAGTAGATGTGGATTCAGAAGAAAATAACTGGCTACTTGAACTACCGGACAAGGATGCTGCTGAATATGTGAAGCTCGATGAGCCTTTACTACGTTCTGAGCTTTCTGTTGTACTCGCTTCACTGGTAGAACTTTTATTAGATTCCTGTGATGGACCACGATTGCACCCAACAAGCAAGAACGATGTAACGAGACAAATCGAAAAAATTTTTTTCAAAGACAAACCTCCCTTCGTAATAAATTATAGCACTAAACAATTTTATTGTAATCGTTTACAAATAATTTGTCATTTTTACCAAAAATGCATCTTTGTTGAATTAAAACATTCAAGTTTTGAGCAATATCTTTGTATCATCAAGTAATAACGCGTAGACTATTAATCAAGAAGAAGAAAAGGACTGATGCTTTTTGAAAAAAATGTATGAAACAGCAATGATTAATCACGGCGGACGTACTGGCGATGTTCAAGCGCCAAACGGTAGTATGAAAATGAAGATTGAGCCACCTTCTATTCACGCAGAAGGAACAAACCCTGAGCAACTTTTTGCGGCGGGTTACGCTTCTTGTTTCAACGGTGCAGTTCATCATATGTTGAAGGAACACAATCTTGAGTCAGATGCAGAAGTCAAGGCACGTGTATCCTTGTATCAACTAGATGACGGCGGTTATCAAATCGGAGTGATTTTGGAAACTTCATTACCTGGAGTAGAAAAAGAAGAAGCTCAAAAAATTATTGAAGAAGCACACGAATTTTGTCCCTATTCAAAAGCAACGCGTGGAAACATCGATGTAGAAGTTGAATTGGTCTAGCAAGTGCATCCCTCGAATTTTCGAGGGATTTTCTATTTTCATTGACTTTCATTGTATTGTGAAAATTAATGAAATAACGCTTTTTATCTAAAAAAAATTTCAGTTAATTAGCAAAAAAGAGAAAAAAATAAGAGGCTATTCTTATCACTTTACAAAAAATTGGGAATTAACTAAACTTGAATCTCAATGATTTTGTAAAGGATATGTTATGAAAATGAAGAAATACTTAGCAGAATTTCTAGGTACCTTTATGCTAGTTTTTCTAGGAACTGGTACAGTCGTTATTGCTAAAGGTAGCACGCTGACGATTGGTTTAGCTTTTGGTTTGGCGATCACGATTATGGCGTATGCTGTGGGTGGTATTTCAGGAGGAAACTTCAATCCCGGTGTATCTATTGCAATGATGATCAACAAACGTCTAGAAGTGAAGGATGGGATTTTTTATATCATCGCCCAAGCATTAGGTTCGATTGTAGCTTCAGCAATTTTATCTATTTATGTTCATGCGCTAAAATTACCTAGCGACGGCTTTGGTCAAACGGATTTTCCTAACATCAGTGCTGCTCAAGCATTTGGTGTAGAAACATTAATCACTTTCCTATTCGTATTCGTAATCTTAATGGTGACGAGTGAAAAATACGGCAATGCTCAAATGGCTCCGTTAGCCATCGGTATTACGTTAGCATTTTTGATTATCGTTGCTTTGAATTTAACTGGTGGGTCATTGAATGCTGCTCGTAGTTTAGGACCAGCTATTTTTGCTGGCGGCAGTGCTTTATCACACTATTGGGTATACTTACTAGCACCAACATTAGGAGCTGTGATTGCTGCATTTGTTGCGAAATTCATGGGCAGTGAAGAAAAATAATTTTTTATTGAAGGCGATCATGAAGGTCGTCTTTTTTGTATATGTAAATCAATAAAAAAGAAATTTCATTCCAATAGAAAAACGAGCGGAACTCAGTATCCTGCTCGTTTTTTGCATTTAAGTGAATCAAAGCGTTTTTTGAATTTTTGTGAGGTGGTATAGATAGCACCCAATAACGAAAAGGTAAGCAATAACCATCGGAATTATGACGTTAAAGGAGATGCCCATTAAAGCGAAGGTTAATAATAACGCAGAGTAAATATACAACATAATATCGAAACCTTTTGCTTTGGCCATATTCCCGATCATTACGTTTCGTTCATCTTTCGTGTCGATTTCAACTTGCTTAGCTAGTTTGGGATTTTTTTCGATTGTTTTTTTTACTGACGAAGTCTCCGATTCCATTTCCAAATAAACCGCATCCTAATCCGATGCAAAGATAAGGTAAAGTTTTCATAATACCTTGAGAATTATCAACTGTTTTTATTAAGTAGAAACCTACACCGATCAACACCACACCTACTAGAGTGATCAATAGTTCTTTTGTCTTCTTCATTATTCTTCCTCCTCCCGTAAAGGAACAATCTATAAAGTATTTGATTAAGGAAAGTTTACTTTACATTTATAGTATAAAGCATAATGTTGTTTATGTAAAGCATGCTTTCCATAACGTGTAAAATAAAAGTCGCATCGATCCAAAATAGATCGATACGACAAGTTTTAGATGTGTTCAGAAACTGTAGCTGACTGTTTTTTACGATAGCTGAAAAGAATGATTAAGTAGATACATGCGGTAAAAAGTGTTACTCCAATTGGATTATTCATCAGAATGCCAACGAAGATTAATCCCAAAACAAGGATTACTAATCCACTAAAGAATTTTTCGGCCTTTGTCCCTTTTTTTAAGGCCAATACAAAGGCTGCCACACTGATTAGTAACCAAGTTAGTAAAACGGAATACGATAATGAACCCACCAAATAATTAAACAACTTATTTCCTAGAAAATAGGACAAGATGACTCCAAGGTAAAGAGTACCTGTACAGAATAAAACGGCACGTTGAGGTACTTGATGCTTATTCAAAACAGCTAACTTTGAAGTAAAACCGGTGTTTTCTTTCACTCGGAAGTATAGCGTTCTAGAAGAAGCGTAGACGCCTGAGTTGATCGAAGAAAATAGAGCTAACACAATTACGAAGTTTACAATGTCAGTAGCAAACGGAATATGCATTTTTTGAAAGACCATCACGAACGGGCTAGCAGTAGTTGACGCCAAAGTATCCCAACGATAGATAATCAAAAGCAAGACCATCGGCACAATATAAAAAGAGATAATTCTTCCCATTACACCTTTGATGGCTTTAGGGATTGCTGTTTTAGGATTCTCTGTTTCACTAACAGTAATTGCGATCAATTCAGAACCGCCATAAGAATAAATTACGACGAGAAGAGAATTGACAAGACCGTTTAATCCATGAGGTGTGAAGCCACCGTGACTGTTCATGCGAGATATCGTATCGATAAAACCAATATCAAAAATCTCACGTCCGACTAAATAAGCGCTAAAAACGATCAAAATTATAATAACAGCGATTTTGATGAAAGCTAACCAATACTCTGTTTCTGCAAATAGTCGAACAGAGTACAAATTGATTAACGTAGTCAGCAGAGCTAGGATTAGCACAAATACCCAAGAGGGAACGTGTGGAAACCACAGTTGCATAAAGCTTGCTGCCGCAACTGCTTCAGCGATAATATTGACCATCCATAAGGACCAGTACAACCAATCAATAAAATCAGCCGTTCTTTCGCCAAGGAAAGGTTTGATGATTCCTGACAAACCTTGAACATTGTCGCTGTCCAAGACTAAACGTCCCAGTCCATTCATCACAATAAAGAGAACTAAACCGCCTAGTAGAAAGGCCAGGATTACGGAAGGACCAGCAATTCCGATCGCCTCTCCGCTGCCTTTGAATAATCCTGCGCCAATCGCGCCGCCTAACGCCAACATCATGATGTGACGAGAGGTCATTTGTTTTTGTAATTTATTTTCCATTAGAATGCCTCGTTTCAATAATAGATAGAATAGTTTGTATATTTGAAATATTCTGATAATTATTTGACTATAATACCAAAATATTCTGACAATTCTACTTTCATGAAAAATATTTCATTTTATTTTCATTTAGCAGCTATAAATGGTTAGTGTTAGTTATTTTATAAGCTAAATTAAACGAAATTTGATCAAATAAGCGGTTAAAACTTTTTTCGTTAATTAAATCAGTTGAAAATCTTCATTATCTAATACTTTACTGTTTTTCCTTTCAATTTTTTCTCAGCTTAGGAAATTTATGAAATTAGTAACGAAATAGCCATAAATGCTGATTCTATAGTGTTTTTATAGTGTTTAATAAAAGTATACTATTGATTTTCAAGCAAGATAATAGGAAAAAAGGAATCTTATTTGTAACATAATAGAGTAATTATTTTATATAGAAAGAGGGAGAGAAGAATGAGTTGGTTATGGACATTAATTATTGGCGCATTGATCGGTGTAATCGCTGGAGCAATTACTAAAAAAGGTGGTTCAATGGGATGGATTGCTAATATTGTTGCCGGTTTAGTAGGTTCTGCAATTGGTCAAGCCTTACTTGGCTCATGGGGCCCTAGCTTAGCAGGTATGGCACTGGTTCCTTCTATTATTGGTGCTGTGATTGTTGTTGCAGTGGTTTCATTCTTTATTGGAAGAAAATAGAAATATGGACTCAAAATAAAAAAGCGCAAAGGCGCTTTTTTATTTTGCATTCAACAATTCTTCTTTGGCATGGATTAGTTGAGTCAAAAAGGCACAGTAGGGTGTATCGATTTGATAGTTCTTGCCTTTTTGCCAAACGGCACCATTGATATAGTCAATCTCTGTTTTCCGATGATTGCGAATCAAGTCCTGATACATTGATGGAAAATGCAATCCTTGTGTTTTGACATCATAAGTGGCTTCGATGGCTTGAATGACTTGTGCTTGATTTAGTTCAATTCCTTCAGCTTTAGCAACTGCAGCAAACTCACCGACAATTGTTTCAATGAAATTCCTAGCTACACTTAGTGAACCAAACTCAGCGATATTACAATCTAAAATTGTACATAATCCATTCAGAGTACCATTGATACAGGCCTTTTTCCAGATAGAATAGCGTACATTATTACTATAGATGGGATTTAGTTTTGCTTTTTGAAAAACTTCCAAGACCTTCAAAGTAAAAGCTTTTCCTTTCGGATCTAAATTTTCCATTTCGATACTACCTGTCCCGACAAGTTTTGCATGACCAGGACCGGCTAGACCAGCTGTCCAAGTGGTTGTACCGAAAATAATATTTTCTTTTGGCACGAATTTTGACAGAGTTTCCTCATGTCCCAAACCATTTAATAGGCAAAAGACGAACGTGTTTTTACCGATGATTGGCTGTATATCCTGAAACATTGCTTCAAGCTGCATCGATTTGGTTAAAGCAACGACTAAATCAACATTGGCATGATCCTCTACGATTTCTTCGGGTGAATAAATCGGCAGATGAGCAATTACCTCATGATCTTCAAATTCTCCGATCAATCCTTTTTCACGTATAGCGTTAATATGATCCGGCCAGCGATCAATTAAAATGACCTCATTGCCAGCTTGATGAAGCATCAATCCGATGCGACTCCCCATAGCACCTGCTCCAGCAATTGCGATTTTCATATCTATAATTCCCCTTTCAAGTTCCATTGACTAGTATACATAAAAAGCCGTAAAAAGACGGATTAGGCGCTCAATTACGAAATTATATTTCATCAGTATATATATAATTATGAAATATTATTGCATTTTGTGCTGTTAGCGTTTATAATCACTTCATAAAGTTGAAATGGTTTTCACAGGGAGTGATAGTTTTAGAATCTCCTGTAAAACAAGACTGTAAGACAACTTAAGAAACAGATATTTTCCTAGCCAAAAGGAGGAAGCTGATGTTTGGATTTTCAATTTTCTTAAATGAAGGATTAACAAGGGATACAACACAGTATATAAAGGAAATGGCAGAATACGGTTTTTCTGGTATTTTCACGTCCTTGCATATCCCGGAAGATGATGCATCGCAATATCGTAAGCGCTTGACTGATTTAGGATCTATCGCCAAAACCTATCAATTAGAGTTGATGGTTGATATCTCTGGTGAAGCGTTGGATCGCGCAGGTTTTTCCTTTAAGCATTTGAGAGAGCTTAAAGAAATTGGTGTGACAGGATTACGAATGGATTATCACATTAGTAATCAACAGATTGCTGAATTATCTCAAGAAATGACCATTGCATTGAATGCTTCGACGATTACTGAGATAGACATCCAAGAATTACGTGAAGCAAATGCGGACTTTGATCATCTAGAAGTTTGGCACAACTATTATCCAAGACCTGAAACCGCTTTAGACAAGGATTGGTATCACGAGAAAAACCAATGGTTGAAGGCTTATGGATTTACGATTCAAGGGTTTGTTCCAGGTGATGAAAAGCTGCGCGGTCCACTGTACCGAGGACTCCCAACTCTGGAAGAGCATCGCGGAATGCATCCTTTAGCAGCAGCTTTAGATTTATCAAACGAAACTGATAAAGTTTATATCGGTGACAGCGGGTTATCAAAAGAGGTCTTAAGACAATTTTCTTTCTATATAAAAGAAGAAGCGCTAAAACTAAGAGTGGAAGCATTTGATAAGCAAATTGAGTATGTTTTAGGTACACACATCAATCGTCAAGATGAAGCTCGAGATGTCATTCGCAGTGCTGAAGCTCGATTCAAAAAAATCCCGAATGTCGAGCCGCTATCGGTTAGGAAACGGGATGTTGGTGCTGTAACGATTGATAATGCTAAGTATTTGCGCTACATGGGGGAAATTCAAATTGTGAAGCGAGCACTGCCTGCCGATGAGAAAGTAAACGTTGTAGGACAGGTGATCGCTGAGGATCAGGCTTTAATAAATCATATTAAAGCAGGACAGAAATTTTATATAGAGAGTGTGGAAAAGAATGATTAATTTAGAAAACTTAACAACAGAACGACGTAATGAAACAACTTTTGGTTTAGATGAAATGAGTGTGGCAGAAGCCGTGCAATTGATGAATCAGGAAGATCATAATGTACCAGATGCAGTAGCAGAACAATTACCACAAATTGAAAAAGTAATTGAAGCAACAATCACCGCCTTCAAAAAGGATGGCCGTTTAATTTACATGGGCGCAGGAACCAGCGGACGTTTAGGCGTTTTGGATGCGGCAGAATGTGTACCAACTTTCGGTGTTGAGGCAGAAATGGTCGTTGGCTTGATCGCAGGTGGGGAACAGGCTATGACAGTAGCTGTTGAAGGAGCAGAAGACGACGCAGACTTAGGTGCACAGGATTTAAAAGATTTGCATTTGACTGAAAATGACATGGTTATCGGAATCGCAGCCAGCGGCCGGACACCTTATGTCATCGGCGGATTAGATTATGCTCGTTCAATCGGAGCTGCCACTGGAACAATTTCCTGTAATAAAGGTGCTGAGATCAGTAAACATGCGGATCTGCCAATTGAGGTCGACTGCGGACCAGAGTTCTTAACAGGCTCTACTCGTTTGAAATCAGGAACAGCACAAAAATTAATCTTGAACATGATTTCAACTATTAGCATGATTGGAATTGGTAAGGTCTATAACAACTTAATGGTAGACGTGAAGCCAACTAATGAAAAATTAGTCGAACGTTCAAAACGGATTATCATGCAAGCAACGGAGGCTGACTATGAAACGGCAGCACATTATTTTGCAGAAGCCGAACAAAATGTAAAATTAGCGATCGTGATGATTTTGACAGATAGTTCTAAAGAAGAAGCCGCTGAGAAACTAATCCGAGCTGACGGATTTGTTAAAAAGACAATTTAGGAGGGAAGAACAATGGCGAAAGATGAATTAACCTTGAACCAAATTGCTAAAAAAATATATGCTGGTGCAGGCGGAATGGAAAATGTCCAAAGTGTCGTTCATTGCATGACTCGCGTGCGGATGAGCGTTCGTGATGATAGTAAGGTCGATCAGGCTAAATTGAAGAATATTCCAGGTGTCTTAGGTGTGGTTGATGATGAGCAGTTACAAGTCATCATCGGTCCAGGAAAAGTCAATAAGGTCGCAAAAGAAATGGTCGATATGGCCGGTGTCGGACTTGGTGAGGAAATCCCTCAAGGCTCTGGTAAAGATAAAGTCAATGCAAAGGCAGCAGAAATGAAGGCGGCACAAAAAGCCAAGCAAAAGAACTCTCCCTTCAAAGCAGTTTTAAAAGATATTTCTAACATTTTCGTTCCGATGATTCCAGCGTTTGTGGGGTCAGGTTTAGTTGCAGGGATTGCAGCGATTTTGACGAACTTAGTAACTGCCGGAACGATTGATGCAGCGAATTGGCAACAAATTATTGATGTCATGAACATACTGAAAAACGGAATGTTTACTTATCTAGTTATTTTCACAGGTGTAAATTCTGCACAAGTCTTCGGTGCGAACCCAACACTGGGTGGAGTTATCGGAGCTGTCGTATTGTTAACAGGAATGAATCCTGAAGCGCCGATCAAGAACTTGTTTACAGGTGATGCTTTAGCGGCTGGTCAAGGCGGGATTATCGGTGTAATCTTTGCCGTTTGGTTGTTATCGATTGTTGAGAAGCAATTGCACAAAATTATTCCTGATGCGGTGGATATTATCATAACGCCAATGCTTTCCTTACTCGTGATCGGTCTATTAGAAATTTTCTTGATCATGCCTTTAGCAGGATTCATTTCTAATGGTATGGTAGGCGGAATCAACTGGGTGCTATCAGTCGGTGGAGCATTTTCTGGTTTTGTCTTAGGTGCATTGTTCTTGCCAATGGTTATGTTTGGCTTGCATCAGATTCTTACACCGATCCATATTCAAATGATCGGTGAAACTGGTAAAACATTATTGTTACCGATCTTAGCTATGGCTGGGGCAGGACAAGTCGGTGCAGCTTTTGCTCTTTGGATGAAACTACGTAAGGACAAAGAATTAACTGAAATGATCAAGGGTGCTTTACCTGTGGGGATTTTAGGTATTGGAGAACCATTAATTTATGGGGTAACGTTGCCGTTAGGCCGTCCCTTCATTACTGCTTGTATCGGTGGAGGCATTGGTGGTGGTGTCTTAGGGGCGCTCGGAGGAATTGGTGCAATTGCAATCGGACCTTCGGGTGTCGCGTTGATCCCATTGATCGCGAATGGTCGCTGGTGGGGGTATGTTCTAGGTTTGTTAGCGGCTTATGCTGGTGGTTTCGTAGCAACTTATTTCTTCGGTATTCCTAAAGATAAGCTGGCTGAGCAAAAGCTAGCAGAAACAACAGTTGTTGAAGCAAATGAATTAGCTGACAGACCTGTAGCTGCTCATACAACAAACATTTTTACAGCAGTAGCACAAGGTTCGGTACATCCATTAGAAGAAGCGGCAGATCCTGTTTTTGCTCAAAAAATGATGGGAGAAGGCTATTTTGTTGAGCCAACGGATGGTGCGATCTTCTCGCCTGTTGCCGGAAAAGTTTCAACAATTTTCCCGACAAAACACGCGATCGGTATCACGACAGACAGCGGATTAGAGGTCTTGCTACACATGGGCATCAATACGGTTGAATTAGATGGAAAACCATTTGAAGTGTTGACAAAAGAGGGGCAAACAGTTACGCCTGAAACACAGATCGCTTCTGTTGATTTGGCCGAAATCAAACAAGCTGGAAAAGGCACATCAATGATGGTCTTGATTACAAACATGAATGATGTTGCAACCCACGTCTTAGAAAAAACTGGTGCTGTCCATGCCTCAGAAGAAGTTTTTAAAGCAACAACAATATAGTCATAAAAAAGCGATGCTGTTTCGGCATCGCTTTTTTGTAGAAAACTGACACCGGTTGTCGCATTAGTTATGCTACACTTTTCTCAAAGACGAAGAAGGGGTGTTTCGCCTATGAAGGAACCAAGGATTAACTATCAGTTTTCAGCAAAGGTCTGTCATCATTCTTCTTCACCAGAGATGCCTGGCTGGATGCTAGTTATACTCCCAAAGGAACTTTCCTTTGAGATTAGAAAACTGTTCAAGGAGTTAGAGGAGGGCTGGGGTCGCATGAAAGTGATAGCTCAAATCGGAAAAAGTGAATGGCGAACGGCCATCTGGTTTGATACCAAACAAGGAACTTATTTACTTCCAATCAAGGCAGAGATCAGGAAAAAAGAACAGATCGTAAAAGATCAGGTCGTAAATATTGTGATTATGATAAATATCTAAACAAAAGCGAGGAAGAATATGATTTCTTCCTCTTTATTTTTGTCCTTAAGTAGTCACATGAATTTTAAACAACATACTTTTAGGATATTATGAATTTTTTCACAATTAGTGATACTCATTCGGTGTTTTTTGTGCTATTCTCTAGAATAAGAATTTTAAAGAAATGTGAACAGCTGGTTAAGAGAAAGTGAGAAAAATAGCTCCGCTAGGAATCATCTTAACTTGAAGCGATGTTCGGTGGAATTGTAGTAAAACAAGGAGTATTTATACGATGGAGATGGGTTTGGATAAAAAAGAAATATTGCGTTATCTCGGTTATCGAAGCAAGCAAGAATTAACCACTGAAATGGATGTTCAAATTCTACAATTAATGGAGGAAATCAAACATGTTGCTGTTCCTCGCTATACGTTTCTAATTTTTCCTTGTCGTAGCAATGAAACAGAAAAAAGCATTCAAGTAGTGGGGACGGACTTGATTTTAGAAGGTAAAGCCATATACAATCATCTGAAGGATGCTAATAAGGTGGCCTTATTGGCGGCAACTTTAGGAATTGAAGTGGAACGGCAAATTCGTAAATATGAATTGACAGATATGAGCAAGGCCTTAATTTTAGATGCCTGTTGTGTGGAATACATTGAAAAAATTTGTGATTTAGCAGAGTGTGAAATTGAAAAAGAAGTGATTAATGAGCACTTAGTTTTAAATCGTCGGTTTAGTCCCGGCTATGGAGATCTATCAATCGAGACACAAGCGAAATTTTTAGCGGTTACAGATGCGACAAAACGTGTAGGCATCAATTTGAGCGACAGCTTCTTGATGATTCCTCGCAAATCAGTTACTGCAATCATTGGTCTGTTTACTGATGGAAAATTAGCTCGTCCGCGACGAAAAAAAATTGCTTGCGGCGATTGTTCAATGAATAAAAATTGTGAATATCGAAGGTGAAAAAATGACAATTATCGAAGATTTGACTGAAAACAGATTGCTTTTTGATGGTGCGATGGGAACCATGCTGCAAAAAATGGGTCTGCCAGTGGGAATGGAGCCTGAATATTTCAATTTGAGCCATCCTGAAACGATTACGCAGATTCACCAAGAATACGTGGCAGCCGGAGCGGATGTTATTACCGCCAATACATTTCAAGCGAATCAAGTAAAATTGAAACAAACAGAGTTGCCAGAGATCATCGAAGCGGCGATCAACCTAGCAAGAGCGGCTCAACCGAAATACGTTGCTTATGATATGGGCCCCATAGGCCAATTGATGGCACCTATGGGAACTTTAAGTTTTGACCAAGCGTATGAAATGTTTCGAGAACAGGCTGTGTTGGCAGAAAAGGCCGGAGCAGATCTAGTAGTAATTGAGACGATGTCGGATTTATTGGAGACAAAGGCGGCAATTTTAGCAATCAAAGAAAATACCTCATTGCCGATTTTTTGCACGATGACATTTCAGGAAGATGGTCGAACTTTTGTCGGTACAGACCCCTTAACAGCGGTTTTGACCTTGCAGTCATTAGGGATTGAGGCGGTTGGAGTAAACTGTTCTTTAGGTCCAAATGAACTATTGCCAATCGTGGATGAAATCTTAACCTATGCCAACATACCAGTGATGGTTCAAGCAAATGCTGGCTTGCCAGAAATGAAAGATGGTCAAACCTTTTATCCGCTGACGGTGGACGATTATGGTTCAGCTGTTGAGAAAATGCTCAAAAGCGGTGTTCGCATCGTAGGCGGTTGTTGCGGAACAAATCCGGACTTTATTCAGAAAACTCGCCAACTGATTAATGAAATCTCTCCAGTTGCTTTGACTCCGCAAAAAGTTACGGCCGTTACCTCTGGGAGTCAAACGATTGTTTTAAATGAAGGATTGCATTTAATTGGCGAACGAATCAATCCTACTGGGAAAAAACGTCTGAAAGAAGCGCTGAGGAAAAAAGATATAAGCTATATTTTGAAGGAAGGCTTGAAGCAAATTGAGGCTGGAGCGGATATTTTGGATGTCAATGTCGGTTTGCCGGAAATTGATGAAGCTGAGATGATGCAAAAAGTTGTTCAAGAGCTGCAAGGAATTGTCACAGCTCCTTTACAAATTGACAGCTCCAGTATCACAGCGATTGAGGCCGGAACTCGTTACTATAATGGTAGACCATTGATCAATTCAGTAAACGGAAAAGAAGAAAGTATGCGGGAAATATTCCCGATTGCTAAAAAATATGGAGCAGTGGTTTTAGGGTTAGCGTTAGACGAAACGGGGATTCCTGATACGGCTGAAAAACGGTTGGCAGTAGCTGAAAAAATTGTTGAAACTGCTGCTAGTTATGGGATTGCCAAAGAAGATGTCATGATTGATCCGTTAGTGCTAACGGCATCCGCTCAACAAGAACAGGTACAGGTGACCTTAGATACAATCAAGCTGGTTCGGGAAAAATTGGGTGTATTGACTGTTGCTGGGTTAAGCAATGTTTCTTTTGGTCTGCCGAATCGGGAAAGTCTGAATGGGGTGTTTTTGGCGGCAGCCGTGGGGGCTGGACTTAATGCGCCGATTGTTAATCCCCTCTCAGATATTCTGATGCAAGTGGTGCAGGCATTAAAAGTCATTAATAACCAAGATCATGATGCGTCGGAGTATATTGCTAATAACCAACAAGTAATAGATCAGACAGCTCCTCTGGTTACGAGCGATCAAAAAAACACTGAGGACTTGAAAACGTTGATTTTAAAAGGGCAAAAGGATGAAACACCAACTTTAACAAAATACTTATTAGAAACGAAAACCCCTCTGGAAATCGTTAATGATTATTTTATTCCTGCGTTAGATGAGGTAGGTTCAAAATTTGAAAAAGGTCTCCTGTTTTTGCCTCAACTGATGCAATCAGCTGAAGCGGTTCAGCGGTCACAAGAAGTATTAAAGCAGTATTTTGAGGCTAACGGACAGGAAACAGAATATAAAGGAAGAATTCTGTTAGCGACTGTACAGGGGGATATTCATGATATTGGTAAAAATATTGTGAAGATGGTGTTGGAAAATTATGGCTTTGAGGTAATTGATTTAGGAAAAGATGTACCGATTTCTATGGTGGTTGAGACACTCAAAGAAGAAAAGATTCAGTTGGCTGGCTTAAGTGCTTTGATGACAACGACGGTCCAAAACATGAAGAGCACGATTCAAGCCGCTAGAGAAGCAGGTTTAGATACAAAATTCATGGTGGGTGGAGCGGTGCTAAATGAAGAATACCGAGAATTTGTTGGTGCAGATTATTACGCCAAAGATGCTTTAAATAGTGTCACGATTGCGCAAGAATTCTTCCAAGACAAAAAGTAAAACAGCCGAGTAAAATGGATGATTTCTAGACATTTTACTCGGCTTTTCTATTTTATAATGACTTCATGTGGCTAAAAATATTTTTTTCGATATTCTTGAACGACCGCTCGTGTCGAATAAATTTTTTCAGCATTTTCTTTGTTGCGGCTGATATAGACATAGAACAATAAATCGATCGTAATGAACTGAGCCAAGATCGAATCTGTTGCGGCACTACGGTAAGTTGCTTCGGTCGGACGAGAAGTTTGAAGACAAACATTTGAAAGTTTGGCCAATGGATTTTGTCCGAACTGGGTCAGGGTAATGATTGGGATACCTAAGTCCTTAGCTGTTTCCGCTAAAGCGATCAGTTCGGAGGTCAATCCAGAATTTGAGACTAGCCAAATGACCGCTTCTTTTTGATGCAGGACTAGCTGCGGCAAAATGGTGTTATAATCTTGTTCGCTAATGACATTCTTCCCTAAACGGCTCCATTTTTGAACAATGTCAGTGGCTGCTAAACTAGAGGCGCCAATTCCTAAAACGTAGCAAAATTCTTTTTCTTCCAATAGTTTGCAGGCCTCGAGAAAAACCTCTTCGTTGAACAAAGCTGTTGTTTCGTCAATGGTGAAGCGAGCGTTGCTGGCTAATTTGTTTTTTAAACTGTGAAATGATTCGTCGTGACCGACATCACTGTAGGTATTATTGCTGCGCTCCTGCATTGTTTCGGCAGAAAGCTCTATTTTAAAATCCGTTAGGCTATTGTAGCCCATCTTTTTTGAAAAACGAACAACCGTTGGTGCGCTTGCTCCAGAGGCTTCCGCAATTTCGTTGGCGGTCATACCTGAAGCTTTTTCACTATTGTCGCGAATGAATTGATAGATTTTTTTTTCAGCTGCAGACATTTCCTTCTGCATGCTTTTCATATGAGAAAGAACGCTCATAATGGACTCCTTTTAAACTTTTTTTCTATTATACCATTTTCCAAATAAATTTATTTTTTCTATAGAACGACAGATCCGTCTTTCTTTTTTCTTGAAAAGTCGTATGATAATAAATGAATCTTTTCTAAAGGAGTTTACTAGATGGCTTTGGTTGATTTTATTTTGCATATCGATGCCCACATGGTGTCGTTAGTTCAGCAATATGGTGTTGGAATTTATCCAATTTTATTTGCAATTGTCTTTATTGAAACAGGTGTCGTGATCTTTCCATTCTTGCCTGGGGATTCATTTTTATTTGCAGCAGGTGCCTTAACTGCGTTAGGTGGAAATTTGCTGCATCTCCCATACGTGATTGCGATTTGTGTGATTGCTGCGATTTTGGGAGACACAATGAATTATTGGATTGGCCATACGATTGGCGTCAGAGCTTTGTATCATAGCCCTCTTTCCCGATTCATCAAAGAGGATAAAGTAAAAGAGGCGGAGAACTTCTTTAATGAACGTGGGAAATGGACGATTTTCTTGGGACGTTTTATGCCATTTGTCCGCACGTTTATCCCGTTCATTGCCGGTTCAAGTAAAATGAATTGGGGCATTTTTTCAAGCTTTAATGTTTTTGGAGCTATCGTCTGGGGGACAGTGGTCACTTTGGCAGGTTATTTCTTAGGGAATATTCCAATTGTCAGTGAGCATTTTTCATTGATCATGCTAATGATTGTTTTTATTTCATTGGTGCCAATTATGATTCCGTATATCAAACAAAAAATCCGTGCATAAAAAAGAGTTTGAAGGTTCTCCGATACAGGAGGCGTTCAAACTCTTTTTTCTACAAATGGAAATATAAAATTTCGGGTATTACTCTGAAGCGTAGGGGAGGGCCTGTTGTTCCCAAACCTGTATTAACAACCAAACTTGTTTGGGACGTTAAAGCATAAATGCCTTGATCATAGAGCTTTGACCCAAAATTTTTATACGGCAAGATCGGAAAACGAATTTGTCCACCGTGACTGTGTCCCGATAAGATCAAATCAAAACGATCAAGGTCTGACAAATGCTGGACTTGATCAGGCTCATGTACCATAAGGATTGAAAAACGCGCATCTTTGGGTTGCGTATTGTAGTCAGGTTGTCCTTCCTGACCATCATCGATGCCAGTCAAACTTATTTGCTCTACCAGTGTACTTTGGTTGTTTAACAAAACAAAGCCGCCGGCAGCCAGTATTTCACTAACAGCGTCTTGTCCGTTGGACCGATAATCATGATTGCCTAAAATCGCAAATTTTCCTTTGGGGGCGTTGATTTTAGTTAATTGTTGACTGATTATTTCACAATCTCGTGTTTCCCAATAGCGATAATTTTCAATTAAGTCGCCAGTGAATAATACGATATCTGGCTTTGCGGCGTTAAGTTTTTCGACGATTTTGTCAAACCGTTTTGGAGAATAAAAAGGGGAGAAGTGACTGTCGCTGATTTGCGCAATCATCAATCCTGTCCTTTTTCCTTCCTTGATATCTAGTGTTGTGTGCTTTGTGATCTTAAAATGCTTTTCGACCAATTGATAGGTAGAATATCGGCAATAGATCAGAAAGAGTACTGCGAGCACAATTAGGAAAAGAATCATCTATACCACTTTCTTTCTGATTTTTCGTCAGTATATCCAAAAGAAAGACCTGTCACAAGTTTGACAGGTCTTATTTAATGATTATTTAAATCGTACGGACTGTTTCACGCTGAATTAAATGATGTGGTACGACTAATTGGACACCCGTAGATTGCTTTTGGTCAATTTGTTCCATCAGTTTTTGTGTCCCTAATCGACCGAGATCTGAAATATCGATATCAATTGTCGTCAAGTAAGGATGAACTAATGTTGCAAAAATCGAATTATTGAAGCTGATAACTGACAGGTCATCAGGCACTTTATAGCCATGCAAGGTTGCCAGTTGGATCATCCGCAGCGCAAAAATATCATCGATCACCACTAACGCTGTTGCTCCAGTTTCTTCAATTACTTCAGGGAACCTCGTATAATCTTCAGGCTGCAATATCGTTAGCGGTGGATGCGTGGGCAAACTTTGCAGCATCATCGCTTCTTGGTAGCCAAAGTAGCGTTCGAAGAAAATCACTTCTTGATTGACGTTGGAAACGAATAAAATATTTTTGTGGCCTTTTTCGATCAAGTGCTCTGTTGCTTGCTTGCCAAGTAACTGATTGTCATTATCGACATACAGGATATCTGCTTCTCTTTTTGGGGGACGCCCGATCAAAGTAAATGGTATTTTATTCTGATAGAGATATTCAGCAATTGGATCGTCCTTTTCTGAATAGGCTAAAATGAAGCCGTCAACTTGTTTTTGTCGATGCATCCGGGTGACGTTTTCTAGCAGTGTTTCACTATTATCCGATGAAGCTACAGCGGTCGTTACTTGGAAATCAGCCGCTGTTTCATTAACGGCATTCAGTAATTCTAAATAAAATGGGTTACCCAAGCGTTCACGGGAATTAAGCGGAGGCAAAATCACGCCTAATGAGTTTGCTCGCTGTTTTCCAAGATTTCGTGCTGTTACATTTGGAAAATAGCCCATTTCATCCATAATCTTACGAACTCGTTGCTTCGTCTCAGCTGAAATACTAGGGTGATCATTAATGACGCGTGAAACCGTAGAAGGAGAGACATTCGCTTTTTTTGCCACGTCTTTTACTGTAGATGTCATATTTCGCTCTCCTTTCTCATTAATTATTTTCAAACCATATACCATTCAGCCGTATAATGAATAGTTTTATTTTTGCGAATACCAAGTAAATTGGTAAAAGCAGAGGGGATACAATCTCATTACTAGTGAGTACTTATTTATCCCATTGTTTTTCCAGAAATGCTAGTGTTAATTCGGAAGTTGATTCTACCAAGGCAATATCATCACCTAATTGTTCTGCTTGTCCGACACCAACGGGAAGGGCTCCGCAGGCTTTGATGGCAGCTATACCAGCCTGAGCATCTTCAATTCCAATACATTCATCTGGATCTAAGCCTACCACTTGTGCTGCTAAAATAAAAATATCCGGGGCAGGTTTTCCAGCCGCGACTTTTGCCGGATCGGCAATTCCGTCAAAATAGTCGGTCAATGCCATTTGTTTTAATAGAAAAGGACCGTTTTTACTAGCCGATGCCAAAGAAATCTTGATTCCGGCATTCTTTAATTCTTTTAACAGCTCTAAAATTCCGGGATAAACGTCTTTAGGTGAAACAGCTTGAATCATTTCAACGTAATTGTCGTTTTTACTTTTTGCCAATTGTTGGAATTCTGTTTCAGAAAAATCACTTTCACGTTTACCATGCTCAAGGATCAACCGTAAAGAATCTTCACGGCTGACACCTTTGAGTTTCTCGTTGAATTCACGGTCAATCGTAATGCCTAGCTCATCAGCCAATTTTTTCCATGCAAGGTAATGATACTCAGCGGTATCCGTAATCACGCCATCTAAATCAAATAGTACACCTTTAAACATTTGATTCCTCCTGTTCTAACGGAACCGTGATTGTATCGCTCAAGATAATTTCTTTCTCATAAAGCATCATAGCTAAGGCAGCTCCATCTTTCAAGTCAATTTGTACTTCTTTTTGATTTACACTGACGGCTAACAGACGGCCGCGGTAATTAATATGGAACGAATAGTGATCCCAATTTTTTGGCAATAGTGGTGCAAAGCTTAATGTACCAGTGTTGGTTTTCATTTGTGCAAAGCCTTGAACTATAGCTAACCAGCTGCCAGTCATGGAAGTGATGTGCAAACCGTCGTCTGTATCGTTGTTGTAATTATCTAGGTCTAAACGAGCCGTTCTTTGATACATTTCCATTGATTTATCAGTTAATCCAAGTTCCGCAGCCAAGATCGCGTGAATCGAAGGCGATAGTGAAGACTCATGGACAGTCATTGGTTCATAAAACTCGAAGTTTTTTCGTTTTTCTTCAAGTGTAAATTGATCGCCAAAGAAATAGATTCCTTGTAAAACATCCGCTTGCTTAATGAAGCAAGAACGTAAAATCTTATCCCAAGACCAATTTTGGTTCAACGGTCGATCTTCTGGAGACAAGTCAGAAACAGGCATTAAATCTTTGTCTAAGAAGGTATCATGCTGTACGAAAATACCTAATTCTTCATCTGTTGGGAAGTACATATGATCGATGATATCTTGCCACTTGGCTTGTTCTTCAGCAGAGATCGATACGGTCGTTTGTGCTTGATATTTTTGATAATTTTCCAGTGTATAGGATAGTACCCAACTTGCTAAATAATTAGTGTACCAATTGTTGTTAATATTATTTTCGTATTCATTAGGACCTGTCACACCATGAATCATGTATTTTAGCTGACGTTTCGAATAATGTACTCGATCCGCCCAGAAACGAGCAATCTCTGTTAATACTTCAAGACCTTCTTTTTGAATATAGCTTTCGTCACCTGTATAAGTTGTGTAGTTATAAATTGCGTGAGCGATAGCCCCATTTCGATGGATTTCTTCAAAGGTGATTTCCCATTCATTGTGACATTCAACCCCAGTAAAGGTAACCATTGGATATAAAGCACCATTCAGACCTTGCTGACGAGCATTGTGCTGTGCCTGCGGCAATTGATTGTGACGATATTTTAACAAGTTTTTCGTTACATTTGGATCAGAAATACCCAGATACATTGGAACAGCGTAAGCCTCGGTATCCCAATAGGTTGCACCGCCATATTTTTCACCAGTGAAGCCCTTTGGTCCAATATTTAATCGTTCATCTTCACCGTAGTAGGTAGAGAATAGTTGGAAAATATTGAAACGAATTCCTTGCTGTGCCTCGTCATCTCCACCGATCAATACATCCGCCAATGCCCACCGATTTGCCCAAGCCTCATTTTGCTCTGCCAATAAGTCTTCATAAGTAGCAGCGTAGTCTGTTAATAATGCTATGGCTTTTTCGCTTTGTTCTGTTTCTGGTACATCACGGCTTGTTAAGACCACAACTCGCTTTTCAAGTTGAATAGTTTGATTTGCTTTCAAAGCATAGGTGAAGGTTTCAGCAACTTCTAGCGTATCATCCTGTTGAAGTCCGATTGAAGAACTAATATGTTGCATAGCGCCAGTTACAGAGAATTGTTCGATGCCAAAATTATTTGGTACCGTCTGCGTTGTCAGAAAGCTGATATCTTCTTGGTGTCCGCGTCCTTTTTCCAACCAAAACATTTCTTCATAGTTACTGTCTTCGTTTTGAACATTATTGTCTAGTTTAGACACGACCTTTAGCTCTGCTTCGCCAATTAAACACTCTGCAGTAAGCCGAATCACCGCAAGTTCTTTTTTGACGACACTTAAAAAGCGCTCGAAAGTAAAACGAATTTTTGTATGATCAATTGTTACAATGAAGGTACGAGTAAGAACACCATTTTGCATGTTCAACTCCAAATCGAAATCTTCGATGTCCATCACTGCTAAATCAATCTCTCGATCATTTACGAATAACTTCATTTGAATGAAATCCAACGCGTTGATTACTTTGCCGAAATATTCAGGATAGCCGTTCTTCCACCAGCCGACACGGGTTTTATCGGGATACCAGATACCAGCAAGATAAGTACCTTGATGATGGTCACCGCTATAAGTTTCTTCAAAATTTCCTCGCATTCCCATATATCCGTTTCCTATACTGGTTAATGATTCTTGCAGGCGACGTTTTTCTTTATCTAACTGAGTTGTTCTAATTCTCCAAGGATCAATTTCAAAGAGACGCTGAACTGTTTTCATAATAAGTCCTCCTAATATTTTCTTACTCTCATAATAAACGCAACCGGTTGCGCAAGTCAAGCATTAGTTCACTGAATTGGAAAGATAAGTTCTTTCATAATTGTGGTACTTTTAAAAATATTTCAGCTGAAAGAGTTTACAAATTTTGTTTATGAGTATATAATGCAAATTAACGAAACCGATTGCACAAAATGAGTAATCGAAAAAAATAGGAGGAACAAATATGAAAGGGATCAAAAAGCTCTTTAGTTTTGAATTTTGGCAAAAATTCGGGAAGGCACTGATGGTGGTAATCGCGGTAATGCCAGCGGCGGGATTAATGATCAGTATCGGAAAATCACTACCGTTAATCAATGAGAATCTCGGATGGTTAGTTACAACTGGTGGCGTAGTCGAAAATATTGGTTGGGCCATCATTGGAAATCTACATTTATTATTTGCATTAGCAATTGGCGGAAGCTGGGCGAAGGAGCGAGCTGGCGGTGCGTTTGCAGCGGGGCTATCATTCATTCTAATTAATCGAATAACTGGCTCGATCTTTGGCATCACTTCTGAGATGTTAGCCGATCCAAATGCAATGACTCACACCTTATTTGGACAAAAAATAATGGTTGATGGCTATTTTACAAGTGTTTTAGAAGCACCAGCATTGAATATGGGTGTTTTTGTCGGAATCATCGCCGGTTTTGTTGGAGCAACTGCCTACAATAAGTACTACAATTTCAGAAAATTACCTGAAGTGTTGACTTTCTTCAATGGGAAACGTTTTGTTCCGTTTGTTGTTATCTTGCGTTCAGTGATTGTTGCTTTGGTTTTAGCCTTTCTATGGCCGATTATCCAAACGGGGATCAACGAGTTTGGTAAATGGATCGCAAACTCTCAAGAAACTGCACCGGTCCTGGCACCATTTCTATATGGAACGCTAGAACGATTGCTCTTGCCGTTCGGTTTGCATCATATGTTGACAATTCCGATGAATTATACGCAATTGGGTGGTACTTACGAGATACTGACTGGCGCACAAGCTGGAAGTCAAGTATTAGGGCAAGATCCATTATGGTTAGCTTGGGCAACCGATTTAGTTAATTTGAAAAATGGTGGAGACATGTCTCAATATCAGCAAGTATTGACTCAATGGACTCCAGCACGATTCAAAGTTGGACAGATGATCGGTTCTTCAGGTATCTTGATGGGCTTAACCTTAGCAATGTATCGAAATGTCGATCCTGATAAAAAGAAAAAATATAAATCAATGTTCTTATCAGCGGCAGTAGCAGTTTTCCTAACTGGAGTAACAGAGCCATTGGAGTTCATGTTTATGTTTGTGGCGGTTCCTTTATATGCATGCTACGCAGTGATTCAAGGGGCAGCTTTTGCAATGGCAGATTTAATCAATCTACGTGTTCACTCATTTGGGAATATCGAATTATTAACCCGTGTACCGATGGCATTGCGAGCAGGACTTGGTAATGATTTACTTAACTTTGTATTAACAAGTATTGCATTTGGAGTATTTACTTACTTCTTTGCGAACTTCATGATTAAAAAATTCAACTTTGCGACACCAGGAAGAAATGGAAACTACGAAGTTGATAATGAAGAAGCAACTAATACTACAAGCGATGGATCAGTATCAGCGGACTCGCAAATTGTGAAAATTATCAATTTGCTAGGAGGACCACAAAATATTACTGATGTGGATGCTTGTATGACACGCTTACGAGTGACAGTAGCTGATAAGAACAGCGTTGGCAGTGAAGAGGCTTGGAAAAAAGCAGGAGCGATGGGACTTTTAGTCAAAGACAACGGTGTTCAAGCTGTTTACGGGCCTAAAGCAGATATATTGAAATCAGATATTCAGGATTTGTTGGATTCAGGTGTTGAAATTCCTACAAGTGCTAGTCAGGAAGAGTCGACTGTACAGGAAAAGAACGCCAGCACATCGTTTAAAGGCTTGCATGCGGAGTTCGTAGCTCCAGCAAATGGTGAGATGATTCCGATCGATAAAGTAGAAGATGACGTCTTCTCACAAAAAATGATGGGAGAGGGATTTGCCGTTGTGCCGGAAAATGGTGAAATTGCTAGTCCAGTTGCAGGAACAATCGTGTCTGTATTCCCAACAAAACATGCTATTGGTATCAAAACCGATGATGACATTGAAGTGTTACTTCACATGGGGATTGATACGGTAGATTTAGGCGGCGAAGCATTTGAAATCAAAGTACGAGAAGGGGAAAAAGTCAAAGCGGGGAAAGTTGTAGCAACAGCTGATTTAGCGAAAATTCAAAAAGCCGGCAAAATGACTACGATGATCGTTGTATTTACAAATGGTGACAAAATTAAGGATTACCATTATGCTAAGACTGGACTCGTTTCTCGTGGGGAAACGATTGGAACAATCGACTATTAAAGTGAGGCGAGAGCAATCAAAGTATTGACCTTGAATACTCATAGCTGGATGGAAGGAAACGACCAACAGCAAATTGAGGTGTTAGCGAACCGTATTGCGAAGGAAAGCTATGATTTGATCGGTCTGCAAGAAGTGAATCAGCTTCTTGCAAGTCCGTTAGCAAACCTAGACAAATACTTTCAACCATCGAAAGAACAGGAAGCCATTCATCAAGATAATTTTCTATTTCTATTGACCGAGCGGTTGAAGGAATTAGGATGCAGCTATTATTGGAACTGGACGTATAATCACGTTGGCTATGACATTTATCATGAAGGCATCGGTTTGTTGTCAAAGACACCACTAAACGTGGAAAGCTTGTTGATTTCAGAAAGTCATGATCCGAGTGATTATCATACGAGAAAAGTGGTAATAGGTGAAACAATAATTAATGATCAAAAGATAATAGTAGTAAGCAGCCATTTTTCTTGGTGGCAAACGACAAAAAAAGCTTTTGCTTATGAATGGCGAAAGTTGGAGCAGTTTTTAGCAGAAAAACAAGGAAAACAGATCATTATGGGCGATTTCAATAATGACGCGAAAACAAGCGGTGAGGGTTATGATTTGGTCGATAAAAGTATTCTTGATTTACAGGATGCTTTTATTCATGCCAAAGTAAAGCTCGGTGAAAATACGGTTGAAGAATCAATTGATGGTTGGGCAGGAAATACGGCAAAATTGAGAATCGACTATATTTTTGCCTCTCGTAACTTCGAAATAGAAAGTTATCAAGTGGTTTTTGATGGGGAAAATGAGGTTGTAATTAGTGATCATTATGGTGTAGAAGCAACAATGGGCTAGCAAATTGCTAGTCCATTTTCTATTTATTTGAAATTATTTTGAAAAACGACTGAAAAGTATTTGACATTATTTTTCAATATGATATTATCAATAACGTTGCTGAAACATGTTGATACGACAATGAAAAATAATTGTTGACAAGCTTTTTGTTGAATGTTATTATTTCAAAGTTGTCAATTGGATTTCAAAACTTTTTCAAAATTAATTGAAAAAAGTTGTTGACTTTCAAACGGCAACCTGTTAGGATATAAAAGTTGCTGAAACAAAGCGACAAACAATGTAGACCTTTGAAAACTGAACGAATAAAACAAACCAAATGTGTAGGGCGCTTCTATTATAGAAGCAAACAACATAGCAAGCAATATGCTAGCAAGTCAATTAATACAATTGAGCTTAACAG